>Ga0302253_1000020_pt1 | contig 248579 bp, 249 predicted proteins | sample AAG_RA_Trp_MG_FD_193537 | JGI IMG/M metagenome (GOLD analysis project Ga0302253, IMG submission 193537) | Enriched activated sludge microbial communities from anaerobic digester in WTTP, New Holstein, Wisconsin, United States - AAG_RA_Trp | ecosystem: Engineered > Bioreactor > Anaerobic >... | reverse complement strand
ATGAACATCGCTGAAGCGATATCCTCTTGGTTATTGGAGGGGTGCAACTCCAAAAAAGCACCCAATGAACATCGCTGAAGCGATATCCTCTTGGTTATTGGAGGGGTGCAACTCCAAAAAAGCACCCAATGAACATCGCTGAAGCGATATCCTCTTGGTTATTGGAGGGGTGCAACTCCAAAAAAGCACCCAATGAACATCGCTGAAGCGATGTTCATACAACCCTCGATGTGGTCGAGAGCTCTATCCCTTTATCAGTGATGTTGAATGGGATCAGGCGCTTTGGCACCTGGCCCCTCCGGATCTTGTGCACCGCGAGCTGGCGCTCGATCTCGTTCATGAAGATGACCTCTTTTAACTCGATCACCACGTCGGCCATACGCATGATGCGTATCTCCTCGTGGGAAGGGTGGAGATCGGGATAGAGGAGGAGCATGATGTTGGCGTTCCGTGCTGCCACATCCTTCTTGGCCCTCCCGAGAAAAGAGATGGCGGTATCGATTCCGCTGGTGATGATGATGCTCGAGAGCGAGTCCACGACGATCTTGTCGCCCCTGCACTGTTCTGCCAGCTGGTCAATAGTCAATCCTGCAGCCGGGACCATGCCTTCCTCGACCTCCCCGTCGATCATCAGGTAACTCCCCGAACTGCTGTCACTTCCCCAGAACTGGCGGGCCATATGATCTATCCCGGTGAGCGGCGAACCCTGGACTACTACCGATGTACCGAGGGGGAAGCCTCCCTCCATGGCGAGATCCAGGCCAGAAATGCCAGTGGATCGCCTGTTGTCCTTGGCCAAAGGGGATATCTCCAAAACGTACTATTTCTGTCCTTTCACTTATAGCCTTGCACAAAATCAGGACGTATTTGAGAACTCTTCCCGTAACGTGCGGCGGAGGAGTTTCCATCCATGGACCCGGGGGAGTGATTCGACAAAGATGACTCTCCTCGGCACCTTGTATCCCGCCATGCGGCTCCGGCAGAACGCCGACACATCCTCCCCGTCCAGCCGGCACCCTTCCCTCGCAACCACCGCGGCGACAGGGATCTCGCCTTTCCTCTCGTCAGGTGTGCCAAAAACCGCCGCATCCGCGATATCCGGGTGCTGGAGGAGGATGTTCTCCACCTCGGTCGGGTACACCTTCCATCCCGACATGACGATCATGTCCTTCTTCCTGTCCGTGATGGAGAGGACCCCTCCGTCGTCAAGGTGTCCCATGTCCCCGGTGAGGAACCAGCCCCCTGGAAGGAACGTCTCGGCGGTCTCTCTCGGCATATTCCAGTATCCGATTGCCACCGATGGCCCACGGAGGGCGATTTCGCCTGTCTCGCCCGGTCCGAGCACCACTGATGGATCCGAGCTGTCAACAATACGGACCTCGCTGTACCCGATGGGAATCCCCACGCTCCGGTAATCGCGGGTCAGCTCCGGCAACCCGGGGACAGTCGCAGTCCCGGTCCCGACGACAATCGTCTCGGAGAGCCCGTACGAGTTGGCGATGGGAATCCGGTATCTCCTGTCAAATGCCTCCCAGACGGCGGGCAGGAGCTGACCTCCCCCGCTGATGATCACCCGCACGGTCCCAAGCGCCTCCTCTGCCTCCTTCGGGGCATCGCAGAGCCCGTGGATAACGGGGGGCATCGCGGAGAGGACAGTGATGCGGTGCTCTCTTGCGAGCCGCAGGTACTCCTCTTCTTCAAACCGCTCCATGATCACGTACGTTCCCTTTGCCCGCAGGACCGAGATTCCCCACGATACCCCCACGTGAGCCATGGGGTAGATCCCGAGGTACCTGTCGCCGGGGCGAAGCCCGAGTACCTCCCTCTCTGCCTCAAGCGCAGCCATCCAGTTCCCCTGGGTGAGGATCGCGCCCTTCGGCCTCCCCGTAGTGCCAGACGTATACTGAAGCTGGCAGGGATCGTCAAACCCGCAGGGGGCTGCACTTCCTGTCGATGGCTCCTCCTGCATTACCAGGTCCCACGGGACCGTGCCTTCCGGTGCATCCCCCGTGCAGACCACCAGATTCAGAGAGGGGCAGGAGGATACCGCGGTCCTGGCCACAGGATACCCCTTACTGCTGCAGATGATCCCGCGGGCGCCTGAATCCTGGAGGAGATAGCGCAGTTCACCCTCTTTCAATACGATATTTGCCGGGACCGCCACGGCACCTGTCCGCCAGATGGCAAAGTAGCTGACAAGGTACTCGGGGCAGGAGTCGAGATAGATGCAGACCCGGTCGCCTTTCGATATCCCCCTCCCACTAAGCGCCGACGCGAGTCGCTGCACCTGCGAGAGGAGGTCCTGGTAAGTGCACATCTCGCCGGTCGCCGGCCACACAATTGCGCACGCCGAGGGGTCGAGGGCATGGTTGTCGAGGAAGGCCGATAGGTTCTGCATGGAAGACCTGAGGGAAAAATGGGTCAGGTATCGATATTAAACGCCCTCTTTTCTCTCCAGCCGCTACTGGTACTCCGGGGGCTGGACCTCTTTCGGGAGCCCGCCCTTGAAGGACTGGCGTATCCGCTCGTAATACTCCTTTAAGCGGGGATTCATCGTGGGATGAACCTTCGCAAGGCTCTCGTCGAAGTGCCGCTTCGCAACCTGCCGGGACCCTTCCCTCATCGCAAAGACACCGGCTTCCCGGCAGAGTGCCTCCAGGTCAGAGCCCACGTATCCCTCTGTGCGGGCTGCGATATCCCGCACCAGTTCCTCGAGCGCCTCGTCCGGCACCTTGAGACTGCGGGAGATCATCAGTTCGGACAGGTATCGGCGCCGCTGGGACCGCGAGAGGGGGCTCTTTTCCGGGACCTTGAGGGTCTTTGCGATCCTGGCAAACTCCCCGGGAAAGACAGTCTTCTCCCGGCCGAGCGCCTCGCCCAGCTCATCGATTGCCCCCTCGTCAAAGCCTTCAAGAGAGCCAAGAAGTGCCTCCATGGCAGATCCCTCGACCGGCATTCCGCGGAGGTGGATGGCCAGAATATGCGCCCGGTCATCCATTCCCGGCTCCCCGATGTAGACCAGGCGGTCAAACCGGCCTGCCCTAAGAAGCGCCGGGTCGACAAGCATCGGCTGGTTGGTGGCACCGAGGACCACGACGTCTTTCAATTCCTCGAGCCCGTCGATCTCCGTCAGGATCTGGTTCAGCACGCTCTCCATCACGTGAGTTCCCACCTCGCCGCCCCGTGTGGGGGCCAGGGCATCGAGCTCGTCGAAGAAGATGATGGCGGGCGCCACCTGGCGGGCCTTCTTGAATATCTCCCGCACCGCACGCTCGCTCTCCCCCACCCACTTGGAGAGGAGCTGGGGGCCGCGGATCGCAATGAAGTTCGCACCGCTCTCGTTCGCAACCGCCTTTGCAATCAGGGTCTTTCCTGTACCTGGGGGGCCATAAAGGAGCACGCCTCTTGGCGGGCGGATGCCCAGTTCCTCGAATCGTTCCCTGTCGGTGAGAGGGAGTTCGACTGCCTCGCGGACCTCCTGCTTGGCCTCCGAGAGGCCGCCCACGTCCTGCCACGTCACATGCGAGACCTCGAGCATCACCTCCCTCATGGCGCTCGGGCTGACGTCCCGCAGCGCATCGCGGAAGTCCCCGGCGGTGACCTCCATCGTGTCCAGCACCTCTTCGGGGATCTCCTCCTCGTCGAGGTCGATCTCGGGGAGGTACCGGCGCAGCGCCCGGATCCCCGCCTCCCTCGCGAGGGCTGCAAGGTCCGCCCCGACGAACCCGTGGGTCTGCTGGGCCAGCTGCTCGAGGTTCACCTCCTCCGAAAGCGGCATTCCCCTGGTGTGGATCTTCAGGATCTCGATGCGATCGGGCTCGGTGGGGACCCCGATCTCGATCTCGCGGTCGAACCTCCCGGGCCTGCGCAGGGCGGGGTCAATCGCGTCCACGCGGTTTGTGGCCCCTATCACCACCACCTGGCCGCGTTCCTCGAGGCCGTCCATCATCGTAAGGAGCTGGGCGACCACACGCCGCTCCACCTCACCGGTCACCTCCTCCCTCCTCGGGGTGATGGAGTCAAGTTCGTCGATGAAGATGATCGACGGGGCGTTCTGGTCTGCCTCGTCGAATATCTCGCGGAGCTTCTGCTCGCTCTCGCCATAGTACTTGGAAATAACCTCGGGGCCTGCGATCGAGATGAAGTGCGCCCCGCTCTCGCTTGCGACCGCCTTTGCAATCAGGGTCTTTCCAGTGCCGGGGGGCCCGAAGAGGAGGACTCCCTTCGGCGGCTCGATTCCGAGTTTCTGGAAGAGCTCGGGGTGCCGCATGGGCAGCTCGATCATCTCCCGCACGCGCTGCAGCTCGTCTTTCAGCCCCCCGATGTCCTCGTAAGAGATGCGCTTGACCCCCTCAACTCCGGGAGCCGGCTTCTCTGAGAACTCGATGTGGGTATTCTTGGTGATAATCACCGCCTGCTCTGGCTCGATCTCCACCACCTTGAACGGCACGAACTGCGTCTGGAGGAACGGCAGGCCGCTCGAGAGGGGCACAAGGTCGTTCTTCACCACCGGGAAGTCGATGAGAGCATTAACGATGTGAGGGGTGATGTTGATGGGGACGTTCCGCGGGAGGTCCTCGGGGGGCGCAAGCACCACCCGTTTTGCCTCGATTTCGTCCTGTACGCGGGAGATCCTGACAGTATCGCCGATGCTGACCCCGGCGTTCATCCTGGTGAAGTTGTCGATCCGTATCTTGTTCTGGTTCCAGTCCTCCACGAGAGACCGCCACACCTTGGCCACGGTCCGGCGTTTCCCTTCCACCACCACGATGTCGCCGGGGGAGATCTTCAAAAAGAGCATTGTCTCTGGGTCGAGCCTCGCCTTTCCGCCGCCCTGATCGCCCGGATACGCGCTGTCAACCTTCAGATGGAGTTCAGGCATTAATTTAAAGGTGCAATACGCTGGGATTTATAAGTACGTATGCGAGTCCTGGTCTTTGATCCGTTCCGGGGAGCCGCCGGTGACATGATCTGCGGGGCGCTGCTGCACCTTGGTGCAGGCGCGGACCTCGTGTCCCGGGCGATGGAGTCGGTCGTCGCCGAACCCTCCATCAAAGAGGTGACACGGGCAGGGATCCGGGCCGTGAAGGTGGACACCCGGGCACCGGTCCTGCTCCGGTCGTTGACAGAGGTCCTTGAACGGGTGAACGGCGCAGATGCACCCGCGGGGGCGATTGGAATGGCCTGCAGGGTGTTCGAGAGGATCGCTGCAGGGGAGGCGGTCATCCATGGCGAATGTCCCCATTTCCACGAGGTGGGGGCGGACGACGCAATCGCCGATGTCGTCGGGGCCTGCACTGCACTCTCCTCTCTCGGCGTGGATGCGGTTGCCGTCGGCACTATTGCTGTCGGGGGCGGGACGGTCCGCACCGCTCACGGGACAGTCCCTGTCCCGGCTCCTGCGACCCTCGCCATCCTCCAGGGAACCGGCCTCGCTGTGCAGTATGGAACAGGCGAAGACGGGGAGCTTTGCACTCCCACGGGCGCTGCACTCCTTGCAGAGTTTGCCACCGCGTTTCCCGGCGTTCCTCCCCGGGGCAGGGTGGTCGCCACCGGGTATGGTGCCGGGGAAAGGAATCCGCCTTCCATCCCGAACGTGCTCCGTGCAACCCTCATCGAGACATCCCATTTTTCGGGCGGAGACGAGGTAGACATCCTGGAGACCAACATCGACGACGTGACCGGGGAGATCCTTGCAGGATGCGTGGACAGGCTGATGAGTGTGGGAGCACGGGACGTATGTGCCGTTCCCTGCACCATGAAGAAAGGGCGCCCGGGCTATCTCGTGCGGGTAGTCTGCTTTCCCGGGGACTCAGCCCGGCTCTCGGTGGCCCTCGCGGAAGAGACCGGCACCCTTGGCGTGCGCTGCATCCCGAGCATCCACAGGTTCGTGGCAGAGAGGGAGACACGAATCGTCACAATCGATCTGTCCGGCAGGCGATGGGACGTCCCGGTCAAATGCGGGACCCTTGGGGGAAAGGCCTTCTCGGTCAAGGCCGAGTCCGATCGCGTGTTCGAAGTGGCGAGGGAGTGCTCAGTCCCCGCCCGCGAGGTTGCCCGGCTGGCAGAAGCAGAGGCCTGGAAGGCGGCGGGCAGGATGAGTGAATGAATCCCCCTCCCCTCTCCACGGGCTCTGTCGATCTTGACGAGATCCTCGGGGGCGGCCTTGCACGCGGAGTGATCACCCAGGTCTTCGGTGAACCGGCCAGCGGGAAGAGCACCATCTGCGTGATGGCTTCGGTCTCGGCGCTCCGTTCAGGAGACCAGGTGCTCTTCCTGGACAGCGAGGGCTTTTCTGCCGAGCGCTTCCGGCAGATAGCAGGAGAAGACGCCGAAAAACTGGCTGCAGGACTCTATCTCTATGAACCCGAGGATTTCACGCAGCAGGGCGTGATGGTAAAGAGCCTCGATGCCATGCTCCGCGGAGGGGGGACCGGCCTCGTGGTGGTCGACTCTGCAACAGGTCTCTACCGGAGCCAGCTCGAACGTGGCCGCGACGCCATGCAGAAATTGACGGGGCAGGTGCTGATGCTGCTTGGGTATGCGAGGAGGTACCGCATCCCGGTGCTTATCTCGAACCAGGTCTATACCGACACCACGAGGAACGTCTTCGTCGGCCTTGGGGGCACCGCCCTCGAGCACCTCTCAAAGACCATCATCCGCCTTGAGAGGAGGGACCACCTCCGCCGGGCAACCCTCGCAAAGCACCGCTCCCTCCCTCCTGGAGCCTGGTTCGACTTCGAGATCACGCAGAACGGGATCCGTGCCTGGGAACCGCCGCATAACCCGAAGAAGGAAGGTATTTAACCCCCGATTTTCGAGCTGTACTGGTATGAACGTGCTGAAGTTCTCGCCGGTTCTCCCCCCGGCAGGCCTTGTTCTGGCCACGTGCTGCATAATCTTCTCCGCAGGGTGCATGGGAACTACTGGTCATGTCAATAGAGGAACCATGACCGGCGAGAACTGGAGGAACATCGAACTCCGTGACGTGCAGACAGGGGAGACATTCTCCGTGGCCTCGTTATCCGCGAAACCCCTAATCCTGTATACCTTCACTGTCTCCTGCCCAATCTGCACCCTGCAACAGAAGGAGATCTCGACCCTCAAGAAGGAGCTTGGCGAAGATGTTGCTGTCATCGGAATTGACATCGATCCAAAGGAGGAGGAGGCTGTTCTGAAGAGCCACATCGAAAAGAACGGTTTCCTGGGTTATTACACCCTTTCCCCGCCAGGAATGGCCGGCTCTCTCACCGAACGGTTCGGCCCGGTGGTGGTGACACCCGCCTCAGCCCCTGTGATACTGGTCTGTCCTGGCGGGGATGCCCGGCTCCTTGGTACCGGCATCAAGACCTCAGCCCAGCTCTCATCGTTGATCAGGGCGGTGTGCTGAGCGGTGGAGATCCTCTCGGCCTGGTGGATGGCGTTCCTTGCCGGCCTTTACGCCCCGCTCGGCTCTCCCTGCGTCATCCCACTCTACCCAGGGTTCCTCTCGTTCCTCGCGGGAAGAAAAGGTGAACGCGAACGCTCCACGCTCACCCTTGGGATGATAGTGGTGGCAGGAGTCATTCTCTCCATGCTCGTGTTCGGCATCATCTTTGTTGCGGTCGTGCAGGTCTCCCTCTCCCGGTTCCTCTCGTTCCTCTCCCCGCTCGCATTCCTGGTCCTCGCCGCCTTCTCAATCATGCTGATTCTCGATATCGATCTCAGCCGGTGGACCGGGAGCATCTCACAGCCCCGGAGCGGGAGACCCGTCGTCGACGCTTTCCTGCTTGGCCTTTTCTTCGGGGTCATCATCCTTCCATGCAACGCTGCAGCCGTGGTGGCTCTCCTTGCGATCGGGACGACTGCCACGGGCTTTCTTGCAAACCTAGGCTCGTTCTTCGCGTTCGGACTCGGCATGTCCCTCCCGCTCCTGGCATTCGCTGCCGTCTCTGGAACCCGGAGCCTCGAGATCCTCGCGTGGTTCTCCCGGCACCGCAGAGGAATCCATGTCGTGGCGGGGGTGGTGATGCTCGGGGTGTCGCTCTATTATCTCCTCTTCGTATTCTCTCCCCTCTGTGGGTAGACAGGAGATGTCTTACAGGAGGAACAAAAAAGGTATCAGAACGTGATCGTCCCCGAAAAGACCGTGGTCGCAGGGCCCTCCATCTTCGCCTCCCAGATTGCGGGGAGCGCAAACTGGAAGGAAAATTTTTTCCGGGCCCTGATTGTTACTCATCGTGGGTGAGGCCATCGTATCCGCCTCTGCAATTGTATGTGCTTGAGCGCTTCGTATAACTGCATTCGCAGTATGCATTTCAATCCCTTGTCATCCGAGCACCCGTGCGATGTCCCGCGCATGGCTCTCCTCCCCGCCAGGGACCGGAATCCTGACCTCGTATGGGCGGAGGATGTAGAGGCCCACGACCTGGATGAACGAAAAGATAAGCAGGGCCTGCGTGTCAGGCGTGGTATCCTGGTAAGAGACCCCCTCAAGCCGGTTCAGAAAGGAACGGAAGGGGTATACGGCCTCCCGGTATATGACCCCGTTGCTCGCGATGAATGCCTCGGGTGAAGCCCGGATCGCCCGGGAATAGACCAAACGCGGGGCACCCCATGCGACCAGGGCGATGATACCGACTGCACCTATAAGAACAAGGGAAGTGAGAACTCCCGCCTCGCCACCAAAGATGAGAAGAAGGACGATTGCAATGAGGAAAAAACCCCCGACAACCATGAAGAGCGCCCTGTTTGCCTCCCGGTACTCGAAAAACTCACGACCTGCGCTGGCCAATGAATCTTCTGCCGAATACTCCCAGTGGGCGAGGAGATTCCGCCCCTCAAGGATCGCGTCCATTGTCCTCGCCCGGCTCCGGAACAGCAGGGACACTGCAACCAGGGTGACGGCAAGAAAGAATGAGACGAACATGACCGCATACCCCCCGGACATGCCGTCCATGGCCTGGTTCGCAAACGCAATGAGGAGAATGAAGAATACCGCTCCTCCTGCCGCAAGATATGCCCACTTCCACTCATGATTCTGCATTCCTGGCTCTCCTGCGCAAAAAGCCCCCTCTTACCTGCCTCCAGCACGTATCCCGATGAGACAGGCCACAACCAGGAGAGTAGAGACCGAAACCAGCGGGTTTAGTGGGGATTTCGTGGTCGGTGGGGGCATAATTGGAACATCAGGCTGAGATATTGATCCTCCCCCGGCTGCCACATCCCGGAATCTGGCTGCCTCTTCGTCCCTGCCGAGTGATTCGAGAATATCCGCCTTGAGATTGTTTGAGTCCCGATCAAAAGGATCGAGGAGGAGTGCCTGGTCGACTGCTGCACATGCCTCGTTTGTCCTGTTCAGCATAGCAAGGCTGTAAGCTTTCAGATACCAGGCTGCCATCCACGAAGGATCTGCCTCAACCGCATCAGAAAAATGTCCGGCTGCCTCGTCATACCGTCCGCCCTGCAAGGCGTTCTGGCCGGCATAGACGGCAAGCGAGGCGTTGTCGATAGATGAGAATGCCTTTACTTCGGCCACGGCTGCGATATCATCGGAAAAATTTGCCCCTGAACTGTTCACGGTAAGAACCAGGAGAGCAGAGAGTAGCGCCATGGGAAGGTATGTGAAAAATCCCCGCATAGCAGGATTTCAGCGGGCAAGGTAATCAATTTAATTTCCGGGAGACGGACAGCAACTCCGGACGGGAACACTCAAACAAAAAGTGTTTATACCAGTGTATCGCCGCAGTCGCCACAGAATCACTTCCCGGGACTTATGGCTTTTCCAAAGAAAGGGCTGCAGGGAGAGTTGCAGGTAACAAAATGGATCCCTTTCCCCCTTCGACATGGGCCCCATTACATCTCCTGCAGGACTAACCTTTCTCCGAGGAGTCGTTTGAGGGCTGGATTCTGGAAATATTCACCTGGATCATCGTGATAATCGGTTCTGAGTTTCAGGATCCCTTTTTTCGTCGTGATCTGCACCTGCCAGTATGGCTCGATGCCATCTTCAGTGCTGTAACTGGAAAATTTTAAGACTTCCAGGGCGACGAGTTCGATGAGCGGAATTACTTTGCTGTCGGGATTCTCGTCAAGGATTCGCTCCGGTTTCATTGTTTTCAAAAAAATGAATTCATAGTCTGGCCCGATGATGCCGATATCCTGCTTCAAGCGATCAAGCCCCTTCCTGCTGCGCTGCACGACGATAATTCGCTGGGATGTCAGGACGAGGTGTTGCCACACCGGCCCCTTCAGGAGGATTCCCAGGCCCCGGACCCTCATAAGGTTCGGTATGATCGCGACCACCGTCTCAGCCCCGGTCGATTCTATGGCTGCGTCAAATACTGGTCCGCTATCCAAATCCACCGGTACCCGCGCCCCGCAATCGGTGCAGTACTTCGATCCCGCCTCGAGCCTGGCCCCGCAGTCCGGGCAGAATGGCACGCTGTGGTCTCCCTCCTCTTATCGGGGTATTCTCCAATTGCACCATAATCTTTCTGCATCATCCCGGGACACGCATCTCCCGGTATGGCAAAGAACGGTTCAATATAAGCCCCCACCCCTCCCCGGTTAATTGCCGATCGAGTGATGGCAGGAGTGTCCGGCCGCGAGTGGAACGAGAAAAGAGAGGAAAATATCCCCCATTGGGCAGGGGGCAAGGAAAAACCCCGCGTCCAGGGATCAGTTAAAGGACCACCACTCGCAGGCCTTAGATACCAATTCCTCTCATTGCAAATGTAAGGCCGAACCAAGCCACGGCATGCCTTTTCCCGCATTGGAGATCGGGTTCCCTGTCGGGGAGTGAGTTACTCATGCTGAAATAAATCTCCAATACCATGAAAGAGAGGGAAAACATCAGGAAGAAAAACTCGAAGGTGATAGCGAAAAGGAAGTCCCCGCCACTGGGATGGAAGACTTACAATGAAAAAGTGACCATGTCTTCCCGACCATTGGAAGTAAAGATGGATTTGTGATGGCGAATAGAGCCAGGAAAACAGGATGACGTGTCGGAGTGCTGCCCCGGCGAATTCTGGACTGGCAGGAAAGAGGCCCGAAACTCCGACACCTGAAACAAACAAGCCGGTAAATCGGCATGTTGGTCGAAATTGTCATTGGTGGAGTATACCGAGAAGTGAGCAAAGATGACAAATGCATACTCCTTCGGCTAACCGCCCGGCACTCCAGGACGATATCTCCTCTCTTTATGAGCCTTGAGCACCCTACCGCTGGAAAGGAATTCCCATGCCTTTATTCTGTAAGTGGTGCGGTGCACAGATCTCCCCCGACTCACGGTTCTGCGAGGAGTGCGGACATGCGAAAGATCCGACCACGGATGTGGACTCCGGCTGTCAGGCTATCCCGCTTCTCGAGCTCCACGAAGGTCTGCTTGGCGCAGGAAGGGCCCTTGCCGTGATGGAGGTTTTCCCGGGAGAACTGCGTATATACCGGCTTCCTGACTATTTTACAGCCGAGGTTGAGGATCTGAGAAACAGGCTCGACAATGCCTGGCTGCAGAACGTGGAAAATCTGAGGGATGGGAAAGAGGCTGTCGTGTCGTGGGACTGGTGTTCCGAGCCGCTCCTTTCCGCGGTTGCAGAGTGTCGCAGTGATTTGGTTCAGGGGCTCATAGTTATGAGGACCGAGGAGATAATCTCGGTTGTTATCGAGCAGATCCAGTCCGACACTGCCTGGGACCTGATGACCATCTCATCCACGAGTAAAAAGTGTATCTTCGATCTCACCGGCCCGGTTGCCTGGCACGCCGTCAAAGTTCTACGGGCCGTGCTCGGGGAGCGGGTCAGATACGAAGAGGGGTAGAGAAAAAAGTGGCCATGTCCTACACCAGCGCCAGGCTCATGATAAGCACGATTCCGCCAATCACCAGGACCATCACCACGAACCCGATCATGAACAGAGTGTTGGTTTTCTTATAAGGCACTGTCCCCTCATTCATTTTCTTTGCCGTGGTATAGGCATCATAGACGCCGTATATCCAGACAATTATTCCCGGTACGATGAAGAGGAGGGCCCCGATCAACGTCCCGAAGTATATCGCTACGCCTTTCAGGGTATCGCCGTTGTAGATCTGCCCCAGGCCAGAGAAGAAAAATGAGAGGATAAGGGCCAGGGTTGGGTTCTTGGGGGGGTGTGCGACCTCTCCGGGTGCTCCTTGCGCCTGCGGCACACCTGCAGGACCGGGAACGATCGCCCCGCACTGTTCGCAGAACTTGTCCCCCTCCTTGATCCGGGCTCCACATGACTCACAAAATTGTGCCATGGTACCCAATCGAAATGCGGGAATAAATAGGTTTTTTTCGACCCCGAATGCCGCACAGTCTCCTTGCCGAAACCTTGATTGAACCCCGAATCGCAGAATGAGGGTATGCACAACCCACTCTCCGCTCTCGTGCTCGTGCTCCTCCTCCTCTCTGCCGGGTGCATTACCACCGCGGAAGAGTGGAACCAGCGGGGGGAGACCCACCACACAATGGGGCAATACGACGAGGCAGTGGCAGCCTTCGATCGGGCCATTGCGCTCGATCCTGACTCGCACCACGCATGGAAGAACAGGGGACTGTCGCTTGCGCTCCTTGGGAGGGATGAAGAGTCCAGGGCATCGTTTTCCCGTGCCATCGCACTCTGCCCCAATTGCAGCGATGCATATTACTACCAGGCTCTTGCGCGGAATGCAACCGGTGACCATCGGGGTGCAATGGAGAGCTTAGACCATGCCATCGCCATTGCGCCGCAGAACCAGGACCAGGTCGTCACGCTCTTCCAGTCGCTGATAATGAGGGGCGACCTTCTCACTGTGGAAAACCGGCTGGAAGAGGCAAATCTCTCCTACCGGATTGCCAACGAGGTCATGATGGGCACTATCTGAAGGCCTGCAGGGGCGCAGGTAGCCCGGGACGTACGTTCAGACCCGCTCCACTGGTTCCCCGCACATCCCGCAAAACTTTGTGTCAGGTGAGAGTGGATTTCCACATTTGGTACAATAACCGCTTGAAAGGGAGCCCCGCTCCCGGGGAATACCTGCTCCCGGTATTCCGGGGGATTCCTTGGGTGGCGCTCGTTTCCCGGTGAGAAATTGCGCCGATGCCGGATGCGCATGGGCATGGCCGATGTGCCGATGGGCCAGCCACCACCCTCCCGGGACCAGCAGGACGAGGATCACGATCAGGCCAAGCAGCTCGGAATCCGATGCCATGAGGTTGAAAATGCCGTGGAAGGCCATCGCCCCGGCAAGGCCAATGGCAATCAGGAACAGCCGGTCCTTCTCATGCCTGAACCGGGCGATACCGAGGCTGTAGCCCCAGATTGAGGAAAAAAGGGCATGGGCAGGGACCGAGACCACGGCCCGGACGATTCCAACGGCAACCCCGCCCTCCATTACGTACATCACGTTCTCAAGCATAGCAAACCCGAGGGCTGCAGCCGAGGCGTAGACAATCCCGTCCACCGGCTCATCAAATTCCTCGTCACGATACACGGTGAAATAGACCGCTGCGAACTTGAGTGACTCCTCAACAATGGGAGCAACGAAGACCGCGGTGAGGAGGCCGGAGGGGAACGGGGTCTCGATCAGAGCGGCTGGTATCACCATGATGGCGCCGACCAGGAAGACCTTCACTACCCAGCCGAGAGGTTCTGGCTCGTAGCGGTCCCGCAAGTAGAAGTAGCAGAGGATAAATATCGCCGGCGCAATGGCAAGGACAAGGAGGCCGGACATTCCCATTACCGGTATTTTCCGGCACGTGATAACCGCTGCGAAACGGAACGGCCTGATATGATCCCTGGACCGCAACTGCACGAATGCGCTGTTTTCAGGTATCCCCGGAACGGCAGGTGAATAAAAAAACCGAGAGTAGCATTACCCCTCGCATCCTGATATGGCTGGACTGCAGTGCACATCGCGTGTTGGGGGGATTGGTCTCCTCACCCTGTTATTCCTTGATGAGAACAGGGTTCACGTGCTGCCTGATGAACGCGGCGACCTGCTCGTAGTTTTCCTCTGTGCAATAGAGCCTGATAGGGAAGATTAGGGATTTTCGGGTTACCGTCACCGTTTTCTTCTTCCGGTTGAGGGCAACGCTCCGTGTCTCATTCCACCTGATGAAATCGTTCTCCCTGCTCTTGACAATCATCCCGCCCCCTGCCGCGGACAGGCTCCCAAGGAGGCCGCCTGCAACGGCTATTCCTGTATTGACAGTACTGGTCTTTTTCGATGCTTCCTGCCCCGCCCCTTCAAGATTCACGAAGAAGTCTGAGGTCATGCCGAGGACACTGTTGGTCCACCGGATCTCTTTCGTATCGGCGGGTGATGGGGCAGGCTTATCCGCTGGCTCCATGGGAGCCCCGCAGGAGGTGCAGAAGCGGTCGGTGTCAGCAAGCTGCTGTCCGCAGGAGGTGCAGAACGGCATGCGGATGATGTGGACCTGTGGCATGAAAAATGATTTGGCATGCAAAGGTTACATCCCGGGGGGACGCTTGGAGTAGAGCCAGCCTGCTCGTTTCCTGCCCTTCCCGCAGTTGGAACCTCGCAATGGATGAGGGACAGGTACAGGATCTTACGGAGGGAACCTCCTTTCCCTGGATATATGTGCCCTTTTTTTACCTTATGGAAAACACATACTGGATAAAGGAGCGATCCAATGCCAACCTGTGCAGCGTGCGGAGCAGACATGAAGGAAGGGGCAACCTTCTGCCCATCATGCGGGATGAAACAGGGACAGGACGCAAGTCGGGAGGAAGCCCTGTTCTGGACAGCAAAAGCCCGGGTCATCTCCAGCCGGCCAGTGGTAACCCAGCTGATCATGGTCTTCGGGGTCGGGTTCCTCTTCGTCATGGTTCTCCTCCTCATCCTCGATGTGGAGTCTGCGATAATGCTCGCGCCTTATGTCATCGCAACGGCAGTGTTCATCATCGTTCTCGGCCTGATCATCGCTGCTGCCATCCAGTTCTTCACGAAGGGGGGCCTCACAACGGATTTCGCCGTCACCCCGGAAGGTATCGGCTACCGGGCCGGAAAGGAGTCTAAAGCCATCAACCGCGCAACTCTTGCAGGGACCGCGATCGGAGGTTCGCTGGCAGGAGCAGGGGGGAGCATGATCAATATAAGTCGCGAGATGGACTTCATGAGCTGGGCCGAAGTGAAGAGCGTCACCATATATCCCCGGGAGCGGTCCCTCGTCTTCTACAGGAAAGCGCTTATTTTCCCGTTCGCCCTCTACTGCACCCCCGAAAATTTCGAGCAGGTCAAAACACTCGTGAAAAAATACGCCCCTAAAGCGCGTTACCGGGAAAAACGGTGGTGAACGGATATAATGGCAGTCATACTCCATAGCCACGCCGCTCTCACCATCAGCATCCCTGTGGTTCCTTCTGCCAATCATGCCGGTGTGCCGGGATTTTTCAAAACAATGAAGACCTCTTCGCCGGTGACGGGACGGTCAGCATAATGCCCGGTCTCCTCGTTCGGGTAGTAAAATCCCAAAAAAACGATTTCCTGCAGGATCTTTTTAAAAAAATTCAGATCGTGATGGAAAGAACCCCCCGGAGCGAAGCCTGGGCAGCCCGAAGAGGTCCGGGACTAAACAGGGGATCCGCTTCCAGAGTCAGGGTATGTTCTGGCAGGGAAAGGGTGAGCGCCGGTCTCCTGCCTGGCTTGTAGGATACTCCTTTCAGGATGGAATGGGGAATAAAAAAGTTTACACCGTCTGAATCAAGGATCTCATGGACAGAATGCTGTCGGAACTCCTGCCATGGGGCGTCCCGCCACTCCGAGGCCGCGCCAAACGCTTCAGGTGACATTCCCTGCTGCGTTGCCATTTGCCCAACCTTTTCCATATACGCAGTCCCTTGGCGTTCGACCTCTTCGTCGGTCCCCGAAGTGGTGGCAAGGATGAGCCGCCGGTCGGTAAAGAGCAGGTTGAAGACATACTGGAAATCAAAGTCTTTTGGCCCGGGCTCAAAGCAGGCCGGGACGATGCTCTGGATCTGTTCCCCCGGCAGAGCCGGAAGCTGCCAGTGTTCGAGCATGGAGATGAGCGTCGAGCGAGCCGGGTAGTAGCTCCCCACGGAGAATCGGTAGCGGTCTTCCCGGTCCCTGGTACGGATCACCAGGAGATCTTCCCCATATCGGTCCGCGACCTGGTCCTCTCCCCGAACATAGAGGATCTCGCCCCGGGCAGTGATGCGGGAATCCGGGCTCTCTGTCATGATCTCCGCCGGAGTCATCCTCGCATACCGTAACCACGGAGCCTGATCGAGTCCGAGCCGGGTCCGGATGGAACGGACCTCGTTCAGGAGCGTGACCGGCACCTTCCGCGGGGTGAGGTATGCACGGGGGAGACCGGGCGAGATGTGCGCTGATACCTCCCAGAAGTCCCGGGCCGCTATTCCTGTCTCTTCAAGCGTCGCAGAAATCTCTTCCTGGACCCTGTTGAGCTCCCCGGCAACTGTGCCGACCGGGACTACGGCAACAAGGGAGTCTGCGGTGATCACCAGGACAAGATCTTTGAAGGAGAATATCCCGGTCTTCATGGTCCCAAACGGGATAACGGCCGGGATTTGCGGGATATGAACCGGAAAGGGGACCGGAACAACTTCCTCTACTTGCTGCCCGCACTGCTCGCAGAACCGGGCACCAGGGGAGAGGGGTGCCCCGCAAGCCGTGCAGAATCTCGGGGGTGCCGTCAATGCCATCCACCCCGGGCAGGGACCAATTCTGACCAGTGCACATAGGTATGGAAAACAATCCTGACGGAAGCCGCCGACCCCAAAAGTGGAGATAATTCGGGACACATGAGAGATCTCAATCTGTATCTTGGCCGGTGCTGGTATCTAAATGCGTGTGTTCCCACTCGTTCGTATGCTGGATATCCGCCCTGGCAATTATCCGGGCCCTTGTGGCAGATACCAAGCCCGGCTGGAATCATCGGCCATTACGGGGTTATGAAGCAAATGTTTGACATGCTGCATTTCGGTCCTCCCTGTCCTTCCTTCAAGCGGTGCCAGTTATCGAAACTGAACGCAGTACCGGAAGACAAGCCCCTCCACGCCACTATCCTTTCCATATTCACTGCGTATCATCTTCGAAAAGCATTTCAGACGTCATGCCAAGGTTGATGTATGGCACGTTTCTGTGAAAAATGCGGGGCATCCCTCGCAGGTAATGCACAATTTTGTGAGGAGTGCGGAGCACCGGTACCCGCTGAAGCCCCAGCTCCGCCCCCACAACCGAATGCAAGCGCTCCTGCACCCTTACCTGGTCTTGGGACCCCTCCCAAAAAGGGGCCGGCCCCGTCGAAAAAAGGTTTGCCGCTGCCTCTTATCATTGGTGCCGGGGCCGCTGTCGTTATCCTCATCGCAGCGATTGCCATCGTTCCAGGATTGATATCCCCGGAACCTGCCAACGGATCCCTTCCAGGCGGGACCATTCCCCCGACACCGACATCTTCTCTCGAGCCGGGGCCTGTCGACACGGCGCCGTCAGAAACCGAGGTTGCTGTCCAGGTCACCAGGGACACCGGGATCTCGACCGAAGACATCAATCTCCACTTCATGGACGTGGCATTCGGGGGAGGTAACCTCTTCCTGGAGCGCCTTCCCCTCTCCTCAAAGAGGACCACCATCTCGCTCAACGCAGGGGAAGAATCCGATAAGGTTCTCATTGAATCGTTCGCGTCAAATTTCAATCTCCTCTCCCAGTCAAACAAGCTCTTTGAGAACACAAAGACCGGACAGACCGGTGATATCCGCATAAAGTTCCTTCCATCCGATGGGTTAAAGGCAATCGACCTCACTTCCGATATGAAATGGCTGAACAGGGAGTACACCCGTGACGGGATTACCTGCGCCAAAATCAAGGGGTATGACATCTACCTGAATTCAGATATGGAGGGGGATATGCGTGACCACTACCTCCTCCGTTCACTCCTCTATACCCTCGGGTTCAAGGGTGACTCCCTCCACTACCAGGACAGCATCTTTGCGTATCCCGAGAATACCATGACCGAGCTCTCCTTCCTGGACGAGAAAACCCTCCAAGTGATGTACGGCCTCGGCATGAACAACGGCATGACTGTCGAAGATGTCAAGCGGGTCCTGTTCTTCAGGTGATCTGCTTTGCCTCCTTTTTTCCAATGGTTATGCACTTCTTCTCACCCTGATGAGGTGGCATCGAAGTGATGGGCATGGCACGGGACACTGATGACCTCTGCGGGAAGCTGGCTCCACGAGAGATTCCCTGGAACATTGAATCGCCTGCTGCTATCTCTCGGACATCGTGACTGACACAAGACCCGGCTGGAATCATCGGCCATTACGGGGTTGTGAAGCAAATTTTCGAGATGCTGCAATTCAGTCCTTCCTGTCTTTCCTTCGAGCTGTGCCAGTTACCGAAACTGAAAGCAGTACCGGAAGATAAATCCCTCCACGCCACCATCCTTTCATTATCAATTGTGCATCATCTTCGAAAAGCATTTTAGACGGTATGCCAAGGTTGATGTATGGCACGTTTCTGTGGAAAATGCGGAGCACCTCTCGTGGGTGATACGCAGTTTTGTGAAGAGTGCGGGGCACCGGTCCCATCTGAAGGTCCGCCTCCGCCTCCACAACCGATGACAAGCGCTCCTGCACCTGTGCCAGGTCCCGCGACCCCTCCCAAAAAGGAGCCTGCCCCTTCGAAAAAAAGTCTGCCATTGCCTCTTATCATTGGTGCCGGGGTTGTCATCGTCATCATCATCGCTGCGATTGTCATTGTTCCTGGATTGATATCCCCGGCATCTGTCAACGGATTCCTGCCAGGTGGGACCGTTCCCCCGACACAGACATTTTCTCTTGAGCCTGGCCCAGTCGACACCGTGCCATCCGGAAACACGGTTGCCGTACAGGTCAGCAGGGATCCTTATACTGGAATAATTACCTCCCTCTTCGCTGGGGGTCCGGGCCAGAAGGTTGTGCAGGCGATTGAGATAACTGTCATGCGGCAGGATGGAACAACGCTCTCCGGGAATATTCAGCCCATCCTCCTGTCAGAAGTACAACTGCAAGGTACACGGAGAGGGGTCGATAGGGTGATCGTGCGAGTGACTTACGAATCAGGAGAGACCTACAAGATCCTGGACCGCCAGTTCAGTTTCAATGACTGATGGTTTCAAGACCCCCATCTTTTTCATCCACAGAACCACGAGGAGACGGCCAGGGCGAGATCGAAGACATATCTCTGAACGACACTCTCGTTCGTCGTGATTACCAAATCAGAATTGTTAAATTTTCTCCTGCTGATCCAAGGGTATGAAAAAGGTTATTCTGCCGATCCTGGTACTGGTGATTGTCGCAGCAGGCATCCTGGTTTTCTTTGCCCTTCCTATGGCAACCCAGCCCAAGCCCGAAGTAGTGGTGTATACCTCTGTTGACCAGGTATATGCAGAACCCATATTAAAGGAATACGAGAAGATATCGGGAGTATCGGTCAAAGCTGTCTACGATGTGGAAGCCACGAAGACAACGGGACTGGTCACCCGCCTGATTTCGGAACGCGCAAATCCCCAGGCCGACGTATTCTGGAACGGCGAGATCATGCAGACCATTCTTCTGAAGGAGAACGAGGTGCTGACTCCGTATACCTCTCCCAATTCTACCGGCATCCCTCCACTCTTCAAGGACCCTGAAGGATACTGGACCGGATTTGGCGGCAGGTTCCGGGTTATTATTGTCAATACGAACCTCCTCTCACCGGAACACTACCCGGATTCGATCGATGATTTCCGGGAAGGAACAGTCCCTGCCGATCAGACCGGCATCGCCTATCCCCTTTTTGGGACGACCGCAACCCACGCCGCTGCCCTCTATGCGACACTCGGAAATCAGGCGGCGCGGGATTATTTCATCGCGCTCCGTGACCGCAATGTGAGGGTTCTCGATGGCAATTCTGTCGTCAGGGACCAGGTTGCTTCCGGGCTCCTGGCATATGGTCTCACCGATTCGGATGATGCATGCGGGGCCGTAATGAGAGGCGATCCCGTGGACATCGTGATTCCCGATCAGGGCCCGGGTGAAAGGGGGACTCTGGTGATCCCGAATACCGTGGCACTCATCCGTGGCGGCCCGAACCCCGGAGAAGGGAAAAAACTGATCGATTACCTCCTCTCACCGGATACCGAGACTGAACTGCTGGATATCGGCTGGATCCAGATGGCGACGCGGGGAGACCATCCTCTCCGGTGTGTTTCCACAACATCTATCACCCCCATGAATGTCTCCTACCCGGCGATCGCTGCGGTCCAGGAAGAGGTAAAGAGGGACCTCGCCGAGATATTCATCCGTTAACGACGATGATGAGCCACCGCCCATCGTGTTCCCTGCCCCTCCCGGAATGGCCCTGGATTCTCCAGGCTGCCCTCCTCCTCATCTTTCTCCTCCTTATCTACGGCCCGCTCTCTGCTCTTCTCATCGACACGCTCGGCTTTATCATCACAGATCCTGACCGGGCCCTTGAGATCCTGTTCCTTTCATCCCGGCGGATCGGGCTCCTCCTGCAAAGTATCGGCCTTTCCGCGGCCGTCGCCGGGACTGTCATTGCAGGAGGGATCTGTGCCGGTTCGCTGATATGGCAATGGAGGACAGGTATCGGCAGGTACATCTTCTGGGCAGCTCTTCTTCTCATCCCCCTGCCATTGACCGTGCATGCGCTCACCTGGTCAACGCTCCTTGCATCTGCGGGCATACTGCCCGGTCTTCTCGCTCCCCAGCAATCGGTGCATCCCTGGCTTATCAGCTGGCTTGTCGAGTCGATTGCGTTCCTCCCGCTCGGGATCTGCCTCTCCACCCTTGCATTCGAACTGGTGGATCCTGACCGGATCGAGGCTGCCAGGGTTCTTTGCCCTGATCCACGGGTTTTTTCGCGAATAGTCCTTCCGCTCGCCTCGCCGCTCCTCTTTGCCGGTGCCGGCTTCCTCTTTGTGTTCTGCCTGATCGATTACACCATCCCGTCCATCTATGCCGCAAACGTCTATCCTTTCGAGATCTTTGCAGAGTTCAGCACCAGTTACCTCCCGGCAGCCGCGTTTCTTCTTGCCCTCCCTCTCCTTGTGGTTACCGTTGCCCTCGTGCTGCTCTCGCAGCGACCGCTCAAGTCCGTTATCCAGGACAGTATGTGGACTCGAAGGGAATGGCAGCCTGAATTCTTATTGCCGGGCTGGTTCGTGGCAGCACAGCGGGCTGCACTGGGCATTTTCTTTCTTCAGGCCGTTCTGGTGATCGCTGTCCTTGTGGTGCTGGCAGGAACTTCCGCCGACCTTGCAACCACCCTCTTGCTCGCTGGACCGGATTCGCTCACCACTGTTGCAGTCTGCCTTGGTGCAACAGCCCTCTCCCTCCCGATTGCCCTGGCCCTCGCGAGCCGCCTTGTGGAGAAGAAACGGATCTCCAATGCCTGGTGGATTGCCGCAACCATCCCGCTTGCCATACCTCCGCCGCTCATCGGGATCAGCATGATTGGATTCTGGAACACCCCCGGGGATATCTCCCTGTTTGGAACACTTGCGATGCCGGTGTTCGCCGTCATGTTCCGTTTTCTCCCGCTGGCTGCACTCATCATTGCAGCCCAGCTCCGTGCAGTGAACCCGTTGCTCCTTGACGCTGCTTCGATTTTCGGACGGAGTCGTGTCACGAATTTTCTCACTGTGTACCTGCCCCTTATCCTCCCCGGCATCTGTATTGCCGCAGCAGGTGTCTTTGCCTTCGCCATCGGAGAGCTCGGCGCAACCCTTCTCGTGATCCCTCCGGGCCATTCAACCCTCACAATCCGGCTTTATAACTATCTCCATTACGGCTCTTCCGGGAGTGTCGCCGCCCTTGGCCTGATGATGACCGGCATCTTCCTTGCGATTGTCAGCACCGGATTTCTCCTTGTCAGGCGAGGACTGCGAACATCCCGTATCCACGGAGACAAACCCGCATGATAGAAATCCGCAACGTATCACGACACTATGGGACGGTCAGGGTGTTTTCCGGGCTTTCCCTCTCAATACCTGACCGGACAGCGGTTGCCATTACCGGCCCTTCAGGGTGCGGGAAGACAACGCTTCTCCGGCTCATTGCCGGACTCGAACGCCCTGACAGCGGGGAGATCACCATCGCGGGCAGGCTGGCAAGTTCACCTGACTACCTGCTGGCGCCATCGGAACGATCGATCGGTTTTGTCTTCCAGTCCCCCGCACTCTGGCCGCATATGACCGTCCGCGAAAATATCCTCTTCGGGCTCTGGAACCTCCCGGGTTCTGCCCGTGAAGACCGTCTGATCGACCTGCTCAACACGGCACACATCTCCCACCTCGCCCACCGTTACCCGCACGAGATATCCGGGGGCGAGGCACAGCGCGTCGCACTCCTGCGGGCGATTGCCCCCCGGCCACGGCACCTGTTGATGGACGAGCCGCTCTCGAACCTTGACGATGACCTGCGGGAGGCGATGATCTCACTTATCATCACCATCATGGACCAGGAGGATATCTCACTCGTGTATGTCTCCCACCGGCGGGATGAAACGGATCAGATTGCCGACCGCTCCTATCTTTTCAGGGACGGGGCACTCCGGGAAGTATCAGAAGTGCCCGCACCCGGAGGATCTTCATGAAGGATCCGTCGAAGACCAGGCGTCATGTAACCTCTGCTGTCCAGATCGTTGCCGGCGCTGCACTCATCATCGGGCTCATTATTGTCCTCCAGTTTGTCACCGCCCTTATCCAGGAACAGAACGTCCCGGAGGGCTGGAGCATTATCCGGCCGCCGGGTGAAGTTTCAGCACTCGTCATTGACGGCGATATCGTCTGGACCGGCGGCAAGGACGGGCTGATCCCCGTCAACCGGACCTCGGGAATTCAACTGCCGCTCCCGCGCGGATCTCCTCCGTTCTCCCATGTCCGTTCCCTGGCAATCGACCGGCAGGGATGGCTATGGGTTGCCCATGATGGAGGACTGGTGAAGTACAGAAATGAAACCTGGGTTGTTGTGTCTCCCGGCACAGGTATTCCATTCACTGGTGCGCAGGCTGTCCTGGAAGACCAGGAAGGAGCCATCTGGGTCGGTGGCGAACAGGTCCTTGCGACATACGGAAACGATACCTGGCAGACCGTTGAACCCCCCGGAGGCTGGCATATACCCTCGGTCGATACCCTCTACCAGGACCGGGAGGGAGTCTTCTGGATGGGATCAGTGGCCCCGAATACCGGCGGGCTCTACCGGTTTGATGCTCATTCCTGGACCCTGTTCTCTATCGATGACGGTCTTCCGCACAACACCATCAAGGAAATAGCAGAAACCCCGGATGGAGCCCTCTGGATAGGGACCGGATTCTCAACACGGGGTGGAGCGTTGCGCATTCAAAACGGTACGTGGACCCGGTTTTACCCTGATGACGGTCTTGCCGGGAATTCTACCCGCTCTATCTATAAAGATACGGCAGGGCGGATGTGGTTTGCATCCGAGTATGACGGGGTCGCACTGTATTATGAAGACCGATGGGGTACCCTGACCACACGAGATGGCCTTGCCGGGAACGAGGTAAAAGCAATCGTAGAAGACCAGGACGGTACATGGTGGCTCGGCACCTCCGGGGGCCTGAACCGGGTAGAGAGGGATTCGCTCTTTCCCGGGTGCAATTGTTAACGAATCGTGAGTTGAACCATCTGCGTTCTCTGTAAAGTGGTTTTTCGTCATCTGAACCTGGATGAGTATGTGGCGGAAATAAAAATCTTACAGGGCATATCATTAAAATCCAGATATCCCAGGATCACAAGGAAGAAACACTGCGAACCTGTAACTAATTCATCTTGTGGACTATCTAGGAGATTCCCGCAAATTAATCCGGAATTTCAGGCTGTCGCCTGAAAGAATATGCGAATATTAATAAAATTTCGTGTCCCCATTAAGGATTACCTACTCATTCATAGGGGGCAATTCATAGTGGATATTCCTGAAGGACAGAAACGACTCGCAATCCTCAAAGGGAAGTTGCAGAATGGCTCCATCACCCGCGAACAATTCAGTGCCGGAATAAACCAGATTCGGGTACAGGATTCACGAGGAACCTGGTGGCAACCTGATCCCTCCGGACAGGGCTGGATCTTCTGGGATGGCACCGCATGGAAGCAAGGAATCTTGCCAGCACCTACACCACCCGCCCCCTCAACCGGGGCACCTGGCACGATCTCAGGCAGTGTCGATGAATTCAAGGCTGGCATGATGGACCTGAAAACATTCCGGCAGGTGAGTAAGGAGGTCCCGCTCGCAAAGCGACCGCAGAAGTGGTGGGATCTCCTCTCGATTATCGGTGGTGTCGTTGCTGCAGTCATCTGGATCATATACTCCGGAATGAGCCCGGCAGGAGGGGGTGTCGATCTTTTGACCGTCATCCTTATGATTGCTGTCCCGATAGCTCTGGTCTGGTTCAGGACTTCTATCGACGGGTTGCTGCTTCCTGTCCAGCCAACACGTAAAAAGATACCTAAATTCGTGCTGGTCGGGGTGGGAATCGTCATCCCGTTCCTGACAGCATTTATCCTCTATAATATCCTCGGGATTGCCAACTACCCGCTGATTCAGGCGAACCTTATTATCGGAACTCTCTGCTCTTATGTACTGGTCCGTGACCCGGTCACCAATGCCAGAACACAACCGCCCGGAAACCGAGGCAGACCCGCACTTACCATTCTGGTCGTACTGATATCCCTTTTGATCGTCCCAGTCCTCGCCGATGATTGCGCGAGAGATCCAACCCGGGCCGAAGACTGTTTAAGAACACCTGGGTATGCCGAACTTATATCGGGAACCGCGGCTGCAGGCCTCTCGATCCTCGTCAACGGACCGATTATTATCCAGACCGTGGCGGCAGGAGCAGGCGGGGGTGTAAGTGCAGGAGCCAGTGCGGGCGCACAGACGCCGCCACCGACCGGGTACTTCGAGAACGGGCAGCCATACTGGGGGACCGGTAACAGTAACGATCCATTCAGGGACTACCCGGATGCGAACAATCCTCCGTATATGCCATCGCCAGATGGGAAAGGACCAATATGGGGGGACGGGACCAGTGGTAACCCATTCAGGGATTACCCGGATTTACCCGTATATGACCATACCCCAACCCCGCCCGATGCGGGTACTACTCCACCGGCGACTCCGCCACGGAAAACCCTGGTAACAACCCCTCCATCTACATCGAAATCTCCGCCGTTAACGACCCCAGAGCCGACATCACGGACCGAACCGGAGACTGAACCAGAGACTGAACCTAAGACTGAACCGGAGACTGAACCGGAGACCGAAGAGACTGAACCTGAGACTGAACCTAAGACTGAACCGGAGACTGAACCGGAGACTGAAGAGACTGAGCCTGAACTATTCGAAGGTGAGACGGTCCCCGAAAAGATAATCGAGGGCGTGGAGGGCGTCAAGGGAACTCTCGATGACCTTAACGACAAGGCAGGCGAGATGATGGATTTTGTCAAAGACAACAATTTCCACAACTTCTCTCCCGAGACCAAGAAAAAGCTCGAGAATTTACAGAAAAAAATCAAGGACTCTTCGGATATGGTCAACGACTTTCTGAGCGGGATAAAAGATAACGCTGAGGCAGTGAAAGACAAGATCGATACAATAAAAAAGCTCAAGAAAAATCTCGGCGAGATAATGAAGAACCTCGATGACCTGAACAAGACAATAAAGGATCTCCCTATGGACGGCCGTTCCAAAGCCATGCTGAATATGATTGTGGGCACCGCGGACGCCGCCGGGCGCGGATTCGACGAGGTGCTGAGAAACACCCTCGGGGACACAGTTGCGGACGCCGTGAATGCAAAAGAGTTAGGCAAGGACGTTGGTGAAGCAGTAGGGAAAACAGCTGAAAACGTCACAGTGCGCCAACGCCAAATACTAAGCGACAGAGAATTGGCCGTGGATGTGATGGGTAACAAAGCATTCGAGGAATATGAAGATATGAGAAAGGGACAGGAAGAGATTGATGAATATTATCGAAAGAAACAAGCGAAAGCGGATGCCGAACAAAAACAGAGGGAGAGTTACCATTGATGTCAAAAAATACAGATATTTCTCCCGTTATTGGATCATACCAGGATGCTTTCACCACCTACGTTAAGATCAAGAACTACCCTGACGGCGAGGAAAAATTCACACATCTGGGGGCGCTCGAAACCAACCTTCTCCGGATTATTGAGGAGATTTCAGGGACAGAACCTGAAGATGCAGTCTTCTTAAGAATCCGCGAATCAACGTATACCCTGCTCGCCGATACCCGGATCCTCCGGGCTTTTCTTGACCCGGACGACGCAGCCGCCACAGAGTCGGTGCACGACGCAGTCTCTGCTGCTCGGAAAGCATTGAACCTGGCAGTAAAAGAAAAAGACCTGAGATATGCAAATCTTGTCCGCTCGGCGATCTCCTTTACCCTTTCAAATGCTTTTATCCTGTCAGACCCCTCCATCAGGCAGGAGATAATCGACCTGCTCAAGGCAGGCATAGAGTCGTTTGACAAGACGGCCCCCTTGATCGATGCCGCGAACAGAAAAGGCATCAGCCTGTATAATACCGGTACAGTGCTGAAAAAGGAGTTCGGCGATATCAAAAACCTGTACGAACGGGCTTATTTCCTTGAACAGGCGTTGGACAGTTTCAATAAAGCTGCCGAATGCTTTTTGGCCTCCGGCCATACCGAATTCCTCAAACGTTCAATGAAAATATCTGCATCCCTCGAATCCGAGATAAACACCATAAAGAGCGATCCCGCTTATACAGGGCCGGTCAAAAAACAGGCTGCCCGAAAGGAGCCTGAAAAGCCCTTTATGATCCCCTGCCCATCCTGCGGGATATTAAATCCGGAACAGGCAAAATTCTGCAATTCCTGCGGAACGCCGATAAGCACTGTCTCAACCCCAACCCCTCCTGCTCCACCCGCTCCACTCACCTGTCCCGGCTGTGGCTCTCCTGTCATCCCCGGCAAGAAATTCTGCGGGAAGTGTGGAACGCCGGTAAGCACTGTCTCAACCCCACCACCTCCTGCTCCACCCGCTCCACTCACCTGTCCCAGCTGCGGCTCTCCTGTCACTCCCGGCAAGAAATTCTGCGGAAAATGTGGAACACCGGTAAGCGCTTCTTCAACAACCCCAACCCCTCCTCCACCCGCTCCACTCACCTGTCCCGGCTGCGGCTCTCCTGTCACTCCTGGTAAAAAATTCTGCGGGAAGTGTGGAACACGGATACCCCCGTGAGTGAATCAATTATCCCATATAGGTTCAGAACGTGATCGTCCCCGAAAATACCGTGGTCGCAGGCCCCTCCATCTTCGCCTCCCCGTCAAGGTGGATTACAAGCGGCCCGCCTTTTGTCTCGACCTCGACCCTCGTCCCTACGTATCCCAGGTGGTGAGCAACCGCCGCGGAAGCGGTCGCTCCGGTCCCGCAGCAGAGAGTCTCGTCTTCGACACCGCGTTCAAACGTCCTGACGCGGAGCGTATCCTTTCCTGACCGCTCCACGAAGTTGGCGTTCGCTCCGTTCGGAAACGTTTCGTGCCTCCGGATCTTCGGGCCTATTTTGGCAAGGTCCACCGTGTCAAGCGCATCGGTGAAGATAACGGCATGGGGCACGCCGGTGTTGACCGCGTACACCTCGAACCCTTCGATCTCCTCCTTATACTCCCCCTCGCCGGTCGCCGGGATATCCTTCCTCATGAACTTCGGCTCCGGCATCCCGATGGTTGCGAAGAAGCTGTCGTCCTGGTAGTTCATCTCGACCGGGATGATCCCTGCGGGAGTCTCCACGGTGCATGACTTCCTGACATACCCGCGGTCGTATGCGTACTTCGCAAAGCAGCGGATACCGTTTCCGCACATCTCGGCCTCGCTTCCGTCTGGCTGCAGAAGGCGCATCTTCAGGTCAGCTTTCTGGGAGAGGGACAGGTACAGCACCCCGTCCCCGCCGATGCCGAACCTGCGGTCGCAGTATAGCGCCGCGAACTCTGCCTTCATCTCGTCCGGTATTGCCACCCCTTTATACTCATCGATGAGAATGAAATCGTTCCCGTTTCCCTGCAGCTTGGTAAAGTGTAACTCCATGCCCCCGATCTCCTCTGTTCCCTGTGCCGCCTTGGGGCTGCTCACCAGGGCCTGTATAGTGTATGGTCAGGCACTCTTTCAATCATTCGCCCTGCCCGGACCCCCTGGCCTCCACCTGGACGAGGTCACCCGGAATACTCGCCGATATCCCAACCCAGGACATCGCGGATGATGATGTAGGCCATCTGAGGCGGGATTGCCCCGGTTTCGGTCACGATAAGGTCGACATAGCCGGCAGGGGTCACGTCAAAGGCCGGGTTCCTCACCCGGACATGCGGGAGCTGTCTCGAAAGCGCGGGGGAGAGGACCTCTCCCGCGTCCCGCTCCTCAATCTCGATGTATTCGCCGAGAATGGTCCTCGGCGCAAACTTGTAGGTCTCAGCCGTGACCATCACCCTCGTCCTCGCTTCGCGGGCGGCAAGGGCGATCTGCGAGGTCCCGATCTTGTTCACCACCGCGCCGTTCACCGAGACGGCGTCGGCACCCACCACCACCAGGTCCACCTCGTTCATGAAGTACCGGGCTGCAGAATCGACGATGAAACTGGTCGGGATCCCTGCCTCATCAAGGGTCCGGATTGTCAGGTGGCCCTGGTTCCGGGGGCGGACCTCGGTTGCAAAGACCGAGATCTCCTTTCCCTGCCGCTTCGCCTCAAGGATGCAGGCAAGGGCCGCTTCCGAGTTGCAGTGGGTGAGCAGGACATCACCGTCGCGGATATGCCGGGACCCTATCTCGCCGATCCGCTGGACCGCCTGACCTGACGCGACGATAAACGCCCTGCAACGCTCATGGAATGCCTGTTTTGCCTCCTCAACGCTCGAAAATTGCTGCCGCAGGACCGACATCACCGATCGGACGCCATTTGGGAGGGAGACGGCGGTGGGGCGGGTGGCAATGAGGAGTGCCGCTGCCTCGTCCATCCTCTCCAGGTATCCCTGCAGGCTCCCTTCTGCGAGGGCCCCTGAATATTCATCGAGGGCTTCGACGGCCGCCCTTGCAATCCGACCCGCCCCCCGGATCTCCATGCGCTTTATCTTCTCTGCGGTATCAGCTAGCATTGCGGGCACTATGTACCTAGTGCCGGTTATGCGCACATAAAATATACGGGAGACGCTTTTCCGATGTCCATCGCCGTGGTCTTTGACAGCGCCGGGACCCTGCTCCGTACCTACCGGGTTGCAAAGGACGTGCTCAAAGGAGAACTCCTTCCCGGCATCGAGACAGTCTCGCTCACATTCAGCTCCCCAGAGCGGGTACTCGTCGTGATCCACGTCCACTCAAGGGAGGTGATCGAGACACCGCCGGAAGTCCCTCTCTCCCGCTATCTCGTCGAGCACCAGGTGGGGTTCGGGGTGAGCTGCGCCCGGAAAGTCATTGTCGCCGACGAGGTGGCGGCTGCACTCTACCAGTCACCCCATGGCACTATCGGCGATCTCCAGGACTGCATCCGGAACGTCTGGCATGTCTGCAAAAGGGAATCGGTGGTTGCCATGAACAGCGGGGTGATCGTAAACATGGGTCTTTCCGGCATCGAGTTCACCGTCACCACCGGCGGCCGTCCGTTCGAGGGTGCGAGGGAATCCATCAGCGAGCTCCACCGCATGGGGATCCCCACCTACATCGCTTCCGGCGACCGGGTGACAAAACTCGAGAAGATGGCAGACTTCCTCGGCATCCCCCGGGACCGTGTATTCGGGAATGCCACGCCCACGGTCAAGGCCCAGATTGTCGCAGACCTCCAGGAGGAGTACGACCGGGTGCTGATGGTCGGTGACGGGATCAACGACATTTGTGCCATGAAGAAGTCGGATGTCGCTATTCTCACAGAGGAGCAGTCAGGGGAGCGGCACCCCGAGCTCTACCAGGCTGCAGACCACGTAGTCAAGAATGTGCGGGAAGTGGTTGCCATCGTGAAAAGGCTTGTACACTGATGAGAAAGGGCAGGATCAGATGCAAGATGAAAAGTAATATGCACCATGCATCATATTGTCTAGTAAGAGGAAGAGAATGAACCCGCTGATCACCGTTGAGAATCTCTGTATGGACTTCGATGGAAAAAGGGTCCTTCATAACATTTCTTTTGAGATCGGTGAGGGGGAGGTCCTCGGGATCATCGGCCGCAGTGGGGCCGGAAAGACCGTGCTCATGCACCTGATGAGGGGTGTCGAGCAGCCGCCAACAGAGGGGAAGATCATCTATCACGTCGCGGTCTGCGATAGCTGCCCCTTTCTTGGCGTAGGCAGTCTCGCCGGAAAGCCATGCCCCGGGTGCGGAAAAACGCTCAAGGCCAGGGACATCGACCTCTGGAACGAGCCCGACGAGGGCATGAGGCGGAGGCTCATGCGGCATACCGCCATCATGTTCCAGAGGACATTTGCCCTGTATGGAAACGACCGCGTGATAGAGAACGTCCTTCACGCCCTGGACGACATCGGTTACCCGCAGGAGAAGGCCATCAACAGGGCTGCGGACCTCCTCGACCAGGTGCGCCTCTCCCACCGCATGATGCACATCGCCCGCGACCTGTCGGGAGGGGAGAAACAGCGGGTGGTGCTCGCCCGCCAGCTTGCAAAAGAGCCCTTCCTCCTCTTTGCGGACGAACCGACCGGGACGCTCGACCCCGAAACCGCCCACCTTGTCCATTCCATGCTGATCGATGCGGCCGAGACGAACCACATGGGCATGGTCGTCACCTCCCACTTCTCCCAGGTGATCAACGAAGTTGCCGACAGGGCTATGCTCCTTGCAGAGGGAAAGATCGCCGCACTCGGGTCCCCCGAAGAGGTGATCCGTACCTTCATGGCTGACCTCTCCGATACCGAGGAGTTCGAGGTCCCCTCCTTTGGAGGAGAGATCATGATCGCACGGGACGTCTTCAAGCGCTATATCTCAGTGGACAGGGGAGTCGTGCGGGCGGTCAACGGTGTCACGTTCGAGGTAAAAGAGAAGGAGATATTCGGGATCATCGGGAAAAGCGGAGCAGGAAAGACCACCCTCTCACGGATCATCTCCGGGATCATCGAGCCGACAACCGGCGAGATGATCATCCGTATCGGTGACGATTCGGTCGATATGACAAAGCCCGGGATCGAGAACAGGGGGAGGGCAAAGGGCTATATCGGTCTCCTGCACCAGGAGTACGACCTTTATCCCCACCGCACGGTGCTTGACAACCTCACGGATGCCATAGGTCTCGAATTCCCCAAGGAACTGGCAATGAGGAAGGCCATCATCACCCTCAAGATGGCAGGATTCAACGAGACAAAGAGCCGGGAGATCCTGGACCGCCTCCCCGGGCAGCTCTCGGAAGGTGAGCGGCACCGGGTGGCACTCGCACAGGTGCTGATCCGTGAGCCGAGGATGGTAATCCTCGACGAGCCGACCGGGACGATGGACCCCCTCACCAAGATCGACGTAAAACATTCCATCATGCACGCCCGCGACGAGATGGACGAGACGTTCATCGTCGTCTCCCATGACATGGACTTTGTGCGGGACATCTGCGACCGCCTTGCATTGATGAGGGGAGGAAAGATCGTGCAGATCGGACAGACCGCCGAGGTCCTCGCGAGCCTTACTGAAGAAGAGCGAGAGGTCATGGGCAAGGCTGTCACCTCCTGAAGGGACAGGCATGATCAAAATCCTGCTCGACGGAGAGAGGCTGGAGACCGGGGATGGAGCAAGGTTAAGAGACCTGCTGCCGGACCATGACAAGGCGTGCTGCGTCGGGATCATCCGCCCGGGCGCCCGCGAATCCGCCACGACCGGGAGCATGCGGCTCGATACCTCTGCAGGCGAGGTGGTCGTCGAGCTGAACCCTGCGGGGCAGGCGATATTTGGATCCGCCAGCCTGCAATTTCCCCTCTCCCTGCACTGGCAGGACAGGTACGCCGCCGCGTTCGGCCCGTTTCATTCATCGTTCACCCCGGCCAGGACCGCGTCGCTGTACGAGAGGGGGGACGTGGTCCTCGGCTGCGGAGGGTATGACCCTCACAGGTCCTACCTCATCTTCTGCCGGAGCCGCCATACTTCGGACCACGGTGCCGCGGCAGGGGGAGGCGTGATCGGAAAGGTGGTCAGCGGGCGGGGCGTCCTTGACCGGTGGAGCACGGGCGACCTCGTCAACACGGCATCTCCCGTCCTCAACTGGGCCGACACCAGCCGGTCTTTCACCACCACGGACCCGGACACCGTCCTCGAGGACGGCATGGAAGTGATCTCGCATCTGCGGATCACGTCGTTTGGATACAGCGGCAGTGAAGTGACTTCCACGGCCGCAGCCGAAAGCATCGAGCACCTCCTCCTCGCACTCGAAGATGCACATTTCGTGGTAGGACGGTCGTCAAGCACCCATATCAGGGATGACAGGAAAGCGGGGACCGAGGTAGCCTACCAGGTGAAGCAGCCTCGTCGCGAGGGAGCGGTCAGCGTGAGGACGGCGGGGAGGTCCGGGGGTTCGGTATACATATATATCCAGGACCTGCCCGGGACCCCCCAGCATACCGTGGTAGGGCAGGTCACGCACGGGCTCGAACTGGCAAGACTTGCCCGGGACGGCGACGTGCTCTCCGCCAGGGTCGTGCCCTCCCGCTTTGATCTCATCGGGCTTCCTCTCGAGCAAGCAATTGACACCGCTGAACAGAGGGGCATCCGGATCCTGGGGGAACTGGAAGGCCGCGACCTCGTTGTCGTCGGGCAGGAGCCTGCCACGACGATCGAGAGCCTTGCGGCAGGTGCCGTGGAACTTTCGGTGGTGCCGCTCGAGAAGGTCATCGACATCACGCTCGACGATGATGCTGCCCCCGCGTCCTGCGACATCTTCAGGCACCTCACGGGACTTCACCTCCACGATGTGGGGAGGATCCCGTTCTTCTTCAATTTCGAGGACGTGTTCCTCTTCAAGCCGAAAATCCCGAGGGGTGTGAACATCATACCGGAAAATACCCCCACTGACCTGGTCCCCTCAGGGGCCCTTGCCATCACCAACGACTCGAGGAAAGGGTCGGGGCTTGTGGGAGTTCGCACCAGTGAGAACAGCGAGTTCGGACCGACTTCAGAGCCTTTCGAAGGGACGAACATCATCGGAAAGGTCCTTGACCTCGAAAAGCTTGCTGCGCTGCAGGAGAAAGAGATCGTATACATTAGGGAGAGACAACCATGACGGCCTACAAGCCCCGGTACGCAGGTTCCGTGACCAAGTATGTCTTCGTTGAGTCGCCGGAGATGACGCCCTCCGACCTCGCGATCAGGGCATACGAGATCTCGCAGGGGGTGATGATCAAGGAGACGTGTTTTGGACTCCAGGTCACAGGGAAAGAGGAGGATGTGGAACGAATCATCGCATCGCTCCGGGCACTCGACCCGACCCACATCTTTGTAAAAGACAGGGGGTTCCCCCCCGGGGACCCCAGGAGGTGCCGGGCCAACCTCGGAGGAGCCAGGCCGGGATACTTCGGCCACGAGTTCGAGATGGGATTGATCCAAAACATCTCCAGAGGCCTTGCGTCGCTCCCCTCACGGGCACGGGATGACCTCCCGCATCCCCCTGCCCCCTCGAAAGAACCGAGGCTCGATGCCTCCCGGTTGAAGAAGATCATAGAATCACAGGAGTCCTGACATGGCGAAGGTCTTTCTCTATCCCACCACGAGCCTCATCCTCTCAGACCTGGTGGCACGGTTCGGGCACAAACCCCTCTCTGCAGCACTCAAGATCCGAGAGAGGATCCAGACACCCGGGATCGACTCCCCCCCGCTCCAGATCACCCCAGAAGAGCCGAAGAAGGGTCTCAAATGGGCCGCCGTGGAGGTCCCGTCCGGCGTTCGGGGGAGGATGTCCCTCTATGGCCCCATGATCGACGAGGCGGAGGCGGCAATCATCATCAACAATGCAGACTACTCCTTCGGGTGCATGGGATGTGCCAGGACAAACGAGCTGATCAAGTACCTTATCCGGAAACGGGACATCCCTGTCCTCGATCTCGAATATCCAACGACAGAGGATGAGGGTGTCGAGTTCGTGGCCGCAATAAAGAAGTTCCTGGATACGCTTGGGGCGGGTTCGCCATGACAAGGGTGAGGATTGCGCAGCTCTCATGCGGCCCTGAGTACAGCGGGGTGCAGAAGGAGATCGAGGCGGCTGCGGCTTCGGTGGATGCCGAGGTCTTCTTTCCCGACCTGAAACTTGCGGACATCAGGCATTCGTTCAATGAGTTCGGTCTCGAGGTGCGAAGCCCTGACCTCAAGCTCGCGATAGCCCGCGCCAAGGCGCTCGTGGAGGGGAGGGTCGAGGCAGACGCAGTCTTCATTGCAACCTGTTTCAGGTGCGCCGAGGCAGCAATCGTCAGGAACGAGCTTCGCCGCTACATCCATGAGAACTCCCGGCTCCCGGTGGTCAGTTACTCGTTCACCGAGCGTACCACCGCGGGGACACTCCTCACCCGCATGGAGGCCCTGACCACTATCGCCCGGAGAAGGGCGCTCCTTGCACGTGAAGTTCAGCAGGGGCTCACCATGGGCGTCGACTCCGGTTCCAGCACCACGAAGGCAGTGGTGATGCGCGACAACGAGATCATCGGCACCGGGTGGCTCCCCACCACTGGTGTCCTCCAGAGCGCCGACGATGCGGTATCCCAGGCCCTCTCTGCCGCTGGCGTGAAACGCGACGATCTGCAGGCGATCGGGACCACCGGATACGGCCGGTTCCTGGTCGGGGAGCACCTGAAGGCGGACCTCATCCAGGAAGAACTGACGGTCAATTCCAAGGGTGCGGTCTTCCTGGCTGATACCCAGAGAGGTCCATCGACTGTGATCGACATCGGGGGAATGGACAACAAGGCCATCAGTGTCCAGGACGGCATCCCCGGGACGTTCACGATGGGGGGTATCTGCGCAGGAGCGAGCGGCCGGTTCCTCGAGATGACATCAAAGAGGCTCGGCGTGGATATCACGGAGCTTGGTCCGCTGGCAATGAAGGGTCTCTCGCGCAATGTCCCCATGAACAGCTACTGCATCGTATTCGGCACACAGAGCCTGGTGAACGCCCTGGCCGCGGGCAGCAGTCCCGAAGACGTGGCCGCCGCCGCCTGCCACAGCGTTGCAGAGCAGGTCTTCGAGCAACAGCTCCAGGAGGTGGACATAAAGGACCCGGTGATCATGGTTGGGGGGACCTCCCTTATCCAGGGCCTTGTCCGGGCCATGGGAGACCTCCTCCAGACCGAGATCGTGGTCCCGCACCACTCCCAGTACATCGGCGCGGTGGGGTCCGCACTCCTGGCATCAGGGTTTATCAAGGGAGACTAGATGGAGGCAGTGGAGTATTTCGAGGTGGAATGCCCTGAAAAGGCCGGCGGAGAATACTATAGCCGCATCGCCGACGTGGTGCTCCTCGACCATAACCTCATCCGGGTGATCCAGAAACTGCACATCTTCATCGACCCCCGGGTCCCCCTTTTCATCGCGACCGGGATAACGAGGAAGCTCCCGGGAACTGTGAAAGTGCGCGATTTTTCCGATGTGAACAGGAAAGAGCGGAAAGTGACCATCTCCATCGGCGACGAGGCATACCTTGCACCGCTGCTGCGGATACTCTGGGAGAAGTTCGGAAAGGAGCGGGTCGAACAGCCTGACCGCTTCACCATCATGCTTGATATTGGCGACGATGAGTCGGAAGGTCTCGAAGAGATCCCGGTCTTTGACCCGAGCGAGTCCATCTACAAGGACCTGATTTACGCCCTGCAGGTGATCCAGCCAGAGGGGTTCAAGGTGCGGAGGCAGTATTACGGGAACGGGCGGTTCTATCTCGTCGCAAGCGAGGACACGCTCCCCGAGGATATCGAGGACATGGTCAGGGAGAAATTTTCGTTGATGGGGGAGCGCCTGTGATCCTGGTTCCTGTCACCTACAAGGGGGGCATCTACCGCCACGACGAGATCATTGACCTCATCGAGGATCTCGGCGGCTACATCATCCAGAAACACATCATCGCGCAGGAGGTCGTGCTCCAGGCACTCGTGCCAAAGGAGGACATAGATCTTATCCGGAAGGTGGGTAAGCCGCTTACCGGGGAGATCACCCCTTCACCCCTGGTGGGGACCGAGATCGCGGTGGTGACCATGTCGCTTGAGATCCATCACCTCCCCCATGCGTCATGCGACGTTGCCGAGTACATCCGCCGCTTCGGGGCCAAGACCAACATGGTAGGACTCGCAAGGGGCTTTGGGAAGCGCATCGCTCAGCTGAATGACGAGGAGAGGGATGTGATCAACGAGCATGACCTGGCAGTATACCTGCTCGGGGACTTCGAGACCTGCATCGAGCAGAAGTTCCCAGTCCTCCGCAGGGGAATCGATGTCCCCATTGTCCTCTGCGGTGGTCCGCCGGTAGAGGCCCTCAGGGCCATCATCGATCCACCCGTGGATGGATACGTGGGCGGGGTTGGCCGTTTCATGCACCGGACCAAGGAAGCCGAAGAGATATCAAGGCTTGACGACGTGGTGGCAGAAGTCACACGCGTGCTTGACAGGAAACGTGAGGAGATGGCCAAGGACCCACTCTCCATCTCCCCTGCACGCCTGATGGACATCATATCCGAAAAAATTGACGACATCCACGAAGTCCTCTCCCCGACCCCCATCACCGTGCAGATGACGGGGCTCCGGGTCAAGCTGCCATACGACGCGTATGCGTCACGGCTCCGGGCAACAGTGGTCGACGAAGGAGTGACGATCGGGGACCTCGCAGAGGTTTTACCCTCCCGAATGAGAGACTACATCCTCGTCAGGATAAAGCCATTTTCAGAGACCAACATGATGGTCTGAACGGGCGACATGTGGGAGGGAGGGCCCCTCAATCCCCCTCGTTCAGGCGGTGAATGTCCCGGCCATCTCGTAATACTGGTAATCTTTGTAGGCGAACGGGTTTGTCGTAAACCTCCACACTTTTCCGGGGCCAAGCGAGTTCACGCTTGCATATGCATTCCCGATGAGATTTCCGTTCGAATTGTACAGGTTGAAATACACGGTGATATGGTCGATGCGATAATTCTCGTCGTTCTTGATCTTCCCGCTGATGACCCGCTGCCCAGTGGCATCGAGATCATCTTTTATCTCTATGACTGAGAGACGGACCCCGGTAGTAGGACTCGTCACCATGTATCCGTACGGCATCTTCACGAAATACTGTGATGTCCCTCCCCGGACCACTGGCAGTACACCAATTCCTCCCTCCTCTGTGGGAATGCCGGCGGTGGGAGTCGTTGCAGGGGTGAGCGTCCCTGTAGGACCGGGGCCGGGTTCTGCCACGAAGTCCTGAGGCGAGATGCAGCCAGAAAACGAGAGGAGCACCGCCATTGCCACAAATAACATCAACCAGTGAATATTGCGCCATACCTTCATTCCGACCCCTCTCATGCACAAGACTCTCGGTTGCGCTGATATAAAAGGAATCGGTCGGTCCGTTCAACTGCGACTGCCTTAAAAAGGGGAAGAGGTGTCGTCCTTCCGGTGAGGGTCCTTCCAGGGGGTGCAGGTATTCCCCATGGGCAACAAGGACAACGAGAAAAAAAGGGGGGGGAAGTGTGTTCAGTGAATTCGTGGGGGTGCGATGTCATCCGGGGCATTCTCCTCCACCAGGCGGACAAGCTCGTCGATGAGGGGCTGGAGGGATCCCGGTATCACGGTGTCCTCTGCGAGAACGGTCTTCCCATGTGCGCGGACCTGGTAGAGGAAAAGATCCGCACTCCCGGGAGCAGCCCGGTACTCGGAGGAGAGGGCCATGAACCCTGATTCCTGGAGAAGTGAGTTGAGGGTCCCGAGGTCTGCTTCAGAGAGTGTGAACCCGACAGAATACTCCTTCCGGGTCAGGGAAACGCTCCCGTCGGGATACACTTCCAGGTGGTCGTTCATCCCTGCAAACCCGCCGGTCCTCCAGAACTCAACGAGAGGTTCTGTTCTGTCGTATGCATCCGCAATACCGGGTGAAAAGACCAGTATCTCCTGGCCTGATGCGTCCGAGATCACGAGATTGCCTCCACTGATCTTCCAGGATGCTGCCTCCCCCAGGAGCTGCAGGTAGGTACTCTCCTGCTTCATGATCGTTCTCGACGCATCGAAACAGTACATTTCTGTCGAACCTGCAGGCCCGATGCGGAGGGTAGTGCCACTCTGCTCGAATGGTGCAAAATAGAGGTTACAGCCTGCGGTCCCGCTGACCCTGCCATCACTGGTAAACTCTGCCGTGATCGTAGTCCCCTGGATCACAGGGGCGACCGCAGCTCCCCTTGCCATGCCGGAAAGGGTCCATGGCCCGATGAAGGACTGGGAAGCCGCCTTGTCCTCCCCCTGTCTTGCAGATATGGAGATGACGGTGACCGGAATTCCCCACATGTAGATGCCCAGGGTGTCAGGGACCGTTCTCGCAGTAAAAGAGACCTTCATCCCGTCAACCTGGAATTCTTTGTTCAGGTTCAGGGGGAGGTAAGACCTTCCATCAGCGGCGACGATGCCATAAAAGCCGCCCTCAAGGTCGATATACTGGATACGCCCCTCGGCCTTTACCTCTTCACCGAGAGGCATTGCCGTCAGGATGCGAAGGGATGTTCCCCACATGTAGATGCTGGCTTCCCCGCTCTTCTCCATGCCCGTGAACTTCACCCTTATCCCATCCACCTTGCAGGATGCCGGGAGGAGATCGGGGAGGTAACGGGCACCGTCATCGGCGATGATGCCATAGAAGCCGCCCTCGAGATCCATGTAGACCACGGTCCCTGTGCCTGACACGAGGGATGCTTTCCCGACCGGGCGGTTGAATGAGATGTTCCTGCCAGGAACCGTCGTCGTGTTCCGTTCAGGGATGGTGAAGTTGAACTTCTGGGTGCCCGACACAATCGGAAGTGTCTCACCCATGCCGCTTTCGCGCATGACAATGCCCGGGGAAGAGTGATCTCTCTTCCAGGGTGCGGCTGCACTGGCAATATCAGCGCGGGAATACGTAACCGGTGCAAACATGTTTCCTCCCGGCATCTTGCCAGGACTGTTATCCTGCATCCGGTGCGATGAAAATTTTTCGGTAAGATCGTATCTCATCGGTGCAGCCTGGACCGCTCCTATCGCTCCGAAACAAAGCGCGACGAGCAGCACCAGGCATGTGGAGTGTAGAAAAGGACTCCAGTTTGCCATATATATCTCTCCTGGTCCTCAATTGTCTGGGAACCATCCAGATCTTTTGCGCAACTCGAATAAAAACATGACTTTCACTGCGAATTTTTTCACACCTATCGGGCCCTTGCAGGCAGTATAATGAGTCCTGCAGGACGATATGTAGACTGGAAGGCTGCACATGAACGACCTTGAGGAGTTCGAACTCACCCTTCAGGAGATCGTATCCCGCGGTGGAGAAGAGATCGCAGAGGCATGGATGAAGGATATCGAGGTGGAGTACGGCCGTGCACCCCTCATCTTCAAACGGATGGCAGAACGGCCCGAGGTGCTCATATCCCACCTACTCTACAAGACCGCGGTGATAAAGACCAGTGCCATCGACCCCAAGTATACAGAGCTTATCAGCATGGCGGTCGGTGCGGCTCTGCGCTGCCCGCACTGTACCAGCTACCACATGCAGGCTGCGGTGAAGAAAGGAGCGACAAGGGAGGAGATTTTGGAAGTGATCCTGATTGCAGGGATGATCTCAAACTCTTCGGTGCTGGCAAACGCGTACCGCATATTCGACGAGAAGATGTCCCGGTGCCTCCCCTGCGAGAACAGGGGGATCGATATCCCAGGACGCTAACACTCCTCCTGCCTCATCCCTGACTTTCCCTTTTTTTCGCGCGAAGAAAGGAGGCCCCCCCTCCCTTTCTGCAGGAGATCTTTTCTCCCGGCAAAGCAAAGCCCCTCTTCTACCAGGCCCCTGACATGCCTGTCCCGGTACCGGAGAAGGGCCCGCTGGACCTGTTTCTCATGTCCTTTCGGCACATGGACAGGATCGAGGGTGAGGGGATTGAACCCGGTATAGTACATGCAGGTCGACACCGTCATCGGCGTGGGCGTGAAATCCTGCACCTGCTCGGTGTAGAGGTCGTGGTCGCGGATGAATACTGCGAGGTCGACCATGTCCCCGACAGTACACCCGGGATGGCTGGACATGAAGTAAGGGAGAATGTACTGCTTTTTCTCCTTTCCTTCCTGGCATTTGCTGAATGATGCAAGGAACCGCTCGAAGACTTCCTTTCCCGGCTTTCCCATCAACGCGGTGACTGCAGGGGAGGTGTGCTCGGGGGCGACCTTCAGGTGTCCCGATATGTGGTGCGCGCACATCTCGGGAAGGGGATCTTCGGGGTCTGCCACGATGAGGTCGTACCGCATGCCGGACCCGATGAAGACCCTTCTCACACCCGGCACTTCTCTTAAGCGCCTGAGAAGTGCCATCTGCCTCCGGTGAGAGGCCAGGAGGTTCGGGCACCCGACGCTGCAGGCCCTGTCAGGGCAGGGTCCTTCCGTCTGCCAGCGGGCGCACTCCATCCCGTACATGTTCGCGGTCGGCCCGCCGACATCGCTGATAATCCCTGAAAAACCCCGCATCCTTGTCAGGCGGATTGCCTCTTTTACGAGCGAATCGATGCTCCTGCTCTGGATTATGCGCCCCTGGTGATGGGTGAGGGCGCAAAAAGAACAGCCTCCAAAGCACCCGCGATGGCTGGTGAGCGAGAACCTGACCGGTTCCAGCGCCGGGACAGGGAGCGTATACGACGGGTGGACCTCCCGGGAATATGGCAGCTCATAGATGGCATCCAGATCCTGCGTAGAGAGAGGGAGCGCAGGCGGGTTCTGGATGATGATGGTCTTCGGGTGCCTCTGCACGACCGCCCTCCCCCTGAGAGGGTTCTGCTCGCGGTAATGCGTGGCAAATGCCCGGGCATAGGCGACTTTGTCGGCCGCCACTTCGGAGAATGGAGGTATCTCGAGAGCGGGGAATCCGCATGTGCCATCGTACTGCGCGGGCGGGACCCGGTAGACTGTTCCACGGATATCGGTCAGGGATACGGGGGGTTCTCCCTTATCGAGGCGAAGGGCAATCTCCCTGACCTGCTGCTCTCCCATTCCGTACACCAGGAGGTCTGCGGGTGCATCCGCGAGGATGGAGTGACGGACAGAGTCGGACCAGTAATCGTAGTGGGCAAATCTCCGCAGGGACGCTTCGATCCCGCCCAGCACGATAGGAATTCCGGGGAATAGTGCATGGACCCTGTCCGTATAGACGATCCCTGCCCTATCCGGCCTCCGGGGTATGCCCCCCGGGGAGTAGACGTCGCTTGAGCGCCTTTTCTTTGCAGCCGTGTAATTATTCACGAGAGAGTCACAGTTGCCGGGGCAGATAGCAAAGAATAGGCGGGGGTCCCCGAGCCGCAGGAAATCATCGTTGCCCTTCCAGTCCGGCTGGGCGATCACCCCCACAGTGAACCCGGCGTCCCAGAGCACCCTGCCGATGATCGCGGTTGAGAATGAGGGATGGTCTACGTAGGCGTCACCACTGACAAGGATCACGTCGAACTGGTCGATTCGGAGGCCCTTTCCCTCCCCCTTGCTCATCGGCAGGAACTTCGGCTGTCTCCTCTTCATGGGGGATTCCCCGGGAGAAACCGGGGAAGGGTGAGCCCGGTTGTTTCGTCGTGAGTCCGGACCGTATGAATGCCATTGATCTCAAGAATGACCGCCTCCACCACGATGTAGACTCGCGCCTGTTCGCGGAGGCACCCTGCCAGTGAACGCGTTCCTCGTCCCACCGCCGAGTGAAGGTGGAGGTGCGGGCCGTCCTCTCCCCATGAGATAGTGCCTACCCCGAAGATATCCCACCCCCCATCAACCTTCTCCCAGTGTGGGAGGGGAGGGAGGACCGGTTCTTCTGACCCTGTCACCATCTGCCCCTTCCCGAGTGCCCCGAGCACCTGGACAGTCCCACAGAAAATCTCCTTCTCCCGGATGCATTGCAAAAGTGTCTCAAGGATGTCTTCTCCGTGATCGATGCGGAGGACAAAGACCCGGCCAATGCGTCCTTCAGTGCAGTCCATGAAGACCTCCCCATACAGACGCCCCATACTTCATCGGCCACCCACTCCCCCGCCTCCGAATCCTCCGCCTCCCCCAAAAGATCCTCCGCCTCCGAACCCTCCCCCGCTTCCTCCGTGCGATGGCGCTGAGAATGCGAGGACGGGGATAAACGCGGTCCGGAGCCCCATCGCCAGCGGAACTCCAGCCTCTGGCAGGCTGATGTGGAGAGTCTCCATTGCCTTCTCCACCTTCTCACCCACCCCGAGCGCCGTCCCATAGACAAGCCATTCACCCCACATCGAGATGTCCTGGGGGCTGTACTGCTTGATCAGGGCCAGGTCTGAGAGGAAACGGGCAAACGAATCCCACTCCAGCTTCTCCTTGTACCGGTCGTCTTTCCAGTGACCAAAAAGCGTGGATGGGAATGCAAGGGCTACCCCGGACTGGACGATCACCCCGGCCCAAAGGACAACTGCGGGTCCAAGAATGGCTGCGAGAACGGGAACCACGATGAGCACCATCACTGAGACAGCACAGAACGCGATGCCAACGAAGAGGAGAGGGAAGAGGTGGTCCCTCCCGTCGACGATATACTGGGAGATGAGGCGGGGATCTGACTTTTTCGTAACCCCCGAGAGCTGCTGCTGGTATCCAAGCATCCTCTTCTCCACCTCCCTGTCACTTCTTGCCAGGACCGCCATCTTCTGGAGGGAGTCCGAGTCGATGATCCCCTCCTCCTCGACGTTGCGGAGAAAGTCCAGCACCCGCTGCTCGTATGGCTCCTCCGACTGCCACTCGTTCACGTTGATGGTAATGCCTTTTCCGTCAGTCTTCTCTCTGATGGTAATCACGCGCCTTCTATGAAGGTCGAGGAGGGTGGCATAATACCCGTCCTGGTCGAACTCGATCGCATCCCCCTTGAAAAGGAGGTTCACTGCCCAGGGCTTCATCGCCGGGTTGGGGGTAAAACTCAAAAACTCTGGAACTGTGAACTCTTTCTCCCGGCCGAACCTCCTGTGAATGAGGAGGAGAAGGAGCGGGGTGAGGAATATCATCACGACCCCGGAACCGTAGAGTGCCCATGCACCCAGGAGGGGGATTTGTTGGATGATGGAGTTTGCGGCCCGGGTCTTTCCCCTCACATCCTCAACGTAACTGGAAAAACCCGGGATGCCCGCTGCTTCAGCAGCCGGAAAGAGCAGCTCAAAACCAAGGGTCTCGTCTGCTGCAACACTCCCCTTGATCAACACCCCTCCGCCCTCACGCGTGACTGCAAGGCCTGGCGGATGGGGGAAGACTTCGCCGGCATACCGTTCGGGGATTCGGATCTCGACAGTCCGGAACGGGACATGCTCGTCCACAAGGCGAAGGTTCAGGTGAGCGTCAATGTTGTCATATTCGATAGGAGGATGGAGAACATACGTATACGAGACAGTATACTTTCCGGCTGGAAAATATCCGGGGTTGTAGATCCCGACCTCGTTTCTCTCGGCATGGTCCTCGACAAACCGGATGTAAAGTGGATTATCATCACCGAAGAGTGTGACCTTCCCGGCCCAGTCTTTCATGTATCCCACGTTGCCTGCCGGATAGTCCATCTCCACGAACCAGATGTACGGCGAGTCGAGCGGCTGGGACGAGAGCGGGTCCTGCCAGTATCGGTACAGCATTCGGTACTGCCCGCTGCTCTTCACCTCGTACGTATAGAACTCCTGGAACGTGCCGTCCTCATGGAGCGTGGCCCTGTACTGGTCAACGACCAGGTCTCCCTCCAGGAGTACGGGGATGGCCAGTGATACGAGTACTGCAGCTGCACCCAGCACGAAGCCGAGCACGATCAGGAGCAGGAGTTCTCTCGTCTCTCCCATGACCTGCTCCGTTCAGAACGCGATCTTGGGCGGTGTCTGAATGGCCTCTTCAAACTCCAGGTACTCGAGCTTGGACAGTCCAAGGATCCTGGCAACGATATTCGAGGGTATCACGTCGCGGAGGGTGTTGTACTGCTGGGAGATGTTGTTGTAGGTATACCTCTGGCGGGCGATCTCATCCTCGACACCCCGGACCGCGTCCATCAGGTTCATCACCGTGGCGTTCGTCTTCAGGTCAGGGTAATTCTCCGCGACGGCAAAGAGGCGCCCGAGGAGGGAGCGCGATTCCCGTTCGATCTGGTTGAGGTCGCCGGGGCCGGCGCTCCCCACGCTCGCCCGCATGGCAGTGACCTTCTCGAAGGTCTCGCGCTCGAAAGCGGCGTAGCTCTTGACCGCACCCAGGAGCTGGTCGATCATGTCGAGTCGTTTCTTCATGGCCACCCGTATCTGGCCGAGTGTCGCTTCAGACGAGTTCTTCAGGCTGAAGAACCGGTTGTATATCCCGACAAAATAGAGCACCAGTCCAATAATTACGAGGAGGATGATGCCCCCTGCGATCCAAGGTATGAGATCCCCAAGTGCCATAACTTCACCTATCTCCCGCATATCTATTTAAGCCCACGTCCCGGAACGCCGCAAGAGTGCTCCTCCGCTCTGCAAATTCCGGGTGGTTACGCCAACTACACCCCACTCATGCCGGCACGATCCTTCCTACCACCCGGAGCTTTCCCCCCTCCAGGTAATGGATGAGGATGGGTGCTCCCGGCGGGTATACCAGTTCCTTCTCTGACCGGAGCGTGATCTCAGGTCTCTTCCAATCTCCGGAATTGTTCACAAATGCGATCCTGGCAGGGATGAACTGCATCCAGTGCCCAAGGTATACGATCATCTGCTCTTTCAGGGGCGCGGGCCAGTACCGGACCAGCTCGGCCCTCCCGTTCAGGATACTTGAGCACACGAGGGAGGGATTGGTCGAAAGGACGTATCCGCGGTCAAGGTCGACTTCCTCCACCCCCTTCAGCGCAAGACCCACCCGGTCCCCTGCCGACGCCTCGGAGACATCGTCGTCGTGCTTCTGGATGGAGCGGAGGTGGGCAACCTTCCCGGTCGGGAGCACCTTCATCTGGTCGTGCGCATGGATAGTTCCCTCCGCAACACCACCCAGGACCACGATCCCTACCCCCTTTACCGGGAAGTGATGATCGACAGGGACGGATCCTCCCTTCGACCCCTCGGCCGGTTGCGATGCGTTCGCGGCCTCTTCGAGGAACAACTCCCTCAGCTGCCCGTGGTCATCGGAATGGACCTGGAAATGCTCGACCACTGTGCCCTTGATGAGCGGGGCTACCTGTTCGGGGGAAAGGTAATTCCGAAGCACAAGGACTCCCTTTCTCACCTTCGCCATGTCCAGCATCAGGACGCACTCCCCGAACGCCGCATTGATCTCGTCGACGACGAGGAGAGCCATTCCCGCCATCGAGATGGAGAAGAAGAGCGAGGAGAGCTTTTCCGGGTAACGGCTCGGCTCGATATAGGTGACGGTGGTCTCGTCCCTCTTCTGGTTGAAGAACGTGATATCGGAGACGGTTCCTTTCTTTCCCAGATGGCCTGCATAGCCTTCCGGGCCGATGACTGCGACGGTGAGGTTGGGCATGTGGTGTATTATTAATTAACAATTCAATTATTTTTAGGTATATGTGAGCAAATTTGAGTGAATATCGGTTATTCTTTTATGCAAGGATCACGATATCTGATATGATCCTCTAAAAGGAGTGGCTTAAAATATCGCCGATATCCAAAAAAACATTGCAACTCGTACTCTTCCTGGTGGGACTTGCCATTCTTCTTTTTTTTATTCTCAATTCAGGCATTGTTGACAACATTCCAATCTTTTTCAAATTAAATGCATACTTCCTATCTCTCGCATTATTCTTCTCAATTGTCAATATGCTGTTGAAGGTTGTGAGATGGCACTACCTGTCAATCCAATATAAACGCCCTATTTCCTGGACCGATTCTTCAGTGATTACCTTTTCAAGTTTTTTCTATGCGAATATCACGCCAGGAAAAATTGGTGATTTATTTAAAGCATATTACATGAAAAAAAAATTCGAGTTAAACCTTCAATCAGGAATATCAATGATATTCTATGAAAGGTTTTTTGAGATTGTTATTTTGTTTATTTTTTCACTACTAATATTATTAAAAAGGTTCGATGATTCATCTGTTATCCTCCTTCAATTTACCGCTTTAATAATTATTTTCCTAATAGTATTTTACTATAAATCCGAATTAATCTTGAAGTATTCCACAAGAGTTTTATTAAAAATCAGAAAAAGTGAACGGTTTAATATATCTTTTTCTCTCCAGAAAATTTCACTCATCCCTGTTATTATCACATTCGTTCTCTCACTCGTATCACTTATATTCGAGTTTGGTCGATTATGGCTGGTCATCCTCGCATTTGGCTTTTATTTAAATCCTATGGACACAGCAATTTTTTTTAGTATATCTATTATCTTCGGACTCATTTCACAAATTCCACTTGGTATTGGCGTAATGGAAGGTTCATTGAGTGTATTGCTTATGAGAATGGGGATACCGGCAGATTATTCGATTGCCATCGTTCTGATCGACAGGATAATTTCCATGTATCTTGCGCTTATACTCGGATTTGTTGTCTCACAATTTTCATTGATCGAGATAATAAAAAGACAAGAGGCTTGAGATAATGATATCCCTTATAATCCCTCTTTATAATGAGGAAGAGAATGTCCTTGTCTATGAAAAAGAGCTCCTTCCCATTATAGATCAAATTTCTAAAGAATTTGATGAAGAATTTGAATACCTTTTCATCGATGACGGAAGCACTGATAATACCCGGGATTTTCTTGAAAAGATTTCGCAACACCCCCCCAAAGTGAAGATAATTTCCCACGGTATAAACAAGGGGCTTGGTGCTGCAATGAAAACTGGGATTCAGAATGCAGATGGAGAATTGATTATTTTTCTGGACGCGGATCTTACTTTCCGTCCTGAATACATAAGAAATCTAATTTCAGGTTATCGCATGTCCGATGCCGATTGTGTCTCCGGCTCTCCTTACATCCACGAAGACCACCTTAAAAGTGTTGCATTCCATCGTTTGCTAATCAGTAAAACAATTAATGAAATATACAGGTTGATTCTTGGAGAACCCATTACTTCAATAAGCCCGATTTTCCGATTATATAAGGCATCGTCTATCAAAAATATCGTAATTTTAAGCAACAATTTTGAGATTAATGCAGAAATCCTTGCAAAATTATTAATCAGCGGAAAAAAAGTCCATGAAGTTCCCGTTCCCCTCTATAAACGGCGATATGGGGTATCGAAAATTAATATCAGAAAAGAAGTAGTGAATAATTTAAAATTAATCTTTAAAATCATTAAAGTGAGATATTTTCATAATAAATGGGAATAAATTTTATTTTCGGATTTTAAATGGAAAAAAGGTAAATTCCTGTATATTGACCCAGAAATGTGGCATTCTCCTTTAACCACCCGACAGTGTCTCCGGAGGGTTCCACTGCGAGAATGTCTCCTGTCATAATTACAAATATACGTTTCCCGGCATGCTCCTCCATAAACTTCTCAAGATCTCCGCTGTTTGAAGCGCCTAATTCCTTCGTATGGTCACGAGTTGAATCATAATAAAAATCCAAAGGTTGTTGCATGTATGACGGAAGGAGAACAACCACATCGCCATCCGTTGTGAATTGTTCAAATTCATTCGCGAAATCACGCCAGTTTTCCTTTGTCTGGACAGTGTAATACTCTGTAAGTATCGGGACGTTTACCAGGAAAATGCAGGCGATTATCGCATATACAACAATATTTTTCCTGAATATTTGACAGAATGCCCGTGAAGAATACGCAATTCCCAGGAAGTAGAAAGGTATCATTATTATGAGGAACCGTGTTTGAAATGGCATGCGGTACGAGAGATAATAGCTTATCAGCAGTATTGCGATCACCGGGAGTGCGATTGAGACTCCCTTCATCTTTTCATGCAGGAATGCCCAGAGAAGCCCGATCCCAAAGAGTGAGATGAATAAAGCGGTTGGAATTATGTTAAATCCTGAAAGATCTGTAAAGGCATGGGATATTACATTCAATCCCTGAATTCCGAAAGTGGGGGGTGATGCCGTCCTCACCAAATATAATTCCGCCGTCACTATCAGAAGCGGCAGGGTCACAAGGCCGAATGTGATCAGCGAGTAGATGATAGCCTTGATTTTCCCCAATCTGTTCTCTTTGGAGATGCCTGTTCCGAGAAGACCCAATCCTATCAGGACTCCAAATACGATTGAAGAATAAAAATGGGTCCAGAACGCGATACCAGAAAAAAGTCCAAATAAAACCCATTGAAGTGTTCTGCCATTTTTCATTCCCTTAAAAAAACACAAAATGGAAAGAGCGATCAGCAACAGGAGTAATGAGTATGCCCGTGCTTCCTGGGAATAAAAAATCAGGAATGGTGAGAAAGTGACGAGTGCTGCACAGATAATGCCGCAATTTCTGTCGGAAAATTCCTTTCCAAGATAATAAAAGACAGGGATTGTTATAATCCCCGCTATCGCGGGAATCAGCCTAAGAGTGATCTCATTTTTTCCAAAGGAAAGCATCAATGATTCGATCATGTAAAAAAGCGGGGGATTGAAATCACTGCCGGTTTTTATGCTTTCCCATAGAACTCCGAAGGGAAGCTTTGAAGAGTTATACGTCACAGCCTCGTCCAACCAAATCGAATTAAATCCAAGGTTATACAATCTCAATAACAGACCAAGAGCCGTGAGTAAGAGAAGGATCTGGATATATCTGTCTGACCGTATGCTCGCCTGAATAGAATCGAGATTCCACGCATGCTTGCGGGAATCCTCAATCATTTTTCCTGAATTCAAATCACATGGAGGAATCCCTGGAGAGGGATGTCCCCTGCTTTTCCGGTGACTTGTCATTGCATGAATACTCGATCCAAAATATTGATAAATATATCTGGTTTTCATCGAATGAATTCTGAGCGTTTCAAGGGTTTTTTTCACCGGTTATATTGAATTATCTGCTTACCTGATGAGTGTCTTTATTAGACGAATCTCAATAACATCTTTCATATCCAGAATTCCAACTGTGTCTCCACATTGGGTTGCAGTTATCTAAAGCAGGACTAAAACGGCCGGTGTTCAACCAGAAACGGTGACTGCAGCGCCCTGAGAAGCTCGTCCTCGTTTCGCACCACCCTGGATGACTGCTCGAGCATAAGGTTCACGTGCTCATGTGCCCCCGCCCTCCTGAAATCCGTCCTGACAGATATGACCGGGGTGCCGCTGGCATAGGCATACCCCATCTCCCAGGAGGTCCCGGAATCGGCATCCGCACCGTCGATGACTGCAACCACCACGTCCGAACTGGAGAGCGCCTCGCAATGGCGTGAAAACATCTCCCGCTGGGCCTCCTCGGAACGGCAGCACCCCTCCTCACCTGCTTCCTGCGGAAGGTACACTGAGAAGAGGTGATCGGCAAGCATTTCGGAGAGCCAGGCATTAAAACGCCTCTCTGCCGTTGAAAAGAGAGGTGCGGCAAGGTAGATCCGGAAGCAGGCGAATGTGAGGACATCGATCATGGGAAGATCGGGGAACCGGTCCAGGAACACGCCTTTTCCGGGACGCCGTGACGGACCCGCATGGTCTGCGCCATAATAGGTGGTGTCGACCCCGCATGTAGGAGAGGAGTTGACCCCGATGCAGCAAAGGGGCCGGCCACGTGTCGTGATTACCTTCCGCACCTCTTCTTCAAGCTGGTCGATGAGGCGTGAGAACTCGGTTGTGTTGAGCCGGTCGAGAAATGTGCCGGGGTCGCGATCACTTCCGAGGTAAAGGGTTTCCGGGCACGGAAGAGGAACGATCTCGATTTCGAACATCCGGCAGCGCTCGATTGCCTTTCCAAACGCCTGGAGATCCGTGCCCCTTGTGATCCCGCGTGCCCGGAGTTCGGGGTGCAGGATACATGGGCACATCAACACGTACATTGATAGAGTGGTAGAGGCGAAGAGGAGATAGATGATTCCCCTGTATGCATTCAGAGACAATTCCTGCGACCCGCGAAAGTGCACCATCAAACGGATGGAACGCTCCGGACTCGTGCGGGTGCTCTCGAAGATCTCCAGGATTCCCAGGAACACCCTTCTCCTGGACCCGAGGGCCGAGCAGGCGCTCTCTCCGGCTGACCGCCCGGTCCGCTCAATCACGGCACTCGACTGTTCTTGGGAGGTGCTCGATAAGATCCCGTCGGGTTCCTGGAGGAGGCAAAGAGCTCTCCCCTTCCTCGTGGCTGCAAACCCCGTAAACTTCGGGAGGCCGTGGCGGCTCTCTTCGGTGGAGGCGCTCGCTGCTGCCCTCTTCATCCTCGGCGAGCAGGACCAGGCTGTCCTCATCCTAGGGACCGCGCCGTGGGGAATCCGGTTCCTCGAGCTGAATGAAGAACCTCTTGGACTCTATGCCGGTGCAAAGGACAGCAGGGAAATTCTCGAGATCCAGGGCTTCTACATCTGATTCGTCGCAGCAGAGGTAGGGATCGTGACAACAAGATGCCCGAGAAGCACCCCTCCTGCTCCCCTGATGGGTGATATTTCCGCGTCAAATAGATCATCCCTTTCCCCTACCCGTATCCTGACAGTGGGTGATCCATCCCCATCCATCCCTGAATAATCCAGATACTCCCTGATAAGTGGGTTGTCATCGGGATGGCAGAACTGGGAGAGTTCTTTTCCGATCAGCACGTTCTCACTGCTCTTTGCCAGTGCGAGAAACGGGGAGTTCACCATTCTGATACGGGCTTTTCTGTCAAGGATGGCCACGCCCTCCCTGAGGTGCGCAAAGGCAATCTCCAGGCATGCAAGGCTCTCGCGCTCTCCTCCCCTGGATTCCCCGGAAGAGCCGGGTGTCCAACCTTCCACTTCCGGGTGGGGGTGCATGGTCTCCCTGGCTTTTTTCCACTCCGACATGTCACGGAATGACTCGATCGCGCCGATGATGTTGCCGTCCCGGTCAAAGAGGGGGGTTGCTTTCCCCCAGAGATATATCCCTTTCTCGTCATGGCTGCCTGGGATCAAGGACTCGACAAAGATGCTATCCCCAAACCTCCTGATGCCCGGGTACGACTTTGCCAGTTCGTGTGCGGGGAGGTCGAGGATGTCGACGAGGATAGGCCGGGTCCCCCCAAGAAACCCGAATGCGAACTGGTACGAATCAGAACCGAGGACGTCGCTGCTCTTGACACCCGAGATAGTCTCGAGCGCCCGGTTCCATGCAATGACCCGTCTTTCGCGGTTGAGGATGAATGTAGGGTCCGGCATAAACTCGATGGCGTCCTGCAGCTTCTCGTGGGTGGTCTTGAGGGCTTTTTCGATCACTTTCTGATCCGTAATATCCATGAAGGTGCCCATCCCACAAAGGATCGCTCCCCTTTCGTCCTTTACCTGCGTTGCCGAGACCTGGAAGAACCGCAGCATCCCTCCAGGCATCTTCACCCGCAGCTCCCCGCTCCACCTCCCTTCTGCAATGAGCATTTTTTTCACGTCATCAACGGGGGGAACAGTCTCTCTTGCAATCTTCCAGAATTCATCAATGTGATTCTGAAGCATCTCATCCAGGCTTTTTGCGCCAAAAATGCTCAGGAACGCTTGGTTCGCGTAGATGAGATGTTCGTCGGCATCGAAGATGATGATGCCATTGATTGCCGATTCGATCGCGGTGTTCTTGATATGAATCTCTTTTTCGGCCTCCACTTTCTCGGTCATGTCGATAAACGAGGACATCATCGCGATGGGTGTGCCATTCTTGTCCCTGATCAGGTTGGCGGTATGGTGGGTATGTACCCGGCTCCCATCCTTCCTGATGACAAGGATCTTTCCTTTCCATATGCCTCCCTCTCTCAAGACCTTTAGCACGTCTTTTACTCCGGGCCCGGGATTGAGAGGATTTCCGAGTGTTTCTATGTGGCATCCGAGGATATCTTCCAGGCTGGGTATTCCGAATATCTTCAGGAAGGAGGCATTTGCGTAGGTGATCCTGCCATCGAGCGTGGCGAGTCCAATCCCGTTGATGGAGGAGGCAATCGCCATGTTCATGACGAGGAGGTTCTCCTCTGCATGTTTCCTCTCGGTAATGTCCCTTCCCACTCCCTGATACTCCACGAGCTCTCCTGAATCGTTGAAGATTGCCCTGTTCGTCCACTGCTGCCATCGGATGTTCCCTGCAGGATCGAGAACACGCTGTTCATGGGAAAGGAACGGGTGCTCATGGTCCAGCGAGAGGATATTCTTCTTCACCACGTCCCGGTCGTGCTCATAGACTTGCGAGAATATATCCGTGCCGATGATTTCCTCCTTTTGGCGTCTTACATATTGGCATATTGCATCGTTCACGAACGTGAACCGGAAGTCCGGTTTGAACCGGCAGATAAGCTCAGTCTGGTCCTCAACAATTGCCCTGTACCTGGCCTCGTTGATCTTCAGCTTCTCTTCATACGAACGTGGAAGAGTCACATCCTCAAAGATCAGGGTGAATCCCCTGCTTCCATCGTCAAAGACGGTTGGGACAACCTTCAGGGCAAGGAAATACTCCCGACCATCCTTGGTGAAACTGATCTCCTGCTTCCCTTCATCCATCCGCCCGGAATCTGTCAGCAATTCACCAAGGATGGTACCTGAAATTCCAGGAATCTGGGCCGCCCTGATATCATTTCCGAGAAGTGTGTCCCTTTGCAGGGAGAAGAAGGAGAGGAAATTGTCATTCACATCGATGATCTTTTGTTCCGTGTCCAGGATCAGTATCAACTCGGTTGCAAACTTCAGCATAGAGGAGATAGGGACCCGCTGGGAGAGGGAGTAGACTTTGGCATTGCCATACAGCCGCATCTCCACCTGCCCGGTGATGAGAAGGATTTCAAGGTACTTTGCAACTGAATTCCGGTTGAGCTTGAGCATCTGCGAGATGTCCGAGATTGTCAGCCCTTTCGGACGGCTTTTGAGAAGCCTCTTTATCCTCGTGATCTTCTCCTGGTCCAGGATCATTACAGTGTTGTGTTCCCCCTCACCCCCCAATAAATATTTGCCAATCAATAAAAATCAGGTAATTGGACTTCTTTTCGGAATAAAATGCAATACATGACAGCAATGCCGGGAATGCCTCTAATATCTGCATGAATTTCAGACGCGCTTTATCCCACAACCTTTTTCTCTCCCAGTGTGTCACATGTGCACATGGAGCACACGGGAAAGCCTGCTGAGATTCTCCTCGTCGAAGACAACCCAAACGACGTGGAGCTTATCCTCCACGTCTTCCAGTGGTGCAATCTCTCAGACCGGGTCCATGTTGCCTGGAATGGAGAAGAGGCGCTTGACTATGTATTCGGAACGGGCCCCTACAGGGGACGGGACATCAGGGGCCAGCCCCGTGTCATCCTCCTCGACCTCAAACTCCCGAAGGTAGATGGAATCGAGGTTTTGAGGCGCCTGAAAGAAGACGAGAAGACCCGCACCATCCCTGTCGTGGTACTGACCTCCTCCCGTGAGGAACGGGATATTGTGCAGAGCTATGACCTTGGAGTAAACAGTTACATCGTGAAACCGGTACAGTTCGATGAGTTTGCAAATGTCATCCGCGAGATGGGACTTTACTGGAGGATGATCAACCAGCCCCCTGTCAAGGACGAAAAATAAGAGCAAAGGACGGGTATTTTCTCCCCGCGCCCCTCATGCATCTCGCCGGGCATCTCTCTCCTTCACCGGCTTGCCGGAAAAGATCGTGTCTGCTACTTCTTTTGTGCTTCCTCTTCCATGTACTGCCGGATCTTCTTCTCCTCCCATTCGCTCGAGAAGACCCTTCCTTTCCCAAACACGCGTGATCCGTGGAATACCACCGCGATTCCCCAGAAGATGGTCACCCAGTAGAACCACCATTGTCCCGGGGAGGTGAGGATATTCACGAGGAACAGCAGGACATTGATGAAAATGAAGATCCCGAGATGTGAGTAGAATCCCTTCACTTCACCGAGTCGTTTTTCAGCCCTTTCTCTTGCTTCGTCTGCCATTGAAGCCTGCACACTCCTGTTTGTTTCTCTCATTTCTGATTAAAAAAATGTGATCGTTGACCCGGGCCTGGGCGCGCCAGCTGATCCATCAGCGCCATCTCAATCATTCCTGGCACTATATCGTGAAATCACTTATGAGGTGTATTCCAACACTGCATCACTTTCATGCACCAAGCCTGGATCCGGTCTTTTCATCCATTGTAATGGTGACGGTCAAAACAATTCCTGAGAAATTCCTGCTTTCGGTGCTCGCTTGCATTCACCGGTGGCTTGAGATACCCTGACTCTGGGGTCTGGAGCGCAGGGCAGAAGGGACAGAGGGCCGCATCCACGTCATTTGCTTTCGTCCTGACAGGGCAGTAATACACCCCGTCTATGCTCTCGACCCTGTCTCCGCCGGGAAACGGCATTCCGACCGGATGGCCCGGAATGCCCTGTACGAACATGCAGAACCCGCTCAAAAGGTACTTGAGAAACCGGATCCGGTTCTCCTCGGGGTTCCCTGTCGCGCAGTGTGCGGATACCATCCTCCAGTAAGCCGGGTGGTGTGCCGGCAGCCTCTCGTTCATCGACGAGAACACCCCCTGCTGGTTCATCAACCTCACGTTCTGGTAGGTCCCGTGGAGATATCCTGTGATCGTCTCCTCCAGAGCTTTCCGGTAGACGGGGCTGATATCCCGTATCTTCTTTGAGAAGTTCCATCTCATCCGCTGCAGGTCCCGGGGACTGCAGGCAAGCACGAGTCGGGCAATACCCCTCCCCAGTTCGCCACCTGTCGCGAAATCTGCGAGCTCTTCACATTCTTTCTGAATAGATGACGTATGCATCGGGTCGACCCCATCTCCCTGGTTCTTTCCTTGCTGACATGTGAGGGGTGTTCCTCTTATTCACGACTGTTTTTAGGTGTTTACACTGGTTTTCATTCTCTTAGTCTCTTTCTGGATTCATGTATTCTCCGGATCTTCTCAATCGTGTTCACTGGCAAGGAGATAGTATGCGGCAAGGCCTTTCCATTCACCCCAGCATTCCGCGATGGCCCGCACCTCTTCGGCCGAAATCCTCTCCCCCGGGAAGTATACCCTGGCAGTCGCTCTCCTGACCCCAAGATCATCTGCCGGGATGGTGTCGATCCTGTGCATGCCCCGCAGGAGCACGAACTCTGCCGTCCACCTCCCAACGCCACGCAGTTCACACAGTTCCTCGATGATCCGGCTCGAATCGCGAATATTTTTCATGGACTCAAGATCCAGCGTTCCTCCCGCCACCATCTCTGCCGCGTTTTTGATATACTCCCCTTTCCTTGCCGAAAGACCGCATGCCCGGAAGTCTCCGATGGTGCCCCCTGCAAGGTCCGAAGGTGCCGGATAGGAGAAATACGTCATTCCCCCAACCTCCATCTGCTCCCCGAAGCGCCTTACCATCCTGGCCTCGGCAATCCTTGCAACCCGGATGGAGATCTGCTGCTCGATGATGGATGTGACAAGGGCCTCGAATACCGTGGCCGATTGCGGCGCCTTGAGGCCATACAGGGACTGTGCGATCCCAGTCATCAGGGGATCCCCGCGGATCGCACGGTAGAACTGCCGCAGGTCGTCCTGAAGGCTGAGTTGAAGTGAGACCTGGTTTCCTGCTCTCTCCCTCCCATTTTCGCCGACTTCGTCATCAGAGAGGATGTCAACGGCAAGAGCCGGATTCTCTCCATCACCAATGTCCCGCACCTGCACCAGCACTGGTCCCGCGTCTACCCTGATGACCTGCCGGAGGACCCCGTGCTGGAACCGGCGTATTGCAGGGTCGCCTTCAGCGAATACCCTGCAACTCAGGATGAGGTCGTAGGGCGGAACAGGGGAGAGAAAGAGGGGCATATTATGGGATTAAAATCGGCGAGAGAAAGAGAAAAAAGTTATTTGTGGATCTTCACGTTCCCGCCACCCAGCGTAGTGCCCGGGTCCCCAGTCGTTGATCCTGCGCCGTTGTCATAGACGAGCGTATTCGTAGCCTTCTCCCATATCTGTATCCTGAAAGTATCGTCTCCACCAGAGAGCGCGCCATCAACTGCGACAATCTGGAATCCATAGAGACCATTCCCGTTGATGGTTCCAGAACCGCGATAGATTGCCTTTGGCCCCGTGATTACCAGCCATTCATAACTGGTTGCCTTGAACTTGAGATCGGCATCCTTCAGGTGGAACTCGGTCTCCCCGGTGGGGATTGTGGTTCCCTTCTTGTACTTGCAGTTCAGCCCAAGGTTTGCTTTTCCTGTTGATGTTGCATCCGGCATGTATGCTCCCACCGGTGAGAGGATCCATCCTCCTGCTGTGACGAACGCGCCGTTCGGGTCGTAGACTGCGACGAGGAGTGGGTCGGAGAGTGCATTATTTCCCGCCGCGTCAATTGTCCGGACAAGGACATTGAACACTTCGGCAGAGGCCCTTCCCGGAAGTGTGACAGTTGCACTTTCTGTCATTTCGTCAAAGGCTCCGTCTGTAGCGATCAGGGGGTTCCATGTGATTCCATCCACTGAATATTCTACATTCGTGATGGTGGACCCTCCGGTGAGTGAGTCATCAACGGTAACGGTTACAAGAACCGGTGTGTTTATGGAAGCCGGGTTCGGGGTGGCGAGGAGGTCGGAGATGAGAGGGGGTGTGGTGTCTGGGATTGTCTCGATCACCGCTACCAGGCTGAATACCGAAAGCCCGTTCGGAGAGAGGGCGGTGAAGGTATACACCCCGGCAATCTCATCAAACACATAAATCGGTTCAAGAATCTCTGTTGTACCATCATATTCAGAGTACCTGAATATCCTGACCCGGTCTGGTCCACCTTGAGATACAACCCAGCTTTCTGGAGCAGTCATGACGATGGTTGCATCCATTACATCAACGCCGTTCTCCAGAGTAGCCCCGATGATGTTGAAGGCATAGGCAATGTCGACAATATCAAGTGATGCATCCACTGCTGCAAGTTCGTAAGCGGTCTGGACTCCAGTACTCGCGGTTTCATTGATATTGACCGCGATGATAACATCCTCGAGATACGCGCTGTTTTCTGGGGTCAGATTTGCTTTAAATGAAGCCCCCACATCACCAATATCTGCAATCTCCCACACAAGTGGGGCATTTTCGACTGTTATTGAATTCACTTCTCCTTGAAGCAGGCCATTGACTTCGGTAAAGCCGTCAGTAACAAGAGTAGTGGTAAGACCGTTCATCGTGATAGTGAGGGTATCATCATCAATTGAGAATACGTTGCCAATGAACTCATCCACGGATGCAGAATCGAAGGTCACATTTATCCCATCGAATTCCACTCCCGGAGCCATCAGGAAATAGAGTGTTTCTTCCAGTTCATTCACAACCAGAATATATCCCGCTATACCTGGTGATCCAAGATTATCGATGGCAGTGAGGGTTATCACGTATAAGTCGGGTGTCGTAAATTCATACCCCATGTTGATGTCGGTGGACACGATTTCTGGATATGGTTGTGATCCGGAAAAAACCTGCCATGTCAATTCAATAATTGTGCCATCCTGATCAGTTGCAGTGCCGGTAAAATGAACAATCTGCCCTGCGATGAGGGGAGGTTCAATATCCATGGTAAAGTCCACAACCGGCGGGTAGTTGACAAGGATCTCCTCCTCACATGAGCCCATAGCACCATTCCCATCAGTGACTTTGAGATTGACAGTATAGAACCCTGATTGGGAATACTGGTGTAAGGGGTTCTGTTCATCTGATGTTTCACCGTCGCCAAAGTCCCATGACCATTCAGTGATGGTATCGCCATCATCGGGGTCCCAGGAATTATCGAAGAAGGTGATTACATCATCCGGTGTAGGGATGTCCTTATTTGAAGAATCCGGGAAGTCGAATGAGAGGAATGCATAGGGAGGTTGATTATCGGGAATTTGGTCAAACGTGACAAGGGGGAAATAATCTATGGTCTCATGATATTCAGGTGTCCCATCATAGTCCATATCCCAATAACCGGAAATTATCACATAGGGTTCATCTGCAAACCCATCGTGGTTCTGGTCAATTGCTGTCTGAGAGTATCCACTTCCTTCAGGTGTTCCCCAGTAGTTTCCTCCGATAGATGGTCCTCCAGCGATGTTCTGCTCTTCTATTGGAATTGAAGCATTCCAGAAATGTTGTGGGCACCACCATTCTAAACTTTCAAATCCGACATTTTCTGTATTATTGAAATAATTATTATAAATGTGACATTCACTGCCATCAAATAATATCCCCGGTAAACCATTCCCTTCAATGATATTATCCATGATTAATGAATAATAAGCAGGTATGTAAAAACCGCCACCCGGATTATGAGAGACAGTATTATTAATTATTTCCATTTCTTCGCCGCATCCACTAATTGCCCAATCATTAGACCCGGTGACAATATTGTCTGATATTCTACCAGTACAGCCAGACCCGATACCTAATCCGCAATCTGTCACAACATTACCAATAATCTGAGCCGTACCTCCCTCAACAATAATGCCAGGTCCTATCAATCGGGACAACTGGTTATTTTCGACAATCATCACGATACTTTCATCGTTATCAGATGAAGCTATGAATATTCCATTAGAATCTGAATCCTCGGCTCCATTAGCCGTGATGGTGTTCATACGTACTTTAAGATTAGGAGGGGATGACGGAAAACCATCAATCCAAATCGCATTATTACAATTATCGATAAAATTATTTTCAATTATATGATTTGCAACAGGGTGGGCTTCGATGCCACAATACCACTCCGATAGAGTGAGGTTTCGAACGGTGACATTCTCAATTCTAAGGCTATCAATTTCATCCCCTGAGTCCCCAATAAAAATTGCACTCACAGAATTCATATAGACCCCATTGTATTGATCGATTGCATCTAAAACATAGCCATCCCCCTCAATAACCACATCAGATGATCGTACCCACATAAGCGGGTAACCATTACCAAAAGTGCCTGAGGTATCACAGGGAAATTCAAAATCGATGATGTCCTCATCAAAAATGTAGGTTCCGGGCTTATCGATGATATATCGCGTTGTCTCATTGTTCAGGACCGTAGAATTAAGATAATAGATTCCATATTCAGGGGGAGACGTGAAATGCACAAGCGGGTAGTAATCGATATTCTGGGCATCTATCTCATATGGTTCATCTGCAAACCCGTCATTATCTTCGTCCAGTGCTAAGTCAGAGACTCCTGTTCCATCAGGTGCTCCCCAATAGTTGCCACCGATTCTGGGACCGCCGATAATGTTTGGACCCATACCCGATTCAATATTCCAGGAACATGACGGGGAGTTAGCTGAAAAAACAATGTTATTCAGGTTTTTCAAATAGTTATTGAATATCAAATTCTGGCAGTCGGTGTTGATGACTGTAATAAGAATGCCGGCCTCCTCATTTTCGGTTATGAAATTTCCATATATTTGGTTCATGTCTGAATCTGATATTGATATGCCATTGAGACTGCCAGAAATCGTATTATTGCATATAAAATTTGCCATTCCGTCAATCATTGTTATACCATAATCTTCTCCCTGAATTGTATTTCCGGAAAGAATATTATTCGAACCATATATCTGGATGATGCTTCCCCCTTGTCCAGGAGAGCCACCATATAACGAGTTATTGATTATTTCGCAATTATCACCGGTTAGCCATATTACCATTGTATGCCCGGTACTGTAAAAAATCGAGTTATTAATGATGTTTTCGTTTCCGGTTATTGCAATTCCATCCCAGCCAGAGAACTCACAGTCAATAATTTTACAGCGATTACCATATAAATTTCCACCAAACTCCGAATCTACCTTATTTTTCGAGAACGAGACGTTTTCAGCATAATTATATTCGTCACCAATATTTACCCCACAACCGTAACTAGGGGAAGACCCGAATTGGTTATCTTCAATTATTGAATTTCTTCCATTAAATTGGATGAATTGTTCATTTGATTCGAATGTGTTGTTTCGAATGAGATATTCGTCACCACTTATAAATCCACAACTCCTTTCACACTGAAGGAGATTATTTTCAATAATCACTTTATCCGCCAATGAAAAAATTCCAGGATGATCACTTTCACTTCCTCCCTGGAGGATATTACTGTGAATAATAACGTCCTGAACATATTCTGAGTCTATATTAATTGACGATGTAGGCCCTCCTCCGTAAATAGAATTATTGGCAATCAAAACTCCTGAACTGGGTCTTGTCGCAGTGATTGAAATATAGTCGTATGGATTACAGCCAGGATTTAATGTATTATCCTCTATTTTTAATTCCTGACTATTGCCACAATAAATTGCGCTTTGCGTGTTTGAGAAGACATTACCTGTCAGAATTAACGAGTTAGTATTATAGGCGAATACCGAGTTCTGCCACATATCGAAGTAAATATTCCTGATTGTGACATTTTCAAGATCAGAACCCTGATCCGGGGTATCACCGAAATCTTCTGAAGAAGATATTATCAGAGCGGAATTAGTCCATAGGATATCTGTGAGATCTGAAGAGAGCGAATGATACTGCCCATCGAGAACGACATCCGAGGTTTTTATCCAGATTGCACCTCGATACTCATCCTGACTGGTCGGTATTCCGCTAATATCCTCATCAAAAAGGTATATTCCGGGTTCTTCAATTATAAACACCGGATTTTCAGCATTCAACACTGTGCTGTTGATGTAATATGTTTCACCGCTGACGCATCCTACCATACCGAAAAGGATGACTGAAACCAAAATACACGAGAAGCAAAGCTCTTTTTTACTTCCCACTTTCACGATTGTCATATCTCATTCTCCACAAAATTTCAGTACCTTGCATACACATTTCCAAAGGTCCCCACAAAACCAACCCAGCATCCGCTACTCAGCCCAAGACAAAAGCCCAGACACTCAGCGGAGCATCCACTATGCCATGTTCTCTGGATCACAGCATATGACGATTTCTGCGGACTCCCCCGGTAATTGGTGTGTCACTATTGAAGAGCATAAATCTTGTGAAATAATTCTGAAGAATATAACTCCATTCATTGATTAAAAACGAAAAATATGGCCAAATTTAAAGTTATTTCATTTTCTGACTGCAACGCAGTCATGATTTTTCTCCTCCCCCACAATTGACAATCTTTAACTCCCCTCATTCCCACCACCTCACCATATGATCAGAGTCGCCATCAACGGGTACGGGACGATTGGAAAGCGGGTCGCGGATGCTGTTGCGGCCCAGCCGGACATGAAAGTCGTCGGGGTCTCGAAGACGAAGCCCAGCCACGAGGCCTTCGTTGCGAAATCGCGGGGGTATCCCCTCTACATCGCAGATCTCTCGAAGAAGGCTGCATTCGAGAAGGCCGGCCTCCCTGTTGCAGGCAGCGTGGATGACATGCTGAAGGCCGCGGACATTGTGGTGGATGCAACGCCGGGCGGCGTGGGGGAGAAGAACAGGCCGCTCTACGAGAAGGTGGGCATCAAGGCCATCTGGCAGGGAGGCGAAGATCACGAAGTTGCAGGGTTCTCCTTCAACTCGGACTGCAACTACAGGGACGCCATCGGCAAGCAGTTCGCCCGGGTGGTCTCCTGCAATACGACCGGCCTCTGCCGGATAATCAATGCCATGGACAAAGCTTACGGCGTCGAGAAGGTGCGGGCGGTGATGGTCAGGAGAGGCGGGGACCCTGCTGACATAAAGCGCGGGCCAATCGATGCGGTCGTGCTGAACCCCGTGCACATCCCGAGCCACCACGGCCCGGACGTGCAGAGCGTGCTGCCCCACATCAACATCGTCACGCTGGCAATGATTGTCCCCGTAACAATGATGCACATGCACGTCGTGCAGATGGACCTTAAAAAAGAGGCGAGCCGGGAGAAAGTCCTCGAGATCATCGAGAAGCATCCGAGGATGGGACTGGTCCGGAAATCCACTGGGATCACCAGCACCGCGGAGCTGAAGGAGTACGCGATGGACCTGGGGCGGTGCCGTTCGGACCTCTGGGAGAACGGCATCTTCGAGGAATCTGTATCCTGCATCGGGAAGGAGCTCTATCTCTTCCAGGCCATCCACCAGGAAGCGGACGTGGTGGTGGAGAATATCGACTGCATCCGGGCAATGATGGGCACCGAGAAAGACCCTGCAAAATCCATCGCCACGACCAACAAGGCAATGAACTTCGTGGCAATCAATTAACCCCTATTCGATTTTTTGGGCTGGAAACATTCTTTTTCGGGTGTTTTCCAGCGTATGCCTAAAGAGAGCCCTCTTATCTCCCCTCTCCTGGCCAGCCCTCCCAAAACCAGGTGATGCCAGGAAAATCCGCTGAGTGGGTATTGTGGCATCCCATGGATGGCTCCAGACCCTGGTGTGAGAATAAAGTGAGTTGCCATGAAACCTGGACCACCAAAAAAATCAGACCTTTCCCAATGAAAAGCGCAACACCCACACAGTATTACTGACCGGCCGCATCTGTGCTGTTCATAAGCATTAACACCACGAATTCCCCATTTTATATGAATGGACGCGTACGCACTGGCAACGAGGAACACCGTGGAGGTGGTCACGGACGAGGAACTCCGGGAAGTCCTCGCCAGGCCGAAGAAGAGGGTGTATGCCGGCTACGAGCCGAGCGGAGAGATTCACCTCGGCCACCTGGTCACCGTCAACAAGCTAGTAGACCTGAAACACGCCGGCTTCGATGTCGTGGTGCTCCTCGCCGACCTGCACGCCTTTCTGAACCGCAAGGGGAACATGGAGCAGGTCCGGGAGCTGGCCATGTACAACCGCAGGTGCTTCGAAGGGCTCGGCCTCACTGACGTGGAGTACGTGCTGGGGTCGGACCTCCAGCTCGACCGCGACTACGAACTGATGGTGCTTCGCCTCTCCCAGCAGATCACATTGAACAGGGCCACGCGGAGCATGGACGAGGTGGGACGGCAGATGGAGACCCCTACCGTCTCGCAGATGATCTATCCCATCATGCAGATGGTGGATATCGCACGACTCGGGGTGGATGCGGCGGTCGGCGGCATCGACCAGCGAAAGATCCACATGCTTGCACGGGAGCACCTCCCGTCCGTCGGATACCCTTCACCTGTCTGCATCCATACCCCCATCCTGAACGGGCTTGACGGAAAGAAGATGTCTTCTTCCAGTGGAAATTATATCTCCGTTGCCGACAGCGTTGAGGAGATACAGAAAAAATGCCAGAAAGCGTTCTGCCCCCCTGAGTGCGAGGAGAACCCTGTCCTCCAAATCCTGCAGTACCACGTCTTCCCGAGGGTCTCCGAGGTCGTGGTGAGAAGGCCGGAAAAGTTCGGCGGAGACCACACATTCCAGTCATTCAGCGAGATAGAAGAGGCATACAGGAAAGGAGAGATCCATCCCCTCGACCTGAAGAAGACGACCGCGACATACCTTTCCGATATCCTCGCCTGTGTCAGGGACCATATCGGATGAGCCGGAATCCAGCAATGAGTATCGATCGCATCGAGGACAGGTTCGACCGGAAGATCGCAGAGCTCGGGATCCGTATAAAGGATATGGACCAGCTGAAGGTCAGGGACGATGTCTTCGACGAGATTACGCTGCTCTCGCTCTACCGGCTGGTGCATAAGAAGTGGATCACCGCAATTGGAGGCTCCATCAGTACTGGAAAAGAGGCGAACGTCTTCTTCGGTGAGCGGGAAAACCGGGACCTTGCCATCAAGATCTACCGCATTCGTACCGCCAATTTCAATGCGATGAGCGAGTACATCATGGGAGACAGGCGGTTCTCAGGAATCCGCCGTACCAGGAAGGATATCGTCTTCACCTGGACGAGGAAAGAGTTTGCGAACCTCTCGAGGGCGCACGAGACCGGGCTTCCGGTGCCCGAGCCGCTGGTATGGGACCGGAACATCCTTATCATGGAGTTCCTTGGTGAGGAGGAGCGTCCATACCCCCAGCTTCGGTCGGTGCACCTTGACGACCCCGGGGAGATATACCGGGAAACCATTGGTTTTATCAAAGACCTCTACCAGAAGGCCGGGCTGGTGCATGCCGACCTCTCGGAATATAATATCCTCTACGGGGACCGCATGTATGTCATCGACATGGGGCAGGCGGTGACCGTGGACCACCCGAGGGCGCTCCATTTCCTGGTCCGGGACATCGCCAACATCAACCGGTTCTTCGGCACAAAATGTCAGGTGAGGGTAGAGCGGGAGATATTCTCTGAAGTGACCGGGATCGCGCAACCGGAACAGATCACGACTATCAAGGAAGATGAGGGAAGAGACGCATGATGCAGGAACTGAAAGTCGCCGGAAACCGGATCGGGGTTCTGATCGGGAAAGGCGGGCTCATCAAGAAAGAACTGGAAGAAAAGACCGGGACGGTTATTGCTATTGACAGCCAGGAGGGAATCGTCAGGGTGGAGGGAGAGGACGCCGTCCCCTTCCTCCGCGCTGTCGAAGTGATACAGGCGGTGAACAGGGGGTTTTCTCCGGACAGGGCGTTCCGGTTGCTTGGGGATGAAGACCTGCTGCTGGAGGTGATCGATCTCTCCGGCCTTGCGGATAATCCCAGGCAGATGGACCGGCTCCGTGGCCGCATCATAGGCAGAGACGGCCGTGCAAGGGAGCAAATCGAACACATGACACATACCCAGATCTCTGTCATGGGAAAGACCATCGCAATCATCGGGCTGCCCGAACAGATGAAGGTGGCCCGTGCGGCAATCGACATGCTCCTCGAAGGCTCCCCGCACGAAGCGGTCTTTTCGTACCTGGAGAAGAAACGCCAGGACGCAAAGCAGGACATGCTCGAATATTACTACTGAATGGACCTTGTGGACGATGAATACCGGAGGCGCAATTGATGGCCGGGAAGGGAGGATTTCCATTGGAGTTAACTACCGTTTCATCATCCTGCCTTTCACGAATTGCGCGCGATCAGGCCGTTGCGGACTGGAAAAAAAGGGGTCATAAATGAAGGTAGCTGCTCTTCCTCTCCCGCATTACTTAAAAGAGAGATACCGTTCCCTGGGGATAGAGGATCTTTATCCTCCACAGGCCGAATGCGTTGAAAAGGGCCTGTTTGAGATGACAAACCTCCTTGTCACTGTTCCCACCGCGAGCGGCAAGACCCTCATCGCCGAGATGGCCATGCACTCGCACGCAAAAAGAGAGGGAAAGAGCCTCTACATTGTGCCCCTGAAAGCGCTCGCAAGCGAAAAATACGAGGAATTCGGGGGGAAAGGAGTGCGGGTAGGTATTTCTACCGGAGATTTTGACCGGCGCGACGAGTACCTGGGGCGAAACGACATCATCGTCGCCACGAGCGAGAAGGTCGATTCACTGATCCGGAACAGGGCACCCTGGCTTTCCGAAATCACTCTCCTTGTCGTCGACGAGGTGCACCTGCTGGACTCCCCTGACCGCGGGCCCACGCTCGAGATGGTGATCACCAAGATGCGGGCTATGAATCCGCGTCTCCAGATAATCGGCCTTTCTGCAACCATCGGGAATCCCAGGGTCCTTGCCGGCTGGCTCGACGCGGCACTTGTCACCAGCACATGGCGGCCTGTCGACCTCCGCCAGGGGGTCTATATGAACGGCGTGATACAGTTCGACGGGCAATCACGGGCGGTAGTGCCCGTATCCAAATACGAGGACATCAACCTTCTCCTTGACACGGTCGCCGAAGGGGGACAGTGCCTGTTCTTCGTCTCCTCCCGGAAGAATGCAGAGGCTTTCGCGAAGCGCGCTGCAAAAGCTCTCATGTGCGAGGATCCGGAACTTGACACGTACCGGGACCGGCTGAAGAAGATAGATGCGACAGGGACCGGAGAGAGCCTTGCCTCGTGCGTCAGGATGGGAGCGGCGTTCCACCATGCGGGGCTGCCGAGGGATGCCCGTGCAATCGTGGAAGAGGGATTTCGGAAGGGGCTCGTCCGGTGCATCTCCTCTACACCGACACTCGCCGCAGGGCTGAACCTGCCTGCACGCAGGGTAGTCATACGGGACTACCGTCGCTACGAGACAGGGGTTGGAATGGTTCCGATCCCCGCCCGCGAGTACCACCAGATGGCAGGCAGGGCCGGGCGGCCGAGGCTCGACCCGTACGGTGAGGCGGTGCTCATCGCAAAGGATGAGGAGGAGCGTGCAAGCCTCTTTGAATTCTACATCCATGCAGCCGCCGAGGATGTCAACTCGCAGTGCGCAAACGAATCCGCGCTTACGACCCACATACTTTCACTGGTTGCCTCTGGATTTGCAAGGAGCGACACAGAGATCCAGGAGTTCATGGCACGGACCTTCTACACGCACCAGCACAAAGGGAGCAGGCTGATCGGGTCAGTCACCGAGCGGGCACTCCGGTTTCTCGACACTGCGGAGATGGTTGTCGAAAACGGGGGAAGGTACTCGGCGACAGAGTACGGAGGCCTGGTCTCGCAGCTCTACATTGATCCCCGGGGAGCAGAGTCCATCGTCAGATGCATGTGCGCTGCGAAAGACTATTCAGACATGGGTCTCCTGCAGACTCTCTGCAGCACCCCTGACATGTATACGCTCTACGTGAACAACCGCGATCTCGGGTATCTCGAACGTTTCCTGCTTGAACACGAGGAGGAACTCTGGCAGCCGCTCGGGTTCGGGGAGGAGGAGGAGTATTTCCGGGCACTCAAGACCGCCATGCTCCTCCGCGACTGGTCAATGGAGGTCCCCGAGGCAACCATCTGCGAGCGCTACTCTGTCGGGCCCGGGGACATCTTCAACATGGTGGAAAGCGTCAACTGGCTTCTGCATGCATCGGACAGGCTTGCAGGGATGTTTGCGCCGCGCTTTGCCCGCGATGTCAGGGAATACGGAGTATGCATGAAACATGGGGTGAAGCGGGAGCTTCTGCCACTCGTCCGGCTCAAGCACATCGGGCGGGTGCGTGCAAGGAGCCTCTTTCACAATGGTATTACAACCCCTGAAGAGCTGAAGAAGGCAGAGAGTGGAAAGGTCGCAGCCATTCTCGGCCGCGGTGTCGCCGCCCAGGTGATGCGCGAGCTTGGGGAGGATGAGGACACGAATGAAAAACCGTCTGCTGCCGTGGGTCAGGCAACGCTCTCCTCTTTTGGTGAGGATGGACAATGATGCGCTGCGGTATCTACCAGGTTCGGATGTGTATACATGATCTGGAGGGTTTCCTCAAAAGGATCCAGGACATTTCCAGGCGAAACGATGCCCATGTCATTCTCTTCAATGCCATGAACATGGCGGGAAAGGCCCACACAGAATCCGCCCTTCATCATGCGTTCAGGGCACTTGACCAGGGGTCCATGATCTCCAACCGCGTGGAGGTGGAGTCGCTCCTCTACGCTGCGGGATCACGCCAGATCGTGCATGGGACAAGATTTGGGGTGCAGAAAGGTGAGAATGCCGCGTACCTCTGCATCTGCCCTGACAATGCCAGCGCCAGGCGCGAACTGATGAAATTCTGCTCTCCTGCAGATCACGAAGACTGGGATTCGATTACCCCCGCGAAGGCTGCTCACCTCTGTGAACTGTTCTCCATCACACCGCAGGAGGCCGAGGTTGTCGGCCCGGGGCGCATACAGGAGCTCGTCCTGGAACGTGTGGCATTGCTCGAAGTCTACCGGTAATAAAAAAGGCCCTCGATATTCCCCATATATGAGAGAGATGAGGGGGAATACACATTCAGGAGCGCTTCATTGCATGGCTTATGATATGGCGGAGTTCAGGGATGATGAGCTCGCGGGTTGCCAGGGTTGCCGCAGGCGTCGACCCTGGAATGCAGAATACCACTTTTTCATGGCAGACGCCGGCAATTGCCCTGGAGAGCATTGCAGCGGTTCCAACCTCGTTGACACTCTTTGCCCTGAAGAGCTCCCCGAACCCGTCAATTTTCTTCTCGAGGAGCGGGGAGACAGCTTCGATGGTGCAGTCGTCATGAGTGAGACCGGTCCCGCCATTGAGTATCACACAATTGCATGACTTGATCGAGTCGAGCACTTCTCTCTGTATGGCTTCTATATTGTCTGGTATTATGGCGTAATTGCCGACTTTGATGCCAGCCTTCCCGAGGAGGGTCATAATCTCCTTCCCACTGGTGTCGTTTTCCTCTATTCTCGTGCTGGAGACCGTGAGTACTGCAGCCTTGATGGCAACCGGCCTTTCGTGATCAGACTTCATGTTGCATATGATATGTGCGTGTAAGAATAAACGATACCCATATGGTTATTTTATACCATCAACCTGGACCCCTTTATTTCCACTGGAGTCAGAATGGGGAGGCTCGCAACTTTTCCGAAGTCTTCGCTTTTTTCACAGAGTAAGTGTCTTTCCTTTTCACAGGGACTATAGAGATCTTCAACAATTCATATATTTGAATGGTTTTTACCTGTTTTCTTTAGAGAGATGGATAAGGCTGATTTCATACATGTTTGTAGACCCCTTTATTTCCACTGGAGCGTTTGTGCGTTATTGCCTGTTTTATAATTTAGCGTGATAAAACGGCGATGGAATGTTACTATGGTGTTCTCAATAATTATTTCTCTTGTCTCTAAATATTGTTGATGTTCTCAATGTATTTCGATTTATTTCAATGAACTTTTATATATCAAAAAAGAAAATGAAAATGAGCTGTTCTTCTTTTAATTCCTCTCAAAAAGAGAGGAGTTCTTCATGAAGTTCCAGTGGAAACAAAGGGGTCGGGGATCTCTCGCCGTGAAAGGCTGGTTCCTGTGGAAAACTTGGTGTTTCAATTCTGTAAAAAACAGACTTAAAATCCAACAATAAAGAAAACAACTGTTTATAGTTTGTTTTCGAGTAGAAATAAAGGGGTTTATATGTTTGCCAAACAGGCACCTTTTTCAGGGAGATGATCATATGGTTATCTCCCAGGGGGAACGGATGGCAGAGGACCAGAGTGCATCGGTGGGATTATTCAAAAAGTACCTCGAGAGCAATAAAATATTCAAGAACAGGGAAGTCCTCCGGCATTCGTACCGTCCCCAGATTCTCCCCCACCGCAGACCCCAAATTGACCAGGTCGCATCCATTCTTGCACCCTCCCTTCGGAACGAAACTCCTTCCAACATCCTCATTTATGGAAAGACAGGAACGGGGAAGACTGCCAGCGTTCGCTACGTGGGTTCGGAGCTTGAAAATGCCGGAATTCACATGGGAACTATATGCCGCGTGGTGCACCTGAATTGCGAAGTTATCGACACCCAGTACCGGGTCCTCGCCCAGATATCCAAGACCCTCCTTGGCGAGGACGAGACAGCCAGCGATAAGGCAAGGATACACATCCCGATGACCGGGTGGCCGACCGACCAGGTTTACCAGGAGCTCAAGAACCAGCTCGAAGCGATGGGGGGCGTCCTTATCATAGTGCTTGATGAGATCGACAAGCTGGTGAAGAAGAGCGGCGACGAGACCCTCTACAACCTCTCAAGGATAAATTCCGACCTGAAAAAGTCCAAAGTGAGCATGATAGGGATCTCAAACGACCTCTCGTTCAAGGATTTTCTTGATCCCCGTGTCCTCTCCTCGCTGAGCGAGGAGGAACTGGTATTTCCTCCGTATAATGCGCTGCAGCTGTGTGACATCCTCCAGCAGCGTGCGGAGATGGCGTTCCTTGACGGGGTTCTTGATGAAGGGGTTATCCCGCTCTGCGCCGCACTTGCCGCCCAGGAGCATGGGGATGCAAGGAGAGCGCTTGACCTTCTCAGGGTATCAGGCGAGATCGCTGACCGCGACGAATCAGACAAGGTGAGTGAGCGGCATGTGAAAGGTGCCCAGGCAAAGATCGAGGCCGACTCGATGATCGAATGCATTGCCACGCTTCCCACCCAGAGCAAGGTGGTCCTCTATGCCATGCTCCTCCTCGACCAGATGGGGCAGACCATCTTTACCAGCGGCGAGGTAAGCAGGATATACAAGGAGATCGCACCTGCGATGGAACTCGATGTCCTCACTCACCGGCGCATCACGGACCTCATATCGGAGCTGAACATGCTCGGCGTAATCAATACAAGAGTAGTGAGCCGCGGGCGTTACGGGAGGACAAAAGAGATGTGGTTTGATACCAATATTCATAAGATATGGGACGTCATCACCGCGGACCCCCGGTTGAGTACCCAGGGACTCGCCGAGCGGGATGTCCAGTGGTGCAGGTCCCTGTTCAGGTGAAGAGATAATGGACGAAAAGGACCTTCTTCTGCTCCAGCTGCTGGAGGAGAATAGCCGCCTGACCACCCGCGAGATGGCCGTGATGGCCGAGATCGCACCCGAAGAGATCGAGGCACGCATTGCGGCACTGGAGGGGGCGGGAGTGATCCGCAGCTACTCCGCCGTGATCGACTGGGAGCGGGCAGGGAACGGTGAAGTATCCGCTATCATCGAGCTGAAGGTCAACCCCGAGCGTGATTTCGGATACGATCGCATCGCGGAACGGATTGCCAGGTTCAGGCAGGTCCGATCCCTCCGGCTAATCACCGGTGCATATGACCTGCAGCTTACCGTCACCGGCAAGAACATGCAGGAGGTCGCACGTTTCGTCTCTGAATATATCGCCCCCATGGACCGCATACGCGAGACGGCCACCCACATCATCATGAAGTCATACAAGGAGAACGGGCGCACCTTCTGCGAGAAAGAAGGGAGCGAACGGATACCTTATTCCCTGTGAGGGTCCGGATGAGAGACTATATCTCGAAGAAGGGTCGGGAGATACCCCCTTCAGGGATACGGAAGTTCTTCGATTTGGCCCTGACGATGGAAGAGGTCATCTCGCTCGGGGTGGGGGAGCCGGACTTCTCGACTCCCTGGAATATATGCGAGGCCAGCATCTACTCAATCGAGCAGGGCGGCACCTCTTATACCTCGAACAGGGGGCTCCAGACACTCCGAGAAGCGCTCTCCCGTTACCTCCATGCCCATTACGGACTCTCCTATCACCCCGACAATGAGATGATTATCACGACCGGTGTCTCGGAGGGCCTGGACATCGCCATTCGTGCGGTGGTCGATCCCGGAGACGAGGTGCTGGTGGCAGAGCCCTGCTACGTATCCTACGCTCCCTGCGTGACCCTCGCGGGAGGCATGCCAATCGCAGTTCCCTGCGTGGAGAAGGACCGGTTCCGCCTCAATCCCGACCGCCTGATGGAACGGGTGACTCCCAGGAGCAAGGCACTAATCATCAACTTTCCCAACAACCCTACCGGCGCGGTGATGCGAAGGGAAGATCTCCAGGCAGTCGCCGATATCGTCTGCGACCATGACCTGGTGCTGATAAGTGACGAGGTCTATGCGGAACTCACCTACGAGGGATCCCATGTTGCATCTGCGACGGTGGGGGACCTCGCGTCCCGCACTATCACCCTGAACGGGTTCTCGAAGGCCTACGCGATGACGGGGTGGCGGATCGGGTACCTCTGCGCGCCAAGGGAGATTTGCGATGCAGCCCTGAAGATCCACCAATACGTCATGCTCTGTGCCCCTGTCATGGGGCAGGTCGCGGCACTCGAGGGAATACGGAGGGGAGAGGAGGAGAAGGATCGCATGGTCAGGGAATACCGCGTGCGGCGGAACCTCTTCGTAGAGAGCCTCAACCGTATCGGCCTGACCTGTCACCTCCCGGAGGGTGCGTTTTATGCCTTCCCGTCTGTGGAAGGGACAGGGCTCTCGGACTACGAGTTCGCGGAAAGACTCCTCAAGGAGGAGCACGTGGCAGTGGTCCCCGGGAGTGTCTTTGGCCAGGGGGGCGCAGGCCACCTCCGGTGCGCCTATGCGGTGTCGAGAAAGGACCTCAATGAAGCGGTCCGCCGGATGGAGCAGTTCATTTCACAAGTGAAGTGAAGGAAGCGCGGCAGTCCGTCACCCCCACTTTTCCTTCCCCTCGTCTGCACTGGATACTCCTTGGCGGACTTTCGCTGTCCTACCATACCATACCAGGTATCAGCCCGGGACTCCCCTGTGGCCCCTGGAACATCATGATCGATCACGGGACCCTTTTCATCTCTGTGATCATTCCGCGTTTTCCGGGTGAATACTTGCAATGTGTGTCAGGACCTGAGGATCATATCCGCGGGTCAGCAACGTTCCCTGCCGGAGATTTCGCGATATACTTTTATCCGCGTGCCGGGCCTATAGTATATGGTTGTACCATGACCTGCACCATAATTGTCGGCGGATTTTTTGGCGATGAAGGGAAGGGGAAGATCGTTGCCCACATCGCCCACCAGGACCATCCCACCATCATCTCCCGTGGAGGTGTGGGTCCGAATGCCGGCCACACAGTGAAGATGGGGGAGAAGGAGTACGGCGTGCGCATGGTCCCGTCTGGATTTGTCTATCCGAATGCCCGCCTGATGATAGGCACGGGAGTACTCGTGGACCCCCGGGTGCTTGCAAAGGAGGTGGAGGTCCTTGGCGTGGGGGACAGGGTCTTCGTGGACGGGCGGTGCACTGTCATCGACGAGGCCCACATCCAGCGGGACAAGCAGAGCGATCATCTTGCAAAGACCATCGGGAGCACGGGGAGCGGATGCGGACCTGCCAACGCAGACCGGGTAATGAGAGTGGCGCGCCAGGCAAAGGACCTGCCGGAACTCGCACGTTATATCACCGATGTCCCGAGGGAGATCAACACTGCCCTTGACAAAGGAGAGAATGTCATCCTTGAAGGCACCCAGGGCTTTGGGATTTCCCTTTACTATGGCACGTACCCATACGTGACCAGCAAGGACACCTCGGCCTCGCAGATCGCCGCAGACAACGGCGTTGGACCGACGCGCATCGACGATGTCGTCGTGGTATTTAAAGCGTACCCCACCCGGGTAGGAGAAGGGCCATTCTCGACCGAGATGACCAGGGACGTCTCGGACCGCATGGGCATCCAGGAGTTTGGTACCGTGACTCACCGGCAGCGACGAATCGGGCAGTGGGACGGGGCGATGGCCCGCTACTCGGCGATGGTCAACGGGTGTACGCAGGCGGCCATTACCGGCATAGATCGCGTGGACAAGGCATGTTTCGGTCTCACCAACTACGACAAGCTCACAAAGAAAGCACTCGAGTTCCTGGAGCACGCGGAGAAGGACATCGGCTGCCCCATTACCCTCATCTCCACCGGGCCGGATGTCTCGAATATCATCGATATCAGGGGAGAACGATGAAGAGGAGCCTCCTCCCTATCCTCTGCTGCCCGGTCTGCAAGGGCGACCTGGAGCTCCGCGTGAAGGAAGAGAACGACGTCGAGATCCTGGAGGGAGGGCTCTACTGTGCGGCCTGCAGGGTGGAGTATCCCATTGAGGAAGGGATCCCGGACCTCCTTCCCAGGACGCACGAAGAGTAAGGAAGGAACCCGGCCCCCCCGGTGCAGGTCTAAAATACCCCGATTCAAATCCCTTTTTTATAAAAAACGCGCTCTTCAATAGATCAGTGCCTCCCTCCAAGCCCCCGGGCCTTTCCCTCGTACTTCGTACTGCAGCATCGCAGGTCGCAATGTTCGGACGCACAATATTCGAATAATTATTCTGCTTTCCGCGTGAGATCGTGTGAGAATTCTCTCCTGGATGGACTCGTCGCATGTTCTGGATCCGCCCCCTGGTACTGCCGCTTGCACTCCTGTTCGATCGCCTGGCAGGCGACCCGCACAGCAGGCTGCACCCTGTAGCGCTCCTCGGGACGTTCATCGCGTGGTGGGGAAGGCCCGATCTCTATCCCCCCTGTCTCCAGCGTGCCGCAGGGGCGGCACTGTGGGCATTCACGGTTCTTCTCTTCTCGCTGCCCTTCATACTCGCAGAGATCTTTCTCCCGTGGCTTGTCCTGATTGTGGCCGGCCCCGTACTCCTGAAGTCGTGCCTCGCATGGCGGTCCCTCGAGGAGCATGCCCTATCGGTCGAGAATGCGCTTTCGCAGGGTCTCGATGAGGGTAGGTCACAGGTGCAGTTCCTTGTCAGCAGGGATCCTTCAGTACTCTCCCGGGAACAGGTCCACTCAGCCGCGTACGAGTCGGTATCCGAGAACCTCGTCGACAGCATTGTCTCACCGCTCTTTTACTACGCGCTCCTCGGGCTTCCCGGTGCCGCGGCGTTTCGGGCAGCCAACACCATGGATGCCATGCTCGGGTACCGCGACCATAGGGAGCGGCTCGGCTGGTTTTCGGCACGGGCCGACGATGTCCTGAACTACATACCAGCGCGGCTGACCGCGGGCATCCTTCTTTGTTACTTCGCATGCAGGGGGAGGTTCGCACCGGCGCTGGATTGTGTGCGAAAGGATGGGAGAAAACGGCCCGGGTTTAATGGTGGCCTCCCCATGGCGGTGATGGCAGGGGGGACCGGGATCAGGTTCGAAAAGCCTGGCGTATATTCCATCGGCCCCGGGGACCGGACGATTGAAGATGCAGGGCCGGAGATACTCTCGGCGGTGCGGGCCTGCACGATACTCGTCACCCTGCTACTTATGGTACTAATGTTTTTGGCCCTGCTCATCCCACTTATATAAGCATATGAAACTCGAGGAACTGAGATTTGGCACCGAGCTCCTGAAGCGGGGATTTGCGTCCATGCAGAAAGGGGGCGTGATCATGGATGTGGTCAACGCGGAGCAGGCGGAAATCGCCGAGGAGGCCGGGGCCGTCGCAGTCATGGCCCTGGAGCGGGTTCCCGCGGACATCCGGAAGGCCGGGGGAGTGGCCCGGATGGCAGACCCGGCAATCATCATGGAGATCATGGATGCGGTCTCCATCCCGGTGATGGGCAAGGTACGTATCGGCCACTTCGTAGAAGCCCAGGTCCTCGAGTCCCTTGGCGTGGATATGATCGACGAGAGCGAGGTGCTGACCCCCGCCGACGAGCAGTTCCATATCGACAAGACCAGCTTTACGGTCCCGTTCGTCTGCGGGGCCCGTGACCTGGGGGAGGCAATGCGCCGGATTCACGAAGGTGCGGCGATGATCCGGACCAAGGGTGAAGCAGGAACCGGGAACGTGGTGGAGGCGGTCCGCCACATGAGGAACATCATGGGGGAGATCCGCGCTCTCCAGGGGAAGAACTCCCAGGAGATCGTAGCCCGCGCCCGTGAGCTCGAGGCTCCCGCAGAGCTGCTTCTTGAGACTGTGAAGATGGGCAGGCTCCCGGTCGTAAACTTCTCCGCCGGAGGAATAGCGACGCCATCGGATGCGGCCCTGATGATGCAGATGGGAGCCGACGGCGTATTCGTGGGATCCGGCATCTTCCACTCAAGCGATCCCAGGAGGATGGCAAGGGCGATCGTGGAGGCGGTCAACCACTTCGACGAGCCTGGCGTGATCGCCGAGGTGAGCAAGGGGCTCGGGCAGGCAATGAAGGGGATCGACGTCCATACCCTGCGCGAGGACGAGGTGCTCCAGTACCGTGGGCGTTAGAATCGGCGTTCTGGCCCTCCAGGGCGATGTGAGCGAGCATGTCAGGGGTTTTATGGCGGCGCTCTCGCAGATCGGGGCGAAGGGAGGAGAGGTGGTCCCGGTCAGGCAGCCTGCAGACCTTGCCGGGCTCTCTGGCCTTGCCATCCCGGGAGGCGAATCAACCACTATCTCCCGGTTGATCCAGAAGAACGGGCTGTATGAACCGTTGATCAGGTTTGAAGGCGGAATTTTTGCAACCTGTGCAGGCATGGTGCTGATGGCAGGCCGGGTGGACGACCCGCGGGTGAAGACGCTCGGGCTCCTTGACATGACGGTGCTCCGGAACGCCTTCGGGCGGCAGAAGGAATCCTTCGAGGCCGAGATTCCCATAAAAGGGCTGGATACGCCGTACCACGCATTTTTCATACGCGCACCGGTGGCGACCGGGACAGGGAACGGGGTCGAGGTCCTGGCCAGGATAGATGCCGGGATCGTTGCGGTGAGAAAGGGGCCACATATGGCACTCTCGTTCCATCCCGAACTAGGGAATGATATCAGGCTGCACCGGATGTTCCTCGCAGGACTCGGGATCGGAAAGCCCTGAGAGCCACGGGCACGGCCAGGCATTTTTACACCATTGGTCACTTGGGCTATTTGTTCTGCGGGCCCCGGCTCCCTTTGATCTCACGCAATAATGCTCTGGATCGCCATCCTCTTCCAGTATCCCCAGCCGTGCTGGAAAACCATTGTATCAGAACAAGGAGAGCTCTGGCACCTTTAAAAAAAAAAAGAATTAGATGAGGAACATCGGTGCAAAGACCACCGCAACGATCGACATCAGCTTCAGGAGGATGTTGAGTGCCGGTCCCGCGGTGTCCTTGAAGGGGTCGCCGACAGTGTCACCGGTGACGGCCGCCTTGTGTGCGGGCGAACCCTTTCCGCCCATGTGACCCTGCTCGATGTACTTCTTTGCATTGTCCCAGGAGCCCCCGGTGTTGGCCATCATCACAGCGACGATAAAGCCGGTGGATATGGAGCCCACAAGGAGCCCTGCGAGGGCGTGTGTCCCGAGGAGAAGGCCAATCACGAGGGGTGCGGCGATGGCGAGGATGCCAGGGGCGATCATCTGCTTGAGCGCGGCATTCGTGGAGATGGTGATGCAGGCACTGTAGTCAGGTTCGGCCTTGCCCTCCATAAGGCCCGGTATCTCCTTGAACTGGCGGCGGACCTCCTGCACAATGTATCCTGCGGCCTTCCCGACGGCGGTCATCGCAAACGAGCAGAAGAGGAACGGCAGCATCGCGCCGATTAGGACACCGACGAAGACTACGGGCTCGAGCATGTTCACGATCTCGAGGCTGACAGCCTGGGAGTACGCGGCGAAGAGGCCGAGCGCGGTCAGCGCGGCCCCGCCGATTGCAAAGCCCTTGCCAATCGCGGCAGTGGTGTTCCCCACTGCGTCAAGGGTATCAGTGATGCCGCGGACTTCTTTTGGCTGGTGGGACATCTCGGCAATACCGCCGGCGTTGTCAGCGACGGGCCCGTAGGCGTCCACCGAGAGCGTGATGCCGAGCGTTGCAAGCATCCCGACACCAGCGATAGCCACGCCATAGAGGCCTGCCTGCTGTGCCGCGATGAGGATCGCGACGACGACAATCACGACGGGGAATACCGTGCTCTCGAACCCCACGGCAAGGCCGGTGATGATGTTCGTTGCCGCACCCGTCTCGCAGGAGTTGGCGATCTTCCGGGTTGGCGGGCGCTCGTAGGAGGTATAATACTCCGTGATGAGCCCTATGAGGAACCCGGCCACGAGGCCGGCAATGGTTGCAACAAAGACCCCGATGTACTGGGGACCGAGCACCATCGTCACCAGGAAGTACGCGGCGATCACAGTGAGGATGAGGCTTGCGAAGGTCCCTGCATTGAAGGCTTTATGGATGGCGCTGCTCTCGTTCTTGTTGCTCCTGACAAAGAAGCTCCCGATGATGGATGCGATGATCCCAAGGCCCGCGATGAACATCGGGAGGAGCACGAGGTTCAGGGAAGCGACTCCCACGAACTGTGTCGCAGCTGCAAGAGAGACACCCATCAGCATCGTGGCAACAATGGATCCGACGTACGACTCGTAAAGGTCGGCGCCCATTCCGGCAATGTCGCCGACGTTGTCCCCCACGTTATCGGCGATGACCGCCGGGTTCCGCGGATCGTCCTCAGGGATACCGACCTCAACCTTGCCCACCAGGTCTGCACCCACATCGGCGGCTTTGGTGAAGATCCCTCCGCCCACACGGGCGAAGAGTGCGATGGAACTGGCACCGAGCGAGAACCCTGAAAGGATGTTGATGATCTCGGAGAGCCCGAGGGTGGTTAACGCGTTCAGGGTCAGGAAGAGGAGCGAGAGCCCCATGAGGCCGAGCCCGACCACGGTGAGCCCCATGACCGTTCCGCTTGCATACGACACCCGGAAGGCTTTTGCCATGCCTTCACGCGCGGCGTTGGTGGTCCGGACGTTGGCCATGGTGGCCGCGGTCATGCCCACGAATCCCGCAGTAGCGGAAAGTATCCCGCCTACCAGGAATGCCACCGACGTGAGCGGGTGGATGCCCGGTGCGAGATAGAGGACGATTGCCAGCACGACCATGAATACCGCGATCGCCTTGTACTGGCTCTTGAGATACACCATGGCCCCAAGCCGGATAGCACCGGCGATTTTCTGCATCAGTTCGGTCCCTGTGCCCTCCCGCTTCATGACCATGAAGGAGTACCCGGCAAAGACCAGGCCCAGCAGGGCACAGACGGGAACAATGAAGAACATATCCATACCTGTAAAACCTCCGGAGAATGTACCATTCTCCACGCATACCAGATGATTATCTGAGATGAATCGACCCGGGCACATAAAAAACTACATGAAACCCGTTGAAGTGGTATCCGGCCGCCGGAAAGGGGAGGGGGTTTAACCTGGGAAAGGGGGCCTTCTGATGGACCTTCGCCGCGCCGGCAGATACATGCACCCGGACACAGAATCCTGGGAATGCAGCCGCAATCAGGTGAAATCCAGGACCCGTGTGTTCAGTGTCTGGAGGTCGAGGACCACCGCCCTCCCTGGCGTGGGCGTGATGTTCATCTGCTTCTGGAAGGCGGTCTGGCCCTGCCACGTGCCCGAGTTCACGCACAGCACTCCGCGGTAATCGCCGATTCCCATGATATGGACGTGGCCGGTGTGCAACACCTCCGGGATGGGGTCTATGATCAGGGCGTCCTCTTTCCCTGCCGCGATCGGGGTCCTCTTCCCGTACGTGGGGGCCAGGTGCCGCCTCTGCAGCATCCCCATCATCATGGGTGCGGCGTTCTCGTATGAGGCGCCGGGGATGAGGCTTATGAAGTCGTCGATTGACCGGCCGTGGTACATCTGCACCCTCACTCCCTGGAGGCTGACGAGCGCGGGATTCTCCACCATGATACAGTTGGAGGGAAAGTTCGCGGTGAACTCAGAAGGTATGGCAGGCTGGGGTTCCGCAGCCCTTACCACGTCGTGGTTGCCCGGGCAGATGACGATCTTCATGCGGGAGGGAAGGTCCCGGAGCATCGACCCGAATACCTCGTACTGCTCGTAGATGTTGGTGATGGTCAGCTCCTGCTCCTGGTTGGGGTAGACACCGATCCCGTCCACGAGGTCCCCTGCGATGAGGAGGTAGGATGCGTCCGAGCCGGAGAGCCAGTCGGCAAAGCGGTTCCAGGCCTCGTCGAGGAACGTGTTGCTTCCAACGTGGACATCGGAGATGAGGATCGCAGACCCGGGATCCTGGCTCCTGAAGGGTGCATGGGTGAGGGGGATGTCCGGCCTGAAGAGCTGCTCGGCAAAGAAGAGGCGGCCGTCGCCAGAGAGCGTCCCCCTCACCGCCACGACCTCGTCCGGGACCAGGGTCTCGGCCTCCCCGAACTGCGGGCGTTCCTTGTGAAACAGGACGGAGATCGACGCGGACGAGTCCTCGATCTCCACGATGCGGTGGCCGTTCGTGGTCGCCTTGGACTCCATCACGAGCCCCATGATGGAGCAGGCCTCCTGGCGGTACCGCGCCCCCTTCTTCAGCGCCTCGATGGGCATCGGCGCCGCCCGTGGCCTGATATACTCTCCCAGGCGCTGGTACCGGTCTCTGAAGTAATGGCAGTAATCAGTGATGTGCGAGATGCTCTTCGTCGTTCCTGCGGCCCCCCGGAGCACCTCGCATGAAGGGTCTGCCAGGAACCTGGCGCCGTCACGGTCCTGGTGGAGCCCGGGAATGTGCTGGAGGGATACGACGATGGTATCTCCCGGCACACTTGCGATGATCTGGTCGATCAGGCCCGGGTCATCCTTCTCGGAGAGATAGCGGACCACCTCGGGATGCACCTGCATCTTGGTCGCAAGGAACCGCTGCACAATGGTGGCCGCATCGAGCATTGCATCAATATTGGCTGTGCCGGATATAGGACTTTCACTCCATGTCCATGGAGTGCGGACCGTGCCCTCCGGCGGGAAATTATCCTGAGATGCGAACCGCCGGCCTGCGGCAGGCAGCGTGCAATCCCTTATAAGGCGCCGGAGGAAATATTCAAAGTCCAACAATGTCGCGCAACGATCCCGAAGAGAATAAACCCGGGCTGTGGGAACAATTCAGGAAAAGCGAGAACCCCTGGGTTTCGCTCGCAAGGGAGCTTGCGTGGGTCGCAGCGGTGGTGGGGGGAATCGCCCTTGCGCTCTTTCTCGTCTCCGGGACATGGCCCGCAGTCGTGACGATCGAGTCCGAGAGCATGGTCCCGCACATGCAGGTAGGGGACCTGGTCTTCGTGGTCAGCGCTGACCGGTTCGGGGGGCTGGAGAGCTGGACGAGCGGGATTGAGAAGGGCTACCTGAAATACGGGGACTACGGGGATATTCTCATCTATCGGCCGAATGATGCCCCTAACCCTCCTGTCTACATCCCGTTCCTGACAAAGGGAGTGCACCCTATCATCCACCGGGCAATGGACCGCATTGATGCGGGGGAGAACATTCCCAAGTATTACAACCTCTACCGCGGCCAGGCGACCCCGGCCCGCTACCTCCCGGCGACCATCCAGAACAACAGCCTTGTCCTCGAGGACGGGACAGTCGTCACTCCCCAGAATGCAGACCCCATGAACGGTTACCTGGTTGAGACCACCCTTGTCAGCCCGCATGCCGGCTACATCACCAAGGGGGACAACAACCAGGTAAGTGACCAGGGAGGCTACCTCTCCTCGGTATCTGGCGAGGTCATCATGCCCGTGAAGGATGAATGGATCGTTGGAAAGGCGCTCTTCTCGATCCCACTCCTCGGATACCTCCCCCTGAATATCGTGCCGGTCGCAATCATCCTTATCGCCCTCATGCTGGTCTGGGAGTACTATGCGAGGAAGAAGGGGGAAAGGAGCGAAAAGAGGGATAAACTGGCGAAAGGGAAGAGATAGGTGGGAATGTCTCTCTCGATGGATCTTCGCACCCTGCTTTCTGATGCCAGGGCAGGGCACCGCCTCGACAGGGAAGAGGCGCTGTTCCTTCTCAACGTGAAGGGCCGCGAGGTGTTCCAGGTATGCAGCGCCGCAGATCAGGCAAGAGAAGAGATGGTGGGCCCGGTGATCACCTATGTCCGAAACCAGAACCTTCACCTGTCCAACATCTGCAAGAACCTCTGCGGGTTCTGCGCCTTCGGGAGAAGTGCAACTGACGAGGGGGCGTTTTGTGACGACAGGGATACCGTTGGGAAGAAGGTGAGGCTCGCCCTCGACCGCAAGGTCAGCGAGATATGCCTCCTCTCGGGCGTAAACCCTGAGTTCGATGCCGCGCGTTACCTTGAGATCCTCTCCTGGGTCAAGGAGGTCGCACCGGAGATCCACGTCCATGCATTCTCTCCAGACGAGGTGAGCCATGCTGCCACCCGCTCCGGCCTCTCCACACGCGAGGTGCTTCTTGCTATGAAAGCGGCGGGGCTCGGATCTCTCCAGGGTACCGCCGCAGAGATCCTTGTGGACAGGGTAAGAGAAATCATCTGCCCGGCAAAGGTTCCGACGGACGAATGGGTCCGGATCATACGTGAGGCGCATGGCCTTGGAATTCCCACCACCGCGACTATCATGTACGGCTCCTGCGAGACCCCCAGGGACAGGATCGCCCACCTCTCCATCCTGCGTGATATCCAGGACGGGACCGGTGGATTTTCGGAACTCGTCCCGCTCTCCTATCTCCACCAGAACACCCGGCTCTACGTCGAGGGGAAAGCTCCTCCAGGTGCGACGGGAAGGGAGGATCTCCTCCTCATTGCAGTCTCCCGCCTCTTCCTTGACAACTTCAAAAACATCCAGGTCTCCTGGGGGAAGCTTGGGGTGAAACTTGGTCAGGTGGCACTCCTTGCGGGTGCAAACGATCTTGCCGGGACCATGTTCTCGGACGATGTTTCAGGCGATGCAGGAGCCTCCGGTTCCGACTTCCTGGATCCCCGCGAGATGGAGCGGATGGTTGCGGATATCGGGCGGGTGTTGCGTCGCAGGCTCACAGACTATCGCCTGGCGGACGATCAGTCACCGACCCAGGAATAGAAGATCCCCCGCTCCTCTCTCTTCGTCATCAAACGAGGATCCCTGGAGAGTGCTCTCAGGAGTTTTCCTACCTCCTGGAGATGCAGCCCCGTCGTCAGGGCAATATCTTCTACAGTGCAGGGGCGGCGACTGATCATCTCCACAATCATCGATGCAGGGTCTGCGGAAATTTGCTCCTGGGAACGTTGATAGGGCACAGGCTCGATGGACTCCGCACCGGGAAGGCCGAGATGATATGCCGCATCGGCCAGCTGCTCGCGGCTCGCCGGGCGCACCCATGCTTCCGTTCCGGGGCGGTCGAGAGTGTTCAGCTGGACCCTGTCCGGATGGATCCTCCTGATCTCATCTCCAAGGGCACTGAGGTGATCCCGGTCCATGTTGATGCCCGGGATGAGGAAGACCTCAAGCCAGATCTCTCCTGGGTAAATCTTCCGGAAGTCCCGGAGTCCTTCTACGATCTTTTTGATGGTGAGGCCAGGTGCTGGCCGGTGAATCTTCTGGAATATCTCCTCGTCGACGGTGCAGAGGGTGGGGAGCACCACGTCCGCGGGAAGGATCTCGTGCTGCACATCGCTGTCCCAGAGGAGGCTTCCATTGGTGAGGACTGCCAGGGGATAGGCAGGGAACCTGGATTTTACAAACCTGACCACCCTTCCGAGGGAGAGAGACAATGTGGGTTCACCTGACCCCGAGAGGGTGATGAAATCAAGGGACGGCTCTCCAGAAAAAAAACGCACAAGCTCCTCTTCCACTTCGGATGGAGGGAAAAAGTCCTGCCGTGTGACGGTCCTCATGGTGGTGGACCCCACCTCGCAGTATACGCAATCAAAGGAACAGACCTTGTAGGGAACGAGGTCCACCCCAAGAGACCGTTCCAGGCGGCGGGACGAGACCGGCCCGAAGAGATGGGTAAATCCCATTGGTATACTACTTAACGCTCCGGATTTCTTTAAGTGTTGGATAGTACATGCTGATGGAAAAGACGATTATTTGATAAAATCACAATGTTCATAGTTTTTCCACCAAGATAATTCCCTGTCGATGAAAGAAATTTGCACAGTGCAGTATCAGATAATCGGGGTCATTCACTCCCCGTTCACCGATCAGAAGCGCACCCCAATCCAGAGCGCCTTCTCGAGTGCAAGGGGGACGGTGGAAGTCTTCCCTCAATATTCCGAGGGCCTCGAAGGTCTCGCGGAGTTCTCCCACCTGTTTCTCGTCTACCATTTCCACCAGGCCAAACCTGGCCCGTTGACGGAGACTCCGTTCCTTGATGGAGAGAGGCCGAGGGGGATCTTCTCAATCAGGCATTACAACCGGCCCAATCCAATCGGGCTGTCGATCGTTGAAATCGAGAAGTTAGAAGGAAACATTCTCTTCGTAAAAGGTATCGACGTCCTTGACGGGACCCCTCTCCTCGATCTCAAGCCCTACGTGGCACGGTTCGACCACCGTGACGGGGTCCGGGATGGTTGGATCGATGCACAGCAAAAAAGGGAGATCAAAGACGAGAGTGCGACCCCGGAGAACCTGCTGGGGACAGAGTAGCCAATTGAGGGGTACAATCCCCAATTATATATGCTCATATGAGTAAAAATATATCATCATGATGGTATGTGTCACCTCAAAAGGCCCAGGGCCTGATGACCTCGCGGAAGAAAGGTTTGGAAGATCGCCATATTTCCTCTTCAGGGATAGTGAAGGGGGAGAGTGGAGCTCTGTCCCGAACAAGTTCGCTGATGCGGCGGGCGGAGTCGGACCGAGAGCCGCCCAGGTGCTGATCGACAAGGGTGCCCGTGTACTGATCACCGGGAACATCGGGGGAAATGCCCACGCGGTGGTTCAGGCGGCAGGTATAGAGATTTATTTGTACAGGGAGAACGGAACTGCCGGAGACGCGTTCCAGAAGTTTTGCGCCGGCCAGCTCAAGAAATTCTCATAAGGATATCATGAGACTGGTGGTGGCCAGCGGAAAGGGGGGTACAGGCAAGACCCTCGTCGCGACAAACCTGGCAGCGGTTCTGTCCTCTGAAAGGGAGGTGGTCCTCGCAGACTGCGACGTGGAGGAGCCGAACGCACACCTTTTCTTTCCGTCGGAGGAGAAGACCCTCCCTGTCCAGACGGATGTCCCACTGTTCGATCGTTCACGGTGCACCCAGTGTGGAAAATGTGCAGATTTCTGTCAGTACGGAGCGATCGTGGTCCTCAAGGACCGGTTCATGTTCTTCCCAGAAATGTGCCATGGATGCGGGGGATGCGAAGTGGTCTGCCCCGAAGGGGCCATTACCATGGGGAAGAGAAGCATCGGTCATGTGGCATTCTCCACGCCTCGCAATGGTCTCGTCCTCATCACGGGTGTCCTGAACGAGCGTGAGATCATGAGTCCCCATGTCATCAGGGAGACTCTTGGCTATGCGTCCGGCCATCCCCTGGTCATCTGCGATGCCCCACCCGGGATGGCATGCCCGGTGGTCGAGACGCTCGAAGGTGCGGATACCTGCATTTTCGTAACCGAACCCACGCCGTTCGGCCGCCATGACCTCTCCCTTGCTGCGGGCGTCGCTTCGGTACTGGGTGTTCCCTCGGGAGTGGTGATCAACCGGAGCCAGGGCGACGATGGGATCATTCTCGACCTCTGCAGGGAACGGAACCTCCCCGTCCTCATGACCATTCCATTCGACCGGGATATTGCAGAAACGGCGAACAGCGGCCAACTCGTGACCGACAGGATACCCGGGATGAGAGAGCAGTTCAGAGACCTCTTTGACAGGGCCTGCGATCTCAGGAGGGGGGAGTGATGCTGCAGGTGGCAGTGCTCTCAGGGAAAGGAGGCACGGGGAAGACGGTGGTGACTGCCGCACTGGCAGATATCCTCCCCGGCAGGAAAGGTTTTGCGGACTGCGACGTGGAGGCCGCAAACCTCGCGCTTCTCCTCTCGCCAAGGGAGAAGAGGAGGATCCCGTTCTATGGCATGAAGAAGGCCGAGATAAGGGAAGAGGCGTGCGTGTCCTGCGGCCTCTGCAAGGCAGCATGCCGTTTCCATGCGATTAACCAGGACAACGGAGGTGCATACAGGGTAGACCCCATCCGGTGCGAGGGGTGTGCCGTGTGCAGGGACATATGCCCCGAGAGGGCTGTCTCACTTGTCGAACACCAGGACGGAGAGATCATACTGGCAGACACCGAACAGGGTCCCCTTGTCTATGCGGAGCTGCACCCGGGTTCCGGGAACTCCGGGCTCCTGGTCCACGAGGTGAAGAAGGCGGCACAAAAAGAGTCCGAAGGCCGCGACCTCCTGCTCATAGACGGCCCCCCGGGGATAGGCTGCCCCGTGATCTCGACATTGAGCGGGATCAACGCTGCGGTGCTCGTCACCGAACCCGGGATCGCTGCCCTGCACGACCTGCGCAGGCTTGTCACAGTCTCGTCAGGCTTCTCGCTCTCCCACTGGGTGGTGATCAACAGGGCAGACCTCCATCCTGGGTATACAAAGGAGATCGAACAGTTCTGTGCAGAGAAGGGCATCCCCGTCATCGGGAAGATCCCGTTTGATCCCGCAGTAATAGAGGCGGTGAGGATAGGGGTGCCCGTCACGAGGCGGAAAGGTGCTGCTTCCACTGAATTGAGGATAATCGGGACGAGGCTTGCAGAAGGGCTTTCGTATGTGCCCGGATAACCAGGGCGAAAATCCCCACAGGGGACGGCCAAGGATCCGCAGGAAATTCGGGAAGAGGATTGCAGGGAGATGTTTCGAGCCCTGCAACTTCATGGGCGGGACTGTCGAGGAGGTGATCCTCCGCCAGGACGAACTCGAGATTCTCCGGTTGATCGACATTGAGGGGCTCTCGCAGGAGGAGGCTGCAGGTGTCATGGGAATCTCCCGGAGAACGCTCTGGCGGGATCTCCAGGAGACAAGGAGGAAATGCGCCGAGGCATTGATCTTCGGGAAGAAGATTACCCTGGACAGGTGTGCTGGGAATGCCAGGGGATGGTGCCGCAGGGAAATGAATGGAGAGACAAGGGAGGATCCCCCGGATACAAGAGATGAAATGTGATCAGGAGAGGAGATCGAGCGCCTCTTTTCCTGTCATACCCACCGCGATACCCTCTTTTTGTGCACCTGTGTTGGCATCCTTCACCACGCCTTCAAGGAGGTCGGCAACGTTCGAGATGGAAGTTCCCCTCGCTGGTTTTACCCGTGCGGCGGGATAGTTGAACTTCTCCAGTGCGGCAACATCGATTGCACCACAGCCCACGAGCCCTTTTGATGCCACAACCCCGACCAGGTTGACGGGGCCGAGTGGGATCACAAACCCTCTCCCTTCAGAGTTCAGGAGCGTAACTTTCACTTCCTGCATACAATGGGATCTCTCGTGCAATGATGATGAATGCCGTGGTGTGGGGTTTTATATTGATGACGCCACCACTCTGTCAGAGGACCCATGTCAACAGGTAGCACGGTAGCGCCGGCATTCCTCACAGGCAGAACCCTCCACGTGCTGCTCGGCGACATCCGGGGGGGGCACAGGCTCACCCCGGATGAGGCGGCAGCCCTCCTCAAGGTGAGGGGAAGGGACGTCTGGCGGGTTGCGAATGCCGCGGATGAACAGAGGGAACGCGTGGTGGGGGATGCAGTCACCTACGTCCGCAACCAGAACATAAACGTCACCAATATCTGTATCAACTCCTGCGGATTCTGCGGGTTCTCCAGAAAACCCAAAGACAAGGATGCGTATCATTTCCCGGCAGAGGTGGTGAGGGAGAAGGCGGCGCTCGCCCGATCGCGGGGGGTGACAGAGATCTGCACGGTGTCAGGTCTTCACCCTGACTTCGATGCGGGATCGTACCTGGAGATCATCTCCTGCATACGTGAGGGCGCGCCTGGAGTCCATATCCATGCAAGCAACCCTATGGAAGTCGCATATGGAGCGGGAAAGAGTGGCATTCCGACGATCGAAATGCTTGGACTGATGAAGGAGGCGGGGCTCGGCTCACTGTGCGGAACTGCGGCGGAGATCCTGGTTGACGGAGTCAGGGAGGTAATCTGCCCGGGGAAAGTGTCAACCAAAGACTGGGTGCGGATCATCAGGGAGGCCCATTCACTCGGTATCCGTTCGACTGCGACCATCATGTACGGGCACTGCGAGACAGTGGAGGACCAGGCCAGGCACCTTGCGCTCATCAGGGATATCCAGGACGAGACGGGAGGGTTCACGGAGTTCGTCCCGCTCAGTTTCATTCACCGGGAGACCCCGCTTTTCCGGAAGGGGCTGGCCCGTGCGGGTGCGACGGGAAGGGAAGACCTGCTGATGACTGCCGTCTCGCGTCTCTTCCTTGACAATATTCCCCATATACAGGTCTCGTGGGTCAAACTCGGTCTCAAGATGGCCCAGATCTGTCTCCTCGCAGGGGGAGACGACCTTGGGGGGACGATGTTCGAGGAGAGTATCTCCAAGGGCGCCGGGGCCGTGGACACCGACTACCTGGACCCGGAAGAGATGCGCCGCATGGCCGGGGACATCGGCCGGACGCTCAAGCAGAGGACAACCCTCTACACCGACCCCGGGCACACCTGAAATCCAGGATTTTTACCATCCTATGCGCAGAGCGCCGCCATCCCTGGCGGCTCTCGCGGTTTCCTCATCCCTGCATGGGGCAGGATATGCAACCAAATCCCGCCTTGCTCTTCGGGCTGGGCCCGCACCTCTCCTTGCGCCGATAAAAAAAGGATTAATCGTGAGGCTTCAGGAGTTGCACGATCTTATCGCCGATCTCCTGGGCCCGCTTCAGGCCTTTCTGGTCTTTGGTTATCTCTCCTTCCAGGTAGCCCTTTCCACGTACCCATCCAAGGTAGGAGAACTCATGGGAGTTGAGGAACCCTTCAAGGGTCTCGATGGTCCTCGCACCACCCTTGTTTGCGCAGACTGCAACTGCGACCGCTTTCCTCCCGGCAAGTTTCCTTCGATGGTAGAGCGAGTAGCTGCGGTCGATGAAGTTCTTCAGGTGGCCGCACACGTCAAAGTAATAGGTGGGCGACCCGATGACGAGGACCTCGCAGTCGAGGACCTTCTCCATGATCTCACCCCAGTCATCGTTCTTGATCACGCACCAGTCCTTCTCCTTGCACTTCTCGCACCCGAGGCATGGTTTGATATCCTTTCCTGCAAGGGAGATGAATTCAGTCTTGATGCCCGCATTCTCGCAGCGCTCCAGCACAGCCTTGACCAGCAGGGAGGTATTGCCATCCTTCCGCATGCTCCCCGAAATACCCAGCACGCTCATGGACTAACAGTTTACCTCCTACGTTTTGATTGTTTTGCTATGAGCAGAAAGGCCAAGTTTCGATGCGGCCCTGGCAAGATGCACACGCGGATGTTCCGAAAAGGAGAAGAGATGGGAGGCACAGTCGCAATCGCTGCACCCAAATCCAGGGACTGGCCTCCCCGGTATGAGGGATGCGAGCCGGCACTCCAGGCGTTCTTCGGTGGGAATGCAGAATACACTCCGGAGTATGAATGCATCGGATGCGAGCAGGTAATCGATATGCCAGCGCGGCCGCGCTATCCCTTCTCTTGCACAGCGGATGTGCCGTGCCACCCGCGAAAGCCCGCCGGGCCCAAGCGCGGAACCGACGTAGACATGGAATCCCCCGGGGAACTCGACAGGTCCGAGCGCACCCACCTGTTCTCTACAGGGAGTGTTCTCCAGGACCAGGCAGTATACGCCGCTATGCATAGGTGATGCGCAGCAATTCCTTCGCTGCAAGGATGTGTCGCTTCCCGCCCCTCTCGACAGGGGAGCCGTGCCCGGGAAAGAGCCCCTCGATGTCAAGGGAGGATAGTCGTTCAAGCGATCGCACGAGATCTGCCCTGCTCCCCCCTGGGAAATCGAAGCGCCCGAAGCCACCGTCAGGAAAGACGGTGTCCCCCGAGAGGAGGAGATGCTCGTCCTCTTTGAGGAGGCAGATGCTGCCCGGGGTGTGACCCGGGGTATGGAGAACGAGGAGATCCCCTACCCTGTCCCCTTCCTCAAGGAGCCGGTCGGGAAGATGCCGTGGCGCGCTGGCCCCGAAGTGCATCGAGAGCGAGATGGCGTCGCTCGAGAGGCCGGGCGCGTCCAGGCGGTGGATGCGGACGGGCGCGTCGCAGATTCTGGCGATCTCATGCACATAGGCAATGTGGTCGTAGTGGCAGTGGGTGAGGACGATCTCCTCAATCTGGTCACGATATCTCTCTATTGCGGTGGGGAGGACCCCTGCGTCCACAAGCACTCCTCCCACGACGTAGGAGTTGCCAAGAAACCCTCCTCCTGGTATCCACCGGACTGGCATAGTAGACTAATTTAGGTTTGCAGACCAAAATGTCTGTCATGCCTAGCCTCATCCGTGAATGCCTCACCGGGGTCCCTCCCCTGGTGGAGGCTGTCGCCAGGATGGAGGGAATCAACCCACGGGTGGTTGCGCGCTCGGTTGCGAGGGGGAGGCTGGTGATTCCGGCCAACCCGGGGAGAAGCCATCGGCCGTGCGGAATCGGGGAAGGGTGCAGGGTAAAGGTCAACGTGAACGTCGGCACTTCAGGGGAGCGTTGCGACCTGTCACTCGAGAAGGCCAAGGCCCGGGCGGCCCTGGAGAACGGCGCCGACACCCTGATGGACCTCTCTACGGGGGGAGACCTCCCGGCCGTGCGGAGAATGGTCCTCTCGATGGACGCGCCGGTTGGGACCGTCCCCGTGTACGAGGCGGTCCGGAGGGCGGGGAGCGCGGCTGATGTCGATGCGGACCTTCTCTTCTCGGTGATACGGGATCATTGCCGTGACGGCGTGGACTTCCTCACCCTCCACTGCGGGGTGAACCAGGAGGCGCTCTCTTCCCTTCACTCAGATCCTCGGCTCATGCCGGTGGTCTCGCGGGGTGGTGCCTTCCACGTGGCCATGATGGTCCAGCGGGGGGAGGAGAATCCCCTCTATGCAGAATTCGACTACCTCCTCGAGATACTCGCAGAGTATGGGGTGGTGGCGAGCCTTGGCGACGGGATGCGCCCGGGGTGCCTGCAGGACGCAGACCGACATGCAAAGACCGTCGAATACCTGACCCTTGGGCGGCTTGCCACCCGGGCTCTTGATGCAGGAGTCCAGCGTATGATAGAGGGGCCCGGGCACATTCCCCTCGGGCAGGTGGAGTATAATGTCCTAGTGATGAAGGAGCTCTCGAACGACGCCCCGCTCTACCTCCTCGGCCCCCTGGTCACCGATCTCGCGCCCGGATATGACCACCTGGTCTCTGCGATCGGCGGCGCGGTCGCGGCGATGCACGGCGCCGATTTCCTTTGCATGGTCTCCCCAAGCGAGCACCTTGCGCTCCCTGATGAAAATGACATCATCGAAGGGGCGCGGACGGCAAAGATTGCCGCACATGTCGGGGACATCTCCAGGACGCGGGAGGGCTACAAGCATCCGCGTGAAATCAGGATGGCGGAAGCCCGCCGGAATCTCGACTGGGAATCACAGTTCTCCCTGGCGCTCTTTGGTAACAATGCGAGGGAGATCCACTCAAGGGACGGCGACCTGGATACCTGCTCCATGTGCGGGGATCTCTGTGCCGTGAAGATGGTGCGGGAGGTCTTCGATGGGGAGAAAGAAAAATAGAATTCGGATCTCTTCAGGGCAAATCTCCTCTTAACTCTCCCCCTGTCTTTTTGGAGGATGAGTACTGTGCCCGGATTCTCTCCTGCTCCTTTGGCGGAGCTCCTGTTCCATATCGCGCAATGATGCCCGTGTTTCTTCCTCGGTCAGGCCAGGATCCTTGAACCGGGTGAAACGTTCACATATCAACTCCGGGCATTTTCCACAGTGTGCCAGCATTCGGTCATTCACACAGCAGTCGTATATTGGACATATATCAACGCCGGCAAACTGGGTCCAGAATGGTTTTCCCCGGGTATTCCCGCAACCGGTGCATTCTTTCCATAGATAACTGCATTCACTGCATGAATAACCACATACGGTCTCTATCTTGTTCATTACCATGAAAAGGGGTGAATCTTTGGTATAAAAAAGGGAGGTAAGAGGAGTGTGAAAGTGAGGGTGTGAACATGGGCATCCGGCATCCCCTGCGCGCGAATACACGTTTTCTCAGGTTCGAATCATTTCTTAATGTGCGTGTTTCCCCGGGTGTAGGATGCCCAGATCCCGATGAGGCCAAGGACAAAGAAGACCGAGAACGAGAGGTTCACGCTCTGCTGGAGTTCGGGGTAGACGGCAGGGGAGATCTGGACTGTTCCGATCACGACGGAGAAGACAACCATGGCGATGGCAAGGCTGACCATCTGGCCAATGGCCCGCATGGTCGATACCATCCCTGATGCGATGCCCAGGTGGTGAACCCCGACGGAACTCATGATGGCGTTGGTGTTCGGCGAGGAGAAGAGGCCGTACCCGATGCCGAGGATGACGAGGCCTCCAAGGATTACGACGAGGGGGGTGTCAGTGGACAGGAATGCGAGAATCCCCAGCCCGGCTGTGGAGAAAGCCATCCCTGCAGTTGCAAGGACCCGGGGGTCGATTGAGTCCGAGAGGTGACCGGCGGCAGGGGATACCAGGGTCTGGACTACTGGCTGCGCCACCAGGAAAATACCGGCCGTCTGGGGATCGAGTCCCCTGTTGAACTGGAGATAGAGCGAGAGGAGGAAACCCACGGCAAAGACCATTGCGTAGTTGATCAGGGCTGCGAGGTTTGAATACAGGAAGACATGGTTCTTCGAGAAGAGCGCGGGGTCGAGAACGGGGTGGGGTGACCGGTGTTCCCACCACCAGAATGCGAGGAGAAGCACCAGGCCTGCACTCATCCAGATTAGCCCTGAAGTGGAAGGAAGGAGCGTGAGCCCGTAAATACACCCGATCAGCATCAGCCCGTACAGGACCGAACCAGCGAGGTCGAATTCCCTCTGCCCCAGGTCAGCCCATTCTCCCGGGATCCGCGTGAGAGCCAGTGCGATAACTGCAACGCCGAGCGGAACGTTCAGGAGGAAGATGCTCGGCCACCCGGCATGCTGCGTCAGGATCCCGCCGAGGAACGGTCCGAGCGAGAGCCCCGCGTACACCGTTGCGGTCACGATTCCTATTGCCCGCCCGCGCTCCCCGGGAGAGAAGACAGCCGTGATGATGGCAATCGAGGTGGAGAAGACCATGGCCCCGCCGAGGCCCTGGACGATGCGGGCGGCAACGAGCGCATATCCTGCCCAGGAAACCGCTGCGAAGACAGACCCCGCCACGAAAAGCAGGTTTCCCACAAGGAAGACCCGTTTCCTCCCGTATATATCGGCGAGTTTGCCGAACGGGACGATGCAGACAGCTGCGGTGAGCATGTAGGCGGAGGTGACCCAGCCCAGCGTGACTGCATCCAGTCCGAACGCACCCGATATCGCGGGCAGCGCAATGTTCAGCGAAGAGACCGTGTAAGGGACAAGGAAGGATGCAAGAGAGGACACGAACAGGAGGGTCCTCTTCTCCCTTCTCCCTGTCATGAGAGGAAAGATCGCTGCATGAGGAGATGAGGTTAGTGCCTGATTGGCTGTACCCACTCCTTTGCAGGTATGCGTGCCTGCAGGAAAAAGAGCACTTTCAATGGAGATCCAGGATGCGGATTGCGAGCAGGGCGGCGTTCTCCCCGTTATCCACCCCGACGCAAGCCACCGGGACGCCTTTTGGCATCTGGACGATGGAGAGAACCGCATCGAGTCCCCCCATCACCTTTCCGCTCACCGGGACACCGATGACAGGCTTCTTTGTCCTTGAGGCGATGACGCCGGGAAGAGCAGCAGAGAGCCCTGCGATGGCGATATAGACCCTGCAGTCGCTCGATCGTATATATTCGTCAAGGAGATCAGGCTCCCTGTGGGCGGAGATGACCCTGGCATCATAGGTAAGGCCGTGAGCCTGGAGGACTGCCGCGGCCTTCTCCACAATGGCCGCATCTGAGGCCGATCCGCTGAGAATCGCTACGTCGACCATTGGATTCGCCATCCACACTTATATGCCCGGGTTATAAAAATACTATGGGCTGGTGAGAATGGAAAAGGAACCTCTTCTGATGCTGCCAGGCCCGGTACCCATGCCAGAACGGGTGCGGGCGGCGATGATGCGACAGGCGATCAACCACCGCGGGAAGGAGTTTTCGGCGGTATACGCGGACTGCGTGCGAATCCTGAAGACGGCGTTTGGGACCGGAAACGACCTCTTCGTGATCAGCGGGTCCGGAACTGCGGCCATGGAAGCTGCGGTGGGGAATTTCGGCCGGGGGAGGAAGATTGCCTGCCTCGTGAACGGTAAGTTCGGGGAACGGCTCTATAAGATATCGCAGCGTTACGGGGCTGCCCAGGAGATCGGGTCCGAATGGGGGACTCCGCTCGACCTCGGGAAACTCGAGGAGGCGCTCTCGGCCGGGGCAGAGATGGTCACCCTTGTGCACAACGAGACCTCGGCGGGGATCAGGAACCCGGCGGAGAAAATAGGGAGGATGGCCCGCACGCACGATGCGCTCCTGGTGATGGACGGCATCACTTCGATCGGGGGGGACGAGGTCAAGGCCGATGCATGGGGTGCGGACGTGGTTGTCGTGGGCTCCCAGAAGTGCCTTGCCGCACCCGCCGGGCTTTCAGCGGTGTCTGTCAGCAGCAGGGCGTGGGAGCGTATGACCGAACCGCGCCCGTTCTACCTGGATCTCGCCGCGTACAGGAAGAGTGCCTCGGCGAAGCTGATGGAGACCCCCTACACCCCCGCGGTCCCCCTCTTCATGGCGCTACGGGAGGCCTGCCTGATTATGGAGGAAGAGGGGCTTTTGGCCCGGATTGCACGGCACCGCCGCATGGCAGACGCGACTCGTGCCGCAGCCAGGGCATGGGGGCTGCCCCTGTTCCCGAAGATCGATTCCGATCACGCGTATTCCAACACCGCCACTGCAATCACGCTCCCTCCCGGGATTGAGGACGCCGACTTCCGGGGCACGGTCAAGAAAATGGGAATCGAGATCGCCGGCGGGCAGGACCACCTGAAGGGGAAGATCTTCCGGATCGGGAGCATGGGTGCCGTCAGCGCCCCAGAGGTCCTCGCGACTCTTGCCGCGGTCCAGTATGCCCTCAAGGCACAGGGGTATGCCGCAAAGGACGATGGGGTGATGGCGGCCGCCGGGGTGCTGGGATGAAAATTGGCGTTGCCGATACCACGTTTGCACGGGTGAACATGGGGGGCATTGCCGTTGATGAATTGAAGAAGCATGCGAGTGTCAGCATCGAGAGAGTCACCGTCCCGGGTATCAAGGACCTCCCCGTCGCTTGCAAGAAGCTGATCGAGGAGAGGAAGTGTGATATCGTGATGGCGCTCGGGATGCCGGGCGGCAAAGAGAAAGACCGCATGTGCGCCCACGAGGCATCGATGGGCCTCATCACCTGCCAGCTGATGACAAACACGCACATCGTCGAGGTCTTTGTTCACGAGGACGAGGCAAAGGATGACCGGGAACTGGCCTGGCTCGCCGGGTCGCGCACGCGGGAGCACGCGGAAAACGCGATAAAAATGGTGCTTCATCCAAAAGAGCTCATAAAGGAGGCAGGGACGGGCCAGAGGCAGGGGTTTCCTGATGCAGGCCCTGCCCGCTGAACAGTTCGGGATATCGTTATGACCCTGCAGGAAGGAGATTATTCAGGAGGAGGACATGATGACAATAAAGCTTGGGTTCGTGGTCTCGGAGTTCAACCGGGACATCACCTACATGATGGAAGTGGAAGGACGGGAGCACGCCGCGTTTCTCGGCGCCGAAGTCACTGAGTGCACGTATGTGCCCGGGGCATACGACATGCCCCTGGCCATCAAGCGGATGCTGAAGCGGGGGAAGGTCGACGCCGTGGTGACCATCGGGTGCGTCATCGAGGGGGCCACGCAGCACGACGAGATCGTGGTTCAGCATGCGGCCCGGAAGATCATCGACCTCTCGCTCGAGTTCGACAAGCCCGTAAGTCTTGGCATCTCGGGACCTGGGATGACGCGGCTCGAGGCGAACGAGCGGATTGACTATGCCCGCCGGGCAGTCGAGTCGGCAGTAAAGATGGTCCAGCGATCCAAATGAGGGAGCTCTCCCGCAAGGTAGCCGGGATCGCGGCCTCGGCAACCATCGAGATATCGAACCTTGCCAGGCAGATGGAGAAGAAAGGCATCCCGGTGATAAGCCTGTCCATAGGGGAACCCGATTTTGACACCCCCCAGCACATTAAGGATGCCTGCATGGAGGCGCTCAAATCCGGTCAGACCCATTACGCTCCGAGCAACGGGATACCGGAGCTGCTGAACGCCATCTCGGAGAAGATCAACCGGGAAAACGGGTTTTTCTGCATCCCCGAGCAGGTGCTGGTTACCTGTGGTGCCAAGGATGCCATCTACGATGCAATGGAGGCGGTACTGAACCCGGGAGACGAGGTGATCATCCTCGATCCTTCCTGGGTCTCCTACGAGCCGTGTGTCCAGGTGGCAGGCGGAAGGCCCGTTCATCACCCGCTCGATACAAAGACATTCCAGGTGAGTGAGAGCGTACTTGACCGGGTCACGCCACGCACCAAGATGGTGGTGGTCAACTCCCCCTCGAACCCATCCGGGGCGGTCCTCGACGACGCCTCGATGAAGCTCATCTCGGACATGTGCACGGACTATGATCTCTTCGCGCTCTCGGATGAGATATACGAGAAACTGGTCTATGGGAAGGTGCCCAGGTCCCTTGCGTCGATCGGGGACATGGCTGAACGGACGATCACAATCAACGGCTTCTCGAAGGCCTATGCAATGACGGGATGGCGCCTCGGCTATGCGGTCGCCCCCCTCCCCATCATCCGCCAGATGTCGAAGATCCAGCAGCACTCCGTCAGCCACCCGACCACATTTGCCATGTACGGCGGGGTGGCAGCCCTCTCCTGCGACCAGTCCTGCGTCGAAGTGATGAGAAAGGAGTTCAACCGGAGAAGGGACTACCTTGTCCAGGAGCTCCTCCTGATGGGCTTCGAGGTCGCCCCTGCGGATGGTGCGTTTTACGCGTACATGAAGGTGGAAGGGGACGACATGGAGATTGCCCGCCGCTGGCTCGAGGAGGTGCACGTTGCAGTGACTCCCGGGTCCGCGTTTCACACCCCGGGATGGGAGCGTATCTCCTATGCCACCTCCATGGAGAACCTCCGGGAGGCAGTCCTCCGCATCCGGCGCTGCCGTTGAGGGCCTTCCCTTATTATTCCCCCTCTTTTGCATGACCATGAGGATCCTCTTTGTCTGCTCCAGGAATGCCGGGCGTTCCCAGATGGCCGAGGGGATTGCGAGGGCACTCCTCCCCACGAACTGCCAGGTGTTCAGTGCAGGGGAGAGACCATCAGTGCTGAACGGCACGGCGGTGAGGGTAATGGCAGAGAAGGGAGTCGATATCTCCCGCCAGTCATCGAAGGGGCTCTCTTCACTCCCCTTCCGGGAGTACGACATCCTCGTTGTCCTCGGGGAGTGGGAGGATCCCTCGCGTCTCCCCCCTTCCCGGCGGGTGATCAGGGAGATACTCCCCGATCCGGCGGCTTTTTCCAGGGCGGAAGGAGATGTGCTGGAGGGGTTCCGGGCTCTCCGCGACTGCCTGTGGGACAGGATTTTCGCATGGGAACGTGAAGGCCAGTTCCGCGCGTAGTAAAAAGGAAACGTTAGTCAGGACAGGAGTCCCAATCCCATCATGGAAAACGACCCCAGGGAAGATCTTCAGATGGGAGGAACCGGGCATTACCCTTGTGTTCGCCGCCCGTCAGGCAATCCGGGAATCAGGGGGAGAGTGAGAGGAGGGTAAAAAAGGATGGAATACATGAAAGACAAAATGCACCACCGCTGGATGGACTGTGCGGTGGCCGAGGCCAGGGCCGGCCTCTCCGAAGGAGGCATCCCTATCGGGTCTGTCCTGGTCAGAGATGGGCAGATCCTTGGCCGTGGTCATAACCGCAGGGTGCAGGAGGGCAACCCCATCCTTCACGCGGAGATAGATTGCCTCCAGAATGCCGGCCGGGTCGGGAGTTTCCGCAAATGTGTGCTATACTCAACGCTGATGCCCTGTTATCTCTGTGCGGGGGCGGCAGTCCAGTTCGGGATCCCCGTGGTTGTCGCGGGCGAATCAGAAAATTTTCCCGGTGCCAGGGACCTCCTGGAGGCAAAAGGGGTACAGGTAATCGACCTGCACAGGGAGGACTGCATCTCCATGATGAAGGAGTTTATCACCCGTTGCCCCGAACTCTGGAACGAGGATATCGGCGAACTCTGATTCGATCAATGCGGACAGCGTGTCCCTATGAATCGGGGCAAACAATAACAGGTACGCGAGGCACGGGAGTGCAATGAAATGAGAGATATTAAAAAAGACGCAGCAGAAGGAGGCGGACCCTGAATGCAGGACCGGATGGTAGTTGCAGTATGCGCTGTCTGCGTAGCAGCCGGGTTTGCGACCGGGTTCTGGCTTGCGGCCATGCCCGAGAATGAGATAGACCAGGAGGTCATCTACCAGGTGTCCACAATCGATGCCCTCCTGCAGGGGTCCTGTGAGGGCACCATGACCTTTGGCGAGGTCAAAAAACACGGTGATTTCGGCATTGCCACCTTCGACAGCCTCGACGGGGAGATGATCGCGCTCGGCGGGGACTTCTACCAGATAAAGGCTGACGGTCAGGTCGTTGCGGTTACCGATGACATGACAACGCCCTTTGGGAGTGTCACTTTTTTCTCCCAGGATTGCACCTTCCCCATAAGGTATGCTGCCAATTTCAGTGATTTTTCCAGGCAGGCGGAGGCGTTCCTTCCCTCCAGGAACCACATGTATGCAATTCAGATCCGCGGAGAGTTCCCATACGTCAAGGCCCGGAGCATCCCACGGCAGGAGACGCCGAACGCCCGGCTCGTGGATGCTGCAGCCAACCAGTCCATATTCGAATTCCATGAGACGAGAGGAACGGTTGTCGGTTTCTGGACCCCCGATCTTGTCGGGGGCCTGAATGTGCCCGGATTCCATCTCCACTATATAACGGAAGATCGATCGGCCGGTGGCCACATACTGGATTTTGTCCTTGAGAATGCGACGGTGGAGATGGATGTCACGTCAAGGTTCACTGTTGTCCTCCCGACCGAGGGGAGTTTCACGGAGGTAGATCTTTCAGGCGACCTGAGTCATGAACTTACCGTGGCGGAGAAGGGCAACGCCTAAATCCAGGGAAAAAAGCCTCTTTTCCGGCTATTTTGGGGCAGAAGATCGAAAGGTATTTTGCGTATCCGGGAAAACGACCAGATCTAGGATCATTCGGACAGTTGGAACGGGTGAAGGGGGGGAATGCGTGCGGGGTCGTCTTCCCTGTCCCAAACCCCGATGATTCCTCCAGCGGCCCGGGGGACGTGGGCAGCCATGATAACCATTTACAGGGGTGGGACGGATGGGCTGGAGCGGGTCAACAAGTACGAGAGCGGGACCTGGGTCAACGTCGTAAATCCCACCCAAAAGGAGATCGAGGAGCTGGTCTCCTGGTTCAATATCCCCTCTGATTTCCTCACCGATCCCCTGGACGTCGACGAGCGTGCCCGCATCGAGCGAGAGGAGGGGTGCATCCTCATCCTGTTGCGAAGCCCGCGGAGGGAATTACCTGATGCAGACATTCCATTTACCACGCTTCCCATCGGGATCATCTTCACGCAGAACGTCCTCATCACCGTGTCCCTGAATGAATCGGACGTCATCCAGGAGTTTTTCACCGGGAAGGTGAAACACTTCTCCACAGACCAGCAGACCCGTTTTGTCCTCCTCCTCTTCCTGCGCAGCACGCTCGTCTTCATGCGGTACTTAAAGGAGATCAACAAGATGACCACAACCGTCGAGAGATCTCTTTACAAGGCCCTGAAGAACGAACAGCTGATCCGCCTGCTGATGCTGGAAAAAAGTCTCGTATTCTTCGTGACGTCGCTTCGCTCCAACGCACTGATGATGGAGAAGTTCAACACCACCTCCTGCATGAAGATGAGCGAGGAGGATCGCGACCTCTTCGAGGACCTGATCATTGAGAACAAGCAGGCCATCGAGATGGCAAATATCTACAGCAGCATTCTCTCGGACATGATGGATGCGTTCGCATCTGTCATCTCCAATAACTTAAACGTGGTGTTGAAGCTCCTCACCACGGTGACCATCATTCTCATGATACCGACCCTTGTGGCCAGCATCTACGGAATGAACGTCGAGCTTCCCTACCAGCATACGCCCTATGCCTTCCTCGTCACGGTCGCGATATCCCTTGCCCTTTCAGCGGTTGGGATCATCATATTCTGGAGGAAGGAGTTCTTCTGACAGCACGAGGGTCTCATGTGAAAGAGAAGCCTTTGACTGGTATCCAGCCCAGGAAGGTCTTATTTTAAGAATCTAAAGAGATTTCCTGCCCGAATTCAGCACGCACTTCAGGAGGAGAAGGGGACCCAAAGGAAACGCTTCAGCCTTCTTTAGGATATGCGCGCTCACATGCAGGTGGAGATACTACCCGGGGTGGGAAACGCAGCGCACGCTGACCCAGCCTTACGGGACGCACCCCTTTGCCCGGAGAATTTTTTAAACGGGGGATCCCAGACCCGGGTGGGAAGAGGGATGGGCAAGAATGGAGCAGGGAGAAGTATTGAGGGAGGGAAAGGCCATATACCGATCAAGCGAGATGATTGTACCATGATTCACCTGCTGGACCTTCTGGTCCACCCGGAACGTTTTTTTTCAACCCTTGAAGGGAAGGAACCGGATCTGAAGATACCGGCGGCAATAGCCCTCGCAGGGGCGGTCGTCGCCGCGGTTGCAGGCTATGCGCAGTCCTCTCTCTTTGCAGATATGTTCGCGGAGATGGGTGCGGGTGCAGGAATGGGGGCATTCATGGGGATCATGGGTGCAGCAGGCGCGTTTCTCGGTTTCCTCATCATTTGGTGGCTGGTAATGGCCGGAGTCTTCCATGTGATTTCCATGGCCTTCAAGGGGACAGGGAAGTTTACCCGGACCCTTGAAAGCACGGGATACGGACTGCTGCCAACCGTGATCGGGAGCATCATCTCCACCCTGATCCTCTTCTCGTACCTTCCCAGGATCGCGGTCCCTGTTGTCCGGGACCTTCAGGATCCCGTCGCAATCCAGAAAGCCATGCAGGAGCTGATGCTCGATCCGGCAATGAAGGAGTTCACCCAGGTCTCAATCGCAATCTCCATCCTGTTCCTGATCTGGAGCGCGAACATCTGGATCTTTGGTGTCAGACAAGCCCGCGGCATCACGTTGAAACATGCGTGCATCACTGTGATTATTCCGGTGGCAGTCTATATCCTCTACATGGTCTACATGCTGGTGAGCGGAATCCCCCTGCCGGGTGGTGCATGAGATGAACCGTGCGGAACTGCTCCTCTTTTTCATTGCAGTGATGGTCGTCTTCCTCCCTGTATCAGCGGTGGAGCAGCAGACTGCAGCTGCGCAGGTCATGGTGACGAACGTGACGCTCGACCCCCAGGTGTTCATGGTTGACGATACCGGGACTGTCACCGTGGAGGTGATTAATAACGGCGCACAGAGCGTGGCAATCAGCAGGGTCACGATGTACGATGAGAAGATCAGGATAGAGTCCCGGGCCTATGACACGACAATGTACCTGGGTGCGGGGAACCGCATGACCTTCACGTTCACCGTGACCACCACGGTGCCTGACGGGATTTATTATCCGGTCTTCTCAATGGACTTCCGCGATGCTGGATATCTCAGGTACCCCGTGAAACTTCAGGTCCAGGACAAACCGCTGAAGGTCTCCATCCTCTCCAAACCCGATGTATTCACCAGCGGGAAAAAAGAGCAGGTCGAAGTGCTGATTGGAAACCCAAGGGATAACGGGGTCTCGGGGGTCATCGTATATCCGATGGGGGAGGGAATCGAGGCGAGCCCATCGAGCATATTCATCGGAATGATCGCCCCCGACCAGTCTCAAAAAGTCACCTTCTCGATCACACCCCATCAGACCACCATCCTGGAGATCCACGTGGACTACATGAACGGCATCAATCCCCATGCCGAGGTGATCCAATTCCCGATTGGCATTGGGAAGAGCAAGACAAGGGCCGACCCCATCCTCTCCAACATCCAGGTCGAGAAGTCAGGAAAAACGTACTCCATCACAGGTGACGTGAACAATGCCGGCCTCGAGGTTGCCAATGCAGTGGTCATCAGCACCGGTGATTCGGTGGTCCCGGTTGACCCTTACAGGAAATACGTGGTGGGGACCCTCCAGCCCGATGACTTCTCCGCATTTGAGGTCACATTCACGGCAGAAGGAACAGATAAGGTCCCCGTAGAGGTCAGTTACAAGGACAATGACGGAAACCTCTACACCACCATGACGATAATCGATATCCCGGTCACAAAACCCGGTGCACAGGAGACGGAAGGGATGCCCCTTATGATGATCGCGGTGATCCTGGTATGTGCGGCGGTGATCGGAGGCATCGTCTGGTTCTCCTGGAGAAAGAGATGATCTCGTCGCCGGATGGAGAGAAGGTCATCCAGTTCCGGGACGTGACAAAGATCTATCCACTTCCGGGGGGAGACGTCGTAGCCCTGGACCATGTAAGCCTGGAGATACGGCAGGGGGACTTCATCGCAATCATGGGCCCCTCGGGTTCAGGCAAGTCTACACTCCTGAACCTCATGGGGTGTCTCGATACCCCTACCGCAGGCCAGCTCTTCATCAAGGGGAGGGATGTCGGCACCATGAGTGACGACGAACTGACGAGGCTCCGGAGGGACCACATCGGATTTATCTTCCAGCAGTTCAACCTCATCCCCCTCCTTTCAGCGCTTGAGAATGTCCAGTATCCGCTCATCCTCAAGACAGGGGAACGCACATGCACGGGGCGCTGCGTGGAGGTTCTCAGGTCGATGGACCTCGACGAGCAGTTCCATTCTCACAAGCCGAGCGAGCTCTCGGGAGGCCAGCAGCAGAGGGTAGCGATTGCCCGGGCACTCGTCAACGACCCCGAGATCCTCCTTGCCGACGAGCCGACCGGGAACCTGGACACAAAGACCGGTTCTGCCATTATGAGCCTCCTGAAGGAATTAAACGAGAAGGGGGGCAAGACTATCATCATGGTGACCCACGATCCCAACATCGCAGGTTTTGCCCACCGCACCATCCGGATTGTTGATGGCAAGATCACATGATCTTCCTGGACCTCGCGAAAAGAAACCTCAGACTCCACTTTATACGTTCATTTCTTGCGATTCTTGGGATTATCATCGGTGTACTGGCAATTGCATCGATGGGAATACTCGGCCACAGTATCAGCCTGCTGGTGGCAAACCTCATCAGCGACGTGGGAGACACTGTCATCGTCACCCCGCACGTTGCAGCAGGTCAGGGGTTCATCGGGGACCCGAGGGTTTCAGTCATGGCAAGGATCCCCGAGTCGGATGTTGAGGCGATAAAAAAGGTCGTGGGCTCAGGCAGGGTAATCCCCGTTCTCCGAAGTGCTGAGGAGATGACATATGGCGATGATTCCGGCTATGTCACGCTTCTTGGTCTTCCTGCCGGGGAGATCCCCGGCCTCCTCACGGTTGAAAAGGGCTTGTATCTCAAAGAAAACGCCCCCGGATGCCTGGTGGGATACTACCTGGCAAGGGAGTTTGGTATAAGCCCGGGGAGCCGGGTCGGTATCGGGAATCAGACCCAGAGAGTATCAGGAATACTTAAGGAGAGGGGATATGCCGCCGATATCAACCCGGACTATGCGATCGTCGTTACGGACCAGTGGTTCTTCGAGACGTTCGGAGATGAGAAGGAGTATGACCAGGTGATCGTAAAAGCGAGCGACATCTCCCAGATCGACACGCTCAAGAAAGAGATCGACCAGCGCCTGAACCGTAGGGACAAGGTGGTGGACATCTATGATTCACGTGACCTGCTGCGACAATACGACCAGATTTACAACCAGATCATGGTATTCCTCCTTGGTATCGGGGCTATATCCCTTCTCGTCGCTGCGGTGAGCATCTTAAACGTGATGATCATCTCCGTGACCGAGCGCATACGCGAGGTCGGGATCCTCAGGAGCATCGGAGCATCCAGGAAGGACATTCTCATGATGTTCCTCTACGAGGCGATGATGCTCGGGATAATCGGGAGCACAATCGGCGGGATCCTGTCGGTGGTTGGCGGATATTTCATCAGCAAGGTGGCTATCGGTGTGATGACAGCAGGGACCACGTTCGGAGAGAGCGCCTCGGTCTTTGGGCCGGGAACATTCGTCTTCATCGCCGGAGGGGTCCTCTTCGGGGTGATCGTGAGCACGCTCTCAGGACTTTACCCAGCCTGGCAGGCCTCGCGGATGACGCCGATCGAGGCCCTGCGCCACGAGTGATGCGGTGATGGCCGGCATTCTCATCTCACTGGCCATGCGGAACCTGCAGCGGCACTGGGTGCGCTCGCTTCTTGCGGGCATCGGGATCATGATTGGGGTGTTTGCAATCGCATCGCTCGGGCTGCTCGGAAACAGCCTCGTCATTCTCTTCTCTGGCATGATCACGGATGTCGGCGATACCCTCGTCATCACACCCCACCTTGCCGCGGCGAGCGGTGACCCGTTTGATCCCCGGTCAGCGGTGGGCGCAGGCATCGCAGAGCGCGACCTGGCCCGCATCACGAAGGCAGCAGGGCCAAACCAGGTGATCCCGGTGGTCGAGGCCGGCGAGCGCCTCGAAGTGAGGGACAGGGGGGGCTATGCAATCCTGCTGGCATTGAAGTCCGAGCACCTCCCTCTGCTCCTCTCTGTGCGCGAAGGAGTGTTTCCCAGGGAGACCGGTGTCGGGGTGCTGGTGGGAGCGCTCCTCGCAGAGGAGTACGACATCGCCCCCGGGCATATCATCAACGTCGGGGGCGAGCCAGCGAGGGTGGTGGGAGTTCTCGAAGAGAGGGGAATGGCCATCGATATCAACCCTGATTATGCGGTGGTGGTCACGCATGGCTGGTTCGCTGACCGGCATCCCGATCCCGGCTATACCCGTGTCCTCGTGAAGGTCGGGGACATAGGGAGCATGGCAGCAGTGAAGGAGGATATTGATTTCCAGGTGAACCGCCAGAGGGAGAGGTTCGATATCCTTGACAGCAGGGAGATCCTGGACCTGTTCTATTCCACCTACGATGCAATCACCCTCTTCCTTCTCGGGATCGGCGGAGTTGCCCTGCTTGTCTCCGGGGTCAGCATCCTGAACGTGATGATCATCTCAGTCACTGAGAGGACAAAGGAGATTGGAATCCTCCGGAGTATCGGCACGTTGAGAGGGCAGGTGATGCGAATGTTCCTCTACGAAGCGCTGGTGATCGGATCTATCGGAAGTATCCTAGGAGGAGTGCTCTCGATTGCGGGGGGGTATTACCTGAGTGTGGTGGTTGCGGACACGCTCACCTCTTCCTTCAGCACCGTGCCGGATGTGAGGGTTTTTGACCTGCAGGGGATCGGATATATCGTTCTTGGTGTCTTCTTCGGCATCCTGGTCAGCTGCCTCTCAGGGCTTTACCCCGCAGTCAGGGCAGTCCGTATAAGACCGATAGAAGCATTGCGCTATGAATGAGAATGATATAGCACGGGGGACATACCACTTATCTGGCAGAGGAGATCGGGCGAGCGGGTCGGACTGGTGATGATTAGTGCAAAGAAGCTTATTTTTTGATTTTGCGGTCAGGAACGTGCGGCTCCACTGGTTCCGTTCACTCCTCGCGGTGATCGGGATCATCATCGGGGTGGTTGCCATCGCTTCCATGGGGATTCTCGGCAACAGCCTCGTGCTCGCAATCTCCGACAGTCTTTCGACGGTGGGAGACAGCATCATCGTAACTCCCCACGCAGGAGGTGGCATGGGCCCGTCCATGGGTGGAAGCAGCGAGCTGATCACCGATCGCAAGGTAGAGCAGATCAGGAGAGCGGTTGCGCCTGATCTCACTATTCCGGTCTACTCTGGGACTGCGAGGATGAGGATCGGGACTGAGGACCTGGTGGGGGTGGTATATGCCTTGAAACCGGACGACGTCCCCATCCTCCTCGAGCTCGAGGAAGGGGCATTCCTGCGGGGGAGCTCGGGGGCCATGGCAGGTGCGAAGTTTGCCGCCGACAACAACCTGAAGGTTGGGTCCCGCATCACGATCCGGGACAAGGGCTCGCTCCGGGTGGTCGGGATCCTCGCGGAACGGGGAATGGGCTTTGACATCAACCCCGACTATGGGATCGTGGTGGAGGACAAGTGGTATCAGCAGGCGTACGACCAGAGGGATTACGACATGGTCATCGTGAAGGTCAAGGACCTCACCCGGATCGAGCAGACCAAGGAGGCCATCGAGAAGCAGCTGAACCGCCGGGAGACCGAAGTCGACGTGATCGATACCAAGGCAATCCTCGAGACCATTCTCACCACGTTTGGGCAGATCTCCACGTTCACGACGGCAATCGGCGGGATCTCCCTTATTGTTGCGGGGGTGAGCATCCTGAATATCATGATGATGTCGGTCACGGAGCGGATCAAGGAGATCGGAGTGTTGCGGAGCATCGGCACGATGCGAAAGGAGGTCCGGAGCATGTTTCTCTTCGAGGCCCTGATCCTCGGGCTTATTGGGAGCATCCTCGGAGGGGTGCTGAGCATCTTCGGAGGATACGCCGTGAGCATCGTGATGCTCCAGACCACAGAGTACCTGTTCGTGCCGTCAAGCCTTGTCTATATCTTCTATGGTATGGCATTCGGAGTGGGGACGAGCCTGCTGTCAGGGTTGTACCCGGCATGGAAAGCATCGAACCTGAACCCAATAGAAGCATTAAGACACGAGTAACCATTTTTTTGGGGACATGGTATTTTGCGACCGGACACTGCTTCAGATCCCTGAAAAATCGCCGATACAAGGAAGAGGATCACAGGCACGATCGGGTGATTGGCGCATCCAAAGTGAGAGATTCGGCAATTCCCGCGAGTGTATCCTTGATCTCCTCCATGGCGGCGTCTCCACCCAGTTGCCACACGGTGCACTCCTCACCTTCCACGATCACCAGGGCAACCGGCATACAGTTCCCTGTACACCCCCCCGGCCACGCCATTTTTGTCTGGCGGGAGAGTGCAAGCACGATCCTGTCTCCCGTTTTCAATGCCGGCCCTATCCGCAACTCCCGGCTCATCATCATGCAGGGACCCCGCTCTTCCCGCAGTGCGTTTTATTCTCCTGGAAGAGTGTGAAGAGGCGCACCAGCCTCGCAAGAAGGTTGAAAGGATAGGAGATGTTGACGTCCAGTTCAAGGTGTCCTTCAAGATGCTCCCTTGTGAAATCCGGGACCATCTCCAGGTTGATCCGCCCCGTACTGCAGAGGAGGGGTTTTGCCGCCCAGAAATATCCATAGAGCATTCCCGTCTCTGCAGGGCCTGACAGGCCCACCACTGCCCTGCAGTCAAGCCGCCTGAAAGAGAGAGACCGGACAGCGGCCCTGGCAAACGAGATCAGGTGGGGGACATACGGGACTGCGGATTGGATGTATGAGGATGCCGGCAGGTCCTCTGGTTCCTGAAAAGCCATATTTCCCGGCCGCCGGCCGCCGGGAGCATATGATCCAAGGAATGCGGGCAGTGGAAGCGGGAGGTCTCCCAGGAGGAGATGAAATGTTCGTCCCTCGGGAGCGAGCGTGCTTCGGACGCCCAGGCACAGCCAGCAGGCCGAGATGAACGCCATTCCCGCGCCGTTGGCATAGTCCATTCGCACCCTGAGCCGGAGGGGGATCGCATAGAGGCAGAGCTCCAGCACTACGAGGGCCAGGACGATGGCGGCGACCAGGATCACCGGGTGGAGATCCATGCAACGTGCCCTGTCTCAACCTTCCTGTTTCTTCTCCTGTGATTCTGACATGGCCCTGATGGCCTTTATTACCTGCGGGGCGAGAGACTCGGAGAGCGCATTGATAATCTGGGCAACAGGGTTGTCCCGGTGCAAAGAGAGCACCTGGATTCCATCCGGTCCCTTCACATCCTTGTAGACCAGAACCAGGGCTACGGGGGCGATCTTTCCACCGCATCCGGCACCTTCACCCTCACCGTCCTTTCCTTTCCCTCCTCCTGCACCCATGCCGAATCCAAATTCCGCAACGGGAATGACCGCCTTGTCGCCAAGGTCGACTGCCTGGCCGACGACATGGGCCGGCGAGAGGAGCCGGTCCAGTTCATCGGCGGTGATTTTGAGCATCTCTTCTCCAGTCATTTGAATGTCTACCGGAAGAGACGTAAGGCGGAAGGATATATGAAGGCTCCTGCAGACCTCCCCGGGTTATTTCCTGCAGGCCCCACTGGATGGCCGGGAATGGATCCGGGTGCCGGGAGCAGGGTGGTGGGAATCCAGGAGGTCCATCGACAATCCCCCGTTCGAATGCAGGGTTTTTTTAAAAGGAGTGGCAGGGCCTCACGGCATCCCTGCGGTTCACCACCCGATATAGAGGGACCGCAGCCGGGTGTAAGAAGAGAGTGCCTGGGTTCCGTTCTCACTCCCAATACCAGAAGTCTTCACCCCGCCGAAGGGGATATCGGGGGGCAGGGTGAGGTGCCGGTTCACCCAGACCACCCCTGCCCGCACGCGCGAGAAGACCTCCCTTGCAACAGAGAGATCATGGGTCCACACCGAGGCTCCGAGGCCGAACCTGGTGTTGTTTGCGTGCATGATTGCTGTATCAAGGTCAGGAATGCATATCACGGGAAGGACCGGGCCGAATACCTCTTTTGTAAGGAGCGCGGATTCGGGGTGAACGTCGGTCACTAATGTGGGGGCATAAAAATAACCGGCATCGTATCCTGGTCCTTTGAGGGGCATCCCTCCTGTCAGCACCTTGCCCTGGCCGCGGTTTTTAAGTGTCTCCATCAGCGTGCTTATCCTCTCCCGCTGGGGCGCACCGCTCAATGGTCCCATGTCAACACCAGGGGAGAGGCCGTTTCCGACCTTGAGCGTTCTTACCGCTTCCATGAGACGTCGGACGAACTCTTCACCGATTGACTGGTGGACGAAGAGCCGTTTGACTGCCGTGCATGTCTGGCCCGCATTGTAGAACCGCCCGCGCACCGCTCCCGCCACGGCCTTTTCAATATCTGCATCCTTCCAGACGATCATGGGGTCCGAGCCTCCAAGTTCGAGTGTCACAGGTTTGAGCGAGCCGGATGCGAGCTCCTGGATCTGCAGACCAGTCTCGGCGTCGCCGGTGAATGAGATCTTCTGCACGCCGGGATGTCGGACCAGTGCCTCTCCCACCACTTCTCCCCGCCCGGTGACGACGTTCAGGACGCCAGGGGGGAGACCTGCTTCATCGAGGATATGGGCCAGGCGTATGCTCGTGAGGGGGGTCGTGGATGCAGGCTTGAATACCAGGGTGTTTCCTGCCACGAGGGCAGGCGCCACTTTCCAGGCCATAAGAAGTGCGGGCATGTTCCATGGGACAATCGCCCCGCAGACCCCAAAGGGCTCCCGGGCCACCACGGCATCGCCCGCTTTCCCGAGGTGGATATACTCTCCTGCGAGGCTGCCGGAGAGCGCGGCATAGTACTCGAGGACATTGGCAAAACCCCTGACCTCGTCAACCGCGTCCTTCAGGGGCTTTCCCTGCTCCATGGTGAGAAGCCTGGCGAGATCTTCGTGCCGTTCCCGGACGAGTGCCGCACCCCTGAAGAGAAGGAGGCCCCTCTCCCTCGGAGCCCGTCCGGCCCAGGAAGAGAACGCGTCTCCTGCCGCTTTTACCGCATCGTCCACTTCGTAGAGGGTTCCTTCCGGTACGCGGTCGATCTCCTCTCCGGTCGCCGGGTTGACGACCGGCATCCAGCGTTCGTCGGCTCCTGCCACCTCCGCGCCGCCAATCCTCATCTTCATAAACGAAGGATTATGGCCGATCCATATTATTGGTTCACACTGGCCCGTGGCGTGTGGAGTGGAACCCTAAAGAAGCATTCGCGCCGGAAGCGGGTGTAAAAAGCCATGTGGTGTCATTGGCCGGCGCCTGTCGATGGCACAGTAGGTATGTCAGGAACCGTCAATTTTTTCAAGAAGCTTCTCTGCCATGGCCCGCAGGGGAAGGTACGGGTCTTCCATGAGGGGCGCGATGGAAGTCCTTGCACCGGCATCTCTCAACTCTGACGCAAAGCCGGAATCTGCGAGCCTGGAAAGGGCATGGACGGCGTGCAGGCGGATCTTCTCGTCCCTGTCTCTTGCAGCGGTCAGGAGGACGCGGATTCCACCATGGGAGACGAGCGCCGGTGCGGCGGTATCGGTGGTGAAGAGGAGCACCACCAGGCGGTCAAGGAGCCTACGTCGTGCAATGCGGTCATTGCCGACAATCGCCCGCTCAAGTCCGCATACGATCTCCCTCTCGTCCTCGCGCCCGGTCATCCTCTCCAGATGGCTTTTTTGCACCAATAATGCTTCCTTTATGTAGTCCTGCCAATATTGAGGATGTGAGGCATGAGATGAAGATTGGCATCATCGGGGACACCCACGATCACCTCCCCAACATCGGGCGCGCGGTGGAGGCGCTTATCCAGGAGGAGGTTGACATGGTGCTCCATACCGGGGATTACATCGCGCCATTCGTTATCCCTCTCCTGGGAAGGATCCCGGTCCGGGTGGTTGGGGTATTCGGGAACAACGACGGGGATCGCGAACTGCTGGCGACGCGTTCCCGCGAGCAGCAGAATATCGAGTTGTCGGGATTTTTTGCCGACATCCGGGTGGATGGCGAGCGTGTTGCGCTGATGCACGGCCACGACCGGGCGCTCCTTGCCGAGTGCATCGGGAGCGCAAAGTATGACATCGTCGTTTCAGGCCACACTCACCAGTGCTCGATATACCGGGAGGAAAGCACGCTTGGAATCAATCCTGGCGAGATATGCGGCTATCTTACCGGGAATCCGACATACGCCATCTACGAGACCGGCGAGAGGGTTGCCCGGCTGCTCCCTCTCTAATCGCAGGTGAGAAGAGAGATTTTTCAGAACCTCTCTCTCACATGCGCCGTGTAATCGGGTTGATGGCCGGGATTGGAGTATTTTTCCTCGTACTCATCCCCACCAGGAGAGGGGGCCCCTCACGACGTGCGGGGAGCCGCCGCAGCCAGTACCATCACATACGGGACCGGGCACAAAAGACCAAGGGACATGATCCGTGCAGGTTTTACCCTCAATGTCACAGGTGTTGTCCCGGTCATCCTGTGGATGTAGACCATCGTGCCTGTAACGCTTCGTATCCCGCCCGGCCTCCCTGACTGGGCTGTTCTCACTCCCTGGTGAGCGATGAGATGAACTCTTCCATCGAGAACAGCACCCTCTCAACCGTCCCACCCTTTAACGGGCCTTCGCAGAAGCCACACGAGAGCGTGAGGGTGTCTCTGAAGGTACTGGCAGTGATACCGAAGCCCGGGGAATACTCAACGGGAGGCATAATGAACGCCTGCCTGGTCGGGATATCCTTGAAGTCCGCGCACGGGATGGGCAGGATTCCGATATTGCTGAAGAAAGGATTCTTTGGATAGCCTTCGATCAGGCTGCGGCGTTTTGCCTCGAGGAGATGCTCCCTCACAGAGTGAAATCCTGAAGAAAACGTCTCTTCGAGCCGTATCGCAGATCCCATGCCCACGAGCCGGTGCTTCTTCTCATCCATGGCGCGGTGCGCCTCCAGGACCAGGTTTTGTGGCTGGCCGGTCATCCCTGCCGGGAGCCAAACCTCGAACGCAACCGAGAGGTTCGCAACAGGGGGGCGATCGTCCCCAAAGCGAGCCCGGCGAAGGTCGGTGGAGGTGAGGATGGGGTAATTACGGTCTCCACGGTGCGGGATCTCCCTCCCTACCGACGCAAAATTGGCGGCAAGCAGGATATCGTGTATGGTAACTCCGTGTGACCGGGAATATGCCTTCGCCTTTTGGAAGAGAGCGGGATCGATTGCCCTGAACCGGTATGCCGGCCGGCCCCGGACGCCTGGCTTCCATGGCATCCCCCACTCGGCACTCGGCTCACCGCAGCATTCACGTGCCGCCGCGCGCTCCTTTGCTGAGAGTGGGGAGAGGAGCGGGGAAAATGACCTGTCGCGGGGGGATGCGCAGGACAGGGAGAACCCGGAATTGCTCTCAAGTGCCCGGTAGGCGCGGGCAAAAAGGCTGGATATGTGCAGGATACCGTGGGCGTCGCACACGGCATGGTTCACAGAGATGACCAGTGTGTCCCTGTCTCCACGAACAAGGGTGAAATGTGCCTGCGGGCCTGCTGCAGGGTCGAGCCTTCCGGCCAGCACGTCTCTGAGTGACTTTTCGCTGTTGATCCCCTGCCCTGCGATCGAGAAGACCGATTCCGACCGGAGAGAGGGAATCCATTCCCAGTAAGGCACCGCGGCCTCGACAAACCTGCAGGCCAGGAAAGGCTCAGCCTCCATCACGAGCTCCGCTGCATGGCGGAGCCTCTTTTCGTCAAGCCGGCCACCAAGTATGACGACGAGGTGCATCATCTGGTTCCATATCGTCGAGAGGAGGTAGTTCCACTGGTCATTCACCGGCGCGGAGAACCGGATGGGCTGGCGGTCGTCTGGCTCCTGCATGGGGCACTCCTGATATCAGGGTATCAGATATCAGCTCCTGGGGAAGAGAATATGATCGCACGCGTGGATTCCCCGTGTGCAGTGGATGAGGCAGGTGATTGCAATTGGCTGATATGGAGAGCCAGATATGGCAGCCCCTCCCCGGTGTGGAGGGTGTTTCGATCTATCCGTTCCTCCGCAAGGTGGACATCATATCCTCGAACTCGTACCTGGTGGCAGCTCCACGACTCATCGTCCTGGTCGACCCCGGTGGCCTTCCGGGGCAGGCAGATACTCTTCTTGGAGAGATACGAAAGCTGATCACAGAAAAGCCGCGACCGGTGTTGATCTGCCTTACGCACGTCCACCTCGACCACTGCCACCAGCTCCTGCACCACCCGGGGTTCCGGACGCTTCCCCACATGCTGGTCGCGGTCCAGGAGGCAGGTGCGCGGGCGCTGGAGAGCCGTGACCGCGCGGCCACCATCGCGGACCTGATTCGCCAGGAGGTGGGGACGATAACGATCGACATCAGGCTCCTGCCATCCGGAAACGGGGGAGAACACAGGGATGAAATACTCAACATCGCCGGGTCTTCGGTGATCACCTGCCTGGACACCCTTCCGCTGGGAGGAGGACTCACCATATCGAGGCAGACGCTGCCGCTGGAAGGAGATACGATGATCGAGTTCTACCCTGCACCTGGTCACAGCCCGGACAGCATCTGCATCCGTATGGGGGAGACGCTCTTTTTGGGAGACCTCCTCTTCTCCACCGCACCGGGAGTTGCAGGACTGAAGGGATGGGACTTAAAAGCTCTCCTCTTCACCCTGGACCAGGTGATCGCGCTCCTGCAGAAGGGTGGAATCACCGTCTGCCTTCCAGGGCACGGACGTCCGCTGGATGCCGCAACAACCACCCGCACGCTCCAGGCAATGAAGAAGGAGGCCTCGCGCCTCGAGGGGATCGAGATCGTGAATCCTGAGTGGGTGAAGGATACCGCGGCATATGCGGGAGAGCTGATGGGTGAGGTGGATCGCCTCTTCACGATCATTGCCGGCAGGCTCGTGTATGTGGCCCATGTGCTTGACGAGCTCGAAGAGTCGGGGGAGGCGGAGAGGTTCCGGGGGCTGATCAACAGCGATCTTGTCGATGAGATCCTCTCTGATTTCAACAGGTTCTCTCTTGATTTCCACTCCGGGCAGGCGCTCGAGATACACCTGGCGCTCAAGGCGAACCAGATCTCCCAGAAACTCGAGAAGGTATACCGGGGGGAGATGCTCGGATCGGTGCTCGATCTCTCTCTCGTGAGCCGGGTAGGCAGGCTGCTCGAGGATTACACTGTCACGTTCAGGGGATTCCGGCCGCGGATCGATCTTGCCGCGACCGACCTCTCTGCTGCCATAGGGGAGGTAGTTGCGGCTATTTCCCGCCCCCCCTACGAGGAGGAAGGCATCATCGAGGCTCAGACAGAGGAGGAGTTTGCCCGGGCACTTGCAGTCAGGATTGCGTACGTCAACCCATTCGAGCACCTGAAGATAGAGTATTCTCCTGGCGGAAACCTGCCGCCTGCGATGATGGACCGGGAACGCTTCGGGGACATGTTCCTGTATATCCTCGAGAAGGTCTCGGTTGCAGGAGCACAGAGCCTGCACATTGCAACCGGATGCACGAAAGACCAGGTTTGGGTGAAGCTTCAGTTCCCGGCATCCTCGGCATTCACGGAAGAGAACGTGCGGCGTTTCGCGGCGAGAAGCTGCAGCCTCTCCAACGGGAGCTGCAGCGTATCTTCGACACGGGGGAGTACCACTGTATTCATTGAATATCCCGCGGCTGGAAAGAGTTCGGATACGGCAATAGGCGAAGTCCCCTGCAGGATGGAGGAACCTGTGCCGGCAGGGCACCGCATCATCGCGCCCTGCGGCAGGATCGACGCGGCCTCGGCGCCAATGCTCGAGGGGGAGCTCTCAAAGGCAATCGATGAAGGGCACAGGAGGATAGTGGTGAACCTCTCCTCAGTGGACTATATGAGCAGCGCAGGCCTGAGAGTCCTCCTCGCGGCAATGAAACGGCTGAAAAAGGCGGAAGGGAACCTTGTCCTCTGCGCCATGAAGCCATTTGTCCAGGAGGTCTTTGACCTGACCGGGTTCTCCAGGATATTTACCATCTGCGATTCAGAGGAAGAGGCAACCCACCTCCTCGGCCCCTGAATAACCCATATTCGAGATATTTGCAATTTTAGAACACCAGAATACCCGCCACCAATAATCATAATTGTACAACAATGTATATATTTATACACGGCATACGATGAGTATGCACACCAAGATCGTTCTCGATGAGGACCACATGCCCAAAAAGTGGTACAATATACTGCCAGACCTCCCTACCCCGCTTGATCCCCCGCTGCACCCGGCCACGGGAAAACCGCTTGTCCCGGAAGACCTGACCCCCATCTTCCCGATGGAACTTATCCTCCAGGAGATGAGCCAGAAACGCACCATCGATATTCCTTCCGATGTGCAGGACGTGTTGAGGCTCTGGAGGCCGAGCCCGCTCTATCGCGCTCACCGTCTGGAGAAGTATCTGAAGACTCCCGCCCACATATACTACAAGTACGAGGGAGTGAGCCCACCCGGAAGCCACAAGCCCAACACTGCGGTTCCGCAGGCCTATTACAACATGAAAGCCGGGACCGAGCGCATTGCAACTGAGACCGGCGCAGGCCAGTGGGGCTCGGCCCTCGCGTTCGCAACCCAGATCTTCGGGCTTGAGTGCACCATCTACATGGTCAGGTCTAGTTACATGCAGAAACCCTACCGCAAGTCGATGATGCAGGTATGGGGAGCAGAGTGCATCCCGAGCCCGAGCACGAAGACGAAGGCCGGAACCGCCGTACTTCAGAAGGATCCTGAGACCACGGGGAGCCTTGGAATCGCCATATCGGAGGCAGTAGAGGATGCGGCCACTCACGGGAACACCAATTACTCCCTTGGCTCCGTCCTGAACCACGTCTGCCTCCACCAGACGGTGGTCGGACTGGAATGCATGGAGCAGCTCGCATCCGTCGAGGATTATCCGGACGTGGTAATCGGCTGCGTGGGCGGAGGGTCCAACTTCGCCGGGATCTCGTTCCCGTTTGCCGGTGAGAAGCTGAAAGGAAAGCATAAGGAAACCGAGATCATCGCGGTGGAACCGGCATCCTGCCCGACGCTCACGAAGGGGCTCTTTGCCTATGACTATGGTGACGTGGCCGGACTGACTCCGCTCTTGAAGATGTTCACCCTCGGCCATGACTTCGTGCCGCCCTCCATCCATGCAGGGGGACTACGCTACCACGGCGACAATCCGACAATCTCCCGGCTCGTGTATGACGGGGTGATGAAGGCGGTCTCGTACCATCAGAGCGAGGTCTTTGATGCTGCACAGACGTTTGCCAGGACAGAAGGGATTATCGTCGCTCCCGAGACCTCGCATGCCGTCAGGGCGACCATCGATGAAGCACTCAAATGCAAAAAGAGCGGAGAGGCAAAGACCCTCCTCTTTAACTGTTCAGGGCACGGCAACTTTGACATGTCTGCATATGATGCGTTCTATGCCAACCAGCTCGTGGATTACGAGTATCCCGAGCAGCTGATACGCGAGTCCCTTGCCCGTCTCCCGAAGATCCCGGGCGCATGACAGGAGAATGGGTTACCACAAAAGACTCCCCCATTTTTGCCATTAGTACCCCAACACATATCACCCCCTCCTCCATCAGTTATTTCACGCGCATGTGCACCATAGGGTTCCTGGTCAATCCCTTTGCCGGTATGGGCGGAGCAGTGGGCCTGAAAGGGACGGATGGAATGGTTGAGGCGGCCCTTGCCAGGGGTGCCGTACCCCGGGCTCCGGGGAGGGCGGCAGAGACGATATCGCAGGTCGCGGACATCGGGGCTCATTTCATTACCTGTTCCGGGGTCATGGGGGAGGATATCCTGGCAGGAGCAGGAATCCCGGGATACGAAGTAGTATATCGTCCCGCTTCAGAAACGACGGGAGCAGCGGATACCATGGCAGCATGCAGGGCGTTTCTTGACAGGGATGCAGACCTCATCCTCTTCTGCGGCGGTGACGGCACTGCCAGGGATGTATATTCCGTGATAGGGGACTTGGTCCCCATGCTCGGAATCCCCGCAGGGGTGAAGATGTACTCGGCGGTCTTTGCCATTCACCCTCGCGCAGCCGCAGGGATAGTGCGCGAGGGATGCACACCGGGAGGCAAGTTTCTCCTCCGTGATGCGGAGGTGGTGGACGTGGACGAGGAAGCATACAGGGAAGGATCGCTCCGGACCCGCCTCTTTGGTATCGCAAAGAGTCCGTACCGCCCAGGCCTCGTGCAGGGGACAAAGCAGGTGTTCGAGGATTCTGATGAGGAACGTGCAAAGAAAGATATTGCACGGTTTATGCGGGAGGTGATCGAAGGGACCCCCGGTATTCTCTACATCCTTGGCCCGGGGAGCACCACTGCGGCCATCGGGGAGGAGATCGGCCTGAAAAAGACCCTCCTCGGCTTCGATGCCGTGAAAGGAGGAAGGCTCATCGCCACGGATTTAAACGAGGAGGGATTACTGGGGCTTCTTGAAGAAGGAACCAGTGCCCGCCTTGTCATCAGCATCATCGGTGCACAGGGCTCGGTGCTGGGAAGGGGCACTCAGCAGGTGAGCCCGGCAGTTCTTCGAAGGATCGGGAGAGAAAACGTCATCATCGTTGCCACACCGCACAAGCTCGCCGAGACCCCCATGGTCTTCGTAGATTCGGGGGACAGGGACATGGATCTGGCATTTGGTGACCATCTCTCCGTGGTGTCCGGGTACCGGATTGCACAGAGAAAACGGATTGGCCGGGTGGAAGGACCGGAACGGACGAGCCAGGTGGGGGGAGAGTGACCTTTCCTGGCACAGGCGGGAGGGAGTGCCCCGGAAAGTATTTCATGAGGGTGCTACCTTTCTGAACGTACCTATCCGTGACAGGCCATGGATACCGGGGCTTGTGGCGCGGGAGGGGGATGGGATGAACACACCGAGAATTAAAGAGCAGGGTGGCCTGGCACCTGGAGATCATGCCGCCATACTTTACCAGCAGTCCGGGGAGATCGTGGAGGTGACAGGGTCCATTCTGGACCAGTGCAGGAGGAACAGGTGGCATCTCCTCTATCTTTCCAGGTTGCCGGATGAAAACCCCCTTATCATAGGGAAGACGGGGAGGGTTGCAGAAGAGAACAACGTGACCGTCCTCTCCCACCAGGACGAGGAGTTTCACAGGCACTTTGCCACCGCCAGGAATGCCAAGGCATTTATCACAGAAAGGGTCAGGATGGCACGATCGGCGGGCAGCCCCGCTCTCTGCATCATGCGCGAGGTGCCGCCTATCTCGGCAAGGCGCTCCAGCCAGCACCTCGTAGGCGACATGGCAGGCCTCGATCATCTCTTCAAAGAAAAGAGCCTCCTTCTCCTATGTGCATACCGGATGGATCTCTTTCCCGCCCCGGTACTCCAGGATGTCCTGCGGACCCACCCACGCATACTCCTCGGGGGAAGGGTGGTCGAGAACCTCTTCTACATCCCTGCCATGGATGCCTTGCGGTACAACCTCCCTTCCCTTGAACTGCAGCACTGGCTGGATACCCTTCGGAAGCTCTCTTCAGCCAGGGCAGAGCTTGCCGAGAGCGAGGGTCGGCTCCAGGATCTCCTGGAGAACGCGAACGACCTCATCCAGAGTGTCGGCCCCGACGGGCGTTTTCTCTACGTGAACCAGGCGTGGAGAAAGACCCTGGAATACAGTCCTGAGGAGATCGCAGGTCTCAATATCTTCGATATCATCGATCCCTCATCGATGGAGCACTGCAGGATTACTTTCGGGCGGGTGATGACCGGGGAGGACGTGGGTCGCATCGAAGCCACGTTCCGATCGAAGACCGGCAGGAAGGTGTACGTCGAAGGGAACGTGAACTGCCACATGGAAAACGGCATACCACAGTATACCAGGGCGATATTCCGTGATGTCACCGATCTCAAGCGCGAAGAGATGGCACGCAGGGAGAGGGAGCAGGTCCTTGATGCTGTCCTGAACCTGACGCCTCATGCCACGGTCATCACGACACCCGATGGGACCATGCTGTATGCCAACAAGCCTGCCCGCTCCATTTCGCCAAAGACAAGCACGGGGGGTGTGCATGGCAAACCGCTCTGGTCATTCCTCTCTCCCGGCGGCGAGGAAGAGGTCAGGCGGAGCATGGCCGATTTGACAATGGTTGGGGAGAAGACCACATCGTGTCGTGTCATAGGCTGCGACGGGAGGGACTGGGAGATCGAGTGGAGCAGGGCCCGTTTTGGATCAAAGGATGCCTCTTATCTCATGGCAGTTCTCAGGAGGATCGAATAGGCGAATATCCCGTCACGTATTGGAACGGGAAAACCCAGATTCCCATATGAATCCAAAGGACCTATCTTCAACGCCGTAAATCCAAACGGCTCGCTCACCGGTTCTCCCGGAAATTTCGGGAAATACTACCCGCTCCACCTCTCGCATCTCACCTTACCGCGACCGCCTTGAAGAACGTGTAACAGAAGGTCCCGCCACCTTCGCTTGTCCGGTAGAGATCGCGGACCCCCCGGTCGAAGTCCTCCTCCGGCATCATTCCGGAGGTTATCACCTTCTCCCGGACACCTTCCACCATGGCAGTGAACGTCTGCCTGGTGAAGCCTTTGACGAGGCCGGGTTTCGAGTCGTCGACGTATACCTGCCGCGGTGAGACGTGGACATCATGGAACCCCGACGAGGTGAGGAGGGGATAGAGCTCCCGGCCGATACGTGGATTCCCACCGGAATATCTCTGGAGGCTCTCAAGAGCGAGGATTGCGTCCGATGCATGCCGGCTCTCGGGGTGGAAGAATGCCGATCCATGGTCCCCCTCGATGACGGTCAGGGTCCCGCCGGGTTTCAGGACCTCTCGCAGCGACTGGAGGGCAATCAGGGGAGCCTGGAGGTGTTCGAGGACAAAACAGATGAAGACATGGTCGAATGAGCCATTTCTGAACGGGAAGGAGTGGAGGTCTCCCCTTGCAAACGTGACCTCTTCCCATCCACCGGCGGCGGCGCTTGCCCTTGCGCACGAGAGAGAGGAGAGCGAGAGATCGAGCGAGACGATGCGCGCTTCACTGCTCCTTGCAGCGAGGATCCCGGTCTGGGCCCCCACGCCGCAGCCGGCCTCGAGGACCAGGGATTGGGGAGGATAAAAAGTGTCGTGGTGCAGGAGCTCCTCAAGCGTGCAGGCCTGGTCCGAGAGGCGGACAGCCTCGCGCTCCGAGTGGCCGTGGACATACCCGGCCGGATCACCGATGGTCATTCTCCATGCAGCTTGGAAGGGACGCGGCATGTCTGTTTCGGTGCATGGGCAGCGTGGGACGCATCCCGGCAGGGACTTCGCTTCTGAAGGGAGTAATCCTTTGTTTCCTGTGCAAGGGGAACGGGATTATGGTATGGCCATTCCAACATCCTTTCATGGAGAACGTCAGGGAGGCATTCGATGCCATTGCCTCCGGGTATGATCGCCAGCGCAGGTTTGTGATCCCACAGATGGAGGAGTTCTACGAGGCGGCGGTCTGGGCCGCGGCCTGGCCCGGGGAGAGCCCTTCAATCCTCGACATCGGTGCCGGGACAGGCCTCCTTTCGGCATTCCTCCTGGAGAAGTATCCACGTGCGACCCTCACCCTTCTCGACATCTCGGAGAAGATGCTGGAGGTGGCGACGGAGCGCTTTGCCGGGAACCCGCGGGTACGATTCGTGGCGGCAGATTACAGCCGGGAGGAACTGCCAGGCCGTTACGACCTGGTCTGCTCGGCACTCTCCATCCACCACCTGGAGCACGGTGACAAGCGCAGGTTGTTCCGCCGGATATTCGAAGCCCTGAACTCCGGGGGTCTCTTTGTCAACGCCGATCAGGCCGAGGCGCAGTCGGAATGGCTCTCAAGGAGGAATATCGAATACTGGGATGCGTTTGTCAGTGCCAGCCCTTTCCCAAGGGATGAACTGAGAGCCGCGATGACACGCAGGGACACGCTTGACAGGAATGCAACACTTCTGGATCAGATCTCCTGGCTCTCGGAGGCCGGTTTCTCGGGTGTGGATGTTGTCTACAAGAACCGGACTTTTTGCGTGTTCGTGGGTAGGAGGTAAGAATGGGGCGGGGGAGAGGCCCTGCCTCCTGTTTCAGGAACGGCCAAGCCTGCCGACAAGGGCTTCCCTGACCTCATCCGCGTGCCCTTTCGGGGATACTTTCCTCCATACCTCCACCACCCTTCCTTCAGGGTCGATCAGGAATGAATCGCGCTGGGTGCCGAGGACCTCCTTTCCAAAGATCTTCTTCGGCTTCCATGAATGGTAGGCCTCGATGACCTGGTGGCCTGTGTCCGAGAGGAGCAGGATGGAGAGGTTGTGGCGGTCGGCAAACCGCTGGTGGCTCTCCGGCGTATCTGCGCTTACACCGAGGATCTGTGCGCCCATCCCTGCGAACGACTCGAGCGCATTGTGAAACGAGAGGGCCTCGAGAGTGCACCCAGGGGTGTTGTCACGCGGATAGAAGTAGAGGACCACCCATTTCCCGCGGAACTGCGGGAGGCACACCTCGTTTCCCTTCGAGTCCGGCAGGCAGAACGAGGGAGCAGGCTGGCCAGTCATTGGATCGGGTCTCTGTGCTGCCATGTATACCAGTAGAAGGAAAGCCCTGCAGTTGCCTTGAATGTATGGGTCCAGGGCTACGCCGTATTCTCCCAGAGACCGAACCTGTTTCCCTCGGTGTCGGTGCAGATGGCGAGCGCGCCGTATCCGGGGACAGGGGTATAGGGCATCACGACTTTCCCCCCTTCCCTAATGACAAGGGCAAGATATCTCTCCACTGATTCCACCCCGAAATACAGCGTGATATCCTGCCCCGGCTCTCCTCTCCTCCCGAGTCCCCCGCCAACACCCGGATGACCTTCCAAACCGGTGGTCTCGATCAGGGAAAAGTCGGGGTAGCCCGGTGGACTGGTGAACTTCCATCCGAAGAGTGCGGCATAAAAATTCCTTGCTCTGTCTGGGATATCCGCCGGGATATCGAAATGCACGATTGTGACCATACTCTCTTCTCCTTCGTGGTATGGCGTTATTGGATACCGAAGGGATAGACATTTCCGTGCGGTGTCTCCGGCAATGCCGCCATGAGGAATGTAGTGATCCGGACAGTTGCGAGTGTCTTTACCAGACCGGCCTCGTCCAGGGGATACCTATACACCTCTCGAAAATTAACACCAATGTATATATATAATCAATAATGTACATAAATAAACATGATAAAAGAGAACGAACAACCCCTGGTGATGCCGCCGGAATGGGGATTGCCGCCTTCGCGGCGGCATATTCAGATCGTCCCGAAGGACTGATACCTGCAGGGCGAAATGCCGGGCCCATCGTGGTCCTCCCGGTCACACGTCGTATCCCGCTCCCCGCCGCAGACCCGTACGCCCTCTTTCGTGGCCTCGGGGCAGGAACGGGGTGCATACTCGAATCGATGGAGGGCGTTCCCCGGAGGGCTGTCAGGTCCATCGTGGGCCTCGAGCCGCCACTTGTCTTCACTCTCGATGAAAAGGTTACCTGTAAGGGGGACCAGAGGCTCTCCAATACGGATTCCTTCCCCCAAGGATCGGACCCTGTCGAGCAGTTGCGCAGACTCTGCAACCGGTTCCGCTGCGAGGGGGGAGGTGTCACCGGCTTTGCGGGAGGCCTCGTGGGATACTGCGCGTACGACATGGTGACCGATCTCTCGGCAGGCCTTGTGCCTGCAGGAAAGGAAGGCCCGCTCGCGCGGTTCATGCTCTGCACCCGCGGGATCGTGTACGACCATGTGCACGGCTCCTGTCTTTTATTTGACGACCCCCTGCTCATCGAGGGGGAAGACACCGGGGAGGCGTATGACAGGGCGAACGAGCGGATGGACTTGCTCGAGGAGGCCGTCATGGCAGTTCCCGGGGCTGACCCAGGAGAACAGGGGCCTGGGGGTGGAATGGAACTTCCCCTTCGCACGACCATGGACCGTGAAGAGTTCATGACCGCGGTCAGGAAAGCAAAGGAGCACATCAGGGCTGGGGACATCTTCCAGGTAGTCCTCTCCCGCAGGCTCTCCTGCCCGTACACAGGCGATCCAGTCCTCCTCTACGGGGCGATTCGGACCATCAACCCGTCCCCGTACCTTTATTGCATCAGGTTCGGGGACGAGACGGTAATCGGGTCGAGCCCCGAGATGCTCGTGAAGGTCGAGGGGAAAGCCGTCCAGACGGTCCCCATCGCGGGGACAAGGCCCCGTGGGAGCGATCTTCGCGAGGATGACCAGCTTGCAGCCGACCTCCTTGCAGATCCAAAGGAACGGGCGGAGCACCTCATGCTTGTCGACCTGGCCCGAAACGACATCGGGAGGGTGTCGGCATTTGGGTCTGTGCAGGTCCCCGAGTTCATGGAGGTCGAGCGTTTCTCGCATGTCCAGCACCTCGTTTCCAGGGTGTGCGGAACCCTCCGTGACGGCTGCGACCGCTTCGACGCGCTCGCAGCCTGTTTCCCGGCCGGGACCGTCAGTGGTGCGCCAAAGATCCGTGCAATGCAGATCATCGCAGATCTCGAAGCACACCCGCGGGGGCTCTATGCAGGGGCGGTCGGGTATATCGGTTTCAATGATGCCCTTGAGTTTGCCATCGCCATCCGCACGCTCGTCGCGAGGGAAGGGGTGGTGGAGTTCTCGACGGGCGCCGGGATTGTGGCGGATTCTGTCCCGGAACGTGAGTTCGAGGAGACCGGGTACAAGGCAGGGGCGATGGAAAAGGCGATACGCCAGGCAGGGGTGGGGAGATGAGGGTGGTAATCGTCGACTGCTTCGACAGCTTCACCTACAACCTCTACCAGATGGTGGGGATGCTCGGGGCAGTCCCCGTCCCCGTCACCTGCGACCGGACTCTTTCCGCGGTCAGGAAAGAATCACCTGACCGCATCATCCTCTCGCCCGGGCCGGGAACCCCCGAAGACTCAGGGGTATGCCCCGAGGTGGTAAGCGAGTTTGAGGGAAGAGTTCCCATCCTCGGCGTGTGCCTCGGACACCAGACCATCATCCACTGCCATGGGGGGGCGATCAGGAGAATGGATGCGCCGGTGCACGGGAAGACGAGCAGGATCGTCCATGACGGTCAGGGAGTCTTTGCAGGCCTCCCGAACCCCTTCACCGCCACGCGTTACCACTCGCTTGCAGCACCGGCGGACAGGGTCCCGGAGGAATTCGAGACTGTTGCGCTCTCAGAGGAGGACCGGTGCGTGATGGGAGTGACGCACCGCGAATATCCCTTATATGGCCTCCAGTTCCATCCCGAGAGCATCATGACCCCTGAAGGGAGGGTGATCATGGAGAACTTCCTGTTCAGGGGAGGTGCATGATGCAGACAGTCCTCCAGGTGCTGAGCGAGGGCAGGCTGCTGTCCGACCCGGAAGCACGCGAGGCGATGGAGTACATCGCGTCCGGTAGGGCCACGGATGCGCAGATGGGGGCGTTCCTTGCCGCCCTTCGAATAAGGGGCGAGAATGCGGAGGAGATTGCAACCTTCGGACGGGTCCTCCAGCATTACGCGGTCACGATAAGGCCACGGGTTGCAGGAACCCTCGTCGATACCTGCGGGACGGGAGGTGACGGGTGCCGGACCTTCAATATCAGCACCGCTGCGGCAATCGTCGCCGCCGGTGCCGGCGTGGTAATCGTGAAACATGGGAACAGGAGCGTGAGCAGCTCATGCGGTTCGGCGGACGTGCTGGAGGCCCTCGGGGTGAAGATCGACATCCAGCCTGAGCGCGTATGCAGGATCGTCGAGGAAACGGGTATCGGTTTTCTCTTTGCGCCGGCATTCCACCCGGCGTTCAGGAATGCTGCGAGGGTGAGGAAGGATCTCGGGTTCCACACGGTATTCAACATGCTCGGACCTCTCCTCAACCCTGCAGGCGCACAATCGAGATTGATGGGGGTGTACTCCCCGGCCTTCTTAAGGACTCTTGCAGAGTCACTCCAACTCATGGGGGCCGAGAGGGCCATGGTCGTCCATGGTTCGGGCCTTGACGAGATCACCACGACAGGCCCCACGCAGGTCGCCGAACTTGCGGGTGGGACTATCCGTGAGTATACGTTCACGCCCGGAGAGTTCGGGATACCCGTCTCATCCGGGAACGCCCTTCGGGGAGGCACCCCTGCGGAGAACGCGGCGGTCGTCCTGCGCATCCTGGAAGGCGGGGAGGGCCCAGGTCGCGACGTGGTGGTGATGAACGCGGGAGCTGCCATCTACCTTGCAGGGAAGGCGGATGACCTTGCGGAAGGGATCACCCTCGCAAAAGAGTCCATCCGTACCGGGGCCGCACTTGGAAAACTGGAGGCGCTCGTGACCGCCTCCGGGAGGGCGTCATGATACTGGACGAGATCATCTCATCAACGGGAGTTCGGGTCGCCGGCCTCCCGGAACAATACCCAGTTGGGGTCACTGGCGGCAAGCAAAAAATGAGCCTTGTTGGGGTCATGGGAGAGAGAAATGGACGAAATGCTATCATATCTGAGATCAAGTATGCATCGCCTTCCCGCGGGGTCATCAGAGAAAGCGGCGATCCAGTGGAGCTCGCCCGCATGATGGTTTCGGCAGGGTGCGCGGCCCTTTCGGTTATCACCGAGCCATCTTTCTTCCACGGGCATCCGGGGCTGATCCCCCTGATTAGGCCGCATGTCGAGGTCCCGATCCTCAGGAAGGATTTCATCATTGATGAGAGACAGCTCGCGGAGACGAGAGCTCTTGGGGCGGACGCGGTCCTCCTCATCACATCCGTCCTCCGGGACAGGCTCCCTGAGTTCGTGGATATGGCTGCCGGATACTCCCTCGAGCCGCTTGTGGAGGTCCGCACATCAGGAGAGGTCGCAAACGCAGTCGATTCCGGTGCAAGGCTTGTCGGGATCAATAACCGCAACCTGGCTGATTTCAGCATCGATCTCTCCACCACGCGGCGCCTGGCCCCGCTGATCAGAGACGCCGGGTGCAGGGTAGTCTCGGAGAGCGGTTTTGTCTGGCCGTACGATGTCAGGAGCCTTCGGAAGGTTGTGGACGGGTTTCTGATCGGATCCTCGGTTATGTCTGCAAAAGACCCAAAAAAGAGGCTGGGGGGATTCGTATCCGCGTGAAGATCTGCGGGATCACGTCTCCCGGCGACGCTGTCATGGCAGACCAGGCCGGGGCTGACGCTATCGGGGTGGTGATGTACTCGGACTCCCCGCGGTCTGTTGACATCGAGACGGCGGAGGAGATCTTTAGCGCGGCGGGCCCCTACATTGCCAGGGTGTGCGTGTCGCATACCAGATCTCTTGGGGACATCGAGGCGATGCTTGACCTGAATCCCGACGTAATACAGATATCGTCATCACTCGCACTGCCTCACCCGTTCCCTGTCCGGCTCATCCGGGTCGTCGCCGGCGGACGGGCCCTTCCGATCGATGCGGACGCTGTCCTTGTTGACGGGAGCGCGGGAAAGGGGATGGTGTACGACGAGGAGTATGCTTCCCGCGTGGTGAGAGAGAGCAGGGTCCCGGTCATCCTTGCCGGGGGTCTGAACCCCGGGAACGTGGCGCTGGCAGTCCGGCGGGTCCGCCCCTATGGCGTGGACGTGGCCACGGGAGTCGAGGACGCGCCCGGTGTGAAGAACGAACGCAAAGTACGGGAATTCGTGAGGATTGCGAAAGGAGCGGTTTATGATTGAATCCACAAGGTTCGGGGATTACGGGGGTTGTTTTGTCCCGGAGACACTCATGGCGGCACTCGAGGAGCTCGAGGAGGGGTTCCGGACCATCGTGCCGGGAGCGTCCTTCCAGCAGGAGATGCACTATTACCTGCACGAATATGCAGGCAGGGAGACTCCCCTCACGTTCTGCCGGAACCTCTCCCGGGATCTCGGATGCAGGGTCTACCTGAAGCGTGAAGACCTCCTTCACTCCGGGGCGCATAAGTTGAACAACGCCCTCGGGCAGGCCCTTCTTGCAAAGTGCATGGGGAAGAGACGGATTATTGCAGAGACCGGTGCAGGCCAGCACGGTGTCGCGACGGCGATCGCGGGGGCGGCGCTTGGAATGAAGGTGGAAGTGTACATGGGAGAAGAGGACATCGCCCGGCAGGCCCTCAACGTGGCCAGGATGAGGATGCTCGGCGCGAGCGTGCTCCCGGTAGAGTCCGGCTCGAGAACCCTCAAGGATGCCATCAACGAGGCGCTTCGCGACTGGGTTGCGAACGTTCGCGACACCCACTACCTTATCGGGTCGGTAGTGGGCCCTCACCCCTTCCCCACCCTTGTCAGGGACTTTCAGACGGTGATAGGGAGAGAGACACGGGTTCAGGTCCTCGAAAAGGAGGGGAGGCTTCCGGATGCGATCGTCGCCTGTGTGGGAGGAGGGTCCAATGCCATCGGGATCTTCACCCCGTTCCTCGATGACGGAACGCTTCTCTTTGGTGCAGAGGCCGGAGGGGAGGGCCTGGAGGGTCGGCATGGGGCTACGCTCTGCCGCGGGAGGCCGGGAGTGCTCCATGGGACTTACACCTACCTGATCCAGGACGCATTCGGCCAGATCCTGGAGTCGCACAGCGTCTCAGCCGGGCTCGATTACCCAGGCGTGGGTCCGGAGCACAGCTTCCTCAGGGATAAAGGGAGGGTCACTTATCGCGCGGTGACGGATGACGAGGCACTCGACTCGTTCCTCTATCTCTCCCGGACAGAGGGTATCATCCCTGCGCTCGAATCCGCCCACGCTGTTTCGCTCGCACGGAGAATCGCACAGGACCTGGAGAAGGACGACGTCCTGGTCGTAAACCTCTCCGGCCGTGGCGACAAGGACGTGGCTCAGGTGGCGGCACTCGGAGGAGATAACCTGTGACCACCCGCATCGTGCGTGCATTTTCCGCCCGTACGCGTCCCCTGCTCGTCGCCTGCCTCGTGGCGGGTGATCCTGATTACGGGGAATCGCTCGCGATGATGAGGGAGGTGGACAGGGCCGGTGCCGACATCATCGAGGTTGTCATGCCGTTCTCGGACCCGGTCGCGGACGGACCCGTCATGCAGCAGGCCATCCAGCGGGCGCTCTCGGCAGGGATGAATACCGACTCCCTCTTCTCATTGATCAGGGACTTCCGGGCTGAATCGGAGACGCCGCTTGTCGTCCTTACATATGCCAACCCGGTGGTGCAGCGGGGGATCGGAGCCTTTTACCGTGATGCCGGGGGTGCAGGCGTAGACGGGGTCGCGGTCGCTGACGTGCCGCTCGAGGAGGCAGATTCCTTCTGTAGGGCAGCCAGGAAGGCAGGGGTCGACCCCATCCTTTTTGTGAGCCAGACCACCTCGATGGAACGGTTGAAGGGGATCACCGCAAAAGCAGGGGGTTTCCTGTACCTTGTGGCAGCACTCGGCGTCACTGGGATGAGAGGGGAGGTTGATCCTGCGACGATCGGGTGCATCAGGAAGATCAAGGAGATGTCGTCGCTCCCTGTCGTCCCCGGATTTGGGATCAGCTCGCCGGGCCAGGTGCAGGCCTATTCCAGGGCCGGGGCAGACGGAATCATCGTCGGGTCCGCAATCGTAAGGGAGGTGGGAGATCGGCTTGGCCGACCCGGCGAGATGAGAGCTGCGGTCGGGGAAATGGTCCGGTCCCTGGTGGCAGGCATGGCCTGAACCATCAATTATCCGCCTTTTTTTCCAATCGCTGCACAGTAAATGACGAACTCATTCACGCCATCAATCCCGAGCACATCGGCCGCCTGCTGGTCGTCGAACGCCCCGATTGCACAGGCACCGCACCCCACCTGTCCGGCGGCAAGGTAGAGGTTCTGGCCTGCGTGGCCGGCATCGATGTGCACCAGCCTCCAGGCACGCTCCGCGTAACGCCATGCCATCCGGTACACTACGCAGGCCCACAGGAACGTGACCGCGGAGGCCCGGACAAACGCCTGGCCAAGGCATGCGGCCATCACCCGGTCGGCGATCCCCAAACGCGTGTCCATCTCCAAAAGGCGATGGGAGAATGAGAGGTAACGGTAAAGTCCGGGTTTCACCCCTGTCACCCGGTTCAAGAGGAGGTAAGTCTCAAAGGAGTGACGTCCCCCGGCAGAGGGAACGTTCCTCAGCGTATAATAGGGGTCCTGCACCTGTACGATGCCCTGGGTGCACCAGAGAAGGTAGGAGAGTTCCTCGAGCGAGAGGGGGTCGCGGGTATAGTGACGGAGTGACCTCCGTTCCTCTATTGCATCCCGCAAATCGAGCATTGGAACCTGTAACGTGTCAGGATCGGGAAGGGGGATGAAATTTCCGTCCCGCGGGAAGGGCTTCTCCAGTGGAGGGGCGGGTAGGCCCTGGTACTGGTCAGAAGGGGAGAGGTGCTCGTACCTGGTCATCTCCATGAACGTAGCGCCGGTAGGGTGCATGGTGAATGAGTATGAACCTGGAAAGATAAATGCGGCGGGAGGTCTGTTAAAAATCCCGGGTAAAGAAACAGGTTATGGGAAAAGGCAGGAGAGCAATTAAATGCCGCAGGATTAACGTCGGTACTTGGAATAAGATGCTATACACGGGAGATCAGAGAAAAAAAATTGATTAAATTCAAGGGTTTCCACACGCCTTCTCACTCATTCCTCATCACAGAGCGCCTGCTCCCTTACGATTGCAAAGGCCTCGGCAGGCGAATTGATCCGGGTCACACTCCCTTCCTTCATGATGGAGAATGATGTGCCGATCTGCTCCGCCTCCCATGGGTCATGGGTGATGTAGAGGACCGGGATATTCATTTTCACCAGCACTCGCCTGAAAAGGGGAAGGATATGCTCTTTCTTAGCCCGGTCCACCTCGGTGATGGGCTCGTCGAGGAGCATCGCCCTGGGCATGGAGGTCAGGGCGCGTGCAAGGGCAACGCGGCTCCGGTATCCCCCCGAGAGCTCGCGGGGTTTCCTCTCAAGGTAGGGGTCCAGTGCCAGAAGGTCCACCATCTGGTGAAACGTCTCTTCAGATCCCCTCTTATGGCGGAGGGAATAGAGGATGTTCTCCTTCACCGTGAGGTGATTGAAGAGCGCCGTATGCTGTGGGACGTATCCGATATAACGCTCCTCCGGAGGGAACAACGTGACGTCCCTCCCGTCAATCCTGACCCGTCCCTTGTCTGGCGTAAGAAGCCCTGTGAGGATCTTGAGAAGGGTGGTCTTTCCGCTCCCGTTCAGCCCTATCAGGACCTGAAGCTCTCCGGGAGAGACCTCGAGGTTCACTCCCTTGAGCACGACCTGGTCTCCGAACGACTTATGCACATCCTGTATTTCGAGCATAGTATTTACTCCTTAATCTGAGTATCAGGACCAGAAGCAGCGAGAGGAGAATACAGAAAGCACTGGCGGTCACCGCCATGCCTATCTCGCCCTCTTCGACCTTGGAAAAGACATAACTTGCGAGAACCTGGGTCATTCCAGGAACATTCCCTCCAAACATAATCACTGCGGCAAATTCAGAAAGCGATCGGGCGAAACTGAGCACGTATGCAGAGAATATGGCTTCACCAAGGATAGGGATAACCACACGGCTATACGCGTGTGCCGGAGAGTCGCCGAGGGTACGTGCCACTGCTATCAGGTCCATGTCTATCTCGTCGGCACTTGCAGCAATCGTCCGGGCGGCAAGGGGATACGAGACAAAGAACATGGCAAGGGCGACGGCAAGCAGGGTGAATGCAAGTCCCGTCGGGCCCGCAAACCAGAACATCTTCCTCCCGAATGCGAGGAGGAGTGCGAGGCCTGCGACAGTGTGCGGGAGTGCGATCGGGAAGTCGTTCATGAAGTCCGCGATCTTGTAGACAATAGTGCCGGGGTGGAAGAGGTAGAAGTACCCAAACCCGAGCGCCATCAGCACGCCAAGGAGTGCGGCGAAGAACGCAGTGATAAGGGTATTTTTCACTGCATCCCAGAAGATGGGATCGGCAAACGTCCTCTCCATGCCCTCGATTGTTACATTCCCCACGATTGCTGCGATCGGGTAGACAATCAGAAGGAAAAAAAGGGGAACGAAGAGGAGTTCCCAGGTACTGACCTTACGCATACGGTTCCCAGCCGTATGCGATGAACTCACCGGCGTTCTGTGTGGAGAAGGCCAGGAAGTCCTTGGCGGCTGCTTCGTTTCCACCCTTGATGACGGCTGCTCCGAACACTATCTCGCCGGTCTGGTCGTGGCTGAACTTTTCTACCACATCAAGGCCATACAGGTTCGCAGTGCTGCTGTATACGAATCCCACATCGACCTCGTCGTTCTGGACCATGAGGGCAAGCTGGTTGACTGTGTTGGGCCGTGTCTTGATGTTGCCCATTGCATTGAGCTGATCCCAGAGTCCAAGGCTCTTGAGCGCATTCTCTGCATATGCTCCGACTGGTGCTGCCGGATCCGCAACTGCAATCACTACCCCATCGCCAGTGAGGTCTGCGGTCGAAGTAATCCCCTTCTCCTTTCCGGTCTTTGAGACCACCATTACAATATAGTCCTTAAGGAACTTGTGGACCTCGGATGTCCTGCTCTCGTTCTGGAGCTTTTCTATGTACATCCAGTCGGCTGAATAGTAGAGGTCACAAGGCTGCCCCAGGGTTATCTGGGTGTAGAGGCCCCCGGAAGGCCCGTAGTTGGGGGTTACGTTCCCGGTCGATCCAGCCTTGTATTTATCCACTATCACGTCCATAGGCTTTTTCATTCCTGCTGCCACGTAGAGGTTGAGGTTGGGCTTTTCGGTGGTTGTCGGGCTGGTGGTGCAGCCAGTGAAAAACACTATCCCTGCAATAAGTGCAGTGAATACAACAATACTAAGTACACGATGCAATCTGTCCATGGTCATCACCATATAAAGAGTAATACCAACAATCGATGAAGCGGGTCTTGATATTACAGAAAGAGGGGTGAAATAAAAACTCATATCAATAATTCGGTTTTAACAATCGCAGAAAAATCCAGAATTAAATGTGGAAAAGGAAAAATATGCGGGACAATCAATTCGCTATACCAATTGACAAATCTGGTGGTTTAATTCATGTGAAATACATGCTCTCGATCTGTTGATCAGGGCCAGAAATATGAGATTCTGCCTGCATTTTTTTGGATTGGGATGGCACAGGCTGCATATGGCCATTTGACAACGCGCCAATCGGATGCGCTCACCATTACGGTATTCACGACTCCAGATCCAAAGGGGACAGGGATGATTATTCACCCAAAGACCAGTTGCATTCCTGTTCCCCGGCAAGATGGCGATGAAAAGGGACAGGACCCCGTCTTACCCTTTCCTCCTTCCTATCCATCCAAAGACAAGGCAGAGTGAAGCTGCGGCACCCATCACCGGGAACGGGATATTCGCAGGCGACGTGGTCAGAACCGGGGCCTGCGTGGCGGTTGTGACCACAGGAGATGCAGGGAAGGTTTCCGCCTGCCTGGTGACCTGGTAGTCTGATCCGGCAACGACAAGGCCCTGTGAGTTCAGCTCCGCCCATTCGAGCACCACGACCGTCCCCGCGGCGGGATCGGGAGGCGCTCTCCCGTCAACCGCGATGCTGACGCTCACGTCACGGGTAGTTGGGTAGGAGAGCAGGAACCCGTTGACGAATACCTGGGGGCCGTCTTTTGGAATGACGGCGGCCTGCTGCCCGTCCACCGTCACGACAACATGCCAGCGGGCGTCCACGAGACCCGTCGAGAGGGAAAGCGTATGGGTCTCGGCGAAGGTGGTCGCACCGGATGGAATGATCTCGATGGTGGCAGACACGTTCACGATGGATCCCACGGGCATGGAGTCACCAGGAGGGGATACCTGGATATTGCCCGGGGCAAGGAGCGCCTGGGCGGAACAGATGGCGAAACCCGTTGAGAGCAATACCAGGAGCAGGATTCGGGAAGGATTGGACGGCATAAATTGTGAGAGTGGCGTAAGTGGATGATATACCTTCCCCCGCATTTTTTTTACTCCCGCCACGTACCATAGCACTGCGATGGACACGAGGTTCTGCGCCCGGTACCAGGGAGACGGGTTCCCGCCATCGAACCGCTTCTGCCGGACCTGCAAGACTGAAGCGTGCAGTGCTCTGTGGGAGAAAGTCATCGCCCTCTCCCGATCGCATGACGGGATGCCTGTTGGGCTCCCTCCCACCAGGGCAGTGATGCTCCCGCACGATGCAAACGGGTCAATGGTCAAGATGCGGGTCAACGTCACGTGGACCCTCCCGAAGGAGGATTTTCTTCATTATGTTGCCACCGGAAAGGCAGGGATGGGGAGGAAGGGAGACCGACAGAACCCTGAGTCCTCCCCCAGCATGACGAGGCAGGAGCCGTATGTGCAGGCAATCATCGAGGCGATTGGGGGTTGGGGGATTCCGGAAATTTTGATGGTTCGGGAAGTTCAGAAAGGGGTTGAAATGTAAGAGTGTCTTTTTGAGTGGTAGTTACCGGTCGACATTCTTCTTAATCCCGTTGAAATGGGTCCCTTTAAAACAATGGCATTTTCATCCGTTGAATGAAACTGTGTTGATGAACACCATGCCGGTTGTTTCCAGGAACCGGGGAATGGGTATATCGTTTCATCCACAACGATTATCATCGCGTTCACGAAGGATACTTCTGGCATAGAATTATGGAGATAACACCCTCCCCCACCCTCCTGATGGAGGTATATATCGACCGGATTTTCTGCAACGGGTGCGGGACCTGCGAGGAGATGTGCTCGATGGGGGTGTTCCAGGTGAACCATCGCACTCACAAGGCTGAAGCGATCCGGCCTCACCTCTGCATCGGTTGTTTCAAGTGCCGGGAATTCTGCCCGACCCAGGCGATCGCCCCCCGCTGGATCATGAGGGTCTCGTGAACAGCGGAAAAGGCGATGGCATGCACAAGCGTTTTCTCCTCCGGAAACAGAATCAGCAGGAGATACTGTAACTGGAAAGGATAAAAAAAAGGGTGGGCCCCGCACCCTGCTGCTGACTGGTCCCGGGCAATTGATATCCATGCTCCTCTTCACAATCCTCGTATTTTTCTGCCTCCTCTCGGCATTCATCACGTTCGGGCTCGGTATCTATGTATATGCCAAGAATTCTGCTTCTCCTGTCAACCGCCTCTTCCTCGTCGTGATGCTTGCCGCCACGTACTGGGCCATGGGAGAGTTCCTCATATGGCATGCAGCAGATTACGGGAATGTATGGCTATGGCTTAAATTCAGTTCGTTCTGGCCGTTTGTCATCGCATTCACCGTCCATTTCGTCCTTGTTTTTACAGAACATCCCCTCTCCCGACCAGGGAAGTCGAACTTTCTCGTCATCATACTGTATCTCCCGGCCGCGATAATCTCCCTCTTCGGGGTCTTTTCAGACACTATCTATTCCGTGGCTTACGCGGAAGGCTTGGGATATATTTACCTCCCGGTGCAGGGGAGCCCGGTTTACGCGGCCGAAGTGATCTATGTCCTTGCAGCGATGATATGGGCGGTGTACGTGGCAATCGACTCATGGCGCTCCGCATCAAGGGGGCGGGTTCGAAGGCAGAACCGCCTGGTATGCGCCGGCCTTGTCACCATCATCGTGTGCGGTGCCCTCTCCGGCATAATCCTCCCGGCATTCGGCATATTCACCCCGAACCTGGTCTTCATAGGAATCGTTGCCTTCACCCTGATCATCACGTATGCGGTCCATACCTGCGGCCTCTTTGTACTGAGCCCCAAGACCGCCTTACCTGAGATCCTCAGGACGATGCCGGATGGGATGGTCCTCCTTAATCAGGGAGGAGAAGTGATCGCTGCAAATGAGGCAGCCTTGAAATTATTCGCAGCGGAGGAACAGGGTATACGTGGGAGGGAGATATCGGCCCTCCTCCCCGGGGGAGAGTATGAACGCATCCGCAATGTGATACTTGGTGAAGGGTCGGTATCCGACGTGGAGGCTGCAATCGGCAAAGATTACTGCATTTCAGTCAGCATCGCGGGAGCACTCGTGAAGGGTCCCGAAGGAGAACCTGCCGGCAGCGTGCTTGTCATCAGGGATATCACTGCACGCAAGGAATCCGAGAAGGCGCTCAGGATAGCCAACGAAAAAATATCTCTTCTCACCAAATTGACGCGCCATGATATCAGCAACCTCGTATCCGCTCTCCTGGCGTACCTTGAGCTGATGCGCGAGGATGCCGACAGCCGGACGCATGATGCGTACCTCTCATCGTGTATCCAGATCGTGGAGAGGATTGCAAGCCACCTCCGGTTCGCACAGGACTACCAGGAATTCGGCTCGAACCAGCCGGCCTGGCAGGATCTCGGACACATGGTCGCACATGCCATTGAGGATGTCCCCCACGAGGGTATAGGGGTCATGCCGACTCTCGAGCGGGTGGAGATCAATGCCGACCCTCTCGCAAGAAGGGTTTTCTCGAACCTTCTCGACAACGCCATGCGGCACGGTGAGGATGTGAGCTCTGTCCGGATATGGACCAAAGAAGGGCCCGCCGGCGAGCTAATCCTGGTCTTCGAGGATGACGGGGTTGGCATTCCCGACAACGAGAAGGAGATGATTTTCCGCTATGGATATGGGAAACACACGGGGATTGGGCTTGCAATCTCCCGGGACATCCTCTCGCTCACCGGGATCACCATCCGGGAGACTGGAAAGGCCGGGAAGGGGGCGAGGTTCGAGGTCCATATCCCCCCGCGGGCATGGCGGAGACCAGAATAAGGTGGTCGTGTGGTGGAGCATATCGGCATGACGGGAACTCCCCTGGCAGGTTATTCCTCGGTCACCGTGTAGTGACCCTCATCGCCGAAGATAAAGAGCGTGTCTATAGTGGTCCCAAGCTCTTTTGCCACCTGGTGGGCGAGTCGAAGTGAGGGGTTGTACTTGCCTGCCTCCAAAAAGACGATAGTCTCTCTGCGGACCCCTACGAGGTCGGCAAGTTCGGCCTGTGTCAGGGCCCTCTTCGCGCGAAACTCTTTTATTCTTGTCTGCATGGAAACATCCCCGGGTTCGTCAATCCACGTCTCCTTTCCGGAAGAGGTATGCCTGGAAGCCCTTGGCCGATATGCCCATGAAAAGGATGAGGAGCACGGAGAGCGTCTGCGCATCAGGAGACCAGAGGTGGAGGTAATCTGCCCAGAAGATCCCGAAGAGGAACAGGAATGTGAGGAACCAGGACCAGGAGAGTCCGTATGCACCGATCCTCTTTGTCCGTTCGTCCTGCATGTAATTCGTTTCGCCCTTCCAGAGACGGAAACCCGAGAGGATCGTGAGGACAAAACCGGCGCTGATGAACATGGAAATGAGGCCCGGCGATTCTTCACCTGCCAGGAAAGCCAGATTCATCATGCCGATTCCAATCAGCACTATCCCGAATATGAACATCACGGTGATCCAGGCACGCGACTTGAAGACGGTTGGTTTCTGTGCAAACATTTTGCCCCTCTCTGTTAAATATTTCTAACTAATATGAGAAATATACAACATTATGTTATTTAAACATAACTTATCCCGACTGCCCCTCATCACGGACGCACTCTCGATCGTGATGTGAATGGATACCCCGGGAATCGAAAATATCGTTTCGGCCCGGCCGGGCTTCGCCGCAAATCTTTTCCTCCCCGGTGCTTACTTTCCCATCATGTCTCCGGAACCCTGTTTCAACCGGATCTGGTCAGACATTATCCTCAAGGATGCTACCCCCCGCCGTGCAGACAACAGGGTGAGAAAGGCATGCAGGGAGCACTACCTTATCACACCTGGATACGTCTTCCGGGGTGTCACAATCCTGATTGAGAGGCCAATGCTGGTCGGGATCGACGAGGAGGCAGGCAGGATCCTGATGCCGTTCAGGAAGCCATGCTACGGCACTTCACTCTATGCCATCGAGTCGGACCGTGTCGAGATTGCAGCCCTCCGCGAGGCGCTTAGTGTTGCTGAGCCCGAGAATCCGGGCAAAAAAATTGTTGATTCCTCTATCTCCTTGCAACCAGGAGGCAGACAATCCCGGTCATTACAAAAGCCATGACTACCGCCAATGCCCCGGTCGGCGCCTTTGTCGTGGGAGCAGGGGTCTGAACCGGTGACAACGCCGCAATCACGTGGACGCTCTGGCCTGGAATCACCTGACCGCTGGAAGAGAAGGGGACATACCCCTCCATCCGGATATCAACGGTGTAGGTCCCGGCAGAAACGTCATGGAAGGAGAGTGGGGTGATGCCCATGTACAGGTTGTTGACAAAGACGTCGGCCCCGGCAGGCGTTGAGCTGATCTCTACACTCGCTGCGGTCTGCTCGGCAGGCGTGAGCGGGGCAAAGACCTGCACTTTCCTCCCCGCCTGGAGGGTGATGGTTGTTGCATACTCCTGGTATCCCGGTTTCTTCACGGAGATCGTGTAGGTGCCGGGAGAGAGATCGTTGATGTCAAGGGAGTCGTCAACCGGCGTTGAGCCGCGATAGTTCCCGTCGATGTATACGGACGCACCCGTGGGGGTGGATGAGACAAGGAGATCCCCACTGGCCGCGTTCACCTCTGCCACGAGGGTGACCGCCACGGGGATGACCTCCTTTGACCTTACCTGGACGGTCTCTTCCCAGGTCACGTACCCTGCTTCAGAGACGACCACCCGATGCGGGCCTGCTGCAAGGTTTCCCACCACCTGGTTCGTCTTGCCCATGTAGATGTCATCTACGTATACCCCTGCTCCCCTCGGGGTCGAGCTGACCGATATACCCCCCGGGCTTGTGACTGGTGGCAGTGTCGCAATGACATTCCCGGTGGCACCGGCGCTGACTTTTACGGTTGTCGTATAGGGCTGGAAGCCCTGCAATGTGATCAGCACCTGGTGGGTTCCCGGCTCCACGCCCCTGAAGGTTCCGGCGGTGAAGAGTTGTGAATGCCCCCCGTCAAGTATGGCAGAAGCTCCTGCCGGAGCAGAGCTTACGTAGATGTTTCCTGTCGTATATACACTGCCTGAACCATCGGGGCCGGCTTGCATGGTCACATCTGCGGTCACGACCCCCGCCAGTGCGACCGCAACGAGAATTGCAAAGAAGGTGAACTGCATGTGCGTCATGTTGAATCGCTTCCGAGAGAGAATCTTTCTGGTGAGTGATAATACCAGCAGGTAGGGATCCGCGACCCATGGTATTTACTCTCCAGAAGTGGAAGATCCAGGGAACTGTCAAGACGCCAAATCTGGCGCGGTGGCGCATCTCATGAGAAAAGATCCCTCATTCCATTACAGAGCCCCGGAAGAGTCGAGGAAGGACGGCAGGAACCGGAGCGGGATCTTCCCCGGGGCGATGGTGAGGATAGTCAAGAAACAGGACCAGGGAACCGGGCGACTTACGGAGGGGAAGGTGAAGGAGGTCCTTACCAACTCGACGTTTCATCCCCATGGAATAAAGGTCCGGCTGGAGGATGGCAGCGTGGGAAGGGTCAGGGAATTCTGTTAAGGGCGCAGAAAGCCTTTTTTCCCAGCTTGAATCCCGGCACATCTCATCTAATACCCGCTTGCATAATACCATCCGCCTTCTTCTCTGATCCTGAAAGGAACCCGGAACAGGTCTCCGATATTGGCATCGGTCAGCACGTCCTCTTTTGGTCCATCCATGAAAAACCCCCCATCCCGCATCAGGATCACCCGGGTAATGTCGGGGATGATGTCGTGAAGGTTATGTGTGGCCATGATGATACCCACACCCGACCCGGCTATCTTCCGGAGGGCCTGCCGGAACGTGTGGAGGGCGTGGAGGTCAAGGCTGTTCGTCGGCTCGTCAAGGATGAGGGCCCGTGGATTATGTACTAGAGCCCTTCCGATCAGGAAACGGCGCGCCTCTCCGGATGACATGGCATCCATCCTTCGGTTCACGAGATGCCCGACTTCGAGGAATTGGATGATCTGGTCGGCCCTCTCTTCCATCTCCGGGGTGATATGGTGGTTGAAGAGGCCGACGCTCGAGAAGAATCCTGAGAGGATCACCTCTCTTCCCGTCACATTCCTCGTATAAATATACTGGAGGTCCGGGGAGACTATACCAAAGAGCCCTCTCAGGTCAAAGACATCCCAGACATCCCTGCCGCAGACCCGGAATATCACTTCACCATCCGTTCCGAGGACCGGATAATACTCCCTGTTGACGGTCCGGATAAAGGATGATTTCCCTGATCCGTTCGGGCCGAGTATTGCGACATGCTCGCCGTCCCGAATGCACACCGTGAGGTTGTCGAGGAGTTTCTTCTCTCCTTTCATCACCGTGACATGTGCAAATTCGAGCAGTGGAGGTGTGTCAGCATGAGAACCGGTTCCGGGTCGTTCCATCTTCATAATTGGTCAACTTACCATCAGATCTGGGCCGCGTCTTTACCGGTCGGCATCTGAACAGGAATTATGGAACTCTCTCCAGATTACGGTATGGGAGCGCGGTCCCCGGGCTACTGCGCACTGGTAAAAGAATGTGATTGGGAGGCGTTCACCTGTGGTGAGGCTTGTTTGACCACAATCCGTGCAGGTTGCAGTACGTCCTTACCTTGACATCTGTCGTGGAGACAGGGAACACGGCTTCCGGCTTTTCGCCCGGTTTCAGCCCCTTCACGTAGAGCATGGGGCCCGACATTACTTCGATCCACTGGAGGTGGTGGGCAGGCTCCATCGGGTGAGGAACTGACCCGACCCTGACGAGGATCTCCTTGCCATGGGGTTCGACCACCGGCACGTGCTTCTCATTGCTGGCGTCGACAGTGTTTTCATCCTGTCTCTTCATCGGCATCCCGCAACAGACAAGCTGCCCGTCGCCATCGCTGACGACCATGACAATCTTGCCGCACTTCTCGCATTTGAATATGTCAAGCATGGATCATGATCACTCCTACAGGAGAGATTTCTTCCCCGGAAGGGATTTAATAGTTCCTGACCGGGATGTGCGAATGCCGAAAAAAAGTAAGGGGTAAATAACACCATGGTCCCATTCCTCTGTTGCATGCATGACCACGTACCCGCCAGGGAACTTCAGGACCGCATGAGCCGGTTCCTTGCCCGGATGGACGATGACAGCCAGGGTTGGGAGATGGTGGCGATCTTCGGGAAGATCAACCTGTACTATTTTACAGGGACCATCCAGGACGGCGTGCTCCTCGTCGGCAGGGACAAAGACGCGGTCTTCTGGGTGCGCCGGAGCTACGACCGTGCGATTGCGGAGTCAAACTTCCCTGATATCAGGCCAATGAGGAGTTATCGCGACGCGGCTCTCGATACCGTAAGCCATCCGAACCGGATATACCTGGAGACCGAGGTTGTGCCGCTCGCGCTTGCAGAACGGTTCAGGAAACACTTTCCCTTCTCCGAGGTTTCGCCAATGGATTTGCAGGCAGCCCGTGTCAGGTCAATCAAGAGCCCGTATGAGCTTGCACTCCTTGAGAAGGCTGGGGAGATTCACAGGATTGTGCTCGAAGAGGAAGCGCCGAAGGTTCTCAGGCAGGGGATGAGCGAGGCGGAGTTCGGGACCGCTATATACTCCCTGATGGTTGAGCGGGGACACCAGGGGGTGGTCCGTTTCGGACGTTTTAACACCGAGATCGAGGTGGGGCAGATTGGATTTGGAGAGAGTTCCCTCTACCCGACCTGCTTCGACGGGCCTGGCGGGTGTTACGGAGCATATCCGGGGGCTCCGGTGCTTGGTAGCCATACCCGGAAGCTGCGATCCGGGGACCTTGTATTCATCGACAATTCATGCGGCGTAGAGGGATACCAGACCGACAAGACGATGAACTACATGTTCGGGAGACCTGTCCCGGAGTATGCAATTGAGATCCATAGCCGCTGCGTGGAGCTGCAGGACGAGATCGCATCGCTGCTGAAACCAGGGGTGGCCCCCTCGACGATTTACACCACGATCATGGCGGGTCTTGACCAGGAATTCCTCACCAATTTCATGGGCTTTGGAGAGCGGACAGTTCAGTTCCTTGGTCACGGCGTAGGGCTTGTTGTGGATGAGATCCCGGTGATTGCAATGGGTTTTGATGAACCTCTCCAGGAGCGCATGGTCATCGCGGTTGAGCCAAAGAAGGGGATCCCGGGGGTGGGGGTGGTCGGCACCGAGAACACCTATGTCGTGACACCGGATGGTGGCCGGAGCATCACGGGTAAATGCAGGGGACTCATCCCGGTATATTGATGCCCGTTCCAGAACCGGTTTTTTAAATCCCCTCTGCTCTCAAGCCTGCGCCTGCCTCAATATGCCGAAGGGGTACGAACATAGTATAGTTTTTATTACTTAATGTAATATTATATTTACATAGAATGAAGCAGAACACCTTTTTTCTCATGGCAGGCCTGATCGGCCTTATCGAGGTGGGGATCTTCTGGCTGTCGGTTCTTCTCAAAGAATCGATGTTGATTACGATTGCGTTTGTAGTGGGAATCCTGGTGATTTACATTGCAAGGAGGACCATTTCAGATAAGAGGGATGACGAACGTTCCGCGCTCATCACGCAGAAGGCCGGGGCGAGGACTCTGGAAGTATTCTGGATACTCTTTTTTGCCGTCAGCCTGGGCAGTCTGGTGATGGGCTTTGCGACCCCTCTCGGCATCCAGCCCCCTCCCAAGCCCTTTCCCAGAGCACCTCCTGATGAACCCCACATCGGGTATTTCGGGCTGCTCCAGATGATTCTCCTCTGCTGCATGGCATTCCTGTACATCGGTTTCCGAATTTATTATGCGAGGAAATACGGAGAATGGGACGACGATGAAGAATAAGATCAAGGTGTTCCGGGCCATGCATGACCTCACTCAGGAAGCACTGGCCCAGGAGATGGGCGTTGCGAGGCAGACAATTCTTGCCATAGAGAAGGGGAAGTACGACCCCTCGCTCGATCTTGCCTTTAAAATCGCCCGGCGCTTTGGCGTAAGTGTCGATGAAATGTTCACGTGCTGGGAACAATGAAAACCACGAAGTGTTTCATTCGAAAAAGAGGAAAAGACGCCGGAGACTCGTCTGGGAATGGGACCCTATGAGGTATATGGTGTATCATTCCGGGTGCATGGCCTTTCTGTGTGCCGGAAGTGTCAGTGCAGACTGACTAATAGTTATATTTAAATAACTTAATGTAAAATATTTTTTACTTAAGATTGAGGAATAGCGTCACTCTCTTCCGGAGAGTCCGGATAGACTGCAAATAGGGGAACCTCAAGCGTCTTCCCCCAATGAACGTGCGGGCTGCGGGGAGTTGTATGTCCCGATAATCGGCAAGAGCGTGAATCCAGGCGGGAATTACTATGAAAAAGAAGAACGGAATGATCCCATCCAGGATGACAGGTATCATCCTCCTACTCGCAATCTCGTGTATTGCGGCGACTGTCCTGGCTGCAACAAGCGCAGAGGACGCCGCCTCATACGTGTCTGTCAACAAGGTGACAGTAGAGCCGGCGACATTCATGCCTGACGATGCCGGCACCATTACTGTGGATATCTCCAATGGCGGGACAGCCCCGGTTGCGATTTACAGGGCAGAGATCCTCTCGCAGGATATCAAAGTGCTGAACTACCAGACATATGATTCCGTAGGAGCCATTGGTCCCGGTACCACCATGCAGTTCACATTCCGTATCAAACCTGAGGTTGAAGATGGGATGTATTTCCCGATGTTCTATCTCGACTTCACGGATGCCGGGTCACTTCGGTACCCTGTCCCCCTGGAAGTTGATTCCACACCCGTCACAGTGAGCGTGGTGAGCGCACCTGCATCATTCTCTTCCGGGACAAAAGAACAGGTTGTCCTGTCTGTCAGCAATCCTCGTAACAATGCAGTGAACAGCGTGACGGCCATTCCTGGTGGTGATGGCATCCGGTCGACCCAGAGCAGCGTATTCATCGGGACTCTTGAGCCCGATGAGGAGAAGAAGGCCACATTTGAAATAACCGCGGAGAGGGATACGACAATGGCCTTTGACGTCTCCTACAGGAATGGCAATAACCTTCACCACCTGGTCCTCGAAATGCCGGTGACTGTTGGAGAGGGCGGGACAGCTGCGGAGATGGTAGTGAACAACGTGGAGGTGGTGCAGGCGGGGTCCACGTTCACGTTAAGTGGTGATGTCACGAATGCCGGTCTCCGCGATGCAAAATCAGTGAAAGTAACGGTGGATTCACCTGCTGTGCCGGTCGACCCCAATCCGGTCTATGTGATAGGGGCTCTCGAACCGGATGACTTCTCCAGTTTCGAGGTCACCTGCACAGTCCGCGATGTATCCTCGATACCTTTGATCATCCAGTACAGGGACAAGGATGGGAAAGTGTTCGAAGACCGTGTGAATATATCCATTCGAAGCACCGCAGTGCCTGCTTCAGGTGAGGCATCCGGTGCATCGCAGGGGCTACCCTCGGGGAACACGAGGAGACCCGGTGGGATGCTCGGTTTTGGGAACGGCATAAGTAAGATTCCCGTGACGGAGATCCTCATCGTCATCGCTGCATGCATTGCAGTTGCGGTTGCCTGGCGGAAAGGATACCTGGGAAAAGCAGTCGATATTGTGCGGAAGCGTTCCGGGAGATGAGATAACCGTGGATGAAAAGCCCCTCATCGAGCTTGCAGGGGTGACAAAGGTCTACCCGCTTCCGTCCGGGGACGTGGTCGCACTCGACCGGGTCTCCCTCACGATCGAGGATGGAGAGTTTGTGGCCATCATGGGACCGTCAGGCTCGGGTAAATCTACACTCCTGAACCATCTTGGGTGCCTCGACAGGCCGACGAGCGGAGACCTCTATATTCGCGGGAGGAATACCCGCGAGATGAATGATTGTGAATTGACGGAACTCCGCCTGAACACCATAGGCTACATATTCCAGAGATTCAACCTGATTCCCCTCCTCACCGCGTATGAGAACGTGGAGTATCCCTTCCTTTTGAAACACAGGAAACCTGATGATACGGGCTGGGTGGACTCGCTCCTCGGCATGGTGGGAATAGACCGGGCGATGGCTGCCCATAAACCCCCGGAACTATCCGGTGGGCAGCAGCAGCGGGTGGCAATTGCACGTGCCCTTGTAAATGACCCGATGCTACTCCTCTGTGACGAGCCGACCGGGAACCTCGACTCGGTGACCGGTCACCAGATTATGGAGGTGCTTTCTGAACTGAACGAGAAGGGGAGGACCATCCTCATGGTCACTCACGACCCTGAAGTGGCGAAGTGTGCGAGGCGGACTATCGTCATGCGGGACGGGAGAGTGGCATGAGGGGCATCATCCTGCAGCTCTCTTTGAGAAATATCCGCATCCACTTCCTGCGGTCGGTGCTTGCGGCCCTTGGCATTGTAATTGGTGTAGTGGCAATCTCATCAATGGGCATGATGGGAGCGAACATGACACTCTCGGTTACAGAGGAGCTTTCTGGGATGGCAAACAACCTCGTGGTCAGGGCTGACACCGGGGGTGGCGGATTCGGGGGCGGCCCTGGCGGCGGCGGGGGTTCAGGCAATGGGGATGAATCAATATCGGAGGAAGAATTCAGGGAAATCACGAAAATAGCGGAGAAATACGGCCTTGTATACGGAGTTCAATCGGAATCTGACAGGATAGAGGTAGGAGACAGGAGGGGGAGGTCGACGGTCTTTGGACTGGACGACACGGTGATCCCCACGCTTTTTACCCTCTCGGAGGGATCATTCCCGAAAAGCACGAGTTCTGTCGTGATAGGGCCGACACTTGCCAACCGGTTCGACTTAAAAACCGGGAGCAGGATCGATATCGGCGACCCAGAAGGAGGGGTGACCACCACGGTGAGAGTTGTGGGGATCCTCGAAGAGCGCGGGATGTCGATGGACATTAACTCCGACTCGGCAATCATCGCGAACCAGAAGCTCTTCAACGGGATTTACGGGAAGGAAGGAGAGTACGACCAGGTCAATATCATCCTCAACGATATCAACGATACTGCCAGGGTAAAGAGCGACATCCTCGACAAGATGAACAGGAAGGAGGAGACGGTGACCATCCAGGACAGCAGCAGGATGCTGGAGAGCATCACCTCGACCCTCTCGACCATGACCACCTTCGTGATGGCGATCGCGGGAATCTCACTTCTTGTTGCAGCGACTTCGATCTTCAATGTCATGATGATGTCGGTGACAGAGAGGGTCAGGGAGATCGGCATCATGCGGAGCATCGGCACCCAGAAGTCCGAGGTCAGGAAGATGTTCATCTACGAAGCGGTGATACTGGGGGCGATCGGGGCTGTCATAGGCGCCGTGCTCAGCCTTGCCATCGGGTGGATCGTTGTCCTTGCGATGGTAGGGAGCACCGACTACTTCTTTTCACCTGCAAGCCTGGTATACATCCCGTCTGCCATGGTGGTCGGCATCGTCATATGCGTTGCATCCGGCGTCTATCCCGCATGGCGGGCATCGAACCTCGATCCCATCGAAGCATTGAGGGCAGAATGAGTGGGAAGGGATTCCCTCATATCCATTCATTGCCGACCTGGTGATGCAGACAATCCGCGCGCCATCAGGCGTGGGAGATAGGATCCCTTGGAAGGAGGGATTTCCCTTTTACCGGGGATTCCTCGGTTCACTCATCTCGATCCTCTTCTTCACCTTTTCCCATGTATCAGTGATCAGGAAGCTTTCCTCCATCGATTCGACAATCTGCCCAAACAAGCGCATGGGAATTGCCATTGTCAGCATGTCGACCGGAACGCAGGGACGCGCCGATGGATCGAACATCCCGAGCACCGCTCTCGGACACTCTGCCATCCCCTCATGGAGGGGATAATGGATGATGGAGCTGCACCCTGATCCAAACGGGCAGATCACGCCGTGCGGTTCTGCGCGATCGAAGTTTGCGAGGGTGAAGAGCCCAGCAATCACCTCCGCCCTTGCAAAGAAGATTACCACATCAGGGTTGTCATCGGGGTTGAGGTTATCCCACCGAGAAAAGAGGTAGTGGCGTGATCCCGCAGGCAGGAAAGTTCCCTTCTGCACGAGTTCGTCGACAATCTCCGGGTTTTTTTTGTATCGCTCGCCTCTCACAGATCCAGGTTTGCCGCAGGAGAGAAAGTAGCGAAAGTCAGGGGCCCTTCCCTTTACAAAGCCCATGTAATACTTTGCACCGCTGCATGAGAGGGACTCCTGGGTGAACACGAGAGATTTCCCTCTTCGCACCCGTGCAAGATCGCATACTATGCATCGCCATCCATTTGGCGCAGGGGCTCTCTCGACCCCTCTGTCGTCCTCTGTGAGTTCGAACGTGACAGGAAGTTCTGCACCAGGAAAATACTCCTGCCAGAGCCCGATAAACCGGTCTCGCAATGAAATGTCCATGTGAATCACGCCGCGAGAGGGTTCGCCACTACTCGTCCAGCCATCCCATCCTGGCATACCAGTCGTACTCGTGGGTCCACCTGTCCCTGTTCCAGAGGATCAACTGGCGGAAATAGTCCCTCCGCTGTTGCTGAATCTCCTCCTGGTCGGGATACCGGAGTTCGCCCCTGATCGCCCGGACGAGAATTCGCCCGAGGGAACGCGAGTCCTCCTCCGCCGCCGGAATTGCCTCGAGGCCCCTGCCTACCGCGACACCCACGCCCCCGACAGTGATGGCGCCAAGGGAACTGAGTGCATGGTTCATATATTCCACGATTGGTCCGTGGTTCGGACCACCGGATGTGCAGACAGCGCACCCGTACTTCCCGGTGAACATCCGGCAGTGGATTGCATCGGCCATCCGGTCAAAGACCGCCTTCATGGGGGCAGGGACAGAATCGATGTAATTCGGAGCCCCCAGCACTATTCCATCCGCACACATCATCTTCTCGAATAATAGAGGAAAATCATCGGAGATGATACACTCCCCGCTCGCATAACAGGAAGTGCACGCGGTGCAGTACTCGATGCGGAGTGAATACACGTCTACCAGATCAGTCTCCGCGCCTTCTGCCGCGGCACCCTTCAGCACCGCCTCCACCAGGCGAAGCGTCCTGCTCTCCTTTCCCCTGGGGCTTGCATTCAGCCCGAGAACCTTGATGTCCATACTATTTTACCTCGTGTGTGATGGGAATCGGGAGAGGATCAGGATAAACCTGCCGGTTTCCGCATATTGGGGTCTGCAGGCAGCAGGGTGGATTTTTACGAGACCTTCACCATCAGGAAGCAGTTCGCCTCATGAGTGCCCGAAGTACCGGGTATGGTACGCACCTTCGATTCAATGATGGTGAAGTGCGGGGAGAAGAGATCAAAAAGTTCCTCTCCAGAGGAGAAGTAAAGGGTGGTTCCTATTGGTGTCCTGCGATATTTTCCTGATCCCCCGAAATGAGGGTCGTCCTCGTGGAAACTGACCGATAGGTACATGCCCCCGGAGACAAGAAGATTTGAGACGTTCCTGACATAGCGGTCCCTGTCGGGAGGAAAGATATGGTGCAGGAGCTCCCAGTCGTAGGCAAACTGGAACGGGCCCCCGACACCTCCCAGGTCGTCGAGAACATCTGCGACAATAAAAGTACACAATACTCCCCGCTTCTCGGCGTTCTTCCTGGCCATCTCGATTGCCGCAGGCGACATGTCAACCCCAGTGACCCGAAATCCCCTGCCTGCCAGGTACACCGCATGATTGCCCGCCCCACAGCCCAGGTCAATCGTGTTGCAGGGGGTAATCGTGCGGGATTCGACCAGGTCGACCAGGATATCAGGGGGCGACTGGATGTTCCACGGGATCTTCCCGGGAGGAATCTTCCGGTAGATATCGTCCATGTCAGGAGCCATGTCCGTCAGGCAGACGCCTCATCCTCGAGAAGACGGGGGTTCATATGCCAAAAAGAATGGGAGGAGCGGTCACCTGAAGAAAAGAACCCTCTTGACATCATCGACCGTCATCCCGTTGTCCATGCCCAGGCCGTACATCACCTGGAGGGCCTTCTCATCCAGGAAGGAGAGCTCGGTCGCCGCATTGTCCGGGTAGGCGAAAATGCTGTCCGGGTACCGGAGGGATGCCCCCTTGAACCCGAGCGTATAGAGGAGCGATCTGAGCAGGTAGTGGACACGCTGGTCGCCTTCCATCTCTGCATTCAGATAGATGTCATACCCCTTGATCTTGGCACAGGTAACACCATTGCAGGTATATTCCTCGTTCAGCCACCCCATTTCGGATGTGAGATCGATCGCCTTCAATCCCGCGGGAGGGAGGAATTTGATGCGGATGTCACCGGTCTGTCCCTCTTTGATATTCTCGAAGAGCTTGTTTGACTGGGAGAGGACATTGAACCTCGTCGCGAACGATTCGACAACAATTTTATCAGGTTCGGTTCCCGCATTCAGGGAGATGGTGGTTTTCTTCGAGGAGAGGGGGAGCCGTTCCAGGAAAAGGTTTCCTCCTCCGAAGGCCACGTCCATGAAGTGCAGGTTTATATCCTCGCTCGAGAGCCCTATCGCAGTGGGGGTGGGAGTGGGTGTTGCGGTCTCTGTGAGGGGGCCGGCAGTGGCCGGAATGGCGGTCGGCACGGTTGTCGGGGTCTCCTGGATGGGCTCCTCAACGGGGGGTGAAGTAAGGCAACCGGAGAACGCCAGGCAGCCCACCAGGAAGAGTAATGCCAGGGAAAAAAATACCCGTAATTGCATGAATAAATTTCATTACGAGGACGCATAATGGTTGGCATTGCGGGAAAAAAACGCCCTTCACCCAGCATCAATACCCTTGTGATACAGGAGCCGGCCCGCATGATCACTGGTATAAGGCAGGAACGCCAATACTAAACCCAAGGGGATAAAAAAAATGTTCCCAGTGGAGTTGCTGGCCTATTAGTAATTATAAAAGAGAAGACAGGAACGAAGAAGTAGTGGTTGATGAAACGGCACCGCCGGGAATGGAGACCATCCGCGTGCGACTGCCAAAAAAACGAAACAGGGAACAGTTTGCTATCGCCGAACTGATGCTCGGCTCAAACCATATCAAGGTCCGGTGTATTGACGGGGTCACCCGCATGGGTCGGATCAAGGGCAAGATCAAGAAGCGGGCCTGGATCCGGGAAGGGGACACGCTCATCATCACCCCGTGGAGCTTCCAGGACGAAAAGTGCGATATCTCCTATCGGTACACGAAGCCGCAGGTCGACTGGCTGCGGAGAAACCGGTACCTCTAGGGCCTCCTTTTTCCCCGGGGTGCAGTTACCACTCAGTCCCGGAGGTACTGCCGGAGTACCTGCCACGTCTCGATCTTCTTATAAAGTGTCTGGCGCGCGTTGGCGGGGCTTGTCGAGGGGAGCGGGTGGACGGCTGTTGGTTGTGGCAGCGGCACTGCCCTCATTGACTTTCTGAACGACTCTTTTGCCTTCCCACCATTCAGACAGATGCACCGGATCGTGGGATGCGTGACAAGGAGGCCCGGAATATCGTTCCATTCCTCGTCGCATATGTCGCGGTCCATGCTTCCCGGCTGAAACCTGCGGGAGGCGATCACATCCCAGACCGCAACACCTGCGCTTTTTAGTCCCTCCTCCCATTCCGGTATCCCTTCGCCCTCAAGAGAGAGGACCTGTTGCATGATTGGCCAGAAATGGTTTCTTGGGTTGGCATAGTAACGACCTGCGGCAAGGGACATCCTGCTCGGGAAGCTTCCCAGTACAAGGACTTCCGGTGAGGGGCCTATGAGTGGAGGAAGCCCGGATTCCCTGATAGCCTCTTTTCTGCGGTCAATCATCCCGCTTCTCCATCACGTACATCCTATAGCCATACGAACCGTGGTAGTTCTCGTACATTCCAATCTCCTCGTCGATTTCGTCAAGTACCGACTGCGCGACCGGGTCGTCTGCATATTCCCTTCGGAATTTCCTCATCTTCCCCTGTAGGGGGCGATAATAGTTCCACCAGGTCGATTCTGGGAGCGTGAAGGAGCGATGGAGGACGTATCCCGAACGGGCTATCGTCTCGATGTGTGAGGAATCGGATGCTATTGCCGGATAATTTGCCTCCCAGTAAGAGCGGATCTCTTCTGGAGGATTGCACTCGAGCCATGTCACCTCAGAAACGACAAGGAACCCCTCTCTTTTGAGAAGGGGCCGCCACGACAAGAGCGCCTCTTCAAATCCCATGAGATACGCAGCCCCCTCGCTCCAGATTAGGTCGAAACTCCCGTTGAGGAATGGGAGGGACGACATCGAGGCCTGCAACGGCTGCACCTCTTTTCTCCCCGGGCCCTGGAGCGCCCAGGCCCGCTCCTTCAGCTCAACGAGGAAAGGCTGGTGATTGTCAACGGCAACCACGGTTCCACCTGTGAGGCGTGAGAGGACGAGGGCTGATGCACCGGAACCGCACCCGATGTCAAGGACGAGTGGATGCATGTTCTGGAGATTGACGTGCCGGAACGCACGGGCCGTGCACTCGGTGCTTCCCGGCCCCTGTCGTGGAAGGCCGGAATGGATCCGGTACAGGATATCGAGCCCTTTCATCTCTTTTCCGCCTCCAGGATACGATGGATGGCTCCAAGCACGAAATAGATTATGGGGATGAGCGCATAGCACCACATGCTTGCGCGGGTGTTCATGAACGACACACCGATTGCAAGAAGTATCACCCCATGCATGACGACGGCTTTTTCCAGGCCGCTTTTCCATGGTGGTTGCATTCCTGGAGCAAGTGTTGCCATATGGCGGTGAATGTACCACCCCATCCCCGAAAGAGTGAAGCTTGCAAGGAGGAGGTTGACATGGAAGAAGAGGACCGCCTCGAGGACGTTGGTATAATCTCCTGATATCGATGTGGTGAATGGTATCAGCACGATGAAGAAGAGGAGGAGGATGTTGATCCGTACAAGCACCCCGTCAACATACTTCACCTGTTCCAGGATCCGGTGATGCGAGATCCAGTAGCCTGCAAGGATAAAGAAGGCAATCACGAAGAGCAGGAATTCGGGGGCCATTCCTGCAATCAATACCGGTAAGACGCGGGGTGCCTGTTCGTACGGGATTTCGGGAACCGCCAGCGATATGACGAGCAGGGTCATTGCAAAGGCAAAGATGCCATCGCTCAGCGCCTCAAGCCTTGACTTCTCCACTTCTTCCATCGCGTGACTCTCCCGCTGCCTGGTGTCTGCTGGATATGAGGTAGGAATTCCCCCTATTTAATCCGGGTGTGCCGGAACAGGGAACGATCAAAGGGGGAAAAAAAGGAATGAATCAGGAAGTCATTTTCTTTGGCGCCTTCACAAGCACCCAGGCGATCGCGAGCCCTATCAGGGAGAGCGCGAGCACGTAAGGAAAGACCCCCATGTAGTTCCCGGTGGTCGTCTTGATGAACCCCGCGAGCTGGGGGCCGGCAATTGCCCCTGCCCCGTAGGCGAGGAAGACCAGGCCGTAGCACCGTGGGTAATCGCAGGTCCCGAAGTACGTCCCAGTGGCCGTCGGGGCGATGGCAAGCCACCCGCCCAGGCATCCCCACAGGATGGCGAACGCAAGGATGTAGACCGGGATAGCCGGCACCTGCCAAAGCGCAAGCGATGCGAGTGCGATGAGGACGAAAGAGGCAAGCGCCGTGTTTCTCGGGGTGATCCGGTCGGTGAGGCTCCCGAAGATCGGCCGGCCGCCCCCGTTGAAGACAGCAAAGAACCCGACGAGCAGCGTTGCAAGCCCCGCCTCAATCCCGATCTCGGTCCCAACGGGTTTTGCAATGGAGATCGCCATCAGGCCTGCCAGGCAGCCGATGAAGAAACAGGCCCAGAGGCCGTAAAACGTGGGGGTGCGGAGCATCGCACCCCTGTCACACTCGCAGGTCTCCTCTCCGGGTTTTGGCACCGGGGGATTCCAGCCGCGGGGTTTCCACCCTGGCACAGGAAACCGGAGGGGGAGGGCCAGGACGATGATAAGCACCACGAACGCGATCCCAAAGATGCGGAAAGTGTCCATCACCCCAAAGGAGGAGATGAGGTAACCGGCGATGTTTGCGGTCAGGAATGCAGAGAACCCGAACCCGAGCACCGTAAGCCCGACGGCAAGTCCCCGCCTGTCGGGAAACCACCTCGCGGCGACGGCAACAGGGACCCCATAGGCGATCCCGACACCCACTCCCCCGATCACCCCGTAGACCAGGTAGAGCATCTGGACAGAGGTGACCATCGAAGCAAGCAGCCACCCGAGGCCGGTGAGGACTCCACCGATAATCGTGACGTTCCTTGGCCCGAGTGTCTCGATGTACTTCCCTGCCAGGGGCATCGCGATGGCAAAGAAGGCCAGGAAGACAGAGAAAGGCATCAGCACCTCGTTCGCGGTGACCGACTGCCCGAGGCTCCCGGTAAAGTAGTCAGTCAGGGGGTTGACAAAGACGCTCCAGGAGTAGATGCTCCCAAGGCAGAGGTTGATGGCCATCCCGAGGAATACAAGGACCCAGCGCCCTTTCTCCGCGGGCATACCGAACATGCTCCCCTCGTCAGGCATAACAGTCCTTTTCGATCCGGAAAAAGGGGGGAATCATTCCTCCAATGTGGAGACGTCCCCGGGGTCTATTCCCATTTCCTGCGCTTTCAGGACCCGGCGCATGATCTTTCCGGAGCGGGTCTTCGGGAGCTTGTCCACGAACTCGATCTCGGAGGGCATGGCGATGGGCCCAAGTGTCATGCGGACGTGGTAGATGAGGTCGGACTTGAGCTTCTCGCTCGGGGAGAATCCGACCCGCAGGATCACGAATGCCTTGATGATGTTCCCCTTCATGGGCTCTGGCTTTCCGATCACTGCCGCCTCGGCAACGGACTGGTGGGAGACCAGTGCGCTCTCCACCTCCGCGGTTCCGATATTATGGCCTGCCACGATGATGATGTCGTCTGCTCTCCCGATGATCATGATATACTCATCGCCCTTTGCCTTCACTGCGAGGTCGCCGGCGGTGTAGCAGTCCGGAATGGTGTTCCAGTAGGTGCGGTAACGTTCATCGTTCTTGTAGACCGTCCGGAGCATGGCCGGCCATGGCCTCTGGATCACAAGGAACCCGCCGTTACCGGGTGCGACGGGTTTGCCCTTCTTGTCCACGACATCCGCAACCACACCTGGGATCGGTCTCCCCGCAAAACCGGGGCGCATCGGTTCTCCCACCATGGTGGTGATCATTTGCATCCCGGTCTCGGTCTGCCACCAGGTATCCACGATGGGGCATTTTTTCTTCCCGATAACCTGGTAATACCATTCGAATGCTTCGGGGTTCAGCGGCTCTCCGACCGATCCCAGGATCCGCAGGGATGAGAGGTCGTACTTGTTGGGCCACTGCTCCCCCACCTTCATGAACATGCGGATAGCCGTGGGAGCGGTGTAGAAGATAGTGACCCCAAGGTCTTCGACAATCTTCCAGAATGCCCCGGCGTCGGGATAGTCAGGCACTGCTTCGGCGAGGACAATGGTTGCTCCTATGGCGAGCGGCCCATACACGACGTAACTATGCCCCGTGATCCACCCGGTGTCGGCGGTACACCAGTAGACGTCGTTGTCCTTGACATCAAAGACGTGCTGGGTGGTATAGGCGGTCCCGACCATGTATCCTGCACAGGTGTGGACTATTCCCTTGGGAGTCCCCGTGGATCCGCTGGTATAGAGGATGAAGAGGGGGTCCTCGGCATCCATCACTTCGGCCTCGCAGGTGGTAGGCACTCCTTCCATCAGCTCGAAATAGTCCACCTCCATCTCCTTGTGAATTTCCACGGGCTGCTCGACCTCGCGGGAGAGCACCACGACCTTCTCCACACTCGGGGCGTTGATAACGGCTTCTTCTACGATGGTCTTCAACGGAATGGTCTTCCCACGGCGGTACGTGACATCTGCGGTAATGACAATCTTGGCCTCGGCGTCCTTGATGCGCATGTTGAGTGCCTGCACCCCGAATCCTCCGAAGACCACGCTGTGCACTGCGCCGATGCGGGCGCATGCGAGCATCGCGATCACCTGCTCGGGGACGAGGGGCATGTAGATGCAGACCCTGTCCCCCTTTGCCACGCCCAGCTTCTTGAGGCCGTTTGCAAACCGGCAGACCTCCCCGAAGAGCTTCTTGTAGGTGAAGGTCCGCTCCTCACCCTCCTCACCCCTCCAGATGAGGGCCACCTTGTTCCTGCGGTGGTTGTTGACATGGCGGTCAAGGCAGTTTGCGGTGATATTGAGCTTGGCGTTGACGAACCACTTTGCATAGGGATAGTTCCACTCAAGGACGCGGTCCCACTTCCTGATCCACTCAAAGTGGTGGGCCTGCTTCTCCCAGAACCCATCGGGATCTGCCATGAATTCCTTGTATGCGGTGGTATAGTCTTTCGTCCATGCATTCTGTTTGTAGGATGGGTCAGGGATGTAGGTCTTCTCATCCCCTGAGAGCGGCACCTCAAATGATTCTGCCATTGTATTGCACCTTTCCGTTTGGACTCATTCAATCAGCCATTGTTATGTGAGAAGCAGGCGGGAGCCTTTCTCCCGCCAGAAACCTCCTCTAATGTACACTCCGTGATTATAAGTTCGAGTGTTCACCCGCTTCACGCTACCACGGGCGGAAAAACCGCCCGGAAACCAAAATCACGCCTTTTTCTTCACGTTCTCTTCACATGCCCCCACGCGCTATTTTAATGATTAATCATTATAATTATTAAAACCTGGTGATTTTGCAGTGCAATAAAAACTGCCATTTTCCAGGTTCATTTTCTACACATGTCCGGGAAAGGGGGCAACATGGCTCCGTGCCGGGCCGGGTTCCTGACTCCGGGCATTTCCGCGGGACCCGGAATCTGGGGCACGGGGTCGCGCAAGAGGCAAATACCGGTGAAAATGAAGGGAAAAAGGATTAACATCTGCAAATCGAAACGAGATGTATGGATATTGCCATCATCGGGGCCTCCGGCTACGCCGGCGGCGACTTGATCCGCCTGCTGCTCGGCCATTCCAGGGCACGCGTCTCATGCGTGACATCCCGGAAACTGGCGGGAAAGCCTGTCGAATCCATCCATCCCCAGTTCAAGGGCCTGCTGGACCTGGAATTTTCAAATCCTTCCCCAAAAGACCTTGAAGCCGATGTTGCATTCCTGGCGGTCCCCCACACCGCGGCCATGGCCTACGCAAGGCCCCTCCTCTCCCGCGGGATCAAGGTTATCGACCTCTCTGCCGACTACCGGCTCCCAAAAGAGATCTTTGAGAAGGTCTATGGAGTGCCGCATACCGATTATTTCACCGCTCCCTACGGTATCCCGGAACTGCGCAGGGATTCTTACCGGGATGCCGATTTTGTCAGCAACCCGGGATGCTTCCCCACTGGAGCCACCCTCGCCGCCGCGCCGCTCGCACGCTATGCCCACACGGTGATATACGATTCCAAGACCGGAGTCTCTGGAGCCGGGGACAACCCTTCGGCCACGACCCACTACCCGAACGTGGGGGACAACGTGAACCCCTACAAGTGGACCTCCCACCGGCACCTTGCAGAGATGAAGCAGGAGCTCGTAAGCCTCGGTTCCCATGCAAAGTGCTACTTCACTCCGCACCTGGTCCCGGTAAACCGGGGAATCCTCACTACCGCCCATATCCTGCTAAAAGAGCCGATAGGGCAGGAGGAGGTCGAGCTTCTCTACCGGAACTACTACGAGGGGGAGTTCTTTGTCAGGCTTCAGAACCCGGTACTTGCAGCGGTCAGAGGCACCAACTTCTGCGATATCAGGGTGGAGAGCGAGGGTGACCGGGTGGTGGCGGTATCGGCCATCGACAACCTTGGCAAGGGTGCGAGCGGCCAGGCAATCCAGAACATGAACATCATCTGCGGCTTTGACGAACGTGACGGCCTCACGGGTGCAGGGCTGCTTCCCTGAACGAGGTGAATGAAAAGAATGCTGATACGAGAGGTTATGACAAAGAATCCGGTCACGGTCCAGGGGGACGCCCCGGTCCGGGACGCAGCCGCGCTGCTCCGTGCACACAAGATTGGGGGTCTCCCTGTAATGGACGGCGAGAAGCTGGTGGGAATGATCACGGAGTCCGACATTCTCAGGCTGCTCGAGACAGGGAAGATCTCAGACGATCTGTGGCTTCCTTCCCCGCTTGAGGTCATCGAGGTGCCGATCAGGGAGATCATCAACTGGGAGAAGACGAAGCACGCTCTTGCATCCATCGGGAATATCCAGGTCAGGAAGGTGATGAGTCACCCCGCAATCACCGTTCGCGAGGACGAGGAGATCGAGGACGCTGCGTCGGTGATGCTCTCGAAGAAGATCGCGCGTCTTCCCGTGGTCAGGGGTGAGACCCTCGTCGGGATCGTGGCCCGGGCGGATATCGTCCGGGGAGTGGCGGCTCCGGGCCAGTAATGGAGGGAGTCACTGAATGAAGAGCATCTGCGGCGTGGAAGGGGTGACAGCGTGGGGCTTGAAGGAGGGAAAGTTTGGTCTTGCCCTGATAAGGGCTGAAGGCGAGGCGGCAGGAGTATTTACTTCGAACCTCATGAAGGCCCCGCCGGTTAGTTTGATGGAGGAGCGTATCCGCGGGGGCGTGCTCTCGGCGGTCATGGCAAACAGCGGGTGCGCGAATGCATACACAGGGGCCAGGGGCTACCGGGATGCCGCGGAGATGGCCGAGATCTGTGCAGAGGTGATGCACGTCACCCCTGAGGAGGTGGGAGTGGCCAGTACCGGAGTGATAGGGCGCTACCTCGACCTTCCCCTCATACGGGACCAGTGCAAAAGGGTCGCCCCGAACCTTGCCAGGAGCGAAGAAGCCGAGGTGCGTGCCGCCCGAGCCATCATGACAACTGATATCACCGAGAAACACGCGCTCGTCAGGTGCGAGAACTTCTCGGTCGGCGGGATCACAAAGGGTTCTGGGATGATTGCCCCCAACATGGGGACGATGCTCGCATTCATCTACACCGACGCGGAGGTGCCCGCCCCCGCACTTCGTGAGGCGCTCAAGGCTGCAGCCAGGCGGACGTTCAACCGCGTGGTGGTGGACGGCGACATGAGCACCAATGATATTGCGCTCTGCACCGCGACAGGAAAGGCAGGACGCGTCAATCCACGCGAGTTCTCGCAGGCCCTCGAGGAGTGCTGCCGGATGCTCGCCATACAGATCGCTGAAGATGGAGAGGGTGCAAGCAAGCTCCTGGAGGTCACGGTGAAGGGAGCCCCGGGAGAGGAGGAGGCGGCCACGGTGGCAAAGACGGTGGTCGGGTCACCCCTCGTGAAGACCGCGGTGTACGGCGCCGATCCCAACTGGGGACGGGTAATTGCCGCGGCGGGGAGGGCAGGCGTGGAGTTTGACCCGGATTGCGTGAACCTCTGGATGGGAAACGGCACGGAATCAGTGCCGCTGGTGGAAAGCGGCGAGATCGTCGTCGACCTCGCCCGTGCAAAAGCCCTCATGAAGGGAAAAAAGGTCCTCTTCGTCCTGGATCTCGCCGCGGGAGATGGGGAGGCCACGGCGTGGGGCTGCGATCTGACGGAGAAGTATGTGGAGATCAATGGGAGGTATACGACATGAAACGAGAGGAAGTCCTGACTGAAGCCCTCCCTTATATCCAGCAGTTCCATGGAAAGACGATGGTGATCAAGCTGGGGGGGCATGCGATGGTGGATGCGGCAATCCTCGAGACTGCCATAAGGGATGCGGTGCTCCTGCAGCTGGTAGGCATCCGCGTCGTCCTGGTTCACGGCGGGGGTCCCGAGATTACCGACAAGATGAAGGCAATGGGAAAAGAGCCCAAGTTCGTGGCCGGTCTTCGCATCACCGATGAGGAGACCCTTGAGATCGCCCAGATGGTCCTCGTAGGAAAGATAAACAGCAACATCGTTTCCCTCATTGCAAAGAGCGGAGGAAAAGGGGTGGGGCTCTCTGGCAACGACGGGAACCTCATCATCGCGAGGAGGATGGACCCCCAGAAGGTCCATGTCGCAGGCAGGGAACAGGAGGTCGACCTCGGGCACGTGGGGGAGATCGAGGAGATCAACCCGGCCGTTCTCTTCACGCTCCTTGACCGGGGATACATCCCGGTGGTGGCGCCCATCGCTATCGACCGGAGCGGCCAGAGCCTGAACATCAACGCCGATACCGCGGCTGGCGAGATTGCTATCTCGCTTGAGGCCTACAAGCTGATCAACATGACCGATGTGGACGGCATCATGGATGCCTCGAGGACCACGGTCTACAGGAGGCTCCGGGTCAATGAGGCCGAGCAACTGATGGGGAGTGGCGTGATCTCGGAAGGGATGATTCCAAAGGTCAGCTCCCTCGTGAGAGCGGTGAACAGCGGTGTCTCGTTCGGGCACGTAGTGAATGGCAACATCGCCCACAACCTCCTCCTCGAGATGTTCACTGACGAGGGCGTGGGGACCATGATCTGCGCCCGCTAGGGAGATGGGCACGACGAGGCCGGAAGTGCGCAAAAAAAGGTTATCAAACCTCTGTAAACTGGTTATTTCCCTCATATTCGTCACTCTATTCCTCGCGAATGCCTGGGCGGATTCTCCCGGCCCGGGCCCTGAGGGAGGGGAGAAAAGAGAGTCGCCGATCCCTTCCACCCTCCTTTACGAGGATGGAAAGCCGGTAGTCCACTTCTTCTACAACACATACTGCACCGAATGCCAGAAGACCGTCCCCTACATGCAGGAGATCGCTCCCCTTTATCCCGGGGTCGTCTTCCGGTTCCACGACATCCGGGAGAGCGATGAGGCCCGGATCCTCTTCCAGGAGTTCAAGCAGCAGTACGGCCGGGAGTTCCTGCCGGTTCCTTCGCTCTTCCTGGGCCCCTATGTCCTCTCCGGGTACGAGGAGATCACGGCCAACCTCGGCGATGCCATCAGGCTTACCATGATGCAGGGGGAGGTTCGTCCGACCATTCCCGTTCCCGAAGTCACCGGGACCAAAGAGGTGCTTACAATTCCGCTGGTTGTCGGCGCGGCGCTCGTGGATGGAATCAACCCCTGTGCGTTTGCGGTGCTGATATTTCTCGTCCTCTCTCTTATCGCCCTTGATACCAGGAAGAGGGTGGTGACGGTGGGGGCAACCTTCATCCTGGCGGTCTTCTGCTTCTACTTCCTCTCGGGCCTGGGTCTCTTCGCAATCGTCCAGTCATCCGGGATGTCTCTTCTCATCTCTGTGGCGGCAGCGGCGATCGCAATCCTGGCAGGGGTGATAAGCATAGGGGAGGCATTGTGGAAGAGAAAAACTCCATTCCTCTCTATCCCCGAGTCGACAAGGGGGATAATCGATACGTGGGCGAAGAAGGGGTCCGTGCCGGGAGCATTTGTGCTGGGAGTGCTTGTGGGGATGTTCGAGCTGCCCTGCACCGGGGGGATCTACCTTGCAATCCTCTCGCTCCTCTCGAACAGGATGACAATGTACGAGGGAATCCCCTATCTTCTCCTCTACAACCTGATCTTCGTATTTCCCCTGGTGCTGATCCTTGCCGTGGTCGCGCTCGGGATCGCCCCCGAAAAGCTGGAGAAGCTGCGGGAGGAGAAGCGCCCGATAATCAGGCTTGCGATGGGGGGAGTGATGATACTCCTTGGAATAGTCCTCATCCTCGAGATCATCTGATCAATTCAGGGAAGGTTCCCGTCCCCCTGGCACTCCCGCTGCTTCTCCTCACTCATCTCGATCAGGAGGGCAAAGATATGCTTGACAGAGACTGGGTTGATATTCTTCTCAACCGCATAATTGAAGGCCCGGTCCAGCACCTCGTGGGTCCTCTTCACGTCGTGGACAGGCAGTCCCTCGTTCATCTTCACCTGCGCCATGCGTGCCGCCAGGTGCTGCCTTTCCGCGATGAGGTCGATGATCTGCTCGTCGATCCGGTTGATCTCACTCCTGAGTGCGTCGAGGGGCATACACTCTACCTTCAGGGAGTGAAGGGATTTAAAGGTGGTGGCACGCGCCCCATCCAAAGGTGATAAGGGGGAGGAAGACCATACAATGAAGGGACAAGAACCATGCTCGAACGAATCACCCGCCGGGAACGGTCCGACCTGCTCATCGCATGGCTCGCCATATCGATCGCGTTTTCCCTGATCTTTATCAGGGGTGGGGTCACGGTGGAGCTCTTCGTGATCTACCTTCTGGTCTCCATGTTCACTGTGGGGATCGGGTTCATCCTCCACGAGATGGCGCACAAGTTCACGGCTATGAAGTACGGGTTCTGGGCCGAGTTCCGGAAGGATAACCTGATGCTCCTCGTGGCGGTGGCGATGGCAGCCCTTGTCGGAGTCGTCTTTGCAGCACCCGGGGCCACAGTGATCTACGGAACCTACATCAGCAGGGAGCAGAACGGGAAGATATCCGCGGCAGGGCCTGCGGTCAATATCCTCCTCTGCATCCCGTTTGCGCTCATCCTCTTCGTGTCCGGGATGTTCCCTGTTTCCTTCCTTTCGAGGAACCTCCTTGCGGTCGTTGGGATGGTGGGGCTTCAGGTGAATGCGATGATCGCCGCGTTCAACATGCTCCCGGTGAGCGTGCTTGACGGAAAGAAAGTGCTCGCGTGGAACCCCGCGGTATTCGCGGTCCTCATCATTGCCGCCTTCGGCATTCTCATCGCATCTTTTTATCCCTCCTTTTTCTGAACCTTTTTTCCTTTTCACCGGTTGGTGAAAAGGGAAGGCATAAATATTAATCAGATTAATTTGTTCTAAATCAAATTAAATTGTTTAAGGTGATCTGATCATGCATATCATGGAAGGCTTTCTCCCTCTCCAATGGGCGGTGTTCTGGTGGGTGCTCGCCCTCCCGTGCCTTGCGTTCGGCGTCCTCCAGTTGAAGAGGATCCTCGGCCAGGACCGCGAAGCCCTGCCCCTGCTGGGGGTGACGGGAGGCTTCATCTTCATCCTTTCGTCCTTGAAACTCCCTTCGGTCACGGGAAGCTGTTCGCATCCGACCGGAACCGGCATCTCTTCGGTCTGCTTTGGGCCGTGGGTCACATCTGTCATCTGCGCGATAGTGCTCCTCTTCCAGAGCCTCTTCCTGGCCCATGGAGGCCTCTCGGTACTTGGTGCAAACATCATCTCCATGGGGGTCGTCGGTCCCCTCGCCGGATGGGCGATCTACCGTGCCTTTCGAGATACAGGAGTAAACATGTATTTTGTAGTGTTCCTTGCCTGTGCCATTGCCGACCTCTGCACGTATATCGTGACGTCACTGGAGCTCGCACTGGCATATCCTGCCGAAGTGGGTGGGTTTGCAGGGTCCTTCGTCTTGTTCATGGGTATCTTTGCTATCACCCAGGTGCCGCTTGCGATCGTGGAAGGGGTCGTGCTCGCCCTGGTCTTCAAGTACATCGTCCATCTCAGGCCCGAGATCCTCATCCGCCTGAAGGTGTTCCCCGAGGAAAAGATCAGGGCAGCAGCAGGTGATGCCTGATGTGGGCGAAGTACCGTCTCGAGATCATCGCAGTTGCAGCTATCGTCTGCTTCTGCGGGGTCTTCCTCTATACAAGTTCCCTGAATGCCGATGCCGAATATGCCGGTTCCGACACCCTGGGGTCATCAAGGGCCGCGGAACTTGCAGGCATCTCGGAGGAGGATTTCCAACCCCTTGTCCCGCAGTGGGAGCCGCCGAGCGGAGAGATCGAGTCCGGTCTCTTTGCGCTCCAGGCAGCGGTAGGTGGAATCATCGTGGGATGGGTGTTCGGGTTCTGGAGAGGCCAGAAGAATAGAAGCACCTGAAGGGACCAACATCTATGTGCAGTGCTCCATGTATGAAGAGCTCCTTGAGGACATCGCCCAGCAGAACAGGCTGAGGGAGGTCAATACCTATACCAAGCTGGCCGCGGGGCTCGGGGCAATCCTCCTCTGCCTCCTCTCTTCGAGTTACGTGGCCCCCCTCTTCATTGCCCTCGTATTTGCGGGAGCTCTCATTTTTATCGCCCGCATCGATCCCGCGATCTACGCAAAGGCCTTCGTTGCGCCGCTCCTCTTCGCAGGCCTGGGCGCGGGCGCAATCATTCTCCTTGCTGGAGGCGGAGAGATCTTCTGGAGCTGGCAGATCTTTCCATGGCTCTCGCTCTCTGTCACACGGGAGAGCATCAACCAGGGGGTGTTTGTCTTCTTCCGCGTCGTTGGTGGCACTTCCGCCCTCCTCTTTATCGCGTTTTCCACCCCCATGACGGATCTCTTCCAGGTGATGCGGCGTGCACGGGTTCCCGAGGAAGTGCTTGACCTTGCCATGATCATCTACCGTACTATCTTCCTGATCATGGACCACCTGGTGATGGTCTACCAGGCACAGATGATGCGCCTCGGGTACCGCACATTCCGCGAATCGATACGCTCGTTTGCCACCCTTGCGGGTGCAGTCTTTATCGCCAGCTGGGAGGCGGGGGAAGACCTGACCCGGGCAATGGAGGCCCGTTGCTACGAGGGGAAATTTGCAGTGCTGGGAGAAGGGAGACCATTCTCCCTTCCCTCCGTCCTTGCGGTCATCTCGTTTCTTTTCATGTCTGCAGGAGTCGTTGCGGCCACAACCCATGTCACGTTGATATAGGAGTCACCAAAATGAGCAGAATCATCCTTGAGGCAAGGGACATCCGGTACCGTTATCCCAGGGGAATGGAGGCGATTCGCGGGATCAGCTTCCATGTCCGGAGGGGGGAGAAGATCGCACTGGTCGGTCCAAACGGTGCCGGGAAGTCCACAATCCTCCTGATGTTCAATGGCATGATTCGTCCCGATTCAGGGACCATTCTCTTTGACAACGTGCCCATTTCGTACGACCGGGCATCTCTCAGGACGCTCCGGAAGAGCGTGGGGTTCGTGCTCCAGAATCCTGACCGGCAGATCATCTCCCCCACGGTATACCAGGACGTCGCATTCGGTCCGACCAACCTTGGGTTCACTGACGAAGAGGTAAAGGAGGCGGTGGAGGGCGCCCTGGGGCGTGTGGGCCTCTCTGGGTTCGGGCGCCGCCCTCCCCACCACCTATCAGGAGGAGAAAAGAAGCGTGTGGCCATTGCAGGCGTGCTCGCGATGGACCCGGATGTGCTGGTGTTCGACGAGCCGACAAGCGGCCTCGACCCGTCGGGGTCAGAGGACATCATGGAGCTCCTTGACGAGCTGAACCAGCAGGGGAAAACGGTCATCATCTCGACACACGACATCGAGCTCGCCTATCCCTGGGCCGACCGTGCCATCCTCCTCCTGAATGGGCGGATCCTCCAGGAAGACGTCCCGGATGTCGCTTTTGGAAACCCGGAACTCGTGCGGAAGGCCCGCCTCTCCATGCCCACGGTCCTCGAACTATACCTGGAACTGGGCCGAAGGGGTTTTTGCCTCCCGGAGCGCCGGCCAAAGACGGTGCTCGATATGCTCAACGTCATCGACCGGGCCTTCAGGAACAAGCCCTGCTACACACAGCCGGGCAGCATCACCCTCTTTGACATCGACTCTTCACACGATACGGATATCCCGGGATGGTGCGCCGCACATCCGGGCGTTCCCGTGGGGGCAATGGGGACCCGTGCGAAGCAGCGGGCTGCAGACGAGAAGATATGGCTTGACTTCACCTATGGAGTCATCGACAAGTGCATCCTGAAGGCGCTGCTCGGTGAGCACAGCCTCATTATCGTCACAGGGAGCATGGTGGGGAGGGTCCACGAGAGGGTTCGGGAGTTCTGCCGGGAGAACCAGGTTGAGATTCAGGTCTCCTCTCTCTCAAAAAGGCATGGATGACGCCCCGGCCTGGCAGGACCCAATGGGTTGACAACAGTTCTCATCTTCGCAAAGGAGATACGATCAGATGCCAATATTTGTCAATCCTGCTGTGTGCCATACGTTGATTCGAACCAGGCCGGCAACTATGGGAGCAGAGAGTGACGAGGTGGTCTGATACGGCTGCTATTCCTTCGAGGGCTGACAGCGAGACGCTCAGCGTAGCATTCACCCTGGTCTTTCGGCAGGGCCGGGCTCCTCCCTCGTGCCCGAGCCCCCGCGAAGCAGAACTCTTAAACCAGATATGCGACAGGGTGCAGGCGGCATCTCCTGCCGCGTGCAGGGATGCACTCATTCGCGTGAGAAAACTCTCCTATGACGTGTATATTGTCTGTGATGAATTCCGGGAAGGGATTTTCGGCACCGGGGATGAAGCACAGGCAGCGGCGATCAATGCCCTTGCTGAGATCAACCCCGGTTTTTCCAAAGAGGAGTACCGGACGGCATTCGTAACAGGAATGATGTGGACGGCATTCTGACAGGTCATGTCGACGCTTCCTCTTCCTTCATTTTTTCAAGGAGCAAAACAACTTCCGTTCCCTTCTTCTTCGCCTCTGCGATTGCGGTCGGGTGTCCCCGGATTCCCTGATATCTGTCCATGTCGTTTGCGATGATGTTGTCGTAGTACTCGAAGCCGAGAGTGTTGAAAAATGCGGTGACAGCCGGGAATGCCGCGTCAAAGACATTGTCCCAGGAGAGACCTGCGGTGGAGATGAAGATGCCCTTGTGCCGGCGGATCTGCTCGTTTGGAAAGTACAGGTTCTTCAGGATGAATTTCCTGGCCCACATGAACTGCGCCCGATCGATGAGTCCTTTCAGTTCCGCGGTGATCCCCATACTGTAGATGGGGGAGGCGACCGCAAGGCATTCGGCCGCAAGGATCCGGTTGAAGAGAGGGATTGCGTCGTCTTTCACGACACACTCCCCTGTCTTGTGGCAGGCATTGCACCCCCTGCAGGGGTGGTAGTCAAGATCCTTGAGGATGATCTTCTCCACCTGCCCGCCCGCTGAATCCGCGCCCTCGAGGAAGGCGTCGAGGAGGGTCTCCGTATTCCCGTGCCTGTGGGGGCTTCCGGACAGGCCGAGGACGCTGACCGGCATGAATTACCCCCCGAGCCTCTTCTTCACTTCGGTGATAACCTCCTTCCCGATCCTCGTGGCATCAGCCTGTGCAGTGGGGTGTTGGAGGATGGCACCCTTCTCATCGACATTGTTCACCATCAGGTAGTGGATGTCTGCGTCCCTGACATCGATGACGTGGAAGAAGCACTTGACGCTCGGGACCGCGCCGTCAAAGACATGGCCCCAGTTCTGCCCGGCGGTGGAGAGGAATATCCCGAGGCGCTTCCCCTTTCGTTCGGGCGGCACGACAGGGAGCTTGAGGACGTATTTCCTGGACCGGAAGACCTGGAAACGGTCGATGAGCGCCTTGGCCTGGGCGCATATCCCCATGCAGAAGATCGGGGCAGCGAGAATGATGCAATCGGCCTCGATGATCTTGTCGTGCAGGACGTCCATCCCATCACGCTGCACGCACCGGTTCAGCGTCTCGCAGGCATTGCAGCCCCTGCAGGGGTTCACATTGGCTTCCGTCAGGGGAATTTTTTCGATGACCACCCCGTCCTCCTCTGCCATTGACGAGAGGACCCAGTCGAGGAGCGTCTCGGAGTTCCCGCCCCGCCGCGGGCTCCCGGCAAACGCAAGGACCTTGATCTCCATTGAACACCGGTATGACACCGGAGATGAAAAAATGATTTGAACAGGGGTATATAAGAGAAGCGACCGCGGAAAAATGAGAGTTTTTTAGGATTTTAAATCTTCTTGAAGCAGAGGTACCAGTCCTTGCACTCGTACCCCTCGGAGAGACGCCTGTCCATCTCCTCTTTGTTCTTCGGTGCCGGGACCACCACCTTGTCACCGGGCTGCCAGTTCGCAGGGGTCGCGACCCCGTACTTGTCGGTTGTCTGGAGGGACTTGACGAGGCGGACTATCTCAGGCATGAACCGCCCGGCAGTCAGCGGGTAATAGATCATTGCCCGCAGTATCCCCTTGTCATCGATAAAGAAGACTGCCCTGATTGCAGCAGTGCTGCTCTGGCCGGGATGAATCATCCCATACTTCTTGGCGACCTTCATGTCAAGGTCGGCAATGATGGGGAACGGGATATCGACCCCCATCTTCTCCTTCACGTTCCTGATCCATGCGAGGTGGGAATGGACCGAGTCGATGGAGAGGCCCATTAACTGGACGTTGAGTGACTTTAAATCCTCTGCGATTGCGGAGAATGCGATGAACTCGGTAGTGCACACCGGGGTAAAATCCGCAGGGTGCGAGAAGAGCACGAGCCATTTCCCCTTGAAATCAGAGAGCTTTACCATGCCCTGGGTGGTGAGGGCCTCAAAATCAGGGGCCGGCTCGCCGAGAATGGGCATTGAACTAAATTCACCGCACATTTCAATTCACTCCTTCATCAGTTCATCGAGCTGCGCCTTTCCATATACGTAGGCTGGCATGCCTGCCAGGAGGAATGCAACTCTCAATGCTTCTTCCACCTCGTTCTTTTTAATCCCCAGGTTTGCGGCACCTGCAAGCTGCGCCCTTGTGGCATGCTGGTCGCGAAGCGATGCGGCGATGGCGATTGCAATGAGCTTTTTTGTCTTCCGGGTGAGTGCTCCGTCGTCCCAGATGTGCCCCTCGAGCTTCATCACCATCTCGTACATCATGGGGTCCTTCTCTGCAAGTTCCTTGAAGAACTTCGGGACCTTGCCGATCATCTTCTCAAGGTCTTTGATATTTTTGGTCTCTTTTGCCATAGCCGCATCACTTCTTCAGCTTCATGGGCTGGCCGCAGCAGACGAGTTCTCCCCCGCCGACAACCTTCACCACGACGACATTTCCACAGATCTCACATTCGAACTGCTGTCCTTCCTTTGATACATTCACCATGATCCCCCTCCAAGCTTAAAAAGTCCCGGAAATACTATGCATCCGGGAACCATCCATATTCTGAAGACGATACCCTGGACTTGCTCCCGCTGTGAAGAAAAAAATGAAAGTTACTGGTTGCTCTTTCCGCGCTTCGGCGGGTTCATCACATCTTCCGGGGTCTTGATGTCCGGGCGGATGTGTGTCATCGGGAAACACTGGTACTCTTCACAGGAGCATGACGGGCATTTTCTCAAGTCCTGCTCGACAGCGTCGAGCGTCAGTTCCCGTCCGCAGTCCAGACAGACGTATTTGCCGGGGCCAACTTTCTGCCCGGCTTTTGCCTTCTCGGTCAGGTCTATCACCAACTCGGTATATGGTTCAAGTCATTATTTATGGCTTTTGTTCTTCCCCATCAAACCCCGATATTTGGGGTAACACGCACTTGTATACCTGGCTGCTGCCAAATATAAGGGCAACAATCCGAAGATATATGCGGGGGCCCTGCCACCTAACTGTATGGGATACCGCATCATCGGGCTGCTCGGAAGCCCGCTCCCTCATGGAAACACCGCGAAACTCCTGGATGCAGCGCTTAAGGGCGCTTCCGATGCCGGTTGCGGAGTGGAGAAGATCGAGGTCGCACACCTCGCGTTCCGGCCCTGCAGGGAGATATTCTACTGCAGGGAGCACGAGACCTGCGCCATGAAGGATGACATGACTGCCATCTATGAGAAATTCCGTGAACTGGACAGCCTGATCGTTGCGACCCCCGTCATGACGATGGGGATCCCCGGGGCATTGAAGTCCTTCATGGACCGGTTCCAGGTCTTTTTCATGGCAAAATACATGCGGAAAAAAGCCCTGGTCCCAAAGGAGCGTCGTGCCCACCGCCGGGGGCTCTACCTCGGGATTTCCGGGATGAAGGTTGCGAATGTCTTTGACGGTGCGAAGATGACGATGAGCGCATTCTTCTCCATAATCGACGTGCAATACTGGGATGATCTTCTCGTACCTGACATGGACACCATCCAGGATATCACCACAAGACCGGACCTTCTGGAGTCGGCATACAAAAAGGGCTATGAGATGGGTCGGCTGCTCGTGGAAGGGAGCGCCTGATCAGAGATGTCCCTGCTCTTTTAAGCTCAGGTAGCCAGTCCGTGCGACAATGAGATGATCGAGAAGCCTGATACCGAGGAGATCGCCGGCATCCCTCAGTTGTCGAGTGATGGCCAGGTCCTGGGAACTTGGCTCAAGAGTCCCCGAAGGGTGGTTATGCACGCAGATCACCGCGGCCGCCCGGTCGGTGATGGCGTCCGCGAACACCTCGCGGGGATGAACAAGGCTGTGGTTCAGGAGGCCGACGGTGATGGTCCGGGTGGCAATCACCTCGTGTGCACCGTTTAAGGTGACGCAGATGAAATGCTCCTGGCGCTGCCCGTTCAGCCCGGCGACGAGAGGGAGGATGTCGGCGGGCGCCTGGATCTTTACCCTGGCCTCTTCCTCATTTTTGAGGTATCGCCGGGCGAGTTCCATCGACGCGAGGATCTGGGATGCCTTCCCTTCCCCGACCCCGCGTATGGAGGTCAGGTCATTGTAGGTGATTGTATCCGCGCTTTCCCGAAAGAGCCTGGCAATCTCCCTTGCCACCTGGAAGACATCGCGGCCCTGCATGCCGTTTCCGATGATGGCGGCAATCAGCTCCTGGTCCGAGAGTGAGCGTGCCCCCTTTTTCGCGATCTTCTCACGGGGCCTGTCGCACCTGTCGAGTTCCCTCATCCGTTTCATCTGGGATCGCAGGGGAAGCATGTGCAGGGGAACCAGAAAAATGGCACGCATTCATACCCAAAAGCCAGGGCTGCTGTTCGAAATAATTTGGGGTTGCAGGCATGTGCCAGGACAAGAATATACCGGGTGGCCCCGGGATATCTCCTGCTCCTGGCTGGGGAGAATACCTACTTTTAAGGCGCCCTCTCTCAAACATACCACCATGGCAACCATGGAGAATGCGATGGAGGCCTTTGCAGGTGAGTCGCAGGCCAACCGTAAGTATGCCGCGTTTGCAGACCAGGCAGAATCCGAAGGGTACAAGAACATTGCCCGCCTCTTCCGGGCCGCCTCTGAAGCCGAGGCGATCCACGCGAAGAAGCTCCTCAAGGCGATGGGAAAGATCCACGCCACCAAAGAGAACCTGGCAGAATCGGTTTCGGGGGAGACCCACGAGTTCAAGGAGATGTACCCCGCGTTCCTGAAGGAGGCTGAGTCCGAGAAAAAAAGCGACATCGGGCTTGTCTTCACCTACGCGATGAAGGCTGAGGAGGTCCATGCAACGCTCTACAAGGAGGCGCTCAATAACCTGAACCACGGCCAGGATATGTCCAACCGCACGGTGTACATCTGCCCTGTCTGCGGCAATGTCTTCCTTGGGACGGCCCCGGAAAAGTGCCCGATCTGCATGGCAGTCCGAAAAGTGTTCAGGACAGTTGAATAACCCCATTCATTTTCTCTTGCGTTCTGTCTTTTGCGGAGGAGAGAGGAGGTCCCATGCCTGCGGGTATAGGCTTCTTGTGTATTGATATAGAACCTGGAGCAGAGATATTCCCATGATGATCTTGCGCATCTCTCTTCTAATCCTTGCATGTGTCCTTGTTCTTGCAGCAGGCTGCCTTGGGAATGCCCCCGGTTCCCCCATCACGACAGCCTCACCTGCACCGACGACTATGCCCCCTCGTACGCCCACGTTGTCCCTCGTCCCCGAGCCTACCGACATCATGCCCCCCACATACTCGGTGACAGTGCAGGTGGTAAAGAACACCATCGCCACCAATCCCACCATCACGGTAACGTATGAAGGAGGCCAGGGGCTGGCATTCACGCAATCCATGACAGCGGAAGTGATCAGGTCAGATGGAACGGTCGACCAGCAGACTGTGCAAAGCCCGCAGATGGGATCAGAGATCGTGCTCACCGGCACGACCAGGACCGACCGGGTAATCGTATACGTGACTATGGTCAACGGGGTTACCTACAGGGTGTTTGACAAGGATATGCCATTCCAGCCGATCAACCCCCAGTACTGATTTTCCTACAACCCCATTTTCCAAAATCCCCCGGGCGAATGAGGGATGGGACGACTCCTCTTCTCACCGGGTATTCTGTCAGGGCATCTCATTCAGGTGACAGGAATCAGCTACACACCCCGCTCCACCACGTTTATTACTCATCCCCGGCAAACCCCCCATCATGCCCAGGGTCACCGTCTACTATACCCAGAACTGCCCCTACTGCCGCATGCTGAAGGCTTTCCTGGAAAAGCACAGCGTCGATTACATGGCAATCGACGTAGGGACCGACCGGGAGCAGGCCGGGAAGATGGTGGAGCTCTCCGGACAGTACGGAGTCCCGGTCACGACCGTCGACGATGAGGTCATCGTGGGATTTGATGCCCAGCGGTTGAACGAGCTCTTCGGGACCGCAAGGGAAGGAGACATCTACGACGTACTCATTGTCGGTGCGGGGCCCGCAGGGCTCACGGCAGGTGTCTACTGCTCGAGGAAGATGGTAAAGACAGTCATCATCTCTGAGAACATCGGGGGACAGGCCCTTGAGAGCTGGGCGATCGAGAATTACATGGGGTATCGCATGGTCACAGGGGAAGACCTGATGCACAAGTTCGAGGAGCAGGTCAGGGGAGAGCACATACACCTCGAACTTGACCGGATCCAGGCGATCAGGAGGGAAGGGGACCTCTTCGTGGTTGATACCGCAACGGGAGGCACCTATTCCACCAAGACAGTCATCCTTGCCCAGGGGAAGCGTCCCAGGAAACTCGGGGTGGAAGGGGAGGAGAGATACCTGGGCCGCGGCCTTTCCGTCTGCTCAACCTGCGACGGCCCGCTCTTCCGGGACAAGGTGGTCGCGGTGGTCGGCGGCGGGAACTCGGCCCTCCAGACCGCGATCGAGATGAGCAAGATTGCACGCGAGGTCCACCTTGTCGTCAGGAGCACGATAAAGGCAGACGAGGCCTACGTGAAGCAGTACGAGCAGCAGGGAAACATCCGCACTTACCTTCACCACACGGTCGCAGCGCTGCACGGGAACGCCATGCTCAACGGCATCACGCTAAAGGACCGCGAGTCCGGCAAGGAGACCACAATTTCCCTCGACGGGGTCTTTGCGGAGGTGGGATGGATACCGAACACCGATTTCCTCGAAGGATTCCTGCGTCTCAACGGCCAGAAGGAGATCGAGATCGACATCAACTGCCACACGAGCGTTCCCGGAGTCTTTGCGGCCGGTGACGTGACGAATATCAGGACCAAGCAGATCATCACTGCCGCCGGAGAGGGGGCAAAGGCGGCGCTCGAGGCCTACGATTACCTGGTAAAACTGGAGTGAACCATCTCACCCCTCTTTTTTGAAGACCACTATCCTGTTGGTGTTGGTCCCATGGGCGTTATTCCCGATGCCCCAAATGTGGGATGTCTTGGTGAAGTCCTGCAGGTTCACGAGTATCCCTTCGCACGAGAACCCGGCGCGGACACCGAGCGGCACCACCGTCTCGTCGAGTCTGACAGTCCCCCCCTTTACTTCACCGACCTCGAAGGCAATATGGCCCCCGCTCCTCGTGACGCGGAAGAGTTCGTACAGCGTCTGCTGCATTACTTTCCTCCAGTCGGGGAGTGAGCGGGTGACGGTGAGGTTTTTTTCCACAGTTCCGGGGTCTATCCCATTGAACCAGCAACGGAGCCAGTTGTCGGACGAGTACTGGACCACGTCAAGGAACGGAGGAGAGGTGATGGTAAGCTGGACGGTGCCGTCACCGATCCCCGGAGTCCGCCGCGAGTCGCCCGAAAGGAAGAGGGCATTCTCCCCCGATTTCCGCAGGCGTTCCTTCTGGATTTCGCTCACGTCCTTCAGGAGGGAAAGGGTCTTTTTCAGGATCAGAGCTCTTGTGTCCCGGTATGGCGGTACCTGGTCCCTCTTCTGGTTGATCCGTATCTGCCGCATGGGTGAGACTGCCTGGTTCGGCGGGAGCGTGTAGACTGAGAAGAAGCCGCTTGAATGGCCTGTCAGCCTGTTGGTGGCGACCATGCGTATCCAATCGTCGACATGGTCGATGTCCCCGTCCCTCTCTCTCTCGAGCAGGTAGTTGCGAAGAGAGGAGATCTCCGCCTCTGTCCCGGGGTGAAAGAACATGGAGAGGTCCATCTCGGCCCCCGCACCGGTATCAATGGGTATCGCCTCGAGCCTTGACTTCACATCGGCAGTATCAGGCAGAAAGAAACGGGGGCGGGTGAGGAGGCGCGAGAGTGGATTGGCGTCGTTTGCCGCAACAGCCCTCCCCAGCAACCCGGCCTCGATGACGGTGGTCCCCCTCCCGCTGAAGGGGTCGTATACCAGGTCACCTGGTTTCGTCAGGAGGTTGATGAAGTAGGCGGGCAGCTGCGGCTTGAAGCAGCCGCGGTAGGAGACCTCGTGGAGGGATGAACCCTGCCGCTGCCTCGCGGTCCAGAACTCGCCGGTGCTGCGTATAACCTGGATTCCATATACCGAAAGGGATTCGGTGATGACATCTCCGGCTCCCCTGAACCGAAGGTCGCCTGCCCCTGTCATTGCATGTAGTATTGAGCCCCTTTTGCTCATCAACCTCTCCACCCGGGATGAAGGATCGCAATCCGACCAGTTAATGGTCCGGGATACCCATACTCTGGGCATGCACGAGCCGTCCCGGAAGATTGTCCACATGTTCTTCGGAGTGGGAATTGCCGCACTTGCATATCTCCTCCCAAAAGACCTGATAGTCCTCCTTCTCGCGGCCTCAATATTTATCGGGTTCATCCTCGCCGAAGGGGTGTTGCGGGGATATCGTATCCCGCTCGTTTCCCTTCTCATCCGCAACCTTGAGCGCGACGGCGAATACCCCGGGAAAGGGGCTTTCTACTTCGCCGCAAGCGCCCTCTTCTGCGTACTCTTCTTCGATGCGGAAATTTCGGTCCCTGCAATACTCTCGCTCGCGGTCCTTGACGGCGCAGCCACGCTCGTGGGACTGCGGTGGGGGAGGCACCGGATCACGAACGGGAAATCTGTGGAGGGCTCGGCAGGAGGGGTGCTCGTCAACATCCTGGTGCTCGTATTTTTCCTCCCGCCCCTCCCTGCAATCGCAGCCTCGGTCGCCGCCGGTGTGGTGGAACTGGTCTCTCCCGTGGACGACAACCTCACCATCCCGGTCTGCATCTGCATACTTCTCACCCTGATGGGCGTATAGTGGCATCACTTTCTCCCTGCACCGTGCAACTTTATCTGGATATACCTGGAATACTCATCTGACATGGCCATCGGGAAAGGCGCGTACCTCAAGGCCATCACTTCGTCGAGGCTTGGCTCATCCCGCATTCTTGACAGGACGATGGAGGGAAGCACGCCCCCATCAGTCTTTATCGGGAGCTGGAACTACCCGAAGGTCTACGCCGGCCCGCTAATCGCGCCGGTTCGCGAGGAGTGTGGGATCATGGACACCCCGGAGGCATGGATCCCGGCAGGGTGGTCACAGGAGGAAATCCTCTCGTGCCGCCTCGACCTGGTGAGGGGAAAGCGGGTCTGCGATGTCACCTGTGTCGATGACCCTGATGCCTGCCGGCTGCAGGAGATTGCTCTCTCGGCGGGATCAATCGAGAGCCAGGCATTATTCTCGGAGACCCCGGCGGGGACCTCTTTCTCTGAAGAGCACACCCCGTTTGGCCCGAGCGCCCACCTGCTCGAATTCGAGGCCGAAAGCAGCCGGTTCGAGCCACACCTGGAGCGGTGCTACTACGATTCTGATCTCCCTGCATCTGAGGCTATCCTCACTCTCCACAGGGATGGGGTTCCCTTCAGCAGCATCCAGAAGGCTCTCTCGGTGGGATCGCTTGGGACGGGAGGAAAGAGGAGGATGGTCCCCACCCGGTGGTCGATTACCGCCTGCGACACGACTCTCGCCGACCGGTTCCTTTCCAGGGTCCGTCATAACCGCCTGATCGACACGATACGGGTCCACGAGTTCTCGAGCCTCAACAATCACTACGCGGTCATCCTCCTCCCCACCCCCTGGCAGTACGAGTGGATGGAGGCATTCCTCCATATCAGGGGAAACGAGGAGCTGCTCTTTTCAGATTACGAGGAGTTCCGTGGGAAGAAGGGGTATTCCTGCGTGGGGGGCTGCTACTACTCCTGCAAGATGGCAGTGCTGGAGGGCCTCGAGAAGGAGGGGGTGCAGGCTGGGGCGATCGTCCTTCGGGAGGCCCGCAAGGGATATATCCCCATGGGGGTCTTCAATGTCAGGGAGAACGTGAGGCAGGCGATGCACCAGCCGTTCCGTGAATTCGAAGACCTCCCCTCGGCTCTCGCGGATGTATCGATGCGAATGACTCTTCCCATGGGGAGGTTCGTAAACGAGAGCACGGTACTGAAGTCACAGTTCCGGGCGAGGCAGACCACACTTGATTCTTTTTTTAGACCTGGAAAGAGCAGTGTATGCATTCCCCCGGATTCCACTGCATAAGATCTTTCCGGGACATCCCGAGGTCCCCACCTCTCAATCAAACACGATCCGGTACAGCCCCTCCATGGCATCACGAGCTGCCTTCTCGCTGTTCTCTTTTACAGGCACGATGAATTCAGGTTTTACCGGTGCAGGCCGGCCATGCTCTACTGACCGCGAGGGAAGATTGTAGACCGTATCCTCGATCTGCACGATACCCGGGGCGAGGATGTACGCCCTCATTGGGGGTATGTTGTAGGGGAGCCATGGATTAGTCATGGTCGTCATGCAGTGTGATGGCTACATGACAAAGAATGTTGTGAAGGTGTAATGTTGATGGGATAACTTCATTAAACAGGGAAAAAAGAGATAGAAGTCCGATCACACAGCTTTTTCGGCCTTTTTTTTGTCCTTCTCACGGTAGCCTTCCAGGAGAAGGGTGGTGATATTCTTCACCGGCCGGTCGGTGTGCTCCATGATATGGAACTCGCAGAACGGGCAGGAGCTGACAACGATATCTGCCCCTGTCTTCTCTATCTCTTCCCTCCGCTTCTCTGCGAGCGCTGCGGCCTCCTCGGGAACTCCCGATCTTACGCCACCGCCAGACCCGCAGCAGATGGCCGGCATCTCTACAAGATCCACGACCTGCGTGATCAGTTCACGCGGCAGATCCCGGATCCCCTGCCCCCTCATCAGGTGGCATGGGTCGTGGTAGGTGGCCTTCAGGGGCAGCCTCGCCGGGGGCTCGATCCCGTATTTGGTCAGCAGCTCGTTGATGTCGAGCACCCTGAAGGGAGTCCTGTAGTCATTTTTGAGGGTTGACCCGCATCCGGCGCACATGGTGAGCACAGTGTCGATATTCCGGAATACGAACGCGTCGATGTTCCTCCTCTTGAGGGTATCGAGGTAGTCCCACTGGCCCGTCCTGATCAGCGGTGATCCGCAGCAGACCTGCTCCTTTGGGATAATGACACGAATGCCGTTCCGGCGCAGCACTTCCATTGCGTCAAGTGCGGTCTGTGGCAGCCGCTGGTTGTACATGCACCCGACGAAGAACCCCACAGTGGCTTTCACCGGGCCGTACGGCTCGATCACCTCTCCGACCTGCTCCATGAAGGTGGGCTCGGTCCGCGTGACGCTCCTCCCGGTCTCCCTCACCAGTTTCTCGACCTCCTGGTGGCGCGGGAGTGTCAGCCCCTTCCTGTTCGCGAGGGAACGCAGCTTCTCAATGGCTTTGCCGGGAAGCTGGATGTCTTTAGGGCATACCTTCCAGCAGGCCTGGCATGAGGTGCAGGTAAACAGCCCCTTCGAGACTGCGTCCGTCACCCGGTCCTTTGAATCCCTGGGATCGAGCGCGAGGCGGAGGTTCTGCCGCATCGCGGTCGGCCCGGCAAAGGAGGTCACGTCCATCGCAGGGCATACAGAGACGCAGGCGAGACACTCGATGCAGCTTCGAAGCGGCTTGATGAGTTCGACCTCTTCCTTGCTCGGCATTGCCGGCTTGTCACCGGGCTCGAGGTGCGAAAGAGCCTCAAGCGCAGGCTCGAGGTCGACGATGAGATCCTTTTTCACCGGGAGTTTCAGCGGCTCGATGGTCATCCCGTCCCTGGCTTCTTCCATGCAGGCCAGCACAGGCTCCCCGTTGATCCGGACGGCGCAGCTTCCGCACTGCCCGGAACCGCAGCACCATCGGTAGGAGAGCGTGGGATCGATCTCGTCATGGATGGCATGGAGGACGTGGAGGACACGTGCTCCCTCGTTGACCTCCACGAGGTACGTCTGATAGTGCGGTTTTTCGTCCTGATGGGGGTCGAACCTCTGGATCCTCACCTTCATCTTCTTCATGCCTTCACCCCCGTCTCGATTCCCGACTGCGTGAGCGACTGGTAACTGTGCCCGTAGGGAGAGGTCTGGGGGTCCCACGTCTGGGTCACGTCTTTGCGGACGTGGGCACCCCGCGACTCTTTCCTGATCAGCGCCCCTTTCACCACCAGCGAGGCAGTCGTGAGCATGTTCTGCAGGATGCAGCATTCCGCAAGGTTGGACCGCCCGGAAGCCTTTAAGCGCAATGAAGAAAGGTGATTGATCACCCCGAGTGTCTTCTCGAGTTCCTTCGCGGTCCTGAATATCCCTGCCCCCTCCCACATGGCAGTCCGGAGCGATCGTGCGACTGTGGACGGCACGACCTCGCCATCAAAGAACGCGGAGAGCCTTGCCTCCTGCGCATCCATGGCCCTCTGATCGATACGTCCACTCTTCTTTCCTGACTTTCCTGCAGCCTCTCCAGCCCTCTTCCCAAACACCTGGGTGTCTGCGAGGGCATTTCCTCCCAGCCGGTTGGCGCCATGGACCCCGCCGGCCACTTCACCGCATGCATACAGGCCGGAAATGGTCGTCTCCCCGTTCTCTGTGATTCTATGGCCCCCCATCATGTGGTGGGCAGTGGGTGCGACCTCCATCGGTTCTTCCCGGATGTCCACCCCGAACTTGAGGAACTGCTCGAGCATGACAGGGAGCTTCTCCTCGATCTGCTGCCGCGGGAGGTGGGTCACGTCAAGGTAGACCCCGCCATGGCCAGTGCACCGCCCCTCAAGGATCTCGGTCGCGATTGCACGGGACACCACGTCGCGGGTGGAGAGTTCCATCCTCTCGGGGTCATAACGGTTCATGAAGCGCTCGCCGAGGCTGTTCTTCAGGACGCCACCTTCCCCCCTTACCGCTTCGGTGATCAGCCGGCCTCTTGCATCGTATGGGTACACGGCGCCTGTCGGGTGAAACTGGACCATCTCCATGTCGATCAGCTCGGCCCCTGCACGGTACCCGATTGCGAAACCGTCGCCTGTTCCACTCGAGGAGTTCGTGGATATGTCGTAAATCCTGGTCCCGCCACCGGTTGCAAGAACGGTGCTGTCGGCACGGATAGCGACCAACTCGTCCTTCTCGGTGAGCCCCACCGCCCCAAGTACCCTATCGCCATCCTTCAGGAGGTCAAGCGCGCAAACCTCGTTCATCACGTCGACATCCGTTCCCGCGAGCCGCTCTACGAGGGTCGCCATCATCTCGTGGCCGGTGCGGTCTCCGGCATAGCACGTGCGGGGAAACCTCTGCCCCCCGAATGGTCTCTGGGCCACCTCGCAGCAGTCGGTCACGTCAAAGACCGCTCCCCACTGCAGGAGGTCATCGATCCTCTTCGGTGCCTCGTCCACCAGGATTCGTACGAGATCAGGGTCGTTCAGGTACGCACCACCCTTCATCGTGTCCTCGAAGTGGATCTCGCAGGAGTCCTGCTCCCTGAGCACCGCGTTGTAGCCTCCCTCGGCCATTGTCGTGCACCCACCTTTTCCGGTGAGGGTCTTTGAGACGAGAACAGTCTCCCCGTAGCCGGAGGCCTCGATGGCAGCCCGGACCCCGGCCCCGCCACTCCCGATGACCAGGACATGGCAGTCCAATAATTCAGCTGACCGCATCTTATTATAAGGTGGGTCATATACGTACATAAATAGCTTGTAAAGGACAGCGTGAGCCCAAATGAGGTTTTTGATGAAATTTGGCGGCACTTCCGTTGCAGACGGGACGAGTGTCTCCCGGGTTGTGGATATTGTGCAATCCTGTTATGCCGCGGGAAACGAGGTTGCGGTGGTGGTCTCGGCCCAGCGGGGTGTCACCGACCAGCTGATCACCATGGCCACCGAACTGGCCAATAGCACCGATTCCAGCGGGATCGAATCGTTCATCAACTCCTTGCGAATCCGGCACGGAAAGGTCCTCCTCGATTCGGCAGAGGATTACGCCGACGAGGTGGGCATCCTGCTGGAGGAGCAGCTCTGCAACCTCGAGAACATCCTCAACGCGGTGCATAATCTGAGGGAGCTGACTCCCCGATCAAGGGACTACATCATCACGTTTGGCGAGAGGCTCAACAGCTTGGTGGTATCTGCCGCATTCCGACAGCGTGGAATCCCCTCTATGACACTGGACGGGTGTGAAGCCGGCATAGTCACCACGGCGAACCACGGCGAGGCCATGGCACTTCCCATGAGTGAGGGAAAGATCCAGAGCAGGGTCCTCCCGCTTCTTGCGGACTCGGTCCCCGTCATCATGGGCTTCATGGGGTGCACGGATAAGGGCGTCGTCACCACCCTGGGACGATCCGGCTCGGATTACTCGGCTGCAATCATCGGCGCAGCCATCAATGCAGACGAGATCCTGATATGGACGGACGTGGACGGCATCATGACATCCGACCCGAGGCTGATCCCTGATGCCAGGGTGATCTCTTCCATCTCGTACCTGGAGGTGATGGAGCTCTCGTATTTCGGCGCAAAGGTGATGCATCCCCGGTCCATCGAGCCGGCAATGAACAAGAACATCCTCGTCCGTGTGAAGAATACCTTCAACCCCGATCACCCGGGAACCGCGATCGTCAGGGGCGAGAAGAGGGACAGCCGCGTAGTGAAAGCCCTCACCTACATCGAGAAGGTGGCGATGGTCAACATCTGCGGGGCCCAGATGATCGGGAGGCCTGGTGTTGCCAGGGCGATATTCAGCCAGCTTGCCGACAGGGACGTGAACGTGATGATGATCTCCCAGGGATCATCTGAAGCAAACATCACCCTCGTTGTGGAGGAGAGCCAGGAAGAGACGGCGAGGGAGGCCCTTCTTGCCCTCGTTAAGCAGGGGATGGTCAGGCAGGTGACCTCCAACAGGGACGTCTGCGCAGTGGCAGTAGTGGGTTCGGGAATGGCCGGGGCAAAGGGGACTGGCGGCAGGATATTCACTGCGCTCGGGAATGGCGGGATCAACGTAATGATGATCTCCCAGGGCTCTTCCGAAGTCAACATCTCGTTCGTGGTAAGGCAGGAGGACGGACCCAGGGCCATGCGCATCCTCCATGAGGAGTTCCACCTTTCAGAGGAGGACAATGAGTAGCCCACGCACCTACCGGGATGCCGGGGTTGATATCGGCCTTGAGGCACGCGCCATCTCTGCACTCGTGCAGAACCTCTCGTTCAGGCGAAGGGGAGCGTATCCCATGATGGGGGGCGTCGGCCACTTTGCCGGGCTGATAGACTTCGGCGACATTGCGCTCGCCCTCACGGTTGACGGCGTTGGCACGAAGATGCTGGTGGCTGACCGTCTCCAGGACTGGTCGACAGTGGGAATCGACTGCATGGCCATGAATGTCAACGACCTCTACGTGATGAACATGGAGCCGGTGGCATTCGTCGACTACATCGCCACCGATCGCCTCTCTGTCGGGCAGATGGCACAGATAGGCGAGGGCTTAAACGAGGGGGCTCGGCAGGCAAATGTGAATATCGTCGGCGGGGAGACCGCCACTCTCAAGGGGCTCGTGAATGGCCTTGACCTTGCAGGGACGTGCCTCGGGGTCCAGAGGAAGGAGAGAGTGATTGCTGGCGAGAAGATCCGCCCCGGGGACCTGGTGGTGGGGCTCCCCTCTTCCGGTATCCACAGCAACGGACTCTCCCTTGCCCGCCGGGTAGTGGAGAGCCACGACGCATGGGACGAGACGCTCTCGAGCGGCAGGAGCATAGGGAGGGAACTTTTAGTGCCCACCCGCATCTACCACGAGGTGCTCGACCTCGCGAGAGAGACAGAGATACATGGGATGTGCCACGTTACCGGAGGAGGTCTCCTCAACTTCTCACGGCTGACCGGTTTCGGGTTCGAGTTCACGGACCCGATGCCTCCCCAGGAGATATTCTCGTGGGTCCAGGAGCATGGGGAGGTCGAGAGAGCCGAGATGTACCGGACGTTCAACATGGGAATGGGCTTTGCCTGCATCGTCCCCGACGGTGCCGAAGGCCCGGTCCTCAAGAGAGTGAGAGGAAGCCAGGTGGCAGGGGTCGTCACCGCCCGTCCCGGCATATACCTGGAGGAAGAAGAGATCCGTTGAACGTATTATTCAGCCGTATCGGGGCCATACCCGCACTCGGCGGCGGTGATGGGGTAGATCCTTGCCCTGTCTCCAAGGATTGCCGAGTTTCCCGTCGGGTCGTCTATCCGTAGCGTGACAGGGAGCCTGCCTTTCTTTACTTCTGCGATCTGCTCGCGCAATTGCAATGCGTTCCTCCTCTCGTCATCATCGTCTGTCCAGCCGATCACGCTCTCAAGGACCGCGTCGATCCGGTTCAGCACCCCCTCGACGTTTGAGACAAAGCCCTCGCAGGCCGGACCGGGGTCGACGTGCACGCCAAGTTCCGGGATGCTGATGACCCCGTTCATGCTCCGGACCACCCTGATATCAAGGTCGGCTGGTGACTCGATAGTAAGTTCCCACCGCGAAGGTTCGGCGTTCTTTAAAAGTTCTGTGTCTGCAAGGCGGTATCCGCAGGTTGGGCACAGTGCCGAGATGATGAGGATCTCAAAAAAGTAGGGAATCTCTTCTGTCTGGTAGATGTATTCTATCTCTGTTCCGCAGGCCGGGCAGGGACCGGGTACCACCTGCCGCACTCTTCAGCTGACCCCGCCGATTTTGTCCCTGGAGATCTTCACGGAGTTCGGGGTGATGACCACGTACCGCTGGTCTCCAAGCCCAATGATGTCCCCATTGACATCTTTTGCCACTTCTTTGAGGTCCTTGAGCACCCGCTCGTACATGACCTTGTCGGCCTTCAGCTTGGCGATATCGACGATCACGATGTTGCCGTTGTAAATCTCATCCTTGACGCGCGGACTGTCCTTGATATCCCCGACACTGGCAATCTTCACGAACAGTGCAGGTGCACCTGCCTCCGCCTCCTCGAATGCCTCGAGGTCAAGGTCCATGTAATCGTCTTCCGACGAGGGGGTACTCTTTCCAAGAAGGGTGTCCAGGAATTTAACCATAGGAAAATTGTCTATTGTCATTTATTTAATAGTATCTATGTAAATTGGCATATTTCCTCTTGGGAAGCCTTAGTTTCCCGATTGAGTGTCCGTGGTGCGGCAAAAGAGTGCCGGACATCCGCATCAGATCTCAAGAGACCAGAGGTCGTCTCCCACGTAATAGAGCGTCTTGATCACTTTCCCGGTGTTCTTCTCACGCATCTCGCATGCATCAAAGAGCGCGATGCCGAGGGCAATCGGCTTTCCGTGCCGTTCCTCGACTACCTGGACGGGCATGCCTGCAGTCACGTCGTCCGAGATCGAAGTGATACCCGGGCGCATCACGTCCGCACCCTTGATCACGAACGGCACCGCACCGGAATCCACCACTACCCTGCGTGAAGGGAACGGGTGCTCGAGGAGACCGCGGAGCGTGGGAAAGACCATTCCCTGGAGACGCATCAGCAAGGGTTTCCTGTCTACGAGGTACAGCGAGATAGCGGCATCCGTCTCGAGGATCTCCATCCGCTCGGCGGAGAACATCTCTGCGGCATCTCCTATCTGCTCCCGGAGGCTGGAGAGGAGTTCCTGCGCCTGCGATCTCCGGATTGTATGCCGTTTTCTCGGGGTGATTCGCGACATTCAGTTCATATTCATATTGCTGCACACACAAAAAAAACGCATCCATCCCAGAAGGGGAGAAATTTTCTTCTTTATTGCCCATTAATGCCCTCAATAGGTGAATGAAGGCTGGGAAACGCCTCCGTATAAGACAGTACATTTAAGTATCCGTGGACCGCACATATATTACCCCAAAGTGAGTAGAAGTGGGTACGATTATGACCAAACGGCCGTTGGATATTTTGGATCAGGTGCTGAACCGGCAGCCTGTCATCGTATCCCTCAAGGGCGGGAGGGAACTCCGCGGGGTCCTGCAGGGTTATGATGTGCACATGAACCTTGTCCTCGACAAGGCAGAGGAGATAGAGAACGGGCAGGCCCGAAGCGTCGGGACCCTCATCGTGCGCGGGGACAACGTGATTTACATCTCGCCGTCCCTCGAGTCATAAACAGTCTATAAGGGAATATCCATCTCTAAAAAAAAGGTGAACCATGTCAAAAGGAACTCCGTCAATGGGAAAGAGGAATCACAAGACGCATATAGCCTGCCGCAGGTGCGGGCGCGTCTCCTACCACCTGCGGCACAAGACCTGCTCTGCCTGTGGATTCGGGAAGAGCACGAAAATTCGCGGGTATAAATGGACGATGAAGAGGCCGAAGGTCCCGACCCATTAAAGGCCTCCTATGTGCGGAATCGTTGGCATCAGGGATGCTGGCGGTGTTTCCTTCTCTATTTACTATTCGCTTTATGCTCTCCAGCACAGGGGACAGGAGAGCGCAGGTATCTCAACGTTTGACGGCACAAGGCTCTACAAGCACAAGGGCCAGGGCCTTGTGGCCGAGGTATTCGATTCTACCATACTCGAGAGCCTTGAAGGAAACGTGGGTATCGGCCACGTCCGATACCCGACCACCGGTGCGAATCGCCCGGAGAATGCACAACCGTTTAATTTTGTCTACCGCGACCATATCATTTCGATCGCCCATAACGGAAACCTGGTCAACAGCCGGGAACTGAGGGAAGAGTACGAGTGCCGGGGCCAGATCTTTTGCTCGACCACCGACACAGAACTGATTGCAAAGGTCATCACCGAGGAGATGAGCAACTCGGGGTGTATCGAGGACGCGGTGCACCGTTGCATGCGGGTATTGAAGGGCTCTTATTCGGTCGTGATGATGATCGACGGAACCCTCTATGGATTTCGGGACCCGCTCGGGATAAAGCCCATGTGCATAGGAAAAGCGGGTCAGGCGCTGGTCCTCGCATCTGAGAGCGTGGCCATCGACGCCCTTGCCGGGACATTCCTCCGTGACGTCACCCCCGGGGAGCTTATCTGCATCGATGACCAGGGAATGCGCAGCATGCAGATCGCGGTCTCACGGAGAAAGGCCCACTGTATCTTCGAATACATCTATTTTGCCCGTGCAGACGCGGTCCTCGATGGCGCACTTGTATACGACGTCCGCCTGAAGATCGGCCAGAAACTCTTCGAGGAGGAACCGGTGAAGGCAGATTCTGTCTGCCCGGTGCCGGACTCGGGGACTGCATATGCCATCGGGTACTCGGCCCGTTCGGGCACGCCCTTTGTCGAGAGCCTCCTGAAGAACAGGTACATGGGCCGGACCTTCATCATGGCTACCCAGAAGGAGCGCGAGATGGCAGTACGTATCAAGCTGAACCCCATCCGGGAGCACCTGGACGACAAGTCCGTGGTGCTGGTGGACGACAGCATCGTGCGGGGGACCACATCCCGCCGGATCATCGGGATCATGAGAGATGCCGGTGCCCGCGAGATCCATGTGAGAATAGGCTCCCCTGCCATCAAGGCCCCCTGTTACCTTGGAGTTGACATGCCCACCCGGGAGGAACTGATTGCAAGCGATAAGGAGGAGGAGGAGGTTCGAAAGAGGATCACCGCGACGTCTCTCCATCATATCTCAATCGATGCCCTGGTGGAGGCGATCGGCATCGACCGGGCGAACCTTTGCACCGGGTGCCTGACTGGCTGTTACCCTGTGGATATTACCGGAGAAAAGAGCAGCCCACCACCGGTCGATTTCCTTGACGGGACCTACCAGACACGGCTCGGGTCGTTCGGGTCCTGAAAGTGCCTCTCCTGGACCTTTCCCTTTTTTAAAAACGAGGCACCTTGCGGTCGCACGAAAGATGAACGTAAAAATCAAAAATAGCGAGGGATGGATTTGAACCATCGATCTACGGGTTATGAGCCCGTCGGGATATCCTGACTACCCCACCTCGCTTCCGCGGATTCGCGCAACATAGTTGACAATCTGCGGTGATATAGTTTGCCCCTCGAGACTTGTTCCGGCAGGTCATGGCGGGGGAGTGATTATCTGTTCTCGCTCCCAACACGAAAATAACCATGGAAGACGAGGAATTGCAGCGTATACGTGAGAAGAAGCGGAAAGAGCTCGAAGAGAGGCTTCACGCTCCGCACGAGATGCAGCCCTCCGCAAAGGTCCTCCTCGTGGAGGAGGCGAATTTTCGATCGCTCCTCTCCCAGCACCCGCGGTTCGTAGTGGACTTCTGGGCGGAGTGGTGCGGTCCATGCAGGATGGTCGGGCCGGTGATAGACGCGCTCTGCCAGGAGATGGCGGGAAAGGTCATATTCGGGAAGTGCAACACAGACCATAACCCCCTGATCGCGGCCCAGTTCGGCATCTCTGCCATTCCGACAGTCCTTCTCTTCAACGGAGGGCAGCTTGCGGATCGGATTATTGGGGCGTATCCTAAAGAAGCGATAAAAACCCGGATCTGCAGGGCCTATGGCCTCCCCCCGTGAGGGGGCGCACCGTCCGGTAAATGAGGGAGGGCGCCTGCCCTGCCCCAAATGATCTTTTTTGAGGCTCTTTGCTATCTGGTGGGGGTAGGATTGGTGAACCGGACACATATTGTGGGGGCTGTCCGCCCCCACACCCCCATATGCGATGCATGCCGCCGCCTCCGAAGGGGCGCCCCCGCGGCGGTTGAAGTGACTGAATTGATATGCAGATAACAACCTCGATTCAGTCTCCCCACACAAAACAGCGAGGAGGCTTTTTTGAAGAATCCACCATCACAACCATATTAAGTTCCGCCGGATCACCACTGTACCCGATGGAAAAGACCCGGATTATCGTTGGGCTCTCCGGTGCAAGCGGCATCGTATACGGCATTCGCCTGCTCCAGGCCGCACGCGAGCTGGGGCTGGAGACCGATCTCATCATGACCGACCTTGCCGCGAAGATGATCGAGATCGAGACGGAAACAGACCCGTCAGAGGTCATTGCCCTGGCTACCAGGGTGCATGACAGTTTCGACTTCACCTCGCCTCTCGCGTCAGGTGGGTTCTCGCACCGCGGGATGGTCGTTGTCCCCTGCAGCATGAAGACGGTGGCAGGGATTGCGTGCGGGTTTGCCGACAACCTCCTCCTCCGTGCAGCAGATTGTGCTCTTAAGGAGCGCCGACCCCTGGTCCTTGTCCCCCGGGAGACGCCACTCTCGGGGATTCACCTCCGCAACATGCTCACCCTCTCCGAGGCGGGAGCTGTTATCCTCCCTGCGTCTCCCGGGTTCTACCACAGACCCCGCGATATCGGGGGCCTCGTGGACCATGTGGTAGGGAAGGTGCTTGATGTCCTCTCTGTCGAGCACCATCTGTACCGGAAGTGGAGAGAAGGGGAAGGCGGGAGCCGGGCGTGAGGGAACGGGGGACACACACGCCTTTTTAGCTCTTCTTTTCAATCCTCTCGAGCAGCAGCCTGATTGCCCTCAGTTCGCCGAGGAGAACAGGCTCACTCTGGGGCGGGGCATGTGGGCGGGATAGTGAACCTGTCGCATCCGAAGAACCCGATACTCTCCTTGATTCCCTGATAAGCGACCTGATGGTCTCCCTCAGCTCCTCCGCTGCCGCGATGCCTTCAAGGGTGATCTCGGACCTTGCCTGTGCGGAGTAGCCGGCGGTCTGAAGCTTGATGCTTGAGAACCCGAAATGCCGCATCAGCGGCCCCTGGTAGATGTCAATGTTGGTGATGCGGTCGTATGGGACGATCCCGGTCTTCCGGAACCACACGCCTCTCTTCCACGTCACCTCGTCGTCCTTCAGCTCAAAAAAGATGGTCTGGTAGTATTTTCCCACCCAGAAGAGATACCAGCCGGCGACAGCGAAGAGCATCACCAGGCATGCAGCGAGGAACGTGGCGGATTCCGAGAAGTATGCACCAACGAGGAGAGGTCCTCCGAAGACCAGCATGATCACGATGAAGAGGACATGAAACATGTTCACCAGGCTCTTCTCGGGCTTGAACGGAGAAAACAGGGGGAAATTGGCCGACTTCATGTGGGTTACACCTCCAGCGGGCGGAAATGGCTGCAGAACTGATCTGTGTAGTGAGATCCCTGCGGGCATAACTATTACGCCGGCGCGGTCGGACAGGTTAGGTACGATGCTCTGCCATCCCGAGACCTTCCACAACAAAGGGCGCTCACCTGGAGACTCCCGTTCCGGGCACGGGCGCCCCTGGAGGGAGAGGTGAAGCAACTGGGGGTGGCGGTGATCGGGGGAGGGCCTGCAGGCCTCTTCTGCGCCATCTGCAGCGCCGCTGCAGGAAAGAAGGTTGCAGTCCTTGAAAAGATGCCCACTTGCGGGAGAAAACTCCTCATCTCCGGGACGGGGCAGTGCAACATTACCCATGATGGGGATGTATCCTCATTTTTCACCCACTATGGGGCGCACGGGAAGTTTGTGAAGCCTGCGCTTCTGCAGTTCTCCAACCGCGATCTCGTTGATTTCTTCCGGAAATCAGGGCTTGATATGGTCACCGAACCCGGGGGCAAGGTCTTTCCTGTAACGAGGAGAGCGGGCGACATTCTCTCTGTCCTGACCGGGGAGTGCACCCGCAGGGGAGTGGACATCCGCTGCAACGAACCGGTCCTTGGCACAGAGCAGTGCGAGGGCGGGTTTACGGTGAGGACAGGAGAGGGAGTGTATTTCACCCGCAACCTCGTCGTCGCGACAGGAGGGGCCACCTATCCGGCCACAGGGTCCACCGGTGACGGGTATGCACTGGCCAGGTCGCTTGGCCACCCCGTTACAGAGATCGGCCCGGCCCTCGCCGCGGTGCGGGTGAAAGATTTTCCATATCCCGAACTGGCCGGGATGTCGTTTGAGAATCTTCCCATCAGTGTCTCGCGGCAGAAGAGACTTGTCTGCCGTCAACGGGGAGACATCCTCTTCACCCATACCGGCCTCTCAGGCCCTGGAATACTGGACATCTCGAGGGATATCCGGCCGGCGGACCTCGTCGAAGTCTCGTTTATCTCCACCCTTGCGCCCGCGGAGGCCAGGAACGCCGTGCATGATGCTCTCCTTGGGGGGAAGGGGATGCACGTTGCGACGGTCTTGAGAGGGCTTAATCTCCCGGAACGGCTGGCAAAGAGGATTCCCGAGCATGCAGGGGTTCCGGCCGGGGCGACCTGCGCTCATCTCTCGAAGGGTGCCAGGAATGCCATCGCGGTGCTGGTGAGCGGGCACCCGTTTGAAGTCGCGGGCCTTGCCGGCTTTGACCAGGCAATGGTGACCCGGGGTGGCGTTGCGCTCGATCTTGTCAATCCGCGGACAATGGAGTCCCGGCTCCACCCGGGCCTCTACTTCGTCGGGGAAGTACTCGACATTGATGGGGATACCGGAGGTTACAACCTCCAGTTTGCCTGCGCATCGGGGGTGCTGGCCGCACGGAGCATTACCAGGACTGCGATGAACCAGCGGACGACCATGCCATGACGACGGCGGGTCTTTCTCCCTGGGGGCTATATCTCCCCCAAAGAACCACTATTCACCAAAAACCCGGATCTGCAAAGGAGATGAACAATGGTTGCTGCCCGGTATGAGAAGAGTGAGAACATCGTGCAGGGGTCGTTGCGCGAGTACGACCGGCTGATGAAGTTCTTCCAGCGCCCGCTCTTTCTCTCGCTTACCATCGGTGTCCCGTTCTGCATATTCAAGCTCCTCTTCGGCATGGTCGCAATCCAGGTGGTGACTTTTCCATATCATGGGGTCCTTGCAGTCTTCGGGTGGGTGGTGGTTCTCTGGGCAGGGACTGACCTGGTCATGAATGCCGCAAAGGCGCTTTTTGACCTGTTCGATCGACAGGCTCCATTCGAGTACTGCACCATTGCCCAGATGGGAGCCTGTTTCCACATGCCTCTTGTCTTCCTCGCCCTTGATACCCTGCTCTCATTTGTCATCATCTGCGTCATGCTCTGGTCAGGGTGGATAACCCTGCTTACTCCCGTCGAGTCGTACTTCTGGTATGCCGCGACCACCATGAACCTAATAAGCCTCTCGCTCGTGATGCTCTACAACGAGGTGCGGAAGGTGCGGTCTGTATCATGAGCCAGGGGATTGGTATCAGTACAGACCCCCTGGGCCCCTGACCAACACATTCGTGATCGATAGGTATGGATGAGCCTTCAGGTTAATCCGGTGTTCCTATGGGACTCAGTGCGGAGTGCGTTGCATCGGGGATGCGCATGTTGATGTTGAACTGAGGAGATGTAGCTCTGGAACCCATTTGGCAGAATCCACCATGCCCCCTACCATTCGTGCGATGACCAGGGTCCTCCTCCCAATCATCCTTGGGATCCTTTACATTGCTGCCTGTGCCCTCTTCCTCCCACAAGAGAGCGCACTTCTCCTGGCAGGGCTCATGCTTGCCTACGTGATCCCACCGGCGGGAAAGGAATCGGTCATCCCCCTTGGCATCGCGCTTGGATTCCCGTGGTGGCTCATTGGCACCTCCATCGCCCTCCTCGATGTGCTTGCGGGCCTCTTCATGGCCTTAAACTTCGAACTTGCCTTCAATGTCCCCCTCCTTGGGGGGTGGATATCCCGGTTCATGGACCACGGCCAGGCGTTCCTGTCCCGCCGGCCGTACTTAAAGAAGTTCTACTTCTCGGGCCTCGTGCTCTTCGTGATGTTTCCCCTCCAGGGATCAGGCGGTATCGGGGGGTCCCTTGCAGGAAGGCTCCTCGGGATGCCGAGGGGAACCGTGCTCCTGGCAATCACCCTCGGGGCATTCCTTGGGTGCTACCTGATCGCGCTCGGATCGGAATTCATCTGGGAGCTTGTCATCACACGACCCGCCCTCGGTATCACGGTTGCGGTCGCAGTCATCGCAACGATTCTCGCAGGGTACCTGGCATACCGCAGGAGGATGCCCAGGGTGAGCGACGAGTAGGATGACCACTCTCATTACCACCCATGCATTGTTCTTCTGTTCCAATTTATGGTGACATGGATGCTCCGGATATGGGCACTCCTCATCCTTGCCGGGTATCTCCTGTATTTAAGTGTCCATATACCCATAATGCGATTATACCCGCGTCCCCTTCGTATTCCCTCGTGAATCACAGAATAAATGGCTCACATGGGGGCGACAACGTCCTGCCAGAGGGAAATGGCCACGATTGAAACGAGAGAGAAAAAAAGTATTCAGGCCGGGGCACTCTCACCCCTGTTCCTGTTTTTCCTGGCCTGGAGCACGAGGATCGCCAGTGCCGAGAGGGGCAGGCCTATGATCAGCGGGTCAATCGCACTCCAGGGATAGGGGAGGAGACTCGTGGTCCCACGCAGCGCGCTGGAGAGCCCGAATACGGCTGCGTACCGGGAGTTCACGAAGAGTGCCCAGAAGAACCAGACTGCCGCTCCGACAACGAGGCTCACCTTCGCGGCAAAGGGGTCCGGTTTCTTGCAGTAGACGGCGACGGCGAAGACCGGGAGGAAGGCCGAGGCGCAGAGGCCCATGAACATCGCCGTGGCGATCGCAATGATGCTGCCTGGCATCAGGAAGGCGACGATGACGCTTGCGATGATCATGACGAGTACGCCGGCCTGGTTGGCCTTGAGCGAGAGTGCGCACTCCCTTCCCCTCCCCCACACGTCGCAGATCAGCGCCGTTCCCATCGCATGGAAGAGCGAGGAGAGTGTGGACATCGCTGCAGCGAGGAGGGTGATCATGAAGAGGACCGTAAACCAGTCGGGGGTCGCAAGGTTGATGAAGAGAGGGATGATGGCGTCCACGTTCCCGCCCGCAGCGGCGACCGCGATGGTCCCTTGCGTCTGGTTGAAGTAGACGTTGGTGAGGGCGCCGACCGTGAATGCGACCCCGGTCATCATCAGGATGAAAGGCCCTCCGACGAGAACCGCCCTGTTGAGAGAACGGCCGTCCTTTGCGGTCATGAACCGCACGACGAGTTGCGGCTGGGCCAGCACCCCGATGCCTACCCCGAGCACCAGGGTTGTGATGAGGGTGAACCAGATGGGAGACCCGAGATCGGGCATCACGGTCCATCCGTTCATTCCCTGCTCTGCGAGTTTTACCGGTATCATGTCGGCCATGGCTGTCAGGGCGTTGTGTGCGGCCGTAACCCCTCCCAGAATTGCATAGGTGAAGATGAGGAGAAAGGTCATTCCGATCAGCATGATCGCACCCTGCATGGCATCGGTATACATGACCGCGATCAACCCGCCGAATATGACGTAGATAGCCACGATGATGGCAAAGCCTATGAGTGATGCAGAATAGGAGATCCCGAGCGTCTCCTTGATGAACTGCGCACCCCCGATCAGCACCGCGGCAGTGTAGAGCGGCATCCCGACGATGATCACGAGGCCCGAGACCACCTGCATGAACTGCGAGGAGTAGATCTTTCCCATCAGATCAGGGAAGGTGATGGCCTTCACGCGTGAGCCAATCTCTCGGGTCTTCTTGCCGAAGATGACAAACGCGAGAAGCACGCCCACGCCGATATTAAAGACGGTGAGCCAGATCATGCCCATCCCGAGGTTTGCGGCCTGGCCTCCGAAGCCTACGATGGCAGACGTGCTGATGAACGTGGCACCGTAAGAGAGGGCGATGACCACCGGATGGGCATTCCGGCCCGCAACGAGGTAGTCCTCCGCGGCTTTCGTCTTCTTGTAGCCGAGGTAACCGAGACAGAGGATTGCTACGAGGTAGATGGCAGTAACGATAGCGAGCCAGAAGAGGCTTGCGGCCATTGTTCACTCGCCCCCCTGGTTCCAGTTGAGGAGACCATAGAGTATGCAAGCAAGCGCAAGCGCGATGCAGAGCAGATACGCGATCCATATTTGTGGGTCAGGAATTCCAAGCATGAGAGAAACCTCCGGTAAACTCCAGGGATATGCCGCTACACGGGGACCGGCAGAGAGGCAGGTCCCCTACCTAAACAGGAAGGAGAAGAAAAACACGCCGACGTGGCGGAGAACCGGTGTGCTGGGTGCCACGGGCGTGCTATCCATGGGTGTTTACCTGATCAATGGTGAGAATAAATGGTATTTATGCGTTTCTTTTCCTTCCAGCACAACAGATAACCGGGTGCAGCACAAAACACCTTGATGAGAAGGGGTGAACTCGATATTCTCCGGCCTGCACGGGTCGCTGCAGGAGGTGCTTGCCCACCGGCTGGGATGGTCCGATCTCCGGGAAGTCCAGTCACGGACATACCGCGAGGTGGCCGAAGGAAAGGACGTGATGGTCATAGCCCCCACCGCCGGAGGAAAGACCGAGGCCGCGCTTATCCCGGTCCTTGACTGTGTCCTGAAGGAGGGGAGCCCAGGAGTGGCCTGCCTGTACATCTCACCCCTGAAGGCCCTTATCAACGACCAGGAGGACCGGTTCAGGTCGTTCGCGGTCCCCACCGGGCTCGAGGTGCGGATATGGCACGGGGACATTCCCAGGGGTGATCGTATATGGGAGGACGGCGAGCCCCCGCACCTCCTGATGATCACCCCCGAATCGCTGGAGGTGCTGATGGGTGAAATGATCCAGTCAAGGGACCTCCGGCATGCACGGTTTGTGATCGTGGATGAACTGCATGCCTTTGTCGAGTCGGAACGTGGCGCCCACCTTCGGGTGCTCCTCGACCGCCTGGACAGGATAGCCGGACGCCACGTTCAGCGGATCGGGCTCTCGGCGACGGTAGGGAATCCCGATGAGGTTCTCGCCTGGTTCTCGGGAGGTATGCACAAAAAGGAACTCGTGCAGGTGGCAATACCCCCACGGGAGAAGAGGTTCTCGTTCCATGTCGAGGGTGACGAGCGCCGGAGAATGGCGGCGATCGCCCGGCTTGTTGCGGGCAGAAAGGCACTTGTCTTTGCGAACAGCAGGGCGGAAGCCGAGCAGGTGGGCCGGGCCCTCCATGGCCATGTTTCCCAGCTCTTCGTTCACCACTCGTCGCTCTCTTCGGAGATGCGGCGTGCCGCAGAGGAGTCCATGGCGGGCGAGGCAAGTGCCTGCATCATCTGCACGAGCACTCTCGAGCTGGGGATAGATATCGGGGACCTTGACGTGGTGGTGCAGCTCGGTGCACCTGCATCGGTCTCCTCGTTCCTTCAGCGGATGGGGAGGAGCGGAAGGAGAGGGCGGTCCCCCTACATGGCGTTCGTGCTGGCGGACGCATGGGACCTCCTCCTGTGCACTGCAGTGATCGAGAGCGCCAGCAGGAAGAAGGTGGAACCTCTCATTCCCGCAAAGAGACCATACAATGTCCTGGTCCAGCAGGTATTCCTGGAGACGGTGCGGCACAGGAGGACAACCCGCGCCAGGCTCAAAAAATTTCTGGGTTCGCTCCCGAGCCTGCAGGATCTCCCCCCACACACTGTCGACCTCCTGATTGCCCATCTCGAGGGGGGGAAGTTCCTGGTGCGGGACGGGGAGATGTTCATGCCCGGTCCACAGATGGAGATGCTGTACGGGCGGTCCAACTGGAAGGACCTCTACTCTGTGATCCGGGGTGGCGGAGAGTTCCGTGCGGTAACACCTGATGGCGACCTTGTGGGAAGGCTCGATGCCCGGTTCGTGGCCAGCAGGGGGGAGGGGAGTTTCTCCCTGGGAGGGAAGAACTGGACCCTTGTAAAGAGCGACGAGTCGCACAACCTCGTCGTGGTGGTCCCGGGGGAGGAGGCGGGAGGAAAGGCGTTCTGGACGGGTGGGCAGGCCGGATTCTCCCCTGTGGTCTGCCAGGCGGTACAGAGGATCCTTGCCAGGGGAAGGACGCTCCTTCCGCTCCTGCCCGCCGAGGAGGAAGTCCTGCACGGGGCCATAGCGGGCATCCCCCGCATCCATGCCAGGGGAATACATATCTGGGAGGTTCCGGGGAAGCGGAAGATGGACGCAATCGCACTCACCTTTCTCTCAAGGGCCGACAACGCGCTCCTCTCCACCATGGCGAAAAAGCTGCACGACGAGAAGACGCGGGTGCGGTACGACGACATCTCGCTCTGGTTCCCTGACCTGGCGCAGGAAGGAGCAGCAGAACGGGTTCTTTCCATACTCCGGCAGGTCCAGGTTCTCCCGGCTGATGAGATGGCAGGTCTCCTTTCAATGCCCGCGCCGGAGATCTGGAAGTTCGGGCCGGCCCTCCCTGCTGCCCAGTTAAGGGAGATGGCCGCTGTGGACACCTGGCACCTTGCGGAGTTTGTAGCGAGGTTCTGCAGCCTTCCAATCTACCAGGTATCTGCACCGGGCATGGAGTGCGGGCAGGAACGCTGATTCAGGTCACCACCGCCTTCTGGAACCGCCACCATGCAAGGCCGAACATTACGAGTGCGAATACCACAAGGACAAAGAACGAGATGAGCATGTCGGCAGGTGTTGTGGTGTAGACGATGCCGATCGCCTGGTAATGGTCCCCTATGGCAAAGTAGCGTATGCCGTTGACCAGGTGTGTGAGGGGATTTCCGACTGATACGGCCTGCAGGACCGGGGGAAAGGCGTTCACCGGGTAGAGCGCATTGCTTGCAAAGAAGATGGGCATCGTCAGGAGCGTCATGATCCCCTGCATCCCCTCCGGACTCTCGAGGGAAATGGCAATCGCCGCGGAGAGGAAGAGGAACCCGAGTGAGAAGATCCCGACGAAGAGAAGGATTCCGAGCAGCGAAATCGTCACTTCGGCGGCGCCGTAGCCCCTGAAGAACTCTGCGCCGAGAAGAATCCCGAAGACCATGATGATGATGGCCTGGATGAATGACTTCGTCATCCCCGAGAGGGCGATGCCGAAGATGACATGGTCTCTTGGGAGCGGGCTTGCCATGACCTCCCGGAGCAGGCCCCAGTTTTTGTCAAAGAGCAGGACCATCCCTCCAAAGAGGCTTGTGAAGAGGGTCGTCATTGCGATGACACCCGCGGCCATGAACGTGAGATAGCCGACGTCCGGAATCCCCGGAACCGGGGGCACTTCGGAGGTGAGCCGGTTAAAGTTCGCGGACATCGCGATCCCAAAGAAGGCCATCCAGAGGGCGGGCTGGACGAGGGAAGAGATAAGGAGTGTCCGGAACCGCACGAACCGGATCATGTCACGCCAGTAAATCGTGAGAAACCCAAGGTGCATGGTCACCGCCTCGTCGCCCTTGAATGGGCAGCCGAAGGGCGCTCCGCACGCTCCTCGCGCAGTTCACGGCCCGTGAAGTGGACGAACACGTCATCCATCGAGGGTTTCTTCAGGTTGACGGTCAGGATCCGGACCCCGTGACCCCTGAGTTCGTCCATGATCTTCGGGAGGAGGCGGGTGCCGTCTTGGTTGACGAGGGCGACGAACCCGTTCGTCTTCTCCTTCACCTCCGTCACCTCCTCCATTGCCCCGAGGATCTCTTTTGCTCTCCCGTTCTCGCTCGTCTCCATGTAGATGACGTCCTCCCCAAGCCTGTTCTTCAGTTCCCAGCCCGTTCCGGTGGCAATGATCTCCCCATGGTCGATGATACTGATGCGATCGCTCAACTGGTCTGCCTCGTCCATGTAGTGCGTGGTGAGAAAGATGGTGGTGCCCTCTTCGTTGACTGCCTCGATGTAGTCCCACATCCTCCTCCTCGTCTGGGGGTCAAGGCCAATGGTGGGCTCGTCCAGAAAGAGCACCCTCGGCCGGGTCATCAGCCCACGTGCGATCTCGAGCCTCCGCTTCATCCCGCCGGAGAGGTGCTTGGTGAGAGTGTCGCGCTTCCCGTCGAGCTCGACTACGGCAAGGAGCTCCTCGATCCGTCTCCTCCGCTCCCCGTGCGGCATCCGGTAGAGGCATCCATGGAATTCCAGGATCTCCCAGCAGGTCATGTCCCGGTCGAGCGTCACTTCCTGGAAGACGATCCCGATGGACTCGCGGACCCTCGCGGGTGTTTTCGCGACATCGAATCCCGCCACCCGTGCTTCACCCTCCTGGAGGGGGAGGAGCGTGGTGAGCACGTTGATGGCGGTGCTCTTGCCGGCGCCGTTCGGGCCGAGGAACGAGAATATCTCCCCCTCCTCAACCGTGAAACTGATGCCTGCCACGGCCTCAAAGTCCCCGTAGCGATGCTTAAGCCCGGCGACTTCTATGATCTGCCCACCCACGCTGCACAACCTCGGAAAATAACAGGGGGCCTTTCCCCTTCAGGAGATCTTCTTGATCAGCCGCGCCACATTCTCGGCAAACAGCCGCACGGTGCTCATCCCCTCGACGTCTTTCCAGACCTCGCCGGGCTCGCGTCCGAAGACCATGTTCCAGTAGGTCGATCCAGGCACTATCATGTTGTTGATGAAGAAGAACATCAGCATCTCCTGGATGGTTGCGGTATGGCCGCCCCTGCGGGCAACGGCAATCGGGCCTCCCACCTTCCAGGAGAGAAAGTGATCGGTGGACCGGGATACCATGCCGATCCGCTGGAGCGCTGCCATCACATCTCCCCGGGCCGTCCCGAAGTAGACCGGTGAGGCCACGATGAACCCCTCTGCTTCCCGTATGCGGTCGATGATATCGGCAAGGCCGTCTTCGAGGACGCAGTTGCCTTCTTTCCCGCAGCGGTTGCAGGCGGTGCAGGACTCGATCTTCATCCCCGCAAGGGAGATGACCTCGGCCTCGAGCCCCTGTTCACGTATCACGCTGGCACACTCCTCGACGACCTGGATGGTGTTGCCTTCGGGGCGCGGGCTTCCGGAGAGAAGCACTACTCTCATTATTCACCTCAGGGAAATCTGGGTGCCGCATTTATTTAGTTCTACGGCCGGTCCCCGCGATGCGGGCCATGCACGGCTCACCCGCGCACCCTTGCGAGAGAGATTGCGATGACCGATGCCACCCTTTCAGCAGGTAACGTGCAGGATGGCCGCGAACGGCCGGCGCTCCTGCTCCATCTCCCTGATGATCTCGGGAGTGGGGCCGATGACGGTGGGAAACCCCGCGAGGATCCGCCTTGCCCCTTCGGTCAGGGGAAGCGCGCCGTGCTGCCCTGTGCCGATGAAGACTACCCTGGGACGCTCCCGTTCGAGGAATGCACATTCGTCTTCCGAGAGGGGGGTGTGGCCGTATTCCTGCCCGAGGTGTTTTGATATCTTCTTCTTCTTCTGCTTCCCGACCTCTCCGCCGGTGTGGATGATCACATCGTGCTCGTAGAGTCTCCCGCCATACTCGATCCAGCCGAACCCGGTCTTCGTATCGCATCACCATCTCCTTCCTTGTCAGTCCCCTGATATGAGAGTAAGTTCAGGGCCCCGCCGGGCCGGTCCCAACCTTTTTCGATGGGATAACCCAATCTCCTGCACATGAAAGAGGAGGAGAGCGTTTCCAAAGAAGAGAGGAGGGCGCACTTCCTGGAGATGCTCACCGAAGAGGACCCTTCCCGCCGCTGGAAGGCGATCGAGGCCCTGGCCCGAGAGGGAGACCGTTCCGCGGTCGACTCGATCATACGGGCACTCTCAGACGATGACTGGAGGGTACGCCAGAAGGCGGCGTGGGCGCTGGGTATGATCGGGGACCCCCGGGCAGTCGTCCCCCTCAGGAGGGCGTTGAGGGAAGAGAGTGAAGGGGTAAAGGAGATGATACTCGAGGCGATCTCGGAGATCACGCGTAAATCACTGGACTGAACAGAAAGAGCCTCCTCCTCTCTCCCCCGGGCCTGTACATCCCCCCGCAATCTCTCCTGACGTAAAACCATTATAATCTTCCAGCCCCATTCCTTAAGGGAACTGGCCGCGATCCATCGAACCGCCTCCGGCCCGCAAGATCGGGACTCTCAAGGCAGGGCCGGCCACACACGAGGGGAATGTACATCCCGGATTTGACGGAAGGGAGGACCAGGAGATACCATGGAGATAAGACAGAGCGACCTTGCATTCGACCAGCAGAGGATTGAGAAGATCCAGGAGCTGCGGAACTCCGGGGTCCCCCTCTATCCCCCGGAGTTCGGGGGAAGAGAACCCGTCGCCTCGATAAAGGGAAGACACGAGGGAATCGGGCACGAGAAGGGCGAAGAGCAGGTGTGCACCGCCGGCAGGCTGTATACGGTCAGGAACCATGGCAAGACGATCTTTGCCGACCTCCAGGACGAGAGCGGGCGAATCCAGCTGTATCTTCGGAAGAACGACATCGGTGAGGAGAAGTTCGAACTGTTCCTCCGGACCATCGAGAGGGGCGACATCGTCGGTGTCAGGGGACACATCTTCCGCACGAAGGTAGGCGAAGTCACCCTCTGGGTGGATGAGATCACGCTCCTCGCAAAAGCTCTCTGCTCCCTCCCAGAGAAGTTTCACGGGTTAAAAGATATCGAGAAACGGTACCGGCAGCGATACGTTGACCTGATCGTGAACCAGGACGTGAAAGAGACCTTCCGTACGAGGAGCCGGATCATCTCGCTCATCAGGAGTTACCTGACAGACCGGGGATTCCTCGAATTCGAAACGCCCATCCTGCAGCCGATCTACGGGGGCGCAAACGCGAGGCCTTTTACTACGTTCCACCATTACCTCCAGCAGAACCTCTTCATGCGCATCGCCCCGGAGCTCTATCTGAAGAGGCTCGTCGTGGGGGGCTTTGAGAAGGTCTTCGAACTGGCCAGGAACTTCAGGAACGAGGACATTGACACCCACCACAACCCCGAGTTCTCTATGGTCGAGGTCTACGAGGCCTATCGCGACTACCGTGACATGATGGCGCTCTCGGAGGAGATGATCAGCTCCATCGCATACCAGATCCACGGGACCTACCTTGTCCCTTACGGGGACACAACCCTTGACTTCACCCCGCCATGGAGGAAGATGACCATGGACGAGGCGGTGAAAGATCTTGCAGGGATCGATATCTGGAGCCACTCGCTCGATGACCTCCGCCGTATCGCCGCAGAGAAGAAGATCGAGGGCTGGGAGAAGGCAGAGAACAACCGGGAGCTTCTCGTCCTGCTCTTCGAGGAACTGGTCGAGGATCAGCTCGTCCAGCCTACATTCGTGTACGACTTCCCCATCGAGAACTCGCCGCTCGCAAAGAGGCACCGTTCCCGCGAGGGGTTCACCGAGCGGTTCGAGCTCTTCATCTGCGGCATGGAGGTGGCAAACGGCTTCTCGGAGTTGAACGATCCTCTCGACCAGCTGGCCCGGTTCGAGCGCCAGGACGAGAAGAGGCGGGCCGGGGACCTCGAGGCGCAGATGCTCGACTACGACTTCATCAATGCGCTCGGGTACGGGATGCCCCCCACGGGCGGAGTGGGATTCGGCATCGACCGGTTCGTGATGCTCCTCACAAACAAGAACTCCATCAAGGAGGTCATCCTCTTCCCCCAGATGAAGCCCGAAGCCGGTGCTGACAAGAAGGACATATCTGAATCCTGAAGGATACAAACCTGGATCGGGGATAAACACTCATTTTTTTGATCTCGCTCCCATTGCCATGGGAAACCAGTGAATTTTTCATGATCGCGAGCCAGGCAGAGGCCCTGCTGCACCATGAAATGGGGGGAATGCCGGAACGTCGAAAAAGAAAAATTATTCAAAGGAGGGCTGTCGTGATGCCAATCACGCCGGACTGGATGATTACAGCGGTGGCAACGATGACGCCGGCCATCTCCAGGGCTACGGCCACGTTCCCTTTCCTGATCTCCTCGAACTCGTTCACACCCTTGGTGAGCTTGTCGAGAATTGAGAGTGCGAGGTAGATGGCACCGACGGCGAGGAGGATGCCGAGAATCAGCTGGATGAATGCAACTACGATGGCGGTTATCCCGTCAGCCGAGAGGAGCCCGACCGAGAGCGCCTTGGAGATCCCGACCGATATCCCCGAGATACCGGACTGGACCACCAGCGCGATCGCGAAGAAGACGGATGCGATGATGATCCCCACTGCGGCGTTGCCCCGTGCCAGCTCTTTCTCTTCATCGATTCCCCGGGTTATCCGTGTGAGCACGGAGAACCCGATATAGAGAGCGACCACTGCCAGAATGATGGCAATGATCAGCTGGACAATTCCGATTAACGCATTTTCCCATAACATTGACATTCACCTCATATGTGAATTCTAATGAGATGGGCATAGTTGATTGATAAAGATTTCGGGTTAATTTCTAAAACAAGCCATATATTCTACGTTATTTGCAGGGGAGTACGAAATACAGGAATTATCTTTCTTCGGCGTACATGGATGCTGATTCTTCGGGGCACTCGCATTTCGAAAGCAGCACTGTCACCGATCTCACATGCAACGAGGGATACCAGAATGCCTGCATTGGGCTCTCTGATCGATTCCAATGGGCAGGATACATGACAAAGGGATGATGTAGAAAGGAAAACATGATTCGGAAAGATGCGAGCGCTCCTGGTGAAAAGGCCGAAAAAAATGAGAATTTCAGGGAAACATTTATCACCATTCAAATAGAGGGATTCTTTAATAAGAATCTGATCAGAACTTAAGGTTTCTCACCGGGGCATGAGATCCTGAATCATGGTGTACTGAGTCAGTACTACGTGGCATCCTCGAGGCAGGGTTCTATGGCTCCCCCATGTTCAGCAGGCAGCCGGTGAAAGGTGGGAGTGGGAACTCATGAGATTGAAGACAGGATTTATACTACTTCTTATTATGGTGGCAGGTCTCCTGTCACTCACGGTGTTGCCGGCAGGTGCCGGTGACACGGTCACGGTGGATGTCTCCAGGATTCCCCTGGTGTTCATTGAGAACCAGGGGCAGAAAAGTGCAGAGGTCCTTTACCATGCCAGTGCTGCAGGGCACAGCATCTTTTTCACCCCTGATTCGGTGGTGTGTGCATGGGGGGGCGATGACACCCGGCCGGTTTCTTCAGTGGCAATCACCATTGCAGGGCAGAATCCCGACACATGCGTGAAGGGAGAGGACCTGCTTCCCGGGACCGCGAACTTCCTCATCGGTGACGACCCGGAGAAGTGGGTCACATCGGTGCCAACCTTCGGTAAGGTGCGTTACGAAGGTGTCCTGCCCGGAGTAGACATTGTCTATTACGGAACACAGGGGGCATTGAAGCGTGATATTGCGCTTGCTCCCGGGGTTGACCCCACCGGCGTGGTAATCTTGTATTCGGGACATGAAGGCCTCTCTCTGGGTGAAGACGGCGCATTGCAGGTTGAGGCCGCCGATGGAACCCTCTATGAGGCGGCACCTGTCTGTTACCAGATCATCGATGGGGCCTATCGACCTGTTGTATGCGAATATGTCATCCTTGATGATTCAGAAGTGGGATTCAGCGTTGGTCCATATGACCCGGCATATCCCCTTATCATCGACCCCTTCCTCGATTTCTCAACGTATCTGGGTGGGAGCTGGGAGGACCAGGGATATGCCGTGGCTGTCGATGAACTGGGCAGTGCATATGTGACAGGGGGCACGAGGTCAAATGACTTCCCGGTTCCTGACGATATGCCGGCACCGTTCCAGGAGTTCAACGCCGGGAACCTGGATGTATTCGTCACGAAATTCGAGCCATCCGGGACTGTGCTCAATTATACCACTTATATTGGCGGATACAATGACGACTGTGGGCATGGGATCGCGGTCAACAGTTCAGGGTATGCGTATGTCACGGGGTACACTCTTTCCCATAATTTCCCCGTGCTGAATGAATTCCAGACCAACAAGAGCGGTGGTGGTTATTGCTACCCGTGCGCAGATGCGGATGCGTTCATTACGGCCCTCTATCCCTGGGGTAACGGCGCATTGTATTCTTCGTACCTGGGCGGCAATATGACCGATATCGGCCAGGCTATTGCCCTCGATAGCACGGATTCGCCTGTACTTACCGGATATACCGGCTCCTGGGACTTCCCGAATCAATCGGCGCTGTTCCCCACCATCAACGGGACCAACGATGCCTTTGTCACGGGGATTACTTTCGACGGAACCCTATCGTCCATCGCCTTTTCCACCTTCCTCGGGGGAGCATGGACAGATCGGGGCTATGGGATCGCAATGGGGAGCAGCGATGATATTTATGTTACCGGCATAACGCGATCTCCGGATTTCCCCACCGCCAACCCCTACAGGGCGAACCTGCGTGGTGATCAGGATGCATTCGTCACGCACTTCTCACCAGGGGCGACCAGTCTGACATCTTCAACCTATCTCGGCGGCCGTGACAACGAGGCAGGATATGGCATTGCCGTGGATGAAAACGGATACATCTATGTCACCGGCTTCACCACCTCAAACCTTGAGTTCCCTGTCAAGAATGCATACCAAAACTTCATTTACGGTCCCCAGGATGCATTCCTCACCAAGTTCGAACCCGCCGGGAATCTGCTCAACTTTTCCACGTATATCGGAGGAAGCCAGGTCGATGAAGGTACGGGCATCGCGGTCGATGGCAGCGGTTCAATATTCATCACGGGCTTCACCGACTCATGGAACTACCCGACCAAGAGTGCCGTCTATGGAAGTCTGAACGGCTGGCCGTACGATGCATTTGTCACGCGGTTTTACCCGAACGGTACTGCCCTCATGTTCTCAACATATCTTGGCGGGAAACTGGAGGATCGTGCCATGGGAATTGCCCTGCACGGGGCGAATGCGACCGTGACCGGATTCACAATGTCGCCCGACTTCCCGGTAAAGAATGCAGTGCAGCCTGATTTCCACATGGTCTACGACGCGTTTGTTGCCAGGATCGCATCCATTCCGCCCACGGCCAACTTCACCGCGGAGGCAAACGGAGTCACCAACTACACGCTGATCAAGGGACTACCCCCGCTTCTCGTCAACTTCACTGATCTCTCGACCGGTGAGCCCACGGTATGGGAGTGGCTCTTTGGGGATAATACCACTTCAACACTGCAGCACCCAAACCACACGTATAACACGGGGAATTATACCGTGAACCTGACGGTCAGCAACCTCGAAGGGACGAATTCCACGAGCAAACCCTTCTACATAGACGTGGGTGTGCCCCTGATCGTGAACTTCTCGGCGAACGTGTCCGATGTGGAGTGTGCATTCTGCCAGGGTCAGGTACCCTTCGATGTGAATTTCACCGACCTGACAAACGATACCCCTCTCTCATGGAATTATAGTTTCGGAGACGGGAACTTCAGCATCAACCAGCATCCCAACTGGACCTACCATATCCCTGGCCTCTACAACGTGAGCCTTAACGTGACCAACGAGTACGGGTTCAACAGCACGACAAAATACTTCCTTGTCGAAGCGGGCGATGTCCCGATTGCAAACTTCACGAATGCAACCCCCAGGTTCGGGGTGGTGCCGCTCAACGTGGTCTTCACAGATCTCTCTTTCGGAATTCCGAATATCACCGCGTGGAACTGGAGCTTTGACAACACCACAGCGGTCGAATGGTTCAATACGACGGTCCCGGCCCAGAGGAACGCGAACCATACGTTCCTGGCGAAGGGGAACTATACGGTCAACCTCACCGTGTTCAACCTGTACGGCAACGATACCATGTCGAAGACCGATTTCGTACGCGTGGGGGAGTTGCCGGTCGCCAACTTCACTGCAGATAACACCAATGTCATCGAGGGAGATCTCGTCAACTTCACTGACTGGTCCACCGGTTATCCCGAGTGGTGGCAGTGGAACTTTGGGGATGGGACAATATTGGACAGGACCGAGAACACGACTATGATGCCGGTGAATCACACCTATGATAACTCCGGGAATTACACTGTTGCACTCACTGTCGGAAACGAGTTTGGGACAAATACCTTACCCCGCTCAAGGTACATCCAAGTATCTGGCAACGTGTTTTACACCAATCTCTACTTCGTCCCGTCATCGTTCCTCATCCCGACCAATTCAACCACCCAGGTGAGGCTCGAGGCTGAGAAGTTCGATCAGGGGCTCGGCATCTACAACATCACGGTATACTTTGCAAACCCCGCAGCAGCCCAGTTCGTCGAGATGAACCCGCCGTCTTGGGCTGATCCCACTTGGACCAGGAACAGCACAGTGCCCGGCTCATCAGTCTGGCTCCGCGTGGCGGACGTGCCTGATGCGATCAAACCCGGGGCAACGAATGTGACGCTCGCAACGTTCAATGCCACAGGCTATGTGCCTGGATCGACGACCATTAATGTCACGGTAGAACTGATGCAAGCAGACACAGGAGATAACATTCAGACTCAATCCACCCCGGCAGACGTTGAGATTGTCCTGCTTCAGCAGTTCCCCCCGACAGAGAACTGGCCGATATACGGACCACCGACGGCTCCATATCACGATGGGGTCTACTGGGACCTGAATGGAAGCGGCGATATTGATTTCGTGGATGTCGTGCTGTTCTTCCTGCTATTCGACGAGTGGATGAGCGAACCGGGCCAGCCAATCGCTCTCTTTAATTATGATGGGATTGACGGTTTGGACTTTAATGACCTCGTGCTACTGTTCAATGAGGTGCCATGATATTTTTTCTGGAGCAGAATGAAGAGAGGAGGATGAAAATGACTTACCATTCGACTATGAAACTGATTGCACTCATTCTTTTGATCGGGGCGCTCTTTTCAGTCGTGCAGGCGACCACGATAACCGCCGAAGGGGGCGCTATCCCGACAGTCGGGGAGACCCGAGATTTCCCGATTGTCGCCGATGAATTTCCGGATGGATTGCTGGGATACAGTCTCAATGCAACGTTGACCGATCCATCAAAGGCCGAGATTTTTGATGTCCTGTTTCCAGAATGGGCTCCAAGTTACCCCTTCTCCTACTACACTACTACGCCGGCGGACGAGGTGGGAATCAGGATATTTGGGTATCAGGTGAACTCGGGACAGACGAATGTCACACTCGCCATTCTCCGGATAAGGGGTGATGCCGTTGGCCAGACCGATGTGAACATCACTGTCAAAACACTCCAGGACGGGAGCGGTGCGAAAATAACCGCAACCACGGTCCCCGGAACCATTATTATCGGTACACCCCCTACGACAACCACTGCAACCACGACTGCCACGACTACCGCGACCACCACCGCAACAACCACCGCGACCACCACCGCAACAACCACCGCGACCACCACCGCAACAACCACTGCAACCACGACAGCCACTACGACAGCAACGACAACCGCCACGACCACTGCCACAACCACCGCCACGACGACGGCAACCACGACCGCGACAACCACGGTAACCACGTCCCCAACGGCAACCGCCACCACGACTGCCACAACCACCGCCACGACGACGGCGACCACTTCGCCGACCACGACCACGACCACGACACCGCCTGCAGATCCAGGCTACCTAACCGTCTTCTCCTTCCCGCTCAAGGCAACGGCTTCTATTGACGGAACGGTTGTAGGAATTACTCCACTGATGGGATACCGTGTAAGTCCGGGAATTCACACCCTCAAGGTCAGCATGCCCGGGTATCTGGATTATACCACAAGTGTCTCCGTCACATCGGGAGGCCACCTGCAGGTCCCGTTAATCGTCCTGCAGAGAGGAATTCCAACTCCCACGCAGACCACGCAGACCACTCCCGCAACACCCACACCGAGTGTCTCCCCGACCGCCACGATCACCACCGCGATTACGACTCCACCCACCACTACCACGACCACCTCTACTGTCACCACCTCCCCGGTGCAGACAGGATCACTTACTGTAAACACGGTCCCCCGTGGTGTGACGATATACCTCAATAACGAGGCGCGAGGAACCAGTCCGACAACAATCCATGGGCTTGCTCCCGGCGATTATGAACTGAAACTCATGAAACAGGGGTTCAAGACCCAGGTCAGGAGCGTGACCATCGAGACCGGAAAGACGACCACGCCGCCTCTCATCATCCTCACCCCAATCCTGTGAGAATCCTGAAGAATCCCCAACCCCCATTTTAAAAAAAATCTGTCTATTTTTCAATCCCGGCTGACACCCCAGCATACACGCACTGCCCGTACGAGATGCATCCATCTCCGAGCGGGTAATCCGGGTTCATGCGAAGCTCGAGGCCCGATGTCGTCACCAGGTTCCTGATGGTCTCGCGAATCACCCTGTTATAGGCCACACCGCCTGAAAGTGCAACAATGGGAAGATCCCTCTTGTACGCGGCATGGATCGCCATCCCTGCAATCCCACGGGCAAGGTTGAACTGGAACGATGCGGCGATCGAACGCATCGCCCTCTGGTCATGATCTTTGCACCTCTGCATCTCGCCCATCGCTTTCCGCAGCAGGGCTCTTGTGGAGAATACCTCCTTGCCCCCGACCTGGATATAATCGATGTCCCATTGCCGGGCCTTCCCCCCAACGGCAAATGACTCGAGTTTCATTGCGGGCTCTCCGTCGTATGTCCTCTCCCTGCATATGCCGAGGAGGGCGGCGGCAGCGTCCAACACCCTGCCTGTGCTCGACGTCGGGACCACGTTGATCCCTCTGGAGATCTGTGAGTCAAGGACAGATAACTCGAGATCGGTCCAGCCACGGGACGAGAGGAGCGCCGCAATTGAAGGGGTGGGAAGGATGCCGTAAAGCATCCTCTCCGGAAACCTGGTTGCAAGGTCTCCGCCAGGCATTGGGACCACTTCCAGGTGGCCGACCCGTTCGTAACCGGGGATGGAGCCGGCGAATATCTCCCCTCCCCAGATGGTGCCGTCCTCCCCGTACCCGACCCCGTCGATTGCGATGCCGATGCAGGGCGAGGTCGTGGTCGCCGCGATGTGGGCCTGGTGATGCTGGACGGGGACGAGTGCGGCCCCATGTTCCCCTGCGAGCTCTCTTGCGTACCGGGTGGAAAGGAACTGGGGATGCGCATCATGGGCGATGTACTCGTAATCCCCGCCGAGTAGCCGGCCAAGGTTCTCAATCGTCTCCTGGAGGTAGGCGTAGGTCTGAGGGTTCCGGACGTTCCCGACATGGGGCGATGTGGTGCAGAACCCATCCCTGTAGATGGTCACGTTTGCGTTCAGTTCCGGCCCCACCGCCAGTATGGAGGTATTCCCAAGGTCAATGGCTGTTCTCCTGGGGGCCATTCCCCTCGAGAGGCGGATAATGAACCCGTCCCTGACCACGGAATCGTCGCACCGGTTGACAATCTGGCGGTCATGGGTGAGGAAGAAGTCGACGTGTCCGTGCATCCGTGCCATTGCGACATCAATGCCGGTAATCATCGGATACCCTGGCATGTTCGCACTTGTCATTATCAGGATGGGATGGGAGAGGCGTGAGAAGAGCAGGTGGTGCAGGCCGGTATAGGGGAGCATGCAGCCGATGGTGTGGAGGTTACTGATATCCTGGTGGGCATCCGGGTCACGCTTCCCGAGGACGACGATGGGCCGCTGGCAGCTTTCGAGAAGCATCTGGTCTTCGGCAGAGAGGATTGCGATCCGGTCGACGACGTCCGGCCTGACCATCACCGCAAACGGCTGCTCGGATCTTCCCAGGCGGCGCTTCAGTTCCCCTGCTGAGCTCTCAATACATGCAAGGTGGAACCCGCCAATGCCCCGGATTGCCACGATATACCCGGCGTCCAGGATACGGGCGGTCTCGGCGATGATATCTCCGGAGGAGACATCGTTTCCTTCACCATCAAAAAGGCGTAACTTCGGTCCGCAAGAGGCACATGCGATCGTCTGGGCATGATGCCGCCGGCTGGCAGGGTCATGGTACTCATCCTTGCATTCCGGGCACATGGGAAAGGCGTCCATCGATGTCCTCTCCCTGTCGTAGGGGAGGTCGCGGATAATGCTGTACCGCGGGCCGCAGTTCACGCAGGAGGTGCACCAGTACCCGGAATACCGCCCTCCTGCGGTGTGTATATCCTGGAGGCACTGGTCACAGGTCGCGATGTCCGGCGGAATCATGCCGGAGAGGGAACCGCTCCCGCTTGGCTGGATCGAAAAATCGCCTGGGAATGGCCCTGGGTCCTGGAGTACCTCCACCCGGTCGATTCGGGAGAGTGGGGGTCCACGCGAGACCTCCTCCAGGAACGCCTCGAACTGGTCGCCCTCGGCCTGTATCTCGACCTCGCTGCCCCGGTTCCTGACAAAACCCCGGATCCCGAGCCTGGTCGCCGTGGCATACACGAATGGCCGGAAGCCGACACCCTGCACGATTCCACGGATTTGAATCCTTCCGCTCCTGCGCTTGCCGTTCAAACAAAGATTTATTGATTTATCACGCCATATAATACTAGGGTTTTACCAGTGAGCGGCCATATCAGGATAGTCAACGATCCAGTGGACCTTGTTCCTCTGCTTATCACGTTTCATAATGCGACCTATAAGCAGGTCTACGATCTGTTGAACAAGTCCTGGATGACCGAGGAGGAGATCTGCGAGCAGCTGGCCGAGGGGGACGTAGGCCAATGCCTGCTGGTGCTAAAAAAAGGGAGCCTTGTCGAGGAGAAGTGGAGGATGCCAGCCCCCGGGCAGAAACCGGTGAAGGAGTACCGTGCCTCCTACAACAAGTTCAGGGCAAATTTCCAGTGCAACTTCGGGGATCTCTCAGATCTCCTCTTTATCGCAGTCTCAAACGACGAACACCTCCGCTGCATGGTCGAGAAGGTCGAGGATGAGCTTCGTTCAGGGAATACCTCTATCAACGATATCGCACGAAAGTTCGGGGTCAACCCCGTCTTCATCAAAGGACTGGCGAAGCGGACCCCCCATCTCGACGTAAAGGGACAGGGGCTGGTTCTCCTTGACCGAAGCCAGTAAGGACCCCCTGTCGTCTATTCTCCGAAGCAAGCGCGAAGTGACCCGTCTGCAGATCCTGGTCGAGATCGCCGAGCACCAGCCGGCAGTAAGGCAGCAGGAGATCGCGGACAAGCTCGGGGTGACGCCCCAGGCTGTCTCCGAGTACATCCGGGAGCTCGTTGACGAGGAGATGGCGGCTGCTCATGGCCGCGGCAGGTACAGCGTCACGAGGACCGGGATCGAGTGGATCCTCAACCATGCCGAGGCGCTGGAGGCCTACGCCCGGCACATTCGAAGGGATATCATCCAGCAGGTCTCCACATGGACGGCGATTGCCGCCGAGGACCTCTTCGAGGGCGACCAGGTGGGGGTGTACATGGAGCACGGCTGGCTGTATGCATCGAGGGAGTCCCGGAGTGCAATGGGAACGGTGGTGATGGATGCGAAAGCAGGCGAGGACGTGGGAGTTGCCCGCCTCTCGGGCCTGATCGACCACACCGAGGGTGTGGTCCATGTCTGCAAGGTCCCCCGCGTCCAGAGGGGCGGGTCTCGCAAGGTGAGGAAGGATCGGCTCCTTGAAGTCATTGAGGGCGTCGGCGTGGTGGCGGCAGTCGGCCTCGAGGGCTACGTGGCCCTCCAGCAGGCGGGAAGGACGCCAGATATGTTCTTTGGGGCAAGAGAAGGGGTGATCGAGGCGGCATTCCATGGCATCGACTGTGCCATCCTCGTCGTAGACGAGGAGTTCACCGATTTCCTGAAACGGCTTGAAGGAGTGGGGCTCTCGTATATCCTCCATGACCTGATCGCCTCATGAATGTCATCGTCCAGCCGCAGAAGGGAAATTACAAGATCCTTTTCCTTGACAACCTGCAGGTGCGGGCGGTGGGGATCGCGGAGATCGACGCCACTCCGAAGGGATACCGGCCGGGCCACTATCGCGTGAGGTGGGGGGGCAAGCACCAGTTCCGCAGCACCCCTTCAAAGGAGCTGGTGGTTTCCCTGCGGAAGGCATCGGTGTACCTGACCCAGGCGGACGAGGCATTTGAAGGGTTCCTGCACGACTTCCAGATCCCCTTTACCCGTACCTCCGTATGCAGGATATGCCTGATGGAGGACCGTGTCACCCCCCTGAACAGGAAGAACGGCATACGCTACACGACCGGCGAGCAGATCTGTTTTGACTGCGCCCGCAGGGAGCTCAGAAAGGAACTTGCCACGATGGGCAAGGTGGGCATGCAGGCTCTCGGGCACCTCGAGGAGCTGCTGCGGAACTATCGCGACATGGACAAGGTCCTCGCGAGCGTTCAGCCCGAGAAGGTGAAGATCTCCCAGGCACTCTTCGACCGCCTGGATGCCCATCCGGTACAGAAGACCCAGTCTCTTGATGAACTTCCCATCCCGCGGGCGTTCATCGATGTTGCCGGTGTCGAGACGTTGATGCCGGCACAGCAGATGGCGGTCGACGGAGGCCTTCTCTATGGAAAGCATCTCCTGGTTGTCTCGGCCACTGCGAGCGGCAAGACCTTCATCGGCGAGATGGCGGGTATGAAGAATTACCTGGAGGGGAGGGGCCACACCCTCTTCCTCGTCCCCCTGGTTGCGCTCGCGGTGCAGAAGTACCAGCGCTTCGAGGAGCGGTACGGAAAGATCGCGGGGGTAGGGGTCCTGATCGGCCAGGCCAGGATCAGGCTGCCCGAGAACGCTCCCGTCGGGGACCGGAACATCCGAGCTCCCATCGTCGTAGGGACCTACGAGGGGGTCGACCATTTCATCCGTTCGGGGAAGCGGCTCCCGCCGATTGGGACGGTTGTCATCGACGAGGTCCAGATGCTCGAGGACCCGGACCGGGGCCACCGCCTGGACGGCCTCGTCGCGAGGCTGAAGTACCTGGCCCCGAAGGCCCAGTTCCTGTACCTCTCCGCAACCATCGGGGTCCCAAAGGTGCTCGCAAAGAAACTGGATGCAACGCTCGTCCGGTACGACGACCGTCCCGTCGCCCTCGAGCGCTACCTCATTTTCGTCGAGCACAAGCAGAAGATCTCGACGATAAAGCGCCTCTGCACCCAGGAGTACTCGCGGGTCTCCTCGAAGGGCTTCCACGGCCAGACAATCGTCTTTACCCACGCCCGGGCTCGGACACACGTCATCGCCGACGCCCTGGGGCCGGGATATGCAGCCTACCATGCGGGCCTCACCTCCCAGGAGCGGCGGGAGATCGAGGCAAAATTCCTATCAGGAAAGATCAAGGCCGTGGTCACCACCGCTGCGCTCGGTGCGGGGGTCGATTTCCCCGCCTCGCAGGTGATCTTCGACTCCCTCGCGATGGGGATCTCCTGGCTCTCAGTCCAGGAGTTCAACCAGATGGCCGGCCGTGCGGGCCGGCCCGACTTCCACGACCTCGGAAAGGTGGTCGTGCTCGCCGAGCCCGGCGCCTCCTACTCCCGCTCATCAGGATCGACGGAGGAGGAGGTAGCGATGAAGCTCCTCAAGGGAGAGATGGAAGAGGTCGCCCCCGAGCACGACCTCGAGCAGAGCTCGGAGGAGTACGTCGCAAACGCGGTTGTCTGCCAGGGGAGGCTTTCCGAACTCGACCGGATCAACGGGACGATGGTCGGCACCATGGAGCCTGTCCTCGATATACTGCTTGGAAAGGACCTGGTGACCCTGCAGGAGGAAAGGGTAGTGCTCACCCCGCTTGCAAAGGTGATGGCCGAACACTTCATCGGGGTGGAGCGCCTCGGCGAGATCCGGAGGCTGATGAGAAAGATAGACGACCCGCTGGAGATCGTGGCGGAACTCGAGTGCGCGGAGATGGAGCAGAAGAAGGAGAAGGAGAAGAAGAGGAGGAAATAGTGAAATGTTGCGCCCCGTCCTGCCCGCACTCATCGCCATGCTCCTTGTATCGGCGTGCGGCTGCCTTGCGTTCACCGCACAGCCCGCTGGGTCACGGGGAACAGATCCGGTACTCCCGGCACCTGGAGTATCGGACACGAAGATGGGGGCACGGGTCATCGCAATGGCGGTATGCGCGGATGAGATAGGGACTCCTTATCCCGAGGCTGCGGATTTCCTTATCAAAGGCCTGGAATGCAACGCAAACGGAGGCCGGTTCTCAGAGGCGATCGATTACTACGACCGGGCTCTCGCCATCGACCCGGGATGTTCGACCGCGTGGTTAGCGAAGGGGGTGGCGCTCCACAACCTGGGTCGGTACGACGAAGCCATCCTGTGTTATGAAAGGGCGTCTGCGCTCGACCCGGGGAACGAGGGGATTGCGCTTTTGAAGGAGATGGCAGAAGGGGACCGGGTTGAAGAACATGATACGGTGTAATGAACCCGGGAGTGGGTTTTTTAAAAAACGGCGATAATCTCCACGAAGGATCGAATTTATATGTAATATTACGTATAATTTCACACTGTTGGATATGATGTCCCTTAAGATGCCGGTTTTTGTGGTAACCATTCTATTTCTCACAACATCTCCTGCGGTTTCAGGAGCAATGACATCACTGTCATTCCTGCAAGATTCACGCAGTCTCCTCTTGTTTCCTTCATTTGAAAAACCCTTCATTATATCCCAAATCTCCAATCCTTCCGTGGGTAAGTTTCAAGTTGAAACTATTAAGCCGGCATCCCTACAGGTCTCGCAATTCAACATGGGTCTGACACGGTTGCCAATGGGGATCACCCTCGACAGGTTGCACAGGAACATTGAGATGGGGCTTCAGAAGAGTACTTCAGAGCCCGACGCATGCTGGATTCCCATCGATCCTGTCGGGCCGATACGGATTCCCATGTCCGTCGCGTACATCGATGGATATTATTACGACACTCCATGGATACCGCATGTCTACATACCCGGATAGGCTAGTTTCAGGTATCATGCAAATCCTCTGGGGCACTCCCGCCAGGTTCGGGATCGCCCCTATAAATGTTAATGAAAAATGATATACCGGGTCCACTTATTATTACGAAGAAATATGCTCAATAAACCGACAATATCAATTTTTATTTGATATTCAATGAGAGAATCCTCATGTTTCTGCTCATATCGTAAATTCTAATATACTTAACATACCACCATCATTCCTGACGTATGAAATGGACAGGGTTGGGATGAGAGGAGTGATGCAGGTATGAGAATGCTGATGAACAGCGGGCGGACCTACAAGCAGGGCGAGCAACTTTACTACAAGGAAAGCCCGGAATATTCCGAGCAGACATCTCTCTGTTTTATCAACCCGATCGATCTCTTCACACTCGGAATCGAAGAGGGTGAAAACATCGAGATCAAAACTTCGACGGGAAACACGGTATTCAGGACTGTTGCCTGTTATGACCTTGTTCCCGGGGAGATATTCCTCCCCTGCGGTCCGTATGCGAACTTCATCCTCCCGCCAAATACTCACTCGACCGGGGCTCCCGATTTCAAGACCCTGGAGGTTGAGGTCCGTCCGACTGAGCGGGAGCGGGTGTCGGCCTGGGACCTCCTCGAATACGAGGGAGGGACGAGGTATGATGCTCCCCCCGAGGGGTGCCCCACCATCTCGCTCGAGGGCGATAAGACGGTCACTGACGTACTCTGTCCTCTCTGCGGCTGCGTCTGTGACGACATCGAGCTCGGGATCAGGGACCATCGCATCGTGTCGTGCCAGAATGGGTGCTTGTTGTGCAACGCAAAGTTCCTGGCAAAAAACCGCCTTATCACGCCAATCAAAAAAACAGTGGGAGGTTGGGAGAAAGTCAGTTACGAGGAGGCAATCGAATATATCGCCGACGTCCTCGTCGCGGCGGAACGTCCGCTTCTGTTCGGCTGGAGCGGGACGCACGGTGAAGCGCAGTGCATCGGGGTCTCGATCGCCGAACTGATCGGCGGGGTCATCGACAACTGCTCGTCCGAGTGCCACGGCCCCTCGATCATGGCGATCCAGGAAGTGGGCCACCCGGGATGCACCCTTGGGCAGGTCAGGAACAGGGCGGATGTCGTCATTTACTGGGGATCCAATCCTATCGCGTCGCATCCCAGGCATATGAGCCGTTATTCGACCTATGCAGACGGGTTCTTCCTTGACAACTCTTTCAGGAACAGGACAGTTATCGTCTTTGATGTGAGAAAAACGGAGACTGCGAAGGTCGCCGACGAATTCGTTCGGGTCAGATCAGGAGGGGATTATGCAGTCTTCTCGGCGCTCCGTGCGATCATCCAGGGAAAGGAGGACGTGCTTCCCAAGAGCGTGGCGGGTGTGGCAAAGGAGGAGCTGATCCGGATTTCAAGGATCATGCTCGGGGCAAAGTTCGGCACCTTCTTTACCGGTATCGGGTTGACCCAGTCCAGGGGAAAGTACAAGAACGTGAGAAACGCCATCGAGCTCGTGGATGAACTGAACCGCCATACAAAATACACGCTTACCCCGATGCGTGGACACTGGAACGTGTATGGCACGAACCAGACGTTCACTTACATGACGGGATATCCTTACGCCGTCGATTTTTCCCACGGGGTCGCCTATTACAACCCGGGCGAGACATCGGCCATCGATATGCTCTCAAGGGAAGAGGTAGACGCCTGCATCATCATCGGGAGCGATCCCGGGGCGCACTTTCCTAGGGCCTGCAACGAACATCTTTCAAGGATTCCGACCATCGTGATCGACCCGTTCCCCATCATGAGCACGGCCGTTGCGACGATGCACATACCTGTCGCCATGACCGGTGTCGATGCCGAGGGTACGGCATACCGGATGGATGCGGTTCCGCTGTGGGTCCAGAAGGTCATGGAACCGACGCAACCGGATGATGCACGACTACTCAGTCGAATCTACGATGCAGTGAGAAAGAGAAAAGGTATGCCTCAGATCAAAGGAGAAGATGCAGGTGTTTTCGGTTCGCCGGTTTTCTCAACAGAGAAGTGACCAATTTTTTTCCCACCACATATATGGAAGGATTCTCCGGTCAGTGGGACAAGTTCCCATGAGGGTGTTAAATATGCGAATGAGCGACAACGAAACGAATAATGAGGATCCGGTCCTCCTGCGGGCAACCAGGGAAGCAGAATTGGTGAAAAGGAGGCGTTGTGATGATGCAGGTAATGCTTGAAGCGAAGGAGAGAAAGAATCCAAATGTTCCCATCGAAGCCGAAGAGATCACCCCTGCACATTTCATCGAAAACCGGCAGGATCTTTCCGTGTGGCGGGGAAACCGGAAAGTTCCCCTTGAGGAGGTTTTTGAGGTAACGATCAACGGGGAGGCGTCTTCTGCAGAAGATGTAGAAGTGATCTTCACCGGGGAATCAGGGAAAATTAAACGGGTTGGCGAATATATGGAATCGGGCACTATCCGGATCGAGGGAGATATCGGGATGCACTGCGGGAACTTCATGAGCGGAGGAACCATCGAGATAAGGGGAAATGCCGATGCCTGGCTTGGCCGCGAGATGAGAGGAGGGACAATCACCTGCCATGGAAACGCCGGGGACTACTGCGGTTCCGGCTATCGCGGCGAAAAAAGGGGGATGAGGGGAGGGACTATAGAAGTCTTGGGAAATGCAGGTGATTTTACTGCAGAGACCCTCTCCGGTGGCACAATTATTGTCCATGGAAACGTCGGGGATCTCTCCGGGGTCGAGATGAAAGGAGGGATGTTCACGATTCACGGCAATGCATCCCGGGTCTGTGGAAATATGACCGGAGGAACCTGCATGGTGTATGGCACGGTCACCGATATGTTGCCGACATTCCGGAAAGTGGGCACAAGAGAAGGGAATAATGGGGGAATTGCACTCACTGAATTCACCGGCGATGTGGCGAACCGCGGCAAGGGTCGACTGTTCGTGCATTCCTATTCCTTTGCATAAACGCGAATTGACCCCGCTTTATGATTGTGCCGGGCGCAGAACGATGTAACCTACATGATCTCCGCCTTGATGATCCGTCGCACCTCTGCCGGGTCCTCCACTCCCGGAAGGCGGAGAGTGCTGCCGTCATCGAGCACAATCCGCAGGCTGGCGATCCCCTGGTAGCGGCAGAACGGTCCGCATGCAATCTCGACGCCCCTGATTTTCGAATACGGGACCACCCGGCGGTCCACCCGCCAGACGCCCTTCTCGCAGACTACTCCCGTCGCATTGAACCGGAACCTGATGGACGCCCAGTACTTCGGGATGTACCAGCGTATCGCGAGGATGACGAGAAGCAGCGGGAGCACCAGGGTAAGCGTCAGGTGCCCGGGAAGGGTGACTGCAGCCAGGATGAACCAGGGGAGGATGCCGATCCAGACGACAAGGATCAGGAGAAGGAGGTAGAATGCTCGGAGGCGCGGGGACGGGGTGTAGAGAAGTTCACCGCCCGGCAGGCGCACGAGGTTCCGTGATGTGGGGGAGGGGAGATCCGCCATCTCATGCCCGCTCGATCAGGCAGACCCAGCGGTCGTAGATGGGATCGCGGTCATTCTCCCGGACCTCCACCCGGCACCTCCGGGCCTCCGCCCAGGACTGGATCAGCCGGGCCTCGCGCTCGGTGCCGACCGTGACAAGGCAGTCGTTCGTGAGTGCCAGGAGCTCGGCGGCGATCATCTCCCAGTCCTGCTCGTTGAAGGCGTTGATCTCGCCGAACATGAGGCCGAGACCCGCCTCTGCGCCCCCACAATACCGGCTTGCATAGGTCGCGTCGATGCACATGGTCTCGCCCGGGAGGAGTCTTCCCCGGGAGAGTCCGAGTGAGAGGAGGGAGGCGTCGTTGTCGTAGGAGAGCGGGCGCATCCCGCGCTCCCGCAGAAGGAAGGAGCCGAGCCCCGACCCGCAGCCGCAGTCGAGGCAGGAGATCCCTGCCCGGTCTCCCCAGGATTCGGCGAGGAGATCGCGCACCTGGGCGGTCCTGGCGGGATTTAAGTCCTCGAGCGCAGGCGTGGTCGTCTCTATCAGAAGGAGGCTGTAGTACTCCCGGACGGCTTCTTCCCATACGGCGCGGTCCTCCTGGAAGATGTCGCCGTTCATCTCCTCGAAGTGCTCGATCAGCGCGAGCGTCGGCTCACGGAGATGGAGGGACCCGGCAAGCCAGCCCTGGCCGGTGAGGAAGGCCATTGCAAGCGGGTCGGAGTCCTCGTCGACGAGGAGCCGGCCCTGGTCGGCGGGGAGATCCTCTATCCATGCCGTGAAGGTGTCCTCCGGCAGGTCGGCGAACGCGGGCTCGATGAACCGCACACCGGGCAGTTCCAGGACCTTCGAGACGAGCGTTTCGTGCGTGGGGATATCGGCGGCCATGGTTCATCAGGCTCCGTATTTCGGGGACCGGTTCAGGAGATCCAGCAGTATTGGCATCAGCGAGGCGCCGGTGATCCGGTGGAGGCCACCCTCGGCGCAGGAGACCTCGTCGAAGTGCGTTACCCGGTCGACCCGAACACCCTCGCCGCAGATGACGAGCGGCACCGGATCGGCGCTGTGGTCTTTCACGCTGCACGGCGTGGAATGGTCTGCGCAGATGGCAACGATGCAGTCCTCGAGCGAGATAAGCGGCGCCAGGGCCGAATCGATTTTCTCGATGAACTCCATCTTCGCCCGCGCCTTCCCGTCGTGGCCGGCCTCGTCGGCACCCTTGATGTTCATCAGCACGAAGTCCATGGTCCTGAACGCGTCGATGGCTGCACGGACCTTCCCGGCAAGGTTTGTATCGGCCGAGCCGGTGATCTCCGGGACCTCGATGCGGGTGAGCCCGACGGCCGTCCCTATCCCAGTGATCAGGGCGGCAGCGGAGATGACGCACCCTTTGAGCCCATACCGGGAGGAGAAGGGCTCAAAGTGCCCCATCCTTCCCGCTCCCCGGATAAGAATGGTACTCGCGGAGGGGAGGCCTTGAGATGCCCGCGACGCGTTGAGGGGGTGATCTTTGAGTATGCCCTCAGCCTGGCGTACGAATTCCTGGAGTGCCTGTGCGGTCTTCCTGTCCGCATCGGTGCCGTCCCGGGCCGAGAACGGGAGCGGAGGCACCCCTTCCTTCTTCGGGTCGTTCGACGTGACCGAGACCCCGAGGTCCTCACCGCGGAAGGCCAGGGCGGCGCGATGCCCGGTGCCGGAGCGGAACAGGAATTCGACGCCGAGCGATGACAGGTCCGCCCCGTCCTGGATCGCCGCGGAGAGGGGTTCGGTGCCGTGGATCCTCCCAGCCCGGCGGTCAGTGACCCGTCCCCCGTCATCGAACGTGGCGTAGTTGCAGCGGAACCCGATCATCCCGGGTTCCATGTGGATCCCGCTCCCCTCTGCCTCGAGCGGCCCCCGGCCGGTATAGTATTTGTAGGGGTCGTAGCCGAGCAGGCTCAGGTGCGACGTGTCCGACCCGGGGCGTATCCCCGGCCCGATTGTGTCCATGATGCCGCATATCCCGTCGCGGGCCATCCGGTCGAGCACCGGAGTGAGTGCCGCCTGGAGGGGTGTCCTGTTCCCAAGCTCCGGGCACGGGCGGTCCGAAATGCCGTCCAGGACAAGGAGGAGGATCTTGTGCGCCGTCATCACCAGAAGAGTAGTCTGTTCCCTGTCTTATGCTTGACCCATCCCCCGCGCTGCAGCAAGGCGAAAAGAGATAAAAAAGGCGGTTGGGCCTGGATACGAAGGGGCCCGGTGCCCCTTTCAGACAACCTTGGCCACGCCGACTTTCGACTTGATGACCTCGACCCGGCGGACCGGGAAGAGGGGCTTTACCGCCTTGAAGACCTCGCGCGAGATCTCGCCGTTCACGATGCCGTTGATGATGGCGTTCATCTCGGACTCCGCACCGATCTTTCCAACCATGGTGGAGATGAGGTTTCGGATGGCGTGCACCTGGGAGAGGTTCGCCCGGGTGAGGGTGAAGCACGTCACAGTAAGGTCAAGCTTCTTCCCGTCCTTTGTCATGACCGGGACGTGGCAGTCGATCCGCGACGTGCGCCGCTTGATCATGGAACGCATGTAGTCACGGGTCAGCTCGTGGCCAAGGAACTCGGTGTAGGCCGAGTCCCCTGCGACATTTGAGATCCGGAACTTCATCTTGACGTTCTGCCGTGCATAGTCGTTGATAATCTCGCCGAGGGTGGTCTGCATGATCCTGCCCACCACGCCCTCGGCGTCGTTTGCGATGGTGTCCCCGATGTAGGTCTTTCCGAGCACCTCGGGGGTGTACACCTTGTACCAGCTCTTGGCTTTCCAGCCTTCTACTCTCCGTCCAGCCTGTTTCTTCTTTGCCATGTATTCACCATTCTGATAGGATTGTTCTGTTATTCTCCGGGGCTCTCGCGAGTCCCCTGGTCCATATCCCTTCCGTTCGTTCCGGGTCGCACCTGTCCTCCCTCAAGGGCGCACATCTCATCGGCCACTGCCAGGTTCATCAGGTAGTCGTCCACAGACGCGATCACCGACCGGAGCGAGGTTCCCTCGATCGTGGTGACGACCAGGTCTCCTTCCTCGCGGGTGTGCATGCTCTGGAGGTTGTCGGGCAAGAGAGACGGCGCCACGCACCCTGCGTGCCTGTGCCGTGTCCGGATCCCGCCACGGATCTCCATCATGCGCCCACCGCCTTCTCGAGGATTGTACGGAACTGCTCCAGGCGTGCGCACGGGATGGTGGCGCCGGCCCTGAGCCGGTGGCCCCCCCCGAACCCGCCGCACTGGATGGCAGCCTCGCGGACGGCCCCGCCGAGTTCCATCTCCATGCCCCTCGGGCAACGGGCGGACAGGTGGCAGAGCTCGTCGCGGCGGGCGGCCACCAGCACCGGTCCCTGCTGTGTGCAGTCCCGGGAGAGGGCATCGGCGACGTCGCTTGCGACCTGGGCGTCCTCTACCTCGACAAAGCCCGGCGCCCCTTCATTCGTGCAGGCAGCACGGAGCGCGTGGACCACCATGTCCCGGTGCCGGAACGAGAGATTCCACGCTTCTTCGAGGTTGCCCGAGGAGCGGAGGCAGAGCGAGGACGCAAGTCCGCCGTACCCCGACTTCCCGCATGCATCTACCAGTGCGGTCAGCGCGTGCGCATCGGGGATCACCTCCCTCTCGAGGCTGTAGCGCGCCCCGTAGATCCCCTCCAGCGTCTCCGCCGGTGCGAACGGGCTGACCCGCAGCACGAGGAGGGAGAGGAGCTTCTCGAGCGAGATGCCGTCTTCAGAAGAGGCGCTCTCGAGGAGGTCTGATACCGCCATCTCGTCCCCGCTCACCTGGTGCAGGTAGGGGTTGAGGGCCGAAAAGAGCCGCTCGTGGTCGTCCCTTCCCGGGAGCAGGAACCCCTGTCCGGGAGTGATGATTCCCTGTGCGATCGCGTCGTTGAAGATGGAGAGGTTGGTGCCCGCCAGGGCCTGCCCGTCTCCAAGGATGCCGAGCATGACGAGGCCGGCGAGGTCCCGGTTGTCTCCTAGCTCCCGTGCGACCAGGAAGGCGGCCCCCGCCGATGAGAGATCGCGGTCGCCGTCTATCCCGTGCTGGCGGGGGTTGACCTGGAGTTCTCCTGCAAAGTAGGGGATGTGGTGGTCGACCACCATCACGTCCTCAGGGAGGTCCTCGAGCCCCGACCCAAAGTCGCAGAGGAGCGTGGGGGTCTCCGGGGATATGGCCGCCGGGCTCACCCGGGCGAGGACCCGGAGCCGGAAGTGGATGCCTCTGCGCAGGAGAGCCATGCAAAGGATGGAGCCTGCCGCGATGCCGTCCGCATCGTGGTGGGCGTAGACCTCTACGAACTCCTGCCTGCCGAGGTGTTCGGCGAGCCTCTGTGCGGCCTCGTCAAGGGACATGGGGGATTATCTCGAGAGGAGGATCTCGGCGCTCTCCGGCTTGTAGCTCCAGTCCTTCGGGAGCCGGCCGTTCCCGGTGTAGTACTTTACCAGTCGGCGGACCTTGGACTCGGTGAGCTGCAGCTGCCGCTTGTTGTGCAGGTCGCTCTTGTTCTCGCCCAGGTGCTTCCGGAGCCCGAGCGCTTTTACAATCAGGTTCCGAAGGTCCTCGGGGATCTCGGGCTGCATCCCTTTCTCTTTGAGGATCTGCCCGATCCGTTTCCCAGTGACGAGCTTGACGTCCGGGACACCGTAGCGGTCACGAAGGATCATCCCGATCCTGCTGGTGGAGACGCCCTCCTTGCGCAGGTCCAGGATGATCTTCTCGATCGCCGCGACATCGGTGTTGGCCCAGGAAGGGGCCTCCTTGCGGAAGGGTCGAACGGATCCCGAGTGCCCTCTGCGTCGTGCATGCATTCTTGCCATTGTGGTATTCACCTCCGATTACGCAATGTAAATCCGAAAAGAGTCACGCTGACTCTCCGTAATCCCAGAGGCCGGGGGAGAACCCCCTCCGGCCCGTGCGTTGCCGCACGTCGGACTTACATCTGCCAGCACTATCCAGGAGTGCTTCAATCCATTTGGGCGGGGGAATATTAATGCTATCGTGGACGGACAGGGCGGTCACGTGCTTCCGTAGCGGTTGACCTGGAGGATGAGGTCCCGAAACGCGTCCATCTCGAGCGCCAGCACCTCGTTCCGGGTCATCCCCATGCTCGTCTCGGCGTCCGCGGTGAGGGTGTCGGGCCCCCGCATCACGGTCCGGGCGATGTTGTCCCTGGAGAGCACTTCTTCTGCCTCGCGGTCGTAGACAAACGCCCTCCCGGGGATGATCACCAGGGATTCGAGCGTGGCGGGATCGAGGTTTGCGAGGTCGCCGATGGTGATCAGGCAGGCAATGTCTTTTTCGACCGGCACCACCCTTGCGCCCTTCCCCCGCGAGGAGAGGATCTCCCTGATGAACGGTGCGGCGATCCTCCCTGTGATTATGCTCGCTTTGCGTTCGAGTTTAGGGAGTTTCTTCAGGAGGTCGGGCTCGCGGGCGAGTGCAAAGGGGGAGCCGATCTCAGGGTCCCAGAGGGGGGTGCCGCTCACCTTGATGCGGAACCGGGCCGAGAGGTCAGTGACCATGTCCCGGAACTCCTCCACCCCATGCACCTTCTGCCCGCGGATGACAGGGGCGTTTCCGAGCACCAGGCCCTGGTCCGCCCGGTTCGCAAACCGCATCAGGATGATCCCCTTTGCACCCCTCTCCTCGAGCCATTCGCAGGTCTCCTCGAGGATAGGGCCGTCGTTGATGCCCGGCAGGACCACACAGGCGGCGTAGACGTCGATCTCCCCGCAGAGGGTCTCGAGCACCGCGAGCGAAGCCCCGGGCGTGGGGTCGTGCATGTACTGCTTCCGCAGTTCCGGCTGCACGGAAAAGATGGTGAACGAGACCTCGGAGAGGCCTGAATCGACGAGGAACCTTCCGATCCCGGGATCATCGAATCCCTTCCCGCTCGTATACCCGATATGCAGCGGCGCCTCCATACTGGAGAGGAGCTCGACAAGGTCAGTGAAGCATGGGTAGCAGCTCGGGTCTCCGCCGCCGCTGATGGTGACCCTGCTCACCTCGTCAGGGATGACCTGGAGGCGGGCAAGGACGTCATCGGCGATCTCCCTGAGGTCCCGGAACCCCCGGTAGTACTCCCTCACGCTCCGGCTACAGTAATCGCATCCCTTTTTATAGGGCGGGCAGTAGCGGCAGCCGAGCGGGGCAGTCTCCTTCACGTGCCTGAAATAGCAGTACTCGCAAAAGCCCCGGCAGTCGATCCCCGGCCGTCCCCCGATGTCCACCGAGAGGTGTGTCATTCGTAGTAGAATGTGGGTGACAGCGAGGCATAATGGCTGCTATCCATACATGACACACCACTATCAGGATGCGTGTTCTGCATATCTGGAATGCCGGATTCCATAAAAGAAGTACAGAACCAGCCCGATTGCAAGCCAGACTATGAAACGCAGGTGCGTAATAGTCGGGAGTGCCAGGATCAATCCAAGGCAGAAGAGGATGCACAGGACAGGGATCAGGGGAACAAGAGGTACGCGGAAAGGCCGTGAAAGGTCAGGATGGACCCGTCGCAGTACCAGAACTCCGGCAGCGACGATGATAAATGCTGCCAGCGTCCCGATGTTCACCAGTTCGGCCATGCTCTCGAGCGGGAGCAGCGAAGCCATCACTGCAGTCACCGCACCGACGAGAAGGCTCGCCCTCACGGGTGTGCGTAATGTCTTATGGACGGTGGCAAAACTCCGGGGGAGCAGGCCGTCGCGGGCCATCGCAAAGAAGATCCTTGACTGGCCATACAGGAGCACCAGCATCACCGACGTGATTCCAAGGACAGCCCCGGCAGAAATTAACTCCGCTCCCCATGGGACCCCAATCTGCAGGAGGGCGAACGCAACCGGCGCACTTGTCTGGGCGAGCAGCGGATAGGGCACTATCCCTGTCAGAACAGCAGATACGGCGATATAAAGGATCGTGCAGATGACGAGCGATCCGATTATGCCGATTGGAAGGTCGCGTTCCGGATTTTTAACCTCCTCTGCAGCGGTAGAAACGGCATCAAACCCGATATAGGCGAAGAATACGATCGATGCCCCCGTGATTACCCCCATCCATCCGAAAGGCAGGAAGGGGGTCCAGTTGGCGGTATCGATATATCCGATTCCGATGGCGATGAAGAAGAAGACTACGAGTATCTTGACTGCGACGATGAGAGTGTTCACCCTTGCACTCCCTTTCACGCCGGTGATCAGGAGGAGGGTGATGAGGGCGATGATGAGTATCGCGGGAACATTCAGAATGCCTCCATCCACTCCCGGGGGGTTCGTGAACGCCGGAGGCAACGCAAGGCCCGCACCGGCAAGAAAGCTTGCCATATAGCCCGACCAGCCGACGGCGACGACGGCGATGGAGACGGAGTATTCGAGTATCAGGTCCCACCCGATTATCCAGGCCCAGATTTCACCGAGTGAGGCGAAGCTGTAGGTGTAGGCGCTGCCCGCCACTGGGACCATTGTCGCGAACTCGGCATAACAGAGTGCGGCGAAAAGGCACGCAGCACCCGAAATGACGAATGAGATGACCAGCGCCGGCCCTGCATAGTTCGCCGCAGCGATTCCGGTGATCACAAAAATTCCGGTCCCGATGACGGCGCCTATCCCGAAAAAGACAAGCTCAATGGGACCAATCGCCTTTTTGAGGGCATGCTCCCCGGCACAGAATTCTTTCAATTCAGCGATAGTCTTTGTGCGAAAAAGCCGCTGCCGCAGGGAGCCGGGGCCTTCCATGGTAAGAGGGATGGCATTGCGGCCTCTTAAAACCAAGTATTTTTTTTAGTTGCCTGCATTATTCAAAAAGGGGCATAAGGGTAAGGAGGCACTGGATCTTTCCCGGTATCCGGATACGAACCAGGTGCCCGCCATTGCAAGAAAGATTGGAGTTCTGACAGGAACCAGGATGAGCACCTTGCCCCCACAGGGAATTTATGGGACATGAGGATCAGGGACCTGCAGGCGACCGGCACTCATCGGGGGTCGCAGGCCTCTTTCCCGGCTGAATTCCAGATGCAAGAAAGATTTTCCATCAGTCCGAACCGGGACGAGATTTTCTGTTCGTCTCGTCCAGCCTTATATCGTAAACCGGAATGACCGATTATCCGGAGAAGGGCATAAATAGTGCCAGTCCCTGTTTTCCATGGAGGAACGCCGAATCATGGAGCAAAGAATCGCGGGATCCATCGTGGAACGGGAGGTCATGGCCGAGATGAGAGACGGGACGATGCTCGCGGCCGACGTATACCGGCCGGCTTGGGGAGAGGGCCCATGGCCGGTCCTTCTTATCAGGCAGCCGTATGACAAGGCCCATGCCGAGACGTTCTCCTACCTGCATCCATCGTGCAACGCCGCCCAGGGCTACCTCGTGGTCTCCCAGGACATCCGCGGCCGGTGGGCTTCCGGCGGCGAGTTTTCCCCGTTCCGCCACGAGGCAGAGGACGGGTACGACACCGTGGAGTGGGCGGCTGCGCTCCCTGGGTCGTCTGGAAAGGTGGGGATGTATGGGTTCTCGTATGGCGGCCTGACCCAGCTGATGGCTGCCACTCTTGCTCCCCCCCACCTCACCTGCATATGCCCGGGGTTCTGCACTCCGCAGCTCTTCGAGGGGTGGGCTTACAACGGCGGGGCCTTTGCGCTCTCCTTCAACCTGACCTGGGCACTATACCTCGCGACCGATACCGCCCGGCGTAAGGGACTTTCCGGGTACGAGGCCACCCTCTGGAAATCGATCCAGTCGATGCACGACTGGTGGCAGTGGCTCCCGATGGAGTCGTTTCCCCTGCTCCGTGCCCACGACTTCGCGCCATACTTCTTCGAGTGGATCGACCATCCCTCATACGACGCCTACTGGCAGCGGTGGAGCATCGAACGGGTCTATTCCCGGATCAATGTCCCTGCCCTGCATATCGGCGGGTGGTACGACATATTCAGGGACGGGGACCTCCGGCTTTACGAGGGGCTCCGGTCACAGGCAGGGTCAGGGAAGGCAAGGGAGAACCAGAAACTGGTGATGGGCCCCTGGTACCACAATCCCTGGAACCGGGTTCTCGGCCCCTGCGACCTTGGCGATGCCGCGGCCAGCCGCGTGGACGAGCTGCAGGTACAGTGGTTCGAGTACTGGCTCAAGGGGCTCGGGAACGGCATCATGGAAGAGCCGCGGGTCCGCTATTTCATGCTTGGCGAGAACAGATGGAGAGATGACGCCTCCTGGCCCCCGGCAAAGGCAGAACCCGTGACCCTTTACCTCCACAGCGGTGGGAGGGCGAACTCCCTTTCGGGCGACGGGGCCCTCACCCGCGAGTTGCCGGGGGACGAGGCCCCCGATGTCTACGTTTACAACCCCAGGGACCCGGTCCCAAGTCTCGGAGGGCAGTCCTGCTGCATTCCCGGCATCACCCCCATGGGGCCTGCCGACCAGCGGATGGTGGAGGCGATCAACCAGGTGCTCGTGTACACCATGGCCCCCCTGGAAACGCCCTTCTGCATTGCGGGGAGCGTATCCGTGCGGCTCTTTGCTGCCACAGATGTCCCAGACACCGACTTCTGCGTGAAGCTGGTGGATGTGTTCCCGGATGGGAGGGCGATCAACCTCACATCCGGCATCCTCCGTGCGAAGTTCCGGGACTCGCTGGAGCATCCGCACCTTCTCTCTCCGGGAATTGTCGATGATTTCCGCATCGACGGCGGGAGCACGGCGGCGCAGATCCGGAAGGGGCACCGCATCAGGCTCGAGGTGACGAGCAGCAACTTCCCCTGCTGGGACCGAAACACCAACTCCGGAAACAACCCAATGAAGGACACTTATGCGGACATCCGGGTGGCGACAACCCAGGTCTTCCACGACCGGGCTTACCCTTCGTGCATGGTGATCCACGGGTGGGAGGAGCGGTGAGGAAGAGCCGCGAGATCCTACTCCGGTGCTACCATGACCCGGCATTCGTTTTTTCCAACGTCCAGGTCTGTTACATCGACAGGGGGGCGCCGGGAAACGAGTCATGCGTTCCCGGAGAGAGAATCCATGCCCTCGATTCGCAGTACATGGAGATCGGGGAAGGACCGGAGTCGTCTCCCATCCCGTATCACCGCATCACCCGCATTATGTACCAGGGCGAAGTGCTCTGGGAACGGCAGGGGAAACGCCTCGATTAGCAGGTTTTTCAGGGAATTCTCTCTAATCTTATACGCCTCGTCGCTTTGCCATGTGGGTGACTTGAGGTTGAGCGATCTTTGCATACCTATCCAGGATCGCTCCGGGGCTTCCCCACGCAGCGTGTATCACGAAGAGGGGTGCGGGATGACTGCTCCCTGCATAATGGGCCCGGGGTTCCTAAATCTTTACTTACATTCGCGGAGAGCCCGATGTACCTGACGAACTCCCTAGAGGAAGGGCGGCAATAGTCATATCGATGACCGTTCTCGCCGGGGCATGGGCCGTCCTTCCGGGATCAGGGGGTGTCCCACCCAAGGGACCCAAGGAGCGCCCTGGTCAGGTCTTCGGGCACCGCGTGGGGCTTCCGCGGCTTGGCAAGAAGTGAGATGGCATACTTCAGGGGGACGGACCGGTTCTCCTCCTTACAGATGGGAAACTCGCCGCTGAACCTGGATAGCGCGGATGAGAACGCCCCGACAATCTTTGTCCTGCTCCGGAGGTCCTCTTTCTTGAGCGCCATGGCATGCTCGAGGATGGAGAGGTCGATGAGCGTGCTCGGGATCCAGTCGATCTCGCAGGCATACCCGAAGATCCAGGCGATGGGGGAGGTCTTCAGGGTGGCAAGGAGATCAGTGCGGTTCGCCCCGAGGGTGCAGGAGCCGAGCAGGACCCCCTCGATATTCGTGGTCCGTGCCACCCTCCTGACACCCCGAAGCAGCGTCGTGAGACGCATCCCGCTGCTGATGGTCTTTCCGCCTTCGCCCTCCAGCGCCCCGACCATCCTGCTCCCGCCGTGGGCTGCGATGTAGAGGAAGAGCCTCTGCTCCCTGGTGTGGGCGAGGTCGTCTTCGAGCGCCTTCCGGAAGCTCTCTTTCTCGTAAAAGCTCGAGTAGTAGATGTTGAAGTTGCCCTTGTACTTTTCGAGCCCTTCCAGAAACGGGAGCACGGAGGGGCGCTTGGGCTTGTGGGCAGGCGTCCACCACGGACCTTCCAGAACAAGGAGTGCTAAATCGCCCATTGTGAATCAGCACTCATCCGGATGTGATATCAAGGTTTGGTTTGCCGGATTGTAAAAAGGGGAATAGACGAAGGTAAGATTGCAGAGTGATATTCGATCTCTCCTATCGCTCAGATGTTGAGGTCATGGAAGAGTAAGTAGGAGAATCCTGCCTCACTGTGTAACACTTCTTCCGTCGCCATCTTTTTCACTCTCCGATGGCAACAGTATATGGCGCCCCAGTGGCTTAGCTGGCAGAGCGGCTGACTTGTAATCAGCAGGTCCCGTGTTCAAATCACGGCTGGGGCTTTCGAACATTGTGTTCGAATCTACAGTAAACTTCTTTTAGCCCATCCACACACGCTGTTTTATGACAGCTCGTACCCCACGTGCTATTTCCAATGATGCCTTTCATCAGATCAAGGCCGATTACCCCGAACGATCTTTTGCAAGAGCGTTGAAGGAAGGAAAAATTACCGAACGTGATGTTACACTTATCCGGTCCTTCATAGCTGAGCTGCAATCGTCCCGCAACACCAGCACCAAGCGTGCGTACAAAATCACGTACACACTTGTCGGCTGGAGACGCTTCATCGGCCCGTTCGAGAAAAACGATATGGCTGCACTCTATGCCGGCATTGCGGCGTTGAAATCCGGCAGGAGCAAGCGGGGCCGGGAGTTCATGAAGAACACCATCACCGACCACATGATCATTCTCAAACAGTTTTACCTCTGGCTCATCGAGAATGAGTACGTCGCTATTCCGGAAAAGAAACTCAAGGCCCTCAAGACACCCCATCATGAGACCATGACAAAGGTTGCCTCGGACCTGCTCACGACCGAAGAGATCACCGCGATGGTGGGTGCCTGCACCCGCAGCAGCGACCGGGCCATCATCATGATGCTCTACGAAGGCGGGTTCCGCATCGGTGAGATCGGGGGAATGAAATGGGGCGACCTCACCTTCGACAAATGGGGTGTTATCGCGAATGTGAACTTCAAGACCGGCAAGCCCCGGTACGTCCGGCTCATCATGTCCCGCGAGGCCCTGGCAAAATGGAAGAATGATTACCCGGCAAAACCGGTGACCAATGAGATGCCGGTCTTCATCACGGAGCACCAGACGGCCCTCACGCACGGGTCCGTGGCCATGCAGCTCAAACGGCTTGCGAAGCGAGCCGGGGTCCAGAAGCATATCACCCCGCACATCTTCCGCCATTCCCGTATCACCCACCTCATCAAAGAGAACGTATCGGAAAGCGTGATCAAGCTAATGATGTGGGGCAGCCTCACAACCAACATGTTCCAGACCTACGCCCACCTCACGGGCAAGGACATCGACAACGAGATGCTGCGGACCTACGGGATCACGGAAACCGAAACAGGAGAGGGGACGAGCGAATTACGCATCGAGCCCCGGCAGTGCCCGCACTGTAAACTCATCAACGGGCCCATGGCCGAGTTCTGCAATTCCTGCGGGCGATCGCTTACTGAACTGGCGACCGAAGCCGAAGACGATATTCACGACAGCATACTCAAAAACATGGCATCGCTCAAGCGGTTCATAGCGAAGTTTGAGGACAAGGTGGCAAAAGGCGAGATTGTAGTGTAAGGTCCCATGATTTCCCTTACCGATTACCGGTTCGGCCCTGCCAGAATCCCCCTCCCGTACACCAAAATTAACATAAATGTTAAGGTTGGTGTACCTAATGAGGAATTTGGGAGAAGGAGCGAGCTATGACCATTGAGATCCTGAAGTCCATGGCAAAAGAGAACCAGGTATTTTCATTTGCCCAGTTATACGAGAAAACCCACATCAAAAAAGAGATGCTCTGGGTTATTCTCTCCCGTATGGAGGAGAAAGGGTTCATCGAGCGGATTGAGAAAGGCAAATACCTGATCATTCCTCTCGGAAGCGAGAAGGGGAAATACACGCTCCACGAATTCGTTATCGCTTCTTATCTCGTCGAGCCCTTTGCCATATCGTACTGGAGCGCCCTCCACCACTACGGGCTCACCGAGCAGATCCCGAACACGGTCTTTGTCCAGACCCCGGCACGCAAGAAGAAGAACCAGATGGAGATCTTTGGCGTGAATTACCAGATAGTGCGGGTGAAAGAGGAGAAGTTCTTCGGTGTCCGCAAGGAATGGATCGAAGAGACGCCCATCAGCATTACGGACAAGGAGAAGACGATCATCGACTGCCTGGACAAGCCCCACTATGCCGGGGGAATCATCGAAGTAGCCAAAGCGCTGAAAACCGGTTCACTGGATTATAATCAGCTCAGCAACTACGCACTTAAAATCGATAATTTTGCCGTGGTCCGGAGGCTCGGATACCTGTGCGAGCGGATGGGGATCCCGCTCAATCTCCCTCTCCCCCCATCAAAAAAATACCTGCTGCTGGACCCGACGATGCCTGCGAAGGGGAAGAACGATCCGAAATGGCGGCTCGTCATCAATAACGATACCGTCCTGCCGGAGTCCCTTGAATGATCCCCGAGCGTGAGATCAAGGAACAGGCCCGTGAGTTCGGCGTGCCTACATCAACCATCGAACGGGACTATGTGCAGAACTGGTTTCTCTCTGCTCTGCGCCCAATCAATATGGCATTCAAGGGAGGGACCGGCATCCGGAAAGTGTATATCGAGAATTACCGTTTCTCCGATGACCTTGATTTCACCCTGCTGGAGCCGGTCGATGCGGATACTTTACGGACAGCCGTCATCGATGCGATGGTCCGGGTCCGTGATGAAAGCGGCATCCAGTTCGAAGACGATATCGGCTTCCGGGAGACGAAGAACGGTTTCAAGGCAACGACCCGGTTCAGGATCCTGCACCGGGGTCAGACCTCGCCAATCAAAATTGACCTGGACCTGACCAACTCGGATAGCGAACAAATCCTGCTCCCGGTCAGCGATCGCCAGGTCTTCCATCACTTTTCCGACAGGCTTGAAACATCCGTGGCTTCGTATGCGCTCGAAGAGATTATGGCGGAGAAGATCCGCTCGATCTTCCAGCGGACCCGCTCCCGCGATCTCTACGACATCGGGCAGCTGGCCGGCCGGGTAGATCGCGACATCGTGAGATCGATTGTGCGCCGCAAGTGCGAATACAAGGGAGTCACGGTAGATCCCACACTCCTGCGGCAGAAGCGAGAGCAGTTTGCCGCACTGTGGCAGGTTTCGCTGGGCCACCAGATTCACGATATTCCGGATTTTGATACGGCATTTGAGAATGTGATGGATGAGATTGAAGGGTACTCTACGACATGATCAACATCGGATTTCGGAGATCCAAATGAATGAGGAAATTACCCAACAGTGGATGAAAGAAAGAATCGGCAAATCCAATGAACAAGCAGCAATAAATCGCAATAAGTATCCAATCCAGGAGCACGCTACCCAGACGGAACTTTGGGAATATGTAGACGGTACCTGCGATGAATCCTGTCCCTGTAGAAAAGATCTGGGATGCACCGGTCACTGGAAGCTGAAAAAGAATGTTCAGTTCGATGACTTCATGTTTGGATTCCTCAGGATGTTCGTCGATCGGTGTGATCATCTGAACCTTATTACCGCTGTTGATGCCGGGGATCCTTCGAACCTGAGATCCCGCGTCAAGGATGCTTATACGGTTTTAAGAAATTTGAAAGGAGATGAATGGCAACTCCTGTCAGCAAAATCAGCCGAGGACAATAAGACACTATTCTGCGATGACTGGGTTGACAGTTATTTCGAGGAAAAATTTGAAAGTTTCAAAATTAAGGAAAGTGTCTATTTCGCGAAGCAGTTTTGCATTCTTCTCCCCGATATCTGCGTGCCGTACGATACCAAATCCCGGGACAAAATGACAAGTCATCTCAAAATCCCCCGTAATGCCAATTATTTTGAATTCCTCTCCGAGGTCCGATTAAACTTCATGAATGCGTTCAAAAAACAGGGGATAAAATTACCGACAATACGGGCATTTGACTCCCCGGGTAAGAATCTTCCATTCGACCCCCGCCTGATTTCATTGCGACAACCAGCTCGGGATTACGGGAAGGACTATTCACCTCGTAAAGGGCAGATTAGTTTAATCCTGGACAAATGCTATTATTTGCCGACAGGAATATCCGCAGATGAAGATACAAACCAACACAAAACGTGATCGCCAATGGGACCTCTAGAAAAAACAAAAGAAGAATGGTTTGATCTTGGGCAAAAATATCATGAAAAGGAAGAATATCAGAAAGCAGTTTCTGCATATCGTCATGTTGTGAAAATCGACAAATACAATTTTCACGCATGGCATAATTTAGGATTAGCTCTTCGGTTCCTTGGAAAGTTGGACGATGCGCTCAAAGCATTCAATACTGCGCAATCTCTTGATCCGTGGAATGGCGAGATCTCCATACAACAAGGTTTGATCCTGATCGGGCAGGAAAAAAACCAACAAGCGGTAAAGAAATTCAAAACGGCATTTGAATCGGGCCTGGAATCTGATAATCAGATGGTTGCACATATCGGGATGGGGATTTCTTACCTCAATCTCGACAAACCAGATGATGCAATCAGCAATTTCGATGCGGCCCTCCAAATCGATAATGAAAATCTGCCTGCTTTAACGATGAAAGCCGGAGCCCTGTTAACACGAGGGGATTTTGCAATGGCAAAAAACGTCATTGATGAAGCGTTGAAGATCGATCCGGAAGATGAAGAGGCGTTGAAAATTCTTGAAATGGTTGAATCAGCATTGTCTTCCACATGATTGAAACGGTTTTTTGCGGCACCTCCCGCCCCTCCAAAACTTCCGACCACAATATTGATGATAGTCCTTTCATTTTTCCAAAATAACAGCCGCGCATCGCATTCTGGTGCAGCAAAATCAACCAATTGTCTTACACTTGTATGACAAAAATCGGCCATCGAACCCGCTGGTTCAGAAAACCCTTTAAGCAACTGCGGATTTATAAAAATATTACAATGCTGTGCTACTTCCTCACACAGACGGGTAAACGGATAAGGACTGCGGCAAATTCGATCAAGAATCGAATCATTGATTTGTTCCGCAGGCCCGGACCCCGTGCCCGGAAAAAGTGCCAGGTTGGGATGAACAGCGTTGCGTCCGGAACCGGATGCAGCATGAACACGGGCCAGTGGTGCAAACTGACGGACAGTCACGCCCCGGTATTTTCGCTCTTTACGTACTTTGGTGATCGTCAGTAGTACCGCGTAATCTCCGCACGGATTTCTGTCATGATGCGAGTCCAGGAGGCCACCTGCCGTTTCGAGAGGAACGGCACATGGCCGGGCAATAGCCATGGCTCAATCCGGACGGACCGACCAGAACCGGAAAAACGAACATCGGGATGTGAATCTCCAAAAAAATCGCTGAATCGTCATTGAACCTAGGGAAAAAACGGTGAAACAATGAACCAGACAACACACGAACCGCTCATCGTCACACAGGAAGCTGTCGATGCATACGAGAAGAAGACCGGATTCTATGGAATCGGGCAGGTCATGGTTGAGGACGGGCACTGGAAGATCGTGACCCGGCAGGAATTTGCAGAACTGAAACGGAAAAGTGGCAGCTCACCCAGCTCGTTACCCCTAACTACCGGTGAGACTGCCAAACAAAATCTGACATACGGACATAAATCCCTGCCTCAAGCGTCGGAGATGATCGGAGGGAAAGCATGACCGCCTACGCTGCCGGCCAGATCATGTGCGGAGACGAAGGCCGGGTACATATCCGCATCTGGGGCGACCTGCATTACATCTGCCCCGAAGAACTCGGGATGCTCTTCTTTGTCGGGGATCACGTGCCGATCCTGAAAAAACCGAAACTCGTACCGGAGACGCCGGTTGTTTCCGGCAGTGCCTATCTCAGTCCCTCCGGCCGGGCCGTTATCCTCGCGATGGGTAAACAGCGGTACATGGTCCCGCGTGACAAGTTCCTTGCCGTTGCGCTCGGAGAGGATGTGTCCTGCATCTTCTTTGAAGTGCCAGGGAACGAACCGGAGATTGAGATCCTCTCTCCGCACAAGGGAGGTGCTGCATCATGACCAGTCGTCGCGGAACGCTAGTCGAGGAAGGAGCCCGTGAGCTCCTCCAGGTGCACGGCTATTCGGTGAATGTCATTCCACCCGGGTTCAATAAGAAGTACCCCCCGGCGCATCTTGTTGCGACCCTGCCCACGGGCGAGACCCGGTTTATCCGCATCCGGAAATTCTCACACCGGCCATCAACAATCGATATGATCATGCAGAAGTGCAGTCTCGACGTTGCGCAGTTCCATAAGCACATCTCCCGCCATGAACACGAGACCGGGTTCCATTATGAGATCTGGATCTACTCGCTGACGCACGGCTTCCGGTGCTTCGAGGTACTCAGGGATAGCATCCGCGAGATCCCGAAACTCTCGCTTCACGGGCCGGTGGTATCGCAGGTCGGGGGTGTGGCATGATCGCGAAGAGCATGTTTGTTGTGTCGCTGGAACGGGCAACCGAACTGCTCGTGGCCCGGGGTTACGAGCCGGTCCTGCCGGTCGAGAGCAGTTTCCTCGCCCGGTACATCCCGGTCCACCTGGTCGGGATACGGGGCGATTACGAGATGCTCGGCGTAAAAATCCGGGCTTCCTATGGCAGCGTCAGCGAGGCATATGTCGAATCGTTCTGCCGGTTCGAGATCTGCCAGTTCCGTTCGCTGCTGACGATGAACCCGGGCAACGTCTTCATCCGCTGCGAGGTCTGGGTCATCTCTACGAACGGCTCCATCCACTGTTATGAGGTTCTGCCCGATTCTATCCGCGAGGTGGCCGCCTATGCCCGGTGAGGAGCAGAAGCCAGGAGTCACGACCGAGAAGGTCGAGGGCATTCCGCTCTACCTGATCCCGAAGGCGATCGCGGATCAGATCAAGAAGAAAGGCGAGGCAGTCTTCCAGATCATTGTCGAGCGAAAATTCCATCACCGGTACACCGTGAAAGTTGAAACATTCGACGAACACGCACAGCGGGTGAATCAGGAGGACCCTGCCCCCAAAGAAGGCGACGGGCATGGATAACCTGGTAATTTTTTCGCAGCAGACCAGAGCAGGGAACCGGGTGGTGACGTGTGGATGGTTTGCTCAGTGATTCAGTTGCCCGAATAACCGGGCCCGGGCAGGTCGTCGAGGTCCGGGCTCTCACCGACCAGTACACCCACAGCGGCTACTTCAGCGATCCCGCCGCGCTCGTGCGGGCCGTCGAGCCGCTCGATGCCGATAGTTCAGTGCACGGCATCTACGTCACACTGAACGAGGTGAACCCGGCCCTGCTCTCGCGCCGGGCGAACCGGATCAAGATGCGCCTGGGCAAGAAGGACAGCACTACGAGCGATGCGGATATCCTGCGCCGCCGCTGGCTGCCAGTGGATATTGATCCGCTGCGACCGAGCGGTGTGTCGAGCACGGACGAGGAGCACGGGCTTGCCCTCGCGAAAGCTGATGAGGTGGCCCGGTGGATTACCGGGCTCAGTTTCCCGGACCCGGTCCGGGCCGACTCCGGCAACGGGGCCCACCTTCTTTACCGTATCGACTTGCCGAATGACGAAGCGGCAACGGCGCTGGTGAAGAGCTGCCTTGCCACGCTCGACGCGCTCTTCTCGGACGAGCGGGTTTCTGTGGACACGGCGAATTTCAACGCGGCCCGTATTTGGAAACTTTACGGCACGGTGTCGCGGAAGGGCGATAACACACCCGAGCGCCCGCACCGGCGGAGCCGCATCCTCTCGGCCCCTGAGGAACCGGCGATCGCGACGATTGATCAGCTCAGGGATCTCGCGGCGAGGCTGCCGACCGAGCAGCACGCCCAGGCACAGCCGGCCCCGGTGAAGGGCAAGGGTTTTGATCTGCGCTACTGGCTCTCCGATCACGGCGTCGGTGTGCGATCCGAAAAGCCGTACAGCGGCGGCATGCTTTTCATACTCGACCAGTGCCCGTTCTCGTCGGCCCACAAAGACGGGGCCTTCGCGATCCAGTTCGGCAACGGTGCAGTCTTTGCCGGCTGCAAGCATACTTCCTGCGGCGGGGGTACTCAGCGGTGGCAGGAGCTCCGCGAGCGGTTCGAGCCGGAACGGGCGACAAAGAGGAAGGACTGGGAGCAGAAACAAAAGACCTGGCGAAAGGACCGGGCAACAGCGAAAGCAAAGGATGAAGGATCTGCGGACCCGGGCCCGGCCCAGGTGCCGGTTAATCCTGATGCCCGGGCCGAGGCGCTCGATGTGCTGGAACACGGCGACCCGGCGGCACTGATGCTCACGGCATTTGCTCAGGAGCATGTCGGCGATGAGATTCTTGCCCGGTGCATGATCCTCTCGATGGCTTCGCAAGCCGTTAAGAACTCGGACGGGTTGCATGTCTCGGTGACCGGGGATTCCGGCAAGGGCAAGACCCATGCATTCCGGAAGATGATGCGCCAGGTGCCGGACCGGTACAAAGTGAAGGGCACGGTGAGCAACAAGGCCCTCTATTACATGAAGGACCTCCAGCCCCGCACGGTCCTGATGAGCGACGACACCGAGCTCTCGGACGGCATACAGGAGATCCTGAAGTCCGCGACCTCAAACTTTCACGAGCCGATCACGCACACGACGGTTACCAAGGACCTGACCTCGCGGGTCTGCACGATTCCCGAGCGGTGCGTCTGGTGGATTGCAAAGAAGGAAGGGACCGGTGACGATCAGGTTATGAACCGGATGCTCACCTGCTGGATTGACGAATCGGCGGAGCAGGACGCACGGGTGCTTGAGGCGAAGCAAAAAAAGGAGGAACAGGACCCCGACACATTCACCGATGAATCCCATGAACTCGCAATCTGTCGGGAGATCTGGGAGATCCTGCATGAGCAGATGATTTGGGTGATCATCCCCTATTCGCGGCGAATCCGGTTCCAGAGAATCAGTAACCGGCGCAATCCCGATATGCTCTACGACCTGATCAAGAGCCATGCAGCTCTCTTCTTCCGCCAACGCCAGCAGAAGACCGGCGAGGACGGGACGCTTTGCGTGTATGCGGATGAGGCGGATTTTACCGCCGCGACCGAAGTGTTCACGCTCCTGAACGGCACAGCCGGCGGGCAGGAATCAAAGATGACCAAAAAAGAGTCCGACCTGCTCGCCATCATTGAGAAGGTGAACCTGGCAGAGTTCACTATTCAGGACCTGCAGCGGCTGACCGGAGGATCCTACCTGAGCATATACCGGATGATCAAAGGCTATGACAGCCGGGGGAAGAATTACACCGGGCTGCTGGAGAAGTGCCCGGCGATCTCCTTCACCGACCGGACCGTGACGCTGACCGAGGAGAGCGGGTATTCGGTCCGGCGCAGGACCGAGGCGTTCGAATGGGACCGTGAGCTCTACCGGCAGTGGATGAACGGGGGAGCGTGCTGGCTCGACCACAACCCGAAGAATGATGACGATGATTCATCTCATCTTTCAGCAGTTTCAGCAGGTTTCAGCAGTTTTTCAGCAACTGCTGAAAATGAGAACGGAACTTCCAGCGTTCCCGGTTCCAGCAAAGAAGGTGATTGTACAAATAATTCTGTACTAAGAGAAGGGTGTTTTCAGCAAAACCGGAATTATGGAGGTGCCCCGGAACCAGAAATGAATTCTGCTCAGTGTCTGCATAATTCGCGATCTGCTGAAAACGAAAAACGATCTTCACCCGGAACCGCCCAATCTGGCAAAAGAGATTCAGATTCGGCCCCGGGCTCTTTCAGCACCCGTACGAAAGATGCTGAAAGTGTGCTGAAAACAGGATCCGGTGCTGAAAGACCGGACCAGCCCCGGACAATCAAAGCCAGAGATTACAAAAAACTCGAGCCTCCGGAATCGAAAACTCCGTGTTATGCCTGCGGGAAGAAAGGCTCCTGGTATGTGGAGAAGCTGACAGCTGATCGGCGGGCCCGGCCAAAGGACCGGCAGGATGCCAGGCGGATCTGCCGCTCGTGTTATAATGAGGCGGTGAAAGCGGAACAAACTGCAGCGGTCCCGCTACCGGGAATGGTGGATATTTCCCGGTGCAGCCGCGTGGGGGCGGATATCGGGAAGTGCTCGGTCTGCGGTATTGCAAAGGCGGTGTGGCTCGATCGCGAGGCGGGCGTGAAGCTCTGCGAGCATTGTTACGGGAGAGGTGTACGAGAGGAAAAGAAGCAATTGAGCGGGTGCATATAGTTATCTGAGATTTTTGATCGAAAGCTATATTGGTGGAAAATCTGCAATTAACTAAGGAATTTTACCGCAAGTTTTATTTAAGGCATCCGTATATAGAAACAATTGTAGATTTGCGGCAGTAGTTGTATATATTATGTCCAGTTCTGATGATAGATTAATTAATTCACTGCTGTATGCTATTGACGAATTTCCAGAAATTGGAAAAACCAGATTAATGAAATTTGTTTTTTTTGTGGATTTGATTTCATATAACGAGACAAATAATACGCTTCTTGAAACGAAGTATAAGCGAATGGATTGGGGACCTGTTCCAGACAAACCATTCAGCTTAACCGGATTTTCAAACAAATTTTTTGATGTTGAAGAGGTACAGCTAACCCCAGAAAAAAAGAGATTTATTTTTCCTTTAAAAGTCAGGCCAAATCGAAGTGTTTTTTCAGAGGGGGAGATTGATTTATTTAACAAAATTATCAGGTTGTTTAAAAAAATGAGTGCCGAAGAAATTAGCGATTTCACTCATCAGCTTTCCCTTTGGAAAAATATCGAAGATCAAGATGTAATTCCACTTGAGATGTTCAAACTTAATGAATCTGAGCATTTTCAATTAATGTCCATTTTTGCATATGACGAGGCAGTGGAGTTAGCCAGAGAATTTACCCCACTTTTTAAAGATAGTGAAATACGGATAGATTGTGGATAAAATGCCTCCTAGATCTACTCACTTTTCTGGTGACGTTCATTGGATTGATCATTCTATCCATTCAGGTCCAAATTCAATAAAAACTATGAAATTTCCTCATTATGCTCTGATCTTAACAAGTAATAATTTATTGAAAATGAATAATTATCCGTTTGTCGCATATGTTCCAATGACATCATTTAAACCCGAAAAACATTGGAATTCCGCTGAAAACAAAGTGAGATACGCCCAAGATGTTCTAATTAAAGCCTCTCAATACCCGGCCCTCGCAAAAGATACAATTATTGATTGTGGACAGGTATTCACTTGCGATTATGAGTGTTTTAACGATTATAAATTCAGAATAAATGGAAATGATTTAAAAGCAGTCAGAGGGCGTGTTGCCGTAACACTAGGCTATTATTAAATTTTCACCCTTTTTGTGCTATCTCCATTCCTTTCAGTAAAACCTTAATCAACGGTTTTTCAATATTTTTTTACAACATGACCGTTCCACCGGCCCTGCTCTCGCACGACAGTACAGAACATTATACGCCGCAGTACATCCTCGATGCAGTGATTGCGTGCATGGGTGCAATTGACCTAGACCCGGCCAGCAACAGCCAGGAGATCCCGACCGTGTCGGCAGCGAGGCGTTACACATCTCAGGATAACGGGCTTGTGCAGCCTTGGCCGGGGCGGGTGTTTCTCAATCCCCCATTCGGACCCGGTGTCGAGCAATGGTTTTCAAAGTTATATCAGGAGCGGTCCGCAGGCCGGACCACGGAGGCGATTGTGTTGTGGAAGTCAGCAACCGAGACCGCAGCGTGGAAGACGCTGACGGCGATATCGTGCCGGGTGTGCTTTCCTTCGGCGAGGATCCGGTTTGCCGGTCCTTCCGGGGATAGCGGTCCCGGGCCGACATTTTCACCAGCGCTGTTCTACGTTGGTTCGCAACCCGAGCGGTTCGAGATTGCGTTTGCCGGGATTGGGACGGTGTGGGATGTACCAAGGATTGCACTTTCGCATTCTTTTAGAAAACTACAATTAATATGATGAAATATACTACCAAATAGAGAACAACACGATGCGTGGTGATGTCAGTGACGTTCCTCAACATTAGGGACAAAAATTTTTTAGACATATCAGAGTTTGTGGAATATCTGAGTAAACTTCAGTCAGATGGAACCAATCTCTGGAATATTCAATTAGTTCCAACTGTATCAACGCACGAGACATATGGACAGTTTGTCGACAGTCTGACGAATTATGGATTTAAAATAGAGGAAGATGCCGGGAAATTATTACGCGTTTCCAAAGTTCACGGAAAAGATGTGGTTAATTTTTACGTTTTTTTTGATGATAGAAATCATATTCCCTTGTTTTTAACGGATGCGAAAAAATCAGATGAAATCCCTGATATTTTATTTAATTATTTACGGAAAACCAGGGATCTTTCAAATTTGTGGATTTCCCCACATATCATGAAGGAAATAAAGGATGACTTGATCACGCAGCATGAAGATCTAATCATAACTTATTTTTCTGCTAAGAGGAGCCCTAATACAAGAATATCCTCACATTACAGGCCAAATATTGAACGAAGCATAATTTACCGGGGGATTGACGGCAAACAAACACTTGACGAAATGGAATTTTATTACGGGGTTTTACCCAAAATCCTCGAAATCAGGATACCAAATGAACTGTCTTTCAGGATTGATAACAAGGGGATTATCACAATTAAGGAAGGGGACATTACATGTGTTTTCGATATTATCGAAAGGCTTGTCGAGCATATTCGCCCGCTCAAAAACGCGATCGGAACCTCTGGATATTCCCACACAAAGGTAGGTAAAAAGCAATTTGAACGGACCATCCAAACTCCATGGTCAGTTGCATTTTCGAGTTCATTCAATGAATCAGCAATCCCCAATATCCAACAAGACATTGAGCAGGATGAATGGGATTTTACTTTACTTGAACACTCTGAAATATCGACGGAATCGCCTTTTTCAGCAAGAGTAATCGACAATATGTCCGGTTCACTGTTCGATATTTCCATTCATGGGAGTGGCATTCGGATTTATCCCGTGGAAAGAACCGATATCAGCACTTACATGCGTTTTTTTGAATTTGTACTTGAATCGGTTGATTCGATGGCAGTAGTAGGGTGATTAAGTTCATTGTGAGGACTATGGAGACACCAACCCCTTTTGTTCAGAAATTGTCTCCTGAAGAGAAGGAAGTTTTTTCCCAGTCTGTTGATAAGTGGACCAAGTACAATATTCCTGCGTTTAAAGAGAGAATAAACAATGATATTCTAACGGATCAAGCCCACCAGGATATTGTTAGGTTATGTGCGAAGTCATTTGCAAATACTGAAATTACGAAAATAACAGGGTACGAATTTTACTTTGCAGAGCCTCTTATTGAATTCGGAAGTGAAGAAAAAGGGAACTGTAGTTTTGATTTACTCCTGTACAATGAAACATCACACCAAGCAATTCTTATCAGCTGCAAATCCTCGATATCCGAAGCAAAAAAAGCCCTGATCGAGATTCAAGACGCAAAAAAATTAGTCGCGGAAAAAATTTGCTATTTATCTGAGTGCATCGGTGATAGCCTCGGCATTGAAGATATTGAATATGTGCTTTGTGTTTATGACAAAGATTCAGCAAAAATACTCGATACTCTAAAAGGCCAATCGAAAAAGCCCAAAAAATCTCAAAAATACGATCCAGACGAAATTATTTTATGGATTTATCGACCGCGATCAGACATCATCCAGCTTTTTCATGAACACACCCATAAAAACCCTCAACTGACGGAGTTGCTACTATCCGGTGCAGGTCAGAGTGATCACGGCAATCGGTTTGATCTTCCGTGTTGTTACTCATCACATCCCTATAGAATTTTGAAAATGGTTATCGTCGGTGATTGTTACGCAAAACAATTTTCGACTGGTGACAATGGAGATCCAAAAATCATCAAACATTCGACAATCCTTTCTACGCTGATGCGATATGTATCGTTGGGTGCTCCTGATGAGGTTAAGAGACAGCTCATTGAACGTAAAATGCACGAAGTTATACAATACGGGAAAAAATATGATGTTTTGACCACTGTAGACGAAAATTCTTCGAGATTAAATTGTAGAGGAGATTACATAAAAACCGTAGCAAAATCATTGGAAGAGAAACTTATCTCGGAATGGTCTTTTCTAAAGGCCAAAGAGGAGGCGACAAAGAAAGTTATCGAAGAGACAAGCAAAAAACAATATCCAAAAACTCTTTTCGATTATTATTCCCCGAAAAAATAATTTTGTTTCTTGAACGTCTAATTCGCTCACACAGTCAAGCAATGGTTGTTTAAAATGGGTCAGGTCATAACCGCATTCAACAATCCGGAATAATCCGTAACAACCTCGTACTTCACCGAATCAGAACTGATCTTCCTGAAATGCTCCCGTGCACACTGAATCTTGAGCAATTCTATCGGGCGAAGCTGGAGGGTAGAGAGATCCCCTTTGGTTTCGGCAACAAAGTAGATGTGTTTCACCGATCCCTCGTAGAACGCAATTGCCCAGTCGGGATTATATTTCCCAACCGGCGTGTCGATATAGAATCCGCCAGGTAATTTGACGTATACCGCAACCTTGTTGTCGTTGTCGATATCTGCCGCAAATTTTCTCTCGGTATCAGAGTCGGTAATGATATAATTGTACAGGCTCTTCCTTGCCGGAATTGCATTCTTCCCGACTGTCCCTTTTTTCAGAGAAGGTTCAGTAAAAATACTGGTATCATACGTTTTTTCGAGCAGGTTGTAGGAGATGTGTTCTACAATGACCGTTGCCTTCTGTTCATCGATCAGTTTTGATGCCTTGATGATGAATTCTTCCGGGTTGTTCCCGAACTGATCAAAGGCACTCTTTTGTATCCCTTTGAGGATCTCGGCAACATCCCTCCGGGTGAGGTTGGTGGATTCGGCAATTTTTCCAATCAGATCGTATTTAACACCGGCGTTCGCTTTTGCCTCAGCCCGGATGTCATCCCTTTCTTTCTTCTCGAAGGACTCTCCCCTGACGATAGTGTCCTTATCAGTGATCGTGGTCTTCTGCTCACCGGTCTCCACCTTGTAGAAGATCTTCTGGACTTTCAGATGTTCATCAAGAGATTCAATGGATTTCCTGATGAGTTGCCGGGAATCGAAGTCAACGACATAGGCTGTGCGGGAATTGATCTTTTCCCAGAGCGCTTTGAACTCCTTTGACTGTAATTTTTCATCAACAACCTGCAGGGTGACATTCCTGCTCCGTGCATCTTCCGGTCTGAACGCTTCCGGATTATAGACATCGTTGAGTATGCCGGCAACAGACTCGGAAAATGCATTGATCTCGTCTGCAAGAACGAATGCTCCTGCTTTTACATCCTCGTAATATTTGTCAGTAAGGGCGCCCTTCTCATCGATGTAATCCCGTTTTATCAGGCTGAACTGGATCTTCCCTGCCAGTGCCGGATCAACAACCTGCTCATTTCCACTTTTATCGGTTATGACCATGCCCTCAAACAATGCGGCGTTAACTGTCCGTGGCCTGTCTGCAACCGCTTCTGCCATCTCGTCCTGAAGGCCTCGTGCAAATTTATCATAACTCTCGTTCGCAACAACGGTCAGGACATTGATGGTATGGACATCCCCAGCAAGAACATTGGTGTCCATCCGTTCGCCTTTGTTGTTGACACAGAGCCGGAGCCCCCGGCCAACCTCCTGCCGCTTCCGGACTTCCGAACCGCTCATCTTCAGGGTACAGATCTGGAATACGTTCGGGTTGTCCCACCCTTCTTTCAGTGCAGAGTGGGAGAAGATGAACCGGACCGGCTCGCGGAGGTCGAGCAACTGCTCCTTGTTCTTCATGATGAGGTCATAGGCATCGACATCATCCGAGACTTCCTCTTTTCCCTTCGTTGAGCTGTTGACGAATTTTCCCTTTTTGTCAATAGAGAAGTATCCCTGGTGTGTTTGCTCGGCTGTGATCCCTTTCAGGTATCGCAGATATGCATCATCCCCGAAGGAAAGTTCAAGGTTTTTTACTTCCTCCCGGTATTCCTCTTCGAAGATGTCTGCATACTCCCCGTTCTCCTGATTTCCTGCATCATTGTATATCCGGTACTTCGCAACCTCGTCAATAAAGAAGAGCGACAATACCTTGATCCCCTTATGGAAGAGGGATCGTTCCCGTTCAAGATGGGATTTGATCGTCTCGCGGATCTGAATCCGGCGGATCTGGTTTTCATCAGTCAGGCCACGAACTTCGCCGGCATAGATGGTAACCCCGTTCGTAAATGAGACTGAATTGGTGATCCCGTTGATCTCCGCAACGGTGAATCCCTTGTACTGGTTCAGCTCCCCGGATAGTTCATAAAGATTGAATCCTTCGGTAACCTTGCGGGAGAGCTTCCGGAGCCCGGTCTTCCCCTTCATTTCGAATTCAAGCGTTGCCGTCGGAGCGGATGTTGTGGAGAAATTGAGCCCTTCGAGATAGAGGTACCCCTCCGTCCCGGTCGAGCCGGTGATCGAGATCCCTTTGACGGCGATCTTCTTCACGAGTCGTTTATTGTATGCCTCCAGTGCATCGAGCCGGTAAATGAGGTTGTACGTCTCCCCTTTCCGGAGGGTCGCGGAATACCGCAGCGTGATTAACGGGCTGAAACTCTTTAGCGCCTCCTTCGTTGCCGGCCCCTCAACCGATTGCGGTTCATCAATGATCAGGATCGGGTTTGTCTGGGCGATAACATCGATAGGTTTGCGGCTCCTGAAGGAGTCAAGCTCCATGGAGATACGGCGGGCATCCTTCCCCCGGGCCGTGAATGCCTGGGAGTTGATGATCATCACGTTGATCCCGCTGTCGTTTGCGAACTGGTCGATCTTGTGGAGCTGTTTTGAATTGTAGATGAAGTACCGGATTTTTTTACCGTAATCCTCGGCAAAGTGATCCTCGGTCAACTGGAAGGATTTGTACACTCCTTCACGGATTGCGATGGATGGGATCACAACGATGAATTTGGTAAATCCGAACCGTTTGTTGAGTTCGTACATGGTCTTGATGTAGGTGTAGGTCTTGCCGACACCGGTCTCCATCTCAACTGAAAGGTTGTAGGCTCCCATGAGTTCCCGTGAGGGTTCGATCTGCAGGCCCCGCTGGATCATCTGGAGATTTTTGAGGATGTCATCGTCAGTTATCCGGATCCTGCTGTTTTTGTACCCGGTAAAATCAAATTCTTCCTCATTGACCCACCTATCACTATCAAATTTACTCTGCCGGCCTTTTTTATCGGACACCCCTCTGTCAATATCGAATTGTGGGGTTACTTTTGGCTGGCCGGAGAAGACATCGCATACGGCCTGAGCTGCATCGGCCTGGAACTTCTGGTGTTTGAATTGCAGTTTCATCCGGAAGACCCGCCTTTTTTAGATCACTCTCAGCGTCGTACCCGGTGCAATCATTTTAAAGATCCCTTCGATATTCAGCTTCCCGGGACTGCTCCTGAACGATCCATCCCGGAAGACTGCACGGAGTGGCTTCTTCGCAGCAATCTTCCGCATCACGTCCTCGGGGATGTTAGCGTCGAAACATGCGACAAGGGCATTGCCGTCAACGATATGAATGTGGAAGCCGTCAATCTCCGCGATCTCGTGCGGGAGATCCAGCGGCAGGCCCCAGTCGATGACGATCTGGTAGAGCAGGTCAAGGTCCGTCCGGTCCGGCCTGATATTGTCAACCAGGCCTTCGATGGTCTCTTGAGAGTACTCGGCAGCGGAGTAAAATACATCCTTCATGTTGGTGTCATCGATTTTAAAGACACGGAAGCCGATGTCGGGGATGGTTTTTTGTTCGCCATCAATCGTTGCCTGCTGGTTGTTTTCTTCAATCTCTGCTTTTATTTGCTCGCCGGCACGGCGGATTCTTTCTTTGCCGATCTCTGAGATATTCTTGAAGCCGGCTTTGAATGCTTCACTATCTTCCTCACAGACTTCGGGAAGTTGGACCATTATAAACCTGCGATTCCCATTGTCTTCGATATTTAACTTAAAAATTGCATGAGCCGTTGTTGCGGAACCTGCAAAAAAGTCAAGGATAACATCATTATCTTGATATTCTATCATACCCATGAGGTATTTTATCAACCCAATCGGTTTAGCGAAATCAAAAGGTATGTTTAAATCTTTTAATTCTTTAGCCGAGTGTCTGTTTTCGAATTTGCTGATAAAATCATTCGGAACTTGCCCATCTTCTTGGCGATCTTTAAGCCATATTTTTGTATTCACATTCCATAAAGACGGCTTCCCATCAGAATTAATCAAGACTTTATTTTGAGTTTTCTTAAACTCAATATTACCTGCAACTTTTTCAGCGAGATATCTCTCATAAGTCCAACGCCAAACACCTTCGCTTCGATTTTTTGGAGTTACTTTCTGACCTTCTGCCTTTATCTTCGGAATCGATTCCCCAGGAGGGATTACCAACTCTCCGTCCGGAGATTCAATAAAATATCTTTGATTCGGTCGGGCATCAAGAGACGATTGGTATAATCCCATTGAACGATATCTCTCGCCTTTCCTTGCGCCATCAGTTTCGACTTGAGTATATACTTTATCAACGAGATCTTTCTCTAGATTTATTCGGAATTCTTTTGTATTTTGAATATTTTTTGCATAAACAAGGACATATTCAACATTCGGTGAGAAAAAACGTCCTTTATTCCCACCTGTCTTCATGAGTCTGGCGCAGATGGCTATTCGGTTTTCTTCACCAAATACTTCATTACTCATTTTTATTAGAGAATCTAATTCGTCACTACCAATACTTATGAAGATGACACCTTCATCACTGAGTAAATTTTTACATAATTTTAATCTGGGGAATAACATTGAACACCAATCAGAATGATACCAACCCCGTTCTTTGGTATTTCTAAACATTCGATGACCAAATTCATCGACCGCTTGTGTCTCTTCATCATACACGGTAGCGTCCATTTCAAAACTATCATCATAAATGAAGTCATTCCCCGTGTTATACGGCGGATCGATGTAGATCATCTTGATCTTATTGAGGTAACTCTCCTGGAGGAGTTTCAGGGCTTCGAGGTTGTCGCCTTCGATATAGATATTTTTTGTGCGTTCCCAGACCTTGCTCTCGTCCATGCATGGCCGCAGGGTCTTCTGAATCGGGATGTTTCCTTCGACAATGGACTGCTTCTTCCCGACCCAGGTGAACTCGTACCGTTCCTCCCGGCCCTCACAAACAATGCCGGATAACTCCTGCTTCAGAAGATCGAAATCAATCCCCTTCCGGACCTCCCCGTTCTCGTCCCTGATCTCTGTAACCACGTTCGGGAAGATGCGGGCGATCGTCTCAACATTCTCAAGCGCCATATCCGGTGATTTCATCTTAAGTTTTTCCGGCCCTGATTTGCTCATGTGAATCATCTCAAATAATTAAAAATTCTCAAACCGAACCTTCAGGAGTTTTTTCAGACTTCAGGTTTTCGAGTCTGATCTTCGCTTCACGCAGTTCGCGGTTGAGGACAACCTGCACGTTGAACTGCTTTTCGCTTCTCATCTTCCGTTCAAGGGCTTCGCAGAGTGCGGCCTGCTTCTCGATCTCTTTCTGGAGGGCAACCGTGTCCTTCAGATCCCGGTGCCGGGGTATCTCTGTGGGAAGGAACTGGCGCAGGAAATTCTCATAAACCCGATCCAGGTTAAGTCCCCGGAGATCGAAGACCAGGGCATCGGTCGCAGCCCATTCAGAAAAGTAATATCGCTCTACCCGATATTTATCATCCTTCTTTTTGATCCTCTCTTTGTAACCGATACCAATCTGTCCCTTGCCTTCAACTGTGAGGACAAATACGATATGATAGGGAATGCCCCGGTCGATGATCTCCAGAATGTTCCTGCTGATGCCCTTCTGGTGAAGCTGGATCTCGATGACCTCGATCTCGGTGACTTCTTCACCTGCTGCAATGGTGATAGTATCGGGAGCGATCTTGTTCTGCCAGATGATCGTATCAATCTCATCAATGAACTGTTGCCGTACTTTATTCGGAAGATTCAGGTTCTGGTAAAATTTTGTCTTCGGGATCTTTTTCCCGTATTCCGTACTCTTCGGCAGGTGAAGCATTTCCTCTCCTTTTCTCTTACTTCACAACAAGGAAACAGATGAGTTCGAAATCATCCATGCCGGCAATCCTGGACTGCAACGCTGAGGTACCGCCCGATTTGAAGAGGCTGTCAACATCCGATGCATCCGTGACGTCGATGATTGATGTAATTGCACGCTCCAGGAGTGCCGAATACTTCCCCATCTTTCGTCCGTCCTTTGTCTCGCGATTGAAGTCCCGGCAGAGAAGGTTATCCGGCTCGGTCGCGTCCTTACAGATATACCGGATCATATCCAGCGTCTTCTTGGGTGAGAGATGGTTGAAAAATGCATCCCCGTCTTCATTCACGTACACGATATAGAACGGGTGCAGGAGATTGGAATTGGTGGTGTTCACTTCCTTGTGAATATTTTTCAGAACAAAGATTACCCCGGGGGGATTATCGTCGCCGATCCCGCGGACAACCGCGTGCATCCCGGAGGGTGTCCGCTCAAGATCGGGATTCTCCCGGATGTAATTCAGAAGATCAATCCTGAACTCGTTCAGGCCGAGATCCATAATCGAGATCCCGCCGGTCATATCCTCAATATCCACGACCTCATTCTGGAGCCGCTCAAGTTGTTTTTTCCGGTACTCAAGATCCCCTTTCTCCTCATTGATGGGATTATCATCACCGGTTGAGGTCATGACGGATATTCGCATACGGCTCTCGACACGCGCCTTGAGTTTGATATAATCGTCAAGGGAGATATCGGGCCAGAAGTTCACCAGCTGGATGACTTTGTTTTTACTCCCGATACGATCGATACGCCCGAACCTCTGGATGATACGGACCGGGTTCCAGTGAATATCGTAATTGATCAGGTAATCGCAGTCCTGCAGGTTCTGGCCTTCCGAGATACAGTCCGTTGCAATCAGGATATCGATATCGGCCTGCTCTTTCGTTGAAAGAAGATGCCGCTCTTTGGATAACGGTGAGAAACAGGTAAGGACCAGGTTGAAATCCGATTTAAGCCCCTTGACCGTGGTTCTCCCGTTCACATCACCCGTTATCATCGCGGTATCAAGGCGGAATTCAGATTTTACCATCTGGCTGACATGCTCGTAGAGATACTCAACGGTATCGGCAAACGCAGAAAAGATCAGGATTTTCTTATTCCCATCATTGATCGGGTTGTTCAATTTTCTGCGGATTTCGTCACATAATACCCGCAATTTTTCATCCGCATCAGGTGTAATCACTGACACAGAATCCAGAAGTTCTTCCAGGATCTGTTTATCGCACTTCAGGTCATCGAGCCAGCTCTTATGATCCATATCCCGGAATTCGATACGGATCTTGCCGGTTGTAAGAAAGAGGTCCCGGTTCTGATCATCAAGATCAAAATCCTCGGAGATGGTCCTGTTCGTAAACTCGACAGATCCTTTTTTCTTAAACTCCTCGATCTGATCGATGGTCTGGTCGATGTTTTTCAGGATTCTTCCGACCGTAAGCCGGAATGCAAACACTGAACTTTCAAGCCGCTTTAAGAGGTTCGTCCTCATCAGTTGCCGGAGGCTGTTCTCACGGTCCCGCTGTTTGAATGACGTATGCCGAACTCTGGTATCGTATTTCTGGTCGTATTTGACAATTTTACTCTCGTGAATAAACGCCGAAGGCGCATAGATACTGAGATTCAGCAGGGACAACCTCTCATAAATATCATCATAATCTGGTGCTTTTTTGATTCTTGTCAGGGGGCACTGAATAGAAATGGGTTTGCTCCGTTCGGGAAATTTCCCAATCTCTTTGGTATTGTAATACCGTTCGATATGCTTCCTTGACCGGGCGATGGTGACCTGATCCAGTACCTCAAAGAATTCGTAGTCAAGCATCCCGAGAAGGCGTTCCGTTGTCCGTTCGTCAGTGTCCAGTCTGCTCCAGGTGTTGAATGCGAGCTGCGCCATCCGGAAAATATCTTCAATGCTCAGTTTTGTTTTCAGTTTTTTATTGATGAGATCCGTGTTGCCCTCGTACGCAAGGGCAAGCTGGTTCTTGAGATCGGAAAACCTGTTGTTGACCGGGGTTGCCGACAGCATCAGGACCTTAGTCCTGACCCCCTTTCTGATCACCTTATTCATCAGGCGTTCGTACCGGCTCTCTTTCGCCTCATCTTCTTCGTCAGCGATCTCCTCACTCACATCCCCGCCATTGCGGAAATTGTGCGATTCGTCAATGACAACAAGATCGTAATTGCTCCAGTTTATCCGGTCGAGGGGAATCCCGTTAGAATACCCGCTGGTGCGCGAAAGATCGGTGTGGTACAGAACATCGTACCTCAGCCGGTCCTTTGCAATCGGGTTGTTCAGGAGATTCATTTTGAAGGTATTCCAGTTGTCCGAGAGCTTTTTTGGGCATAATACTAGAATGGATTTGTTACGGTTTTCGTAATATTTGATGACCGCGAGCGCGGTGTAGGTTTTTCCAAGACCTACACTATCGGCAAGGATGCAACCATTATAGGTTTCGAGTTTATTGATGATCGAGAGTGCTGCATCCTTCTGAAAATCATAGAGTTTGTTCCAGATCTGGCTGTCCTTGAATCCTGTTGCCTCGTTGGGAAGGACATCTTCGGAAATATCATCCAGAAATTCGTTGAAGATGTTGTAGAGAATGACGAAATAGATGAATTTTGCAGAATTCTCTTTGTAGACTGTTGAAATATTTTCAATTACCTCTTCGGTAACATCTTGCAATTTGTTTTTGTCAGTCCAGATCTCGTTGAAGATTTTAATGTATTCTTTGCTGAAAGGGGCGTCCAGTCGGTTGACAATATTGTAAGCATTGTTTCCTCGCTCACAGCCAAGATCGACCGTGGTAAAACCATTCAATGGTAAATAGGTGAAAGATTCCTTCTCATCATCAACATTGAGAAAACCGCCCATGTTTTCAGTTGTGACATTGGATTTGAATGTCGCTTTTTGCCGGACCCATTCAGCACATTCCTTTGCAATTGCTTTCTGGGTTAACTCATTCCGGAGTTTAATCTCATATTCCGTTCCGTAGAGACTCTTCTCACGCTCTAACTGAGGAATGAAAAATTCCCGTCTCTCCTTCTTTGCTTTTTCCGTTAAAAATGTTGGAGACGTGAAGATAAAACGCAGTTCGGAAATTTCTGATAATTGATCCTTCAATTCCTGAAAGGCGAAAATGGAAAAATACGAGGCAGCTATTGCGACCCTTGAATTTTTTTTAATTGTGGCAGTCAGATCGTCTTTGAGGGTTTGATTAATGTTATCGAGTATTTTCAATCTGCTGCCTCCATGGTATCAAAATTATTGTTTTTGCCGTGAATAATAAGTCAATGATTCAGATGTTCAATTTTTCCTATTTTCTTCTATTGGAGAAAGGCTCTTACTTTTCTCTATTGACTGGAAATTTCTCCCTTCAGTAAAACCTAAGCCCCCCGTCCAATAGAGTATTATTCAGCCCAAGGGCCCAAGGGCGGGAGTGAAGAATGGCAGATTTCGTACAGAGTGCAAATGTCAAGAGTGCAACCCGCACCCTTGCCGAACCCATTGCGGACATTGCGACGTTCAACACGATCGTCCAGTCGGTCATCA
>Ga0302253_1000018_pt1 | contig 295330 bp, 248 predicted proteins | sample AAG_RA_Trp_MG_FD_193537 | JGI IMG/M metagenome (GOLD analysis project Ga0302253, IMG submission 193537) | Enriched activated sludge microbial communities from anaerobic digester in WTTP, New Holstein, Wisconsin, United States - AAG_RA_Trp | ecosystem: Engineered > Bioreactor > Anaerobic >... | reverse complement strand
AATAGCTTATTTGCCGGATATCCGGCTAATGAAGTTTTGCTGTTTTATCAGGTTTTATTGATAATCCGTGATTACGCGCCGGACGGTATCCCATTAAGGGACACCATCCCGACTGCTCATCACTAAAATAATTTATTAATAGATAAAGAAAGAAGGCTTTATTAAGCGATTAACGGAAAATAAGCTATTGATCATAAATTCTTATTTAGAAAATCAGGGAACAATTCAATAAATCAAAGGTTATTAGATTACAGGAATGACTATATAGTGTATAAAATAAAAATTATCAAAATAGGACTTGACATATGGCGGTTGATCTTAGAAATAACAAAAAATTTAACATAAGATATATTATCGGACGTAATAATAAATTAAAAAATACCTTTCTGTAAGAGGACTTGCGGTATTACTTATAAAATGCTAAGGTAAATATCGATTTCAAAAAATGACAAAACAAGAAAATAATGATATAATTGATAATGTAATGATGTATAAAAAGGCAAAAAGGTTAAAAAAAATACGGAGAATGAAGAGAAATAAAATATGAAAATTAAATATTTTATTTTATTTATAACCATAAGTTTATCATTATGTACAAAAATATATGCAGGTCCAATTAATAATGGATTAGTTGGTTACTGGCAATTCAATGGAAATGGCGAGGACTCAACAGCGAATAATCTTGATGGTTCTACAATGGGTAGCGCTTCCTATCAATATATTGATAATGTTTTTCATGAGGCATTGTATATTAACAATGGCAGTTATTTTCAGGTTCCGAGCAATAATTTACTAAATTTTACAAGTGAAATTACTATCTCTCTATGGATTAAACCAAATAATTTATCAAGCTATCAGGCCTTAGTTGCAAAATGGGCAAATACAGCATCCCCTGCTCCGGCATCTGATCGGTCATATCTCTTTTATATTCTGAATTCAACTTTATTTCCATATATATCGACAAATCAACAGTATGTTAATTTGCAAACCGCTTCAATATTAAAAACCAGCGAATGGCAACAAGTCGCAATGACATATAGTGATACTACAGATCTACTTAAAGTATATGTAAACGGATTATTTGTAAAACAAGCAACCGGTTCTGGTGTAATGCCATTCAATAATAATATTCCGTATAACGATCCATATGTTATTGGTTGTAAAATATGATTTATTATGTAATATTTTTATGAGGAGAATATCAGTATGTTTTATCGTCTGAAAAAATATATAAATACAAATTACTATAATTTTATCGCAAAAAAAATATTACATACTCCCCCGCTAAAAACATCTGCCGGAAAAAAGATTCTTATTGTTAGTATGGTATCTCATGATGATCTACTGCCATATCTTGTGTCGATCAAATCCTTTTATCATTTTTTAGACGAAAAAACAGAAATTTCAGTCTTAAATGATGGTTCCCTAACTGAAGAAGATATCAATATTATAAATAAACATATTAGTCCGAAAGAAATTGTAAATATAAGAAATATCGATACAGGAAAATGCCCTCGAGGCGGAACATGGGAACGGTTGGTATATATAATAGAAAAATCAGTAAATTATTACGTCATTCAGCTTGATTCAGATATTGTTACAATTGGTAATCTAATGGAAATAAAAGAATTTATAAGATTAAATAAAAGCTATACATTAAAAGGAGATATTGGCTCTCCTGGAATAGAAAACCTTATGGAAGCATCTGAGCGGTCGCAAAAATCAGTCTCGATTCATATTCAGACAATTATCGAGAAAAATCTGTGTCTGTATCCCGACTATCGAAATTTATTGTATGTGAGAGGATGCTCTGCTTTTGCGGGTTTTGGTAAAGGATTATATACTAAAGATAAACTTGAAATGATATCAGCAAATATGCAGAATATTAGTGGATTAGATAAATGGAATGAATGGGGATCTGAGCAGATTACCAGCAATTTTGTTATTGCAAATACAAAAGATTCTGTTGTATTGCCATATAATAAATATACTAATTATTATCCATATGAGCAAGATAACTGGGATAGTAAATCGCTAATACATTTTATAGGAACCTACCGCTATAAAAACGGGTTATACTTTAAAAAAACTATAGATATAATTAATCTCTTGTCCAAGTAAATCCTGCTATAAAAATAAATTGGATATTATTATAAAAATCATATTTTTTTCTTGACATAATAGCGTAAAATAAGGATTATTTTATGGAAATTATGAAAGGGGTGAAATAATAGGTGCCTAAAGTTATCGTTAATAAAAATGAAAGTGTAGACAAAGCATTACGCCGGTTAAAGAAAAAAATAGATAAAGAAGGTATCATGAAACAGATAAAGCAACACCGGCATTATGAAAAACCAAGTCAAAAACGCAGAAGAAAAATGAAGGATGCACGAAAAAAAGCGGAAAAGGCTTCGCTTAGATCATGATTTTAGTCAGTGCATGTCTTGTTGGATGTAAATGTAGATATAATGGAAAAAGTACCCTTGTTCAAGATCTAAAAGATTTATTTGAACAAGGGTTTCTTTTTCCTGTTTGTCCGGAAATTATGGGCGGATTGCCTATTCCCCGCCCTGCCGCGAATATAGATGGTTTTTCCGGATATGACGTTTTAAATAATAGCGCGAAAGTTATTGATCAAAACAATAAAGATGTTACAAAATGTTTTCTGGATGGCGCACAAAAGTGCGCAAATATTTCGTCTACATTAAAAATAAAAGAAGCGATTTTAAAAAGCAAAAGCCCTTCTTGCGGAATTAATACTACATCAACAATAAATGGAGTTGTACAAGCTCCGGGAGTATCCGCGGCTTTGCTTGTAAAAATGGGTATTAAAGTTTACGACGAAACAACTTATCTAAACAGGACAATTTATGGACTTTGATTTTTCTATTTCGACGTCATGGAACTCGTGGAGAGAACCTGATGCCGATAAAATGATAGATGAGATCAAATCTTTCGGATTTAATCGGGTGGAACTTGATTTTGCTCTTCCTGTTCAAACAGTGGAAAGAATTATTCAACTGGTTGAACAAGGAACGATTCAGGTATCCAGTCTCCATAACTTCTGTCCTATCCCTGAACATGTAAATCCTAAATACGCTTCACCAAATATGTTCTTGATTTCCGACAAAGATCCTCAAAAACGCCAGGAATCTGTAAAATATACTTTTAACACAATCGATTATGCGGTAAAATTGGGCGCTGAAGCTGTTGTCATGCATTCAGGTGAAATACCTATAAAAAACAAGACTAACGATCTTATTCTATTGATGCGTCAGGATAAACAAGATTCTTTTAAATTCATAAAAACAAAAGTTAAGCACCTTACCGAAAGAGAAAAACTCAGGAACGAATATATCCAATATACTCTTGAATCGCTTGATGCAATTAATGATTATGCCATAAAGAAAAATGTTAAAATTGGCATTGAAAACAGATATTATATACATGAGATTCCTGATCTTGAAGAAATAGAATTGATACTTAATCAATTCAAAGGTGGAAATCTGTTTTACTGGCATGATATGGGACACGCTCAACATATGGAAAACCTTCATGTATTTTATCATGAAGAATATCTTAACGCATTTAAGAATAGACTTCTTGGAATGCATATCCACGACATAGTCCGTGATTCGGATCATCGCGCGCCAGGATGCGGTGTTTTTGATTTCACAAGAGTTATTGATTATTTGACGAAAGATATTATAAAAGTTTTAGAAGTCCATCATCCGACTTCCCCATCAGAATTAAAAAGTGGAATAAAATTTCTAAAAGATTTACTCCAGAAGGAAAACGGTCATCAATGAAAAAGAAAATTTTTATGTTTTTAAGGATAACGGTAGCTGTTGGACTTTTAACATATTTGTTTAGCAAAATCGATATATTGCAGTTTTTAAATAAAATTAAAAATGCGGATTTTTTGTTAATTCTTTTAGGATTATCCCTTTATTTTATTATAGCTATTTTAGCAATTATACGCTGGCAACTTTTACTTCAGGTTCATGATGTAAGGCCATCTTTTTTTAAATTAACAAAATTATTTTTTATCGGATTATTTTTTAATAATGCCATGCCTGGATTAACCGGCGGAGATATCATAAAGGGTTACTATGTTGCCAAGGAAACAGCAAATCATAAACCCGAAGCAATAACCACAGTTTTTATAGACAGGATAGTAGGTGTTGTGGCATTGCTTATGATAGGCATAATTGCTCTCGCCTTTAATTTGGACAATGTAATTTTAAGAAAATTAGCGAAGATTATTATGTTGTTGTTCGCTGTCATGATTGTATTCATGCCTCTATTTTTTAGTAAAAGAGTTATGAGGAAAATTCCGTTTCTCCAGCAGATATTATCAATTTTGCCGTTTAAGGAAATAATAATAAGAATATATCATACCTTTTATAAATACAAATCACATTTCCATATCATAATTTATGGGATAATACTTTCGATGATTTTGCAGGGCATATATATAATTATGGTATATATATTGGGATTATCTATCGGTTTAAAATCAGTCGGTTTAATTAATTACTTCATGTTTATACCGATAATATCCACCGTTGCGGCGGTACCTATATCTATTTCCGGATTAGGAGTTAATGAACAGCTTTATGTTTATTGTTTCGGTCTTGTCGGTGGAAGTCAGGAAGGCGCTCTCGCAATCGCTTTAATGGCCCGGTTAGTACTTTTGATATGGAGTATTCCGGGTTGGTTCTTTTATATGACAGTCGGCGATTCAGATATATCGGAAGTTCAAATGAAAAAAGAAATAGAAGAGATTGAAAAGCAGATTTGATGTCTGTTTAAAATAAAATACTAAAAAAGGAGAAAACCTATATGAAAGGGGTAATTCTTGCCGGTGGACTCGGAAGCAGACTCATGCCTCTTACAAAAATCACTAATAAACATCTTCTACCTATATACGATGAACCAATGATTTACTATCCGATACGTACTCTTGTTGATGCAGGAATAAATGATATATTGATTGTAACCGGAGGAAACAGCGCGGGCGATTTTCTAAAACTTCTGGGTAACGGTAAAGAATTCGGATTGAAAGCGATAAATTATACTTACCAGGAAGGAGAAGGAGGAATTGCCCAGGCGCTTGGTTTGGCGGAACATTTCGCCGATAAAGATAAGATAGTGGTCATACTTGGCGATAATATTATCGAAGGAAACATCAAAAAAGCTGTTCAGGATTTTGAAAAACAATCTCAGGGAGCGAAAATCTTTTTAAAAGAAGTTACCGATCCGGAAAGATTTGGAGTACCGATTATTGAAGGCGATAAAATTATCGCGATCGAAGAAAAACCAAAAAATCCAAAATCAAATTTCGCTGTAATTGGAATATATATGTATGATTCCAACGTTTTTGATATTGTGAAAACATTAAAACCATCCAATCGCGGCGAACTTGAAATTACTGATGTGAATAATGCGTATATTAATCAGAACACCATGACATACGAAATCATTGACGGATGGTGGACAGATGCGGGTACATTTGAATCATTATTTAACGCTACCTGTCTTGTCGAGGCAAAAAAGAAAGGGAAAAAATGTCCTTCCTGCTGATAGGTAAAAACGGAATGCTTGGCAGTGTATTTGCCAACCGCGAAATAAGTTTGCCCGGTGAAATGGTCTGTGTTGATATTGATGAGATGGATATAACCAATTCATCCAACGTTAGTGAGATCTTCTCAAAATTTAATCCTGAATGTGTAATAAACTGTAGTGCGTACACCAATGTTGATGGAGCCGAAACCGATAAAGAAAAATGTCGGGCAGTAAATGTGGATGGAGTGAAAAATATCGCTGTTGAATGCGATAAATACGGTTCACTTCTTATTCATTACAGTACTGATTTCGTTTTTGACGGGACAAAAAAAGGTGCATATACAGAAAATGATGTTCCAAATCCGCATTGTTATTATGGATTCACTAAATTGGAAGGCGAAAAAGCTATCCAGGCAAATATGGACACGGACAATTATTTAATAATCAGAACATCCTGGCTTTTCGGGCCGCGAGGCGTAAATTTTGTTTCGAGAATCATTTCTCTTGCCAAAGAAAAACCGAAATTACAGATTGTGGATGATCAGCGAGGTAATCCGACTTACACCAGAGACCTTGCGAAGGCTACATTATCTTTATTAGAAAAATCAGCTCGCGGTATATATAATGTATCTAATAGTGGTTCTTGTACATGGTATGAATTTGCCCGATTTGCTCTGGATGCATACGGAATGAAGGATTATCCGACAGAGAAGATAACTTCGGATAAACTGAATCGCCCTGCAAAACGGCCGGCGAATTCACAGCTATGCATGGATAAATTTAAAAGTCTCTGCGGATATGAAACGCGTACCTGGCAAGAAGTTGTTAAGGAATATGTTCACGAATTCTTAATCTGATGAAATTACCTTTTTTATAAAAGGACTTAAAATTGAATAGAAGTAAAATCAAAATCGCTCACGTGATAACTCGTCTTATTATTGGTGGAGCTCAGGAAAATACTTTATCCACAGTAATTCAATTAATGAAAAACAAGGATTACGATGTTGATCTTATTACAGGGCCGGGCCTTGGCCCTGAAGGAAGTTTGGAAAATATCGCGATTAACAATCAGGTGAATATGCTGATTGTGCCTCAAATGCGTAGAAATATCCATCCGGTAAGAGATGTCATCGCTTTTTTTCAGATTCTAAAAATTTTCCGTAAACAAAAATATGATATTATTCACACTCACAGTTCAAAAGCAGGAATTATAGGAAGATTGGCGGCAAAATTATCAGGATGCTCCATTATAATTCATACAATTCACGGACTTCCCTTTCATCCATACGAAAAAAAATGGAAAAATTTTGTTTATATTTTTTTAGAAAGAATTTGCGCGAAGGTTTCCAACTGTATAATTACCGTATCAGATACCATGAGAGATAAAGCTCTAGAGAAGAAAATCGGAAATATAAATCTATATAAAACAGTGTATAGCGGTATGCGGATCGATGAATTCATAAATTGTGAAAAATACCGTAAATCAATGCGTGATAAATTAAATATCAAAGATGATGAAATTGTCGTCGGTAAAATAGCGCGATTATTTCACTTAAAAGGGCATGATTTCATTATCGATTGTGCTTGCGAAATAATAAAAAAAGCGCCTGAAACAAAATTTATGTTTGTTGGTGACGGTATCTTAAAAGATGACCTGATGAATAGAATTAAATCGTATGGAATTGAGAAAAATTTTATATTTACCGGATTGGTTCCCCCTGATAAAATTCCTGAATTAATATCATGTATGGATATACTTGTTCATGCTTCATTGCGCGAAGGCCTGGCAAGGGCATTGCCTCAAGCGCTTGCTTCAGGTATTCCGGTTGTATCTCTGGATATTGACAGCGCTCACGAGGTTGTTAAACACGGAAAAAACGGTTATCTTGTTGGATCTGGGGATAAAGAGGGTTTTGTTGGTTATCTGACTCAGCTCATAAAAAATGAAAAATTGCGCAAAACAATGGGGATTGAAGGAAGAAAAATTGTGGTTCCATTTTTTGATGCAACATATATGGTGGATCAAATAGAAAAAATATATAAGGATTTTTTAGTACGATGTGGCCGTTAGCGTTTATTTATGTTTTTTTATTCTCATATTTATCCTCTATTGTTCTTGTAACATTCTCTATGAGAATGGCTTACAAACTTGATCTGGTCGATAGGCCCTCGGGCAGAAAAGTTCATACAAGAGAAACTCCGCTTTTGGGTGGGCTTGGTATATTTCTCGGTTTGTTGATAACTATTATATTTAATTACAATCTTATTGTTTTATTATATAATTTACATATCGATAAATATTTACCATTTTTAAAAAATATATTTATACATGTTCCGGGAATGATAAAGGTTAACCCTCGGATATGGGGTATATTATGTTGCGGTTTTATTGTGTTTCTTGTCGGATTATATGATGATAAATATGGGCTTTCACCAAAAAGAAAACTTCTGTTTGAGTTTCTGATAGCGTTTCTTATTGTATACTTTTTTAAAATAAAAATATCATTGTTTATAGATAACGAAATAATCAAATATGTTATAACTATACTCTGGATAGTAGGTATAACAAACGCGTTTAATCTGTTGGATAATATGGACGGGTTATCCGCCGGTGTGGCTCTTGTATCAGCGTCGGTGTTCTTTCTTGTATCTTTTATTGCCGGTCAACTTTTTATAGGTCTTTTTCTTATAGCATTTATCGGTGTGCTTTTAGGTTTCTTAAAATATAATTTCCCACCGGCTAAAATATTTATGGGTGATGCGGGATCTTTGTTTATCGGATTCAATCTATCGGTTATTACAATACTGGGAACATATTATATAAAGGGCTGTTCACATTTATACCCTGTGTTTATGCCGATGCTGATTCTTGGAGTAGCGATATACGATACTCTCTCTGTAATCGTAATCAGAATAAAAAATAAGGAATCAATTTTTAAAGCCGACAAGAATCACTTTTCACACCGTTTGATGCGTCTTGGAATGAGTCATAGAGGAGTCGCATTATTTGTTTATCTTGTTACTTTTTGTGTAGCGATAAATTCTGTTTTACTCCCCAAGCTGGGTGAACTGGGAGTCATAATCGTTTTAATCCAAACATTATGTATTCTTTCTATTTTGGCGTTACTGGAATATTATGGCAAAAATAAATTCAAATAAAAAAACAGATTTTTTTCCCTTTGATATAAAGAATGTCGCTGAAATTCTTTTTATCACATTCTTATCATTTACAATATTTATATTGCCAATAAAACTTGGATCTCCGTATATAGATGAAATAGGCTTTTTCATTCCGACTATAGCTGACTTAATATTCGGGTCATGGCCGGCTCTAAGTTTGTGTTATCTGGGGTTATTTTTAATTTCACTTTTTTTGTTGCATTCATTTACTACAAAAACTATTCATAACGGTAAAGATGTTTCATATTCGCCACAAAATGAGAAAGGTAATTCTTTTCATAAAAAATTTATCAAATTTTTAAGGCGCGACAAAATTTCTATTACAATTTCCATTAATGATATCGTATTGTGTCTTTTTCTTCTGGTATGCGTAATCTCAATATCATGTTCGGTGAACCCTCATTCATCCATAATCAACAGTTATTTGTTTATCGCTTCAGCTACAGGTTATTTCGCCGCGAAAAAAAGTTTGTCATTAGAGAATAAAGAAAAAATTATAAAAATAATTACCGTTTCGATTCTTGTATCCGCTTCATTTGTTTCTGTGAATGGGATTTACCAATACCTGTATGGGCTAAAAGATATGCGTGATATGATCGGTATGGAACAAATAAAAAAAATGGCAATGTTATATAAGGAATCCGATCCACAGAATTATTCTCTTTATTTAAGATTGATGAGCAATAGAATCTTCTCTACTTTTGTATACCCAAATTCCCTATCTGGATATTTATGCATGACTTTTCCATTCCTGATTGAATTATTCAGGTTAAAAAAGAAGGATCTGTTAAAAACTTATTCCCTTATCGTTATTGTTTCATTGGGAGTAATTTTTGTGTGGTTTTATTTGCAGTCTCAGGTATTATTTATTCCCATGGCTTTTTTAGGAGTTATTCTTTTTCCGGTATCTATAGCGGTATCGTTTTTTCTAACCGGTTCAAAGGGTGGTTTAATCACTTTAATTGTACTTGGTTTTGTTTATATTTTCTTTTTTCTTATAAAAAAAGTTAAAAAGAAGAAAACAATTTTTTTTATCCTATTAAGTTTCCTTATTATTAGTATTGCCATAATCTTGTTTTCCATTCCCTCTCAAAAACTGAAATCTCTCTATGCAAGAACGGATTACTGGAGATCTTGCACTGAAATGATAAAAGATTCCCCTGTCGTTGGGTATGGGCTTGGTACATTCGGTAATGTTTACCCTAAATATAAGTTACCATCAGCGGAAGAAACTCAGTTCGCTCATAACAATTATCTGCAACTTGCTACGGAAATAGGGATTCCAGGTGCAATATCATACCTTATATTATTAATATATTCCCTTTTCATATTCTATAAATCATATTACAACGGGTATCCCGGTTATTTAAAAACAGCCTCAGGATTAGCCATAACCAGTTTTTTTGTTCACGGCTTTGTGGATTTCGACCTGTATATTCCGGCAATAAGTTTTTACGTTTTTTTTACTATCGGAATAATAAGTTCCGAGAGAGGCAAAATTTATAAATTCCCATTTAACGGTTTGGTTTTAAAATCAGTACTTTCAATTGCCGGATTAATTCTATTTATAAATTTTTACGGTATTATAAACAATATTTTCAAAGCCCAGTATTATTTTAATATTGCGAAAACCATGTTTTATCAGAAAAATGAAAGTGGAAAATCAATAAATTTATTGAATCGGGCTATTACTCTTGACAAAAAGAACGGTAAACTCTATTTTTTAAAGGGAAATATCTATTTCTATGATAATGATTTTGAAAAAGCTATTGAAAATTATGAAATAGCGGTTTATTATGAAAGGCATCGGGCATCTTACAGATATCAATTGGCGCAATCTCTTATAAAGTCAGGTAATCCAAAATATCGGCAGAGGGCTGAAATCGAATTGGAAAAAGCGAAATCGCTTAATCCCCATAAACAACAATTCTGATTTTGAGGATATAATTTATTATGGAAGTGAAAAGGTTAAATATTCTAGTAATAAATGGTCCGAATCTTAATCTACTTGGTAGCCGTGAAAAAAATATATACGGAGATGTAACTTTAGCTGATATAGAAAAAGAATTAATTAAACTTGCCGTTGAACTGAATATCAACTTAACTTTTATTCAATCCAATAACGAGGGAACTATTATCGATAATATTCAGGCAAGCAAAAACAAATATGACGGTATACTGATAAACCCTGCCGCGTATACACATACGAGCATAGCAATAATGGATGCGCTTTCAGCGGTACAAATACCTACTGTAGAAGTACATCTGTCTAACATTCACACAAGAGAGGAATTCAGGCACAATTCGTTTATTGTTCGTTCCTGTATTGGGCAGATATGCGGGTTTGGAAAAAACAGCTATCTTTTGGGTCTCAGGGCGTTAGATAATTATATTTCCAGATGAAACAATGTAGGTGTAGAGTAAATATTTGACAAATATAATAAAGATTTTTAGAATAACTCAGTTTTTTAAACTGGAAAGAGAATTATTAATTGGAGGGGAATATGGATCTTAGAGAAATAAAGGAAGTTATAAAGTTGATGAAAACCAACGATATAACTGATTTTGAGCTTGAAAAAGAAGGGTTTAAAATCGTTCTCCGCAAAGAAAAAGAAATTGTATCCCAAAAAATCATAGAGCCGGTATCCGCGTATTACCATCAACCTCCAATGGTTGAAATGGCGCAAAGTTTCAAGCCGAATAACAGTTCTTCTGCTTTACAGGAAAAAGCAGTTTCAAAAGAGGAAGTGGAAGACGAATCAATCACATATATTTTATCACCAATGGTAGGAACTTTTTACGGAGCGCCTTCACCTGACTCCCCGCCTTATGTGAAAACCGGTCAGGAAGTCAAAGCGGATGATGTTGTTTGTATCTTGGAAGCGATGAAGGTATTTAATGAAATAAAAGCTGAAATAGAAGGTAAAATTGTTGAAGTTTTGGTTGAAAACGGTTCGCCTGTGGAATATGGCCAGAAACTTTTTAAAATTCAAAAATCCAAAAGGTAATCTCCCATGTTCAAACGAATTTTGATTGCAAATAGAGGTGAAATAGCTGTTAGAATCATTCGTGCGTGCCATGAAATGAATATCGAAACCGTAGCGGTTTATTCCGAAGCGGATGTCGATTCGCTTCACACTAAACTTGCGGATACAGCAATTTGTATAGGGCCCGCTCCAAGCAGTAAAAGCTACTTGAATATACCCAGTATAATCAGCGCCGCTGAAATCGGAAACGTTGAAGCGATACATCCTGGTTATGGTTTTCTGGCGGAAAACGCACATTTCGCTGAAATATGTGAAAGCTGCAATATTAAATTTATTGGCCCTAAACCCAAACAGATTAAACTTATGGGAAATAAAGCACAGGCTATTGAAACTGTCATGAAAGCAAATGTTCCTACAATTCCGGGTAGCGACGGAGTTATAAAAACGAGTGAACAGGCCGTCCAGGTTGCAAGGTCGCTGGGGTATCCGGTTATGATAAAAGCATCCGCGGGTGGCGGTGGGCGCGGAATGCGAATAGCACATAACGATATCAGTTTGGCTAACGCGTTTATGGCCGCGAGATCCGAAGCGGAATCGGCTTTCGGCAATCCTGATGTTTATATTGAGAAATTGATCGAAAACCCACGGCATATTGAGTTCCAGATAATAGCCGACCAGTATAAAAAAATACTGCATTTATTCGAACGAGACTGTACTGTTCAGAGACGGCATCAGAAACTGATCGAGGAAAGCCCATCCCCTGTTATAACTCCTGAGATCAGGAAAAAAATGGGCGAAGCGGCAATAAGAGCGGCTCAAGCCGTTGGTTACGAAAACGCAGGGACAATTGAGTTTTTGTTCGACAAACATGGTAATTTCTATTTTATGGAAATGAATACACGTATTCAGGTGGAACATCCGGTTACGGAAATGATAACCGGTATAGACCTTATAAAAGAACAGATAAAGATTGCGGCCGGCGAGAAGTTGTCATATAATCAAAGTGATATTAAAATTAACGGTCATGCTATTGAATGTCGTATCAACGCGGAAGATCCCGATAGGGGTTTTATGCCTTCGCCAGGCAAAATTACCGATTATTATTCGCCAGGCGGATTAGGGGTTCGTGTAGATAGTCATGTATATGCGGGGTATAGAATTCCGCAATATTATGATTCAATGATCGCCAAACTCATTACACACGGGAAAACACGCTTGGATGCGATTATTACAATGAGCAGAGCTTTAAATGAATATTCCGTTGATGGAATCAAAACTAATATTAATTTCCAACGTCAGATTATTAATGAGGAAGGTTTCCATTCAGGTAATTTTTCCACCGGTTTTGTTGAGGAATTGTTAAGGAATAAAGAATAATTGGAGGTATTTATTATGCCAAAAGATACAACACAGGAAAAACCACAGAAACTCGATAAAACGGAACTTACTGAAGAATTTGATCAGCAGTTAACCGACACCACTGTAATAAGCGATGATGTTATAGCTGTAATTGCCTATATGGCTGTAAAAGAAGTACCCGGGGTATTTGCTATGGGAGGCGGCCTTGTTGGCGATATTGTTGAAAAATTCGGCAAAAAAAGCCTCGATAAAGGAATTAAAGTTTTAACAAAAGGTGAAAATGTAGTAATTGATATTTGTATTTTTGTAGAATATGGTGTTAAAATACCGGAAATGTCAATTCAGATTCAAAATAGAGTCCGTAAAGCTGTAGAAGAAATGGCGGGTAAAAAAGTTGTAGCTATAAACCTAATTATTCAGGGTGTGAAGATTCACTCATCAGATGGGAAAGAATCATATCCTGAATTACACTAATAAATTGTATTGAAAGAGAAGGATATGAAAAATTTTCTAAAAGGTTTTTTTTATTTATTTTATTCTCTGTTTTTTATAATACTCGGATTATTTATCTTGGATATCTATTTTCAATACGTAATCCAATATGAGACTTTAATCCAGAAAATCGATTATTTTATGGGAGATAAATTCGCTATTTTTCTGACCGGATCGATTTTTATCGCTATACCGTTCGTTGGTTTTGTCGTTTGTCTTCTGGGTGGAAGGAAAGAATCATATTTGAAATTTAAAACAGATGAAGGCGAAATTTCTATCTCAATATATGCTGTTGAAGATATTGTTAAAAAAACAGTCAGAACTTTTAGAGAAGTTAAAGACGCATACCCGACCATTACACTAAAAGGAAAAGAAGCAATAGAAGTCTCAATGAAATTAAAAATATGGTCCGGTATACAAAACCTTCCAATACTCCTTGAAGAAATTCAAAAAGAAATCAGAGCTCATCTGCAAAATATGATAGGGATTGAGAGTATTCAGGGAATAAACATTTATCTTGCCAAAGACTCATTCGCCAACAGGGATATCATACCTAAAAACAGGCGAAGCGTAATCCAAAATGACAAAAAAATATATATACCCCCTGTATCCCAGGAAAATATACAGGATAAGGAAACTGAAACCGAACGGAATCAGGATAATCCTTTCGGCATGAATGATTAAGGTAATTTGCGGATGGAATCGTACATAAAATCATACATCGAAAAAGGTATTGAATTACGTAAGCGTATTATTGACAGTAAATTAAATGAAATCATAAATTTTGCAAAAATAATTTATAAATCTTTAAAAGATGGCGGGAAACTGCTTATCTGTGGCAATGGAGGAAGTGCCGCCGATGCCCAACATATCGCGGCGGAGTTTGTTAACAGGTATCTTGCCGACCGCTCTCCCCTCCCCGCTCTTGCTTTGACAACAGACACATCTATTATAACGGCGGTTTCAAACGATTTTACATTCGATCAAATTTTCAGCAAACAAATACAAGCATTAGCAACCAAAAACGATTGTCTTCTCGCGATTTCGACAAGCGGTAAATCTCCAAATATCATTAACGCATTGAAATCAGCAAAATCTATTGGATGCGCAACATTGTCTCTAACAGGTAAAGATGGCGGGGATATGCCGAATCATTCGGATCTGACATTAATTGTCCCATCGAATGAAACACCTGTTATTCAAGAGACACATCTTGTCATTGAACATCTGATTTGTGATTTAGTTGAGCGGATGATTATAGAAAAGTTAGGCGAATGATAACCAAAATACAAAACAAGCAAGAAATCATTCCTGTATTGGATAAAATAAAATCCAGTGGTAAAACCGTTGTATTTACTAACGGTTGTTTTGATATATTGCATATCGGGCATATCCGATATCTCAACGAATGCAAAAAAGCCGGGGATATATTAGTTATCGGATTAAATACTGATTATTCAGTGAAGTTGAATAAAGGTGATTCACGCCCCATCATCCCATTTGATGAGCGCGCGGAGATTTTGGCTTCGCTTGAAATGGTCGATTTTGTCGTTCCGTTCAATGAGAAAACTCCGCATGACCTGATTATAAGCCTGAAACCAAATATCTTGATAAAAGGCGCAGACTATACTCTGGATACTATCGTCGGTAAAGATGAAGTGCTATCGTGGGGCGGTAGCGTGTATACTATTCCTCTGGTGGATGGTAAATCCACACGTAATATCATTCAGACAATTCTGGACAAACATAAGAGATGAAATGAATAAGATAGCAAGAGTAATCGACGCAAACTGCAACCGGACTCGTGAAGGATTACGGGTAATTGAGGAAATCGCGAGATTTTTTCTCGATAATAAAGAACTTTTCATGCTAATAAAAAAGTTGCGCCATGAATTTACCGGTTTGGAAAAAGATATTCGCGATCAGCTATCCAATCCGATTTTAGAACGGAATAGCGAATCAGATGTCGGAAAAATTTTTGTGGAAAGCCTTGAATCGAAAAGGACGGATATATTATCTGTCGCGGAATCGAATTGCAGGAGAATTGAAGAGGCGTTACGTGTACTTGAGGAATTTTTGAAATTAGTTGATAAATCCAATGTTGAAAAAATAAAACAAATGCGTTTCAATATATATACAATTGAAAAAAGGCTCAAAGATGAATTGGCTGGAAAATAAAAAGTTATATCTGATAATCGATACTTCATATGTGAAACCGGAAAACGCCGTGTCCGTTTGTGAAGAAATGTGTGAATCCGGCGCGGATATAATTCAATTGAGGGATAAAAATCTTTCCGATAAAGATAAATACAATCTCTCGCTGGAAATTAGAAAAATAACCTCAAAATACAATATTCCATTTATAGTTAACGATCGGTTGGACATTGCTTTATCTGTCGATGCGGATGGAATCCATCTCGGACAGGACGACTTACCCGTACCAACCGCGAGAGAAATTATAAACCGATATCAAAAGAGTATGATAATAGGGTTATCAACGCATTCATACGATCAGGCAATTGAAGCGAGCAAACTGCCGATTGACTATCTGGCAACCGGCCCTCTCTTCCCTACTCAAACAAAACCCGATTATATTCCTATAGGGCTCGAACAGGCAAAATTAGTGGTAAACGAAATAAAGGATAAACCTGTGTTCGGTATCGGCAATATAAACAAAGATACCATTTCTGATGTTCTTGCATCGGGTATAAATAGAATTGTAGTTGTTTCAGCAATATTAAAATCGGAAAATAGAAAAGAATCAATCGGATTTTTTAAAAAATTATTATAGGAGGATTTATGGAAAATCGGCTTCTTGTAGTCGGCTCAGTAGCATTCGATCATGTTAAAACACCCGCCGGAGAAAGAATAGATTCTCTTGGCGGTTCGGCGACTTTCTTTTCGTATTCAGCCAGTTATTTCGCGCCTGTGAAATTAGTTGCTGTAATCGGAGATGATTTCCCAGAACAACATATCAAGTTGTTACAGGACAAAAATATCGATACATCAGGGCTTATGCACCAATCCGGCAAAACTTTTCGCTGGGCGGGAAGCTATGTTGACGATTTGAATGAAGCCAAAACATTATCGACAGAACTTAATGTTTTTGAGACGTTTAAACCCAAACTCCCTTTATCGTATCAGGATTGCGAATTCATTTTTCTCGCTAATATCGATCCTGAACTACAACTGAATGTTCTGGAACAGGTAAAATCACCTAAATTCATCGCGTGCGATACAATGAATTTGTGGATAAATATCAAAAAGGATAAATTGATCGAACTACTTAAAAAGATAGATCTTTTTATTTTAAATGACGCCGAGGCGAAAATGTTATCCGGCAAATCGAATCTGATCGAGGCGGCAAGATCAATCCAGAAGCTCGGCCCGCGAACAATTACAATAAAGAAAGGCGAACATGGGTCTATCTTAGTACATGATGATGAGATTTTCATTATGCATGCTTATCCTTTCGAACGGATTGTCGATCCGACAGGTGCCGGGGATACCTTTGCCGGAGGTATGATGGGATACCTCTGCAAAAAAGGGAGTTTTGAATTTGACGAACTGAAACAGGCTGTTGCCTACGGAACGGTTATGGCGTCTTTCAATGTGGAAAATTTCAGTTTAGACAACCTTATAGGGTTAAATGAATCAAAAATAGAAGCAAGATTAAAAAAACTTTTGACGTACTCAAAAATATAATCTTTGATAACTGATTTTTGTTGACTTCAAAAGTGTTTTTTCATTATATTCTTATAGAATTTTAAGCGAGTGTAGCTCAGCTGGTAGAGTCCTAGCTTCCCAAGCTAGTTGTCGCGGGTTCGAATCCCGTCGCTCGCTTTCTTCTTTCTCCCTCAATTTGATTTTGTGAATCAACATGAAACGATTTCAGATTTAACACGATTTTTCAGTATTACTCACTTAATGACATTTTTTAATGTTTAATAATTGCTGTTTATTTTATTGCATTTAATATAATATCGTGTTATTGATAATTACATAATTTATATATATGTGTGGATAAATAAAGGGTCTATTAGTAATGGAATATGGCGGCATACAGCCGTATAACCAAAGAAGACCAACCTTTTATTAGAAAGAATAATAAAAATATGGGTACTGATAATAAATATGTTTTTGATAAGCGAGATTATATAAATCATTCTTCACGCAACGCTGTTATCGCGTTTGCTCTTATTGGTATTTTTTATATAGGCTTAACATGGTGGGTTAATATCGATAAAAAAAACGATAAATTAAAAAACGAAAACGTTCCATCGAAATATCTAAAAAACTATAATGATGAAATTTTTATTCTTTTATCATACAAATATAAGATTAATTATTTTATATTGAGATCGATTATTAATGAATATAAACAGATGTCATTTAGTGATAATGATTCTGCTTGTTTACCAATTACGACTTCATTAAAAAAACTTTCCAAACAATATAATATTACGGAGCGAACTTTATCGGCTATTTTTTTAGAAATACGTCATATGGATGATACAATTTATGATGTTATCGGATTCGGTGATGATATAGATATTGATAACGATATACCTCAATCAAGGTTTTAATTATGGCTTGTCTATATAAGCGCTCCAACTCAAAATATTTTTAGAGAATATTACGTGATAATGAGGGAAATAAATTGTAGTAGTTTTGACTTGATATTACAGATATTTTTTCAATGATTGATTGAATACATTACTTCCTCTTGTGTCAGCTTTCATCAAAACAAATTCAAATAATGGTCTCGAACCTTTTGAATTAGAAGTTAAATAAAAATTTTAATGAAAAATAGTCGCTGTGAAATTTATAAAATTAGTTTTCAGAAACTTTCTCTATCTTAAGGATCTTGTATCGATGCGTTTCCGTGCTTACCTGAAATTCCACTTCATCGCCGGTTTTTTTACCGATAAGCCCTTGCGCGATAGGTGTTAGATACGAGATTATTCCCCTTTCCGGCTCAGAATCCCAAATACCCATTATAGTATACGAGCATTCAGTATTTTTATTTAAATCACGAAGCTCAACTTTGGTAGCGATCGAGACCTGTTTAAGGTCGATAGTATCGTACTCAATTACTTTTATTTTATTGAAGATACTCTCAAGCTCGGCTTTTTGGTGCAGAAGACGCGCTTGTTCTTCTTTAGCCGCCTTATACTCGAAATTCTCTCTCAGGTCACCGTAACTGCGCGCTATGCTTATCGCCTGTGCGTTTTTAGGTATCAATACATTCACAAGATTATAGAATTCAGCCTGTTTTGCTTCGTATCCTTTTTGTGATGAATATATCAATGTGCTTTTTGTTTCTTCAGACTTTATAATATCCTTTACTTCAGGACAGTTGATAATGAATTTGGCTATCAATGTCTGTTTGCTCGCCCTGTCTAATGAAGCGCAATCCGATATTGATTTGGCTACGTGAATTTTATGTTCCGCAGGGCTTTGTTTTAATAATCTGGTAACGAACTCACAGCTGTTTTTGAAGATTAGATCCGTTATTTTATTAGTTATTTTATCGTTACCGTCGATTACGCCGGAATGATGCAGATCAAGCAAGTCGATCAATTTTTCAAGAAGATAGATTGTATCAAATTCCGCAAGAAAATCTTTATAGTTTGGTTCGTAAATATTTCTGGCTATCCAGAGAAGCAAATCTTCTGATTCACCGATCATGTCAAAGGCGAATTTAAAAGATTGTTTAATCCGGTTATCATTTTCAGGAGATTTTTTAAGGGCATCAATAATTTCATCGATCATTTCTACCGTTGCATTATTTAATAAATCAAAATATATATTTTCCCAATTATCAGGAAAGTCCACGGTTAAATCTTTTATTGCCTGTTTTTGAAACTCTATCTTATCCATAGAAGTAATGATTTTACTTATACTCTGGTTTCCTTCAAGTATGTTTTTTGCTGTAATTTTTGAATGTGACAATGCTTCAGGGTATGATGAAGCGAGAATAAACAACGTATAATACGATTCAAGAGCAAGAATCGGGTTTGAAGATAAATTCGAGTCAATGATTTTAGAAACATCAATCGCGATTTCCTTGTATAATTGATTGCTGAAAGGTTCTTTGGATTGTTTTTTAAGTTTTGTGGAGATAAAATTTATTTTCTCTTTCGCATTTAAAATAGAGAAATAACTTTTTCGCATTTTTTCATCAAGTGTTACCGGAGCGATTACCAGTGAAAAATACTTTTCTTTTTTCTCAGGGATAGAAATATATGGATCGGATTTAAGTAGTTTTTTTGTTTTATCCCACCATTTTTTCCAGTTATCCTGTCCGATGACATCGGCGGATAAAAGTTCTATGATATCTTCCATTTTCGCTTTATTGTCATCAAAGCTTCTAAGAACGATCTTTATTAATTCTACCGGATCGTTTTCCGCTAAATCTTTGAGTTTTGCCATATTTTTGTATTTCATTGCCGAAATATGACTGTCGTCTATCTTCTGTAATGCCTTAACAGCCAGATTGATATCCATTTTGTGGTCTTTTTTTGTATAAAAATCGATGGTTATAATTTTAGAGTCAAAATTTATATTCTTTATTTTACCGATACCCCAACTGTGGTGTTTACAGAAATCATCATTCTTAAAAACGGTCATATTCTCAAGGTTCTGGATAGATATAAGAATATCTTTTGTAATATCTTTTATACCGGATACATCTATAATTTTATCGAGATCAGGGAAATTCTCATAAATCTGTTTGTAAAACTCGATAATTTTATCAGCGGTTTCTTTATCGTGAGGAGTTAATTCAGCAGTTCTTTTAATAACTTCAACAGCATTCACAATTTTTTCTGCGGCAATAAGATGAGGGATAATCATGTTCAATAATAACACGGCTTCTTTTTCAAATCCTTTTTTTTCAAATTCATAACTTAGACCGATAAAAAGCTCATAATCAAGTGGGTCCCCCTCAATTAGCTGAAGCCAAATATCTTCCGCTTCTTTTTTCATCTTTTTGTTTAATAAATCTCGTATTTCTTCACGGTAAATGGATATCATACTTTTACACCTTGCAGGGAGAAAGATATTATTTTTATTATTTATAAAATCATTTTATCAGAAGTTATTTAAAAATTGAATATAAATTACGCCAGTGTTTTTAACCTTGCGAGCAATTTGCGTATATCTGTTTTGATATCAACAGGAAGCCCGGCTATATCCTCAACTTTTCTATCGATTCGTTCAAAAGCGTGAATCAAACTTGTTAAATCTTTTTCTGAAAGTTCGTTTGATTCCTCAGAGTTATCATCTTCAATCGATTCTTTTGTTTCTTCGAGAAAATCATTGTATTTCTTTTTCAAGGATTTGTCGGAACATCCTTCCTCGAAAGCCGCGTTGCGTAACTCTTCAAATTTTTCTTCAGGTATACTTTTATCCTGCTGAATTTTTGCCAGAAAATCAATTGTATTGAAATCGGGTATTTCTTTTTTAGAATAATCATTCAATACTTTCGGTTCATTCTCTTTTAAAAAATAATAAGATGTGGTTAACTTCTCCGCGGTTTTTTTCCTTATACCTATCTCCTGGGAACAATATCTATCGAATGAGTTATATCCCCATTTCTTAAAGGATTCGGATTTGAAAATATTATATAGTCTTTCGCCGAGTTCAATCCAGTTAGTTTTAAAATGAAGCGCGGTTTCTAAAACCAGATACCGTTCGGAATTTTTATCCAGTTCGTTAAGAAGATCCTGGATTTTTTTTATGCCTTTAGACAATTCAACGTTATTCGTGATTTCCATTTGTTTAACTTCCTTTTTTTGATTGTATTATAGTATAATATTTTTTTTTGTAAATGTTGAATTATAACAAAGTGAATTTAATTAATAAACAAAATTGGAGTTTAATTATGAAAATTAATACGATCAAACTCATTTTATTGCAGGTAATTATTGCGTCTATCGCTTTAACAGGTTGTGGTAAAAAGGAGACTCCTAAGGAAATCGCTAAAGAACAAAAAGAATATATCATTTCAAAATCCGATATTCCGGCCGATATTATGAAATCGTTTCCTTCTATTTTTGATTATGTATACATATCCGGTAAACTTATTTCTCAGGAAAGTGTGAAATTTGAGCGGGATTATTCTACTCCAAAAGAAATTCCCGACTATAAATCATCTCTGTTGATGATTGAATCGGAAGATTCTATAGATAAGATATATGAGTTTTATAAAAAATTGTTTTCACAGGATAATATAAGAACTACAATGAAAAATGGTGGTCTGAGCTCAGTTTTTTGTTCATATATAAATAATAATTCAGGGATAAATAATGTTCCTCTGGAAATTCAATTAAAAGTTACCCAACCATACACGAATTTCTCCGAAAATATTTTGGAATCGCAAATATCAACTGTGAATAATCAGATATCACAATATGAGAAGATTCTCCAGGCGCAAATCCAGAGAAAAAACCTCATGGATAATGATTCTCCCGAATTAAAAATGGTGGATAACGCGATAACTCATTGCAAAACACAAATCGAAAAATTAAAAAACCATGTGGAATTCCTGAAAAATAAAAGCTCGGTTATCGAGTTGAGAATGACCTACTTATATGCTAATGTAAAAAAGCCTTTAAATTAAAAAAAGGATTCTCCACACGAAGAATCCTTTTTTAAATCACTTTTTTAATGCGAGATTACCAGCGGGAATATCCGTAGTCATAATAATCATTGTATCTATAATTATATCCATGGCAGTCAATTTCATAAGATTTAATTATTACGACAGGCCTTCGATTATATCTTCTGTAAGGCCTGCGATGATGATAGCATCGCGAGTGGCATCTATGACCACGATAATAATAATGATCATCATCGGAGATATCCCGAATTATTCTTCCGCTTCCCATTAAAATTTTGCCGACTACAGACAATTCCCTATCGCTTGAAAATGCATAATTTCCCTGATACAGCAAAATCATCAGCAATATACTTGCAACTAACATGACCTTTTTCATTTCATTCCTCCGCTATAAGAATACTATTAAATTTCTATAAGACGTCTTATCGTTTCAACCATAAATTTTGACGCAGGAATTTCTTTTTTATTCGTTATATTGGATTAATTTGAGAAGTACTATGTTGCATTAAAGATGACTATTTATTAATATTATCCCGGATCAACTCAATAAGAAGATCCGCTTGCTGGTGATTCAAATTTTTTGCTTTTTCTGCGTATGGAAGTGCTTCCTTATACTTTTTTTGTGAGGCTAAGATTCTCGCGAGCTGAAAGAATGCTTCACGGTTAGCTTTATCTATATTAAGAATTATCCTGAAACAATTTTCTTCTTCCTGAGATTTGTTTTGAATTCTATATAAATCGGCAAGCAAAAAGTATAAGCGAATATCATTAGGATAAAAACCAATTCCTTTACCAATAACATCTTCCGCTTCTTTGTATTTCTTTAGATTAACCAGCGAAATACTTAAATAATAATAAACTTGCGGATAATAATGGGTTTTATTAATGACATTATAATACCATTTTAACGCTTCTTCATGTTTGCCTGAAGAAGCGTACGCTGAACCGAGATTTATAGATAAAAGAGAATAATGCGGGAATTTATCTGCTCCGGCGGTAAAAATTACTATGGCCTGCTCAGGGTTTTGTGTGGCAAGATAAATCTCACCCAGTAAATTATAGCTTTCAGGATTATCCGGGAAATCTTTTACCATGATTTTACCCCATTTCAATGCTGACTGAAAATCTCTTAGGGTATAATAAAAATCGGTTATGTTATAAACGGTTGCCCATGTGGTTTTTACAGGATCGTATAATTTCTGGAAAAATCTCAGAGCTTCTTGGTATTGTCCGGTTTCTTTGAAGATTGTTCCGAGATTTATCAACGATGGTTCATAGAGATAATCGTATTTAAGAGACCTCAAATACATCTGGCGGGCTTTGTCAATTTTTCCGTTTTCAAGATACATTGTGGCAATATTATAATATTCCTGTGCGAACCTTGGTTTATTAGCTCCAAAAAAATCAATATTGGATAAAAAAAGTCCTATAAAAAAAATAATCGATAAATTATAAAACTGTTTCAAACTTTTTAACCTTAAAGATTCATACAGGTTCCAAAATCCAACTGAAGCAAATATTATGAAAAATGGAACCGCTGGATATATAAATCTCGCTGAATGAAAAAAAATCAATGTACTTAATAAACAACCGCAAGGAATGGCCAAAAGCAATAGTTTTTCGCCCAATTGGTTTTTATTTTTTAAACCGGTTAAAAATAATGGTATTATTATGCCCAGAGGAAAATAAATCAATATATTGAATAATAAAAAGTTAAGCAACGACGAGAAATTCCTGAGAACATAAATATCTTTCTGGTTGGTGATTAGATAACCGTCAAAAAACAAAATGAGTTTCTTGAATTCAAGATATAAATATTTCAATGGATCAGATTTTATAAATTCAATGGATTTATGCATCCAGAATTTTGAGACTGAGGATAAATCACCGTTTATTTGTGTTTTTGCATAAAGAATTCCTGATAAAGTAATACCATTCATAAAATATTTCTCTGCTTCAGGATGCGTTTCCGGCATTTCCCCTGCTTCAGGGATTATTGGCGTATACCCTGTTGCTTTCGGATTGTTTCCGATATAAAAATTAATTGCGGCATTTGTGCCGATCCTGTTTTCATCAACTTTTAAAAAAAGTTGAGGATTTTTTACTAAAAATACAGCTATAATGCTTATTCCTAAAACGATTCCTGAAATTTTTACTTTTCGCGAGGTATTAAACGGGAAAAGAAAAACAGATATAATAATCAATGGTAAAGATAATATGGTCTCTGGACGAAGCAATACGGAAATTCCAAAAAAAATCGATGCAAGAAAACCCTGTAAATAAACTCGGGATTGCTTTTTCAGCAATGAAAATAAATAAATTGAACATAGACCGAAAAATGTAACTAATGGTTGTTCAATAAGTTCACCTTCAAAAAATACAAAAGGTATGTATAAAGAGGAAATCAAGAACGCTAAAAAAGACTCTTTTTTTCCAAAAAATAAACGTGATATGCAAAAAATAAGCAGGCAACCGATCGCTCCGGTTCCCCATTGGATAGATCGTATAATTAATGGCTCTGTTCCAAATACCCGATAAAAAAAAGATATCAATAAAGAATAATATGGTGATCGGAAAAGTAAATAAGGTGCTCCTTTACCTGTGGCTATAGCAGACGCGAGATTATGGTTTGTATAACTGAGAAGAATGTTTTTTTGAAAAAAAGGCTGGCTGTTTATATCGCAAAAATACAATAGCCTGATCAAAAAAGGTAAAATAAATAGAATTAATAAAATTTTCTTGATAACTGGTTTCATTTGAGAATAATTTAAAATGTTTTTTTTTGGATATATTACATGTAATTAAATCAAATGTGAAATAAATTTATCAAATATCGGTAACTATTATGATTCAACTAATAAATATATCAAAACAATTCGGTGAAAAAATTTTATACCGAGACGCTTCTCTTACCATCAAACCTTCAGAAAAAGTAGGGCTTGTAGGTTCAAACGGAAGCGGAAAAACAACTTTACTTAATATAATCGCTCAGCAAATATCCATAGATTCTGGCGAAATAGCCATTTCAAAAGGTTTTAGAATAGGCGTTCTCGAACAGGAATTTCACATGGATGAAAACAAATCTGTAATTGACGAGGTTAAAGATTCTATTTTTGAATATGGCAAAGAAATTGATCAGCTGAAAATATCTATCGCTTCCGAAAAAGATCCGCAGAAACTCAAACATCTAATGCGAATGTATGAGGATTTGGAACATAAGTTTCATACTCACGGAGGATACGAGATTGAGGCAAATTGCAGAAAGATTCTGGGAGGATTAGGATTTAGCGAAGAGATGATTTTACGCAAATGCGGATATTTCAGTGGAGGTCAGCGAATGAGAATCGCTATAGCTAAACTGCTGGCTTCCCCGCTTGACGCACTAATGCTTGATGAACCAACCAATCATCTTGATTTGCCGTCATTATTGTGGTTTGAAGAATACATTAAATCATACGAAGGTATGGTTATAGTTATTTCCCATGACAGGGTATTTCTAAATAATATTGTCAATAAAATTGCCGAAATCAGCAATCAAAAAATAACCACGTATACCGGTAATTATGATGAATATGTGGAAGCGAAATCAGCGTATATTGAAAAGCTCGAGGCAACACAGAAAAATTTATTGAAACAAAGGGAAAAAACAGAAAGATTTATAGAGCGGTTCAGAGCTAAGAATACCAAATCCAGCCAGGTTCAAAGCAGAATCAAAATGCTTGAAAAACAAATAATGATAGATATTCCGGAAGCCGAACGGACAATCGATTTCAGTTTTCCTCAACCTGAACGCAGTGGATATGAAGTAATAAAAATGAATAAAATATGCAAAAGTTATGGTTTAAATATTATCCTGGATGATATAAATTTATCCATAAAGCGCGGCGAAAAAGTAGCAATAATCGGTAAAAACGGAACAGGGAAATCAACGCTAGTTAAAATTATGGCTGGTATCATTGAATCCGATTCCGGAACATTTTCTTTGGGAGTTAATGTAAATGTCGGGTATTTCTCACAGGTTCATGTTGAGCAACTTGACGAATCTATATCTATTATGGAAGAAATGGAAAAAATAAGGGGCAATAAAGCTCCTACTGACGTGAGAAAACTTCTCGGTGTATTTTTCTTCACCGGCGATGATGTCTTTAAAAAAATAGGGTTATTGAGCGGAGGTGAGAAATCAAGGGTACTTCTGGCAAGAATGCTTCTTTCACCATCTAATTTCTTAATTCTTGACGAACCAACAAATCATCTCGATATGGCCACACAATCGGTTCTAATTGAAGCTCTTGATGAATTTAGCGGTACAATTTGTTTTGTCTCCCATGACAGGTATCTGATAAATAATGTAGCAACAAGGATGATTGTATTCGATGATAATGGTATAACCGATTTTCCCGGTAATTATGATGAATATACACGTTGGAAAAAAGAAGAAGAAAATAAATCCCCTAATCAAAAAGATAAAAATACAAATATAAGAAAAGATGAAAAGAGAAAAGAAGCACAGGAAAGAAATATCAAATATAAATATAGAAAAGAGTATGATGACAAAATATTACATATTGAATCTGAACTGGAAAAATTAATGAAGGAGGAAGATTCGCTTAATAAAGAATTGGCTGATACTGCGAATTACAAGAATCAGGAAAAAATAAAATTTATTACTGAAAGATATAAAACGGTTAAAGAAGAAATAAACTGCCTAACTACAAAATGGGAAGAATACTCATTGGAGAGAGAAAGATGGCTGTGATTCTTTTTTTCTAACCCGTAATCCCCTGTTGTCATCAAATTTTATTAATTATAAATATCAGATTATTATAAAAATAATTCATGATTATTGATTAATTTTATACTTGATAATTAAGATATTTAGACTAAATAAACATTTCAAAATGCCGATTTAACAATATGGGTTTATTATAAAAACATATCATTTATATAGGCAATCACAGATGAATAATGCGCAGAATAATATCAAGTTTATCAAGGATGAAGGTATAATTCTATTCAATAATCGACGAATCTCTCTGTTTGACATTGAATCATATCATTTTTTATTGCGGGACTTAATAAATGTATTGGGGGATAAAAAAGCGCATGAAATCCTTATGCGTGTAGGATATTCCGCTGGTTATTCCGATGCAATGAAAATGCGTGACGAATTTGTAAATACGAATTTCAATGTTTCTTTTGAAGTAATATTGAATGCTATAGAAAAAAGAGGCATGGCTAAAATAAAGTTTATCGATATGAAAATCGATAAAGAAAAAAGTGAGTTTTACGCTAAGATTGAAGTTAAGAATTCTTTTGAATCCGAACAATATATGTTCAGATTTGAACAGTCATGGTCCAGTAACAATTGTAGTTTTCTTAGCGGATATATTTCCGGATTTGCTTCAATGAATATGGGAATGGAAATATATTTTCATGAAACACAATGCAGGCTTGATGGAAATTCATTTTGTATTTTCGAAGGTAGACTTTTAAATGATTGGGACGACAATACAAGAAATTTAGCCAGCGCATTGTTTAGTAAAACTCATTTGCCTGATAACATTAAAAAGGAAAACTTCAGTTCCAAGGAAACTTATTACGATTTATACGAAAATGCGCCTGTTATTTATTATACCGTAAATAGAAACGGTATAATTATTGAATGTAATAATACCGCGTGTAAAAAATTAGGTTATAATAGAAACGAAATAATCGGCCAGCATATATCCAAATTTTTCCTGAATTATAACGAAGATAAATTCTGGAATACTTCCGATCTTAAATCCGGTTTCAAACATTTGGAAGGTATTTTCATAACTAAAGACAATACCAAAATGCATGTATCTTTCGATGCGACAGTATGTATTGATGAATTTGGAGAAATTGAAATAATGCGATGTACATTGATAGATATATCCGAAAGAAAAATACTTGAAATGAAGCTAAAAGAAAAAAACAGAATGCTTGAGCAGATGAATAAAATCGATGCTCTTACAGCAGTTTATAATCGGAGATATCTAATGGATATTTTTGAAGCTGAATTCGAGAAAGCTGACCGATATGGTTATCCACTATCGCTTGTTATTCTTGATCTGGATAGGTTTAAACAGGTTAACGACTATTTCGGGCATCAGTCCGGTGATAAAATGCTGAAAATAATAGCCGGGATTTTAAGTAAAAATGTACGTAAAGGTGACATTGTAGCACGGTTTGGCGGAGAAGAATTTATAATTCTTGCTCCATGTACTGAACTACATGGCGCTTATGAATTATCCAATAAAGTCCGCTCTGTTATTGAAAAAGAAGGTGGAATTGAAATAGAGAAAGATGTTACAATACATGTAACTGCAAGTTTTGGTGTCGCGACTTATTTCAACAGCAATTATATCGGATTAAATAGTTTCCTTCAAGCCGCCGATGATGCTTTGTTGAAATCTAAAAGAAGCGGCAGAAATAAAGTTACTGTAGATGAGGCTAAAACAAACTCCTGATTCACAATTCTATTCGTAAAACTCAAATATTTTATTTTTATTTGCCAAGTTCCGATATCTGATGTATACTTATATTGAATGATAAACGGTATTATTTGTGGTGTAAAGTATCTATAAATTTTATATTCAATGAGCGGTAAATTGAAAATTAAAGCTAAAGACTACATAAATATAACTCCAAATTCGTTTTCAAATCTCCCGTTGGAGACAAAAACGGAGCTTATTGCTCACCATTACACTTTCAAAAGAAGAAAATTAAACTGCTCTATTGTAGATAAGTTTCTCAAAGATATTGACCAGGAAATAATTCTATCAACACTGGAGAATATGCCTGGAGAATTCCCCAAAAAAAAGTTTTTCAGGTCAATAAAAAATATCGATAAAGATATATTGAATTCATATCTGAAGAAATTACCAAAATCAAAACTTGGTGAGGTGATATCATACCTCAAACTCGAAGATAGGAGAAAAATTTGTCCTGAGATTCTTTTTGAAATTGATGAAAATAATCTGCCAAAACTAATTAACCAACATTTTACTACATTTGGTAAACTTGATGATAAATTTTTTAAACTGTTAACCAAATATCTTGATTCTATGCAAATTAGAAGACTTTTTGTATCTCTTGATCCAAGAATACTTAAGTACTTTATGAAAAAAACAGCTCTGGATGATTTGAAGAACTATTTACTTTGTTTAAAGATAAATAATTGTTTAAATATAATGGAGAGCATAAAAGGAAAAATTAAAATTGTAATATTGCATACAAAAAAAGATTTTCTTGCCAGATTAGGAAAACGGAATAAAAAAAATGTTCTGGTTGTAAACAGAGATTTGTTTAAAAATCTGGATTTACTGAATATTAAGATAGAATTACTTCTACAAAGAATACGATTAAGGCAGAGAAAACACATCCCGTCTTTTATAGAACCGTTATACCATGATTTAAAGCTTCTTAATTCCGTTATTAACCTTCCCGTAAAAAGCTTTGAGCAAATTATATCATTTTTAAACGAATTTAAATATTCTGAACTTGATTTTATATATAAAGTCATTGTTAATTACGATTTTAATCAATTCAGGAAGATTGAAGAAAAAAACTATAACAAAATAATTCAGACAATATTTGATCTTTTATATCAGAATTATGTGAAGAAATATTTTCCAAAAAAAGAAAATGACATTGTTTTTAAGAAGAAAATAAAAAAATTAATCGCTTGTAGGTTTATTGAAAATTATCTTGAAAGTTACAATGGGGACGGATACCCTTTCCTTTATCAGTTTGATATCTATCTTGATGCAGATGGCAGGACATTACTTGGATATTATAGAAAAGACAAAGTAAACATAGAAATCAGGCCGACAATAAAGCAATTCGCAAAATCCTTTGTTAGGTTTCGCCCGCGATTAAATGGTTATTACGATGTTTTTAAGATAAACACAAAAGCAAATATTATTGATTTTGTACCTGTAACATACCAGTTGGTTAATGGTAAATTCCAGCATATTTCTGCAGGATATTCTGTAGCCTCATTTGTAAAAGGATATAATGTTATTCCATTAACATTCAGAAATTATATAACTTCTGATTCGAAATTATATTTCGGCAAAATCGATAATGAGGTGGTACAGACTTTAATAAGTTACCTTGAAGGATCTACACCTATTGAATGCATATTGAAAAGACAATCTGATTCGTATGTTTTAAATATTTATTTACTTAATTCACATACAGGAAGGTTTGAATATAAAAAATGTATACGGACAATATTGTTGCGCAGAGAAAAACCGTATTTTAAAGATATTACATTTGATTTTTCACCACAGAATTTCTTTGATTTAGATAATAGTTCGTTTAATAGTTCAATTCGATATTTTAAAAAAGAATTCTTTCTGAATTTTTATGATAAATTGACAATGGAACAGAAGAAAGAAATTTACGAACGATTGAATTCAAAAGGTGAGGGTGCGTTAATAGATAAAATTGGGGAAGAAAGATTTACCGAAGATCTTGATAAGCTCTCAACTGCTTTTGGTGAAGAACTGGAAAATATCAGCGATTTCATTACCGATAGGAGTGGTATTGAAGAGAAAATCGCTGATGGAAGTGAATATGTTGAGTTTCCTGAAACATTCTCACGACGTAAAACAGATCACACTCTGCAAGAATTGCATGATGTTGACGATGACGCTTTCTTTAATGTCAGAGAATATGCACGAATAGAGGAATTCGGATTTGACTTTACGGCTTATCCGCCCGAACTTACATTTAAAATCAAAATGGAAATTCTTGAAAAAATATATGAAAGTTTCCCTCAGGATTTAAGAAGATACATTAAAATTCATGCTGAAGAAATCGATGATGAAATCCAGGAAAAAATTGAGGAAATCGATCCAAGATTACTTGATGGAATCGCTTTAGGAAAATCTTTTGCTGTAAGGAAAGATCCGATAAAAAGAGCGTTTATAAATGGATTAATTAAGTTGTTTGAAGATAATATGTCATATGACATTATAAATGATGTAGTAGCGTATTTACGAGATTCGAAAATAAAAATACGTTTCAGTGATGACGAGAAAAAATTTATAGTACGTAGTGATGTGATTAAAAAGACACAGGATATGGTCAACTGGAGTTATGATAAATTGATTAAGAATTTAAATGTAATAGTGAGTGACATTTAAATAAAAAAGTCTATTTTTTATTGATCTGATTGATTTATTTTGATATAAAATACCGAACATTTATTATTGAGAAAATTTAATGCGCCGTTAGCTCAGTTGGCAGAGCAGCTGACTCTTAATCAGCGGGTCGTAGGTTCGACTCCTACACGGCGTATTCTTTTTTTGAACTACTTACAACAATTCTTACCACTAAATATAATCAAGTCTTTGTTAAATAAAAGGTTATAATTATTAATTGACAGTCGTAATTCATTCTTTTACGGTAATTTTATATAACCTTATACCTTTTTCCTGTGAAGGATGAGCCACATTGTTAGGACCGCCGCCCTGATCGGTGTAAGTCGTGGTATTTCCTTGTGAAGAATAGTTTGAATTGAGAACAGTCCATTGGTCGTTTGTTAGATTTGATTTTACCGAAATAGTATATTTTTTACCCAATGCACTTTTAAAATTTAATTCGAAGATGTCCTTCCCTGTTGCCTGATTCACAATTTTGTTGAGTGAGTTTATTTTGAAGTAACTATTATTATCGCAGGGATCTGTTCCTGCAATGTATTCCTTAAAATCGGAAAATCCATCATTATCAGTATCAATAATATTTGGATTTGAACCAAAAATTTGATCTTCGATCCCATCACTGAGACCATCGTTATCTGAATCTTTCTTGTATGGATCGGTATTTGATATGTTTTTTTCATAACTGTCTGGTATACCGTCATTATCGGAATCGAATTTTGTCGGTTCAATTTTGCCGGTGAATTCCGAAGAATCGATTGTTCCGTCGTTATCTGTATCGACTTTGAGTGGATCGGTATCATATCCCCACCTAATGCATTTTATGGCGACGCCGGTTGGCGAAGTGTAAGCAAGATAAACATAATCAATGGAAACACATGTTTTGAATACCCAATTCCCATTAATATTAAAATCGTTATCTATAAGTACAGGGTCTCCTATCAGATAACCATCTTTATCCACTGCCTGCATATAAATATTGGTTTCTGAGATATAAAAAACAAGATATCTTGAACCATCCCAGACAATATCACAGAATGCGGCGTTTTCGGAAATAATAAATTCATCGCCAATCTTGTTCCCGCTATCTGAAATTAATTGCAGTGATACATAGAAATTAGGTTCTTGATAATAGCACCATCCTACAAGGTAATTATTACCATCGCAAGCAACCGATTTATAGATCGTTTCGGTTTCGCTCAGACGTGGACAAATTTTAAATGGTTGTGTGTAAACAGGTTGCCCATTGGATACGATTTGACCAAATAAACTATTGTCTCCCCATATAATAAGATAGTCATTTCCGTTTGTTGATACCGCGGGTTTGGAACATGAACTGCCGGACAAATCAGCTAATTTAATTGATACTGGATTTGTTGTCGGATCATTTGAAATTCTTGTAAAATAAATTTCTTTATCAGTCATGTCGGTATTTGTAAAATTTGCGTTCCAGGCAAATCCGATATTATTGGCATTTGTAATCGCATAATCTGAATATGGATTTTCCGGAGAAGGTATATAATAAGTTAATCGGTTACTTTCCGATACCAATTGATAATTTATTGATAAATCAGAGTTTATAAAAGAGCATAAAAGTTTCTCACAATAATAGCGGTATCCATATGCTGTTTCTATCATTTCCGTACAGGATAAAGAGATTGTAGGGATTATTGGGCAAGGAGTAATCAATGGATAATAATAATAAGTTTCCCATACAGACAAACCTATTGCAAAAGTTCCATTTAAATATAATGGGATCGGATTCATTGCTGAATTACTTATAAGAAATTCTTCACCTAAAGAATCAGTTGCGATATCATAAAACCTTGCAAAAACCTGATTCGAATCATTTACGCATAGAAGAAGTTTACCATTACCGTAACACATATTGAAATTCAGCACGTCCGGGTACATATTAAAATTTATATCCTTTAATAGTTTTATTTCTTCGCCGTCAAGCAGACCATCTCCGTCTGTATCGGGATTATTCGGATTGGTCGAGTATTGATTTATTTCGAGGTTATCGGACGCCCCGTCATTATCGGTATCGGATTTTATTGGTGAAGTCAATGTATGATTAACTTCGATAAAATCGTTGATGCCGTCAGAATCTGTATCGCTATTTCTTGGGTCAGTTCCGAGATTATATTCCTGCAAATCGGTTAAACCGTCATTGTCTCTATCTAAAAGAGAATCGTTGGTTTTAGGATCAAAATTGTTGTCGATTTCGAATTTATCAGATAATCCATCATTATCCGTGTCTGAAGAATTTGGGTTTGTTGTATAGGTTATAATTTCATCGTAATCGGATAACCCATCGTTGTCGGTATCGGCAATAGTTGGGTTTGTATTGTGTGTAAATATTTCGCTATAATCAGATAATCCATCGCTGTCAGTATCATTATTCAGAGGATCAGTGAAATATTGATCGATTTCGAGTTTATCGGATAACCCGTCATTATCCGTATCAGCTTTTGTTGGGTCCGTGCCATATCCTGCTCCGGGTGTGAGGAATGTACCATAAATCATTTTTGTTGTGCGCCATACTATAAAATATTTTTCCCCATCCGATGCTGTACTGGATGTAACATACGCATCGTTAGTAGAAGGAAATAATCGAAATTCAGAACCAATTTTCTTATATTGCGATGTAAAAAATTGCCCACAAATTTTATAAGGTGCAGATCCACAATTATTCCATACAACCAGAAAACCATCGCCATCCGTTGCAGGAAACGGATATAATTGATCACCGCTAATTATGGTATTTACCGTCATATCATCGGTGATTTTGTTTCCATCAGGATCAAGGAAACATTGTTTTACATCATATCCTTTATTATCAGATGATTTATATAACCATCCGGCAAGTATCGATGTTTTATTCGCGCAAAGAAACGGATTATAATTCGATCCTGTGAGATTGGCAAAAGAAACCGTATTTTTCATAAACGTTCCATCATTTGAAACAAATTGCCCGTCCACTTTTTTTTCACTACCATCCCAAAATTCAACAAAAAATTTATTGCCGATAGCTATTACTTTTGGATAACCACAACTCTTGTTCGCATGAACATCAAAATTTATTTCTTCGGAAATAGGATTTCCCTGAAAGTCAAATACTTTTCCTTTTGCATCCGTTCCATGCCATACAATCAGATAACTCGAATCGCAAGCCGCTATATATGGCAATTTCTGATCACCATCCGTAACAGAATTTATACGTGTTTCCAATCCGATTTTTTCACCGGTTGAATTTATCAACTGTCCATAAATACCATTTTGGGATCCATCTTGGTTCATGCTTGACCAAACAATAAAAAAGTTATTGCCGTCTGTGGCAATACATGGGGAGTTTTGCGTATTTAAAGTATAAGTATTAATTAAAAATTCCGATCCGACTTTTACTCCTTGTGAATTAAAAAACAGACCGTAAATATCGCCTCCGTCATTATCTGTATACGCTACCCAGCAAACAAGATATTGTTTATTGTTATAACACACGGTTGGCAGTGTCTGTGATTTCATCTGATCAGCAATTTTAAACGGAACTGTACTTTTGAAAAAAGTTTCTTCACCATCAGACAACCCATCATTGTCGGTATCGTGTATTAGTGGATCTGTTTGCAATTGATATTCCTGATAATTGATTAGAGAATCATTATCAGTATCCAATTGAGAGTCATTTATTGTTGGATCCAATCCATGTGTTATTTCCCATTCGTTTGGTATTCCGTCATTGTCTAAATCATAAGAAGTTTGAGGGTAAGCGTTATTGAAACAAATAAGTAACGATAAAACAAAAAAAAGAACAACGATGTAATTTAATGTTTTCATAAATACCCTTATTTTTTGTTATATGTAATAAAAAATATAACGTTTTATTTGATATAAATATAACAAAAAGTTTAAAATATTTCAAGGCAACAAATTTTCTAATATTTTAATAAATAGATATATAATAAAATATTTATTTATGAGTTATAACTAATAAAATAGGAATTATGTAAACTAATAAAATGATAAACTATAAAAGTAATGAAAAATATTAAAATATTTATATAATTTCTTAAAAAACACTCTTTTTTTTAATAGTTGTTATAGAATTTGACATTTATCAATCAATTGCAAATTTTTAATAATACGCTGGATGGCTACCAAAAAATATAAATGTTATTTAATTTTTAAAATCACCTATCATAAGTTTTTACATAAATAGTAGCTGTCCTGTGTAAAAGTCATATGGGCGTAAAACGATAATTTAAAAAAATATTTGAGGCTAAATTAAGCAATTCTCACATATTTCTGTAACTCATAAATAGCTTTCAAATCATCGGACAAAAAGTTCAAAGTGGCGATAGTCGGGGTACTTTTAATTTAAGTGACCTTACCCCATGTATTGTGCCAAGTTTAATTAGAGAGTTAAGCTTGTGCTACATTCACAGGGGCTAGCCCCTGTGAAGCCATCCATTTATGTTTATACTCATCTGGTGTAAGAAAGTCCAACGAACTATGAGGTCGTTTGCTGTTATAGTGAATACGCCACAATTCTATGATATCTCTGGCATTCCAGATTGTAAAGAACCAGTTATCGTTCAAACATTCTTCTCTAAATTTACCGTTAAAACTTTCAATATAGGCGTTTTCAATTGGTTTGCCTGGTGTTATGAAATCCAATTTCACCTTATTTTTATATGCCCATGCGTCCATGGTTTTGCCGGCAAATTCAGGACCATTGTCAACCGTGATTACCAAAGGCAACCCACGAACATAAGCCAAACGATCAAGAACCCGTGCTACCCGTTGTCCATTGAGCGATGTATCAACCTCGATAGCAATACATTCTCTCGTGTAATCATCGACTATGTTCAAACAGCGCAAACGACGCCCTCCTGCCAGCTGATCGTGTACAAAATCCATGCTCCATTTCTGATTAGGTGCAGTGGGGGCATCCGGTTTTATGCGAATTACCGATGCCTTTCTACGACGTTTTCGTCTGCGTAGCGACAGTCCCTCCTCTTTGTAAATTCGTTCAGTTCGTTTATGATTTATCACCAAACCTTCCCGCTTTAACAATACATGTAAACGAGGACTGCCAAATTTGCGATGCTTTTGAGCAAACTCTTTCATGCGTTCGCGTAACTGGTTATCTGAACCACATTTCAGGTTATAACGAAGCGTGTTGCGACATAATCCTGCGAGATGGCTCGCTCGTCTATCGGACAGCCCAAAGCAATCTTTTATATGTTTGCATGCTTTACGTTTTGCTCTGGGCGTTAAAAGTTTTTTGAGCTAAGTTCCCGCAACACCTGATTGTCCAGCGTCAAATCAGCAACAAGCCGTTTAAGCCTACTGTTTTCCTGCTCCAACGATTTCAAACGACGGGCTTCACTGATTGTCATGCCACCGAATTTAGACTTCCAGTTATAAAATGTCGCCTCACTGAACCCGTATTTGCGGCAGAGGTCTGCTACTTTCATTCCGGCGTCTGCTTCGTTCAAAATACGAATGATCTGTTCTTCAGTAAATCGTTTCCGCTTCATCTGTGCCTCCTTTTGTGAGCGTATTATCTCACGGGTTGACTCTAATATCAAGTGGCACAGTTTTCGGGGGTAAGGTCATAAGCATGTACAACAATTCTTACCAACATTTCATAAATTATTAGAATTCAAGATTATAAAACTGTTAGTCAAAATATGACAGTTATAATATATGGCTTCTTTTTTTATAGGTCTAATGCTGTAGCAACCCAATTTTAGAGTAATGACACTATGAATTTGATGTATAAGAATTCTATTACTATGTCTACTATATATGCGGAATTGTTTGAAGAATGTTAGTGGAGGATAGATAGACAGCCCTATATTTCATTATGACTAACAATGAAAAGTTATAAATTTGGGATTAATTAAGAATACGCCTGGCAGGGCTCGAACCTGCGACCTTTAGATTCGAAGTCTATCGCTCTATCCAACTGAGCTACAGGCGCATTTTAATTCCAAATCAGTTTATCAGCATCCGAAAACATTCTTTATATCAGGATGTAAACCATCAGCATACTTGCCGATCGTTTCACGCCTGATTTTATTCAAAGCATTTTGCCGTTCTTCAAATTCCTGATGTGAATATAGTTTTTCAGGATGCATATAGATTGAATCGACTTCCCTAACTGCCTTAGGTACCTGAAATCCGGTTATGCTGTCTATCCAGTGGCTTTCAAGACCGCCTCTGATTAGTGAATCCAAAATATTCATTGTATGACGTAATGAAATATCATGATAATGTTGTCCTTCGCCAATCCCACCGGTATTTAGTAAATAACAGTTAATATGCGGTAACCCTCTTAAAATTTCATAAAATAAATTAGCATGATCGGTTCTGCTTCCCGCAATAAATGGATCGTAGAAAAATTCGTTTCTGATTTTTCCGGCTTGAGTAGGGTCTCCGGCGGATGATTCCATCGATTGACCCAGCACCATCAAAGCCGCCGCTTGCGCGTGACTGACTTTAGAAATCGCAGGGATAATTTGTCCGCGGGTAATTAAAACAATATTGTCTACATGATCGACATCTATACAAGAACTGGCATGCATGAAATCGCGTCGTAATATTACAGCACGTCCGTTAGAAGTTTTTTCAACATTAAAGAAATCGAAATCACCGTCAGGTTTAACAAAAATATTTTCACATAAAGTATCCGGTTTTAATAATCCATAGTATGTTTCCAACTGATCACCAGGATTCAAACTTTCTGTTTTTACAAAAATACCACCGGCTTCAAATCCATGAAAAGACCCTGACGGCATCAAAGTACCGCCATCATCCTGTACCAGCCAGGATTTTTCTTCGCCTTTTCTTGCCAATATTTTACATGTCGTGGATGTTTTTCCGTTCGCGCTTAACGCGATTAAAAGGGTTCTTACTGTCTGATAATCTCCATCAACATTCTGTAGATAATCTTCACGGCATCCCGCATGAAGGAAGATTCCGCCTTTTCTGGTTTTCGCGTTCCAGTTTTCCGATGCGAAAACACCTTTTTTGAATTCACCTATATACATGCTGTTGCGAACAACTTTTACCACTCTTCCATCAGGAAGCATCGCTAATCGGATAGTAATATCTTTTTGTGGAAGAGGTTTATTTCTGTTCTCCTCGAATTTTTCATCGACAAACATAATTATTTCATAATTCGGTTTATCGACTTTAACTTTTGGCAGAGCAAAAATATTACCGCCACCATATGCTATATGAGCGAATCTTTCCGGCAATGTTAGTCTGGCGTAAACACCGCTGTCAGGATCTCCGACGACTCTATCTATACTGATAAGTTTTTCTTTACCCAGAATTTGTTCGCATTTGTTCAATAAATCTATTTCTTCCTGTCCAAATTCATCGTCGACACTGTTTTTTGTGTGTTTGGCTGCTCTCGATGTCGGTTCGCTTTCAGCTACTAAGTTACCGTATTTTGTTTTTATTACCCCTTCTTCTTTCTCTGTCAATATTCTAATCTGTTCAGGTGTATTGGATAAATCAATCCTATTTTCTTTTAAAGCTTTTTCACGAATATTCTGAGCAGTTTTTATAAATAAATTTAGATCGAAACCAGCCATTCTATAATTTCTCCTTGTCTCAGTTTGAAATTAGCGTCCGAAATAGATTTAATTGGAACCAGCCATCATTTTATCAAGTTAAACATAAAACTTCAAGACCGATTTAAATATTAATATTAATTTAATTTTTTCAGGTTACAACAAAAATTAATCAAAAAATATTTTAGTTAAAAAAAAATAATGGGAATTGTGGTTTTATTAACCGGCTAATTGCAAAAATACTGATTAGTATAATATAATTCATATTTTATTTTTTAAATGAGTTTAAAATTGAGATTATTTTATCTGCAGGTGATATAATCCATTTCGGGAAAAAGCTTAATATAAAATAGCATATCATTTTATCGTATTTCTTTAGGTGAAATATATATCTTTGGCAAAATCTGCGTACCTTCAGATAATCTCCTGAATGATGAAAAGCTCTTATCTGTTCGGCTATCAGTTTGGTATTGGTTGTTGTTTCTATATCAAACTTAAGAATTTCAGCAGGATCGAAAGATTCGTAACTATCTGTTCCACTGGAAATTCTTTCATGATAAAATTCCCTTGCTTTTTCTCTGAATAGAAATTGCTGTGCTCTTTTCTGAAACGATATAGCTGTTTTTTGTATTCTGTATTTAATAAGATATTCCGGAATCACTGATATTTTTTTTGTTTCAGTTATCAAACGTAAATATAAATCATAATCCTGGGCGAATATGAATTTGTCTCTATACTGAATCCCCTGTCTATTTTTAAAAAAAATTGATGAATGGGTTAACTGGTTATTCTTAATGATAAGATTCTTCAACTCATCTTCAGTTGTAGATGGTAAGAACCGGGAAATCTCTTTTCCAATTTCATCTATATATATTACTCCACATCCCATAAGCGAACAGTCGTGAGATTCCATGAAATCAAATTGTTTTTGCAGGCGTTTAGGGAGCGAAACATCGTTTGCGTCCTGGCGCGCGATATACTTGCCTTGAGCTAAAGACAACCCTTTATTTAATGAGCGGGTTAATCCGAGATTTGTTTGGTTGATTATGATACGTATCCGTCTGTCTGTGATACTGTTTATTATTTCGCTCGTTTTCTGGTTCGAACCGTCGTTTATTATTATAAACTCAAGATTAGTTAAACTTTGTGAAAGAATACAATCAATCGATTCCTCAAGATACAGCTCATCGTTATAAACACACATTAAAACAGAAACCAGAGGCGTATTCATAAGTTTATTGCCGGAAAGATAACAGCAGATATTTCAGCGATTCAATCAAATCCACTCTTCGTAAAAGATATTTTGACCACAATCTGTACGCTGTTATTTTTCCTTTTTCAAATCTATGCTTGTTTTCAACTAAAAAATGGTTAATCTTATCATCGAATTCTTTTAGCTGTGGTTGCGAATCACAACAGGCAAACGCGAAATATGGGCAGACTTCGTTGTAAATCCGATATATTTTCACAAACTCAAAAGAATTTTTTAGGGATTCATAAAGTTTTAGTTCAGTATACATATACAAATGGTATTTATTCCATTTAAGAAACACAGGAATTAACGAATCTCTTTCAACAAGCGGAGTTGTACCGAACAAAACCCCGTTTTTCTTTAAATGTTGTTTCATACCATTTATGTATTTTAGCCCATCTTCACGTTTTAAGTGTTCTATGGAATCTAACGCCAGAGCTATATCATAATTTTTTTGTTCCAGCTCAATTTTTGTGGCATCCATAGTTAAAAATTTGCATTTTTCCGTATTATATTTCAATTGGGGCATTGGAGCAGCAAGATCAAACCCGGTAACACAATCCGCGATAGGAACAATATAGCTGACTGTTCCCCACCCTGTTCCACAACAGGTATCTAAAACCTTTTTACCTTCGCAGAATTTCCGGCTGAGCTGATATCTTTCTATAAGCAGTTTTGTCCATGGATCTCTCTTCCATGTTTCAGATACCGGATCGAGTCGTCCCACATAATCCTTATTTGACATTGTATGTCCCTTCAACGAGCGGCCTGTTTGTTATTAGTTTTGACAAATACCATTTCAGAACAAAGAAAGGCGAATTTGTTACGCTCGGATATATATCGGAATCCCCGCATAATCCATTCGGATACATACAATCACAATTTTTAATCTCTTTTAATATTTTTGGAGATATACTGTTCCATATATCACTGAAACATTTTTCCCTGATATTGCCAATAATTCTATCATTACTTAACTTGAAATTACACGGGAATACATTTCCCTCCGGATCAATGTGAACAATCTGCTGACCGGCAAAACACGGCATTTTTCGTTTATTGATAATATGATCGTATAGGCAAGCAAGAGTTATGTTTCTTGGCAGGAAAAATATGCTTGCGAGTTTTCCTAATATATTGTCAGGCAGTACCTTTTCTTCCCTGCAATATTTGTCGAGAACTTTATCCATTCCGGGTTCCCAGAAAACCAGATCTTTATCCGTTACATCAAACCGATCGTTCATAACGGTCCAGCAAATATAAGCTTTGGACCCTTTTTTGCGAGCAAATTCTCTAACCCATTCGAAATAGTTGACATTATCTTTACAGAAAGTGAAACTAAATTCACAGTGTACTAAATCTTTGAGCCTGTCATATGTTTCCAATGCTTTTTCATATGCTCCTTCAATTCCACGTGTTTTATCATGCACTTCTTTTGGACCATTCAAACTTATGCCTACAAGCCTGAATTGAATATCCGGATTATCTTTCAGGATTTTTTTAAATACCCTTTCTTCAACATCAGGGCTCATGCCATGAGTTGTAATTCCAAACGTTGCTTGGGGTATATTCTTATGGAGAGTTGAAATTAACTCTGGTAAATCAGGCCTTAATGTGGGTTCTCCACCGCTCAATGTAATATACTGAACATGTTTAAAATATGGAGATTTAGAGAATTTATCAATTTCTTGAATCGAGAGGTCATTCAAACCTGCGGTTTTGTCTTTCCAAATAGAACAAGTTATGCATCTTGAATTGCATTTCCATGTAGTCGTGAATCGTAAACCGATAATTTTGTCTCTCATTCCAAACTGATGTTTCAACCAGTTACAATAACGTCTTCCTATCATTTTTTAATTCCTTACTTCTAATGTTAAGTTTTTTGAAATATATGAAATTCGACAATGATATACAAATAGAATGAACTATCAATGTTGCCAGAAAAACACCAACAAAACCATAATACTTTATTAAAACCAAATCCAGTATAATATTACTTAATCCTCCCAAAAAAGTCAAAACAGAAAGTATTTTAGCGTATCCTGACGGAGTGATAAATGCATTTGCCGTAAAACTCCCCCAAATTTTTAAAGGAAGAAGAAAAGATAATATTTTTAATATCTGTATGAATGATTCATCGTTATACTTTGAACCCCATTGGTTTAAGATTACAATAAAAAAAATGTAAATTAAAATTGCCGTAACAATCGATAACGGCAACCCGTATATTGCCGATAACCTGAACTTTTCGCGCAATTTATTGTATTCCTTCATAGAACTCCATCTGGATGCGTCAGGCGCGATTGTCTGCCCTAATATTATTGAGGGCATTAATATGAAATTAAATATATTGTCAATAATTCCATAATACCCGATCTCTACCATATAACCGAATTTTTCCATAATAAGGATGTCTATTCTGGTATACATGAAATAAGATACATTCGCGATACCTATGTACATAGCGTATTTCGCAATTTTTCTCATAACATCGGAATTGAATCCACGTGTAGATATCGGAGCGGAAAAAAGAAGCCCGATTAAATATATAAACTGAATTGCCGCAACAGATAATACAGCCCCGAATAGTTTATATTTCATTATCAGTATAAAAGATATACCGATAGCGAAACCGCACGCATATATATTTCTGAAAAAAAGGTCTTTGAATTTTTTCTTACCCCGATAAATTCCATCTAATAACGATATAAAAGGTGTGATATAAAGATTTGGAATAAGAACCAGAATATATTTGTAATAATTATGGAATAATTTCGAGCCGAAAATTATTATAAATAGCGAGCTGATAGTTGCCAGTATAATAATTATTACTGAAGCCGACCCGAATACCTTTTTCTCATTATCGGATTGCAGAGCAGAATATTCAGCGGTATATTTTGAAGCGGACGCTGAGATTCCAAAATCACAAACTATTATAAAAAGCATCATTATCGACGATATATATGTTATAATACCGTATTCAACTGAAGTCAAATAAGATAAGGAAATCAGAAGGATACTTATCGATAAAACACTTTTTAATAATGTTTGCGATGATCTCCAAAAAAAATTTTTAAACAAAATCTTATTTTTATTAAAAAAGTACAATAATTTTTTCATTTAAATATTTTATGTTATTAATTATCATTTCAATATTATAAAACTATAAAATTCATAAGTAGAGATAATTTATGCCGAAATATAATCCGAAAGTAAGTGTTATAATACCTTCATATAACAGAGCTCACATAATTTTAAACTGTCTCGAAAGTGTTTGTTCCCAAACATACAGTAATTTAGAAATAATAATTGTCGATGACGGTTCAAAAGACAATACATCCGATGTCGTATCCCAATATAAAGATTCAAGGATTATATATGTAAAACACGAAAAAAATCAAGGTCTTCCTTCTGCAAGAAATACGGGAATAAAAACGTCTTGTGGAGAAATATTAGCTTTTCAGGATACCGATGATTTATGGATGCCGACCAAAATTGAGGAAACCGTTAATGTTTTTGGTGAATCAAGCTCTGATGTAGGCGTTGTTTACGCCGCATCAATAAGGTATCGAAACAACAAAAAAACTTATCTGCCGGCTTCTTATATAAAACCAAAAGAAGGAGACGTTTTTAAAAGGCTTTTGCTCGGTAATTTTATACCGGCTATATCTGCTTGTGTCAGAAGAGAATGTTTTGATCAAGTAGGCATTTTTGATCCATCTCTTCCGAGTTTGGAAGACTGGGAAATGTGGATTCGACTTGCTAAAAAATACAAATTCAGATTTATCGAAGAACCTTTACAGACAATATATTATACAAAGGACAGTTTAACGGCTAATGTCAGTAATTTTCTTAATGCAGAAAAACTTATTTTAAAGAAACATTATAGCGATTTCGCTAAAAATCCTCCGGTTCTTGCTAAACGTTATGCGCAAATTGGTATTTATAACATGTTGTCAGGAAATAATAAACAATGCCGTGAATACTTTTATAAAGCTCATGCAGCATGCCAAAACAAATACATCTATAAAACACTTTATTGGTTGTCTGCTTTTCCTGGATTAGTTTTTATAAAAGCATGTTTTTTGTTCTATATGAATATAAAAAGAATATTAAACAAGTTGTAGATAATTTAAAACATAAGGAGAAATAAATGATATGCCCGCTATGCTCGAGATCCACCGAAAAGTTATTTTATAAAACCGATGATTTAATCTTGTATAAATGTTCATGCGGTTTTGTTTTTCACAACCAACAAACAGAATATAACGATCAATACAGTATTGAATTCGCCAAAACACGGAAATTTATGTATCCGGATAGAGCCGAATGTCTTAGAGATATAGTTCAGCGGATTCGCAAATATAAACCCGCGGGAAACCTTCTTGATATAGGATGTGGAGACGGGCATTTTTTAAGTTATGCAAAAGATTATTATGATATTTCCGGAATAGAACCTTCATATGATTTATCAGTTCACGCTTCGAAAATACTGAGTATTCCTGTTGTGCATGGTTATTATCCGGCTGACTTAAAAAATACTCAAAAAAGCGATATCATAACAATGATCCAGGTTATGGAACATATCCCTAACCCTGTTAAGATATTGGAACATATCTACAATAACTTGAGTCAAGGCGGTTTAGTTGTTATAGAAATACCATCAATTTCCGCGCCGCATTTTTTATTATATCGCTTAACCGGTATAAAACGATTTGTGAATAATCCATATGGTATAATAAAAAATCATGTCGGATATTATTCACCAAAAAGATTTTTATCTCTCATGAACTCCATTGGATTTAAAAAAATTGAATTAACAACCGGACGATGGCAAGTTAAATACAAAGGTACATTGAAATCAATCGCAAAAATAATTGATCCGGTTTTCAATATGCTGAGAATAGGTGGAATTCTTTATATCGGAACCAAGTAATTATAATTAAGATAAGAAATTCTTATACAGATAGATACTTATGCGGAAGGTTATTTGAAATTATACTCAAAAGTTCCTCGTGTATGGTTGTATTTGATGAGATAAGAGTTCGCCCAAATAAATAATCGTTTCCACCGCCAAAATCAGTTACGGTTCCTCCGGCTTCTTTTAGAATTATGGCTCCCGCCGCGGCATCCCATGGTTGAAGCCCGTATTCGAAATAAGCGTCGAGCCTTCCGCAGGCAACGTAAGCAAGATCGACCGCCGCCGCTCCCGCTCTGCGTATATCATGGCAGTTGCGAAGCAACTTGTTGGCACAATCCATATACCTGTCAAGAAGATCATAACTCCTGAACGGAAATCCGGTGGCAATCATTGCTTCTTTCAATTTCAAACAACCGGAAACTCTGATCCGATTGCCATTAAGGTAAGCGCCTTCTTCTTTTTGCGCGTAAAACAACTCATTAAGAGCAGGATTATATATAACTCCGCATAGATGATCATTTCCCAAACATAATCCGATTGAAACACAATATATCGGGAACCGGTGAATAAAATTGCTTGTTCCATCGATAGGATCAATAATCCAGTAAGGTTTATCCGGAGAAATTTTTGAGATACCGCCTTCTTCAGCAATTATACCGAAATCCGGAAAATCACCCTTCAGGATAGAAATTATTATTTTTTCCGATTCGGTGTCATAATTGGTAACTAAATCATTTAAATTCTTTTCTTCAATATCAATATTTCGTTGCGAATTCTGATATTCAAGCAACAAATTTCCGGCGGTTTTCGCCGCTTTTATAGCAGTATCAAGAGGTGAATTATTCATTTATTTCCGTAGGATTTATTCGGGTTTTTCTTTAGTTGGTTCATCACTCGAAACTTGTTTACTGACGCTTCGCCTTGATGGTGTTTTCTTCTTTTCTTCGACTGCGGGTTTTATTTCATTTGATTGTTGCTTTTTTTCATCGGATTCTTGTTTTGGCTCTTCTGCTGGTTTTTCTTCCGTTACAGTTTCTTGAGCAACATTCTCTTGAGGTTTTTGCTCTTCTTTTTGTTCTGTATTAACATCTTTTTTACCATGGACTATTATGAATGTTTTTTCCGGTTTAAATTCAAAAAGTTTTTTTAAACCTCGCACATATGATTGAATTTTTTCGCTCAGCTCAGAAATTAAGATTTCATAACTTTTTATTTTATTCAATTGTTCCTGTAGCGAAAAAAATTTATTATTCTTCCACTGGTTATATGCTTCTTTACCAAGTTTTAAATATTCATACTTAATTTTTGATTCTTTTAATTTGATCATTATAAAACAACTGGCAATCTCATAACACATAACTGCGATAGACGCTATCCATTTAGCAGAAACAGATAGAAAATCTATTGTTTTCTGGGAATAGATAATAAAATTCTTCTTTATTTTTTCTTTATCGGGTTTCATAGCGAAATCCCCTTGATGATGTTGTTGGTAACATGATGATTAATTGATTCCGGGCCCATCGAGGCAAATATTGACAAAAGATTCTTGCAGTCTTCTTGCATGACGCTCAGTATTATAACAACCGCACAGAACAGAAGTCAACCATGAAATCAAAATTAATGCGACAATAAAACGTTTCATAACTAATAACTCCCTTGTTTTTGTATAGATTCCATAGTTATTTTCGGAAAAAAATTATTTTTGTTTAGATTATTAGTTGCGTTTCTCTATATCAAGTAAGAAACGTTTCCAGGATAATCCAGGACCAAAACCGCCTAAATGGCCATTCTTATTTACCACTCTGTGACATGGAATTAAAATAGGTATATTATTATAATGACAGGCTGATCCAACAGCTCGATAACATTTGACGTTTAATTTTTGCGCCAGTTCAAAATAAGATAATGTTTTTCCATATGGTATTTCCTTAAGAGCTGACCAGACTTTTTGCCGGAAAATAGATGCGTTTTCTGTATAAAGATTGTATTTGACTGTCCAATTGATGATTTGTCCTGAAAAATAATTGTTAAGATCTTCCTTTAATTCATCGATTATCGGAATTGAACGAGATACAGAACATTTCTCATCCCAGAAACCGGGGAATATGATTTTACATATCATATTATCATATAGTGAAATGCCGAAAATACCCTTTATGGTTTCACACGGATAAAGTTCATCAATCATTTCACAAAATCCGATGTAAATAAGGTATTAATCCAGCTATGATAAAATGCATATCGACAATATCCGAAAAGTTTAAATTCAAGGAATATTGCAATAGATCGTTTTTTAAAGATGATATATAAGTACTCCATAAAGGAATCAGCAACATAAGCCAGACCGGAGATTTCCAAATAACAGTTGAATTAATAACAATCAAAAAACTTGTGAATATAACAAGAATTTTTAATATCTTCAGAACTTTATCTTTACCCATATATATAGGAAGTGTTTCAACTCCAACCATCATGTCTTCCTGAATTTCCCTTATATCATTTCCAATTGATCTTATTGCGGCAAGAGTTGCAACAAAAAATATTGCTGTTAAATTTGTAGTATAAAAAAAATTAACACCTGAAGAAATAAGAGGAACAAATACCAATACCGTTACCCATCCAAGAACCACAAAAAGATCTTTAGATCCGGGAATTCGGCTAATTTTTTTAATAGAAATATTTCTATTTTTAAAATATGGCAAGCCAATACTCTGGTAAAAAAAACCGAAAAAAAGTAAAAGTATAGATAAAATAAAGGGAATTATTCCAAGTTTAAAACTTACAATCAAAACAGTTATGATAGATATTGTTATTATTGAAACAATAGATTTTTTACGCCGGTCGTAAAATTTAATTTTTTCCGGTTCGTTTAGTTTCAAAAACCATTTTTTCTTTAATCCTTTAAAACTATAAACAGCAAGTATATAAAAAAAGGAAAGCACAAAGTATTCTTTCCTTGAATATAAGTTCTGCATTGAGCAAGCGCTATAACTCAGCCAACCTGCTGCAAAAGCAACAAGGAGATTAGTGTTGCGTATAAAATTCCATGTTTTACTGAACAATTTTAGTATTACAGGGAGGTTTTCTTGCTGACCGCATTTTATCTTGTATACAATCTGTTTTATCATCCAGTTTGGTGTTGAAGCTCCTGCGGTAACCCCGATTCTTTGATATTTATTGAAGTCGATCTGTTTTAGATCGGATTCTTCTTCTATATGAATAGCTTTTGTTCCGGTTTCGCCGGATATTTTTGCTAAGCGTGTGGTATTAGCGCTGTTTTTGCCTCCAATAATTATCATTAGATCAACCGTTTTTGCTATATTGTAGACCTCATTCTGGCGGGCTATAGTCGATGGGCAGATCGTATCGAAGACAACACAATTTTCTTTTCCGTATTTTTTGATTATTGCATCACATACATCATTAAAAATTTCTTTCTGTTGTGTTGTCTGGGCAACAATACAGATTTTTTTTAAATCAGGCAGTTTTTTTACATCATCAATATTATTTATAACAAATCCATTATTTTCAGCGAATCCGAGCAGTCCTTTTACTTCAGCGTGCCCTTCATCACCAACGATAATTGTAGAGTAACCTTTTAATGCGTGTTTTTTTACAATTCCTTGTACTTTTCCGACATCAGGGCAGGTCGCGTCGCAAATATTGGCGTTTATGGATTTTAATTGGGTTCTTGTTTTGGGAGGTATACCATGAGCACGGATAACCACATTTTTATTTTTCGCCAGCATCGGATCGTCAATCGGTTTTATTCCCAAATTACTTAATTGTTCAAGAACCTGCGGATTATGAATTATCGGTCCCAAAGTTACAGTTTCCCGATCTGATTTTTTAGCAACCGCAAGAACTTTTTCTACAGCTTTGCGCACGCCTTTGCAGAATCCAGCTGTTTTCGCTACTTTTAACGTACTCATTCACCCTCCGGATATTTCATTTTTAAAAACTCAATAAAATCTTTCTCTATTCGATTTAATACCTTTTTTATTTCTTGTTCAGGAATTGTAGAAGATATTTCTTTTTTTGATTTTTCAAAATTCATTCCATTCTTAATTATTGCTTTAATTATCTCTTTCTCGTAATTGATGATTATATTGCTTGTTAATGATTGAGATTCTCTTTTTTCTTCTTTCCCTGAATTAAGGAGATACTCAAATCCTGTCTGAGATAAATTCAATACAGGATAAAGCCCTTTTTGGCGAATTAAAAAACCTTTTATAGCCAGATTTGAAATAACGGACTCAATATCTTCACGAGACAAATCCCGATACTGTCCATAATGTTTAGTTTTTTTTAAATTCCATTTACGTATCTGTTGGTTATTAGATCCTTTCAGGATATCAACGATCACTTTCTGTCCGAATCTATCAGGATAAGATTTTATCGTATAAAGCACAGCCTCAATCAGATTATTTTTATCCACAGTAATTTCGGTATTTTTTTCTGCAATTTCACAAGAATCATTTTCTGCTTTTACATCGGGTTTTACGCATGTATCACAACTGTTGCAATTATCACCATTTAAGGTTTTATCACCAAAATACCGAAGCAGATAAAAGTGCCTACATCCTTTATTGAACACATATCCTTCCATAATTCTAAGGCGCTGGTATTCTTTTCCGGCACGTTCTTCAAGAAGATCATAGCGAATAGGAAGATTATTGGTATCCAAGTTCTTCTGAATCATACGGATTCCCCTTCCACGGAAAGGCGCCCGGTACTCAATAATGTTTTTTTCATTCAATGCGGTTATCGCGCGCATCAGACTATCTTTAGGGATCCTGCATTTAACGGCAAGATCATCGGGATAAAACTGGATTCCGGTATATATCGCGTTTTCGTAGATTTCCATAATGTTTCCCAGAACAAGCCTTTGTATCTCGGCACGGGTATCTATAGAGTCAAGAGCTTCATCGAAATTAAGCAGAAGTTTAAGTGATGCTTTGTGGTTTTTTTCAGATAACCGTTCGACGATATTATTATCTTCAAGAATTCGAAGAATCGATGATATTGCCATATCGTTTACCTTGTTAGCGGATAAACATTTCTGTATTTCATCATGTGTCTTAAGGATGATTTCCTCATTTTCTGCATCAAGCACGGAATAGACTTCTTTTATCAATTCTTTGTCAGGATAACTTCCCTGAATAAAAAATTCCTGAAGATATCTGTCTCCATATCCATAAAGAAGTATGCAAAAAGATCTTTTCCCATCTCTTCCCGCTCTTCCCGCTTCCTGATAATATGCTTCAAGAGAACCAGGTAAATTAAAATGTATGACTCCCCTTACATTCTTTTTGTTGATACCCATTCCAAAAGCATTTGTACAAACGATAATCCTAACCGAATCGTTTAAAAAAAGTTCCTGATTGTTTTTCCGATCTTCATCAGTTAAACCCGCATGATAAGAAACAGCTTTTATCTTTTCGTTAACAAATGCGGTTGTTATTTTATCAACAACTTTTCGTGTTCCAGCATACACAATAAGACTACCTTGTACCTTGCAAACGATTCTTTTCAGCTTTTCGAGTCGTTTATTTTCGCTGTCGATTCGATCTGTCATAAAAAAAAGGTTTGGCCTGTGAAATCCTGTAATTACTTCGTTGTCGGCGGATAATCCCAGATTAGCGATAATATCCGATCGGACTTCAGTTGTGGCTGTTGCGGTCAGTGCGATTATAGATCGGATTTTAAGATAATCGGCGACACGTTTTAATCTTAGATAACTCGGCCTGAAATCATGTCCCCATTCTGAAATGCAATGTGCCTCATCAATAACAAACAATGATATTTTCAGCTCTTTTAACTGTAAAACAAAATTTCTGTTATAAAACCGCTCGGGAGCGACATAAACTAACCGGTATTTCCTGTTCGCTATTTCATGCAGACGATTTGAAATCTCAATAGATGTTATAGAGCTGTTAATAAAAGTACTCGGTATACCCCATGAATTAAGCTGGTCTACCTGATCTTTCATCAGAGCGATCAGCGGAGAAACAACCAGCACAATACCATCCATTATAACAGCAGGAAGCTGGTAACATAAAGATTTACCTCCGCCTGTAGGCATAATTACAAAGAGATTTTCACCTTTTAGAATACGATTAACTACTTCTTCCTGTCCCGGAAGAAAATCGTCATAACCAAAATACTTTTTTAGATGTTCTTTAATATTCAAGAAAAGACCCCGATAAACCCATGCAATAGATTTTATAATATTTATCAGTAATTTAAAATTAATAGGATTAATATAAAGAAAATTTCTCAATTATTGAATAAAAACTTTTGAAGAAATAAATGATATGAAATTTTATAACATTGCTTCGACTTTTTCTGTTTTGTCAGGTGTATTGTTAATTGGATAATTATCAAGTATATACTCGAGAACTAAATAAAGCGAATCAATGTACCTTGAGTGCATTAAGGTATGTTCTGTTTTATCATCGCCGGACGCGACAAGAACAAGGCATGATTTATAATTTTTGATATCTTTTGTATTGTACATTATATAAACGAAATCAGGGATACCGTTTATATTTGAATCTATAAAAACATAATTTCCCCTGATTACCATCAGTCCTCTTTCATTATAAAGCCTGTATATATAAGTTTCAAAAAATTGATCGAAATGACGAATGCCTTCTTTCATTTGAAAAACATGGTTTATTTTATATTTGGATGAATCGGGATTAAAACTGTACGGATCCTGTAAATTGTATTGAACAACATATTTCTTTTCTGGTTGATTAAATTTTATGTAGGTAAGAAAAGGTTTGCCCCATCCTTTTATCTGGAAATCGTTTCGCAAATATTTATCTACTAAAGGAAACAAATTCACAATAAATAAGTTTTCCACCAGGCGGGCGATAAGAGTATTCTTATCACCTTGAGAATGTATCATTGATTTATCTATCGTATTGTATTCGCTTTCAATTTGATTTTTTTGGTTTAGGTTATTTGATAAATCTATCAATGAAGGTAAGCGAATCATAACTTCATTCTCTTTATTCGGACCGTATAAACCTCCTTTGGCATTTATCACATAAAACAAAAAAATAATAATTATTATTAATTTGATTATTTTGGATTGTATCATTTTTTTGCCTTTATAAAAAATTTAGGCATAGAAAAATACTCCTAAATATCTTTTAATAATTTAGACATATAATATTACTAAATGTTTCATATATGTAATATAAAATTATATAGAGGTTGGTATATCGATAAATTCCGCGGATATGTTGAATTTTTGTATTAAGTTTTTCATCAGTGATTTTAACCCAAATACCTCTGTGTAATAATGGCCGGCAAAAACAATATTGATAGCTGATTCTTTAGCTATATGATATGCGGACAGTTTAGGCTCACCTGTGAGAAATAGATCGGCGCCATATTGAGCGGTAATTTCTATAGCTTCAGAACCGCTACCTGATATAATTCCGACTTTTGAGATATTGTTGTTCCCGAAAGAGAGTACTTGTGGATCTGGATTGATTTTTTGTCTAATAAGGTCTAAAAATGAAGATAAACTTGCATCATATTCAAGTTCGCCGATTACGAGCAGGTCTGTATAGTTCCCGATTGTAATCTGGCGTATATTTTTCAATCCCAAGATATTCGCTATTTGGACATTGTTGCCGAATATAGGGTGAATATCAAGCGGGAGATGCGCCGCGTAAAGAGATATATTATTATTAACAAGTATCTTGATTCGTTTATATAAACTGCCGTTTATTTTTTTAATGTTTCCGAAAAATAAACCATGATGGACTATAACCATATCGGCATTTTTGTCTAATGCGTATCTAAATCCTTCTTCACTTGCGTCAACCATAAAAACAATCTTTTCGATGTTTTCTTTCCCATCAACTTCAAGCCCGTTTGCGCAAGCATCGCTGATCTGGTTTATTCTTAATTCATCATCAAGATATGATTGGATTACGCTTAGTTTTTCCATATATTTACTTTTTATAATCGATGAAATTTTTCAAAATTCGTTTACCGGATTTTGTCAAAATAGATTCCGGATGAAACTGTACACCCCATACATCGAACTGTTTATGTTTTATAGCCATAATCTGTTTATCGTCAAGTGATTCAGCGATAATTTGCAGGCAATCTGGAAATCTATCCCGTAAAATTACCAGCGAATGATACCTTGTTGCCTCGAATGGGTTATCAATTCCATCAAACAAAAGATTTTCATGATACTTGATCATGGATGTTTTCCCGTGCATAAGAATAGGCGCTCTATCTACAATCCCGCCAAATGCTTCCCCGATACTCTGATGCCCAAGGCATACACCCAGAATCGGTATTTTTCCTGAAACTTCTTTTATAACCCTGACTGAGATGCCTGCTTCTTTCGGTGTACACGGACCGGGCGATATTATTATTTTATCAGGGTTTAGTTCTATTATCTGCTCAACGGTGATTTTATCATTTCTAAATACAATAGGATCGGCTCCGAGTTCCCCTACATATTGTACAAGGTTATAAGTAAAAGAGTCATAATTATCAATTACGAGAAGTTTCATATTTCCTCTTTCTCAATTTTTTCAGCTAACGCAACGGCTTTAAAAAGTCCTTTGCCTTTATTAATTGTCTCATAATATTCGGATTCCGGATTTGAATCCGCAACTATTCCTGCACCAGCCTGAATATACACTTTGTCATCCTTTAAGACAATTGTACGAATAGTTATTGCAGTATCAAGGTTTCCGTTGAAACTGAAATACCCTACAGCACCGGCGTATGGCCCGCGCTTGAGTTTCTCAAGTTCTTCTATTATTTGCATTGCCCGTATCTTAGGCGCACCGCTGACTGTCCCTGCGGGAAACGATGCTTTTACAACATCAAATATATCGGCGCCGTCTTTCAATTTACCTTTTACATCAGATACGATATGCATTACATGCGAATAATATTCTATTATCATACATTCGTTATTATCTACGGCAACCGTATTAAATTCACAGACTCTGCCAAGATCATTGCGCCCGAGATCCAAAAGCATAACATGTTCCGCAATTTCCTTAGGGTCTGCCAGTAAATCCTTAGCCAATTCAGCATCCTCACTACAATCTTTGCCTCGTTGCCTTGTACCCGCAATAGGACGGATTTCTGCGACCTTATTAATACATCTAACCATAATTTCAGGTGATGAACCTATAACCTGAAAACCGTCAAGATTTAGATAATACATATATGGAGATGGATTAATCGATCGTAATGCCCGGTATATATTTAGCGGCGAAGCGGTAGTGGAAGATGAAAATCTCTGAGAAAGAACAACTTGAAAAATATCGCCGGCTTTAATGTATTCTTTAGCTTTTATAACCGATTGTTCAAATTCATCTTTGGTTATATTTGATTCCATACTCTTTTGTTCTGATGATTCTATAAATTCACATGGCGCGAATGAGATTTTTTGCGATAGTTTCAGAATTATATTGTCTATATCCGATATTGCTTTTTTATAAGCCTGTTCAGCCTCATTGATATCGTTTACATGAGCATTTGACATAACAATAATCTTGTTTTTTACATGATCAAATATTACAAGAGTATCCGTTATCATGAAATAGGATTCATCTATACACAGATCGTCGAAATTCTTTTGCGGAATATTCTCGAAAAATCGGACCATTCCATAACCCAAATATCCGATAGCGCCACCGCAAAATATTGGCAATTCAGGGATTATTACAGGATTGTATTGATTCATAATCTTTTTTAGTTCAATAAATGGATCACCGGTAATATTTATAGAATAAGACAATCCGTTTTCATCAACTATTACCTCATTGGATTTAACCCTGACTACACATCTCGGTTTATTACCTATAAAAGAATACCTTCCGATTCGCTCGTTTTTCTCAACACTTTCCATAAGAAAAGTATTTTTTTGATCGGCATCAAGTTTTCTCAAAATCGACAACGGGGTTTCCATATCGCCGAGAATTTCTTTATAGACGGGAACGAGATTCCCTTTATTAAGCAAATCTTTAAATTGATCAAAATCAGGTTTATACATAATTGCCTTTCAGAAAAAAATTTTTATTTTTGAGACTTGGCATTTTGGAGTTTTTCAAATAACTCTTTTTGAGGGCTATTGAGAGACTCAAGTTTGTTCAAGATTTTTTCGGCATCATCAAATTTCTTTAATCCTATGTTTGAATATGCAAGCTGTTGCATGGAACCTATATGATCCGGTTTGAGAGATAGTGATTTATCCAGATATTTCACTGCTTCTTCATAATTAGCCATTTTATTATATATATGTCCGAGATTATAATAAATCAGATAAACATCCGCATAATTAGAATCAATTTCAAGAGCTTTATTGAATTCGGTTATAGCTTCCTGATTCCTGCCTAAATCTTTGTATGTATGGGCAAGATTCAAATGAAGAACAAATAATGCCGGATTTATTTCTATAGCTTTGAGAAGCTGATTCAATGATTCTTCTTTCATATCGAGATTATCATAAATTATACTCATATTGAATCTGATGCGCGTTTCCATATCTTTATCGGGATTTTGTGAAAGTGCGGATTGATATTCTTTTAATGCATCTTGATACATCCCTTTCTGAGTATATACATATGCCCTGTTATAATTATCCTCAGTGATTTGTGCAAATAATGAAACCGGTAAAATAAGAAACATAAAAAACCAGAAAAATATTTGTTTGAACATTAATTGCTCCTTTCTTTATATGAATTTTATATATATTATATTGCTTGTAAACTAAATATTGTATTAGAACCTATATAATTTATCTAATTCTTTTTTTACTCCGGGCTGATTCGGATTTATTCTTAATGAAATTTTATAACATTGCGCGGCTTTATCTAATTTGTTTAAAAATTTATAGCATGCCGCCATATTGTTTAGAGCTAAATAATATTGAGAATTGATATTTAACGCTTTCTGAAAAAAAATCAGAGCATTGTTCTGATTTCCGATTTTTGAATAAATTATACCAATGAAATTAAGCGATTCAAAATCGTTTTTATCCAAACTTAAACATTTTTGAAAAAACTCAAGCGATAGATCAAATTTATTGGTATCAAAATATAGCCTTGCGAGATTGTATATGACATACTCATTATGCGGATCGAGAAGATATGCTCGCTGAAGTAATTCAAGCCCTTTTTTTACATCTTTTTTTTCAGATAAATACCATGACGCCAACTTATTATAGTCATCACTCAGTTGTGGCTTTTCCATATTCCAACTTACCGCAACATATATTATTGATACAATAAATAAATATGTAACCAACCGTTTCCAGTTGCGCAATGAATTTAAAACAATGAATATACCATGCGAAGAGAATAAAATAAGAGCGGGTACCACAGGAAGCCTATATCTTGAATTTACAAAATAAAGTATAACGGATATAAACTGGCAAAATATAAAATACCGCAAAACTGATTTGCCCGAATTCTCTTTCAAACTGAATAATATTCCAAAAATTGCCCACGGTACGATGAGAAAAAAAGAAATCATCGGGATTCTAATTAATGATGAAAACCTCTCGTAAAACTCAATATTCACAAAATCAGGGATTTCTCCGCCCTGCCAGAATAAATATGTTTTTTTAAATTGCAATAAAATATACTTAAAAGGATTATGGAAAATATAATTGTATGCTTTGTTTTTCCAGAATTTTGATGATTCGGATTGCTTAAGTTTTTTGCCTGATTCTTTTTCAGCTAACCGGTGTGAATTTTCTATCATTTGTTCACCCTGGCGCCCAATACCTTTTATGGAATGCATTTTCCCTGAAGCGTCTTTATTGTTTCCAATATAAAAATTTATACCGCTGTGTGCGGTTAAAATGACAAAATCTTTTCCTACCAGATAGTTCCTCAATCCACTTATTCCAAGAATAATTCCGCAACCTATAAAACACAAAATAAATCCGATCAAAAATTCCTTTTTCAGATTTTTTCGGAATTTGAAAAGAAATCCCAAAAAAACTATAAATGGATATAGCAGAATGGATGGCCTGCATAAAGATGAAATACCTGTAAGAATCCCAAATATAAAACCTGAAGGTAAAGAAAAAGTTTTTATGAATTTTAACGATACGAGCAGTACAATAAGATATAGAAAAATTTCAAGGCAAGTACCTATCAATTCGCAGTCATAAAAAATAAATGGTTTATAAAATACTGCCAGTAATGATGATAAAATAGCGATTTTACGGTTGAAAATATTTTTTCCGAGAAAATATAACATCACACAACTAACCGATCCCATAATAATCTGGATAAACTTTGCGATATAAACGTTAATTCCAAAAATTTTATATATCAACGCAAGAAAATATGCGTAAAGCGGCAACCCCTTAAATACAGAATTCCCTAACCAGTCGCCGGAAGATATTTTTATTGCCCAGTTATGATAGAATAATGGATCTAATGAATGCGGAATAAAAAATGGACAACCTTTTATCTGCTCAAGAAAAACTAATCTGATAGAAAAAGCGAAAATAAAAACCAGAAAAGCTGATATGAAATCAGCATGTTTTAATAAAGTATGCAATCTTTTCAAAATATTAATTATCGTTTTTATTATTTTGAGTATTTAATTCTATTCTTCTTACCCGTACCTGAATATCTTCAGATAGTTTTCTAACCGTAGCTACTACATCGGCTAAAAGTGCGAACATAATTAGCTGGAATCCCAAAGTTAAAAATACGGAAGCAAGGATTAATGATTGTATATGGCCTCCGCCACTACCCGTTAAATAAAAATATATAAATCTTAGTCCCAATAATGTTCCGATAAAAAATATTGACGAGCCTATATATAAAAAATATTTCAGAGGCCTGTATAAAACGCTTACACGAATCAATGTGGTTATTGATCTTGAAATATAAGCGGGAATACTTTTAAATAATCTTGATTCACGTGTTTTTACGTTAACCCTGATGGGCACATATATTAATTTCAATTTTTTTTCTCCGGCCTGAATCAGTGTTTCAAGGGTATATGTATATTCCGAAAAAACATTGATTTGCAAAGCGGCTTCTTTTGAAAACGCTCGAAATCCTGATGTAGCATCCGGCACTTCCGTTCTCGAGAAGATTCTTACAACAAAACTTCCAAATTTTTGCAGTTTTTTCTTTATCCATGAGAAATCTTTTATGGAATCGATCGGGCGTACACCTACTACCATATCGGCATATCCTTTGGCAATAGGTTCAACAAGTCTGGCAATATCACCTCCGCAATATTGGTTATCCGCGTCAGTATTGACAATGATATCGGCTCCGTATTTAAGGCAAGCGTCAAGACCGGCACGAAATCCGTTTGCCAATCCCTTATTTCTTCTGAAACGTATTATATGATTGACTCCGAGTTTTTTTGCTACTTCCGAAGTTCTATCTGTGCTTCCGTCATCAATGATAAGCGTTTCTATTTCGGTAATGTTATCTATTTTTTTAGGTAAATCAGCGATAACTGCCGGCAAAGTTTTTTCTTCATTATAACAAGGTATTTGTATTATTAATTTCATTTCTTGCACCCCGATCAAAATCAATTAACTATCAGAATCAACCCTTTAAAATATTCAGTTTCCGGATGATATATGTTAACAGGATGATCCGGTTCCTGACAAATAGTTTTCACAATCCTTATATTTTTTCCTGTGTCTTTAGCGGACGCGAAAATTATTTTTTTAAACAAATCCATAGATATATGATGCGAACAACATAATGTTATTATCATTGCTCCGTCTTCAGTTAATTTCATCGCGTTCATGTTTATATCTTTGTATGCTCGAGCGGATTTATCGATATGCGATTTTTTCTGGCATAACGGAGGCGGATCAACAATAATCATATCATATTTGTTTGTCACTTTTCTTATATACTCAAATGCGTTCTCACAAACCGACTCATGTTTAGACGTAAGGGCACGGTATTTTAATTCATTTTCAAGAAACCCCAAAAAAGTTTTTGATGATTCTACCGATTTTACAAACGAGGCTCCGGATTCCAGAGCGCATAAACTCAGGCTCCCTGTGTAACTGAATAAATTCAAAACAGATAAATCTTCCGCATAATTTTTTACAAAAGACCGTACTCCCCTCAAATCAAGATAAAAACCTGTTTTTTGCCCGGATTTGATTAAAACAGGATATTTTATGCCGTCCTCAGTAATATAAAATAAATCAGGAGGAATCTCGCCATATATACAACCGGATTTGACTTCAATCCCCTCTTCTGATTTTAAAGATGTTTCTGAACGATCATAGATTCCTTTTGGATTGTATTTATCAACGAGAATTTCAGTAATTAATTCTTTTCTTGAATATAATCCCGCGCTTGTAAATTGAACAACAATATATTCGCCGAATTTATCCGCGGAAAACCCCGACAAAAAATCGCCCGAATCATTAAATAATCTTATCGCGTCTGAGGATATATTAAGTTTTTGCCTGAATTTAACGGCATTTTCAATTTTACCGGCAAAAAAGTTTTTATTTATATCTTCTTTTTTGAAAGTTGCTATTCTAACTTTGATATTTGAAAAATCGTTGTAAAAACCTCTTGCGAGAAATTCGCCTTTCGATGAAATGAGATCAACTATATCTCCCGTTTTTGGATCGCCACCTATTTTTTCTATAGAACCGCTGAATACCCATGGATGGCGGGCAAGAATTGATTTTTCTCTACCGGATTTTATTGTTATTTGTCCACTGAACATAATATTATATATTAGAAATTTGCTTGGGTTTATTTTAGTATAAACAAACTCACTGATTTTAAACTATAATAAATATATCCTCAACATTTTTTGTATCAAAAAGGAGTATATAATATGCCGAAATTAACTTTAATAGGAATAATTATATCTGTTTTAAGCTTGATAATTATTTTAGCGCCAAAAAAAGTGACAAAAACAGAGATCACTACATTATCTATCGGTGGATTAATTCTCGGTATTTTGCTTATTGTCGGAAGTGGAATGAGAATTGTCAATGCCGGAAACATCGGTGTACAAACTTTTTTCGGGAATGTTAAAGACAAAGTTCTTGATGCGGGAATACATGTTGTAAATCCCCTGATCAAAGTTACCCAAATGAGCATAAGAACTCAGGCGTATACGATGAGCGGAGTTATCGAGGAAGGCCAGTATAAAAGCGATGATGCGATAGTCGCGCTAACTTCCGATGGCGTTTCGATAAAACTTGATGTTACTGTATGGTTTCATCTTATTAAGGAAAACGCGGCTGATGTCTATAAAAATATCGGCATGGATTATACTGAAAAGATAGTGCGTCCTGCTGCAAGAACCGCTGTCAGAAACGCTGTTGTTGAATTCAAAGCGGAAGATATTTATTCCGCAAAAAGAAACGATGTAGTACAGAATATGGAAAGCCAACTTGAATCCGATCTTGGTAAACGTGGTATAAAAATGGAAAAAATTCTTTTAAGAAATGTTATCCTCCCTCCTCTGATCAGTAGGGCAATAGATGAGAAAATATCGGCTCTTCAGGATGCGCAGAAAATGGAATTTGTTCTTCAAAAAGAAGAACTGGAAGCAAAACGCAAAGAACTTGAGGCAAAAGGCATTGCAAAATCACAAACAATAATCGCCGATTCTTTAACAGAATCGTATTTGACATGGTATTATATTCAAGCATTGAAAGGGCTTGCCGGTTCAGAAAATAATGCTTTTGTGATTGCTCCTTTTGATCAGAAACTTGTACCGCTTCTAAACGTAAACGCGAAAGAAAATAAAAAATAATATCGAGGTATTTTTGACATGGTTAAAATCACTTATTTTGGGCATTCATCCGTAAAAGTTGAAAACGAATACACATCGGTTTTTATAGATCCTTTTTTTATAAATAATCCATCACCAACAATAAAGAATTTGAATAGTATAAAAGCGGATTATATTGTCGTTACTCATGCTCACGCTGATCATCTTGGAGATACTGTGGCTATAGCGCAAAATAACAATTCGCTTGTTTTATCGAATTCGGAGATTATTTCACGAATAAGCAATTATGATATAAAATGCCATGCTATGTATATCAGCGGCAAATATAACATTGTATCCGGATGGATAAAATTTTTCCCGGCTCTTCATGGTTCATCTTTTGAAGATGGTACTTATGGAGGGTTGGCAATAGGTGTTATGATTAAACTTGACGGCAAAATGATTTATCATGCCGGAGACACAGGCCTTACGGTAGAGTTTAAAGCCATAGGTGAACTTTATAATGTTGATATCGCGCTACTTCCGGTTGGAGGAAATTTCACAATGGATTGCGCGGATGCGGCAATTGCGGCGAAATGGATTGGTGCAAAAAAAGTTATACCCATACACTATAATACATGGGATAGAATCGCTGTTAAAGAACAGGATATAATAAACAGTTTTCAAAACATAACCGAATTACAGATACTAAAATGCAACCAGTCAATGATCATGGATTAATATATGAAAACAGTTTCTCTATCAAATGCATACAGAATTATAAATCATAATCCGTTGTTGCTTGTAACTTCATCTGATGGAATAAAAACAAGTGTTCTTCCTGTTGCATGGTATATGCCTGTATCGAAAGATCCTTTTGAAATAGCTATGTGTCTGAGTCTATCTCATTTTACAACGAAATTAATTTTAGAATATAGAGAAGCTGTTCTCAATATTGCGTATCATACACAGATAGACTTAATAATGAAATGTGGAAAATCTCATGGAAACCAGATAAATAAAATAATTGAATTTGATATTCCGGTAGCGCCGGTCGATAATTTTAAGTCACCTTATATAACCTCTTGCGCCGGATACCTTGCGGCTAAATTACTCGATCCCGATCTCGCGCAAAAGGAAGAGATATTCAAATTCAAGATCATAGAAACAAAAGTTGAAGAAACCATATTCACTGATCGTTGGTTGATCGGAGAAAACACAAAAGCAAAATTCCTGCATCATCTTGGCGGCGGGTATTTCGTATCCGATGGTAATTTATTGGTTTAAAAGTAACAGGGTTTATTTGTCCAGGCGAGCAATACATCAACCTGAATCGCTTTAGCGACTCCAAACAGAGTAAATCCCCATAAAGCTATCCATAAAACGGTGCACAAATATTTGTTTTGTAATAAACAAATATTTTTATGCATGTGCAAAATGCCATACGCGGAAAGCAATAAGAACCAGGGAACTGCGGGAAGAATATATCTCGACTGAAAATTTCCCCAGAATATAAAAAATACAAGAATCAAAAAAGAGTAAATAACAGGCATTAATTTATGTTCCCTGTCTTTCCAGCTAATAAGAAATGGTGAAATGTATCCTATGATATAAACAGGAAAATACTCAAACAGTTTTTTCATATAAAAGTACCATGGTTCACTTTTGAAAAACCCCATTCTCCAACTCGTGGGAGGTTCGTAATATAAAGATAACGCGGGAATAATCTTTTTCCATTCTCCCCCGATTCCAAAAATAGAGATAATGGATATGATGGATAACCATATATATTTATTCTTCAAAAAACCTGGTAGTTTCAGGTTACTTAATTTTTTAGATTTATATAAATAATACCCTCCGTATGTAATACCGCAAACCAACAGCAGAAAAGGAATATATTTTTTTAACACTTTATGCCCCAGCGCCATATCCTCAAATCCCGCACCGGATGGGAAGAAAAAGCTCAGTCCATAAACGTCTAAGTTCCACATAATCCAGTGAGCAAGAATAAGAAACATTGAGATAGGAATAATATACCATTTTGGATACTTTAATAGATAACTTCTTGTTAAAGCTGTATATAAGAAAATTATAAATAAAGAAATCCCTGCCGGGTATTTTGTTAATGCTGCACATCCGATAGATAACCCGGATAATAGAAAAAACAGCCAATCTCCATCTTTTTTTCGATAACTGTAAATGTAAAATAACGCTGACAGAAGAATAAATGTGGTTACTGTAGTTTCCATCCACATTTTTTGAGAACAGATCCAGTGCACTGGATCTATTGTAAGAAATAATGCCGCCAGAATACCTTCAGCCGTACCGAATACTTTTTTGCCGATAAGAAATACAGCAATAATACCGATTATACCCATTATTATGGAAACCATAACGGCTTGTTTTTTAGGATCTTCGTCCTGTTTCCAAAATTCATTATGGATTTTATACGATGCCAAAATCAAGTAACAATACATTGGCGGATGTTTAAAAAGTTTTTTCCAGAGATATGGAGGGAAAGTTTGTTGTCGTTGGGGTGGATATTGAAGGCAATAATTTATGGCGTTGTAATGGCTGATATCATAACGCATCTCCATAGCCATAAAAACATATAATGCCTCATCGAACGAGTATCTACCGCCATTTTCAAAACCTTTTTTCCTTAAAAAAAACGCGAGAATGACAATTACGCTTATAATTACAAAAACAAATATTTTGTTATTTTTATAATAATTCATGATATCCTGCATTTTATGTTTTTGTAATTAAATACTATATCCTGGTTGACAAATCAATTTTTATTTTGGATCATTCTCAAACTTTTTATCGATTAATTCAATCCATTTGTTTTGAGCTTCCTGGTAAGCTATTTGATAAGATAAAATTTTTGAGTTCTCAGTAAACTGAAACGGACCATCTTGTTGTTTGGTTTTATGGCAATGATCACAAATCAACATATCTTTATCGGTAAAAGATAATTGTGTGCCGCATCTTATGCACATCGGGTTGGGATCGACAGAACCATTTTCATATCCTCCCCACGATGCATTAGCGTATTGAAAAACCTCAAACTCTTTTTTTTTATTCTTTTTATATATTCCGAACAAAGATTTGAAATATATTATCCAACGATTTTGATTCCAAACGGAATGTTCATCGTAATCATCGTATAATAAAGCCATTAATTATGCCTCCTGATATCTTAAATCGTCAAAGAATACGAAAAAAATGAGCATTTTATATAAAAAGTCATTAATAATTTATGAAATATATAAAACAATTTCAAAATATAATCATTTTTTAAGGTCAACATAATCATGAATTAAATTCGAATACTTATCGGATATTACATCTATACTGTATTGAGTCGAAATCGCGCAGATATTTGGTTTGATACTATTTATATATTGAGAGTTGAAAACGAGTTTCATTTTTGAATACAAGTCGTAGTAGTTCTCTTTTTCAAACAACCATCCGTTATAAAAATCTTTGATAATATCCGAGGCTCCGCTGAATTTAGTTGCGATAACAGGGATTCCTGCGGAATATGCGTTAATCAAAGAAATCGGAATTCCGTCAATATCGCCAAATATATCTTCTATAAATGGAACGATGACTGTATCGGATATCATATAAGATTCGGCAATAGAGGTTTTATCAAGACCACCAAGAAATTTTACATCGTTTTCAATACCGTTTGTTTTACACCAGTTTTTCAATTCATCTTCAAGGTTGCCGGTACCAATAATCAGTAATTTAAACTCGTAGTTGTCGTTTTTTAACAGCTTAACCGCATGAAGCAGATATTGTATTCCGCTCTTTTCTATAAGATTTCCTTCAAATAAAAAAACCTTGTCGTTTTTGGATATATTAAGGTTTTTTTTATAATTCTTTTTCTCTTTGGAAATCGAAAAAATCTCAGTATCCGTACAATCAGGAATAATCATGGGGCTAAATTCAGTTCCTGCGATTTTCTCAAGGATATATCGAATATAAACACATGTAATGACAACGTTATCTGTTTTTTTAAGCGCATGTTTTATAAGGTAATTTCCAAAAAAATCTATTTTTGATAACAGCGTAAAACTCGTATCGGTAAGGGATAAAATATGCGGAATTTTAATAAACTTTTTTATCAGAGCCACAAGAATCCCATGAGGAAATAAACCGCGGGTGATGATTATGTCAATATCGAATTTTTTTATTGTTTTTATTATAGATATAAACTCGGAAAAAATAAAGCAAGGCAATAAGAATTTGGCGGATTTTTTTTTCTTCATATTCTCGATAAATCCATCGTCGGAACAGATAGTTTCCCACTTTGGATAAAAATATTTATATCTGATGATATTAATATCGTTTAATCGCTCAAACAAAGCGCAACAATAATGATGTGGTGTTAGAACAAAGACATTGAATTTTTTAGCCAGGGATGATGCCAGATCGAATAATTGGTTCATCGATTGTGAATCACCTTCCCATCGCGGGAACGAATCGGTAACGATAAGCACATTTTTCTTCATTTTTTATTTTTTCTTGCTGAACGCTTTGTTTTCCTGGCCTTTAAATAAACGGCTGATATTTGATCGATGCCGTATGGCTGTCATAATAAACAATAAGGATGATAATATAACGTAACTTATTGGTTCTCCTCTAAATACCATAATAACAGGTAGCAACCCGAGCGATATTAATGAGGATAAAGAGACATATTTTGAAATAAAAAGCGTTATACTCCAGATAATAATAGTAATAAGCGCGCTGACAGGGGTTAAAGCAAAAAAAACTCCGCAAGTTGTTGCGACGCCTTTCCCGCCTTTGAATTTTATATATACCGGCCAGTTGTGACCGCAAATCGTAACAAAGGCACATATGGCTACAAACATATACGGATCCATACCATGAATATAGTTTAGCGCATAGTATCGGGATAATACTACCATAATAAAGCCTTTAAACATATCCAGAATTAATGTGGCTATTCCGGGAATCTTTCCAAGTACCCGCATGGCATTGGTTGAACCCACATTACCGCTGCCGTGTTGCCTGATATCAATACCCTTGAGTTTTCTCGCGAAAATATAGGCTGTCGGTATGGATCCAATCATGTAACACAAAATTATAACCAAAACATCAACCATAAACTACCTTTCATGTTTTCGTCTTTATAATTATTGGAGACCCGTAAAATGGATATATTTTTCTTATTTGATTTGTTAGATAACGTTTATAGTTTTCATTGAGACATTTGCTGTCGTTTATAAACAAGGTGAAAACAGGTGGCCTGTTACCGGTTTGAACAGCATAATACAATTTCAGTTTCTTAGCCTTAAACATTGGCGGTAAATAAGACTGCATGGATTCTTTTATTACCTTATTCACCTCGGATGTTTTTGTTTTATAATTCGATTGATCAAGCACAACAGGTATTTGTTTAAATATTTCTTTTATATTCGATTTAAATTTCGCGGATATAAAAATCGCGGGAACGAACGAAATGAATTTTATATACGGCTCAATGGTTTTGAGATATTCTTTCGCCCTAATATTTTTTACAAGATCCCATTTGTTGATAACTAAGATAATCGATTTCCCTTCTTTTATAACCATACTCAGAATACGACTGTCTTGCCGTGTTATGCCTTCGATGGCATCCAGAAGAACAAGAACGAGGTCAGATCTTTTTATCGCTTCGTGTGTGCGTAAAAAAGCGTAGTTCTCTATTGTTGTATCAAACTTTTTTTGTTGTCGTATTCCAGCGGTATCCACAAGAATATATTTTTTATCATTGATTGTGACATAGCTATCAATTACGTCTCTGGTCGTACCCGGGACGCAATCAACCATGGATCGTTCTTCATTTAATATAGCATTAAGTAAAGTGGATTTCCCGACATTCGGTTTCCCGACAATAGTGATTTTGTCTAATTTTTGCTGTTCAAATTCAGATACCTGAGTTAAATTCGATACAATTTCCATCAGAAGAGCATCTATTCCTAAACCATGAATGGCTGAAATCGGGAATATCCGATCATAACCGGCCTGGTAAAACTCACCGATTAGGTTCATTTCCTCAACTCTGTCTATTTTATTAATAGCGAGTATGACAGGTTTTGAGTATTCCCTTAAAAATTCGTTTATTTCCTTATCGAAAGGGTTTAACCCTTCTTTGCCGTCAACAAGAAATACGATTACCTCAGCTTCTTTTATGCCGAACTGGACCTGCTGGAATATTCTCTGGCTTATAGAGGTTGTTTTATCGAAATCAATACCGCCGGTATCGATCAAGTTAAAGAGATAATTATCCCATTCCATTTCAGAATAGATTCTGTCTCTTGTTACCCCGCTTTGCGGATCAACGATTGCTTTTCGTTTTCCGATAAGGCGATTAAACAACGATGATTTGCCCACATTTGGGCGTCCAACTATTACAACTTTTGGTAACTCAATCATAATTAAATAAAATTGTTTTGGATTTATTTTTTGTTTTCGTGAGAGCCATTACTTAAGTTCGCAAATCTGGTTTCGCGATAAATGTAATAAAGGCCCGATAAAATAGTAAATATAAAAGTCATATAAAATAAAATATTACATATTTGCGCCTGAATAAGTACAAATAAAATCGTCGACATCTGTAAAAAAGTGGTTATCTTACCAAGATATGAAGGAATAAACCTTGTTTTGCCTATCAGTAAATAAACCACCATAGCTCCTGCCAATATAATTATATCCCTGCTTATTATTGTAACTGTTAACCAGGATGGAATCTGATACTTTAATCCCATCGGCAAACTTAGTATGATTGTCGATGTCATAAGAAGCAATTTATCAGCTACCGGATCGAGAAGTGTTCCCAACAGGGTTTTTTGTTCATAAACCCGGGCGATCAAACCGTCTAACCCATCACTTATTGTAGCTATAATAAATAGCGCAAGAGCTAACCATAAAATATAATTGATTTCCTCAGGAGGCAAACCTTGCCGGATCTTTTCTCTATAATGGAGAAGTAAACCAACAAAAACAGGTGTACTCAATAATCGTAAAAGTGTTATACGATTTGCCCAGTTTAACAAATCATACACCTCTTTCTCTACATAATATTACAGATTTTTTTAACCTTTCTATAGATTTTTGTTTACCTAAACCTACAATCAGTTCAAATAATCCGGGACCAACTGTTACTCCGGTTAAAGCCACTCGTGTAGGATGGATAAGGTCACCGCCTTTTATACCAAGCTCTTCAACTAATTTTCGTGCTGCTGCCTCAACCGATTCCACATCAAAATTATCAACATTTTTAAGCGATTCAGATAATTTCTCTAAAATATTAGGCACATCAGGTTTTAAAAGCCTTTTCTGAACAGCGGCTTCATCATATTCAACATCATCTTTAAAGAAAAATTTTGACAATGGCGCAATATCGGATAAAACCTGTAACCTTTCTTTCATTAAATTAAGGATATAATTCAGATTGGATTCATCCATATCGATTTTGCCAAACGATTTCTCAATAAAAGGAACAACCAGATTTTTGTAATCGTCATAAGGAAGTTCTTTTATATAAACACTATTCATCCATTTAAGCTTTTCGTCATCAAAAACTGAATTTTTACTACTGATTCTATCCAAAGAAAATAAATTTATAAGTTCTTCCAATTTAAGTAATTCACGATTTTCCCCAGGAGACCATCCAAGCAGAGCAAGGAAATTAACCATGGCGTTGGGTAAAAATCCTTCTTCCTGATAAGATTGAACAGATGTAGCGCCGTGGCGTTTCGATAGCCGGGCTTTATCTTTTCCGAGAATCAAAGGAACATGGGCGAATTTTGGAACAGGAAACCCTAATGCTTTATATAAAGGTATTTGTTTAGGCGTATTTGAAATATGATCGTCCCCGCGGATTATATGGGTCATTCCCATTAATGCGTCATCAACAACACATGCAAAATTATATGTCGGGAACCCATCGGACTTAAATATAACCAAGTCGTTAATCAAACTGTTATCGAATTCCATATCGCCGTGAATTATATCCTGAACAACAATTTTCTCGTTAGGTATCTTAAATATTATGGCTTTATATTCGCCGCGTTCTTCTTCGGAATAATAGGCCAGTCCCTCATTGAGAAGTTTTTGAGCGTATTGACGATATATATCTTTTCTTTCCGACTGAAAAAACGGCCCTTCATCCCAGTTTAATCCAAGCCATTTTAGACTGTCGATAATTCTTTCGACATCAGCCCATGATGACCGTTCCTTATCGGTATCTTCAATCCTAAGTATCATTGTTCCGTTATTTTTTCTTGCAAAAAGCCAGTTAAAAAGAGCTGTTCGGGCTCCACCTATATGTAAATATCCGGTTGGGCTTGGAGCGAACCTTACACGGACTGAATTATTGTTTGGATTCATACGTAAGTCCTTTTTTAAACGCATTCAAATTAATATCCTTAAGTTCTTTTCTCACTTTATGAAAAGATTCTTCTACAGTATATAGAAAACAATCTATATCAATGATATTGAAAATTTTTAGAAAATATCCAGCCATCACCATATTACAAGCTTTATCGGAACCTTCGTTTATTGCTATGTCTGTTGCGGATAAAGGATAAAATTTTTGAGATTCATTTTTTACAAAATATTTATCATGGATTAAAGATGAGTTGTAAATAAGAGTGCCGCTATTATCTTTGAGCTGAGATAGAAATTTTTTCATCGAAGGTTCATTAAAAATAAGCATGTAATCAGCGTATTTCATAATAGGTGTAGCTATTTCCTGATCAGATACTTTAATTGTACAAGAAGCTGTACCGCCCCTGACTTCAGCGCCGTATGAAGGATAATATGTGACATGTAATCCTTGATTCATTCCAGCACAGGCAAGTAGTTTACCGAGAGTCAGAATTCCTTGTCCACCTGATCCTGCAATAATAATACTATATTCCATTATATATCCTTATAAATACCGGGTTCAAAATGTTTTACGAGAACATTGTCTACATGTTTAATACAATTATTCGGGCTCATTCCCCAATAAGTAGGGCATTGCGATAATATCTCAACAAGAGAGAATCCTAATCCGCTTAATTGTGTCTCAAATGCTTTTTTTATATATCCTTTAGTTCTCTTTATTTCTTTAGGGGTTGTTATTATACCACGAGCAAGATATTTAACGTTAGCGAAATTTTGGATTAATCTTATTGCATCCAACGGCGCTCCGGAATCTATGGTATCTCTTCCATATGGTGTAGTCAGTGTTTTTTGGCCTGACAATGTTGTTGGTGCCATTTGTCCTCCGGTCATTCCGTATACGATATTGTTAATAAATATGATGGTTATTTTCTCACCGCGATTAGCTGCATGTATCAGTTCGGAAGTACCTATAGCTAAAAGATCGCCATCCCCCTGATAAGTAAATACAAGCCTATCGGGAAGAGACCTCTTAATACCGGTGGCAATAGCGGGGGCTCTCCCATGCGGTGCCTCGGAGACATCAAAGTTAAAATAATCATAGGCTAAAACAGCACACCCGACAGGCGCGACCGCAATAACGTTTTCTCTTTGCTTCATCTCATCGATGACTTCACCTATTATTCTGTGAGTTATCCCATGACCACATCCAACACAATAGTGTGTACGGACAGATTTTAATGATTCAGGAACAGTATAAGTGCTCATATTTTAACCCCATTTTTTTCAATGATGGAAGATATCTTATTTTCTATTTCCTGGAGTTCAATAATTCTGCCCCCGTGCGAACCGATAAAATGAACAGGATTTTCTAATCCGATAGAAAGTTTGACATCTTCTATAAGTTGTCCCGAACTCCATTCAACAACAAGATATTCTACGGTATCTTTAACAGTATCGCGCAAAAGTTTTGTAGGAAACGGCCATAATGTTATTGGGCGAACCAATCCGATTTTTATTCCTTCTTTACGCAACTTATTTACAATCGATTTACACATTCTCGCCGGAGTTCCATATGCGATAAGTATTAATTCCGCGTCTTCCGCATTATATGATTCAGCGCAGGATTCGTTTTCTGTGATAAAATTATATTTAGCCTGAAGCCTATCGTTCATCAAACCTACGCCGTCACCGAGGAATAAAGATCGTATAATATTTTGTTCCCTATCTTTACAACCGGTAAGGCACCAGCTTTTATCAAATTGTTCCTCTGTTTTGTTAACGTTTATAACAACAGGTTCTCGCAACTGTCCTAACATACCATCCAATAAAAGCAATACAGGCATTCTGTATTTATCCGCAAAATAAAATGCTTTTTCCGTAAGGTCTGCAGATTCCTGAACCGATGAAGGAGCAAGAACCATTGTTCTGTAATCGCCATGACCACCGCCTCTTGTTGCTTGAAAATAATCGGATTGGGATGGAGTAATATTGCCAAGCCCCGGACCGGCTCTCATCACATCTACAATAACAATGGGTAATTCACAGCCTGCCATATATGAAATCCCTTCCTGTTTCAGGCTTATTCCCGGTCCAGAGGATGAAGTCATTGTTCGCTTTCCGGTAGCGGCTGTTCCAAAACACATATTAATCGCGGCTATTTCGCTTTCGGCCTGAATAAACGTACCGCTTACTTCAGGAAGCCTTTTCGCCATATACGCGGATATCTCGTTCTGAGGCGTTATTGGATAACCATAATAATGTTTACAACCGCTCTGGATGGCAGTTTCTGCAATCGCTTCATTCGCGCATAAAAGTTTTTTCTTATTCATTGGTATCAGATTCCGTATTTTTATCTTTAATAGTTATTGCCCAATCGGGACACATACTTGAACATAAACAACAAGCCAGGCATTTATCATCGCTTATTACGACAATATAAGGATTACCGTACGCATTCATTTCATCGCTCATTTTTAAATTTTTTATCGGACAAACCATAATGCATAACTCACAACCTTTACACTTATTTATATCAACATTAATTTTTTTCATGAAAGCCTTTGACCTCCCCAATTAAGTTTTTGACGCAAAATCTCAAAATATGAATTAGTCCTGAATGTAATAAGTTTTATATAAAAAGGGGCTGATTTTATAATTAATCGCTCGTCTTTTGCAATATGAAAAACCGTTTGCCCATCGATTGTAATTAATCCTTTTCTCGGGTGTGGGTTCAATGAAACACCAATGGATATTTCAGAATCCTTGTTTACAATCAGAGGCCTATTTGTGAGAGTATGAGGACAAATCGGCGTAAGTAATATCATTTCGGTATCAGGAGAAATAATTGGCCCACCGGCTGACAATGAATGAGCGGTTGATCCTGTAGGAGTAGAAATTATTAATCCATCAGCAGTATATGTGGTAAGGTTTTCGCCGTTTACAGCTACCTCCAGTTTTATTAAGCGAGATATGGCTTCTCCAGAAACAACAACGTCATTAAGTGCTATATATGATTCAGGCTCACCTTCTTTTGAAGCGTTTAGAAGCATTCGTTCCTGAATATAAAAATTGCCTTTGGATATATTATCAAGGGTTTCTTCGATTTTTTGAGGCGGAGACTCTGTAAGAAAACCTAACCCGCCGAAATTTATACCGAGAATAGGTTTTCCGGAATCGCCAATAATACGGGCGGCTCGCAAAATTGTGCCGTCGCCGCCAAGCGATACAACCATATCTATTCTCTGACAGAACTCTTTTTCAGGTAAGTATTTTTCATGGAATCCGGTTTTTCGCGCTATTTCAAGATCGTTTATGAAACATTTTAAGCCGATTTTTATACAATAATCAACTATTTTAATTATGTGTTCTTCCATATTGGATTTTTGCGGATTAACCAGCAACCCAATAATCTCAGGAGATTTCATTGTTTTTCCGCCCACATCATATATTCTTTATTACTTATATTTTTTCCGATAATTGGCACACGTACTCTTCCGTTTACAATCAACCCATTATTATTAAAAAATACTATCATATCATCGAGAATTTCCTGAATCAATGATTCATCTTTTACAATGCCGTTTTTCCCTACCTGATTTTTTTTTGCCTCGAATTGCGGTTTTATAAGAGCAAGTAAAGTCCCTTTTTTAGTTAATAGATTTAAAACCGCAGGCAATACTTTTTTTATTGATATAAATGATACATCTATTGTCATCAGATTAACTTTTTGCGGTAAATCTGATTCTTTTAAATACCTTGCGTTAATTCCTTCCATTAGAATAACGCGCGAATCGTTGCGAAGTTCCCAGCTAATTAAACCTTTACCGACATCAATCGCATAAACCTTAGTTACTCCGGATTTCAGCATGCAGTCGGTAAACCCTCCGGTTGATGAGCCGATATCTGCCGCAACCATACCGTGCAAACATAAATCGAAAGAATCAATAGCCGTTTCAAGTTTATAACCGCCTCGGCTTACATATCGCTCTTCTTCTTTGATTATAAACTCGGTTTCCGGAAGAAACTGCTGGCCGGGTTTAGTGATCTGCTGATCATTTACATAAACTAAACCGGCTAATAGCGCTCTTTTTGCTTTTTCTCGTGTTGGATAATAACCAAGATCAACCAACAGTTGATCCACTCTCAGTTTACTCATAATTTATCGTTTTTTCCGATATCGAAAGATAGGAATGTGAAGAAATTTTCTGCATAAAATTTCTTATACTATTTTTGATACTCTCCTTATCCAAACCGCATAATCTATATAAAGTTGAAAGATCACCATGTGGAATGAATTTGTCTTCAATTCCTATTCTAAGTAGAGGTATGTTGTAATAACCATTCTCATTTATAAATTCCATCACGGCGCTTCCAAATCCACCGGTAATAACATTGTCTTCAATGGTAATAATAGGCTTATGCTCTTTTAATACAGATAGAATAAGATCTCTGTCCAAAGGTTTTATAAATCTCGCGTTTATTAAACCAATTTCAAGCCCATTATATGATAATTCATTGCATATTTCATTTGCTGTATACACATGATTTCCAAGGGTTATTATGGTTGCATCAGCTCCATCTCGGATCAATTCACCTTTCCCGATGTTTATTTCTTGGGAAATCTGCTGTGCAACATACTCGACAGGTATTTTACTCCTTGGAAACCGGATTGCAAAAGGTCCGTCATGTGAAAAACCACATTTCATCAATGCTTCAAGTTCCTTACCATCTTTTGGCTGGCATAAAACCATATTGGGTATACTGCGTAAAAATGATATATCGAATACACCATGATGTGTTGGTCCATCTTCTCCTACAAGCCCTCCTCTGTCGAGAATAAAACATACCGGGACATTCTGCAAACATACATCATGAAGCACCTGGTCGAAACCTCTTTGTAAGAAAGTGGAATAAATCGCGACAAAAGGTTTCATGCCTTCTTTTGCCATTCCTCCGGCAAAAGTAACCGCATGCTGTTCCGCGATTCCAACATCATAAAACCTGTCGGGAAACGATTGTGCAAACTTTGTCAAACCTGTACCTGAACACATTGCCGCGGTAATTGCGACTATATTTTGATTTTTCTGAGCTAAGTTATATATAACTTCCCCGAACACATCTGTATATCTAACTGTTTTATCTTTATTTATAGGAGCTCCGGATTCGATCTCGAAAGGTACGGTTCCATGATAGCTTTCCGGTCCATTCTCCGCCGGGATGTATCCCTTCCCTTTTTTTGTTAAAACATGTAAAATCATTGGTTCGGTATTATTTTTTATACTATTGAGCATTTTTATAAGCTCAGTGATATTATTTCCATCCACAGGGCCGAAATACCTGAACCCAAGATCCTCAAATATTGCTCCAGGTACAATAAGGTTTTTAATTATTTCCTCAAGTTTATGTGAAGTTTTTATAACATTTTGTCCGATAGACGGTATCTTTTCAATGAACTGCTCCATATCTTTTTTTAATCTGTTGTATATAGGAGCTGAAATGATTTTATTTAAATAATTGGATATTCCGCCAACATTTTTAGAGATTGCCATTTCGTTGTCGTTTAGAATAACAAGAAAATTCTTTTTGCTATGGCCGGCATTATTTAGCGCTTCATATGCCATTCCGCCGGTTAATGTGGCATCACCGATAACCGCGATAACTCTATCCTTTAAACCCTTTTTCTCAATTGCATTTAACATACCCCAGGCTGCTGATATAGCGGTATTAGCATGTCCAACAATAAAAGAATCATATTCGCTTTCATTTTGATTCGGGAATCCGCTTATTCCGTTATATGAACGCAATGTGTGGAATTTATCACGGCGGCCGGTCAGAATTTTATGCGCATATGCCTGGTGCCCGACGTCCCATACGATTTTATCATTCGGAGTGTTGAAGATATAATGTAAAGCAACGGCTATTTCAACTGCGCCAAGGCTTGAAGCAAGATGTCCTCCTCGTTTTGAGACAACATTTATAATTATATCCCGTATTTCCTGGCATACTTCAGGTAACTGATCTTGAGGTATTTTCTTTAAGTCTTCAGGAGAATTTATATCAACAATATATTTCATATCATGCCCTCGGTAAAAAATTAAAAAAGCATATCCTCAAAATTTTCAGTTTTGTTTTCTTTATCTTTTTTATCTTTTTCTTCGTTTGTATCAACAGAAGTGGCAGAAGAATCTTTACTGTTTATTTCACTGGTTTCTTTTTTTTGTTCTTCTTCAGATATAACTTTTTTTGATTTTAATGAAAGATCTTCAGACCCATTATCTGTTTTAACGGTGTCTTCGAATTCTCCAAACTCGATTAAACCGTCTTCTTTCTTAATCAAAATTTCAATTTTCTTTTCTGCTTTATCAAGCCGTGATTTACAGAATCGCGCCAGTTTTATGCCGTCTTCATATTTTTTTATCGAATCATCAAGAGGCAGAGATCCCGATTCCATAGACAAAACTATTTGTTCCAATTCTTTAAGTGCTTCTTCAAAAGATTTTTCTTTCATTCTACCTCCAGGATTCTAATATACTATATATTAGATTGGTTTTCAAATATATTATTTTTTTCATGAGTAACATTGTCAACTTTAGATACAATAATTCCATCATACAAACGTGTTTTAATTTCGTCGCCGGTTTTAACATCGTTTACGGATTTTATTATTATATTACTATCTTTTTGTGTTGTGATGGAAAACCCCCTGAGCAAAACCGATGAAGGGCTAAACGCATGAAGCTTTTCGGTTAGTACCAAAAGGTTATGCGTCAGAATCTGGAGTTTTTGTTTTGTAAGCTGGATTAAATCCGCTTCAAGTTCGTCTACCTGTTGCTGAAATTGACGGATTCTGTTTATAGGTTCAGTAAAAACCGGACTTTTGGATAACCTGAGTAATTTGTTCTGAAGATTTGAAACCATATGTGAAATATTAATTGTCAACACTTTTTCAAAATGTTTGATTCTGTCTTTAAGCTCTGTTTCGCTTGCCACAACAAGTTCTGCTGCCGCCGAAGGTGTCGGAACACGCAAATCAGCGACAAAATCGGATATCGTCCAATCGATTTCATGGCCTACAGCTGAAATCACTGGTATTTCAGAACGGAATATGCTTCTCGCCACAATTTCAGTATTAAATGACCAGAGATCTTCTATACTTCCCCCGCCCCTTGTTACAAGAATCACGTCAACACACTTCAATCGATTGAACTCATCGATTGCGCAAGAGATTTCACCGGGAGCTTCTTCTCCCTGGACCCTCACAGGATTAATTATAAGATGAATATTGGAAAACCTGCGATTTATGACGTTTAGAATATCCCTTATCGCGGCTCCAGTCGGTGATGTGACCACTCCAATGCAATCAGGAAGTAAAGGAACAGGTTTCTTTTTCGATTTATCAAACAAACCTTCTTCATATAACTTTCGTTTAAGCTGTTCAAAAGCGAGCTGAAGAGCTCCCATCCCCCGCGGTTCCATCAATTGAGCCATGATCTGATATTGTCCGCCACGTTCATATACGGTTACCTTCCCGAACACAAGAACTTTCATTCCGTCTTCAACAGCAAATGGCAACCGTGCGACACTCGAACGGTACATTATACCCTGTATCTGGCAATTCATATCTTTAAGAGTGAAATATATGTGTCCTGAAGACGGCTTTTTGAAATTAGAGATTTCGCCTTCGATCCATAAATATGGAAACCCCTTTTCAAGCATATTTTTTATTTCAGATGTTAATTCGGAAACAGTATAGATATGTTTCTCTTCATTTAAAGTAATATCGGATTCATCAAAAATCCTGTCTATCGAACTGTCCATATTTATTTAGTCACAATCTACCCTGTCTATTCGGGTTGCAATTCCTGTTTTTTCATCAATATCAATTAATACTCCCTGAACAGATATGTCTCCATCAGCAACAGTAAACCGTTGTGGAAGGCCGTTTACAAAATGTCTTACTACCGGTTCAATATCTCTTCCAAGAACTGAATTTTTCGCGCCAACCATACCTACATCACTTATATATGCCGTACCATTAGGCAATATTTTAAAATCCGCTGTGGGTACATGAGTATGTGTTCCAAGAACAGCCGATACTTTACCGTCAAGATACCAGCCCATAGCGATTTTTTCAGAAGTGGCTTCCGCGTGAAAATCGACAATAATTATTTTTGCCCGACTCTTAATTTTATCTATTTCTTTCATAACCGCCGTAAAAGGAGAATCTATCGGATTCATAAACACTCTACCCAATAAATTGATCACTCCAATAGATACTCCCCTATTTGTATTAATAACACAACTTCCATATCCGGGTGATGAATCAGGATAATTTGCAGGACGTATTATTCGATCCGTTTTATTTATTATAGAGAAAATTTCTTTATTTCTCCATACATGGTCTCCGGATGTCAAAACATCTATTCCCATTTCAAAAAGTTCTTCAGCGACTTTCGATGAGATTCCTGAACCACCGGCTGCGTTTTCAGCGTTGGCTATACAGATATCGAATTTCAAATCATACTTTAATTCAGGAATACATCGTTTTAAAGTATTACGAGCAGGTTGACCTACTATGTCTCCAATAAATAATATTCTCATCGATATTGTCTTTATCTTGCGTATTCAACAGATCGAGTTTCTCTAATAACCACTACTTTTATTTGACCGGGAAATTCAAGCTCATCCTGAATTTTATTTGCTATATTTCTCGCCAGTAAAAGCGACGCGTCATCGTCAAGTTCACTGGGTTCTACAATTACTCTTATTTCCCTGCCTGCCTGAATAGCATAAGCTTTATCGACTCCTTTAAAAGAACTTGCCGCACCTTCCAATTTATCAAGTCTTTTTATATATGCCTCAAGTGTTTCTGATCTTGCGCCAGGTCTTGCCGCAGACATAGCATCGGCAGCCGCTGACAATACCGCGTAAATAGATTGCGTTTCTATATCGCCATGATGCGCGGCAATAGCATTAATTATTACAGGTGATTCGTTGTATTTCTTTGCCATTTCCGCGCCGATTAACGCGTGAGGGCCTTCAACCTCGTGGGTAGTCGCTTTACCTATATCATGAAGCAAACCTATTCTTCTTGCCAGCTGGACATCAAGGCCGAGTTCGCTTGCCATAATACCCATTATTGTAGCTACTTCAATAGAATGTTTTAATACATTTTGTCCATAACTGGTTCTGTATTTTAATCTGCCGAGATAATATATTAGATCGGGATCAATACCGTGAATACCTACATCAAAAGCGGCCTGTTCACCTGCTTCGCGGATATTTTCATCAATTTCTTTTTTGACTTTTTCCACAATCTCTTCAATTCTTCCTGGATGTATTCTTCCGTCTTCAATTAATTTCTCAAGTGTTTTCTTGGCTATCTCTCTCCTTACAAGATCAAATCCGGAAAGGATAACAGCTTCAGGTGTATCGTCAATTATTATATCAATTCCAGTAGCCGCTTCAAGCGCCCGAATATTTCTTCCTTCACGACCGATAATTCTTCCTTTCATTTCATCACTGGGTAAAGCAACTGATGAAACTGTAGACTCGGACACATGATCCACAGCGCATCTTTGTATAGCAAGGCTTATGATTTTTTTTGCTTCTTTGTCCGCTTTAGATTTTGTTTCGGTTTCTATTTGCCTTAATTTTGAGGCGGCTTCATGGCGCACATCATCTTCGAGTTTTGTGAGAAGAATTCGTTTCGCTTCTTCTTTTGATAAACCTGATATTGATTGGAGTTTTTTTCTCTCTTCCTCAATCAGGTCTTCAAGTTCTTTTCTTTTATCATTTAGCGCTGTTTCTTTCTGTGATATAGCTTTTTCCCTCGAATTAACTTCCGTTTCTTTGCGTTCAATAAGATCTACCTTACGATCTAAATATTCTTCTTTCTGCAAGACCCTTTTCTCAAGTTGAAGCAATTCCTGACGCCTGTTTTTTGTTTCACGTTCAAATTCAGATTTTGAACGAATCATTTTATCTTTTAATTCTATTTCAAGCTCACGCTTTTTTGCTTTTGATTCTCTCTCAGCCTCTTCGAGAATTTTGATTGCTTGCTCTTCAGCACTCTTAATCTTTTTTTCCGCCATATATTTTCTAAAGAAAAACCCAGCTGATCCGGCTATAATAGCAACAAGAACTACAATTATGTTGAGATTCATTTTACAAAAAGCTCCTTTAACAATTCTGTTAATTTTTTAATGTTTAAAGTTTAATACTCGTGATTCTGTAATAAGATAATCCATAAATACATCATGTTCACATTTATCCAGTTCCTTAACTATCTGAAACTCGAATGCGACCCCAACTTTTAAAGATTTGTTATTATTGCGCAAAAATTTGTCATAATAACCTTTTCCCCTGCCCAACCTGCAACCATTTTCATCAAATGCACGTCCGGGAACTATAATTAAATCGATTTTATCCGGATCGAAAAAAACTTCTTTATGTGGTTCAAGAATACTGGCAAACCCTTCCACTAAATCTTTTTCAATATCCTGAACCTCAATCGGTTTTATTATGGATTTGTTTGTATCGCATTTTGGGACAACAATTTTTTTTCCGTTTTTCAGAGCGTGCTGAATTATCGGAATTACATTAACTTCATCAGCAAGAGGCATATATACCATAATAACACGAGAGTTGAAATAAAAATCCTGCTCAATAAAATTTTCTGAGATAACCCGGCTTTTTTCAGTTAAACCGACTGAATCGGCATAATTTTTGAAATAATTCCGAATATTTTTTCTCATTAATTCTTTTCTATCGACTGTTTCCATACCTCAAGCCTTTTTTGAATGATTTCTTCATAACCCTGGTCAGACGGATTATAAAAAATTTCTTTACCCGGCCGATATTCTTGTTTTACATAATGCCCTGGAAAATCATGGGGATATAAATATCCTTTGCCTGCGCTCAATTTCTGTGCACCCGAATAATGTGAATCACGTAAATGCAAAGGTATTTCTTCCGTTCTTTCATTGCGCACAACAGATATAGCTTTGTCGATTGCAGTAATAACGGCATTACTTTTTGGTGCTGTGGCAATATAAATTGCCGCTTGAGCAAGAGGAATTCGCGCTTCAGGCATCCCCACAAACTCGAGAGCCTGTAATGCTGATACAGCAACATTTATCGCGTGCGGATCAGCATTTCCCACATCTTCTGAAGCACAGATAATAATACGTCTCGCGATGAATCTTGGATCTTCTCCTGCTTCAAGCATTTTTGCCAGCCAATATACAGCCGCATCCGGATCAGAACCGCGCATACTTTTTATAAAAGCGGATATAGTGTCGTAATGAGCGTCTCCATCCCGATCATAATTTATGAACTTTTTCTGGACGGATTCCTGTAAATTATCGAATAAAAGAACTTTATATCCATTTTTATTTGTAAGTGCAGTATTAACCGCTATTTCAAGAGAATTTAATGCTTTACGGACGTCTCCATCACAGATTACCGCAAAATTCAATAAATCTTTGTCATCAACTATAACCTTTTCCGAGCCTAATCCTTTTATTTCATTTTTCAGAGCGTTTTTTAAAATTAATACGATTTCGTTGTCGGATAGAGGTTCAAGCTGAAATACATTACTTCTGGAGATTAACGGCGAAGTTAAAGCAAAACAAGGATTTAAAGTTGTGGCGCCAATAAATCCAATATTGTTGTCTTCGATCTCAGGTAATAGTATATCTTGTTGGGATTTATTGAATCTATGAATTTCGTCGACAAATAGAATAGTTCTTTGGTTGTTAAACTTATATTTCTTTTTCGCGAGATCGACTATTTGTCTTAATTCCGAAACATTTGAAGTTACCGCGTTAACTTTTTGAAAAAAACTTTTTGTTGATTTGGATATTATATGTGCGAGAGTAGTTTTACCTGTACCCGGCGGACCGAATAAAATTATAGAACCGATCCTATCGCTTTTTATAAGGCGAGTCAATAATTTGCCTTCACATAGAATATGTTGCTGACCAATGAATTCTTCTAAAGATTCAGGCCTCATCCTCGATGCGAGGGGCATTTGTTTAATATTATTACATATCTGTACATTTAAATTATCAAAAAGATCCATTTTTATATCCATAAAAAACCCTGCCTTTATGCCGACAGAACACATTCTTTTACTCGACGTTTGTATAGGTGGGTACCCATACGCTGATTTCTCATGTCCATGACAAGCAAGGCATATGATAGTACAGCCGATCCGAGTTCCCTAATTATTAAGGTGTTGGAGTAAAGAAATAATATTCTAATCGTACATGGCAGGGTTTTAAAACTTATATATCAAGAGCATTATCTATGGTTTGCAAAATACCATCAATTTGCTTTTGGTAATCGGATAATCTGTTTTTATATATTGACTTTTGCTCATAAAGCTCATTGGTTATATTTAAACAAGCCAAAATAGCCAATCTTCCAACAGGTACCATAGGAGCTAATTCCATAAGTTTTTTAAGATGTTGATTAAGATAATTTTCTATCTTAATCAAACGCTCCTGCGGTATATTACCCTCAATCGGATATTCCTTTTCCAATATCCTTACCGTAAACTTACTCTCTTTATTATCTGCTTTTAAAACCATAAATTTATCAACCAACACCATATTTATTATATTATATATATCGTATACTTTATTATATACGATCAATTCTTTAGATAATACAAAAGCAATTTTGTTGAAACAAATCCGTTTTTTAGTTTTATCTAAGTTCACAACCGAGTTTAGTGACTAAATTCTTTGCGAAACTATTATGTATTTCATCAACTTCAAAATCCGTTAATGTTTTTTCTTTAGATCGATATCTCATCCGCAAACTTAAACTTTTTTTCCCTTCAGGTATAGGTTTCCCCTCATATATTGAAACCAAAAAGTACTCTTCAAGCAATTCAGGCAATATTGATGACAGCGAGTCTTTTATGAATTGAAACGACGTATCGGATTTTATTACAATCGCAAGGTCTCTTTCCACAAAAGGAAATTTTGTAATAACGGAATAATGACCCTGGATCTTTAAATTATTTATAAGAGATTCAGCATTAACTTCAGCAATAAAGGTATTTTTATCAATTCCTTTTTCTTTTGCCAATAACGGATGCAATTGTCCAAATATACCGATAGGTTCATTATCTAATAAAATCGATGACGCTTTGCCTGGATGTAAATAACTAACTTCTGATTTCTCGAATCTGATATTGTCAATACCGATATTTGCAAAATAATCTTCAATAACTCCCTTGAAGTCAAAGAAATCCCAGCTTTTTTGTGTTTTTTCATCCCAGAATAATCTATTTTGTTTACCGCTGACAGCAACAGAAAGCATTAGATTTTCATTATATACATTGTCATGTTTCGGAATAAAAACATTACCAATCTCAAACAATCTTATATTTTCAATTTTTTGTTTCTCATTTAACTCTATTACATTAATAAGATTTGGAATTAAACTTGTATGTAAAGCATGTTGAGCTTCACTTATTGGATTTTTAACGCACAATGGGGATAAACCATTTTTAGCAAAATAAGAAGGCCATTGTTTATTTACATCTGTGTGTACAAGACTACATGTTATTGTTTCATAGAAACCTGCACCGGCAAATAGATTTCTTGTGCGGTTGGAAAAAATATATTTTCTATTTAATTCTATTTCAGAAAATTTACTTCCGGGAAAATCCGCAGGGATATTGTCATACCCATAAATTCTCGCAATTTCCTCAATTATGTCTTCTTCTATTGCCAGATCAACTCTGAAAGAAGGTAGTTCCAGCGTCAATTCGGATCCTTTTTGATCAATTATAATAATTTTTAATTTTTTAATTGTACTTTTTATTAAATCATCTTTAATTTCAAAACCAAGGATTGATTTTACATTTTCGAGATTACATTTAATAACTTTTTTTATAGAAGGTTTTGCATCAATTTCCATCATTTGCGAAATGGAATCAGCTCCTCCGATAAGAGCTATCATATATGCCGCCCGGCGTAAAGCATCTTTAAATCCAATTCGATCAGTACCTCTTTCAAACCTATATGACGCTTCAGTGGATAATCCGACGGACTTTGATGTTTTTCTTATAGAAACCGGATTAAAATACGCTCCCTCAAGCAAAATATTCTGTGTTGAATTGGTAACTTCAGATTCAGAACCTCCCATGATACCGGCAAGAGCGACAGGTTTTTCAGAATCAGCAATAACAAGCATAGTATCATCGAGAATTCTGTCTTTCCCATCCAAAGTTATTATATGTTCACCTTTGCTGGCCCGGCGGACAATTATTTCAGGACCGTTAAGTTTATCTAAATCAAAAGCATGCAATGGATGTCCCATTTTCATCAGTATATAATTTGTTATATCCACAATATTGTTAATTGAGCGCAATCCATTTTTCTTTAAACTGTTTGAGAGCCAAAAAGGAGATGGTCCGACTTTTACACCCCTGATAATAAATGCTGAATAATTTTCGCATAAATCAGGTTCTATAATTGAAATTGGGAAACTCTCTTTTTTTAGTAAACCCGCTTCATTGAAATCAATATGGGGAAGTTTAATTTCCGTACCGCAGATTATGGCTATTTCGCGAGCAATACCGATGTGATTTAGGCAATCAGGCCTATTCGGTGTTAATTCGATTTCAAGAACCCAATCCGATAGATCATTTATCGTTCGTATGGATTCATCTAATACCATAATACCGCTATGATCATCGCCTAATCCAAGTTCTTTTTCCGAACAAATCATTCCTTCGGATTCTATACCAAGAACAACGGTGTTTCTTATAGTTTTACCGCATGGAAGTTTAGCACCTTCGACAGCCAACGGAACTAATTGCCCAATATCAACATTTGGCGCACCGCATACAACACTATAAGTTTTATCTTCAGCTTCCACTTTACAAAGTTTTAAATGATCGGATTCAGGATGTGATTTTACATCAGTTACCTTACCTATTATCACTCCACTTATATCTTGTCCGTAATTTGTAATCGAAGCAACTTCCAATCCGATTTGCGTTAGCTTGGAAGCAAGCTCTTGCGGTGTATAATCAAAATCAACAAGTTTTTTTAACCATTGATAACTTACAATCATAAATTAACCTATATTAAAGTTGAGATAAAAATCTCAAATCGTTGTCAAAAAAAAGTCTTATATCGTTTATTCCGTATAAAAGTAAAGCCATTCTCTCAACGCCCATACCGAAAGCATACCCTTTTACCTTTACAGGATCGTATCCGACAGAACGTAAAACCTGCGGATGAATCATACCCGCTCCAAGAATTTCCAACCAGCCGGAATTCTTACATATTCTGCATCCATTCTGTTTACATAAAAAACAAGAAACATCGCATTCCAAACTTGGTTCCGTAAAAGGAAAATAACTCGGGCGAATTCGTATTTTTGAATCTTTGCCGAACATTGATTTTGCAAAATAATTTAAAACGCCTTTAAGTTCGGCGAATGTGACTTTAGAATCTACATAGAACCCTTCAACCTGATGAAAAAGACAATAACTTCTCGCGTTAATTGCTTCATTTCTGTAAACTCTTCCGGGAGCAATCACCCTAACAGGAGGTGTTCGCTTTTCCATTACTCTTATTTGAACAGGTGAAGTATGGGTACGCAACAACAATCCGTTTTCCAGAAAAAAAGTATCCTGCATGTCTCTGGCAGGATGATATACCGGTATATTAAGCGCATCAAAATTATAATATTCCGATTCGATTTCAGGCCCTTCGGCAACAGAGAATCCAAGAGATAAAAATATTTCTATTATTCTGTCTAATGTTTTTGTAAGCGGATGGATTTTACCAAAACCTGTACTTTTACCAGGTAGTGTAACATCGATAGATTCTTCCCGGATTTGATTATATAATATATTTTTTTCTATATTTTTAATACAAATAGAAATCTTTTCTTCAGCTTCTGCTCTGATATTATTTATCAGAGCTCCGGCTGCGGGACGTTCGCTCTCAGGTAACTCTTTCAAATATCTATAAAGACTTGTGATTTCGCCTTTTTTACCAAGAAAATTTATTCGTACCTGTTCTATATCCTCAAGATTTACACATAAGGATACGGATTCATTCAATTTATACCTGATCGTATTAAGTTTATTTTGCATCTGAAAAACTGTGGCTTATTTCTTTGCCATTTCGGCTAACTCTGTAAAAACTTTTGCATCATAAACAGCTAGATCAGCGAGAACTTTTCTATTTAAAATTATATTGTTCTTTTTCAATCCATCAATCAAACTGCTGTAAGATATACCGTTGATCTTTGCTGCGGCAGATATTCTGACAATCCATAAGGATCGAAAATCTCTTTTCTTTTCTTTTCTACCACGAAAAGCAAACGCCATCGCCCTATTGGTTGCTTCCGTTGCTAAACGGATTCTGCTTTTTCTAGCGCCATAATAACCTTTGGCATTTTCAAGTATTTTTTTTCTCCGGCGTCTTGACGCCGGATTATTTGTCGCTCGTGTCATTTATTTTCTACCTCCATATTTTGCATAGAGAAATAATTTAAAGTGATTTATTAGAAAGCGTAAGGAAGCATTGCCTTAACTTTATTAAGTTCGGTTTTCTCAAGAACTGCGGCATTCCTTAAATGACGTTTACGTTTTGATGTCTTTTTCGTTAGAATATGATTCGAAAATGCTGAATTCTTAAGTACTTTCCCATTAGCTGAAACTCTAAACCTTTTTGCTGCGGCTTTATTCGTCTTTAGTTTTGGCATCCTATTTTCAACTCCTTAATTATTATAAATTTTCCTTTTCGCAATAAAAAGAAATAGTATATCAGAAAACCATTTTTTTTCAACTATAAATTAAAAAATAATTTTAATATGAAAATATGGTCTGACGGAAAATTTATTTCGATTTTACAGGGCCAATTACAGTAACTACCATGCGGCCAAGTTCTTTGGGACGCATCTCGACAGCTCCATAATCTTTCAATTCCTCAATAAATTTCTCAAGTGTACTTATACCGATATCTTTATGAGCTAATTCCCTGCCCTGAAAAACAAGGGTAATTTTTAATTTATAACCTTTTTCTAAAAAAGTCTGGCCGTGCTTTAATTTTGTTTCGTAATCATGTTGTTCAATAGCAGGCCTGATTTTTATTTCCTTAACCTTAAAAGTCTGTTGTTTCTTTTTTGCTTCTTTAACTTTTTTAGTTTGCTCATACCTGTATTTACCATAATCCATTATGCGGCAAACAGGCGGTTCCGAGTTGGGAGCTACCTCAACAAGATCCAAACCCTGTTTCTGCGCTAATTCAAGTGCCTCCTTTATGGAAACAATACCTATTTGCCTACCTTCTCCATCAATTGTTCTGACTTTTGGAGAACGGATATCTTCATTTACTCTTACTGTATGCTCAGCGATATGTCCTCACCATCCTTTCAAATTTGTTTTTTTTCTGAAATCTCATTTTTGATTTTAATTAAAAATTCTTCTATTGTCATTGTTTGAAGATCTTTACTGCGTCTATGGCGCACACTGACTTTACCATCTTCAACTTCCTTTTTGCCTATTACAAGCATATATGGTATCTGATCAACCTGAGCGCGCCTTATTTTCTGTCCCAGCTTTTCATCAGAAAAATCTTTATCGCATCTGATGTCATTCTCTCTTAAGATATCGTAAACTTTCTGCGGATAATTAACATCAATATCCCCTAAACTTATTACTTTAACCTGAAATGGCGATAACCATACAGGAAATGCTCCGGCGTAATGTTCAGTCAATATCCCCATAAACCTTTCCATACTGCCAAGTACGGCTCTATGGACCATAACGGCATGGTGTTCTTTGCCGTCGCTGGCGATATATGTCATATTAAATCGCATAGGGTTATTGAAATCAACCTGGATCGTCGGGCCTTGCCATTGCCTTCCAATAGCGTCAACAAGTTTTATATCGATTTTAGGCCCGTAAAAAACACCTTCGCCCGGATCGACTTCATATGGAATATTTAAATTTTCCAAAGCGGATTTCAAAGCGTTGGTCGCTATTTCCCAGTTTTCTATTGTACCGGCATATTTTTCAGGACGGGTACTTAAATAAACAAGATAACTAAACCCGAATGTTTCCATCATAAAAAGCGTTAGATTTATTACACCTTTTATTTCGTCCTCAAGTTGTTCGGGTGTACAAAATATATGAGCGTCATCCTGTGTAAATCCTCGTACTCGCATCATTCCATGCAGTACTCCGCTTCTCTCGTACCTGTAAACGGTTCCGAGTTCAGCATATCGTATTGGAAGTTCCCTGTAACTTCGCAATTTTGATTTATAAATCAAAATATGGCCAGGGCAATTCATTGGTTTTACAATGTATTCATCTTCATCTATTTTCATGGGAGAATACATATTTTCCCTGTAAAACTCCCAGTGACCGCTTGTTTTCCATAAATCCACTTTTGAAATATGCGGTATATAAACAAGATCGTAACCACGCCTGGTATGTTCTTTTCTCCAGAAATCCTCGATGACGCTCCGTACACACGCACCTTTCGGATGCCACAATATAAGTCCCGCGCCAGCCTGATCGTGTGTTGAAAATAGATCGAGTTCCGTCCCCAATTTGCGGTGGTCTCTCTTTTTCGCCTCTTCAAGAAGGTTTAAGTAATCATCAAGCTCTTTGCGGGAATTGAATGCTGTCCCATATATTCTTTGAAGCATTTTGTTTTTCTCATCACCTCTCCAATATGCTCCTGCTACGCTAAGTAATTTAAATGCTTTTAATTGACCTGTCGATTCAATATGCGGGCCTCTGCACAAATCCTCAAAATTATCGTGACGATAGATAGATACCGATTCATCTTCTATTTCCTGAAGAATCTCAACTTTATAATTCTGATCTTTATTTTTAAAAAATTCTATCGCTTCGTTTTTTGATACTGTTATTTTCTCAAACTTATAATCCTTATCAATGATTTCCTGCATTTTTTTCTCTATTTCAACAAGGTCTTCCGGGGTAAAATTATGGTCAAGATCGAAATCATAATAAAACCCTTCTTTTGTTGATGGCCCTATAGCTACCTTTGTTCCGGGAAAAAGTTCAAGTACAGCCTGAGCCATTATATGTGAAGCGCTATGTCTAAGAATATCAAGATCCATTTATGCCTCCTTAAAAAAAAATCCCAATAGCTATTTAAAAAAATGAAAAAAGCGGCGTTTTCATTTAACTATTGGGCATTAAGACAGATATTTTAATTTTTTTTATCCTTATAATAAATTTAATATGGTGGGCGATACTGGAATTGAACCAGTGACCCCTTGCGTGTCGAGCAAGTACTCTAACCAGCTGAGCTAATCGCCCACTAAATCACATATAACACAAAATTTTCTTATATATAAATCCATATTGTTTTTTATGTCAAGCAAATATTTATTCTGTTCGATCGAAATTTTAAATTTATATTACTGAAAAAATTAAAACTTCCTAAATTTGGTGATAAATCTTATACTTTTGTTCAATTCGTATAGCCGGATTTATAAAAATGTTTATCATCACACTAAAGGGATTAGGCAATGAATAATGATATCAATACAATTAATGAAATTAAAAAATTAAAAAACTCATATAATCGCGAAATGGTTATATTGGGTCATTATTATCAGAGAAAGGAAATAATCGAGGTTTCCGATTATTGCGGAGACTCTTTTGAACTATCAAAAATCGCGTCTAATTTACCGGACGCGAAATATATTATTTTTTGCGGAGTCCATTTTATGGCAGAGAGCGCTTCAATCCTATCAAAGGCAAACCAGATTGTGCAAATTCCAGCTATGGACGCAGGGTGTCCGATGGCAGATATGGCTGATTATTCCGATGTTAAAATTGCCTGGGAAATATTGAGGAAAAATATGCCTGATTCATGTATAATTCCTGTAACATATATGAATTCAACCGCTGAGATAAAAGCATTTTGCGGAAAAAATGGCGGTGCTGTATGCACATCATCGAATGCGGAAAAAATATTGCGATGGGCGTTTGATCATGGTGATAAGGTAATGTTTTTACCGGATGAGCATCTTGGTCGAAACACAGCAAAAAAATTAGGCCTTACCGGTAATGATATATTTTTATTGGATAATGATATAAATCAAGTTATCAATAGAGTTGATCAGCTTAGAAATTCCAAATTAATATTATGGAACGGTTACTGCCATGTACATACTTTTTTTACTGTTGAACACATAAATAACATACGAAAAAAATATCCGGAGGCAACCATAATCGTTCATCCAGAATGCAGGCAGGAAGTAGTTGATATTGTCGATTATAACGGCTCAACATCATTCATATATAAATTCGCTCAGAACGCTCCGGTGGGCTCAACAATAGCTATAGCTACCGAAGTTAATATGATTGATCGATTATCGAGAGAATTTCCGGATAAGAATATTATAGACGTAGCAAGATCGATGTGCCCAAATATGTATAAAATTAACCTGAATAACCTTAAAAAAACCATTGATAATATTGGAATGTATAATATAGTTGCAATTACGGGAGATATAAAGGAATACGCTGGAATCGCGTTAAGAAAAATGATAGAAATTACATCATCTTAATGGTGAAGCCACCTGCTCACGACTATATCGAGTTTAATTCTAATCAAAAACACACTGATAAAATACAATATCGGGTTTTCATACCTTAACTGGACTAATTTGGCGAAGCTTATATCAACTTTCATGATCTCCCCCTTTTCTCTGTGGGGTATAATAAAGCAACAATTATACCATCCAACTATTATATAATCGGGAAAAGAGCGGATCGGATTTAGAGTAATTATTAGAAAAAAAGCAATCAAAAAATTTTTTTTAAGGAGTATAAAATGAAAAAAAGGCTTTTCCTTATTGACGGTTCGGCACTTGCCTACCGCTCGTATTTCGCTTTTATAAGGAATCCTCTAATAAATTCAAAAGGAGAAAATAACAGCGCTGTTTTCGGTTTTGCAAATACATTAAGGACAGTTATAAACCAGCAGAATCCCGATTATTTAATGGTGGCTTTTGATACCGGCGCGCCGACATTCCGGCATCAAAAATTTCCCGCTTATAAAGCGACAAGGCAAAAAATGCCTGATGAAATGAGAAACCAATTGCCGTCTATAAAAAGACTTATTCAGGCATTCAATATTAAATCGATTGAAAAAGATGGTATTGAGGCAGATGATATTATTGGCTCCATAGCTACAAAAGCATCAAAAGAAGATTTTGAAGTTTATATTGTAACCGGCGATAAAGATTTTATGCAGATAATAGATGATAAAATAAAAATATACGATATGAAATCGACTTCAGGTGAGATGGAAGTTTATGATCGCGAAGGTGTTAAGAACAAGTTTGGCGTTTATCCTGAGCAAATAATTGATATGCTCGGTCTTATGGGTGATTCTTCGGATAATATCCCGGGTGTAGCACAGGTAGGGCCGAAAACAGCTTTGAAATTGTTGCAGGATTTCAAATCAATAGAAGATATATACAATAGAATAGATGAGGTAAAACCCGACAAACTGAAAGAAAAACTACTGCAAAACAAAGAGAACGCTTTTCTTTCAAAAGATCTGGCTACAATAGATATAAATTCGTTTCGGGAAATTGATATTGAGGAACTAAAATATGACGGTCCGGATAAGCAACAGCTTGGATTGTTTTATCAGGAATTTGAGTTTTTTAAATTTTTAAAAGATCTTGATTTAACTCAACCTGCCGGTGAAGTAAATTATAAATGTGTAAAAACTTTTGATGAGTTCGAATCTTTTTATGAACTGTTGAAAAAACAAACATGTTTTGTCTTTGATACCGAAACCGACAGTCTTTCTCCTATCGGCGCTAAACTTGTAGGCATATCGTTTTCGTTTAATGAACGAGATGCTTATTATATCCCTTCTATAATAGAATCACCCACAGAATCAATTGATTTTCAAGACGATTTATTCGCGATAAAAAAAAGTTCTTCTTTTGAGGAAGTACTTCAAAAATTGAAACCAATTTTTGAAAATCCAAAAATAAAAAAAGTTGGTCACAATATCAAATATGACATTATGGTTCTCGATAATTACGGTATTAATTTGCAGGGTGTATACAGCGATACAATGATCGCGTCATATCTGTTGCGCCCTACCGCTCGCCAACATAACCTCGATATTGTAAGCATGTTTTATCTGAATTTCAAAAAAATACCCACATCAGATCTTATCGGGAAAGGCAAAGATCAAATAAATATGGAGGATGTAGCGGTTGATAAGGTATGTGAGTATTCATGTGAGGACGCTGATATTACTTACAGATTAAATAATCTTCTGTTACCACAGCTTGAATCAGCTGATTTATCAAACCTTTTCCATAATCTTGAGATGCCTCTTGTCGAAGTTTTAAAAGAAATGGAATCAACGGGAGTAAAAATCGATACCGATCATCTGAATAATATGTCTGGAATTCTGGACACAAAACTCAAAGAGCTCGAAAAAGAAATATATCTTATGGCCGGAGAAGAATTCAATATTAATTCACCTCAACAGCTTGGAATAATTTTGTTTGAAAAACTTAAAATACATAAGGAAATTGGAATCACCAATCTAAAAAAGACAAAAATCGGGTACCGAACAGATAGTCAGGTTCTTGAATCATTGGAAGGGCATCCATTCCCAAAGAAAATTTTAGAATACCGTCAGTTTATGAAACTTAAATCAACCTATATAGATTCGCTTCCCAAACTTATAAATAAAAAAACCGGAAGATTGCATACATCGTTTAATCAAACTGTTACCGCAACAGGAAGGTTATCGAGCAGTGACCCGAATTTACAGAATATACCTGTGAGAACAGAAATTGGAAAACAAATCAGAAAAGCGTTTATCGCGCCTTCAAAAGCATATAAACTATTATCTGCGGATTATTCGCAAATCGAACTTAGGATTCTTGCGCATTTATCTAATGATCAAACACTTATTGAATCATTTAGATCCGGGCTTGATATACATGCAAAAACTGCTTCCCTGATTTTTAATGTACCGCTCAATGAGATTACTTCACAGTATCGATCACGGGCTAAAGCAATAAATTTTGGAATTATCTATGGTATGGGACAAACGAAACTCGCCAATGAAACAGGCATAACTCAGAAAGAAGCAAGAGAGTTTATTGATTCGTATTTTAAAAAATATCCCGGAATAAAATTATACATTGATGAAACACTTGATAAAGCAAGACGACAAGGATACGTAACTACTATATTAAACCGGAAAAGAGACATTCCGGAAATCCATAGTGAAAACGCAGGAGTAAAAGTTAATGCCGAACATATAGCGGTAAATACACCTATTCAGGGATCATCCGCTGATATGATAAAACTCGCTATGATAAATATCCATAGAAAGTTGAAAGAAAATAAATTCAAGACGAAAATGATACTTCAAATTCACGATGAACTTCTATTTGAAGTCCCCGTTGATGAAATCGACTCAGTAACTCCCATTATAAAAAGTGAGATGGAAACCGCAATTAAACTCAATGTTCCCGTTATAGTAGATATTGAATATGGTAATAATTGGATGGAAATGTATATTTAAATAAAATATTATTTACTTTTTTAAATATTTAATCTATAATATTTACCTTTTCAAAAATGAATATGTTGTTCTTAACTTAACAATATTGGAGTGTAAAATGGATTCTGAAAACATTAAAGAAAAAAAAGAACCTTTAAAAAGTCCCTCTGTGTCAAAAAATAAAAATGATGACAGAGTTCAAGAGTTGATGAAAAAATATAAGAATTTTAATTTGAGCAAGGTTGAAGCGATAGCTCTTTCTCAAACACCATATGAGCTGATTTATCCTCCTACTGAAAAAATACCTGTAATTATAGTTGATAACTTTCCGAAATTGGGAAAACTGAATTCCCTTAGATTTATTGAGTGGGTTCAGAACAATCAAGGCGGAGTTATTTCTTTGCCTACAGGAAAAACACCAGAACATTTTATTAAATGGGTTCAGTATTATCTCCAGAACTGGACAAAAAAAGATGTTGCCCAGGATCTTGAGCAAAGCGGTATTGATTTATCCATAAAACCGGATATGAAAAGCCTTTATTTTGTTCAAATAGACGAGTTTTATCCGATGAGCCCTCTTCAGCATAATAGTTTTTATTATTATGTGAACAAATATTATTTAAAAGGTTTCGGATTAGATCCGGCAAAAGCGATGCTACTGGATTGTTCCGAGATAGGATCATTGCCGGAACAAAATGTTCTTGAACTATTTAAAAATAAAAATGTCGATTTATCATTAAGATATAGAAAACCGAAAAATTATCTGGAAAAACTCCAGCAAACGGCGATTTCGTTAGCGGATCAATACTGTTCAGAATACGAAGAAAAAATCAGGTCTCTCGGTGGTATAGGGTTTTTCCTCGGTGGTATAGGGCCTGACGGACATATCGGATTTAACGTGAGAGGATCGGATCATTTCAGCACAACAAGATTGACTCCGACTAATTACGAAACTGAAGCGGCCGCGGCGTCAGATCTTGGCGGAATAGAGATTTCGAGAGGAAGATTGGTTATAACAATCGGTTTGAATACCATTACATTTAACCCAAATGCTACCGCGATTATTATTGCCGCGGGAGAAGCAAAAAGCGGAATCGTTGCTGAATCGATTCAAACAGCGGCAAGCAATATATATCCAGCTTCAGTTTTACAACATTTACCGAGAGCAAGGTTTTATTTAACTCGTGGTGCCGCGGCTTGTCTTGACGAACGCGCTCTTGTTGATCTTGAAAATATGAAAGAGCTTTCTGATGAAAGAGCATATCGCGCGGTAATGAATGTTTCTTTCAATACAAATAAAACCATAGATTCACTTTCTGAAAAAGATTTTCATGGTGACAGGTTTGGTCAAATTTTTCTTAAAAAAATAACTCAACCATGGCATGAATATAAAGAAAAAACAATCAACCATATAAGAACCAGTATAACTGAAGGTTTGAAAGGTCTTGAAAATAAAACATTTTTACATACCGCTCCACATCATGATGATATAGAACTCGGATACCTTTCATATATTCAGGACCAGATATTAACACCGACGAATAAACATTATTTCGCTTATCTGACATCCGGATTTAATGCTGTTACCAATTTATATGTCTGTAAACTTCTTCAGACAATGTTAACATATCTTGAAGAAGGAAAATTCAATCATCTTCTTGAAACAGATTACTTTGAGGCTAACAATAACATAGCGAAAAACACCGAAACAATTATGTATCTTGATGGCGTAGCGAGAAAACGGATCATCACAATGGAAGATGCTCAATCCAGAAGAATGCTCAGAAACGCGATGATTGTCCTTGAAGATGATAATATCGAAAATATAAAAGAAAGAACCCAGGAACTTATCAATTATTTCGAAACACAATATCCCGGTAAAAAAGATCTTCCATATATCCAGAAATTCAAAGGAATGATACGTGAGTGGGAAGCTGATGTTCACTGGGCATATTTCGGATTCAATAATTGTTCAGTAAAACATCTGAGGTTAGGTTTCTATAAAGGCGATATTTTCACTGAGGAACCCACTATCGAAAGAGATGTTAAACCATTGCTTAAATTATTTCATGAGATTAAACCAGATGTGGTTACTCTTGCTCTTGATCCGGAAGGAAGCGGACCGGATACACATTACAAGTGTTTGCAGGCAATATCGCATGCTCTCCAAATATACGAAACAGAAACCGGCAGAAAAGATATAAAGGTGATTGGATATAGAAACATCTGGTTTAAATTCCATCCATGTGAAGGTAATTTATTTGTACCGGTATCGATATCGAGATTGGTTGCTCTTGAAGATGCGTTCTTGAATTCATTTGTTTCTCAGAAAGACGCATCTTTCCCATCTTATGCTTTTGACGGCCCATTCTCAGGATTGGCAAGAAAAATTCAATCTACCGAACATATAATGATAAAAGATCTTCTTGGAGATAATTTCTTTCACCAGAATGAAGATCCACGTTTAAGAGCTTCTCATGGGATGATATTTATGAAAATGTTGTCTACTAAAGAGCTATACGAAATATCAAGAGAACTCAAGAAAACCACAGAAGAATTATAAGAATAATTATAAAAAAAAAGGCGCCAATATTCGTTGGCGCCTTTTTTTTCTAAATATTTAACTTCGAAATAATATTTTTTATCTGTTCCGCTGACTCTTTAAATGCTGCAAACTCATCGTTATTTAATGTTAATGGTATAATGCGCGCTCTACCCTTTCTGCTAACGATAGTCGGTACACTAAGGCATACATCATCTATACCTAAGTAACCATCCAAATAAGAAGATATGGTTAAAATGCTGGATTCATTTCTTAGAATAGCTTCAACGATTCGCAATACTCCTAACGAAACCGCGTAATAAGTAGCACCTTTTCGATTTATTATCTCATATGCGGCGTTCTTTACATCCTGAAAAATCATCTTTTTTGTTTCTTTACCGCATTTATGATCACATAATTCGCAAAAACTCTCTATATTGTTCCCTCCTATTGTTAACCTGCTCCATACAGCAACTTCCGTATCACCATGTTCGCCGATAATATAACCATGAATATTTCGCGGATCGATACCACAATGACTGCTGATCGAATATTTAAATCTCGCCGTATCTAACACTGTACCTGACCCAATTACTTGATTTTGAGATAACCCGGAGACTTTAAGCGAAACGTAGGTCAATATATCCACAGGGTTTGTTACCACAAGCAATACGGCGTTTTTTTCAACGGAAATAATGTTTCCAATTATTTCTTTAAATATCTCAGTATTTTTGTATACGAGATCTAATCTTGTTTCACCCGGTTTTTGGTTGGCTCCTGCGGTAATTATAATAATATCGGCATCTTTGCAATCATTATAGTCGCCTGCATAGATTGTTGCGGGATCTGTAAATGCCATCCCATGATTTAAATCCATTACTTCGCCTTCAGTTTTTTCTTTATTGATATCAATCAATACAATCTCGGTGGCCCTGCCGGAGATCATAAGAGTATAAGCTGTTGTCGCCCCTACATTCCCTGATCCAACTATCACAACTTTATTTCGCATTATACTTTTAATTGCCATTATTACCTCCTGTTTCATGAGTTGTAACAATTATTAATTAGATTAGATTAACCGGTAAATGGTTAAACAAACTTTAAAAATATTTTTACATTTATATTTGCAAATATTTAAATATTTCTTACTATATTTATAAATAGTATATAATCGAAGGAGGCAATAATTTGAAAATATCATTTTATTTTGTTTATATTATTTTTATATCAATTTTATTTTGTAACAACTTAATCGGAGAGGAATTGCAAATGTCTCAGGAAAAATATACACCAAACGAAGAAGTTTTTTTGCTTAATCTCGCAAGAGCAACGCTATATTATTATATAACAAGCAGGAGTACACCGCAGATAGACCAATCTACAATTCCCAATAAACTTAAAGAAAAAAGAGGGTGTTTTGTTACATTAAATAAGAGAGGCACAGGGCTTAGAGGTTGTATCGGTTATCTAATACCGGTAGAAAGCATATACGAAGGAGTAATAAACAGGGCTGTTGCCGCGGCAGTATCCGATCCGCGCTTCCCTGCGGTAACTTACGGTGAATTAAAAGATATTAATGTCGAAATAAGTATTCTGACATTGCCGAAAAAACTTGAAGTTTCATCAGCAGATGATTTATTAAAAAAATTACATCCACTAAAAGATGGTGTTATCATCGAAACTCCTTATGGATCATCAACATTTTTGCCTCAAGTATGGGAACAACTTCCAAATAAAGAAGATTTCTTAAATCATCTCTGCTTAAAACACGGAGCTCCGGCAGGAACATGGAAGAAAACTTCGGAAATAACAATTTCAACTTATGAGGCTATAGTATTTAAAGATGAAACATATGGCAAAATTGTTGCCGCTAAAAAAGGCGCAGTTGTGGGATCAGGTGGCGCAACAATTATTGGAGAAGTATCGCTTAAAGATATCATATCCGAACCGACTAAAGTAAAAGAAGGTACAAAACTCGCTCCGTTGACTGTTCTTTCTCCTGATTCCGATATAATACAGAACAAATAAACTATTTCAAAAAATAATTTCGTAATAAATCCGAATTTATTTTCAATAAATATAATTTCATCTTATATTTATATGATTTTTTAAAAAATTGTTTTTTTATATTATAATATTTTTCATTTGTTTTTGCGTATTCGCGAGTGAATAAAATTTCGGATTGTGACAAAAGTTTCATAATAAAATCGGTTGAAAAATAAGCGTAATTTGTACTATCCCTTTCAGTAAGCAGTAAAAAGATTCTTTGTGTGTATGATTTGTTTGGGTTTTCCAATAAATATTTTCTTAGTGTTCTCTCATCTCCAAAATAAATAGCATTTTTCAAGAATATATTTGCGTAATAATCGGTTACTTCCGATTCATCTGAGATCACAATATCGCCGGGCTCAAATAATTCATTCACGCGATTGAATGCGTTTCCCCAATTTATCGCATAAAGAGGATTTATATAATTAGTTTGATTATAAAAATTTCCAACAACAAAAGAGTAAAGGATAACTATAACAATAGAAATAATATATTTTTGTTTATCCATAAAACTGATACCGTTGGCAATAACTAAAATAAAAGGTATAAAACAGAACATTAATCTTGCCGGCATATAGACAAAGCTCTGTTTGCTCACAAGAAAATTAGCCATCAAAATTCCTGTTAAAAAAGAAACGAAAACAGCGGTTATCGTTATTAATATATTGTCTTTAACATTATGAGGATATTTTTTCAGATTATAAAAAAATACAATTGTGGAAATAATAAAAATTATGCTCAGCGGAACAATTATAAAATAATTCCAGGGGTAAATACATTCCCCAAATGAAAAATCATATATTGTAAAAAGAGTTCTTAATAAAATTCCTTTTATATCCCCTGACAAAGGGTCCGCGCTTGGTAATTTAGATAATTCCGTTAAATGGTAAAACAGTTTTTGAGCCCATGGTATAAACGCTATGATAGTTATTGTAAAAACAACCAGAAGTTTCAGCATTTTGTCTCTATATTTTCGATAAAACAAGCATAATGTAATAAATTCACCGAGAAAAATTGTAGATGCCGGGTAATCACAGTAAATCATAATCACATGAATTAAAGCAAGAAGATATACCCATTTCTTATTATTGGAATTTAGAAATTTTAGAAAAATTATTAAAAGTACAACAGTGAGAAATGATGCTAAAGAGTAATACCTTATCATACGTGTATACATAATATAGAAAGGAGAACAAAAAATTAAAACAGCGGCTATCCATGGATGTTTATTAAACATAAGTTTATAAAGATAGCATCCTGCAATACCAGCCAAAAATCCGAAAAATATCGATAAATAAACGCCGGATTCTATACTTATTCCAAAAATTGCGCCCCAATATTTCAAAATCAAATAATATAATGGAGGGTGTGGATCCTGCGCTGCGACAGAAGCTATTAAATCAGCAAATGATTTATTAGCCATACGGAGGCTAAATGCCTCATCGATCCATAAATTATGATCGCCAATTCTATAACAAAACAGAAATAAACCTGCAAGGATTGCTACAATCAATAAAATATTATTTAATGAAAAGATATTTTTCTCATTCATAGACCAACTTTCTTATATTAATACATTGACTAATTATCACGAATGAAAATACATTAACCGGTAATCTAATGCAAGCTATTTGTAAAATCAGTAGATATATTAATTAAGCTCAATAATTACTCTATAATAATATCTTTTTTTAAAATACTCTATTGACGTTAAGATGCTTATCTGGTAATATTCTTCGTTTATTAAATTGGGTATAAATTTTTGATGGGATACAGTAATTTTATGAGTACCGATTATAAAAAAACATTAAATCTACCTTTTACCGATTTCCCGATGAAGGCGGATCTTGCTCAAAAAGAACCTATAATTTTAAATAATTGGGATAAACAAGGAATTAATGTATCTGTCTTTGAGAATCGTAAAAATCAAGAACAATACATACTTCATGACGGACCTCCTTATGCAAACGGGCATATTCATATCGGTCATGCTTTAAACAAAATATTAAAAGATATTGTTGTTAAGTACAAAACAATGTGTGGGTATAGTTCGCCATATGTTCCGGGTTGGGATTGTCATGGGTTGCCGGTGGAGCATCAACTTTTTAAAGAATTGGGTATTACTAAACATCAGATAGATCAATTAACGTTTCGCAAAAAAGCACGAAAATACGCTGAAAAATTTGTGAAAATTCAATGTGATGAATTTAAACGTCTTGGAATCTTTGGTAATTGGGATGATCCTTATTTAACTATTGCACATTCTTATGAAGCGAAAATCGCGAAAATATTTGGTGAATTATATTTAAATGGATATATTTATAAAGGATTGAAACCTATTCACTGGTGTGCTACTTGTGAAACAGCTTTGGCTGAAGCTGAAGTTGAGTATGATAATCATAAAAGCCCTTCGGTATACGTAAAATTCAATATAAAAAATGATCCTTCACGTATCACATATGGTTTTGATAATACAGCAATGGTAATATGGACAACTACACCATGGACTCTTCCGGCAAACCTTGCAATAGCCGTGAAAGAAGAGTTTGAGTATTCTTTATTAAATACTGAAAAAGGATGCTTTATAATCGCTAAAGAATTAATAGACAATTTTATTCAGAAACTTGATATAAAAAACGCTAAAGAAGAAAAAATATTGAAAGGCACGGATCTTGTCGGAATTGTAGCTGTTCATCCTTTTATAGATCGGGAATCTCCTGTTATTCTTAGCGATCATGTGACACTTGAACAAGGAACAGGTTGTGTTCATATTGCTCCCGGTCATGGGCAGGAAGATTATGAAGTCGGATTAAAATATGGATTGGATATTTATTCACCTGTTAATAATCAAGGTAAATTTTTCGATGATCTCCCTATTTTTGGCGGAAAAAATGTATTCTCCGCCAACTCTGAGATTATAAAATATCTGGATGATATTAAAGCGCTTCTCTATTCTGAAGAAATAGAGCATTCATATCCTCATTGCTGGAGATGTAAAGAACCTATTATATTTCGCTCAACTGAACAATGGTTTATAAACGTAGATAAACATAATATGCGGCAAAACGCGATTGATAATATTAATAAAGTGAACTGGATTCCGGAAGTAGGTAAAAATAGAATAACCAGCATGGTTGAAAACAGGCCAGATTGGTGTTTGTCAAGACAACGCTATTGGGGTGTTCCAATCCCTGTTTTATATTGTAAAAATTGCAGAACTGATTTATTAACGGAAGAAACAATACAAAAAATTGAGTCGGCGTTTTTAAAAGAGAGCGCTGATGCCTGGTTTGCCTATACACCCGAAGAACTTGTTGGAAAACAAAAATGCCCTAAATGCGGATGTATTGAATTCGATAAAGAAACAGATATTATAGATGTTTGGTTTGATTCCGGTGTAAGCCATCAGGCTGTTTTAGCATTGCGGGATGAACTCAGATACCCTGCGGATTTATATCTTGAGGGAAGTGATCAGCATCGTGGGTGGTTTCAATCTTCATTATTGACTGCTATCGGTTACTGTGGAAACAGTCCTTTTAAAACTGTGTTGACTCACGGTTTCGTTGTTGATGGTGAAGGCAAAAAAATGTCGAAATCACTTGGGAATGTAATATCTCCTCAAGAAGTCATAAAAGAATATGGTGCTGATATGTTGAGGTTATGGGTATCTTCAGTCGATTACACAGGTGACATAAGGATTTCAAAACCTATCCTGACTCAATTATCGGATGCATATCGCAGGATAAGAAATACATTCAAGTATCTCCTTGGAAATTTATTTGATTTTAACCCTGAAACTAATTCTGTTGCAATTGAACAACTTGATGAGATCGATAAATGGGCTTTAAGCAGATTGACAAATTTAGGTTTAAAAGTAACCGGATATTATGATAATTTTGAATTTTATAAAATATTTCATTCCATTTATCAATTTTGTACTTTGGATATGAGCTCTTTTTATCTTGATGTTTTGAAAGACAGAATGTATATTTTAAATTCAAACGATCCAGTAAGAAGATCATCACAAACAGTTATTTATAAAATCACTGAATCGTTAGTTTCTATGCTTGCGCCGATACTGGTTTTTACAACAGATGAAGTCTGGTCTTATTTTGCAAAACTTTCGGGTGGAAAAAGTGATCAAAATATTCATTTAACCGATTGGTCGGAATTTGATAAAAATTTTATTGATCCACAATTGGAAGAAAAGTGGATGGAAATTTTTAAATTAAGAACTGAAACTCAGAAAGTTCTTGAAAATCTAAGGAAGAATAAAGTAATAGGTACTTCTCTTGAAGCAAAAGTTATATTGTATTCTGATTCAAATGAATATAAGTTATTTTTAAAAGATAACCTGGATATTTTAAAAATGTCGTTTATTGTTTCTCAGGTTGAAATAACTGATTCAATAGATTCTAATTTTACGGAGACCGAAAGTATTCCCGGATTAAAAATATTCGCTGGAAAATCAGATGGCGAAAAATGTGTTAGATGTTGGAATTATGTAACGGATATAAACATTGACGATAATTACCCGGGATTGTGTAAACGTTGTATAGAAGCAATAACTTATTTATAAATTATCATGCCGGAGGAAAATATGCCACTAACACCGGAACAAATCAAATATTTTAAAGACAAACTTTTGGAACAGAAAGACAGGATCATTAATGATCTCCAACATTTACAAGGTGCTGCGCTTAATGAATCACATCGCGATTCTACTGGTGATTTATCCGGTTATTCCTTGCATATTGCTGATCAGGGAACAGATAACTTCGACAGGGAATTTACCTTTGATCTCGTTGCGAATGAACAGGAGATTCTGTATGAAATTGATGCTGCATTAGAAAGGATAGATTCCGGTCAGTATAATGAATGCGAAGCCTGTTCAAAAGAAATTGGGTTTAATCGATTGGAGGCGCTTCCATTCGCCCGCTTGTGTATCGAATGCAAAAGCAAAGAAGAACGCAGGAGAAAAAGGTGAATGTGGTTATTCATTGTATCTGTGACTGTGGTTATTATAGATCAGTTGTCCAAATGGATAATGTCTGAAAAATTACAATTGCACGATAATATTAAAATAATCGATGGTTTTTTTAATCTGACATTAGTGCATAATCCAGGAGCAGCGTTCGGGCTGTTTCCACATCACCAGCAACTTTTTTTTGCTTTTTCGGTCATAACAACAATCGCAATACTGTTTGTTTACATTAAATATGCTCGCAAAAACTCAACTGTGCAGGTATTGCTGGGGCTTATTTTGGGTGGAGCTATAGGCAATCTTATTGACCGGATGAGCTTCGGTTATGTTATTGATTTTCTGGATTTCTATCTTTATAAATACCATTGGCCGGCATTTAACGTTGCCGACTCTTCTATCTGTCTTGGTGTAGGACTGATTACACTTATTTTAATGAAAGAACAACAAGGTTAATTAATGAATTATCGCTTATTCCACTTTGGTTCGATAAATATATATTCTTATGGAGTTATGATAGCTCTGGCTTTCATAATAGGGATTTATATCGCTTCAAAATACGCAAAAAAATTTAAAGAGGATCCTCAAAATATTGTTGACCTTTGTCTTTATGTGATGATTTCATCTATATTTGGCGCCAGATTGTTTTATATTATATCCAATATCAAATATTATCTGAATAATCCAATCGAGATATTTTATCTGCAAGAAGGTGGGTTAATATTTTATGGCGGTTTGATTTTGGGATTAGGAACCGCGCTTATGTTTCTTAAACTAAAAAAACTAAATATTTTTAAATATCTTGATCTGCTTGCGCCGTCAGTGGTTTTGGGACAAGCCATAGGTAGAATCGGTTGCTTTTTAAATGGTTGTTGTTACGGGAGAATTGTATATAATCCCAAATATAGCTTATGCACCGTAAAATTCCCGAAAGTAATTCAAATCATAGAAAACCCAAAGGGGTATTTTCATGAAGAAATAATAGGAGCGCCGGCATATCTTGATCATTTACATCATGGATTCATATCGGAAAATGATTTATTTTCACTACCTGTTATTCCCACGCAACTAATTTCATCGATAATGGATTTTATTATATTTATAATTCTTGTTCTTGTTTTTAAAAAGTACAAATTCAACGGTCAAGTACTTTCAACTTATTTAATTATATATTCTGTAGGAAGGTTTTTCATTGAATTTCTCAGAGGCGATAATCCACTTATTTATCCTCTATCACTTACTTTATCTCAAATAATTTCAATTATTCTTTTTATTACAGGTATAGCAATTTATAAATTCTGCCGAAAGAAAGTAATAAAAACCATTTAACAATTTTAAATGCATGCAAATAGATAAAAAGATAGATTTTATTATTGAAGATTCTACTTCGGAAAGGATAGATAATTATATCGCAACAAAATTTCCTGAATTATCACGCTCTTTAATTAAAAAATTAATTGATGACAAGCAGGTTACTGTTAATTCAAATAATATAAAACCGAGCTATCATGTTAAAAAGAATGACAAAATAACTCTTGTAATTCCCAAACCAAAATCTATTGATCTATCTCCCTCCCCTATTGATATCGAAATCTTATACGAAGATGATGATATTGTAGTAGTCAATAAACCAGCCGGTATGGTTGTTCATCCGGCACCTGGTCATTATGAGAACACACTCGTTAATGCTTTATTATATCACTGTAAAAACTTATCAAGCATTAATGGTTTTTTGAGGCCTGGAATTGTACATAGGCTTGATAAAGATACAAGCGGTGTAATGATTGCCGCGAAAAATGATAAGGCTCATCAACGATTAATTTGCCAATTTTCACAGCGAGAAACGGAAAAAATATATTTCGGCATCGTCTGCGGAAAAATCTCACCAAAGACTCCGGGATATATTGAGATGCCAATTGGGCGCCATCCTGTTCATAGGAAGAAGATGTCAGTGTATTCAAAAAAAGGGCGTGATGCTATAACAACTTTTCAAGTTATAAAAGAATACGAAATATTTTCTCTTTTAAAAATTCAGATTAAAACAGGAAGAACGCATCAAATACGCGTTCATTTAGCACATTTAGGCCATCCGATTATCGGCGATACTGAATATGGTTCATCAAAAAACAACAGGGAATTATCAGATAAAGTATCACGGCAAATGCTACATGCTTTCTCGCTTACAATATTGCATCCAATAACTAATGAAAAAATGACATTTAGAGCTAAACTACCCGATGATATGCGAAATCTTTTACTTACAGGGGGTAAAAAATGAATAAAAGAATATATCCGCTAAAATTTTTCCCTATATTTAAAGAAAAGGTCTGGGGTGGTAGAAAATTGAGAGAAATTGGAAAAGATTTACCAGAAAATCAAAAAATCGGCGAAATCTGGGAGCTGGTTGACAGGCCTGATAGCATATCTATTGTAAGTAACGGATATTACGCGAATAAATCATTTCGAAAAATCATTTGTGAGTTAAAAGACGATCTTATTGGAACCGATAAAAAATTGGATTCTTTCGCCAGATTTCCACTTTTAATAAAATATATTGATGCGGCAGAAAATTTATCGGTTCAAGTACATCCTGATGATGCAATGGCATTGAAATTTAATGAAAATGATCCTGGAAAAACAGAATTCTGGTATATTTTTGATACTCAAGATAATCCAAAAATATTATGCGGATGTGATCCTGCCATAAAAAATATCACAGATCAGAGACAAATCGGTAAAAATTTAGATCTATTTAAATTTATTGATATCCAAAAAGGCGATCTTATCTTCATACCTGCTGGTCAAGTTCATGCTTTACTAAAAGGTACGGTTTTACTTGAAATACAAGAAAACTCAGATATAACATATCGATTTTATGATTGGGATCGTATTGATGAATCCGGAAATCAACGGGAATTACATTTCGATAAAGCTATAAACGCAATAAAAACCGAGCTACCATCGAAATTATTTCAGCGAGTATCGGATTTTAAAGAAGGATATTCAACCATACTTGATTCATCATATTTTAAAATAGATTTGTTAAAAACCAGAAATAGATTTTCTTCAATGTGTGATGGAAAATCATATAAGATACTTATTATTCTTGATGGGTATGCCAATTTTAAATATGGAACGAATTACGAAGAAAGTTTGTTTCTAAAAAAAACAGATATTATTTTACTTCCTGCTTCGCTTGGAAATTTTTCGATAGAAACTTCACAGTGTACCGAGATAAACGCTTTTTTCATATCATGAACCTTTCGCTTTTTATCGATGACTAAAAGAGTTTATTTTATTAACAATAAATAACTACGAAATTTGATATTGCCTTGATAATATGATATAATTATGTGTAACAACATAAAATAAAATATAGCATATTGACTTCCGGAGGAGTACAATGCGAAAAATTATCATACTGGCATGTTTATCAATTCTTTTATATTCTCATATAGCTGATGCAGAAAGTATAGTTTTATACGATGGATCTTTAAACGGTGGCACGGAAACACCTTCAAATCAAGGCTGGCTTTATGTTGCGGATCCCGTTCTCGGATCATTTGCGTCACAGAATGCCACAGGCGGAGTAACTACACTTAATACAATGGCATACGGAAATATTATGGCAGGATACTTTAACCAGGATCCTACCGGGACAACGGGATATATTCATCCCTCTTTAACTAACGTGAGCCTTGATAGATATTCAGGATTTTCTCTGAACTTTTCGGCTCAATTGAATTCCGAATCACATTCATACAACGATAGAGCGGGATTTAGTGTGATTGTTATCACAAGTGATTTAATGGGTATTGAACTTGGGTTCTGGTCAAATGAGATATGGGCTCAATCGGATAATCCGCTATTTACCCATGCAGAAGGTGTATCTATGATAACGAATTCGATGAATGATTATACCCTGCAAATTTTAAATGACACATACAGCTTATATCTTGACGATATATTAAAACTGACCGGTAATTTGAAAAATTATTCATCCTGGGTGAACCCATTAGATGGTGGACATAAACCATACGATATACAGAATTTTTTGTTTTTTGGTGATGATACTTCATCAGCTAAAGCAAGTGTTTCAATATCAAAGATTGAAGTCGAAATAAACTCAGTTCCCGAACCGTCATCAATATTGCTTTTTGTTGCTGGTATATACAGTTTGATTATAAAAAGGAAGAAAACTAACTAATTAGATTTTTATATTTTTCTTTCATTTCAGCGGATTTACCGCAACTCATTTTACCTTCGGGGCAAAAAGTCCGTACACATTCCGGACCGGCATTTTCAAAAACAACAGGCGCAACACCCTTTACAAGATTTAGCATCTTATCAGATAGTTCTCTTATTTCCCACTGCGCTCGCTGGCAACATCTTAAACTAAAGAAATGCAATAGTTCACGAGCGTTCATCGTAAATACTATATTTGATTCACAGGCATTTGGAAGTATATACCGGCTATCTTCAGGCGGTATTTGTAGATCAATAAGGTCTTTATAAGATTTCTTAATTGTATCTATGCAGTTATTAAAAATATTTTTTGCTTTGGGATTATTTGAAATTGAATCAGGGATAATAAACTCGGCGTTTTGCATTGATACGTATCTCTGGCTTTGTTGTGAATACGATGCAATACGATGGCGTACAAGTTGATGAGTCGCGGCTCGAGAAATATTTTCGGTCCCGAAAGTAAAACAAACATGCTCAAGAGCGGATTCATGCCCAAGGGATTTAAGCATTCGTACAAACTTATATGCCGATTCGGTATCTATGGATTCAGCTATCTGCTCAAGATTTTTGTCGGAATAACAGATTTTTGCGGCAAGGGTGATTGCTTTTTCCGGTTCATCAGTGTATTTCAGTAATGTAACTTTCAAATAAAACCACCTTCCATTAATTTATTAAAAAGAGATTGATTATCGGTATTTTTTACGCGTGATAAATAATTATATACATATTTACCAATAATATCGGCTTCCAAATTTACTTTATCATTCTTTCTTTTATATTTGAGATTTGTATTCTCAAGAGTATGAGGCACAATATGAGAGGTAAAGTATCTATCGGTAATATCGACAATAGTTAAACTTATTCCGTCTACAGTTACTGAACCCTTTCTTACAATATGGTTTAAGAAAGATTCACTTGCCCGTATGCTCAGTATCCAATCATCGGAGGATTTTTCGTTGTTTTCCAAAAAACCGACTTCATCTACATGCCCTTGAACAATATGTCCTCCAAGCCTTCCATTTAATGTCATAGCAAGTTCCAGATTAACTATATCCCCAATTCTTAATTCCCTGAAATAAGTTTTATTTAGAGTTTCTGTTTGAACATCAAATGAAATAACTTCTCCATTAGATTCGGTTATAGTCAGACAAACACCGTTAACAGAAACACTATCACCCATTTTTAGTTCGTCAGACAAAAACGGAGATTGAATAATTAGTTTTATATAAGAACCTTTATTTATTATATTATTTATTTTTGATATTTTATTAATAATACCAGTAAACATATTAAAACCTATTTATAAATTGGATAACCGGTTAACAGCATATCGTTATTATATTTTTTCCAGGTTGATTTATCCAGTTTTATCGCATCTTTAATTAATTTAACCCCATCACCGCAAAACGAACTTGGCGCGTATTTGTCGCCGATTATAATTGGCGCGATAAATAAATGGATTTTGTCTATGGCTTTATCATCCAGAAAACGTCCAAGCGTAGTATGCCCGCCTTCAAGAAGGATAGACAATATGGGAAATTTTGCTATACTCAAAAGAATACTTTCTGAAGAAAATTTATCTGATTCCGATTCAATACCCAAAACCTTTATTCCCTTATCAGCAAGTTTATATGATTTGTCCTGTTTTGTATTGATATCTCTGGTGATTATTACTGTTTTTTCAAGATAAGAATCATTTGTAACATTTGAATTATCGGGAATAATTAAATCGGGATCTATCACAATTCGCCAGGGTTGATATATACTATTTTTTATACGTAAAGTAAGATGTGGGTTATCCTTGATGACCGTATTCACTCCAACCATAATCGCGTCGACATTAGAGCGAATGATCTGTACTTTTTTTCGGGATTGTTCGTTTGAAATCCATTTGGAATCACCGTCCGCTGTTGAAATTTTGCCATCTGCGGATTGCGCGACTTTCGCTATTACAAAGGGCAATCCTGTATTTATATATTTACGAAAATCTTCTATTAATTCGTTACACTTATCCTGAAGTATACCTGTTATTACTTCAATTCCATTATTATTAAGAATTTCAATACTTTTTTTATGATTTAATGGATTGGGATCCAACGAACCGATAACTACTTTTCCAATTCCTGCTTTAATTACCTCATTAACACATGGAGGCGTTTTCCCAAAAGTGGAACATGGTTCGAGCGTTACATATAATGTAGACCCTTTTGCGTCAACACCGGCTTTTTTTAAAGCATTAATTTCGGCATGTGGATCCCCTGCTTTTTGATGATAGCCGGATGAGATTATTTTACCATCTTTTACAATTATCGCCCCGACTTTTGGATTAGGTATAACAGCTCTCGTAGCTTTTCGCGCGATATTAATTGCTTTTTTCATGAATAATTCATTAATTATAATATCATTCATAAAATCTACTTAATTCTCGAATAATGCATCAACAAAATCTGATGCGTTGAAAGGAATTAAATCATCACTACCCTCACCCAAACCTATATACTTTACAGGTATATTTAATTCGTTCTGGATTCTTATTACTACACCGCCCTTAGCTGTTCCATCCAGTTTTGTTAATATGATACCAGTAACATTTAATTCGCTGTGAAATATTTTTGCTTGCTGAATAGCATTTTGCCCTGTTGTAGCATCAACTGTTAGCAAAACCTCATGAGGAGCGCCATCAATAATTTTCGACAGAGTTCTTTTGATTTTCTTTAATTCTTCCATGAGATTTTTGTTTGTATGTAATCTTCCTGCGGTATCAACGATTAAAAAATCCACTTTTCGAGCTACAGCAGCTTGAGCGGCATCAAAAGCAACAGCGGCGGCATCTGAATTATGCTGGTGTTTTACAAGGTAAGTACCTGTTTTATTTGCCCAGATATCAAGTTGTTCAATTGCGGCGCCTCTAAAAGTATCGCATGCCGCAAGTATTACCTTTTTACGTTGATTTGTAAACATATTGGCAAGTTTTGCTACGGAAGTCGTCTTACCCGAACCATTAACACCTATAACGAAGAGAACTGTGGGAACACCTTTGTCAGCCTTATTTAAATTAGGTTCTATTTGTGAAAGATTGTTCTTTAATTCAGTTTTTAATGAATCATAAATAGATCTTGGATCTTTTTTTTCTTTTTTGGATAACTGCGATTCAATATCTTTTACAAGGTTATGTGCTGTCTCAACTCCCATATCTGTTTGCACAAGAAGTTCTTCAAGCTCTTCATAAAGTTCTCTGTTGATTTCCCCGCGAAAACTGAATATAGATTTAAAAACAGAAGACAATTGATCACGGGTCTTTTTTAACCGATCGGTTATTTTTTTTACTACCATTATATCCTCAAATAGTTTTCAAAAAACTTTTTCTTAAAATTTCAAGAAGGTTATAAGGAATTTTCATTCGACCGAATTCTCTCTTATCTTCAGGTAAACCATGAAAATCAGATCCTCCGGTAACAAAAAGATTTAAATTTTTTGATATTTCCTGATATTTTCTTATATCACTAAATTGATGTTCTGGATGGTATACTTCGATCCCATCCAACCCTAATTCTTTAAATTCACTAATAAGATGGTCTTTCCGGTAAGTACCAGGATGAGCAAGTACCGCTATTCCCCCAATATTATGAATCAATCGTATACATTCTTTAACTGAAATTTTTTTCTTTTTTACATACGCAGGGCTGTTCTCACCAATATATTTAGCGAATGCTTCATATATGGATTTTACTTTACCTTTTTCAACCATTTTTCGAGCCACATGTAAACGGCCGGGAGATGCATTTTTGATCTCATCTAAGATAGACTCGGGAGAAATATCAATACTTAAATTGCTTAACTTTTCAGTTATTTTATATATTCGCATTTTTCGATGAGCACGCATATCCTCTAAATATTTAACGAATTCTTCATTCTTGCCGTCAATAAAATAACCGAGTATGTGAATATCTTTTTCTTGAGCTTCACAGCTTAATTCAATTCCCGGTATGAGTTCTATTTTGTATTTTTCGGCAATATCCAGCGCATCATAATATCCATCTAAAGTATCGTGATCCGTTATCGAAATCGCCTTAAGATTTGTCTCTTTCGCCTGATTTACAATATCGATTGGGGAAAATATTCCATCGGATTTATTTGTATGAATGTGCAGGTCAATGAAATCGCCCATAATTTAAGTATAATTCGTTTTATTATTATTGATTTATTGTAAAAGTTATAAATCTACATTTCAAATAAAAATAAGTCAATCATAAATGAAAAATATTTAAAATATTCAATATATCTTTTTTATGGAATCAGTATAAAGAAAAAGCTCCTTTATTTTGTAAAGGAGCTTTTTCTTTATTGTATAGAAACAAAATTTATTTTTTTATTTCCGGATTGTCTCCAACTTCTTCCACCCATAAATCAACTTTATTTGGAAACAAACCTTTATCGGTTTTCTCGAGTTTATCTTTTATAGTATAAATTTTACCTGGTTTAGCTTCGAATTCAAGATTAGTGATACCTTGTCGGCGCCATGTTATTGTGCCGTACTGAACTTTTAACAGATGTTTCCCAGGAAGAAGTTCAATATGATATGTCCCGTTAAAATGATTATTAAAATACCTTTCTCCAAATGGGTATTGCTCTCCGGGAATATTATCGATTTCAATAATATCCACGTTTCTTGTGAAAGCATCGCTGTTTTTTAGAACAGCTACTTCCGAAGCAGGGAGTTTTTCTCCCTCGTATAATTTATGGTATGGTGTTTGACAACCTGAACATAATATCATTAAAGAAATGGGTAGAATGTTTATTAATAGAAAAAATTTTTTCATAAGTATACTCCTTTTCTTTTGGGTGAATTTTAATTTTTTCTTATTATACTATATAATATCATAGTTAATTGTAAAGATGATCTTTTTCTTATGATATTTTATTAAAAATCCCCTTGTATGTATACCATAAAAGGGGATTTTTAATTTTATGTTATAATCTCACTTGTGATTATATTATTTTATACTTTCTAATAAACTTGTTGCATCCTTTGCTTCAGGAAACTCCTTAGATATACTTAATGCTTTCTCAAGATATACTTTTGCATTCGCGTTATCCTTTAAAGCAATATACACTTTTGCCAAATGGTAAGAAACAGTCGGATTATTAGGTAAATATGTTACTGCGGATTCCAATATGCTTTTGGATTCGTTTAATTTTTGATTCCTGAAGAGAATCCAACCATAAGTATCTGCTATAGCTCCATTTTTAGGAGCTAAATCAAAAGCCTTTTTCGCGTATGATTCCGCTTCATTTAGGTTCATATTAGATTCAGACATGATCCACGCGAGATTGTTTAACGCACGAAAAGAAGATGGATCCAGTTCCGCAACTTTTTTGTAAGTATTTACAGCATCCTGAATTTGAGCGTTATTCTCATATAAAATTCCGAGATCCAACAATAAATATGGATTATCCGGAACCTGTTCGATAGATTTTTTCAGAGATGAGATTGCTTTGTCCTTTTCCCCTTTTATTGTGTAATAGCGAGATAAACGGGTTGATGCCAAAAGAGAATTAGGATTAATTTTAAGTATTTTATCAAGCACTTCCTTGGATTTTTCATATTCTTTGTCCGCGCTATATATCTCTTCAAGGAAACTTAAAGGTATTAAACTGTTAGGCATAATCGTACTTGCTTCATTAGCGGCGGCAATAGCCTGTTCTTTCCAGCCTCTATATCTGTATATCTTCATCTGATTTATCAGAAAATTAAATTTCTGGGCCTGTTCTTTGGATTGTTGAGAAAATTGGATAATATCGGAATATGCTGATTTTATTTCGTCCAGAATATTCGGTATTTTAGTCAAAATTTCTTTTGCTTCATCGTATTGTCCATTAGCAACAAGAATATTATATTTGAAAATTTGCAATGTTGAATCCTGTGGTTGCATAGATATCAACTTATCGATGGACTCAATAGCCTGTTCATATTCTTTATTACTTTGTTGCGCGACAGATAGAAAGAGAAGGGTTTCATTTAAGTCCGGGTTTAGTTTTAAAGCTTGTTTGTAGACTTCCATAGACTCTTCTGTTTTACCTTGTTCAATGTACATAAGCCCCAGATCATAAGCAGCTCGATAACGTGGATCAATACTCAAAACTTTTTTATATTCTTTTTCAGCATCTATAGGTTTATCAAGTTTTAAATACAAGGAAGCCAAGAATGAATGTAGCTGTACATTATCTTCATATTTAGGGCTTTTTGTGAAAGGATCCAGTATCTCAAAGGCTTTTTTATATTCTTTTTTTGCGTAATAAGAACTGGCTATCGCGATTGTTGCAATAATGTTATCGGGGTTGGTTTTGACTATATTTTTATAATGAGCGATTGCTTCATCATATTTGTTTTGAACAAAATAAATATTGCCCAATTCCATATACGCGTCCTGATAGTCAGGTTTCAGGTTTATTACTGTTTGAAGTTGTTCTTCAGCCTCTTTATATCTTTGCACGGAAGAATAAATTTTTGCAAGGTTCAGATGCCCGCCAATATTTAAAGGATCTATTTCTATAACCTTGTGAAATTCCTGAATAGCTTTATCTATTTTACCTTGTCGTATATAACAAAAACCTATCAGGCTTCTCGCATTAACATTTTTATCATTGACTGCAAGAACTCTCTGGCATAAATCAAGAGCCGTATCAACATCGCCTTTGTTAATCTTTATTGAGGCAAGGCTCAGAAGATCAGCAACATTTTTTGGGCGAAGGTTAACAAGTTTCTCGAAAGTCTTTTCCGCTTCCTTGTATTTTTTTGTAGCGATATATGCTTTCGCGAGAATTTCAAATCCTTTAACTTCATTTGGAGTTAGTTCCAATCCTTTTTCGCACAAGCGAATCGATTCTTCCCCCCATCCTTCTCGCAAATACGCAAATGCCAGTGTAAAGTATGCGGGAGCAAAATCAGGATATCGTTCTATCATTTTCTTTAATTCACTGATCCCCTGCTGAGGTTTATCCATTTCGAGATAACACACCCCAAGCTTGTAAAACACATCACCATAATTTGGCGGTGGTTCAAGGAAATTTTCAAATTCCAGAGCCGCTTTTTCATATTGTTGCCTTACAAACAAAACTGATCCCTTAACATATCTGGCAGTTGCAGATTTTGAATTTATATCCAATGCTTTTTGCGCGTAACTCATAGCGTTATCCAGATCGCCTTTTTTTAAATAAAGTTCGGAAAGCCTGTTTGTTAACTGTAGATTATCTTTTTGTACCTTGAGCGCGTCAGAAATCATTTTTATGTCTTCATCTATTTTGCCTTCATATTCCAAAAGGAGGCTTAACAAAAGGATTGCCTGTAGATTGTTTTTATCGATTTCTTTTAATACTTTTTCACATAGTTCCCGCGTTTTTTCAATATTGCGCATGGTTAAATAAACATTAGCCAATCTCAAGTATCCATCAGGTTTTTTGGGCTGAAGTTTGATTAGTTTTTCGTAATCTTTAAGAGCTTCTTCATATTGACCGATTTTTACATGAATTATACCTTTGAAATCAATCGCTGACGGGAAATTATCATTCAGAGATATTGCTGTTTCAACCTGTTTTAAGGCTTCGTCGTAATTGCCTTGATCGAATTTAACTTTTGATATCTGCAAGTACGCATCATAATATTTCGGATCGAGATCCACCACCTTATCGAATTCGGCAATAGCTTTATCGAATTTTTTCTGACGCCCATAGATATTGCCGAGATTGAAATGCAAAGTAACAGAATCCGGATATTTCTCAAGCCCTTCTTTTACTGTTTCTTCGGCTTTTTTAAATTTACCGTTATTTGCGTAAATCAAAGCTTTTTTTACATATTTATTCTGACGAGCTTCCGATCCTCCACATCCTGAATACAGAATTGGGGAAAGAAAAAGCAAAAATATCAACACCGAAGATTGAAACTTTCGTGAATGCATTAAAAAAACCTCCTTAATTCAGCGTTATTTAAATTTTGCCTAAATTTAACAAATAAATACATTGTAGTCAAAATTATTTAATTTCGATATTAAAATTTTAACTTATTTTATCTTTTTCAGGCTAGATTAATAATCTTTTCGGGTAAATCAGCGATATAAACAATATCTTCTGCGCAATCACTTTTTATAGCTTTTTTAAGTCTATGCAAAGTCAGACATGATTTTTCCGATTGGAGAATGGTTACACCTTTACGGCGTTTAATTTCGCTCAGACCTAATATTCCATCTTCCTGAACTCCACCCAATAAAATGCCTATAGTTTTTTGCCCGAAAATATCTAAGGTGGTAAACATAAATTTATTGATAGAATGTTTTAGGGATAATTCAAATGGTAAAGAACCTCTAACAAGAATTTTTGTTTCACCTGAAGGATATGATTCCATGACCGGTGATTTATTTGTGGATATTAAATAAACCGTTGCCGGTTCAACAACGGTATCTTTTTCAATCTTTTTCACAGATAAATTGCTATTTACTTCCAATCTATCGGCTATTGTATCCAGAAACCTCTCGGCTGTATTTATTAGCACACATATAGGGGCGGGAAAACTTTTTGGGATTTGAGGAATTAATGCAAGTATAGACGAAGTCGCTCCGATATCACAACCAATTACAACAATGGAATCCGTTTTTTTTCTAAATTTCTTCACAGTCTCAAATGTATTCGGAGATAATCTCATCCGTAGTAAATTCATATCTAATTTATAGTTACATTTTATAAGGGAATTAATAAACTCATTAAAAACATTTAGTTCCGACGAACTGATGTTTAAATTTGAAAAAATTGAGAGAGGAATAACATCGATTGCCCCGAGTTCTATCGCATCGAGAATATGATTTAATGCGGGTTCATCCATGGAAGAATAAATTACCACAGGAATGTTATCGCTACTTATTGCCTTTGACATGCTGATAAGTTCTTGTGTATCTTCAAGAATTTCCGCGTTCACGAGAATTATGGATCTATTCTTAAATATTTCTTCCAGAGATGAAAAACTTGAAAATACACATATGTTGTTAAAAGAAAAATGAGTCTGAAAATACTGGCAGACTATTTTACTTAATATTATATCTTTCTCTACAATTATTAAATTATTTCTTTCCATATATAAACCTATTATTCTGTTTGAGTTGCCAGATTTACCAATTCATTCGGTTCAAGAATTAATATCACCGAACCATCACCGAGAATAGTAGCGCCTGAAATCCCTTTTATACACGCCAGATAATCGATAAGTGGTTTTATTACAACTTCTTGTTTTTCAAGCAGTTCATCAACTATAAAACCGATACGTTTTCCATCGGCATTCAAGATTACTACAGAAATAAGCTCTTCGTTATTACCGTCAACAATATTCATTCTTTTTATATCGAGAATATCTGCTAGGTCTTCTATCCCAACAACTTTATCACGTAAATTAATAGATTTTCGTTTGTTTAAATACTTGATATTTTCAGGTTTTACCTGAACAGTTTCGCCAACATATTGCAACGGTATCGCAAAAACATTTGAATGAATTCTAACCATAATTGTTTCAACAATTGCCATGGTTAAGGGTAATATTAAACTGAATTTTGAACCCTTACCCAGATTGGTTTCTACTTGAATTCGTCCATTTAGCTTATTGATATTATCCCTGACTACATCCATTCCCACTCCTCTGCCGGAAATATTTGAAACCTGTTCAGCGGTACTGAATCCTGGAGCGAAAATAAGGTTTATAGCCGCGTCATCAGACATGGAAGTATAATCGGCTTGAGATATAAGTCCTTTCTCAAGCGCTTTTTTCTTTAACTTTGCCGGATCAATTCCCCGTCCATCATCTTCTATTTCAATAACAACATTATTACCTTCATGAGACGCTCTAAGAAATATATTGCCTTCAGCAGTTTTGCCGGATTTCTTTCTTTCATCAGGTGTTTCCAATCCATGATCAGCGGAATTTCTTATCAAATGAACCAGCGGGTCGCCAATCTGTTCAATAATTGTTTTATCTAATTCAGTCTCTTCTCCATGAATATGAAGAATGATTTCTTTTTGTTTTGCTTTTGCGAGGTCCCGTACCATTCTCGGGAATTTATTAAACACTGTGCCAACAGGAACCATTCTTGCGCTCATAATTGTTGCCTGTAAATCATCCGATATGCGTTGAATCATGTATGTCCCTGCTTTTAATTCTTTAGATAAATCCGGCAAATTATAATCAACCTCGACTTTTTTTGTAATTGAAGAAAACCTGTTACGGTTTATAATAAGTTCACCTATTAGATTCATTAGTTTATCAAGTTTATTTTGATCGACACGAATCGTTTTTTCCACAGTAATGTTTTTTTTCTGTGAATTTGCCTGATCTGTTTGAACAAGTTCCGCCTGATTTTCTGTATCCGTGACGGAACCGGCAGTTGGTTTTACTGGTGTTTCCTCAACTACTGTTTCGTTTACTTCATTAACCACAACTGAATTATATGTCCTTAGAATTGCCTGGATCTCAATCATTATATCCGCGGTTAAAAGCGGGTCTATAGGTGATTCCTTAGATGTCTGTTTGATAGAATCAAAATTTTCTTTAAGGTAATCCAGGCACCTTGATAATAAGTTTTTGAAGTTTAGTAATCTGCGGGTTGGTTCTTTTCGTATCTCGCGAACAAGTTCTTCCATTTGTTCGGAGATTTTTTGTGTTTCATCAAACCCCATGTAGTTGGCTGAACTCTTCAGACCGCTAAATGCACGAACAATTACATCCAGATCAAAAACAGTGATCTGGTCTTTTTCTATTTTATCCAGTACTTCAGTTATATTTTTGACGTGTTGAACTGAAGCGGATAAAAATATTTCTATTGTTTCTAAGTCAACCGAACTTACATTTTCAGAAGGTTTAGGCGTTTTTTTTGTATTCGATTTTGTCTTCGGGACATTTGAATATTTTTGAAGTTGCTCTACAAGTTTATCTACAGAAGGAGAATGATCGTTCTGTTTTTCAGTAATGTTTTTTATAAGTTCCTGCAATGTATCAATGCATTTAAACAATAGATCTATGATGTTTGAATTGACTTCCTGTTTTCCATTTCGGAAATCATCGAGAATATTTTCCATATGATGGGCAAGTTTTTCGGTATTCGCGAAACCGAGATATCTTGAATTACCCTTGAAATTGTGTATTGCCCGGAACAGAGAATTCAGTGTTTCCTGATCTTTTTTATTTTTCTCAATCAACAATAGGTTTCTGGTGAAATCCTCAAAAATCTCCATCGATTCGGATAAATATACTGACAATGCTTGAGATAATGCATTGTTAATCATATCTTTAGAATTATTTTTAGAGTTATCCGTAACGGAAGGTTTTTCTATCGGGTCAATTTTTCCTGTGTCATTTTGAGTATCACTCTGTACAGATGTGTTTGTGGTTTTAATGTTTTCCACTTTCGACAATATTTCCTCGATATCTATTTCAGAATAACTGTCGAAATCAGGCAAATCATTATCGGAAGAAGATTCTATCTGTGTATTCAAAAGATGTTCAAGTTCCAGGACCAGCTTAATTAAAATATCGCTTCCTTCCAAAATAATATCTGTTAATTCCGCGTTTATGCTTATTTTTTGTTTTCGTAACTGATCAAGTACATTTTCCATCTTGTGAGTAAGTTGAGAAATCTTTTTCAATCCGAGAAATGATGCCGCGCCTTTAACACTATGTATAGCTCTGAAAATTGTATTTAGAATTTCCAGATTAGCCGGATCCTTCTCAAGTATGATCAGATTTCCTTCTATGCTTTCAAGGTGTTCTTTACATTCAATAATAAATTCAACTATTATTGATTGATCGAAGTTTTCACCAGCCATTTTTACACTCCAAATTCTTTTTTTATCCCAGCAACATATGGATATTTGCCAGTAACTTATTAGGATCAGTCGGTTTTACCAAATATACGTTTGCTCCCGCTTCCAATCCTTTTTGTTTATCTTCTTCACTTTCTTCCGTAGTCACAACAATTATTGGAATTTCTCTGTACATTTCCTGAAATCTCAAAATTTTTATAAATGTCAATCCATCCATTTTAGGCATATTGACATCGCATACAATTAAATTGTACTCGTCTTTATAAACCTTTTCCAGAGCGTCTATCCCATTTATAGCGGTATCTACCACATAACCATCGGATTTTAAAATAAATGAAATTAGTGAACGTACCGTTTCCGAATCATCAACGACCAAAATGTTATTTAGCATAGTTATATTTGCTCCTTCTGAATTTATGGTTTCTGATAAACCAAAGAGTTTTTTACCCGCATAACCTGAAAAGCGGCACTTAATCTCGCTACTGACTCAGAATGTCCAAGAAAAATAAAACCGCCTTTATTTAAACTATCATAAAGCATACTTACTACTTGTTTACTTGATATTTCATCAAAATAAATCAGTGCATTCCGGCAAAATATAAAGTCAAATCCTGCCATGGACCTCATTTTCATTTTGTCAAAAAGGTTTAAATGGCTAAACTGAACCATATTCTTAATTTCCTGTGAAATACCCCATTCATTTTCTTCCGTTTTTTGAAAATATTTCATCTTAACAATAGGAGGAACATCCTTAAGGTATCTTTCAGAATACACTCCCCTTCTGCACGTTTTTAATACGCTGTTAGATATATCTGTTCCGATAATTTGAACATGCCATTTGTCAATGTTTTTAACATGTTCTTTAAGAAGCATTGCTATGGTGTAAGGTTCACAACCGACGGAACATGCGGCACTCCAGATTTTTAAAGTTTTCGCGCATGTTTTTTCTTTTTTCTCCATAACTAACGGGATCGTACCTTCAACAAAACCCATTAATTGCGGCATTTCTCTATAAAAATAAGTCTCATTTGTTGTCAGAGAATCGATAAGCGCTTCTAATTCAGTACCTCTGATATCATATTTCAAAAGCCTTAAATAATCTTTAATGGTTTCACAATTCGTCACAGACATGCGGTTTGCCAAACGTTTTTCAACAAAGTAAAGTTTGTTTATATCAAAAAACAAACCGCTTCTCTGGTATACTAATGAAGAGATATCATTGAATTCTTCGGTTTTTATATCCATAAAGACAAATCCTTTATAATGTGTAATTATTTGCTGTAATTAGATTTAATTTTCTCTAATTTATAAATAGCTTCATCAAGCGAAAAAGCTACTTCGTCACTCACTTTTGTACCAAGTTTTTTTAAGGACGGAAGCGCCGGATAGTATTTCATCTCCAATATCGCATCAATAGCGGCGATTTGTATCATTTCTGATGTATCTTCAAGGCATCTTAAAAAAGCATTTATCACATCCGGCGGATTAAATTTCTTAAGTGATATCACAGCTTCATAACGGATTCTCTCGTCAGGATCTTCAAGCATATTTATCAGGTATGTAATAGATTTTTCATCAACTGTATTAGATAATGCGGAAATCGCTGATATCCTTACATATCTTTCCTCATCATTCAACGCTGTTATTAAATAATCAATCATACTTATTGATTTAACTTTACCTATCGATTCGATAACAAGTTTTCTTACCTGCCATGTTTCACTGTTTAAAGCAGGTATTAACTTTTGCAAAATTTCTTCGGTCGGGTTTTGGGAAAGGACATTTGCCGCAAGTATTCTATTATGTTCGTTTGGTGAATATATCAGATTTATAAGTTTTTCAGACATCAATTCAGTCATAGGCAATGTTTTTAATGATTCTGCCGCTGTTTCAGATATTTCCCATGATGACGAAGCCATGGCGTCAATTAATGTCTGTTTTACTTTTTCATTGTTTTTACTACTTAATGCTTTTAAAGCGGAGATTTTTACTTCCCTGTTTTTGTCGTTATATAATGCTATTATGGTATCAATCGCTGTAGGATTGTTTGTATTAATCAATGCGTTTGCTACCTCAATACGCACATTAGCGTCATCATTACTGGCATATTCCAATAAAATATCCAGTAAAGCTTGATCGTTCAATTTACCGATAAGCTGTATCAGATGAATTAATGTATTTCCTTTGCATTTTGAAATCGATTCGGCTATTTTCTCTTTAACAGGTTGGTTTAAAATTAATATTGATTCACATACAGATTCCCAAACTTCAATATCATTATCTTCCAACATATTAAAAAGCAAATCCAAACTTGTTTTATAATCGATTTTCCCAAGCATTTTCGCTATATTTTTTCTTATAGCAGGATTTTCATTAGTGATTAATGTTTTTAATTTTCCAAGGAACAAATCCTTATCAAGTACTGAGAAAATATTCTTTTTGTTTAAAGAATCAATTTTTACTAATGCTTCGACGGCAAGTTCTTTTATAGAGTTTGGATGATCTTCAAATAATGAGGATATCGGCTCAACACTTTTTGGGCTTCCAATTTCGCCTAATGCACGCACAATAGCTGATAAAATTAATGGGTTTTTTTCAATAAGCAGATCATGGAGAGCGTCTATAGATTGCATATCTTTAAGTTTTCCAAGGGCTTCGATTGTCATAAATCTAACCCATGGTTCTTTAGATTCTTTTACAAGATGTATAATTTTCGGTATAGCTTCTTTGTCACCAATATTTCCAAGAGCTTCAATAGCTCCGCAAACTACATTTACATGTTGATCTTCAAGAGCTTTAATAAGATACCTTGTAGCTTCCTTAGATCTTATGGCTCCCATAACATCAACCGCAAATTTCCTGACATCATGATCGAGATCACTGATGAGGCTACCCAACTCATTAATGGAATCTTTACCGATATTGGTTAATACATCTGTTGCAATATTTCTGACAGATGCTACTTCCGATCTTAAAAGTTTTGAAATCCTTCCGACTGTCGAAATTCCCCCGATTTTAATTAGAGATTCTGCCGCCGCTTCCTGGACAGCTACTTCTTCATCGTTAAGAAGCGAAATTAAAGGTTCAACAGCTTTTTCATCTTTTAGCTCACCTAAATCTTCTATTGCGTATTTCTTTACTGTTGTGTCGGGAGATTTAAGCGCCTCGAGCAACTGAGTGATTTTTTCAACCATAACATACTCCTTGATATTATTTGAAATATATTATTATTTAACTAACCATTGTTGTTGTATTGTTCTTAACAAGCTCTACTATTTTTTGCGCGATTTTATCATTATCCAATATATAATCAGCCGCACCCAAACGAACAGCTTCACGAGGCATTCCGTAAACTACAGATGTATTTTCGGATTCAGCTATAGTTTTGCCACCGTTATCATGAATTCTTTTTAATCCTTCGGCTCCATCTTTTCCCATTCCGGTTAAAATCACACCGGTTATGTTTTTTCCATAACTTGTTACCAATGAATGCATCATTACATCAACCGCAGGACGATGAAGAGTATCTGACGGTTCTTTACCGATCTCAATAATATTACCGGCCTTATTTACAGTCATATGGAAATCGCCTGGAGCGATATATACATTTCCCTGCAAAACCTTATCTTTGCTTTCAGCTTCTTTTACATTCAAATTACTTAAAATGTTTAATCTATCGGCAAAACTTTTTGTAAAAACAGGAGGCATATGCTGCACAACAAATACTGCCGCAGGTAAATCAGCCGGTAATTTCGGTATTATATGAAGTAATGTCTGAGGGCCGCCAGTCGATACTCCAATTGCCACAACATGTTTACAGGATAATCCCTGCATTTGTGATTCAAGTTTATCCTGCTTGTTTACAGGAACTTGTTGATGTATTCTTTTTATTTTTGAACAATCAACTTTTGAGGCGGCTTTTATTTTTTGAATTATTTCCAATTGTTGTTTCTTGATATCAAGAGATATTGTCCCTGAAGGTTTTGCGATAATATCAACAGCGCCCAATCTCATTGCTTCAAGAGTTACATCAGCCCCTTTTTGTGTTAATGAACTTATTACCACAACCGGAATAGGATTGGATATCATTATATGCTTTAAAAAAGTCAACCCATCCATTTGCGGCATTTCAATATCAAGTGTTATTACATCCGGTTTTAATGTCTCAAGCTTTTTTAAAGCATTAACTCCATCAAATGCTGTGCCAATCACCTCTATTTCAGGATCATCTGATATCAACCTGGATAACTCCTGTCTCATAAATGAAGAATCATCAATAATTAATACTTTAATCATAGAACACACCTTTTTCAGAATGGGCAAGTTAATGCATTTTTAAATCTTATTATTATCAATGTCGGTAAAAAACGCTTTTTATTAATTTTTTTTTAGAAAAAAAGATGTGTTTTTTAAGATAGTAAAAGAGAATAAATTTCCCTATCACTTATATTTATTCATATATGATTATTTAAGAAATTATAATTATGATGATTTATCTTCCACCATGCCCGGGAATAAATTCATCAACACCTATATCGACTTTGTTATCATACGGCCGTGTTTCGCCATCGATATCAAACTGATAAGATGCTGTGTCTGATCCAGCATTAATGCAAGGAGATGTCTCTTGTAAATGGAAATTATAATTTTCAGGGTTTGCCAGCAGCGGATCGATAGAGATGTTATTGTTATTATTATACGTAGTTCCCATATCTTCAATATCACAATATGAGATATAAGATGTATTCACTCCATAAAAATCTTCTTGTAAGTTTGTTGTATCATCACTCCAAAAAATTGAATTGTTAATTTCACACGATGATGTGGAAACTAAAAACAATGTACTGCCCTGTCCAAGTGAACGTGTATTCTTATAGAATACTGAATTCTCGATATGTGGTATTGATCCGTAATTATATATAGCTCCCCCGGAATATGTAGCTGTATTAAAAGCAAAGATAGTGTTTATAATGGTATATATACATGAATTTTTCGCGGTTAGTCCTGCTCCATAATGATTCGCCTGGTTATTATAAAATTTTGAATTTATTATAGATATTGAGCATTGATCTTCGGCATATAAGCCGCCGCCATCATAATTTGAGATATTATTTCTTAATATCGAGTTATATAAAGATAATGAACTTTTTACAATATATATACCTGCGCCATTTAAAGTAACGTTGTTATCAATTATTTCAGTATCGGTAATACTCAAATTTGAACCTGTACTATAAATACCTCCACCGCTTGATGTAGATACAGTACTGTTTTTAATAATGCAATTTGAAAAAGCCACATTAGATGTCACAATAGACACAACCTGTTTCCCTTTTGATATACTTAAATTTTTAAGAACAGCAAGATTGGAGGAATTAATCGCAATTGCCGGCGATGTTGAAATTTTCGCTTCGATAACAGTAGATGTTTTATTCGCTCCTATAAATATAAAATCTGAGGATATTGATAAGTTTTCTTTAAATATACCATTGAGATGGAATATATAAGGGGGTGTTTTCTTACTCAATGCATATGTAATAGTCTTATAAGGATTAGATAATGTTCCATCACCTTCGTTATCAACTTCCGAATCAATATATGCAAATTGAGGTGACGAACCATTATTTGGAATCGAATTTATAATAAATTCCTCATAATTAGATATTCCATCGTTATCAATATCTGTGTCTTTGTCACTATTTAATTTCGGATTCATTCCGTAATCGTGTTCCCATTTATCTGAGATTCCATCTCCATCCGTATCGGTTTCTAATGGATTCGTACCCAGAGTTTTTTCAATATCATCGTTTAAACCGTCTTCGTCAGTATCAACTGATGTAGGGTCAGACACGTTTCCAGATATTTCCTGAATATCTGTAAGGTTATCGCCATCGGAATCAACTGAATTTGGATTTGTAAAGTACTTGTATTCGTCTGTATTAATTACTGAATCATTATCATTATCGCTATTTGGATCTAAATTACCACCATAGAGAGATTCCCAATAATCACCAAGCCCGTCATTATCTGTATCTATAAATTCATCAAAACCAATAGCGCATCCAACCGACGGCCTTGTTTCCCCATGAAAATCTGTTATCATATCTATTATGGAACCGCCTTTGTTTATCATTAAAGAAGAAGATATTAAATGAAATTTGCCGAATTGCGGAGCGCCAAACCCTGGAGTAACGGAAATAATATTTGAGCCGAATTGATAATCCTCTACATTACAGTAACTTATCATTTTCTGAGATATGTTGAAAAGATCATCTCCATTACCCCATATTACGCTGTTTCTTATAGTCATATTAAGTTTATTATTTTGTATATATATTCCACCAACGTTGGTTCCGGTATTGTAAATAATATTACTATGGGATATTACCGGAGCATTATTTAGAAAATCATCCGAGCTTGTTGCCCAAATTCCGCCGCCATCAATCGCATTGTTTTTATATATAAGAGTGTTAAATATAAATGGAGATGCCATATTACACCAGATACCTCCACCATAACTTGATGTATTATTGCAAATAACGGTATCAATAATTTTTATTAAATTAAAGTTTTCATCAAGCGAGATTCCAGACCCTGAATTGTTTTTAACTAAACAACCATTTACTATTAAAGGAGTTTTTGTGCAATATATACCGCCTTTACCGTCCTGAATTATTAGATGTTTCAATATAACAAGTTTTTTTGCGTTATCGACTGAAATTACACTATCGTTTTTATTACCTTTGATAATTACTTTTTGCCCTTGTGAAGCTTTAAGAATAATACCGCCATTTCCGGTAATACTCAATGCTTCGGCATAAGTTCCGGCAGAAATATCTATAACCGCGGATGACAAAACATTATTTATTGCGTTTTGGATAGATACATAAGGATTTTGTTGGGTACCGTTACCGGGTGCCGTAGAGTTAATATCAACATATATAACTGATGGCGAACTTGAGTTATTTGGTTGTGATTCAAGCATAAATTCTTCGTAATTTGAGATTCCATCATTATCGTTGTCATTATCCTGATCAAATAGATTCGGGTCCGTATTATATGTAACTTCCCATAAATCCGGCATGGAATCAGAATCGCTGTCGTTTTTAAATGGGTTTGTCTGATATGAAGATACTTCCTGTCCATCATTTATCCCATCTGAATCAGTATCAGCTATAAGAGGATTTGTATGTACAGTTTCGATTTCCTGCTGATCAGTAAGTCCATCGTTATCAGTATCGGATAACAAAGGATTTGTACTGTGTGTGTATTCTTGCAGGTTGGTTAGATTATCCGAATCATTGTCACCATCTATAATGAAACCCGAACCATATTTAGATTCCCAATAATTCGGTAAACCGTCACAATCAGAATCTATGAATTCATCTATACCAATATCTGTTTTAGGGCCGTAAGGCCTTATTTCAAAATCAATATCGTTTAATTCCGAAGTAATGCTACCAGCATTTATACAGGGGGAATTGTTAAACAAATGAAAATCGCCTATTACAGGATTTACAAATAGAGGTTCCGCGCAAATATTGCCATTGCCACTGAAACTTCCGTCTTTTATATCGCAGTTCGATATATCCTCAAGAACAAAATTAGTTAATTCGATACCCGTATTCCATAATATGGAATTCTTAAGTTTTACATTTGAATTTGTACGGTAAATAGCATTACCACTATTTCTTCCTGACGAATTGCTCACAAAAACACTATTCTCAATATTTCCAATATTTTCGTAGACAAATAAACCGCCGCCATTTTTATCCGCTCTGTTATTTGAGAATACCGTGTTAGATATATTTACATTAGTACTTTTTGTATATAAACCGCCACCATCATCAAAGACATAATTTCCAGTTAAAACCGTCGAGCTTATATTCGATTCAACATACTGTAAATATATACCCCCGCCTTTTACAGAAGAGTTCTTTTCCAATTTCGAGTCAGATATTTTTAAAGAACCGCTTATATCACCAAAAATACCTCCTCCCGTCTCAAGAGATTTGTTATTTCTAACAATACAGTTCTCAATCACAGTGTTGGATTTCTCAAGATAAATACCGCCTCCTGCTCTATAGGCAGTATTATCTTCCACTATAGAAGATACAAATATCGGTTTTGACTCAACAGCGTATACTCCACCACCTGTATTGGTTGTGGATATATTATGTTTCAATATACAATTCAATACCATGAAATCGGATTTATTTGCTTTAATACTTCTAAACGAATCTTTCAAAGTCAAATTCTTCAGGATTACCTGGCTTACAGTATCAAACTCTACGCATTCCCGTGCTAAACTGTTTGAAATAATTATGGTGTCTTGAGGACTGTTACCCATAATTGAAATCTTCTTTGTTATTTTTATTGCTTCATTATACAATCCGGGCGCAAGAACAATCATAACAGGTAAATTATTGACATTGATGTTATCGAATGCGTTCTGTATTGTTTTGTATGGAGATGCCTCGGAACCATCTCCAGATGTCGCTACAGTACAATCTACAAACACTTTATTGGGTTTAGCAGGATCTTTTGGATCTGTATTAAGAAAATATTCTTCATTATTGGCGATTCCATCGTTGTCAAAATCACTGAAACCATCGTTTTTAACCAAAGGATTAAAACCATTCTGGATTTCCCAGCCATCATACATAAAATCATTGTCGGTATCTGGATTATTATAATCTGTAAAATAAACCTTTATCTCCTGATTGTCTTTTAATCCATCCAGATCCTTATCAGCGTCTGATATGGGATCTGTCTTGTATTGATCTATCTCTTCCTTGTCGGTAAGTCCATCGTTATCAGTATCGATCTTTAGAGGACTGGTAAGATATATGTATTCATTAAATGCTGATATACCATCATTATCACCGTCACAATCCGATTCGATATTAACTCCCAACGAGTTTTCCCAAAAATTCGGAAGACCGTCGCAATCAGAATCAACGAATTCATCTATACCCATATCATATTGGGTTACATCCGGGCGAATTTCGTTATCGATATCTACTATATTTACTGATGGGTCAATTCCTTTATTTATACATGGGGAACCGTATTGAAGATGAAAATCTTTTCTATCTAAATTTCGGAATTTTGGATTCGCTGAGATATTGCCGTTGGTATTAACATAATCTCCATCCTCGATATTTGAATAACTTATCATAGCAGATGATACGTTTGCTAAATCATCACCGTTATTCCAGATAATGGAATTTTTTATTCCACTTTGAGGCGAACCGCTATTATAAATACCCCCGCCTGATGTTGGGGCAATGTTATTTAATATTATGGAATAAAGTATATTTATCTTGCTATTGTTGTACAATCCGATTCCGCCTACGCTGGAATCGCCTTTATTATCCCTGATTATACAATTATATATGTATCCGGATGATTGTTTATAATATAACCCGCCGGCATAAGTTTTTGAATTATTATCATATATTTCAGAATTTTTTATGTTTATATTGGAATATTCCGAATAAACCGCGGCGCCATTTGTTGAAGATTTATTGTTATATAATTTAGAAAATTCGATATCAATAATAGATCTTATAGAATATAAAGCTGATCTATAGAACGTAATATTATAGCCGTTATCCAGGAATTGGTTTCTTAACTCCGTATTTTTAATAGAAAATTCCGAGTTAAGAGAATAAATTGAGCAATAACGATTAGATGTAAAATCACAATTATATACCTTCATAAATGAGAAACGGCTATAAATACCTCCACCATTATTACTTATTCTGTTATTATTGAATTTGGAGTTTCTTACTTCGATTGTTGATGAATAAGCGTCTATACCGCCTCCACTTGAGGATGAGGTATTATTATCAAGTAAACAATTAGTAATCAGCATATTAGATTTTTTAGCGCGAATACCTGAGTCATTCAACAGTGAACCACTTGCAACCTTGATGTTCTTAATTATTATTTTTATGGAATCTTCCGCTTTTATACACGGTAACCCACTGCCGGAACCTTTCACTCTTGCAGGTGTATCTGAATTCGGATCGGTTGCTGAATACAAAACAAGATTGCTTTTAAGGGTTAACGATTCAGCATACTCACCAGCAGACACAAGAACTATTCCAGGTGACGGAGCGGCATTAACCGCATTTTGTAGTTTTGGATAACCTGAAGAATTGATTGTTGCCGGACTTGTAGCATTATTCGGCAACGAACCAAGATAATATTCCTCATAATTCGTCAAATAATCCGAATCAAGATTAGTGTTTGCATCAGACGAGTTATTTGGATTTAATCCGTATGTTACTTCCCATCCATCAGGCATACAGTCGCCATCGGAATCAGGATTATTCGGATTGGTTGAATTCGCGATCTCCAGATTATCATTTAATCCATCACTATCGGTATCCGCGTATTTCGGATTGGTTTTATGTATTGAATATTCATCATAATCACTTAATGTATCGTTATCCGAATCCGTAGATTTTGGATTTATGTTTAAATTGTATTCCATTACATTTGATAAATTATCAAGATCAGCATCACCTGTATTATCCAATTCAGTGAGATTCGCACAATAGGTTAATTCCCATCTATCTGCCAGATAATCATTATCTTCGTCAGCAAACTCATCAACGCCAATATCCGAAGATACGCCATATATACGATCTTCATTATCAATATCATTATAATCAGATATCTCAAACGCCCCGCCGTTTATCAGAGGAGATGTGGATTTTAAATGATAATCTCCTTTTGCATAATCAATAAACTGGGGATCCGCAGATATGTTTCCATTTGTATTTAAAAAATCACCGTCTTTTATATCACTATGGGAAATCATTGTGGATTGGATACCGAATAAATCGTCATCGTTGTTCCAGAAAACAGAACTCTTTATTACAGGATTAGAAGTACCTGTAACATATATACCACCACCGGAACCAACAATAAGTTTATTCTCAAGAATCAGGGAATGTGATATCTCAGGCGATGAAGCATTGCAGTAAATACCAGCGCCATAATCCGGAGCAAAGTTGTTCTTAATAATACTCTGGATTATTTTTATATTTGAATTAAGCAAATAAATACCACCGGCATTATTAAACGCTTTGTTATTATAAATATTTGAGTTAAAAATATTTAAATTTGTCGATTTACAATAAATACCACCGCCTTCTGTATTCGCGTTATTATCATGAATAAGGGTGTTCCGTATATTTAGATATCCATCGTCGGCATATGACAGATATCTTAATCCGCCACCAACACTTGTGATAGCAAAATTATTGTATATTTCTGACTGATAAATATCGAGTTTTGTATTGTCAGAATATATACCCGCGCCTGATTTTGCCTCATTATTATAAATTTTACTTTTGTAAACCAATATATCCCCATAAGTCGATACAATCGCGCCACCATCAGTAGTGGCAGTAATACTCTCTATCTTACAATTATTAATTAATACTTTAGAAGATGCCTCTGATACGACGCCTTTAAGACCTGATTTTATAACAAGATTTTTAAGCACAACATTACTTATATTTTTCAGATAAATAATCGTATCTTTTGTTTCAGTTGTAATAACCGCGGGATTTGATTGGTTTGTAATAAGAGCTATACCGCTTTTTAATGTATATTTATTCGGATTACCCGAAATTAGCTGACGGTAAGTACCGGCATTAAGAACAAATTTAACCGGAGGAGTTAAATTGTTTATCAGATTCTGCAAATCATCGGATGTAGATATGTTCCTGGTTGTCGGGCTTGCGGATGAGTTCGGATTTGTGTTTAAATAATATTCATCAAGGTTACTCAACATATCCGTATCCGGATCTGTATCAGCATCACTTGCGTCATTTGGATTTAGAGAATTATTTACTTCATATAGATCTGGTATAAAATCATCATCGGAATCATTTTTTAAAGGATTTGTGTTATAAGTATTTATTTCAATTCCATCATTTAATCCGTCTTTATCCGTATCTGAATTATTTGGATCGCAATTGTATGTAAAGATTTCCTGATTATCTGTTAGCCCATCGGAATCTGTATCAGATAAAGTCGGGCTCGTTTTATAAACAAATTCATTGAAATTATTTAAACCGTCATTATCGGAATCGCCGGTAGAGTTGGTAAGTAAAGTAAGATTTCCAACACAAGCGATTTCCCAGAAATCAGGCAGGCCGTCGGTGTCTGTATCAACATATTCATCGGACCCAATATCGCTTATTGAGTCGTAAGGCCGGTTTTCACCGTCAGAATCGTTAAAATTAACTGTTAATGATGCTCCGCTATTAATACATGGCGATGTATTTTTAATATGAAAATTGTCGGATTCTATATTGGCAAACAATGGATCCGCAGATATATTGCCGTTGGCGCCAGCAAAATCGCCGTCTTTGATATCACAATTTGCTAACATTGTAGATACCGCACCGGATAAATCATCGGTATTATTCCAGAATATGGAATTCTTGATTTCAGGATTCGATGTAGAATTGATGAAGATACCACCACCTATATTGGAATTCGCTTTATTTTCCACAATTACGCAATGCAGTATAACAGGGCTAGAACCGTCACAAAAAATACCACCACCATTTATCTGGGCACTATTGCGGAATATAGTATTATTGTATATGTTTGCGGATGAATTATATAGGTATATTCCACCACCACTTTTTTCACTAACAACATTCTCTTTTATTAACGTATATATCATGTCGATTTTTGAGTTCTTTATATAAAGGCCTGCACCATAAGCAGGAGATAGATTGTTTTTAATTATACAATTGTTTATATCGAGATACGAGTTATCCAGACAGTAAATAGCTCCACCTGAACCTGTTGAGCTCATTGTTTTATTATTTAGAAATGAGCTGTCTTTGATTTTTATAAAAGAATTTAATGAGTAAAGTCCTCCACCGCAATATAACGCGATATTATTTTTTATTGAACATCCGATTATCTCCGAATTTGAAGACGAAAAATATAATCCTGCTCCGTTAGATGGCTGCATCGTGTTCGCTGAAAATATACAATTTATAATTTTCGATGTAGAATTGTTCGAATATATACCCTGGTAGCTATTGGTAACTGTAAGATTCTTAATGATACAGTAATATTTGTTTTCTAATTTTATACCACTGTACGTTCCTGTCGGTTTTATTATAACGCCTTCCGCAGATTCACCTATTATAGCTATCCTATCTTTGTTAAGGTTTATCCATTCCTCATAAGTTCCGTTTTTAATAATTATAACCGCGGGTATAGGGGCATTTTTTATAGCATCAGAAATTTTAGAATACGGATTGGTTTCTGTTCCGTTATTTGGCGCTGGTTGTCCAGCATTAACAAATATTTTCACAGGTAACTGATCATTATCAGGTTCTGATCCAAATTTATATTCATCTATATTTAAAATTCCATCGTTATCAGCATCATTTAGGGAATCATCAACAGTAGCCGAAAGATTATTTGTTACTTCCCAATAATCATCCATACCATCGTTGTCCGTATCTTTATTTGCCGGATTTGTAGGAGGAACTGCAGTAAGCTCATCACCATCATTTAATCCATCGCCATCACCATCATTTAGGTTCGGATTGGTGTAAATTGTGTTGCCTTGATACATTATACCCATAATTTCAAGATTGTCTAAAAGCCCATCCTGATCGGTATCGTTAGAATTAGGATTCGTATAATTTTTATATTCGTCAATATTCGTTATTGAATCCGAATCATTATCTCCTGAAGGATCAATACTAAGCCCCCCAAATTTATTTTCCCATGTATCACATAATCCATCATTATCGGTATCTACAAATTCATCCGTGCCTATATCCACAAAATAATTATACAATCGGGTCGCTTTGTGGATATCAACAGGATAATATATAACGTTATTCCCTTTGTTTATACAGGGTGAATTACTCAAAAGATTGAATTGTCCATATTGCGGGGCGCCGAATTTCGGGTCTTGAGAAATATTATGATTTTCCCCGATAAAATCACCATCTTCTATATTAGAATAACTTATCATAGCTGAACTAATATTATACAGATCGTCTCCGTTATTCCATATATTCGAATTTATTATATTTAGATCGATTTTGGTTCCATCGAGATAAATTCCGCCCCCGGAAAGTGATGAATTATTCACTATATTGCAGTTATTTATTTTTACGGTATAATTACTGAGATCACTGTTATATAACAGGAAAATACCGCCGCCTTTCATGGAATTATTATTGTAAATATTGCAATTTGTAATTTCAACAGGGGTTTTTGCACAATACAATCCACCACCATAGTTACCTGTATTGTTATATATGGAATTATTTATCAATAAGACATTCTTTGTGGATTCATCTAAATATATACCGCTATCGATATTGTTTATTATTGTACATCCAATAACAAGAACAGATGAATTTTTGATATAAATTCCTTTTTTCCCATTTTTTATAATCAGATTTTTGATAACGCATTTATCTTTTTCATTTACTGTTATTGCGGGATTTATGCCGTCACCGCTAATAATAGTATTTTCTGGATCAGTAGAAAAAAGCGATATACCTGATTTTAAAACGATGCTCTCGTGATAAGTACCAGCTCCAATATAAATTATTGTCTTACCAGAAGCCGCGTTAATAGCCGCCTGTATTGAGCTGTATCCGCTTGCTTCCAGATAGGCTGGACTATCAATATTTGATGGGGTTGTTCCAAGAAAATATTCTTCGAAATTTGTTAAATCATCATTATCAGCATCATTTGTGGAATCCATAACCGTAGGATTGAGATTATAATCTATTTCCCATTTATCAGGAAGCCGATCATCATCCGTATCTATTTTGGACGGATCAGTTCCATACCCCAACAAGTTATACGTTGGATTATAAATTTCCTGTGCATCCAGAAGCCCGTCGCCGTCCTTGTCGTCATTTTTTTGCGGATTTGTTTGATATAAGAATATTTCAGCATAATCCGGTATAGTATCATTATCTGTATCTGAAATGGTTGGATCGGAATCATAATAAAATTCATAGTAGTTATTTACATTATCTGAATCATAGTCACCTTCATTGTCTAAATCCATACCGTATCTGTTTTCCCAGAAATCCGGTAATGAATCATTATCGGAATCCATAAATTCATCTAAACCTATATCTGATGCGTTCGATAGAGGGCGTGGCATAGATTCATCTTCAGATGTTCCTAAAGGCCGTTGTTCATCGTCGATATCATATCCATCACTATATAAAACAGTTCCCATGTTAATCAACGGAGAATTGTTGCGCAAATGATAATTATCTACTTGTGGATTTAAAAAGTTTGGTTCAACAGAAATATTCCCGTTTTTATCTTTAAAATCTCCATCTTTAATATTGCAAAACATTACATCGTTTTCATAAAAACCTAAAATGTCATCTGTGTTGTTCCATATTACAAGGTTTATTAAATTAATAGGGTATTCAGCGAGTGGAAAACCACGAAAAATACCGCCTCCACTAATTACAGACTTGTTATCAACAATTATAGAGAATAAAATATCACCCGAACAACCTTTCTGTGTCATAATTGCGCCACCCTGATTAGCCGAGTTTGCTTTTATGATTGTATTGGTGATTTTGAAATAAACAGGATCTACAGGATAATTATAATTATCCAGAGATGCATAAAAATAAATACCGCCACCAGACCCTATTGTTGCATTCGATTTTATAAGAGAATTATTAAATGATATATCGCAGTCTTCTATATATGCGCCCGCACCATAACCATTTGAGGAATTTGATAGGATTGCACATTCCTGAATATCAGGATCAGCGCTTTTTATGTACAAACCTCCGCCACCTGACGGCGCTTTATTTTTTTCAATCGTACATTTGTTTATACGTAATTCCGTATTGCTTTTTAGGTATAATCCTCCACCATATCCCATGGTATATAAAATGTTATTCTCTTTTACATTTGATGTTATAATTTCAACCTTATTATTTAACGAATAAATACCTGCGCCATTTTTAAATGTTGAGTTGGAATTTATATCGGAATTTTCTATATATAATTTTCCTTCTTCTATATAAATACCGCCTCCAGCCATATTGTCGGCTGTGTTAGAGCTTATATTGCTGTCTTTTACAGTCAAAAACCCGGTGTATTTTGTTCCGTACTGATCATTCTGATCAACATAGTATGTTGATGTCCGAATATATACTCCGCCACCGGAAATAGCCGTTTTATTATTACTTATATCACACCCAATTAGTTTCACCGGACATCCATCAGCATATATACCGCCTCCCAATCCGGCATTTTGTTCTGTAGAAACCAAATTATCATTATTTGAAATACTATCATTATCGAATTCCAATGCTGTATAACAGGCATATATTCCTGCTCCAAAAGCATTTACTGTATTATATGTGATTATGTTATTCTTAAATTTAGCTTTGTATTTTAAAGGATCATTGTTTCTAATTGAAATCGCACCTCCTTTCCCATCCGCAACAATATCTTCAACATCAGGAATATCATTCCATTTGGTTGCCACATCATCGCTCATAACATAAACATCAGTAAACTGTACTTTATTGTCGGTGATTTCACAATTTTCGACATTTATAGAGGAATTAGATATATATATTGCCGCACCGGCAAGAAGAGAACTATTATTATTTATAGAAGATTCTTTTATGTTTATTATGGAGTCATTATCGGCATAAATAGCGCCTCCACCCTTTATAGCCTCGCATTTTTCCATAGTTATGTTGACTATATCTACATTAGAATGATTCGCGTTAATACCACCGCCAAAAGATGGGTACATGCTTACACCACTGGTATTTAAATAAGGAAAATTTACATTAAAATTGACTTTGCAGTTTGTTAAAAGAGCATTCACGCGATTCTTAAACTCAAAACCGCCGACCGATGGATCACCATCGTTATCAGGATTTCCACATACGCTAATATTCTTAAACATATAATAGCCGCTTTGTGTTGCGGAGATAGTATAATATTTTCCTTCCGGATTATTAAACGTGGGTATGCGTACATTTACATCATCTACAGACCCGGAATACAAAATAATATTTGGTTTCATTTCAACATACTCATTGTATTCGCCGGGAACATCAATAACTAATAGAGCCACAAATGTACCGTATGATTGATCAGTTACAATCTGATTTATAGCGGCTTGTATGGTACCGTATGTACTAACATAATATTTATCATAGTAATAATCACCATATTGCTGATAGCGTTCAGCTTCGTCAAGGAAAGGGACATTTGGAAAAGATCCCATATAATATTCTTCGTAGTTTGTTATCAAGTCATTATCCAAGTCCGCATTGCCGTCAGCTACTGTCGGGTTAATCTGCCCGTTAGTAAAAGTCCAGTTATCAGCTTCCCATTTATCAGGCATTCCATCGCCATCGGTATCAGCCTTATGCGGATCAGTAGCAGGAATTGTCCCCTGAGGAAATAATTCCACAGCATCTTTTATCCCATCTCCATCTGCATCATCGTCTTTTAGAGGATTTGTATGATATATTAATATTTCTTCGTCATCATATAAAAGATCATTATCTGTATCGTTACTGGTAGGATTTGTAATATTTTTCGCTTCTATATCATTTGTTACATTATCGAAATCATCATCCGCTGTCGGCACATAATCACCGTTATATAACGTTTCCCAGAAATCAGGCAGAGAATCATTGTCAGCGTCTGTGAATTCATCATAGCCTATGTCGCAAGCAGAATTCGCCGGCCTTGATTCAGCATCAACATCCTTAAGAAATATACCTTCAGCATTACCGGCATTTCTACAAGGCGAATTTGCCGTTATCCTGTAATTGCCTATTGCAGGAGAAGCAAACTGAGGTATCGATTTAATATTTCCGTTTTCGCCTGCAAATAATCCGTCCTGAATATCGCAATTTCGAAACATATCCGATGATAGATTTGAAATATCATCGCCGTTTTCTTCCCAGAGTATTGAATTTACTATCAACGGTTGGCCTGTTGTCGAGTCACGATACACAGCGATACCTTGTTGGGCAATATTATCAACTATTGTAGTGTGATATATTTCCGGAGAACTATTTCCTTTTATGTATATACCTGCGCCCTGTAAAGATGTATTGTTATAAATCAACGAGTTTAATATAATTGCGTCAGATTCTTCAATAAAGACGCCTCCTCCTCGAGGAGCAGTATTGCCTTTAATAACACAATTTACGAGCAAAACACTCGAATTGTAAATATCAACACCTTTATTGCCTCCTGTTATTGTCAGGTTCTTAAAAATTAAAGGCGGATCACCATAATTATATCCATATAAAATTTCTATGGCTGGAGTTGTGCCTGCACCCTTAATTGTTACTTTATCAGGCGAACTTCCAAATACAACCGCCTTGTAGGTATCATTATACTGGCTGTACAACCAATAATTATCGATACTTATCTTACCACGCAAATAAGTATCCTTGGAAAGATCATAAATGCCATCTTCCAGAATAAAAATAGCCGGTGTGGGGTTACCTGTATTGATATCTGTGAAATACGTACTATCAAGAGCATATTGCAATGAATGATAAGGATCAGCCTGCGTACCTGTTCCACCCTGCACACCATCGTTATCAACATATACAATTTGAGGTACTGAAGGATCATCAGGATAAGTATTCAGACAATATTCTTCATAATTAGTCAGTTTATCATTATCATAATCAATATTTGAGTCAGCTACCAGAGGGTTGGTAGCTCCATATGGTTGATTATCATATTCCCAACCGTCGGGGATTTGGTCTCCGTCTGTATCCGGATTATTGGGGTCTGTGCCTATCCCCGGTTCATCGGAATCAAGTAACCCATCGCCGTCAGTGTCATTCACAGTAGGATTTGTTTTATATAAATATATTTCATCAAAATCGGATAAACCATCGCCATCAGAATTGGATGTCAAAGCGCTTGTCGAATTCGCTATTTCTATGTCATCAGGTACACCATCGCCGTCCGAATCTTTTAAATTAGGGTTTGATCCTTTCATATAACACACATTATCTATCCATACTGTATCGCTACCGGAACTTCCTTCCTCGTCTTTCTGATAAATAAATTCTATAACATTTCTACCGGGCTGGAGAACTATACTGAAAAACGACCAGTCAATTTCACCGCTTTTTTGCGGCATTATTAAAACATTATTAATATAAAGTAAAAACGCGTCTTTATCGGTTTGTGATGATACTTTATAATTAAATGAGAAAACATGTTGTTCAGAGATTTCTACAGTTAATTTCAATACAGATCTTTGTTCATCACTAAGACTATCTGGTACGGTAGCGCAAAATGAGCCGTCTTTAGCATTGCCTGATGAAACAATCCAGTTTACATCTCCATCGAAATTCCAGTTTAATTTACTGAAATCACCGGATTCAAATCCATCAAAAATCTTTACCAGGATTTCTTTCGCGTCATTTAAATTATCGTTATCAGTATCGGGATTGAGTGGATTTGTTCCTGTCTTTAGAGCATTTTCATAAATTCCGTCGGATGTTTCAGCGGAATCCGAAAGCCCGTCATTATCGGTATCCGAGGTAAATGGATAAGTAAGGTTCTGGTATTCCTGCTCATTTGTAAGACCATCATTATCAAAATCTTCCAAATTGTCATCAATTAAATTGTTATCAGAATCTTTCACATATGGATTTGTTCTCGTAACCATAATCTCATACGCATCAGTCAAGTTATCTCCGTCATGATCATTAATTATCTCATAATTACCGTCATTATCTGTGTCGCATCTCGACGCGGCGATCGCATAATATCGATAGGAGACGCTTTTGTCGGTCGGATTATTGAGGATTTTAGAGAGAGGATTTTGAGGATCCGGATCATAAAAAACAGGTTTAGCGGATGAATATACATAATTACCTGTTTTAACCAGTCGCCAGGTAGTGTTTTTACTGAGAAACGTATTGTCTCCGACTGATTCATCACTGCAATAAATCTCATACATCAATGAACCGGTTTTCCCTGTATTGTCAAGTTCTATTGTTACCTTGCCTGAAGAATCAATCTCCAGTGATTTGTAATCCATAAACGGATTAATCGGGGTATCTGAATAACCCGAGGAAACCATCCATAATACGCATACTCCCAGGCAGAAAAACCTTAATTTTTTGGGATGCATTTTATCCTCCTTAGTATGTTATTATATATAAAATATTCATATATATCTTCATAAACAAATATGAAAACACAATAATGCGATTAGAGATTTAACTTTTTTTTTAAATCTTTGCATTAAAGTGTATATTATATGAAGCCATTGCTTCTTATATTAATATCGGAAAAAAACATTATTAATTATAAATATTTATTTTTTATAAATTATAACACCAAAAACTTCAAGCATATAACAAATAATATTACCTTTCCTTACATAAATAATTATACACGGGTTTTCCACTTTTTACAAATCACTATCTGTAAATTCATTAATTAAAAATGGTTATTTATGAAAATATAAGGTTTTATAGATAAATAACTATACCGACAGAAAGAACCCACATGAGAACATTGATTAATAATGGCCCGTCGGTTAACAGAGCTATTGTAGGGCTTCCGCCAAGTTCTTTTTTGTAGACAAGATATAAATAACGAAAAATACCGTATATAACGAATATAACGGTATACATAAGCTTATTTGTATGAAATTTCTCTATAGTATCCTGCGATAATGTATATAAAATATAAAAAATAACTGTTGATGTTGTTACTACCGATATCATTTGATCTAAAAATAACGTGCTGTATTCTACAAGGATCGGACGGTGATAATTTGCTTTTTCATCCAGTAGCATAAGTTCGTGACGTCTTTTTGTAAACCCAAGAAATAAAGATAGCATTAATGTACAAATAATAATCCAATGTGATATTATGATATTTCCAATAACTGATCCGGCGATTACTCTTAAAACAAATCCGATGGCAATACAGAAGATATCGACAATCACAATCTTTTTTAGATATAAAGAATAAAGAATATTCATTATAAGGTATATTAAACAAATAAAAAGAAATTTAATATTTATGAAATAGGAAAAAAACAGGGATATAGATACCAGTCCCAATGAAAGCATCATACCATTTTTCACAGTAACTTTACCGGATGCTATGGGACGGTTGCGTTTTTGTGGATGGAGTTGATCTTTTGACTTATCAACTATGTCATTGATTATGTATATTGAACTGGTTAACATACAGAACAATCCGAAACAAAAGACATATTTGATTGTCAAATCAAATTGAAAAGCTTTCTTTGAAAAAAACAATGCTGCAAATATAAAGAAATTCTTTATCCATTGTTTTGGCCTGAGAAGAGAAAAATGATCTGCTATCATATTATTCTTACCTTGTGTAATAATGGTTATTTTTTTAATTTAATATAATAATATAATGGAGGAGAACCCGGTATAGTCATTGGTATTCCTTTTTCTATTAATTCCTGTTGTCCTCGTTCCAATCTATTATATTTATATTCAACAGTATCTTTTCCAATATTTAATCCGTTGGCATTAAAGAAAAAAACATCGAAATTCGGTTTTACACTGATAAATTCACTATATAATTTATATTGTGCTCCCACAAAAAAACCGTCTATGGTTTCCGATATAATAAATTTTACCGATTTCAGATATTCCATGTTTATTTCAACTTCTTGTTCCCCTTCTATAGGTTTTAACTCAGGGAATTTTGTGGTTGATAGGATTTTTTCTTTTTTTTCCTTTTCCTCTTCGAGAGTTTCTATCTTTTTATTGAAATCTTTTTCTTTCTTTTTGAATTTTTCTTTTAATTCAGCTATTTCAGTCTCAAAATTATTTATCTCTTCTTTATAAATCTTTATCTGTTGATTCAGATAGATAACCTGATTTTTATAATGAGCAATATCTGAACCGGATACATCTTTATTACCGATTATGGAGTCTTTGCTATCCATTGATGATTCAACATTATTATTTGCTGATCCGATATCATCATATTCTGAATCAGACTTATACTTATACAAATCAATGGTTTTGTCTAATCCCATAACATATGGATCATAACGGTACATTTTTTTCTTTGAAGGTAACGCGTCATCATCAACAATGGAAACAACCTGATCTTTATTTAATACCGCGATCCCATATTTAGTTTGTATTCTGATAATCTCTTCATTCTCTTCGAGTATATAGCCTTCATATTTCTGTCCGTTTTTGAGCAATACTCTTTCCGCATAAGCAGAACCGGCGTTAATTATTATGAATATTAATAGAATACAAATACAATATTTCATTTTCTCTTATAATAACTCTTGTAATAATAATGTGATAGGCTGCCGCCAAGAATTTTATATATAAAATCGGGTATATAATATTTATTATCTGTCAATACACCGCCGATCATATTTAATTTTGCCGAATTCAATACATTTATACTTCGCTGTACAATCTCCCGTGCTGTATATCCTGTTCTTATTACAAGAATAACACCGTCAAGCTGGCGTGCTAAAACAGTTATGTCATTTATAGCAATTACAGGTGGAGTATCAAAAAATATAAAGTCAAAATTTTCTCTCATTTTCTGAACTACTTCGTCCATCATAGGCGAATCCAGTACGGATATCGGATTGTGTATTTTTTTACCTGAATGAACAAACCATAGATTATCGATTCTTGTTTTTATTACCGCATCCATTAAATCACATTCTCCAAGGAGCACATCAGACAATCCGACTTTGCATTTAATATGCAGCAGCTTTGATATTGATGAGGCATAGAAATCTGTATCTACAAGAAGTATTTTATCTTCACTCCCTTTAACCTTTGCCATGGTAACAGCTAAATTTGTAATAGTCGTTGTTTTCCCTTCTTTTCTAAGAGCGCTTGAAACAGCTATTGTCTGAAGCGGATTTTCGTAATTATACGACAAAATATTGTTTCTCAATAATTTATATTGTTCAGCAATATATGAGTTCGGATCATAATAAGCTACTATTCGGGGGTTAATACCGGAATCATCAAATGTTTTCGCAACATACTTGCGGACTTTTCGCCTTTTTTTACGTTCTTTTTCCGCCCTTTCAAGAGCCATTGATATCTTGCCCATTATAAGATATCCTCCTTATCTTGAGCTAATCGTTTAGATCTATATAAATTCCGTCTTTTTTTAATTCATTTTTGAACGCTTCGAAATATTGTTCTTTAACAATTACCTTATTACCTTTTATACGTTGTATTACATATCGCCCGAACCGTTTGTCAAAATTCTTTATTTCATCCAGAATTACGCCGTCAAATTCAATTAATATACCTTCGTTATCATTGGTGTTTTGTAAACTTAGTGAATTTAATTTTTCTTTTCTTTTGTGCGAAAACAACCTTGACCAAAATCCTTTTTTATTAGTTTTATCTTCCTCAAATACAGATTGTTCATTGTCTTTGTCGGTTTCTATAGCATTATACACATCAGTATCTTTTATGCCGATATCAAGTTTAATTTCGTTATCACTATCATTATTGTTTTCGTAAATCTTCTGATTTTGATTGAGTTCTTTTGACTTTTCTTTTTTTAAATTTCGCTGTTTCTCAATTTTTGAGGGTGGAAGAAATTCTTTCAGAACCTCCATAACCATCTCTTTCGTAACTTTCTGTTTACCCACTGAATAAGCCTGAAGAAGTGCCTGATCGCATGTGATATTTATGAGGCGAGGCACACCTTTTGAGTATTTAATTATTTCATCGATCGCTTCATTATCGAAAATTTTTCTATTTCCTGCTCCAGCAATATTTAGTCTATGATAAATATACTTTTCGCATTCACCGGATACTAAAGGATAAATATGGTACCGTGTTACAATTCTTTGTTTCAACTGTTTTAATTCAGGTAACTCAAGCTTTTCCGCAAGTTCCGGTTGTCCCATAAGTATAATTTGAACCAATTTCTCTTTATCGGTCTCAAGATTAGAGATTAAACGTATTTCTTCAAGAATTTTTGGCGTAAGGTTTTGAGCTTCATCGATTATTATCACGGCATTATTATCTTCCCTTAGCTGATCTATCAGGAAATCGTTTAATTTATGCACAAGCTCTATATGAGAAGATTTTTTCCATTCTATATCGAATTCCGAACATATTATTTTAAGTAATTCTTTCCCTGTCAATCTGGTATTGGTAACAAGAGCTGTTTTTACATCCTTATCTAATTGAGATAATAAAGTATGGCATACGGTTGTTTTACCGGACCCGATCTCGCCTGTTATTAACACAAATCCTTTTCGTTCTTCGATTGCGTATTTCAGGCGCGCCAAAGCTTCGTTATGCTGTTCGCTTTGAAAAAAAAACGAAGCATCCGGAGTAGTGTTGAAAGGCATTACTTCTAAACCGAAAAATTCTTTATACATAAGTTAAATCATATTTTAGTGATAATATTTCCAAACATAAGCAGATACCACTCCAAGAGCTACAAGATACATCATTGTAAGACATCCGAATACAAAATTCCTTATTCTCTTTGTTCTTCGCTCCCGCGCGGTTACAATGGATGGTATCACTCCGATAACTCGTATAGGCAAATTTAATCGCGCGTCTTCTGTTCCTCTAAATGAATGATCGGCCATTTCAACCATGAATGCTATACCGCCTCCGACAGCGATTCCGGCTAAAATTCCCATTAGCAATATTCTCCATCTATTTGGTTTAAACGGTTTTAGAGGAAGACGCGCAGGTTCAAGCATTTCAAATTGAACACCTTGTTCAGTAGTTTCCACATGTTGAGTCATTCGAGTTGCTTCCAGTTGCTGTTGCAATCTATTGTATACACTTTTCAATGCTTCATTTTCATTAATAAGAAATGTGTATTTTTCATCCAAAGACGGCATTTCTTCAAGTTTTTCTTTTGTATTTCGCAAATCTCTTTCTACCTGGCGTTTTCGTGCTTCAAGGCTTGCTATTTTCAGGTTCATCCTCGACAGCTCGTCTTTCATTGTGCCGATTTCTTTGTTTTCAATTACAATTTTTTCTTCTTTCATTTGACTTTTACGCGTTTTTATCTGTTTTTCAGTAGCATCTATAAGTCTTTTTGTCTCAATAAGATCAGGATGTATTTCGGTGTATATCATTTGTAAATTCTGAAGTTGTGTCTGAAGTAGATCTTTTTTCTTTACCAATTCTTCAAGATAAGGGTCCGCAGGAGTTAACGTTTTTTCTTCTTTAACCCCCATTACTTTGATCCGCTCTTCCAATATCGCTTTCTCATTTTTTAATTGATCCAGATCAAATGAAATATCGGTTTTCCGCATTTCAAGAGCCAAAATTGTATTTGCGGATGTTGTTCTCTGTTCAGGAAGATCATACATATGTTCTTTCTTGAATTCTATTAATTTGGTTTCGGATTCTTTAACCTTATCCGCATATTGCGCTATTTGTTCCTTTATGAAATTGATCGCGGCAAAAATCTCCACACGCTGGTCTTTTAAACTTTTCTCGATAAAATTTGTAGTAAGTACATTGAGAAATCTCTGAGTTGTTGCCGGGTCTCTATGCATAAAAGATATTGTTATAATATCTGTCATATTGGTACTGCTGGAAATATTAACCATAATATTTTTCTTTATATTTTCAACAAGAACTTCCATTTCAAGAGGAGTTTCCGCCTGATCCGACAAACCAACGGCATCCATTGCTTTTGTTATACTATTCCAACTTAATATTTCGCTATTGAATGTACGTATTCTTTCTTTAATCGGGGTGGCAATATCTTTTTGTCCCTGCAATAAATTAAGAGATGTTTTATCTCTTATAAGAAGCATTGTTTGAGAACGATATATGTTCGGCAACCCCAGGATTATTGGAAACACAAGAGGGGTTACAGCCATAAATCCCATCATAAACAATCCTTTGCGCCGAAAAAATATCCTGACGTAATCCTTTACCTCAAACTTTGCTGTGGTCGATAATCCTAATTCTTCATTCATATAAACAACCCCGTTTAACTCTTAATATCTTCTATTAACTCTTTAGCATGTATTCGAGCAACAGATGATAGGTCTTCTCCACCTAACATTCTTGTAATTTCATCAACCCGTTCATCGGTATTTAACTCAGTTAATTCTGTTTTTGTTCTTCCATCAATCACGGACTTAAAAACCTTATAATGCGAATTCGCAAGACTTGCTATTTGCGGTAAATGCGTTATACATAAAACTTGATGTTTTTGAGACAAATCATACAATTTCCTACCGACATCTCTTGCTGTTCTACCTCCTAAATTTACATCGATTTCATCGAATATGAGAACGTCAATATTATCGGCATCAGCAAAAGTTGACTTTAACGCAAGCATGATACGCGATATCTCGCCACCGGATGCGACCTTGCGCAACGAACTCCATGACTCGCCTTTATTCGCCGCAAACATAAACTCAATTTTGTCAAAGCCTCTATCAGATATCTTATCGGTTTTCTCTACAGATATTTTTATTTGAGCATCAGGCATACCAAGACATTTAAACTCAGCGTTTATCTTATCACTTAATTTTGATGCCGCTACAACACGTATTTTAGATATCTCATCGCTTTGTTTTACTAAATCATTATATAAACAATCAATCTCTTTCCTTAAATTAATTATCTGATCATCTATTTGATCAATATTTTTTATATTAGCAGATAGCTCATTTGAGTATTGTATTATTTCGGGTAATGATTTCGAAAACTTTCTTTTCAACCGTTCAAGAATTTGCATCCTCTGCTCAATTTCAGCAAGCCGGGTTGGATTATACTCTATTATCTCACCATGCGATCGTATCTCTTCGGCTGTTTCCCTTATTTGGTATATTACATTCTCGCAAATTTCTGCCTTCGATTCAAAAAATTCGTCATATTTTGCGAGTTCGCCAATCTGTTTCAATGCAGTACTTAATCCACTTAACATTGATTGATCATTGCCATATAATATGTCATAAATACCATAGCTTTTTTCGCAAATCTCCTTGGCTTTAGATATTATCAGGTATTCTTTTTCAAGCTCTTCCTCTTCAGATTCCATTAACTCAGCCTTTTCAATCTCTTCCAGTTCATATTTCCATAACTTCAAATCATTTTCATTTTTCTTTGATGCTTCTTCCATTTCAGTTAATCTATTTACCAAATGATTGTATTTACAATAGTTTATGGATAAGTCATTAACCATATCTTTTAGATTTGCATACCAATCAAGGAATTTTCTATGTGAATCCAAATTAAACAAAGACTGGTGATCATGCTGTCCGTGGAGATCAAAAATATTGGAGCTTATTCTTTTTAGTGTCGCTAAAGATACCGATGAACCGTTTACATACTGGCGGTTATTTCCGTCAATAAGAATTTCGCGTTTTATAATTACAGTCTCATCTTCACATTCTATACCGGATTCAAATAGAATATCTTTAATTTCCAAATTCCCAGTTATATCTATTACTGCCTCAACTGAACATTTGTTTTCACCTTTACGAATCATATCTATATTCGCTCTTTCACCAAGAATAAGATTCAACGATCCGATAATAACTGATTTACCTGCACCTGTTTCACCGGTAAGAATATTTAAACCTTTTTTAAAAAAAACAGCTGTTTCTTTTACAAGTATAAGGTTTTTTATATAAAGTTCTTTTAACATAATCTGACAATCCCGGAAAATCAGCGAATACTTTTTAGAATTTTCTCAAAATCAGGGAACGAAGTCTCAATATTTTTTGTGTTTGTGATTATCGTTTCACCATCAGCATATAAACCTAAAATCGCCATTGACATAGCAACTCTATGATCTCCAAAACTATCTACCGTTGTCCCTTTTAATTTTCTGCCGCCCTGAATAACCATCCCATCAGGAATTTCAACAATATCAGCACCAAATAACGATAGATTCTGCACCATTGTTTTAATCCGGTCAGACTCTTTTACTCGCAATTCTTTTGCATCTTTTATAATCGTCAATCCGTTAGATAGACAAGCAGCTACAGCAATAATTGGTATCTCATCAATAACAACAGGTATTTCTTTGCCTTCGATTACTGTTCCTTTTAATTCACGCCCTTCAATGATTATATCTGCGCGAGGTTCATCCCAACCTGGAAATTTTTCTGATGAAGGTTCGATTCTTATTTCCGCGCCCATCCTTCTAAGGATACCGATAATTCCATCTCTTGTAGGGTTTAGCCCGACATCGCGTATTATTAGTTTCGAACCGGGATTTGCCGCCGCCGCGACCATAAAAAATGCCGCAGATGATATATCCGCTGGCACAACAATATCTTTAGCGTGCAGTTTCTTTTTTCCATTCAACTCAATGCGTCCGGCTTCAATCTTTATATCCGCACCAAAATATTTCAGCATCAATTCTGTATGATCTCTTGATTTCATAGGTTCGACGACTACAGTTTTACCCGAGGAATTTAGACCGGCCAGTAAAACTGCCGATTTAACCTGTGCGCTTGGAACTGGTAATTCATATGTTATGCCTTTAAGTTTCGAACCTTCGATTATCAATGGCAGATAATTATTCTCGCGCGCAGTTATTTTCGCGCCCATTTTTGATAAAGGTTCTATAATTCTCTTCATCGGTCGCTGGGATAAAGATTCATCGCCAATAAGTTCCGCTTTTATATCATGAGACGCGATTACACCGGCTATCAACCTTATACCTGTTCCGGAGTTACCAAAATCAAGTTTGCTCTCCGGCGTTTTCAAATTGTTTAAACCTTTCCCTTCCACAACAAATTCACATTCACCAGTATTGCTTATATTTACGCCAAGCTTTTGAAACGCCTTAACCGTATTTAAACAATCATGGCTCATTAAAAAATTCGATATTTTCGATATTCCATCACTCAAAGAAGCAATTATAATAGATCTGTGTGATATGGATTTATCTCCAGGAACACTGATATCAGCTTCAATTTTCTTTATTCTTGAAACCTTTATGAAATTTTTATTCATTTTTATACTCACAATTCTTTATTAGTAAATCCCTGATATTTTTTGATTCACACAAAAATTTCAACACCTGATCGTTATCCCCATTTTGAATAGCGTTTCTGATTTTGCGTATCATGTTCTCAACAATTTCAAGTTGAGATGCTATATTAATGCTGTTTGAAGAACATATGTCATTCCACATTTCCGGTGAACCGGAAGCGATTCTCGTAGTATCCCTGAATCCAGAACTTGCAAAATCAAGAGAAGAAAATATATCTGACCTTATTTTTGAAGCGAAATTAACCAAAACCGCCGCGACTATATGCGGTACATGACTTATTGAAGAAATAAGATAATCATGTATATCCGGCGGTAATTGCATTACCCTGCATCCAACATTTTCCCAAAATAATTTGAGTTTTTCAACAAGATATACAGGTGATTCTTCTAAAGGTGTTAAAACACAAAGAGAATTTAAAAATAACTCCGGATATGAATTCTCCAATCCGGTCTTTTCAGATCCAGCCATTGGATGTGAACCGATAAAAACAGCTTTTTCACCTATCGCCAAAGTCATTGATTTTACAATTTTGTCTTTTGTACTACCCATATCGGTAACAACAACGTTTCTTTTCAGATATGGCAATATTCTTTTTCCATATTCACAAATAATTTCAACAGGAGTTGAAATTATAACAAGGTCGGCATCTTTTATACCATCATTTATATCCGTTGTGCATTTATGTGCGGCTTTATGAGATAACACATGATCAATTGCGTTATCGCGCCTGACTAAAGCTGTAACTGTTATTTCCTTATTTTGGGATACCAGGAATTTTCCAAGCGAACCACCCATTAACCCCATTCCAACGATAGTTATATTTTTAAAATAATCACTCATTTTCAGTTGGTTCTTTAAATATTGGATAGGATCCGAGAACCTTTATAAGAACGCAATGTTCTTTCAAGTTCTCAAGTAAATCTTTTACCTTTATATCATCACAATGCCCCATGAAATCTATAAAGAAATAATATTCCCATGGATTTTTCTTTGACGGTCGTGACTCAATTCTTGTTAGATTTAGTGAATGGCTCTTAAAGTATAATAGCGTATCGTACAAAGCTCCAACTTTATCTTTAATAAAAACCAGAATAGATGTTTTATCGTCACCGGATTGTTTTGGGTAATCCGTAGACAAAACAGCAAAACGTGTTGTGTTCCTGCTTAGATCCTGAATCGAACGGTTTACTATCGTAAGATTATATAATTGTGTACATAATTCACTTCCGATAGCGCCTGCCTGCGGATCTTCAGAAGCCATTTGCGCCGACCTGCTACTACTTGATACTTCAATTAACTCCGCAGTCGGTATATGTGAATATAACCATTTTCTGCATTGCCCGAATATCTGTGGATTTGAATATATCTTCTTAATTTTTTTAATATCACCATCGATATTCATTAGATTATGGCGTATAGGCAATAATAACTCAGAACAAATTTTCAGAGGTGAATCGATAAACATGTCGAGAGTATCATTAACACCGCCCTCAGTTGAATTTTCAACAGGAACTACACTATAGTCGCATTCACCGTCCTCAACAGCCTTAAAAGCGTCCTGAATAGTACGAAATGGAATCAGTTTCAGCGAAGAACCAAACTTATTGATTGTAGCTTGATGACTGAAAGACCCTTCGGGGCCCATAAATCCGACGGTTATTTCTTTTTCCAAAGCCAAAGAAGCTGACATAATTTCACGATAAATCGCGGCAAGCGATTTGTTTCTTATCGGCCCATTGTTTTTCTCAAAAACTTTATTATATACTTCTTTTTCTCTTGCCGGTGAATATATCATTGAATTGGCTTTATTTTTAAGCTCACCGATTTGCAGAACTATTTCTGTTCTCCTGTTGATAGACTCAACAATTTTTGAATCTATTTTGTCAATTTCTTCCCTTAAACTATCGAGTTTCTTTTTTTCATGTTCTTGCATTATTTATTATCCTGATAATTTTATGTATTTAATTTTTTTGATTTTTTTATCGAATTTCGGTCATTATATTTTTTATTCCGATAAGCGTCAACTAATTTATAAAACCTCTCTCGCTCTTGATCTAACCCCATAATTTTACCATTTACCTTTTCCATCAATAATATGTAAAGTATTTTTTTAAAGTATGGTGATGGCTTTAATCCGCTATTAATTATATCTTGTCCTGTAAACTCAATTTTTATATGTCTCAGATTAGAGATATAAAGTGAAATTTTTTCTTTAGCTTCCTGTTGATTAGTTAATGCCATTAAAAACAACAAACCCTCCGTCGTATATGGTCTTAGCAACATATAAAGAAAACTGTTTTTCGTAATATTTCGTGATAGAGCATTTATAACTATATAACAATTTTTCATCGTTCCAATAACAATATGCATATCTTTTTTCTGTATTTTTAATTTTGAGCATATCCTGAATATTACAGTAACGGGTAATTTTGCAATAAGCCCCATAAAATATATTATCCAGTTTTTAATTTCTGTTTTAAAAAAGCTTAATTTATACCATGTAATTGCGTCTTCAATCCTTTCAAAAAGAGCATAATCGATATTTCTTCCGCTGAATGCCGGATCTATAAATTTAAGCTCATCAAATTCGTATATTCGCTGAATAGCCCTGACTGGTTTTTGTTCATTAAGCATTATAATAAGTTCTTCCCTTATTCTTTCAAAAGCCACATAGTCAAAGAATTCAGATTTTACAGCGTGTTTTATTAGGTTTTCGGTATGCCTGTCTATTTTAAATCCGAAACGCTGTTCAAAACGTATAGCTCGAAATATCCTGGTAGGGTCTTCAACAAAACTTAGATTATGTAAAACCCTTATTTTTTTATTTTTCAAATCTTGTTGACCGCAGAAAAAATCTATCAATTCGCCGAATCCGTTTTCATTTAAGCTAATCGCCATTGCGTTTATTGTAAAATCTCTTCGGGATAAATCCTGTTTTATTGATGCCAATTCAATGGTAGGTAGTGCTCCCGGTGTCTCATAATATTCCAGTCGCGCGGTTGAAATATCTATTTTAATACCATTGGGAATCATTATTACACCTGTGGCAAACTTATCATGTATTATATATCTGGCATCAAAATATCCGGATAATATTTTGGCGAATTTCGGTCCTTCCGATTCAACAACTATATCGATATCAAAGTTTTCAATACCCAATAAAATATCTCTCACGAAACCGCCGACAAGAAATACATTTATTTTGTTATCCGAAGCTAATTTTCCTATCTGATAAATTATTTTCAGAATGTCGTGTGGTATTGTGGATTCAAGATATCTAACTCTGATTCTTGATGTCGGATATTGTGACTCCTGGATTTGATGATTGAGGGTTTCAATATAATTATCGTGGATAGCCCTTAATAAATCTGTTCTTGTTATTAAACCAACCAGTTTGTCGTCGATAGTTACCGGCAATCTTCCTATATTGTCTCTCGCGAATATTTTTTGAATTTCAGACAAACTGCTCGAAGGAGAAACCGTGATTAAATCCGTACTCATGTAATATTTAACAGGGTAATCGCCAAAATGATGAAACAAAGCTTTATCAAGATCCATTCGTGTAATAATGCCGATTAATTTTCCATCCTCAATAACTGGAAGTGTATTGAAGTTCGCTTTTACCATATACTCTTTTGCATCTTTAATTCGCGCGTCAGGTATTATAGTTTTTATATGAGAAGTCATTATATCTGCGGCTATATATTCTTTTTTTAAATTATTATGCAGAAACTCAATTATTTTTTCTTTTGCCTGCGACAGAGTTATACCATGCAATACGGAAGATGCAGCAGTAGGATGTCCTCCTCCGCTAAAATTCGCTGCAATTTCACCTACATCTACAAATTTGTTATTTGACCGAGCAATAAGATGAATTTTTCCCTGCATTTCTATCAGGGAAAAAATTATCCCGATATTTTCCAGTTCCCTGATTTTGTGAATGAGGAATGACACATCCTTTATATAATTATTAAATGAAGCTGTAGCGAAATACACCTTAAATCCATGAATATTCACAAGTTCCAAGCTATCAAGGAGCTGAGATAACATTCTTGTATGATCTATATCCATTTTTTGTGTCATATAATTGGAGACAACCGAAAGGTCAGCGCCAAAACCCAATAAAATCGATGCCGCTTGAAAATCTTTAGATTTTGTATTTACGTATCGCAATCCGCCTGTTTCCTCATAAATCCCCAACATCAAAAGAGTCGCTTCTTCGGGGCGCAGGTTTATCCCTTGCTCGTTCAATAAATGAGTCAAAATAGTCGAAGTTGCTCCTATCTCTTCAGAAATAAATAATTCGGGGGTTATATTTTCTCTTTTTTTTGGATGGTGGTCATATATATATAATTTTATATTTTTTTTGTACATCAATTTACCGAATCTGCCTATTCTGTCTGGTATTTGCGTATCGACAACAATTAGTCCCGTTATTTCATTGAGTTTAATAGATTTTTCAGATGTGAAATTAAAAATATTTGAAAATTTATCGAGAAATTTTTTAACATTCTCTTCCGGTACTCCGGATATAATTTTCATACTGTCTGGATATAATTTTTCCACCGCTACCATAGACGCAACGGCATCAAAATCAGGATCGTAATGGGAAACAATAATATTCATATTTTCTTTTTTATGTGCTGATAATATTCTTCATTAATTAATTCAGGTATTTTTATATACCGGTCTTGTGTCTCTTCAATAATAAACATTGTTTCTTTTATAAATTTATATTCCTGTCTCAATAAATGATTGCCAGGCCTTATATCAAGGCATTTTTTTATCTCATTTTCTATAATTTCAATATGCCTCTTTTTTTCTGGAATTATATCTATTCTATTAAATATTTTTATATGATCTATTACCTTTATAAGTGAATTAAAAAAAGATCTATTTAAATCCGCTTTTGTATGTTGAGGTTTTAATTTCTTATGATTTATATAGTTAGCGGATTTTTTCACAATATCCTGCTTTTTATTCTTCGATATTTTTATTATCAGTTCATGTCGATTCATTACTCTACCTTTTTTACACAAAAATGGCTTTATTTATTATTTTTAAAATGATATATCATATATTTAATAAAAAAATTAAATATAATTATATTTTCCGGTATTTATATAAGAAATGACTCCTACAAAATCCAAAAAGTTTTTAAACATTATTCCCCGATTAATCACAGCATTTTTTACGATATTTATTTTTCTTTTATTGGTCGAAAGTTTTTTTTCTTACAGAAGAATCTCACCTTATTTAAGTGATGAAATGTATATCTTTCCTCCGATTTTTTTCCAGAAACAAGATTTAGAGAATATGGACAAAAAATTCTCTATATTCTCGGATCCAAAATTAAATACAGGACAGAACATATTTATAAACTCATCTGAACTGAATTTGATATTAAAAAATAAACTTAATTTAGGCAATAAAATAAGAGCTGACATTAAAGATAATAAAATATACCTTCTCTTTTGTTTTCCGATACCATTGTTTAATAAATTTTTTAATGGATGTGCGGTTATAGATATAATATATCAGAATAATAAATTATATTTTGACATATTGAATCTTTCCGCGAATGATCTTGAAGTTGATAACAATTTGATGCTTTCTGTGAAAGAGTTGATTATTATGTTTAAAGAAAAAAATAATTTTATAAACAATTTTCTAAATAAATTTTCTGTTATACAAATAAAAGGCAATCAGATATTTTTTACTTTCAAATAAGATAATGGAGGCAATATGGCAGGCAATAGTTTCGGTAATATTTTCCGCATAACTTCTTTTGGGGAAAGTCATGGGCCGGCAATTGGTGTTATCATTGATGGTTGCCCGGCAGGAATTAAAATAGAAAAAGAATATATTCAGCAACAGTTAGATAGAAGAAAACCTGGTCAATCGGATATGGTTACTCAACGTGCTGAGGAAGACGAGGTTCATATTTTTAGCGGTATTTTTGACGGGCAAACAACAGGAACTCCTATTGGAATGGTGATTTATAATAAAGATATGCGATCGGGCGATTATGATAATCTCAAAGATTTATTTCGGCCTGGACACGCGGACTATACATATTATAAAAAATACGGAATAAGAGATCACCGAGGAAGCGGACGATCATCCGCAAGAGAAACTGCAGCAAGAGTTGCGGGCGGTGCTGTGGCGATGAAACTACTCGAAAATTTCAACATTAGTATTACCGGTTACATTTGTTCAATCGGAAAAATTAAAATAAAAGCAAAAGATTTATCCGAAATAACCAAAAATAAAATCTTTTGTCCCGATACAAATACCGCCATTGAAATAGAGAAATATCTTCTTTCTCTTAAAGAAAAAGGAGATTCTACAGGTGGTATTGTCGAATGTATAGTAAACGGAGTTCCCGCGGGGTTAGGCGAACCCGTTTTTGATAAACTTAGCGCTGATTTAGCAAAAGCAATGCTATCCATAAACGCTTCGCGCGGATTTGAAATCGGCGACGGATTCGCCTGTAGCGAATTAACCGGAAGCGAAAACAACGATCCGATGATTTCTGGATGTAAATTCGAATCGAATCATGCGGGCGGAATACTTGGCGGAATATCAAATGGAAACGAAATAATCTTCAGAGTTGCTTTTAAGCCTACATCATCAATAAAATTATCGCAGAAAACAATAGATATTCATGATAATCCTATTGAATTCTCAATTACCGGCAGGCATGACCCGTGTGTCGCAATAAGAGCTGTTCCCGTTGTAGAAGCCATGACCGCAATTACTTTGGCTGATCATCTCCTGAGAGATAGAAATTCAAGACTTGAGTTTTAACTAAATTGTATACAATTTATATAGATGTATTTATAGAATGAAAATAGATATAAGTGTTGTTTTATTCTGCTTCAGCGCGGATCATATCTTAACAAAATGTTTGAATTCATATCTTGTTCAAAATTATCCCGTATCGCGATTTGAAATAATTATTGTTCCTATATCAAATAGATCGGAATCAAGAAAAGTTATTGATAGCTATTTTTATTCTGGACATATTAATATAAAGATTATTCACAATATAAAAAACAACATTTTCAATCATGTTATTAATATCGCATCAGGTAAAATAATTTTCTTTACCTGTGATTTTGTTTATGCGGATAAATCGCTTCTTGAACATATTTATAATGCATTTACAAAGACTCTGCCTGTAACTGATTTTGTTGTAGGAAAAACATTGCCGGTTTTTGAGATTAAACCAAAACAATTGTTTTCAGAACAATCAAAATTACTCTTTGGTATTCAGGAAAAATCATCCGGTTTACATATTCTAAACAAAAACGATATCGCGTTTTTTTTAAATATTGCGTTTAGGAAAAATTTGGTTTTCAATAAAATATATTTTGAAACCACAGAACAAAATTTGTTTTTAAAATATAGATTTAGCGAAGTTCATCTTTTTCGAAAAAAAATAGAATCAAAAAATAAAAAAATTTATTATTGTCCGAACATGATTGTGTATTATTTAATTCAAAAAAAAGATTTGTCTATATTTAATATATTTCTACTATCTTTAAAAAAAGGAATGTTTACGGCGCTTCTTAACAAACAATCAACAGGCAAATCTTTATTTCATAACATAGATGTATTATTATTCTCATTTTTAAAAGTCACGTACCGAATTTTATTTATATTGCCCTTCAAGTTCAATAAATCAAATATAGAAATAATCAGAATAAATTTTTATCGGATGGGACACGCTTTAACAAACTTAATTACTTTTTAAATCAAGGAATTATACAGTTTTATTACCTCAGAAACATTTTTTTTAATTGAGAATCTCTTTGAATATTCTATCATAAAATTCTGATCAAACCTTTTATTAAGTCCTTCCTCAATAGCATTCGCGAGAATTTTTGGCTTTCCGGGTTCAACCAAAATTCCAAGATTCTCTGAAGATAAAATTTCCGGTATTGCTCCCACACAAGTACTTATGACAGGTAAACCACAAGCGAGGCTTTCAGCGATAACAATCCCAAACCCCTCACTATGCGAAGGATGAACAAGCAAATCTGCCGACTGCATATAAAATGGTACAAGATCATGATTTATCTGCCCCACATATAAAATATCGGAATTCGATTTTATTTTTTCTGTAAATTTACCGGAAGTTCCATCTTTACCTGCAAACACGATAAGAATGTCATCTCTCCATCTTGACAGTATTCCTATTGCGTCCAAAAAATCAAAGACACCTTTTTGCTCAATGACATTTCCCGCGAAAAACAAAATTTTTTTATAAATAGGCAAATTAAGCTTTTTTCTCATATCAATCTTTTTTCCTGGATAAAACATATCAAGCGGGATTCCATTGTAAATCATATGTATTTTTTTCGAGCCCCCCCCAACTGATGCGGTTTTATTAGCGAGATCCATGCTCACTGCGATAATCGCGTCTGCCATTTCAAGAGACGAGACCGCTCTTTTTGTTGTTATCTCCCCTCCCTCCTTTGCGAGAATAAATCTATTTATATCAGCCCCATGCACATTTACAATTAACGGTATGCCGTATTTTTTTTTCAAAATTGATCCCACATATCCTGCCACATGGGCAAAATGTGAATGAATAATATCGATTTTCTCTTTTTTTATAATTTTCTCAACCGCAGATACAAAATTATAGATATTATAGTTCTTGAACAACCATGGCAAATATATATATCGAGGGCGGTAAATCGTTATATTATCCACTACTGTTTTAATCGGTATATCCTTGCTGGAATTTCTTAGTTCTGAATATCGTTTCAACGGCAAATACCTGTATACCGGTGAAACAACAATTATTTCAGCATATTTTCTTAATTCCCTTATCTGTTCAAGAATAAAATTACACGCCTGAGGGTTTTTATCGGATGGAAATTCCTGGGTTAATATTAGAACTCGCATTTTTCACTTTCTTTTTATAAAATATTTTAATAGATAGTATGCCCCATATATTGAATATATAAATAAATCATAAAAATTTTTTTCAGCAAAACTATTTTTCGCTATTGTTATACAAATAACAGCCATTTTTTTGTTTATTGAAGCATTATCTATAGAATATATTCTATTTATTTTTTTAATTACTTTTAATGTGCTTTTATTTCTATCACTAAGTTTTGTCTTATTAAACCTGCTACTTTCTTTTATTCTATAATATCCCACAGCATCAGGACAATACAGGATTTTGCCCGAATAAGATATTCTTAGCCAAAAATCATAATCCTCTGAAACACTAAGACACGGATCCTCGTCAAATCCTTCGATTTTGTTTATAATTTCTTTTTTTATAATACATGGATGCATCGGTATAAAATTTATTTTCAATAAGTTATCGAAGATTTTACCGCTATGCGGGGTACGTGCCTGATGAACACTTATCCCATTCATTTTACCGCCTATATAAATCAGGTCGCCATATACGGCTGAGGAATCTTTTTCAGACAAAATTTTCTCTATCATTTTTTCAAGTACGTTATTATTCCAAAAATCATCTGCGTCAATAAAAGATATGTATTTACCTGTAGATATTTTTATTCCCGAATTTCGCACTGAAGCCGGATTGCCGGTATGTGTTATAGTTTTTATTATTATATTATTATATTTTTTTATTTTCTCAGCGGTTTTATCTGTTGAACCATCATCGATAACTATTATTTCTTTGTGCAAATATGTTTGTCTCAATACAGATTCTATGCATTGGCAAATAGTATCCTCAGAATTATAAACAGGGATAATTATTGAAACTAAATCATTTGTTTTTGATACATTCATTAAGAATTTCCACGAGAGATTGGGTTAATCGTTTTCGGCTGAATTGCTCAATCCTGTTTTTATCATGTGTAATTTGCGTTTTGGCAAAAATATTCTTTTCTAATATCCGGGCGATTCCGGTGGTATCATCAGATTTTGCCCACTCACCGGCAGAACAGGATTCGAGAATATCTGTTAACTCGCCTTTTTCTGAAATAGCCAGAATACTTGTCCCGCAACCCAGATATTCATAAAATTTCGACGGTATCATTACCTTGTTTTCATCTGTTCCGGTTATAAGCAACAACAAATCCGCATCAACCATCATCTGGAGACAATCTTTATGCGATACAAATTTTTCAAACTCAAATAATTTACCGACGAAAGAGTTGTCAACTTGTTTTTTTTCAATCCCGCTTATGGAATATCCTACAAATTTCACGATTATTTTTTTTAAAATTTCCAAATTATTGTTTGCTAATTTTTCAATCGCCTTTATAAATGGCTTTATTGAACGTATTCCGTAAATATCGCCCGTATGCAGAATAATGAATTTACCATCATTTCTCTTCTTCTTTATATCCACAAAATCATCGCTATCATATCCGTTTGTGATATATAAACTTTTTGATTTTATTATATCTCCATACTTTTTTAAATGAAGATTAAGGCTAGAGTGTGTATTAAAAATTATTCTATCGGCATATCGAATAACATATCTCTCCATTATGGATTCTATCTTATCACGAATTGAGTTCCTTTTTACATTACGAAACGGATTTTCACACCATGCATCTCTGAAATCAGCTATAAATGTCACGTTTGGGAATTTTTTTTTAACCAATATACCTATAAAATGAGTAGAATGAGGAGGAGATGTTGTTATTATTACACCGATTCCTTCATTTTTTATAAGCTTTACCGCTCGATTGTATGCAAACGGTATCCAGCCGATTAGTTTATCGGGGATAAAAAAAAGGTAATCAATGATTTGGCGCAATTTCGATAAACCTATTTTTTTTAAAATCTTAAAAAAATTATATGGAGTTAATGTATATACACGCTCAATTTTAATATTTTCCGGGATTTGCTCAAGTAAAGATTCATCATATATGCCATATGAAGGTTTTTTGCATGTTAAAACTATCGGGTCCCATCCAAAATACGGCAGATATTTAACAAATTTAAGCGATCGAAGAACTCCGCCTCCTCCTTGAGGTGGAAAATTATAAGCTATATATAGAATTTTCTTTTCCAACTTAATAAATTATTCTCCAATTACGTCGAAAATCGCTTGTCCGATAAGATTGTTGTTGTGCTTAAAACAATCGGTAACATTTCTTGCTTTATCGATTAATGTAATACCGTCAACACTCCATGTTCCTACCGTTGAATTTTTGGGGATAAATAGTTTGCCAGTATAATAATCTTTATCCGCAACATACTCAAAATAGACATTAAAAAAAGCGTTTGCAGGGCTCTTAATCCGAGCGGTTATAATTTCTATACCTGAAATATTATCCGATGCTCTAACTATAAATTCTACTGTCTCTTCATAAGTTACGCTAACAGGGTATATTTCAATATTTTCAAGAACAGGACCTTCGGAATCTGAATTTTTAGAATATACATTCAATTTAGCGTTATCGAAAATGGCAGGTTTATCTTTTGGGTAATACGATTTTGAATTTTTTGCGGTATCATCAAGCCGAAGATAATCAAGTGTCCAGTACCCGGATTCCGCGTCTTTAGGAACATCTATGAAACCGGCATATGTATTTAATTCTTTATCTAATTGACAAGCAAATGGAAGCCTCGCGTTTTTAGACGGGCTTAACATAACTCCATAAGCTCCTTGTACACCGGATTTATCATCTCTTGCGTCAACCAGAATACTTATTCTTTCTCCACCATTTGTTTCTTTAGGAGTAAGATAAACACCTGTTAACTCCGGTGGATCAATATCCGAATCGGATTTAAGAACTTCAAGATAATAATTTCTTACTATCGGATCATTCAATGAATAATTCTTTGTGTTATGTACTTTATCGGAAATATTTATGGATTGAACATACCACATTCCATCCGCCGCGCGATCAGGTACTTTTACCGTTCCGGCGAACGAACCGTCCTGCATAATATTAGGACAACCAAATGACAATATAGCGGTTCCTACCGGGCTCTTTAACACACCGTAAATAGTATCTACACCGGATAGATTATCTTTAGCGGTTACTAGTATCGTTACTTCTTTGCCAGGAGCTACTTTTTGAGGGGAAAATTGTATAGATAAAAGTTGGGGAGGTTCGGAATCAGAATACACAGGTTCATCTGGTTTCGCTTCTTCTTCAAGTGATTGCTGTATATTATTATCCTGAGAACTCATTGCTGATTTATTACTTATTTGAGATTGCAATGTATTATTATTTTCTTCTATCGCTATTTTGTTTCCGGAATTATCTGCCGGAGAGTTTTTTATTGGTTCCAATGCTGAATTTTCTTCATTATTTAACAACGTATGGCTATTATTTTCATTGATATAATTATCTTGTGATAAACTATTCTGTTCAGAGAAAACCTTACTATCTTTTATTGCGGTAGTAGTGTTATTCTCAGTTGGATATGGTATTCCTTTTTGGGCATAATACTGTTTCATTTGCTCTTCAGCAGTAAGGATTTTTTTCTTTTCAATATGCATGTTTTTTTCAATATGCTTTGTTTTTACGATATTCTCTCCCGTTTCTGAATTTGACTTTTGTTTAGGGATATCGTTTTGTTGTTTTGTGTTTTTTTGTGCAGGTGTTTCTTTACCGCATCCTATTACTAACGTTATCATTATAAGAAAAATCCATAACCCGAATATAATACGCATATATCAATGTCCTCGTGGATGGAATTTTTCATGAATCGTTTTCAGCCTATTTCGATCGACATGAGTGTAAATTTGAGTCGTGGATATATCAGAATGTCCCAGCATTTCCTGAACTGTTCTTAAATCGGCCCCGTGTTCCAATAAATGAGTAGCAAAACTATGGCGTAAAACATGCGGATGTGTTTTTGATGATAACGCTACTTGTTTGGCTATTTTTTTTACCGCATACCATACAGCGATTCTGGTAATTTTTTTGTTTTTACTGTTTACGAAAAGATATTCTTCAGATCCATATTCTTTATTTTTTTTGCGCTCAACAAGATATTTTTTTATACTTTCAACAGCGAAATCGCCTATTGGAACAATTCGCTCTTTATTTCCTTTTCCTGTGCACCTTACAACACGTTGCAGGAAATCTATATCGTTCACTTTTAAATTAACAACCTCACTTACCCTTAACCCGGAAGAATACATTAATTCAATTATCGCGTGATCTCTAATTTGATTAAACTTTTCTCCTTCAATCGATAATAGTGCGCCAACCTGTTTTTCATCGAGATTTTTCGGTAATGGTTTCCATAGCCTTGGAGGATCAATATTCTGTGTAGGGTTATTCGTTATTATTTTATTTTTATTTAAATATTTATAGAATATTTTCAATGAAATCAAATTTCTTGATATAGTAGTTGGTTTTAATCCGCTTTTTTTCTCGCCCATCAGAAACGACACAATCAAATCATATGTCACGTTTTCAATACTTATATTTTTAGATTCAATATATGATATAAATTTAACTATATCGTTTTTATAAGAAATTATGGTGTTTTCGGATAATGATCTATGTACGAATAAGTAATCCAGAAACTGATTGATCAATTCGTTATTTTCCATTGATTATCCTTATAAACTCATCTTCACTTAATATTTTTATCCCTAATTGAGTTGCTTTATCGAATTTCGATCCAGGATCCTTACCTGCGATAACAAAATCGGTAGATTTACTCACCGCTGATGATATATTGCCTCCCATATTCTTTATTATATCCGATGCCTCATCGCGTGTATAATTTACAAGCCCGCCTGTTAAGACCACGGTTTTTCCAGAGAATGGTGTTTCATGAACAGGTAATTTTTTTCGTTTTGATACGAAATTTAAACCTGCCTGACGTAATTTTTCAATTACTTCCAGATTCTCATTATGTTTAAAAAATCCGACTATACTTTCAGCTACAATCTCTCCGACATCATTTAATCTGGTTAAATCATCCATACCTGCTTTTATAACCGAATCCAAATCACCAAACTCTTGTGCCAATACCTCAGCAAGTTTTAATCCGACATGTCTTATTCCGATCCCATGAATTAGACGAGAGAGATCATTGTTTTTACTTAAATCCAAAGCAATCCGGAGATTATTCGCTGATTTTTCTCCCATTTTATCAAAAGATGTTATTTTTTTATAATCCAAATAATAAAGGTCAGCAACATCAGCTATAAGTTTCTTTTCTACAAACCGGTCTATCAGACTCTCGCCTAACCCTTCAATATTCATTGCGTTTCGTGAAGCGAAATGTTCCACTCGCCTTTTTATTTGAGCCGGGCAGGATATATTATCACATCGTACAGCTACTTCCTGCGGTTCTTGAACAACTGTTGATCCGCATTCAGGGCATCTATCGGGAAATACAAACTTAATTTGGGTACCATCCCTATTAGCAGTTATAACCTTAACAACCTTTGGGATTATCTCTCCACCTTTTTCAACAATAACAGTATCACCTATGCGAATATCTTTATTTTCGATCTCATCTTTATTGTATAGCGATGCCCTGCCTACAACTGACCCCGATACCAAAACCGGCTTAAGTACGGCGACAGGAGTTAGTATACCTGTTCTTCCAACCTGAACGGAAATGTCTAAAACATTTGTTGTAACTTGCTGTGCAGGAAATTTATATGCTATTGCCCACCTTGGAACTTTAGCTGTAGCTCCCAATTGTTTTTGCCAATCGACATTATTTACTTTTATTACCATCCCATCTATCTCAAAAGGAAGGCTGTCGCGAATTTGTAGAACTTTATCACAGGTCTCTATAACCTCTTTTATTCCAGCGCATTTTGTTATCGGGTCATTAATCTTAAATCCGTATTGTTTCAGCTTAATCAAAGCGTCATAATGATTAGTCTCGTTTAGCGAATCGTAATCAGCGATACCATATACAATTAAATCAAGGTTGCGCACGGCAACTTCTTTAGAATCCAAAAGTTTTAAAGAACCGGCCGCCGCATTGCGTGGATTTGCGAACAATGGAAGTTTGGCTGTTTCTCTTTCTTTATTTATTTGTAAAAAACTTTTTTTTCGCAAATAAGCTTCGCCTCGCAATGTGATTTTTTCAGGAAACTTATAAAAATTCAAATCTTCGACAACTATCGGTAAGGATTTTATTGTTTTGATATTCCGGGTAATGTCATCGCCCTGTAAACCGTCTCCACGAGTTAAAGCGCATGCCAATTTCTTATTTTCATAGATCAATGATACCGCAACACCATCAATTTTGTATTCGGTAGTGTACTCTACTTTATCAACATTAAGAATTTTTCTTACGCGAGAATCAAAATCTATTAATTCTTGCTCCGAATATGTGTTATCCATGCTTAACATCGGATATTCGTGAGCAACAGTATTAAATTCAACCAATGGTTCGCCGGAAACTCTTTGTGTCGGGGAATCTGGAGTAATAAAACCAGGATATTGCTCTTCAAGTTCGATTAGTTCTTTCATCAACGAATCGTATTCGTAATCGGATATTTCAGGATCTGCATCGATATAATACTTTTTGTCATGATGCCGAATGCGTTTTCGAATATCTTCGATTTTTTCTTTAATCGGTATCAGATCAAATAAATCATCGTCCATATTAAACCTTAATTATACCTTTTAAAAACAGCAACGCTGTTTTGTCCTCCGAAACCAAAAGATTCCGATATAGCTACATCAACTTTTTGTTCTCTGTAAACATTGGGAACATAATCCAGATCACACCGTTTATCAAGGTTTGGGCATCTAAAATCTATATAATTTATATCAGGTTCATGTAGATTTCGTGTAGGATGAATTTTCCCGGAAAGAATTGTTTTTACAGATACGATTGCTTCAATACCGCCTGAAGCGCCTATACTATGCCCAAGCATTGATTTTGTTGAACTGATCGGTATTTTATATGCTCTATCCCCAAACACTTGTTTAATGATATACGATTCGGTCGCGTCATTTAATGGGGTTGAAGTTCCGTGAGCATTGATATAACCAACTTCATCCTTAGATACGAAACATGATTCAAGGGCATGATTTAACATTTTAACCGCAGATGAACCAGTCGGTTCCGGTATAGTTATATGAAAAGCGTCACTCGACATAGCTCCTCCTGCAAGTTCAGCAAGAATTCTTGCTCCCCTTTTTCTGGCAAACGATTCTTTTTCAAGAATAATTATTCCGCTACCTTCACCCATAATAAAACCATCTCTGTTTTTATCAAATGGCCTGCAAGCTTTATCAGGGATATCATTGCTTTTTGACATTGCCTGCATGGCGTCAAATCCGCCATAAACATATGATGTTATGCAAGCCTCCGAACCTCCAGTGATTACCATATCTATATCACACATCCGCAACATATTATACGCGTTTATAATAGCATGAGTTCCCGATGCACATGCAGTTGATACAGCATAACTTGGCCCATAAATATTGAATTTTTCAGTTATCATGGCCGCAACAGTATTGCTTGGAATAAAAGGCAACGCAAATGGACTTGTTTTTTTCGGCCCTCTATTTATCACATGAAGCGCATGATACTTTTCACAAATATCCATATTATGAACACCAACACCCATAACTACACCGATACGCAAAGAATTAATGCCGTTAAGAATATAACTTATCTTACCGGTATCCGTTTTTTTTGTCTCAAATTTAAAACCCGCATCTTCAATAGCAAGCTTTGCTCCGGCAATAGCAAAATTCGTAACCCTTCCGTTTCTTTTAAGGGATTTATCCTTTTCGAAAAAATAACTCACATCGAAATTTTCAATCGGCGCTGCCATTTGAGACGTAAATTGATCCATTTCGGAATCTTCAAAGTTTACTTTACGTATCGCTGATTGGCTGTTCAATAACGAATCCCACAATTCGCCACATCCAATTCCAAGAGCAGTTATCGCTCCCATACCAGTTACAACTATTTTTTCGGATACCACTATATTCTCCTCTTCAATAAATATTTTTATATATAAAATATTTTATAATTTTAACAAAGATTGATATAAAATAATATGACGATTACTTTGGTTATCTTAACGTATGGTTATTATAAATATAATAACACTGTACAGCATCAAGATATCAGATTGATATGAATTTTGTCAATTATTGAGATTTAATCTTTAAACGACGTTTATAGATATATGAGTGAATTATATAGCAAAAAACAAATGACCCGAGTAAATCCGCTAACATATCATATACCGAGAAAGATCTTGTCGGTACAAATAATTGATGGATCTCATCCGTTATTCCATATAGCACCGAAAATAATACCGCAAGTGGAAAAACCAGATTTTGTATGTTTATTTTATTAATACTTCTTGTTAAAGCATTATAGAATAAGGAAGAGAGAATACCGTATTCGATAAAATGTATAACTTTATCATCTCCAGGAAATAATGGCGGTCCCGGCTCAAATTGCATTGATGATCCCATAAAAATTAGCCCCATCCATATAAAAGTTAAAATCCATGAAATAAAAATTATCATTTTATCGTCCTAAAGATAATCTTGCCGCAAGGATAGAAGGCAGACCCGAATCAATAATTTTTCTCTGAGCGGTTTCAACATCGTATGCAACTCGTTCAAAAGAAATAGATTTTGTTTTAGTATCGTATATAACATAACTTGATCGAGGATCACCATCTCGCGGTTGCCCTACACTGCCCACATTTATTATGCTTTTTTCTTTAATGCTTATTTTATCAAGAAAATCAAGCAGAGCTTTGCTGTTGTATTTTTCTTGAAAAATACAGGGTACATGTGAATGGCCAATGAAACAAATTAAATTTTCAAGCAATTGAATATTTTTTGACGCGTCATATTCATTCAATATGTATTTCCACATCTCCGGGGAATCAAGTGATGAATGAACCAGAGTTATATCATCGATAATTTTTATAAATTTTTCATTTTTAAGAAACTCCAATTCCTGATCAGACAAATTTTCCCTTGTCCAGATAACAGCAGATTTGGCGTATGAATTAAAAAATGTTATATCCGTTAACCCGGCAACAGCATGATCGTGGTTACCAGGAACCCATTGAGCATTAAGATCGATTACTTTTTTTACACAAGCGGATGGATCGGCTCCATAACCGACAATATCTCCCAAACACAAATATTTATCGATGCCTTTTTTTGAACAATCTTTAATTACGGCTTCCAAAGCCTCTAAATTTGAATGAATATCAGATATAATAGCGTATTTCATTTTTATATAATAGGAGCTCCGTTATAAAAAATTCAAAATGATAATGTTAAAATCGGAATACCTGAAGAAAATATTAAGTAAAAAGGGATATTTTTAATTTATGCTATATAATAAATTAATATCTTAATCCGAATCCTTTAAATTCACCTGTATATTCATACCAATTTTTTTCTGACGCTAAGATATACTTTTTTAAATGGCTGTTTTCAACAGACTCAATAAATGATACTACATGAATGCTTTCGCCTTCAGCACATAACTCTACTCTGCCGTCTCTTAAATTTTTGACATATCCCGCGACATTATAATTTCCGGCAATATGACACACACTATACCTGAATCCGACACCCTGTACTCTTCCATCGTAATAAACTACAACTTTTAATTTTTTCTCAGTATGCGACATATATCACCATAAAAAATTTTTTATACTTCATATTAAATAATTTTGTTATTTAGAGAAACTGAATTTTTAAATTTTTTTTGGTATTTATATGGAACTACTGACGGATGGAGCTATATTTTTTGGTCGGGGCGAGAGGATTTGAACCTCCGACATCAACGTCCCGAACGTTGCGCGCTGCCGGGCTGCGCTACGCCCCGACTTAAAATGCTTTATAAGAAATTCCAAAACATTATAGAAAAAAAATAATTTATTTTCAAATACTATTTAAACAATATTTTTATAGCTAAAAATCCAACAATAAGAAGAACACCAAACACAATAGTCAGAATATTAAAATATTTATCGATAAAACTCTTAATTTTCTCTCCAAAAATATATATCATAACTGCCAAAGCAAAAAAACGTGTTGATCTTCCCAGAACTGATGCCAACATAAACACAATAAAATCACTCTGGCTTGCGCCTGCCGCGATAGTAAATACTTTATAAGGTATTGGAGTCAAGGCCGCTATTAATACAGCCCAGAAACTATTCTCATTAAATAATAAAATCAGATCAGAAAAAATCTTTTCCGCTTTATAAAAATGTATTATTGGCCATCCTACCGCTTCCATTAAAACAAATCCTATGAGATAACCAAGCATACCTCCTAATACAGAAGCAACAGAAGATATCGATGCGTAAAAAAACGATTTTTTCCTGTGAGATATAGATAACGCTATCTGTAACACATCCGGAGGGATAGGAAAAAAAGAAGATTCCGCAAACGAATTTGCCATGAGCGCAGGTGTTCCGTATGGAGTATGTGCCCAATGCAATACCCAGTCATAAAGTCTGCGGACTATTTTCATTTATTTACTCTCCTTATCTTTTTTTAATAATCGAAATACCAATTTAAAAAATCGGATTGTATCTTTTATCGGATTAATCTTGCTTTTTTCATCGCCGTATATTGTTTTAATATCCACTGAACCAATTTTAAATCCATTTCTCGAAGCTTTTATTAAAATTTCCGATTCAGCATCAAAATTCATACTTTTAATTTTAACTTTTCTCAATACATTGGTGCTCACCATTCTGAATCCGCATTGGCTATCAGGTATTTTTTGTCCCGATAGAATAGACACTACAGCGGATGTAAACTTGTTCGTAAGATATCTTAATAGTGGCATATCAGCCGTATCTTTCATACGGTTGCCGATTATTATATCGAATATATTTGATTCGGCAAGGTTAATAAATTTATCAATATCATACGGTGAGTGCTGTCCATCCGCATCCATTGTAATAATATAATCAGCACCTTTTTCCAATAGATAATTATATCCATCGGAAAGAGAAGCGCCTTTCCCTTTATTTTCTTTATGCTCAAGACATATCGCGTTATTATCTCTAACAATTCTTGCTGTTTTATCTACTGAACCATCATCAACCACAATTATATTTGATGTTATTTCCCTGATTTTGCCTATAAGATCCCCTATATGTTTTTCTTCATTATAAGCTGGAATTAAAATATATATAACAGGTTTATTATTCATTTGTTTTTAAATCATCAATTATTTTGTTTATCAAAACTAATAAATCTTCTCTCTTAACTTTAAAAGATTCCCCATTTATTCTTTTTTTGACTTCAATCAACCCGTCCTCAACATATGTTTTCCCGATGATAATTTTAATTGGGATTCCAATCAGGTCGGCGTCTTTAAATTTAAATCCAGGCCGTAAATCCCTGTCATCAAGTAAAACCTCAAATCCAAGATCAGATAATTCCTGGTAAACTTTTTCACCCATCTGCGCAATAGCGGTTTCCGCCGGATTAAGAGTCAAAACAATTATCTGATAAGGCGCGATTGAGTATGGCCATATTATTCCATCTTTATCATGAGATTGCTCTATCGACGCGGCAACAGTTCTTGTAATTCCAATCCCATAACAGCCCATAATATATGGTTTCTCATCACCGTTCTCATCATGATATGTCGCGGATAACGCATTGCTGTATTTTAAACCAAGCTGAAACACCTGTCCAACTTCAATACCTCTGCATTCTTTAAGCGTTTTCCCGCAATTTGGGCATCCATCTCCTTGTTTTGCCATTGCTACATCAATATATTCTTTTGGATTATAATCTCTTCCAAGAACAACATTTTTATAATGATGATCCGTGTCATTTGCTCCGGTTATACCAACTTTTAAATCTTTAATTGAAAGATCAGCATATATTGGAATAGATAACCCAACCGGACCAGCAAAACCGACATTTGCTCCGGTCACTTTTTTTATAGCGCCTTCATCGGCAAGTTGAACAAAAGGATTCTTAAAGTATTTCTGCAACTTTATCTCATTTATTTCACGGTCACCACGAATCAGTATAGCTACAATTGAATCATTTACGTTATATATCAAAGTTTTAATAAGACACTCGGGTTTTACTTTAAAAAATGATGAGACTTCATCAACTGTTTTTAATCCAGGCGTAGAAACTTTCTCAATACATGAATTCTCATCAAGAATAATTTCTTTGAATTCTGATATCGTCCCGGATGCAAAATCGGAACTTGCGGCATATCCACATTTGTCGTCTTCGCAATAAAATATTACTGATTCGCCTGAATCTGCAAGAACAGCGAATTCATGAGTCAAATCTCCTCCGATTGCTCCTGAATCGGCAAGTACAGGCTTAAATTTAAGACCGCATCTTTTAAATATTCTTGTATATGTATCAAACATCTGTTGATAACATTCATTCAGGGATTCTTTATCTTTATGGAAACTATATGCGTCTTTCATTACGAATTCACGCGCACGCATTACACCGAATCTCGGGCGTATCTCATCCCTGAACTTAGTTTGGATCTGATATAAATTCAATGGGAGTTCTTTATAAGATTTAACCTGTGACCGTACAAGATCGGTAATTATTTCTTCATGTGTAGGTCCTAGAGCGAATTCTCTATCGTGGCGGTCTTTTATTCTCATTAACTCTTTGCCATAAACATTCCATCGACCACTTTCAATCCATAATTCCGCCGGGCTTAATATAGGCATTAGAAGTTCCTGCGCGCCCGCTTTATTCATTTCTTCACGGACAATTTGTTCAACTTTTCTAATCACCTTCAACCCCATTGGCAGATAAGTATATATCCCAGCACCGAGTTTGCGCATTAATCCCGCTCGAATCATCAGTTTATGGCTTATAATTTCCGCATCTGCCGGAGTCTCTTTTACTGTAGGTATAAATGCTTTTGACATTTTCACGGTTATATATCCCCTTTAGCGCTTAAATGCTTTACTTCATGAATCAATTTACTGACTATTTCATCCTGCGGCACTCTGCCGATTACTTCGCCTTTTTTAAAAAAAATACCGTATCCCATTCCACCTGCAATTCCTATATCGGCTTCTCGCGCCTCTCCCGGACCATTGACTTCACATCCCATTACAGCAACCTTAACATTACATTTTATTTTTGATATTGCTTCTTCAACCTGTTTGGCTATATCTATGACCTGTATTCTGCATCTTCCGCATGTAGGGCAACTTATAATTTCAGGGTATTCTCTGCGCAATCCTAATGACTGTAGTATAATATGTCCTATACGAACCTCATTCAACGGTGAATCTGTAAGCGATACACGTATTGTATCTCCTATACCTTCGTAAAGTAATATTCCTAATCCGATACTTGATTTTACTGTTCCCTGAGTAATCGGACCTGCCTCAGTTATCCCGAGATGAAAAGGATAATTGCACTTTTGTGCCATTAATTTATAAGCCGTAATACATGTTAAAACATCGGATGATTTTAATGATATAACGATATCCTCAAAACCCAAATTTTCAAGTATTTTTATCTGGTTTTGGACACCAATAACCATCGCGTTAGCAACACGTTGTTCATGTGTTAAAGACATATCTATCCCGCTAAACCAATCTTTTGAGAGGGATCCTGAATTCGCGCCGACTCTTATTGGTATCCCTTGTTCTTTAGCCTTATTAACAACTGTTTTTATTTGATCAGGATCTTTTATATTGCCTGGATTGAGCCTCAATCCATTAACTCCAGCATTCATGGCTTTCAGAGCAAGACGGTAATCAAAATGAATATCTGCTACAAGAGGTATTTTTATTCTTTTTATTATAGAAGGCAATGCATTTGCAGCTTCCATATCGGGCACAGCTACCCTTACTATATCACAACCTGTATCCTGAAGGTGTGATATTTGTTCTACAGTTGAATCAGGGTTTCGTGTATCTGTATTAGCCATTGATTGAACAGTGATTTTCGAATCACCGCCTATCGATACACTCCCTATAGATACTTTTTTTGTTTTACGCCTGTTTATCATACGAATTTATTTCCCGATAATTCTATGAACTATATCGTTCCATAAAGTATATACGATCAGCAACATAAGCAAAGCAAACCCGATTTTCTGGCAGATTTCCACAAATTTTTCATTTAACGGGCGTCTTATGATCGCTTCAAGGGAAAGAAACAATACGTGTCCCCCGTCAAGAACCGGTATAGGCAACAAGTTTATTACGCTGAGATTGACGCTGAGAAACGCAATAAACGATAGTAACATAACAAATCCCGTTCTAGCAAAATCAGCTGTAATTTTATAAATCCCGACAGGGCCTGCCAATTCCTTAGGGCTTATTTTACCGGCGGCAAGATAATACAAAGACGCAAACAATTCAAAAACAGATGCGAATGTCCGTTTTGTACCTTTTATCACAGATTCTTTAATAGAATATTTTTCAAGAACAGTTGTAGGGTCCGCATCGAAATATACACCGATTCGTTTTCCTCTTTCAACTAATACAGGAATCGTGATTATCTCGGTTTTTGATTTTAGACCCGCCCTTATAGACCTTTCGAAAGTCATAGTTATCTGTTGGTCTAATTGTGTATTAAGAAATGAAAATAACGCATCATCGTTTGTGAAATTTGTTTCATTTACCTTAATTAATTTATCTCCTGGCTTTATATTGGTAAATTTTTTACTGTCAACTTCAGAAATGATTCCTTCGTATATCTCGATCCCTTTGAGAATACCAATAATTTGAGGTGTAACCATAACATTGATTTTCTCATTATTTCTAAGTAAAGCTACATTTATCTGATCTGTTTCTGCATATTTTATTTTTTTCATTATATTAGTAAATGTAACTTTTCCGCCATTTATCTCTATAACAGTATCGTTTTTGTGAATACCGGCTGTTTCTGCAGGGCTTTTTGGAATTATATCCTTAACAGTCGCTTTTATATATGGCAATACACCTATCCCAGGATTAGCGTTCTTATCATAATATGCCGGTGTTATTTTCTTTATAATAATATCGCCATCTCGCTTTATCTTAATATCCATTTCATTACCGATATTAAAGAGAACTGTTTTTACAATATCCTTCCATTCAGTAATTTTTTTATCGCCGATATATTGAATTTCATCACCTGTTTTTATCCCGGCTGTCCATGCTGGAGAATTTTCCACTACATCACCGACAACATTTTTTTTCATGTATTCCGGAACATGCATTCCCACAATATATACAATTGTAAATAGAATCAAACCAAGAATAAAGTTCATTGCCGGGCCCGCTATAACAACTGCCATTCTTTGCCATACGGTTTTATTATAAAATTTCTGATCTTCAGAAACATTTACATAATCTTCAGGTAATTCTTCTTCTTTTTCCTCTGCCCCAGGCATATCTTCCTGTCCTGCCATTTTAACGTATCCACCGAATGGAATTGCTGATATACAATAGTCTGTACCTCCTCTTTTCCATCCAAACAACCTTTTCCCAAACCCGATTGAAAATTTGAATACGTATATTCCGACTTTCTTTGCGACAAGAAAATGCCCGAGTTCATGAACAAATATCAATAATCCGAGAATAACGATAAATCTGATCATGTTAATAATAACTTCCATAGCAAACCCCATTTATTTTTTTATTATTTCTTTTGATTTTATTCTTGCCCATTTATCTATTTCAAATAATGATTTAAGATCAGGATTTTTTATAACATTATGCTCATTCATAACCGCCATTATGATTTTTGGTATATCGTCAAAAATAATCTTTTCATTTAAAAACAAATTTACCGCTTCTTCATTTGCAGCATTTAAAACAGCGGGCATTGAATGCCCGATATTTCCTGCCTGATATGCCAATTCAAGACAAACAAACTTATCCCGATCTGGTTCTGAAAAACTCAATTTAGCGATTTTACAAAAATCTAACGATTTATAAATACCGCCATTATGGCGTTCCGGATATGTCAGCGCATTCTGTATCGGTATACACATATCCGGTACATTCATTTGTGCTATGCATGATCCGTCTACGAACTCAACCATAGAATGTATTATACTTTCCGGATGAATTAATACATCTATAGAGTCATACTCTATATCAAACAACCAATGTGCTTCTATTACTTCCAACCCTTTATTCATCATTGAGGCGGAATCGATAGATATTTTCTTACCCATTGACCATTTCGGGTGTGCAAGAGCTTGCTGAATGGTTGATTTAGCCATTATCTCTTTCGGCGTATTTAAAAACGGACCTCCTGACGCAGTAAGAATAAGCTTTTTTACCCATCTTTTTTTTTGTCCCATTAAACATTGGAAAAGAGCGTTATGTTCACTGTCAACCGGTAATAACTTAACTTTTTTTTCTTTCGCGAGAGTGGTAATTATTGCACCTGCAACAACAAGGACTTCCTTGTTGGCAATGGCAATATCTATTCCGTTTTTTATAGCTTCATATGTAGGGATTAATCCCGCAGCACCAACAATAGCGCTTACAAGAAGGTCGTTTTTATCGTTTACAGCAACTTCAAGCAATCCGTCCAAACCACAAACAGCTTTTGTTCCTATTGGAATAGAGTTCTTTAAGATAGAATATTGTGATTCATCCGCAACAGCCGCTATTTCCGGTTTGTATTTTTTACATTGCTCTATCAATAACTCAATATTACGATTTGTTGAAATCCCTATTATTTTAAATTCATCATGAAGTGAATCTACAACTTCAAGTGTACTTTTACCTATTGAACCCGTTGAGCCAAGAATAGATATATTTTTCATGATATACCTAATACAGAAAATAAATAAAAATACATTATCGGTGCGTTAAATAAAATACTATCCAATAAATCCAGAATACCTCCCATACCAGGTATGTATTGTCCTGAATCTTTAACGGATCCATTTCTTTTAAGCATCGATTCCGCAAGATCCCCTAATTGACCAGTAAATCCAAGCACAATTCCTAAAATCCATGAATGCATATTCATATTTTCAGGTACGGGAATAATCTTAGTAAGTATTATTGCCACTATTAAACTTCCAAAGATACCTCCAATCGATCCTTCTATTGTTTTGCCCGGACTAATTTTTGGTATCAATTTATGTTTGCCGAAATTTGATCCCACTAAATAAGCAAAAATATCACCGCTTTTAGTAATAGCCACAAGAACAAGGATCATCCATCTTCCATCAAATTCTGTCATATATAAAATTTTTATAATATATGAAGATAACCATACGACATATATTATTCCAGTCATGGTTGTGCAGATTCCGTGAATTGAAAATTTTGTTTCCTGGCGTATAATCTGTATCATAAACATACCAAGAAGTATTCCGACTGTTCCACCTACAATGATTTCACTTCCGGTTTGACCAAAAAAATATCTAAAAAACAATAGTGTATTTAAAATTACCGCTGATATCACACCATATGTACGAAGTAATTTGCTTCCATCGCGATTAGTAATATACATAAAATCAAGTAAACCGAAAGCAACAAAAACATTTGATACCAGTAATGCCAGAAAAGCGAGGCTTCCTTTACTGAAAATTATTGTAAGAACAATTATAATAATCAAAAATATTGAGCTTAATGTTCTCTGTAAAAACATTTATACTTTCCCGAATCGCCTTTCACGTTTCTGATACTCTTTTATTGCCTCAATAAGATATTTTTTGCGGAAATCCGGCCAAAGGATAGGAGTAATCCATAATTCGGTGTAGGAAATTTGCCAGAGAAGATAGTTACTTATTCGCATTTCCCCGCTGGTTCGTATAAGAAGGTCTGGATCAGGTATATCATTTGTAAAAAGATATTTTGAAACAGTTTGCTCACTTAACTCGTCCGGATTGATTTTGTCTTTGATAATTCTCTTTATGGCATCAGTTATTTCACTTCTTCCACTATAATTTAACGCCAGGGTCAATACCAACCCGGAATTATTCTTTGTTTCTTCTTTATCTCTCATTATGAGTTCGCGCACACGTAAAGGGAGTTCTTCAGTAAAACCTATCGTATTAAATTTGATATTATTTCTTTTAAATGTTGTAAGCTCTTTTTCAAGATACTCTTCCAGTAGCCTCATAAGCATATTTACCTCATGTTTCGGCCTCCCCCAGTTTTCAACGGAAAACGCATACATTGTGAGATATTTTATGCCAATTTCTGCGGAGAAAGTAACAATTTCCCTTATAGTTTCAACTCCGGCTCGATGTCCTCTGATTCTATTCAATCCAGACTTTTGCGCCCATCTCCCATTTCCATCCATAATTATAGCAATATGCACCGGTAATTTATCTATATCAATATCATCCAGTAATTTATCTTTAGCCATATGATTATTTTTTAAATATTGTTTCTTCCCTTTTTGCTCCTACGGACACAATTTTTACGGGCGCTAATGTTAATTCCTCAATTCTTGAAATATACTTTTTTGCGGCTTCTGGAAGTTTATCATAACTTCTTATATTTCTTGTTGATTCTTTCCAGCCAGGCAGTTCTTCATACACCGGCACGCAATTTCCAAGCATATCCATATCACTTGGGAAAAAGTCGATTATATCGCCATTACATTTATATGATGTGCATATTTTTATAGTGTCAAGACCATCAAGAACATCCAGTTTAGTTATAGCAAGAGAATCAGTGTGATTAATTATCGACGAATATCTTCCTAAAACAGCATCAAACCATCCACATCTTCGAGGACGCCCGGTAGTAGCGCCGAATTCTTTTCCCTGTTTACGGAACCAATCACCAAATTCTCCATGAAATTCAGTCGGGAACGGCCCTTCCCCAACTCTCGTAGAATATGCTTTTGTTATACCGATTACTTCATCGATTGTACTCGGCGCTATTCCTGTTCCAATACAAGCACCTCCAGCTGTTGGATTTGATGAGGTAACATACGGATATGTTCCGAAATCCACATCAAGCAAAGTCCCTTGAGCACCTTCAAATAGAATGTTTTTGTTCTGCTTAACGGCATTATTTAGTATTTGCGGTACATTTCCAAGATATTTTTTTATTGATTTAGCGTACTCCAGATATCTTCCATAAATCTCATCAAATACAAAAGGTTCACCCTTATATACATTTACAAGAAGATTATTTTTCTCCTCGAGATTATATATAAGTTTTTCTTTAAAAACTTTCGGATTCATTAAATCCGTTAGCCTAATTCCCATCCTGGCTACTTTGTCTGCATACGCTGGGCCTATCCCTCGTTTAGTTGTCCCGATTTTCCTGTTTCCGGTTTTCATTTCCCTTAATTCATCAAGTACCTTATGATATGGGAATATTAGATGCGCAATATCACTTATTACAAGATTTTCGCCTACTGAAATACCTCTTGATTCAAGTAATTTTATTTCCTCAATCAGAGATTCCGGATTTATAACAACCCCATTTCCAATCACACAAATCTTATTTTTGTGTAATATCCCTGACGGTATCAAGTGCAATATAAATTGATCTTCGCCGACCTCTACAGTATGACCTGCATTGTTACCGCCTTGAAAACGTACCACATAATCAGCACTCTCTGTTAAGAGATCGACAATTTTTCCTTTACCCTCGTCGCCAAAAAGTGCTCCTACAATAACCACATTTGCCATTTTTTACCCCGAATTACAATTCTATTGATCTTACTTCAACTATTTTATCTGTAGCAAGAAGTTCATTTATAACTTCTTGATTTGCTGGCTGATCCAGATTAATTAATGTCAATGCCACATCTTCCTCTTCTCGTCTGCCTACAGTCATATCAGCAATATTAATACCATGTTTACCGAGTATGGTTCCCATTTGACCTATAACACCTGGTTTATCCTTATTTATAACATATAAGAGGGCACCATCCGGCTTCGCATTAATGATATAATTATTTATCATTACAATTCTCGGTTCATTTCTTGTACCGAATAAAGTTCCGGCGAGTGAAATTTTACCGTCATCTGTCACAATGTCAGCACGTATTAAATCAGAATAATTACCGACAGCTTCAGATTTAGCTTCCTCGATATCAATACCTCTTTCTTTTGCCATATGGAAAGCGTTTACAATATTTACTTCTTCGGCCATAGCTTTCTTCAACAATCCTTCTACAAAAGCCGCAGATGGCATTGACATATCATGATTTGCCGCTTTCCCTTCAAACCTTATTTTTGCTTTAATAATCTGACCGGACACCATGTATGACAAAAATCTGCCTATTTTTCCCGCGAGCTCAACATATGGTTTTATCAACAATGCCAATTCGGCATCTACTGATGGTGCGTTAACCGCATTGTTAATTATTCCATTTTTCAACGCATCAACAACCTGATAAGCAATATCAATAGCTACATTTTCCTGGGCCTCAGCGGTTGACGCGCCCAAATGAGGTGTAGCCAATACTTTCGGATGTGTTGTGAGTTCTGGGAAATTTGGCGGTTCACTTGGGAAAACATCAAGAGCAGCGCCTGCGACAATACCTTTTTCAATCCCTTCAAGCAACGCTTTTTCATCTACAATTCCGCCTCTGGCGCAATTGAGTATTCTTACACCTTTTTTCATCATTGATATCGCCTTTGAATCTATTATTCCGCGGGTTTCATCCGTTAAAGGTGTATGAACAGTAATGAAATCCGCTTTTTTAAATATATCTTCCATAGAAACAAGCTCAACTTCATATTTCTTAGCCATTTCATGCGACATAAACGGATCATTAGCCAGAACAGACATATTGAATGATCGAGCCCGTTTTGCCACTTCTTTCCCAATTCGGCCCATTCCAATTATACCCAATACTTTACCGTTTAATTCCACGCCTTTAAACGTCTTTCTATCCCATTTGCCTTCTTTCATTGATAAATAAGCCTGCGGAATCATTCGTGCCATCGAAAGAATCAAAGCGAATGTATGTTCGGCAGTTGATATTGTATTACCGCCAGGAGTATTCATAACAACAATGCCTTTTTTTGTTGCTTCTGCGACATCGACGTTATCAACACCTACTCCTGCCCTTCCGATAAGTTTCAGATTCTTTGCCGCATCCAGAATTTCTTTAGTTACTTTAGTACCACTTCTTACCAATAACGCGTCGCAATCTTTTATTATTTCGCATAATTCCGGTACGGGAATACCAGGTTTATTTATAACCTCGAAAATTTTTTCCCTTTCAAGGATATCAAGGCATTTATTTGACAACTGATCGCTTATCAATATTTTCATCATGATTGATGTCTCCTATTATTACACTATAGCCTGTTGAACAGCTTTCACCCCAGCACCAAGCTCAAATTTATATCCCAGCTCATTTAATACCATTTCAGTAGCAGATATAGCTATTAATACATCAAAATGATCCGTATACCCGAGATGGGATACTCTGAATATTTTTCCTTTTGCGTCACCTTGTCCGCCGGCAATAGTAACACCTTTATCATCACGCACTTTTTTAACAAACAAAGATCCATCAATTCCTTCAGGTACTTTTACAGCAGTAAGAGTATTTGCGGAACATGTCGGAGCGTATAACTTTAAACCGAGAGCCTTTAGACCAAGCCGAGTAGCATTTGCCAATCTGGCATGTCTTGCGATGACATTATCCATACCTTCTTCAACAATCATCGATAATGAACTTTTTAGTCCGACAATCAAACTTACTGCCGGTGTCCATGGAGTATCGCTTTCCGTAAGAGTTTTTAGCGCTTTTTTAAGGTTGAAGTAAAATTTCGGTGTTTTTGCGGATTCAATCATTTTTTCTGCTTTTTTAGAAACGCTTAGAAATGCTAAACCCGGAGGGAGCATTAATCCTTTTTGTGAACCGCCGATAACCATATCTACGCCCCATTCATCAGTGCGCAAATCATCCGCGGCAAGTCCGCTTATAGCGTCAGTTATTAGGATCGCGTCAGTTTTTTCTACAACAGCGCCGAGAGCTTTTATATCGTTTACAACACCTGTTGATGTTTCGCATAAAGTCGAACAAACAGCTTTTATATCAGGATTTTCCTTTAATATTTGCTCCACTTTCGCTGCATCTACCGCTTCGCCCCATGTTACCTGCAAATCAATTACATTGTATCCGTAAGCTTTGCTTATATCGAGATAACGTTCGCCAAATTTACCACCGTTTATAGCAAGAACCTTATCGCCGGGTGAAAGAGTATTCACCATAGCGGCTTCCATAGCTCCAGTACCCGACGATGCAAAAGTTACAACAGGATTCTGTGTACGCAAAACCTGTTTTAATAACTCATTTACTTCTCCAAATAATTTTTTAAATCTAGGAGTACGATGATGAAATATCGGATGCGCCATATCAAGCAATACATCAGGAGGAACAGTTGTTGGACCAGGGGTCATAAGGTATAATTTTTTCATTGGTAACTCCTTTCCATAAAGGTATTATTTAAATTGGTTTTTTTTCATAAATATGTTACCTGAAAACACACTAATTTCTTAAAAGATCAATAATATTATCCAAAATCCGCTTATACTTCAATGATTTTTATGCAATTCTTTTCTTTGAACTTGTTTTTTTAGTGATTGGACCGGTTAACCCTTGTACAACCGATTTATTAACCTGGACGTAATCAACATCTTTCATGGAGGGTATTTCATACATGATATCCATCATGATATTTTCCATAATTGTGCGTAACGCTCTTGCTCCAGTCTTTTTCGCCATAGCCATTTTGGCCAGTTCCGTTATTGAATCATCAGTAAAATCAAGTTTTACATTCTCTAATTCAAATAACCTTTTGTATTGCTTTATTAGAGCATTTTTCGGTTCGGTAAGAATTTTTACCAGGTCTTGTTCATTTAATCCTGATAAAGTAGATATCACAGGCAATCTTCCGACAAATTCCGGTATCATTCCGAATTTGAGTAAATCATTTGGTTCTACTAATGATATAATATCCTCGTTTTGCTTTTTAGAACTTTCAATATCGGCACCAAAACCTATAACCTTGTTCCCTATTCTCTGGTGAATTATCTTATCCAACTCAACATAAGCACCACCACATATAAATAAAATATTTTCAGTATTTACCTGTATATATTCCTGATGGGGATGTTTCCTTCCACCTTGAGGAGGCACATTTGCCAGCGTCCCTTCAAGTATTTTTAATAGAGCCTGCTGAACTCCTTCTCCGGATACATCTCTGGTTATTGAAACATTTTCCGAACTTCGCGCGATTTTATCTATCTCATCAATATACACAATCCCCATTTCAGCACGCTTTACATCAAAATCAGCTACCTGAAGAAGCCGAAGAAGTATGTTTTCAACATCTTCACCAACATAACCTGCTTCAGTAAGAGTAGTCGCGTCCGCGATACAGAAAGGGACATCCAGTATTCTCGCAAGTGTCCTTGCAAGAAGAGTTTTACCCGACCCTGTCGGACCGATGAGAAGAATATTACTTTTTTCTATCTCAACATCATTAGTATCGACATTCCCAGTTATCCGTTTATAATGATTATGAACAGCTACAGATATAGCTTTTTTTGCCCGCTCCTGCCCTACGACATACTCATCAAGTTTTTCTTTTATTTCAGCAGGTTTAGGAATTTTCATATTTGAGATTCGCTTACGGGATGTTTCCTGAATCTCTTTTTCTATAATATTTTTGCATAAACTCACGCATTCATCGCAAATGAATACCCCGGGTCCCGCTATGAGCTTTCTTACTTCGTTCTGTGCCTTATTGCAGAAAGAACATCTATGTAGTATCGCGTTTCCATTGCGTTTATTCATCAAAAAACCTATTCTTTTTTATTATTATTCAATTTGTTTCCAGCAAATTCTATTACTTCATCGATCAAGCCATATTTACATGCTTCTTCGGAAGACATATAAAAATCTCTTTCCGTATCATTTACAATGTCTTCTATTTTTTTTCCTGTATGATACGCCAATATTTTATTAATCTCGTCTTTAAGACGTAAAATTTCTTTTGCCTGAATACTGATGTCTGTTGCTGTACCTTTAGCTCCACCCCAAGGCTGATGAATCATTATCCTTGCATGCGGAAGACCGTAACGTTTCCCTTTGGCTCCTGCGGTTAGCAAAACAGCTCCCATACTTGCCGCCTGACCTATGCAATATGTGTTAACATCACATTTTAAAAACTGCATTGTATCGTATATGGCAAGGCCTGCTGTTACCGAACCTCCCGGTGAATTGACATAAATATTAATATCTTTTGACGGATCATCCATTTGCAAGAACAATAATTCCGCAACAACAATATTTGCCATATCATCGGTTATTGCATCGCCTATAAATATGATCCTATCTTTCAGTAGGCGTGAATATAGATCATACTGGCTGAAATTTCTTCCTGTTTGTTCAATAACTGTTGGAAACGGTATAGCTGATCGTACCATCTTAAACTCCTGTATGGTTAATTTTTATTTTTCAACTACTTTGGAATTATCAAACAGATAATCAAGTACCTTTTCCTGCAATATTCTTTCCTGAACGCCATAAATCCCGCCTGTTTCAACCAAATGATCTCTTAACTTTTCATAACTTACGTTGAGCGAATACGCAGTATGTCTCACAGTACTTTCAATTTCTTTACTCTCAACTTTTATGTTTTCTTTTTCAGCCACTTCCGCAAGGATATACGATAATTTCACTCTATTTTTTGCTTCAGCTATTACTTCAGCAGGAATTTTATCGCCTTCTTTTAATGTAATCTGTCGTTCCCTTAAAACACTTCTTTTTTCAAGATCCATAACAGACTGTGGAAGTTCAAATTCATATTGATCCAAAAGATAATCGCCAATTTGAGCTTTTCCTTCTTTCTTTTGATCTGACTTCTTTTGTTCTGTAATGACTTTTATTATTTGTTCTTTCAATTCGCCAACAGTTTCAAATTTTCCAAGACTTTTAGCGAACTCATCGTTCAATTCAGGCAACATCTTCTCTTTTATCTCTTTCAGCCCAATTTCAATACTAACTTTATGCCCGGAAAATTCTTTCTTATAATAATTATCAGGGAGAATTGTCGACACATTTTTTATTTCTCCGATATTCATCCCCTCCATATCATTAATAATATCAGCTATAAATACTCCCTCAGGTTGCAACAGCATCAATTTTGATTTTCCTTCTTCAACCTTATCGCCTTCATCGGATACTATAGAATAATCAATGATAGCGTAATCACCTTTCACAAGGGGACGGTCTTCCACATTTTCCAAAGTAGCATGACTTTCTCTTAACTTTTCCAGATAATCTTCTACCTCAATATCCTCGATCTTTATTTTATTAACTTTCAACTTGATTCCGGTATAATTTTTTACTCCTACTTCCGGAGCAATTTCTACCTCTGCGGAAAACGAAAGAGGTTTATCCTCATCATATGTGACATTATCAATTTTTGGAATATTGACAGGATTTAAATTCTTCTGCTTTATCGCATCCTGATATCCTTTTGAAATAACCTTTTTCTGAGTCTCCTCAAAAACATAGTCTTTATAACGTGCTTCAAGGATTTTTCGTGGAACTTTACCCGATCTAAAACCAGGTACTTTAGCGCTCTTTGACAATTCTCTATATATATCTTCGATTTCTTTCTGTATTTCTTCGGAGGGAATTTCGATTTGAAGTTTAACTTTACAATGCCCTTGTTCATCAATTTTTACATTAGTCAATCCTACCTCCCCATGGTATTATATTTGGAGCAAATTGGATGCAAACAAAAAACTGGAGCGAGCGATGGGATTTGAACCCACGACATCAACCTTGGCAAGGTTGCGCTCTACCCCTGAGCTACGCTCGCCCACAATTATTAGTCAGCTTCCACATAAAAATTATTAAGTTCCGTATAATATATTTATAATTTTGTTATGTCAATAAAAATTCTAAAAATATTTATTTTTTTAAATCCAACCAAGCTATACTCATTTTTTGACTAAAAAAACACTTATTTTTATTTTTTTCACAAAAAAGTTTGTTATATAATTATCTCTTTTTTTGACAATTTTTTGTTTTTATATTATATATATTTATATTGCTCAACTTACTATTTTTTTGACTTAAAGCACAAGTAATTTTTCTAAAACCAGATAATGAGGTAATTATGTCACAAAAAATCGCAATTATTATTGGAGCTGGACCTGCAGGTTTGACAGCCGCGTATGAACTGGCTTATAAAACAAATATAAAACCTATTATCTTCGAACAAACATCAGATATTGGTGGAATTTCTAAAACCGTTATTTATAAAGGAAACAGAATCGATCTTGGTGGACATAGGTTTTTCTCAAAATCAGATATTGTAATGGACTGGTGGCAAAATATATTACCTGTTCAAGGAAGTCCTTCCAAAGATGATATAAAACTAAATAGAGTATTGCCCCTTTCAAAAAATGAAGATGCACCTGATCCTGAAAAAACCGATAAAGTAATGCTTATACGACAGCGTCTTTCTAGAATTTTTTTTCTCGGAAAATTTTTCGACTATCCGGTTACCCTTAACTCCACTACATTTTTCAACCTTGGTATAACTCGAGTTGTAAAAATTGTTTTTAGTTACTTAAAAATTTGCCTATTTCCGATAAAAAATGAGAAATCCCTTGAAGATTTTTTTATTAATCGTTTTGGAAATGAACTTTATAAAACTTTTTTCAAAGATTACACTGAAAAAGTCTGGGGAATTGAATGTAATAAGATTTCTAATGAATGGGGAAAACAACGAATAAAAGGGCTATCCATAACAAAAACAATAGCCCATGCTATAAAAACTCTTTTCGTAAAGGATGAATCTTTCGGCCAAAAAAAAGTTGAAACCACACTGATAGGCCAATTTTTTTACCCAAAACTAGGTCCTGGAATGTTATGGGAAGAAGTCGCAAACCTCATTAAGGAAAAAGGCGGCGAACTTCATTTCAACCATAAAGTCATATCTTTAAACAAAGATACTTCCAATATTTCCAATATACAGGTAAAGAATACAATAACTAAAGAAATTAAAAATATAAATGGAGATTTTTTCTTATCAACTATGCCTGTAAGCGAGTTAATACACGGATTGGGCATTGGTGTACCCGCGGAAGTTATAGAAGTTGCCGATGGATTAATATACAGAGATTTTATTGCTGCAGGGGTATTATTAAAAAAATTAAAAATTAAAAATAAAACAAAGATTAATACCATAAACAATATTATCCCCGATAACTGGATTTATATTCAGGAAAAAAATGTTAAAGTTGGGCGGCTTCAAATAGTAAACAACTGGAGCCCATATATGGTAAAAGATGAAAATACCGTTTGGATTTGCATGGAATATTTCTGTAATATCGGAGATAATCTATGGAGTAAATCGGATAAGGAATTTTCTGAATTTGCTATTGAAGAACTTGCAAAAATCAATTTTATAAATTTCAACGATGTCATTGACAGTGTTGTTGTCAGAATGCCAAAAACATATCCCGCGTATTTTGGTACTTTTAACCGATTCGATGTAATAAGGAACTATACCGACAAAATTGAAAACCTCTTTTTAATAGGCAGAAACGGTATGCATAAATATAATAGCACTGATCATCCTATGCTTACAGCTATTACCGCTGTTGAAAATATTATAAATAACGTAACAACAAAAGATAATATATGGGACATAGATCCGGAACAAGAGTATTATGATAAAAAAACAAACTGAAATCACTTGCTGAAAGCAATGAGAAAAAAAGATAGAAATATTTTCATCATAAGTTCATTCTTTTGTTTTATATTTGTATTTGTTATCTTTTATCAGATACAATACATCCAACACCTGGGATTCAATCCATCGGATGACGGCGTTATTCTCGGGCAATCTTTTAGAATACTTTGTGGACAAATTCCTCATAGAGATTTCATATCAATACGCCCTGTTTTTCCATCAATCATATACATAATTAATTTCGTTTCACCGTTCCCAATTGTTGAAAGCGCAAGGTTACTTAATATTTTAGAATCGTTTATTTTTTCATTTTTATGGTGTTATATATTATTAACCATATTCAAATTCAATATAAAAAAAGACATTATAAAACTGTTTTATTATCTGATAATAAGTCTGCTAACTTTTCGCATCAGTATTAATACCTTTATTGTTTTACCTATCGCGACAAGAGATGCTATTTTTTTATCCATTCTATGTATATATTTTTTCTCAAAATTTTTTAATATCAATTGTTCTCATATGCAAAAAGTATCTTTTCTATCATTAGGTTTGTTTTTTATATCTTTAGCCGCATTATCTCGACAAAATTTTTTTTCTGTCACACTTATAATGTTTGTTTTTTCGATATATCTTTTATTTAAGGAACGCATGGATAAAAAATCTATTTCTTTTGTGTTGTTATTAGGTTCTTTACCGCTATCAGCATATTTTTTTCTTTTGCTTTTTACAGATTCACTCACTTTATTTCTTACTCAATTATCTGGCAGAACAGAATTGATTAAAACAGGAGTTATCTGTTACCTGGAATCTTTATCAAAATCAAAGATTCTACTTTTTCTCATACTTGTTTCCATTTCGTATATAATAAAGAATTTGCGTTTTAAAAACCGGTTTTTAAATCAATATTTTGTATATTTATCATGGGTAGGTATATTTATAGTATATGGGATGTTGGTTGTTATAAAAATATTTCTGTTTTTACATCCTTACTCAATTAATGCATATCCTGATTATTCTTTTGATTTTTTCTGGATCGCAATAATATTAGGAATCACGATTTCATATTGTTTTAAGTTATCAAGAGAACAGAATATCATCATTTTTTTTGCTGTAATGGTTTCATGGGCATCTTCTATCTCACTGGGATTGAATTCACCTCGATTATGCGCCGGTATTTTAGTTTCAGCAATATTAGTTATGATTCTTTATACACTAATAGATAAACTGCAAGCATTCAGTTTTGATAATAAGATTGCAAAGATTACAGTTATTTTAATTTTTTTATTCCTTTTTTCTACATTCGCTTTTTCCTTGTCTATCCAGACAAAACTTAATTACAGAGATTTGCCTGCCGATCAGTTAAAGTATAATTTAGGCAACATTTTCCCTGCTTTCGGAAACATAAAAACCAATAAAAATCTATTTGATTATTATTCTGAATTTTTAGAGATATATAACAGTTTTCCTGACATGAAAGATAATTTTATTTTATTACCTGAAAACGCGATAATTTACCCTGTGCTCAAAAGTAAAAACCCTTTCCCGATTGACCGGGCTGTAAAAGATGAGATACTCACATCGTCGGATCAATTAATAAACACATTAAAAATTGTATTGTATTCAAAAAATATATATATTATTTTAGATAAGTACGATATAAAAGCAATATCATCAGGATTTAAAGAAAAAAAGTATCCCGAAAGTGATTTTTTTTATATCAAAACTATTTTTGATAAATGTGACAAAGTACCTTTGAACAGCAAATATTTTTACGTTTATAAATCCAGACCTTCACTCTGATTGTAATATTTTTCTGTATTTATTTAACTTCTTTGCAACCTATAACGTATCTGGGTTAATCGGGCTTCCGTTTACCGGATTATCCCTATCCTTACATCCTCAGATTATCACTTTATATGTAAATATCAAGTGCCAAAATACCAACTTTTTTTGGATCTCAAATCATTTCACGCAAAATATTTTCTATCTGTATTTTTAAGTCAATTATTTTATTTTGGATTATATCCCAAATAAGTTCATGATCTATCCCAAAATATTCATGAATTAAAATATCTCTTAATCCAGCTATTTTTTTCCAATCTATTTCAGGATATTTTTTGCGTATCTGTTGTGGTAGATTCTTTACAGCTTCGCCTGTAATTTCAAGATTTCGTATTACAGCATCTACAACCAGCTCATTATTTTTAAATGTATCTAATTCCAATCCATTGGAATAACGCAATATCTTCTCACAAGCAATTTGAATATCTTTTAAATATACTCCATAATCTCGTTCAGACATAAAATGCCTCTTTAAATATTTGGTTCTTAAATTCTTCACGGACAGCATTTTTTAAAACCAAATCAACTTTCGTTCTAAGAATCTTTTTCAGGTAAAACTTCAAATCCATAAAGTTATCAAAGGTTTTATAACCATCCTCAAATTCAACTAATATATCTATATCGCTTCCGGTTTTCTGCTTGTTCTTTATATAAGAACCAAATACGGCAAGTTGTTTAACTTTAAACCGCTGTTTTATATCACTTAGATGATTTCTTAAAATATTTTCAATCTCAGATAATGTTTTCATCATTTCATAACCTCATTAATCATTTTTTTTGATAATACTAACAAAAATCTTTATTTTTACTACAGCTTTTTTATGTAAATTCTATATTTTTCTTCATCGTGGGTAGTTACACAAAAAAAGCCCGACCAACACAGTCTTTCTGCGCTAATCGGACTTCCGTTTGTCGGATTATCACTTTATAAATATCATACACCAAAATACCAACTTTTTTGGTATTAACTTCTTTTTTTAAATTTTGCTAAAAATGGTAAACCTAAAACAGAAAATAAAATCATTGCAGATGGTTCTGGAACAGCATTACGTATAGCATCTTCATTAAATAACACATAAATTCCTTCATCATAAGTGCCAACTATATCCCCATAATCATTTATACTTTTTGCGAAGCCAAATTCTATTGGACCATATGGATTCGGTGCATTTTCATCTTTTATAATATCATTTAAATTATACATTTGTCCATTTAACCATAAAAAACCATAAAATTCCGGACCAGCAAATCCTTCTATTTTACCCACTCCTACAATTTGACCCAAATTATTTATATCTGAAGCAATTCCAAAATTTGGACATAATTGTGTCACACTTCCGTAAGACCACAAAAAGGGTATAAATCCATTATCTGTGCTACCTATATAACCTACTACTTGACCCAAATTATTTATATTTTCAAGGTAATAACTTGCGTTATTGTATTCATCAAGTTTACCTAATATTTTTAATCCTTCTACCTCAGACCATATAAAGTCAGATCCATCATTTAAACCACCTATCACTTGGCTTCGATCATTTATACCGGTTGGACCACACGACTGTCCCAATAAATTGTTTAAATTGCGCATTCCAGTTTCTTCTGACCAGATAAAAGGACGAGTCGCACCTGTTGATGTAGTTTCCCATCCAACCACTTGACCAAGATTATTTATATTATATGTATTTAGGCCTGGATTATTATTAAGCCCATCTCCTATATATTTTACTCCTTTTTCTTCTGACCATATCCAGGAAGAATATACACCATTCTCTTGAGAACTCATAATTACTTCACCAGAATTATTTATTTGTATTGGACGACTCCATGAATAAGGCCCTTCAATAATTTTTAGCCGGTAATTTGTTGCAGTCGAATTTGAAGTAAACAATGTCATTAATAATGTAATACTAATTCCAAACGATGATAAGAATATGTTTATTTCGTTCTCCTCATTTTTACAAGTAGTTATATTAATTATTTTAACATGTGATTATATTAGTTTCAATAACTATTTTACAGTTCTACTTTTTTTGATCATGCAACAAAAAGTGTGTAAATTTTACTTTTAGGTAAAAATTCATCGTCTTCACCCTCATTCCGCATTTCTATACTTGCGGTACTAAATCGTTAAATCTGTATGATATATCCAAATACGCCTCGATTCGCACCGCGGACACACAGGCCGTATATAATGACTTGGTTTTTCGGATTATTTCCAGACATGAATGATTTTGTTTGCATATTGTTGAAATCTTAAGAATTATTGTGTGTATCGGCTTGATTTTTGAATTATACTGATATAAAGGTAAGATTTTATGTTGCATAATGCGAGAGGGGGGATTTGAACCCCCACAGGTCGCCCCACTGGATCCTAAGTCCAGCGCGTCTGCCAATTCCGCCACTCTCGCTGATTAATTATTACTATTTATATCTTCTATATGAAAAATTTTCAACACTAATTTATCTCATTGAGACATAACCGATAAAAATTTTCGGTTCCACCAAAATATGAATCCGTTAATAATATCAATTTCCATTTTATATTAAAATATAAAAGATTTCTTTCTTTTTAAAAAAAGAAACAAAAACTTTTTCTCTGGATGCTTCGCATCCTCTTTTTCTTTTTTATTTAAGAAATACTATTTTTTTACTACTATAAACAAATTTATTTCAGGATTTTAAAACTTATTTTATAATAATCAATTCATATTAAACTTCCATTAACCGAATAAATATCAAATACGATTGGATTTTTACCATGAAACAATACCTTAAAATTATAATATACTCACTTCTGCTCGTAGCAGGATCACTGGCATATATAAATACCATAACGAACGATTTTGTTTATGACGACGCCTCCGTACTTAAAGATAACAGATATCTGAAAAATTTTTCCAACATCAAAGATATTTTCTCAAAAGAAGACTATTTCGCAAGAAGCGGTGTCGCTAAATATAAACGATACGGTGAAGCAACATATAGACCGGTGGTTACCATAAGCTATTTTATTGATTTTGCGTTGTTTGGAGAAAATCCAATGGGTTCACACGCAATGAACCTTATCTATCACCTGATCCAAATTATTGTTTTGTTTAAACTGATACTTCTTATGACCAACAATAGAAACTTATCTCTTTTATCATCGCTTCTTTTTGCCGTTCACCCTATCGGATCGGAAGCGATAAACGCTATTTCCTTCAGGGAAGACATCTTATGCTGTTTGTTTTTCTGCTTATCGTTATTCTATTATATTAAATATGTTAAAACAAATTTTAAACTTGCGGTTAATCTATTTATATCATTATTGTTTTATCTCTGTTCATGCTTATCCAAAGAAAACGGGTTTGTTTTACCGATTATAATCCTTATTTATAACCATTTCATCTATTATAATTTCAGCGTAAACCAATTTAAAAACACATTCGCCAGATTTAAAAAATCCTATTTTCTGTTTGCCCTTACCGCGATAACTTTTTTAATTATCAGATTCGTTATATTCAATTATCAATCCGTAGATGACATAACCACTTCACATCAAAATCTTTCAACAGCGATTATTCGATTTTTTAATATTCTTTTATTCTATTTTAGAATTATTTTACTCCCCGACAAATTATCACCCGCTTATAATGTGGGATTTCTCGAAAACGCATGGTATTTATCTATTAGCATCCCATTTTTTGCCGGCCTTATGTTTGTAATTTATTATTTCAGGTCAAAAATCCCTTTTATCAGTTTCAGCTTGCTATGGTATTTGATAACACTGGCGCCAGTTTCCGGTTTAATCTATTTACAACATCCTGTTGCTGAACGATATTTATATATGCCATCTATAGGAATAATTAGTTTCGTCGCTTTTCTTATTGTAAAATTTATTAGGAATTTCAAGTTTAAAATATCTGTTTTAACAGTTATATTGGTTTTATTCATATCAAGAAGCATAATTCAAAATACGGTTTGGAGTAATGAGTTTTCTTTATGGGATTATACCGTCAAACTCGCTCCGAAAAATTATAATGCTCTCGCCAATTACGCTGTAGTTCTCGCTGACAAAGGCAATCTTCAGGATTCCATTGTATATTATAAAAAAGCTTTAGCCGTAGACGACAGGGCTCAATCACACTATAACCTCGCAAATACATATGCCAGACTCGGATTAAAAGAAAAAGCTAAGGAATCTTATCGTATGTCAATCGCCCTTGATCCAAATTATTCCGAGGCTCACAATAATCTCTCTAAAATTTACGGAGAAGAAGGGAAATATCTTGAAGCGATATCGGAAATCAAAATTGCATTGAAACTGAATCCATATAATGCGCAGGCATATAATAATCTCGGTGTTTGTCTTAATCAGATAAAGAGATATAATGAGGCTATCGACGCGTTAAAAAAAGCTATTCAATTAAATCCGGGATATGTTAATGCTCATTTCAATCTCGGTTCATCATATTTTTCCAATGGGGAATACGACAAAGCCGAACAAGTAATGAGATTTGTTGTATCGGTCGATCCGGATAACAAAGCGGCACAGGATTACCTCCAATTTATTCTTGATTCCGCAAAGACCAGAGGATCTAATCTGCAACAAAACATTGTTCCGTCAAACCAGTCCGAATCGAACGAATTAAACGAAGAAACAAAAAGACTCTCTAAACCGGAACCCCTTTATGAAAATTCTATTCAAAAATCTGAACACAATAGTTTTAAATTGGATAAAGCTGATATATCCGGTTTTTTGAAGCAGGGAGATTTATTTATGGAATCCCGGAATTATATTGAGGCTCTAAAAATGTATAGAACAGCATTAAGACATTCTGAAGATAATAAAGAGGTTTATTTCAAATTAGCTAACTGTTACATAAAACTTGGTTCTTTCCAATTAGCAAAGAAACAATTAAATGAGGTTTTGCGATTGTCACCTAATAATGCGCAAGCAAAAAGAATGCTTGCCGATGTTGATAGAATTTTGGGAAATAAATGATTCTTTCTAAATAAAAAAGCCAGAGTGGCTTTTATCGAGATTTAAGGAACGTTCTGATCAATTTACCCAAAAGATTCTTTTATTCAGGAGATATTACCGAGACTAACCACTCTGACTAATAAATATATCGGCAATCAAATCCTAAAAAATTATCAAAATATTTATTTATTACTAATATTTATGTTTCTGATTTTAACGAAATTTCAAATTATAAAAAAAGAGGGACAGTTTTTATCTTGTCCCTCTTTTTTTATAATTATTTAACAGTATTTATCAAGTTCCCATAGTCCAGGAAGCAAGATATTTTTTCTGTTCTTCCGTTAGTGTATCAATATTTATTCCCATTGATTTTAATTTAAGAGTAGAAACCCACTCTTCAATTTCGTTTGGAACATCATATACTTTATTCTGCATAAAATCTTTGTTCTTAATGCAAAATTCAGTTGCAAGAGCTTGCGTCGAAAAGCTCATATCCATTACAGATGCCGGATGCCCTTCAGCGGCCGCTAAGTTAACTAACCTGCCTTCCGCCAGAAGATAAACTCTTCTTCCATTTGGAAGCACATATGCATCAACAAAATTTCTTACGCCTCTAACTATTTCTTTGGCTATTTTTTCGAGACCTTCAATATCAAGCTCAACATTAAAATGCCCTGAGTTACAGACAATCGCACCATTTTTCATTTCACTGAAATGTTCCGGCCTGATAACATGAATATTTCCTGTAAGAGTACAGAAAACATCTCCAATCTTTGCCGCATCGGCCATCGGCATTACTCTAAATCCATCCATAACAGCTTCTATCGCTTTGATTGGATCAACTTCAGTTACAACAACATTTGCGCCCAATCCTCTTGCCCGTATAGCAACACCTCTTCCACACCAACCATATCCGACAACGACAAAACATTTTCCTGCAAGAAGAACATCGGTCGCTCTTATTATACCGTCAATTGTTGATTGGCCTGTACCATACCTATTATCAAACAAATATTTTGTAGCCGCATCATTCACCGCAACCACAGGTAATTTCAACGATCCATCTTTCTCCATAGCCTTCAGACGAATTACTCCGGTTGTTGTTTCCTCCATACTACCAACTATTTCCGATATCTGATCCTGAAATTTTGAATGCAATTCAGATATCAAATCTGCTCCATCATCCATCGTAATATTTGGCCTGTGTTTTAAAGCCGCATGAAGATGTTTGTAATATGTTTCTTTATCCTCACCTTTTATCGCGAATACAGGTATTTCATAATCAGCTACCAGCGACGCCGCGACATCATCCTGAGTCGATAACGGGTTTGACGCGCATAAAACAATATCGGCACCACCTTCTTTTAATGCCCGAGCAAGATTCGCGGTTTCAGCAGTTACGTGCAAACATGCGGACATTCTCATTCCTTTGAGAGGTTTTTCCTTTGCAAATTTCTCCCTAACCTGCTTTAAAACAGGCATATCGTTATCTGCCCATTCAATCCTTCTTTTGCCTTCTTTGGCTAAATTCAGATCTCGGACATCGAACTCCATACTTTTTATTTTTTCATTCATATAAAATTATCTCCTTATAGTTGCCGATTCAAAAAAATCAAGCTTTCGCCTCAATCAATCCTGCTTCTTTGCGCAAAATATCCACTTTGTCTATACGTTCCCAGAAGAATAAGTCTGCTCTTCTGCCGAAATGACCATGTCTGGCAGTTTCTTTATAAACCGGCCTTAACAACTCAAGATGGTTTATTATATCTTTTGGTTTCAACGGGAAAATTTTATAAACGAGCTCAGATAGGTTTTTATCTGATATTTTTCCTGTACCAAAAGTATCGATTAAAACCGAAATAGGCTCTGCTATACCTATCGCATAAGATAACTGAACTTCACATTCATCAGCCAACCCCGCAGCAACGATATTTTTTGCTATATACCTTGCGCAATAAGTCGCGCTTCGATCGACTTTACTTGGATCTTTTCCAGAAAACGCGCCACCACCATGGCTCCCTTTGCCGCCATATGTATCAACAATAATTTTCCTTCCGGTTAACCCTGTATCTCCCATTGGACCACCAACAACAAATCTTCCTGTCGGGTTAATATGAAATATTGTATTGCTGTCCAATAGATTAGCTGGAATAATTTTTCGTATCACATGTTCTATTATATCATTTTTCAGTTGTTCGTAAGATACGGTATCCGCATGTTGAGTAGATATAACAACCGTATGAACCCTTATCGGTGTATTACCTTCATACTCAACGGTAACCTGAGATTTTCCATCAGGTCTTAGATAATCTAAAACACCTAACTGGCGGACATTGGCAAGCTGTTCCACAAGTTTATGTGCAAGATCTATAGGCAAAGGCATGAATTCATCTGTTTCTTTGCATGCATATCCAAACATAATACCCTGATCCCCAGCACCTTGTTCTACGTGTAATCCCGATCCTTCAGTTACACCTTGAGAAATGTCAGGCGACTGCTCATGAATAGATGTAATAACAGCACATGTTTTGTAATCAAATCCTTTTAATGCATCGTCATATCCGATTTCTTTCACGGTTTCCCTGGCTATTTCAGCATAATCTATTTTTGCCTTGGTTGTTATTTCGCCTGCCATAAAAATCAATCCGGTTGTTAACAATGTCTCGCAGGCCACTCTTGAATTTTTATCCTGGGTTAAAAGGGCGTCTAAAATAGAATCAGATATTTGATCGGCTATTTTGTCCGGATGTCCCATTGTTACAGATTCTGATGTAAATAATCGTGTTTTACTCATCAATATTGCTCCTTTCATTTTATTATAATTATAAATTTACTAACATTAATTTCTAAAAAATTCATCGGCTTTTTTATAACTGATCATATCTCCTATGTCATACCAATTTCCGTTAAAAACATAAGCGTAAACATCTTCAACCTTATAGACCCATTGTATAAAAAAACCCGGTGCGTCTTTGTTGTTACCTTCGGATAAATATTTTTCTATGAGGTTTAACTTATCTTTTTTAAATAAATAAATACCCAGAGCCGCCAATGTTGACGGAGGATTTGACGGTTTTTCAACAAATGAATAAACTTTTCCATCACCATTCACGCTCAATATCCCGTATTTTTTTGATAATTCATTATCTCCTACGTCAAAAGCACATATAACAAGATCTTTATTATTAAAAAACTCTTTCACATCATTTAAACTGAAATCAAATAGATTATCTCCAGCAATAATCAACAGATCGTCATTTATTTTTTTTGATCTGATTGTGAAATCAATATCACCGATAGCTCCAAGCCTGTCTTCTGCTGATAATGTACCATCATTCAGGATTTCTATTTTCTTATTTGATTGAAATTGAGCAACCCAGTTCAAAAAATGCGGATAAAACTTATTGTTGGTAACTACATAAATTTCATCAATTTCTGAAAAAACATCTATTTTCTCGATTATATATTCAATAATAGGTTTTCCATTTATAGGTAAAAGTGGTTTTGGCTGATTTTCTGTCAGAGGGTATAATCTTACTGCATATCCTGCCGCCATGATTATTGCTTTCATTTTTATCTCCACTTTTTGGTTATCAAAAATTAAAAATAGTAAAATCCGTTTTTAATATGGAAGCGGCTTTTTCCCGTATTAAATCCGGGTCGCTATAATTCATTATTTGAGAGATCATATCGTTAATTTCTTTATATGATACAGACCTTACAGCTTTTTTTAATTCCGGGATCGCGACTGATGAACAACTTAATTCATCTACACCCAATCCGATTAAAATCAAGGATAATACAGGTTCACTTGCCATTTCTCCACATACTCCAACCCATATATTGTTTTTGTGAGCCGCATCGACAATTGTTTTAATTAACCTTAGAATTGCCGGATGAGTCGGTTCGTATAAATACGCAATTTTTTCATTTACTCTGTCCACAGCCATGGAATATTGTATTAAATCATTCGTACCAACACTAAAAAAGTCAACTTCCTTAGCGATTATATCCGCAGTAACAGCAGCAGAAGGTACTTCTATCATCACACCGACTTCCATGGACTTATTATATTTCATACCCTTCTCATCTAACTCACGTTTAGCCTGTTCAAGCAAATTCTTCGCTTCCCTTACCTCTCCTATCCCGGAAATCATCGGGAACATCAGTTTAATATTACCCAATTCACTTGCCCGTAAAATAGCTCTTAGTTGTACCTTAAAAACATCAGGCTGAGCAAGACAAAATCTGATTGCTCTCCATCCAAGAAACGGATTTATCTCTCTCGGTACGTTAAATTGTGATAAAAACTTGTCTCCGCCCAAATCAAGAGTGCGTATCACAACAGGATTAGGATATATTTTTTCAGCTACCGTTTTATATGCTTCATAATGTTCTTCTTCTGTGGGAAGGTCTATGCGATTCATGTAAAAGAACTCTGTCCTATACAACCCTACACCTTGAGCACCATGTGCTAAAACTGACGGCAAATCTTCCGGCATTTCGATATTGGCATCAATGTTAATCCGATAACCGTCAATGGTTTCTGCGGAAACATTACATAACTGCGCAAGTTCTTCCTCGTAATCCTCGATTTTTGTTCGTTCTCTTGTGTATCTCTCTATAGTTTTTTTTGTCGGATTCGCAATAAGTATTCCACGGTTACCGTCTATGATAATAGTCGCTCCAGCTTTTATTTTTTTACTCGCGTCCCGTAATCCGACAACAGCCGGTATTTCCAGCGATCTTGCCATAATTGCTGTATGCGATGTCCGGCTTCCGATATCCGTACCAAACCCTATTACGTTTTCTTTATGCATCATAGCTGTATCAGATGGCGCAATATCATGAGCGACAACTATTACTTCTTCCTCAAGAGCAGATAGATCTTTATGTTCCTGCCCCATAAGGTTACGCAATACACGTTTTGTTACATCCTTTATATCGGTTGCGCGCTCTTTCAGATACTCATCGTTAATTTTTGAAAAAATTTTCGCATATTTTTCCGATACTTTCATGAATATGGATTCAATATTTTTTGATTCCCTCTCAAGTTCTTTAATTACCTCTTCGACAAGTACTCTATCTTCTATAACCAGTAAATGCGCGTTGAATATTTCCGCATGTTCAGCACCCATAGCCTCCGCGATTTTCTTTTGCATATCCAGAATCTGTTTTCGAGTAGTAATCAGAGCATTCTCAAACCGTGCTATTTCATAAGGTATCTTTGACTTATCAATAGTTGTCTCGTTTATTGTCGGATACACTTCTCCTTCAAATTTAAAAGCTTTTCCGATAACGAATCCAGGGGATACAGGTATTCCCTGATAGATCTCTTCTTTTAATTTCCGATTCGGTTTTTCTGAATTATCGAAACTTTCTTTCTGCATTTTGTCCTCTTTTATTGTTCACCAAACTTTTCATCAAAAAGTTTGGTGATTGTATCAACCGCTTCCTGTGCGTCATCACCAGATGCCCGTATTTTTAATTTGCTTCCACAATTTGCTGCAAGTGTCATAACGCCGATTATGCTTTTTCCATTAACTTCCATCGTGTCTTTGATTACAAATATCTCGCTTTTATATTTGTTTGCCAATTGCACAAGCATTGCCGCAGGCCGAGCATGAATACCATATTTGTTCCTGATTAAAACTTCTTTTTCAACTATCTGACTCATCTTCCGATATCGATCTTTTCTGCATTATTTGCATTAATTTGTTATTTAATTCCTGTGCCGGATTAATTCCCAATTTCTTTAATCTGTAATTTAACGCCGCCACCTCAACAAGTGAAATCACGTCTCTTCCCGGTTTAACGGGAATAGTTATATGTGGTATTTGAACGCCAAGTAAAGCCATATTCTCGTTTTCAAAACCAAGTCGTTCGTATTCCTTTTCCGAATCCCATTTTTCAAGGGTAATAATCAGCTCGACTTTTTTTCTCTCTTTAACACACCCTACTCCAAATAGCGTCTGTACGTTTATGATGCCTATTCCTCGCAACTCCATAAAATGGCGGGTGATTTTTGGACCTTCACCTATTAAAAAACCCCCTTCATTCAGTTTTAACTTTACCACATCATCACATACAAGTCTATGGCCTTTACTAATTAAACCCAAGGCTGTCTCGCTTTTGCCAACTCCGCTTTTTCCCAGAATTAAAATCCCAACACCAAAAACCTCAACCTCATCACCGCTTAGAATTATTGATGGCGCGAAATAATCCTCGAGAAAAATTGTTGCCTGATTTATCAGTTTCATAGTCATATAATGTGATCGCAAAAGCGGAATAGACTTAGAATTAGCCATTTCCACAAGTTCAGCAGGCGGAGTTATCCGTCTGGCCAATATTATACATGGCACCTTATGGGGAAAAATCTTCTCAAGCCGTATAATTCGTTCTTTTGAATCAAGAGAATTTATATATGAAATTTCAGCTTTTCCCAGTACCTGAATACGTTTTGAAGCAAAATAATCAAGATGACCTGCTAAAGCTAATCCCGGTCTATTTAATTCAGCCACAGTAATAATATTATTCAATCCATTCTGGCCGGCAATTAACCTGAAACGCAATTTATCTTTCAGCTTCTCATAAAATTCAGAAACAACTATACCTTTTTTCATATTATAATTTTTATTACGATTCCAATTTTATTAATCCGAATTTACCATCTTTTCTATAGAAAACCATAAATAAACCTGTATTGCTCTCATTGTCTACAAAGGCAACAAATTCTTTCTTTAAATCCCTGAGTTTCTCAGTAGCTTGCAAAATGCTCATCAAATTCACAGTTATCTCTTTTTTATCTTTAACTTCAATCATAACATTATTCAAATCTGTTTTATCAACTTCCAATGTATGCTCAACAAATACAGGTTCGCCTTTTATATCTTTGCGCTCAAACAACTCGTATTTTGTTTCAGACCCTTTACATAAAATGCATTTTTTGCTGTTATCCGATTTTATGAAAAGAATAAATGGATCATGAAGAACATCAAGATGATTTATCGCGTCTTGTAAGCTCATATCTTTCAGACTAATATCCTCTTCTATAACACTTAGATATTCATCCAACTGCTCAGCATCATAATTTTCTTCCTCATTCACTCCGGCTGGCATAATTTTATTATTTAGCTTTGCATGATGATTCTGGATCTTTTCCTTGATCTTTCTCATTTGTCGTTCTATTTTATCTATCACAGTGTCTATCGCCGCGAACATATCCTCATCAGCTTCTTTGCAGTTTATTTTAGCGAGATTTGTATTGGCATTTACCTCCGCGATAAATAAATAACGCTGAAAATCAAGGATCACATGCACATCAACGATCTTATGGCTAAGCTTTTCTATGCGCATGATTTTTTCTTTTATATATTCTTTCATTTCGTCCGATATTCGAGAATCCCTTGCAGTGACGTAAAGTTCCACTTAAGCCACTCCTTTCTAAATTTTAATTTTTATTATTATTCAATGCCCAAAATAAAAATATTTACAAATATCAAATTACGCTTGTTCAGTCAAACATATTTTAAAAATATCGATCACATACGGAATTTTTCACCAAGATACAATTGCTTTGCTTCCTTATCATTTGCCAAAAATTCCGCGGTTCCATGTTTTAAAACTTTTCCTTCGCAAATCAGATATGTCCTATCCGTAATCGCCAGAGTTTCCCTGACATTGTGATCCGTAAGAAGGATTCCCAAACCTTTTCTCCTTAATTCAGCGATAATTTGCTGTACATCATATACAGCTATCGGATCAACACCGGAAAAAGGTTCATCAAGAAGAATAAATGATGGCGATGTCACCAAAGCTCTTGTAATCTCAAGCCTTCTGCGTTCTCCTCCGGATAATGTATACGCTTTATTTTTGGCTAAATGTTCTATACTTAATTCATTTAGAAGTTTCTTAAGCCGTGCTTTTCTTTCCTGAGCGGAAATATTAAGTGTCTCAAGTATAGCCATAATATTTTCTTCAACTGTCAGTTTACGGAATACTGATGGTTCTTGCGAAAGATAACTTATTCCCTTTCGCGCACGTTTGCTCATAGGGATTTTTGTAATATCTTCCTGATCAAATACAACCTTTCCCAAATTCGGTTTTATGAGCCCCACAATCATATAAAAAGTAGTTGTTTTACCTGCGCCATTTGGTCCCAAAAGACCTACAATTTCTCCTTTTTTAACCGTTATATTGACACAATCGACCACTCTTTTCCGATTATATATTTTTACAAGATTTTCAGTTCTTAAAAGTTCCATGATTATCCCTTAATTAAATTAAAAAAGAATCCCGTCTTTACCTTCTCCCTGTCTATATAGGAGTAATTTAGCTTTGGGTTCAAGTTTCATTTCGGTTTTACCGTTCTTCTGATAAATTGTGATTTTATCAGCGGCATATATATTTTTATCTTCCTGAATTCTCGGATTACCTGTCATCACCAAAGTGCCTGCATCAACGTTATAAACTGCCTTATCGCTCTTGGCAATCTTTTTTTCCATATGTATAATTACATTGCCTTGCGCCTCAATAAGAGATATATCCCTGCTGTCATTTTTAAAATATGCTTTCATAATATCTGCGTATACCTCACCTTTTTGATCTTTTACCATAACATTATCGTGAAATATCGCATAATTTTTATCGAAACTGACATCCAAAGGGCCATCGCAAGTTATAACGGTCGGTACATCAGATGATTCCGTGCTCGCCTTCTTTTCCGCAGGTTTTTTCTTCCCATTCTCAGAAAACACAGCGGATATAAAAGCACAATATATTATTATTACAAACATAAACAATCTGTATTTCATGTCTAAATCCTTTTTATAATTTATTTACTAAACAAGATTCCTTTATTCTCACCAGTAATCGTCATAGTAACATCTTTTTTTATACGTACTGTTTTTTCACCCATATAACCATCCAAGCCTTTGCCAACAACCAGAATATCTTTTGATTTTATTTTTACATCTTCTTCTGTTGTAACATATTTTGATGATTGGTTCACTTTCGCAGAATCGGTATTTATTACAACTTTGTCGTTTTCTTTTTTATTTTGCTGATAAAAAATTGCTTCTACATTTTTTATCTCCACAAATCCATTTTCTATAAACTTTGCTGAAGTACCATGCAATTCCCAACATTTTTTCCCTTCACTCGTAAGATCAAAAATCGATACACCGTCTTGAACAGTACCGATAGATATATCTTTGTTGTCTGCAAAAGTTGTTTTACAAATTAAAAAAAAAGCCATAATTACTATCTTTAAATATACAACTATATAATTCGAAATCATTTTTTTCATATATTTTATATTAGACTTTCAAATATTATTTTATATCATTGCCAAGAAATTTTTTTATCAAATTTTCCCACAATCCATTTCTCTTTAGAATAATTTCTATTACTTCTCTGACTGCACCATCACCGCATGACTTTTTTGTTATATAATCTGCATTGCTTTTCAATTCATCCGGTGCCTGTGGGACAGTTACACCCCAACCTACGTTAGTTAATGCCTGCAAATCTATCAGATCATCACCCATGTAACATATTTCATCAGTAGATATACCATATTTTAGAGCGAGTTCCTTAATCGCATCCAATTTTTTATTGTTACCCAGATATATTTCCTTGACTCCAAGTTCAGATGCCCTAATTTCAACAACTTTCGATCTTCTGCTGGTTATAAACGCGATAACAATTCCTGCATCGATAGCCGCTTTTATCCCCATACCATCCTGTGCGGAAAAAACTTTTATTTCTCTGCCTTCACTATCTAATATAATTTTACCGTCGGTCAATATTCCATCAATGTCAAGAGCAATTAATTTGATTATTTCTTTTGGGCTATCTTTCATATTTATAATCCCAATAAATCGCCTTCAGCTATAATGCCTATCGGGTAACCGGCATCATCAACAACAGGAAGTTCATCGATTCTTTTCATTTTTAGCGTTTTTAATGCTTCAGTGGCCAGGCAATCCGGTTTTATTGAATATGGATTACGCGTCATATATAACTTTACAGGTTTTTGTATCATTTTCTCATCTCTTTCTATAGCGCGCCGTAAATCGCCATCGGTAAAAAATCCTATCATTTTTCCATCGCCGTCTATTACTGTAGCCGCTCCGGCTTTTGCCCTTGTTACAGCAAGAAGAACATCTTTTATCAACATATCTTCCTCAACTACAGGATGATCTTTGCCTGTACGCATAAGATCCTCAACCCTCAGTAACTTTTTACCGAGATTGCCTCCAGGGTGATAAAAAGCGAAATCTTCCACTTTAAAACCTTTTTTTCTATAAACAGCTATAGCCAGCGCGTCACCAAGAACTAAAGATACAGTTGTGCTTGATGTAGGTGCAAGCCCAAGCGGACAGGCTTCACGTCGTATGCTTGCGTCAAGAACCACATCGCTATACTTTGCCATCGTTGAGTCAATTCTGCCAACCATAGATATTAACTTCGCACCGATTTTTTTAATTATCGGAAGCAAGCGAACTATCTCTTCCGTTTCGCCACTATTAGAAAGAGCGAGAACAACATCCGACGGTTGAACCATTCCTAAATCACCATGAAACGCTTCTGCAGGATGCAACGACAACGAAGGTGTACCCGTACTTGCTAGCGTGGCAGATATTTTTCTCCCTATTAAGCCTGATTTACCCATTCCGGTTACTATGACCCGGCTTTTACATTCATAGATAAAATCCACAGCTTTTACAAAACTCTCATCTATTCTTTCCGCCAGATTTGTTACTTCTTCCGCTTCTATTTTTATAACATCTTTTGCAATATTTATTAAATCTAAATCCAAGGAAGATTTTATCAAGATGAATCTCCTTTTTATTTCTCACTTTTAACTATATTATCAATAGCCATAAGTTGTTTTAAAATCCCAGTCATTTCCCAAACAGACAGAGAATTCTGCCCATCGCATAATGCTTTATCCGGATCAGTATGGCATTCGAAAAAAACGCCATCGCAACCTGCCGCAACAGCGCTTCGCGATAAAAACTTAACAAACTTCCGTTCGCCTCCTGACGATGAACCTTTTGCTCCGGGCAACTGTACACTGTGAGTAGCATCAAATATCACAGGTATTCCCATTGATCTGATTATAGGTAGTGCCCGCATATCATTAACCAGATTATTGTATCCGAAACTGGCTCCTCTCTCAGTTATAATCACTTTTTCATTACCAGTACTTAAACATTTGTCAATTATGTTTTTTACATCCCACGGAGCAAGAAACTGACCTTTCTTTACATTCACTATTCTACCGGTAGAAGAAGCTTTAACAAGCAAATCAGTCTGTCTGCATAAAAAAGCAGGTATTTGGATAATATCAGCAACCTCTGCCACCTTATCTATATCAGATCGACAATGCACATCAGTAAGTACAGGAACTTTTACTGTTTCTTTTACTTTTTTAAGTATTTCAACCCCTTTATCAATACCAGGACCGCGAAACGATTTGACAGAACTTCGGTTCGCTTTATCATATGATGCTTTATATATATACTTTATGCCTATTTTATCAGCTATCGCCTTTAATTTGATCGCGATATCTATCGCCATATCCTCGGTTTCTATAACACAAGGACCGGCTATAAGAACAATAGGATTATCATTCCCGATAAGGATATCATTAATTTTAACGACATTCATTAATTTTAGTCCTATTTCCTGTCCAGTTTATAGTTAATCGCCGACCTTACAAATTCCCTGAATAAAGGATGGCTGTTATCCGGCTTTGATTTGAATTCCGGATGGAACTGACAGCCGATAAACCATGGATGATTTTCAAGCTCAATTATTTCCACAAGATCATTTTCAATATTTATCCCTGAAAATATAAATCCGTTTTTTTCAAATAATTCCCTGTATTTATTGTTGAACTCATACCTATGCCGATGACGTTCGCTTATTTCCCCTGTTTTATACGCATCGAAGGTTTTTCCATTATTTTTCAGTCTGCAGGAATAAGCCCCAAGCCTCATTGTTCCGCCAACATCGGTAACACCAAGTTGTTCTTCCATTAAACATATAACCGGATTAGGTGTTTTTGGATCAAATTCCGTACTTGACGCGTCAGCCAAACAAAGTATATTGCGGGCAAACTCAATTACAGCGCATTGCATTCCAAGACAAATTCCGAAAAATGGTTTTTTTACTTCGCGAGCATACTTTATTGCGTCAATTTTACCATTTATACCCCTGTCACCAAATCCACCTGGTACTAAAATCCCATCGACGCTATCAAGAATGGTATTTACTGATTGCGGATTAACTCTTTCGGCATCAATCTTTATTGTCTCAACCTGATATTTATTGTATATTCCAGCGTGAGCCATCGCTTCATATATACTTTTATATGAATCCTGCAGATTTATGTATTTTCCTACAACAGCTATACGCACAGTTTCACGCGAACTTTTTATGGTATTTACAACTTCCACCCATTTATCAAGTCTGCATTCATGAGGAGCTTTAAGATCAAGCCTGCCAAGTATTGTTTCGTCCATTTTTTCTTTTTCGAACATCAGCGGGAGTTCATAAATTGAATATTTTACGTCTCTTTCCTCAAATACCGCGTCGATAGGTATGTTACAAAAAAGAGATATCTTGCTTTTCAACTCTTTTCTCATTGGTTTTTCTGTTCTGCATATCAAGATATCAGGCTGGATACCTATACTGCGTAATTTTTCTACGCTGTGCTGTGTAGGTTTAGTTTTCATTTCACCTGCCGCCCTGATATATGGAACAAGAGTCAAATGTATATACAAAGTATTTTTTATTCCGATATCAAGCCTAAACTGACGTATTGCTTCTAAAAAAGGGAGGCTCTCAATATCACCTACAGTACCTCCGATTTCAGTTATTACCACATCAATATCTTTACGTTTACCGCATACTTTTATTCTGTTTTTTATCTCATCGGTTATATGAGGTATTACCTGAACAGTCTTTCCAAGATATTTTCCGGCACGTTCGTTTTTTATTACCGTCTCATAGATCTGTCCTGTAGTAACATTGTTATCCTGTGTTAATCTAGTAGATGTAAACCTTTCATAGTGCCCCAGATCAAGATCTGTCTCAGCGCCGTCATCAGTTACGAAAACTTCGCCATGCTGGTAAGGGCTCATTGTTCCCGGATCAACATTTATATATGGATCAAATTTCTGCAATGTTACACTTAATCCTCTACTTTCGAGTAATTTTCCGATAGATGCCGCAGTAAGACCTTTTCCCAGCGAGGAAACAACTCCACCTGTAATAAAAATATATTTTGTCATAAACGCTTTTCAATCTCCTCAACATCAGCGGGGGTATCTACACCCATGCCGTTGTATTGTACCACAACAGTTTTAATTTTATAACCATTTTCAATAACCCGCAATTGTTCCAGTTGCTCAGCAATTTCGAGAGACGTTTGTGGAAACGTAACTAATTTTAACAGAAAATCTTTTTTATATCCATAAAGACCTATATGTTTATAATATATTTGTTTTCCAGCTGGGATATTACCGCGTAAATAAGGTATTGGCGATCTTGAAAAATATATAGCGTAATTATTTTTATCAACAATTGCCTTTACTATATTCGGATTATTTACGTCGTCGTTGCCATTAAAAAACGCGATAGGCGTTGACATATATACTTCACTGTCATCAACCATTGATTGCGCTACGCTGTCTATTATTTGCGGATCAATCAAGGGTTCATCTCCCTGTATATTGATAACATATTCAGCATCTATTTCAGATACAGCTTTCGCGACTCTATCGGTACCTGAATTCAAATCAGGAGATGTCATTACATAATTACCACCGATCTCTTTAACTTTATTTGCTATTCTTTCGTCATCAGTAGCGACAATTACATGATCAAGCATTTTTGATTTTACACATTGTTCATACACACGTTCCACCATTGCTTTTCCTTTTATAAGCGCCAATGATTTTCCGGGAAATCTTGTCGACCCATAGCGTGAAGGAATAACGCCGCAAAATCTAATTTTTTTCATAATAACCTTTTTATTAATCGATTTAATAATTTTTCATAATCCAGTCAAGAGCATCACCGGTTGTCTGCGCGATATGATCAGGTTCATACCATATTTCGGATTGACTCTTTATTGTTTCTATTTCATTACCGTTTAGAACAAGAACTGTGTTGCATCCTGAATTCTTTCCTGTCAGCACATCCTGAACTTTATCCCCGATAAAAAATGATTCACCGGTAGATATATTATATTTACGCGCAAGTGATTGTACCATTTCCGGATTAGGTTTTCTGCAAAAACATTTCTCTTCAGGCGCATGCGGGCAATACCGAATATCGTCTACATTAGCTCCTGCTGAATTCATCATTTCAACTAAAGCACAGTGAATTTGTTTTAATTTCTCTTCTGTAAAATAACCTCGACCTACACCCGATTGGTTCGTTATAATAAAAATTTTAAATCCCTTGAGCTTAACCTGTGATATTTTTTCTAACACTCCATCGAAAAATTTTATCTGATTCACTTCCGACAGATAACCGGGATCGTGAATAATTGTGCCATCCCTATCAAAAAATATTGCTCTATACATTAGTTTCCTGAAAAATCAATTATGGGTTAAAGCTTCTATTATTTCCACGGGTGTAACCGAAGCAGTACCGACTTTGCCTACAACTACTCCTGCCGCGTAGTTAGAAAATATCGCTGATTCTCTTAGAGTAGCCCCAGCCGCAAGTGATGCCGTAAGTGACGCGATAACTGTATCTCCCGCTCCAGAAACATCATATACTTCCTTCGCAACAGTCGAAATCTTATAACTTTCTTTACCATTTTCAAATAAAGCCATTCCATGCTCACCAAGCGTAATTAAAACCGCGTTCGCGCCCCATTTCTTCAATAATCCCCAACCAAGTTTATCCAGTTTATCCGGATCGAATGATAGAGGTTCCCCATAAGCGTCAAACGCCTCCGCCTGGTTTGGCGTTGCCACAGTTATCCCATCAAGATTTATGTAATGTCCCATTTTTGGGTCAAATGAAGTAATTATTCCATTTTTTTCAGTTTCAGCAAGTATTTTTGTCACCAGATTCTGACTTATAATCCCTTTACCATAATCCTCAAATATAATCGCATCAATATTTTTTTTATTATCAATAATATATTCAATTATTTTCGAAGTGTATTCATCAACAATGGATGCTGTATCTTCCCAGTCAATGCGAACTATCTGCTGATGCTGGCCGATAACTCTTGTCTTTAATGTGGTTTGTCTGTCATGAACTTTTAATACACCCTCTATTCCTATTCCTTTCTCTTTAAGCAAACCAATCATCTTTTCGCCGATATGATCTTCTCCGACGACTCCGACAACATCTACGTTTACTCCAAGATCTCTCAAATTTCTCGCTACATTTGCCGCACCTCCCGTCATGAAAGATCTTCTTTTTGCTTCCACAACCGGTACAGGCGCTTCCGGTGATATACGAAACACAGAACCCCATATAAATTCATCAAGAATTATGTCACCCACAACTAAAATTCTTTTTTCTGGAAAAATATCAGTGATGTATTTTGCGCGATCAACACTTAATAGCTCAGTCATTATATACTCTTTATCCAGTTACTTTTATCTTATTAAGTTATTCGGTTGCGTATTTTGCTACCAGATCGCCAACTTCTGAAGTTGAATATCCCATTTTTCCTGCAGATAAACTTTTTAAATTTGTCGTAAGAGTTTTTACCACAGCTTTTTCAATTTTTTCCGCCGCAATTGTTTCGCCAAGGAATTCCAGCATCATCTGACCAGCACTAATTGCCGCAAGAGGATTGATTACTCCTTTACCCGTATATTTAGGAGCTGAACCACCTATCGGTTCAAACATCGATACGCCTTCCGGATTAAGATTGCCGCCTGCGGCTATACCCATACCGCCCTGAATCATCGCGCCAAGATCTGTGATTATATCGCCAAACATATTGTCGGTAACAATAACATCAAACCATTCCGGGTTTTTAACCATCCACATACATGTAGCGTCAACGTGAGCGTAATCCGTTGTGATATCGGGATACTCTTTACCCACTTCATTGAATGTTCTTTCCCATAAATTGAAAGCGTATGTCAATACATTAGTTTTGCCGCATAGAGTTAGTTTTTTGTTTTTGTTCCTCTTTTTTGTATATTCATATGCGAATCTTATACATCTCTCAACACCTTTGCGGGTATTTATCGAAACCTGAGTCGCAACTTCGTCAGGAGTTCCTCGTTTTAGAAATCCCCCGGTACCGGCATATAACCCTTCAGTATTTTCACGCACAACGACGAAATCAATATCTTCCGGCCCTTTATCTTTTAACGGGGTATAGACATTCGGATACAATTTAACAGGACGCAAATTTATATACTGATCTAATTCAAACCTTAAACGCAGAAGAATTCCGTGTTCAAGTATTCCCGGCTTTACTTCCGGGTGTCCTATGGCGCCAAGATATATCGCGTCTGCTTTTTTTAATTCATTAATCGCACTATCGGGTAGAACTTCACCTGTTTTCAGGTATCTTTCTCCACCAAAATCATAATTTATGGTTTCATATTTAAAACCAGTTATTTTGCTGACGGCATTTAAAACCTTCAAACCTTCATTTACTACTTCAGGCCCTGTTCCGTCTCCTGCTATAACAGCTATTTTATAACTTTTGCTCATGATGAAAAATTCCTTTCCAGAATTATCTTTTTATTTTTCTTTTTACGTAATTAACCAGTCCGCCTTCATCAATAAGTTCCTGCATGAATTTCGGTATTGGCTGGGCTTTATATTTTTCATTACGAGTATGATTTTCTATCGCCCCCGTCTCAAAATCCACAGTTATTTCATCGCCATTTTTTATATTCTTGGAAGCGTCAGTAGATTCAAAAATCGGCAATCCGGTATTAAACGCGTTCCTGAAAAAAATTCTGGCATATGATGAAGCTATCACACATGCAATACCTGAAGCTTTTATTGAAATAGGAGCATGTTCCCTGCTTGAACCGCATCCAAAATTTTTACCTGCCACGATAATATCCCCGGCGTTAACCTTTTTTGCAAACGTCGTATCGGCATCCTCCATACAATGCTGAGCAAGCTCTTTAGGATCCGATGTATTTAGATATCTCGCGGGTATGATTACATCGGTATCAATATCATCACCGAATTTCCAAACTTTACCAGTAATTTTCATTATTTCATCCTTTTATATTATAGTTCATCAGGAGAACTTATCTTACCCGCAACCGCAGATGCCGCGGCAATAGCCGGATTAGACAAATAAACTTCACTTTTCGGATGCCCCATACGGCCGACAAAATTCCTGTTTGTGGTCGCGATACACCTTTCGCCTTCAGCAAGGATCCCCATATGACCTCCAAGACAAGGACCGCATGTGGGAGTTGAAACCGCCGCTCCCGATTCCATGAAAATTTCAATCAACCCTTCTTTCATAGCATCCATATATACTTTTGGTGTAGCGGGTATTACTATCATCCGCACATTTTTGGCTACTCTTTTCCCTTTTATAACACTCGCCGCCACTCTCAAATCGTCAAGTAGCCCATTTGTGCATGACCCGACAACAACCTGATCTATCTTTATATCCTTGATTTCGCTTATTCCCTTTGTGTTCTCCGGCAAATGCGGTAATGCTACTTGAGGTTCTATTTTGGATACATCATATCGCTTTACTTCACTGTATTGAGCGTTAATATCGCTTGTGAAATATTGCGGAGTTCTCTCGGATCTACCTTCTACAAATTCTCTTGTAATGTTATCCGGCACAATGATTCCGCTTTTGCCGCCAGCTTCAATAGCCATATTCGACATAGTCAACCTTGAGCTAATTGGAAGTTTGTCGATCACAGGCCCGCAAAATTCCATAGCTTTATATAAAGCTCCATCCACGCCTATATCACCGATAGTATACAGGATTAGATCTTTACCGCTTACCCATTTCAGGAGTTCACCTTCATATATGAATTTTATCGATTCCGGTACTCGCAACCAAACTTCACCTGTTGCCATGGCGGCAGCAAGATCAGTACTTCCAACACCAGTAGAGAACGCGCCAAGAGCTCCGTATGTACATGTATGGCTGTCTGCTCCAATAACAAGGTCTCCTGAAGTAACCACACCCTTTTCAGGAAGAAGCGAATGTTCAACACCCATCTCACCAACCTCATAAAAATGAGATAAATTAAACTTATTGGCGAATTCACGAAGCATTTTAACCTGTTCCGCGGATTTTATATCCTTATTAGGACAAAAATGATCAGGAACAAGTACGATTCTCTTATTATCAAAAACCTTTTCCACTCCCATATTATAAAATTCTTTTATAGCTATCGGAGCGGTTATATCGTTACCTAATGCAATATCAACTCTGGCACTAATGATTTCTCCGGGAAAAACTTTTTCCTGGCCAGCATGAAATGCCAGTATTTTTTCAGTTATTGTCATCTCCATCGGATGTCTCCTCCTACTCGTCTTTTAATACTAACTCGACCGCATCTTCGTTACAATTCGGAAAATGCTGACAGTTAATACATTCTGTCCATATTTTCTGGGGTAAAGAATTCTTTGATATTATTTGAAAACCCAATTTTTTAAAAAATTCAGCGATATATGTCAATGCAAATATTTTTTTAACTCCAAAACTCCTGGCTTCCTCAATACATTTCTGAACAAGCATATTGCCGATTCCCTTGCCCCAGTATTCTTTTTTTACTGCCAGAGATTTTATTTCCGCCAGATTATCCCAGTAGAACTGAATACCGGCACAACCTATAATTTCATTTGTAGCAGTATCAACCGCGATCCAAAAAATCCGTATCTTTTCGCAAATATCAACAATTGATCTTGGTAACACTATTTGTTGGCGGGAATAATAATCAAGCAGACTTTTTATCCCCTGCGCATCTTTGAGTTTCGGTTTTATTATTTCAATGGATAGTTTATCATTTTCCAACTTATTCACTCCTGCTTGCACTCTTTGATTTTCTCCCTTCCGTTAATAATCCAGCCTTAAAAAAATATGGTAAATATACCATCTTATTTCATATTTTGTCAACGGAGTTATTTTAATTATTGACATTAAAAAAAATATCCAATAACTTATTTTAAATTTGATAGTTAACACCAAATTTTATATAATTCATTTTGATCGTTTTATAAACCTTTTACCAATATAAATTATATATTTAATCATTATGGAAACAATATTCTATTCTATTTTTACATTATTATCCTTTGGTTGGTTACACAGGTATTTAGTTGTTCGCAGAATATCTGCTTCGGAATTCTTTATTTATCCTGACGATACGAAAACATCATTAGAATTTCCAAACGTTTCTGTTTTAATCCCCGCGAGAAATGAAGAAAAAAATATCGCGCGGTGCATACAATCCCTTATTAATCAAAATTATCCCAACTTGGAAATTGTTGTTATCGATGATCGTTCCACCGACAAAACATCCGAAATTGTTCTCAGTATATCTAAAAAACATAACAACGTTAAATTAGTTCAAATCAAACATTGCCCGGATGGTTGGTCGGGTAAAAACCATGCAATAACAAATGGAGTGAAAGAAGCTAACGGGAAATATCTAATTTTTACGGACGCTGATACTGTCCATTATCCATTATGTATTAAATCAGCGGTAAAATACGCTATGGAAAATAATGTCGACCTTCTGAGTATCAATCCGCATCTTATTACAAAAAGTTTCTGGGAAAATGTCATTATGCCGGTTGCCGGAGCAGTACTTATGATATGGTATCCGGTTGAAAAAATTAATGATGTTTCCGAATCGCATTCTTACGCAAACGGCCAGTTTATCCTGTTTAACCGCGACGCGTATTTTAAAATTGGCGGTCATAGCGCAGTTAAAGAAGAACTTCTTGAAGACCTTGCACTCGCACGAAAAATAAAAAAGGAAAAATTAAATCTTAAAGTTCTTTGGGGACCAGATATTTATCAGACACACATGTACAGTTCACTAAAAGATATCTGGAGAGGATGGGTAAGGATTTTTTATCACGGTTTCCAGAAAAACCTTTATACTATTTTTATGAGTTTATTTCTTATGGTTAGTTTTTCTATTTTGCCATACGCGTTATTCATTTTTTCGTTTTTTCTTCTTCCTAATCCTACTCCCATCACATTGAGCATTATATTATACGCATTTTTGCTTTATATTATCATGAGCGCTTATAAACTCGCTAAATCAAACAAATGGTATGCGTTCTCTCACCTTTTGGGATGTATTATGGTTTGCGGGATATTAATTCATGCGGCTTCGAAAATTATATTCAAACGAAAAATTACCTGGCGTGGAATAAGTTATTCTTCCTGATCCTGTTTTCTAATAATATTTTTACTCTTCAACGTTTTCATATATGCTTTAACCGGCTCATTTTCAGATACTATAGAAAATAGAGCGCGAGATAATCCGAAAGTCAGATATATCATAAAAATAGAGCTTAGCAGTATCTCCGTATAATTAAATAACAGTATCAAAATAAAACATGCAAAACCTATTCGGTACCAACCTTTTATTTTGTTTTTCAAAAAATATAAAAATCCTACAGGAACAGGATATTTCACATTGCTCACCATAAGCAAACCTGTTGTTAATACCACTAATGGAAACAATTTTATGAATAACAAACTTTCATATTTGTTAATGATTACAAATGTACTGCATACTACACCAGCCGCAGCAGGAGACGGTAATCCGTAAAAAATTTTCTTACCTGAACTTTTTGTCATTGAATTAAATTTAGCCAACCGTATTCCTGTACACAGCATATATACTGAAGCGATAATTACCCCTGGCTCCTCCATGTCTCGTAGATAATATGAATACGCAAGCATTCCCGGAACAATACCGAATGATACAAGATCAGATAATGAATCGAACTCAAAACCAAACTTTGAAGTGGAGTTATTTCTGCGTGCAACCTGACCATCGAGGAAATCACATAACATCGCGAGAAAAACACATATTACTGATAATATATATTCCTCATTATATATTAAAATTAAAGCTAAAGTTCCGAACAAAAAGTTTAAACCTGTAATTATATTGGGTAACAATATATTTCTGTTCATTTGTTTATCTCTCCTAAAATCGATATTTTACCCTTGACTATATCACCTTTTTTAACTTTAACCTTTGCTGTTACTGGCAGATACACTTCAACGCGAGAACTGAATTTTATCATGCCAAACTTCTGGCCTTTTTCTATGAAATCACCTTCTTTAACTCCACAAACCACACGACGGGCAATTATTCCGGCAATTTGGCGCACAATTAATTTAAACCCGTTATTGTCAGATATTCCGATAGAATTACTTTCATTAACTATCGCTGATTTTGGCGAGTTTGCCGGCAGGAATTGTCCTTTTTGATAGTTAAAATAAACAACTTTACCGTTTATTGGGGAATAGTTCATATGGACATTGAATATAGATAAAAATATGCTTATACGGCAAACTTTATCCTTAAAAAATTCGTTTTCCATAACATGATCCACACCAACAATTACACCATCGGCAGGAGATACTATCGCGTTTTTTAAATCGGGCAACGTCCTTTCAGGATCCCTAAAAAAATATAAAAAATAGATGCTGATTATCAATCCAATGATACCAAACCATAGATTAAACGCGAAAAAAATAACCGTCAGCAAAATCGATGGTATAAAATATGGCATTACTTCTTTTGCAACAGGAATTCTCATTCTCAACCTCAACTTATTTCAATATCACCAAATTATAAAACATATATGGACATAACGGTCAACATATTTTTGTCATATTGTATAATCATAATTTAAACGGTACAGGAATAAATGTTATAATAAATATCGCAAGTACAATCCATACAACAATTTTTCTCGGCAAATCAAGTTCCATATACGGATTTATCGCAGGCGGATGTTTTCTTCCCAAAAAGAATATGATTATCGCCCATAAAAGCCATCCGTTCCAGTATAACCCCATATATGCGAGAAACAATAGAATTATATTTGCAAACCTCTCATATTTTTCACCGAAAAAAGCATACGCTACATGGCCTCCATCAAGCTGTCCTATCGGTATAAGATTTAAGGAAGTAACAAACAAACCAATCCAACCTGCGAACCCCATAGGGTGAATAAGAAGTTCAAATCCTTTAGGCGCGTGAGGAGCAAAAACTTCTGTTAAAAACTGAACAAGAATTGAAGATCCAATTTTTAGTTCGCCCGCGCTACGTGTAAATGGAACAATCTTGGACATACTCAATCCTGCTATCAATATTGGGATTGAAGCTATAAAACCGGATAGAGGCCCTGCCGCGCCAATATCAACAAGGGCACGTTTGTCATATATCGGTGACCTCATTTTTATAAATGCCCCAAATGTACCTATTATTGTAGGCGCAGGAATAAAATACGGTAGCGTAGCGTCAACCCGATGTATTCGTGAAGCAATAAAATGCCCCATCTCATGGGTCAATAAAATAAACATTAATGGAATTGAAAAAGATAAACCATGCGATAAATATTTTATGGAAAAGAAACTCAAAAAACCATAAGATTTTACGTTTCCCGAAAGTGTCACACCGGCATATGTAGTTGAAAGAAAGGTTATAGCAAATAATATAACATGAAGTTTATAATTAGGCGGTTCAGGTTCTTTTATTGAATATATTTCTTTTTCGCCTTCTTCTTTTGACAATATAAAATCAAATCTGGGTTCTTCATTTCTCATATCAATCCCTCTTAAAAACTTATAAAAGATATTTTATTAGAGCCTGAATGTCAAGTTATAATTCATTTTTATAAAGACATTTTGTTTTTAGACTAAAAAAAACGATTAAAAGCACAAAGAATCTGCCGATTTTTATTTTATAACCAATTTTTTATTAAGGATATCGGAAAGGATGTCCTGGATTTTTTTTATCCATGTGGAAGAAATCAGTACTATTTCATCTTTATAGTTCTCAAAACGAGTGGCATAATAAAATGAACTGTTTTTGGGTAATCCTACTTTTATCTGTGTTATATTCTGATCAAAATCATTTATTTTTATAATTAATCTTGGATTTTGAAGACCATATAATTTATTTTCCTCATATAAAAGACCATTATATATCCTTAATTTATTCATCAGATTATAAAAGCGCTCTACACTCTCACTGGATATATTTACCGAACGGTCAATTTCATTTTTCCATGGATAAAACCGGCTTCTCCTGCTCCAATGCGTCAGCACATTGTTATTTAAAAGAATCTGTATTGATTTTACTTTTTCGACAGGCAGATCGAATACACATTTTTCTATCCATTTCTGAAGCGGATAGTTCACAATGGAATTCAGGTATGGGCAACACCGAATACAAGTTTCATCCTTATTCAATAGCAAATATGAGCTTTGATAATCATCGCCGGCTTTTTTCACGCAGAAATCAAATTTTTTATTCTTCAGACCGATTACTACTCTTGTCCCAACCGATTTTTTCGCGCTTTCTGATTTTTCAACTTTCTTTTTATTAAGTTTTGCAATATCAATATATCTAGCGTAAGCAACCATATTTAAAAAATTAAATATAGCTTTTTTATCTGCACAAAACTGCTGGTTTGTCTGCTTTACAACCCACTTATTTGATGCTAATTTCTTAAACTCTAATTTGTAATCGCCTTTTTCTTTGACTAATATTATACTCTCAACTTCATATGGATTCAGATCAGGAAATACAAGATTTCCCTGTTTTTCCTGGCAACCGGTTATTGTCAATAATAAAAGCAATAAATAAAATATAAATCTTTTCGACATATATAAGTTTATTGAGACATCATTGATTCGTACATTTTGCGTTCACGTTTTCTCCAGTAAAAAACCAGTAAACCAAAGATAACAATAACAATCGAACCGCCAAATATATTGACAAACTTCAATACTGATTTTGTATTTTCACCTACTTCTTCAATCGGACATTCTTTAATTGCTCTGCTGCGTATACCGATTAATGCTTCCCCCTGAGTAATCCAATCTACCGAATTCAGAAAAAATACAGCGTTGCTCTGGAACCGTCTTAGCGAATCCACCGTGATAAAATAAGAGTTACCGACAACAAGTATATTGGTTTTTGGGCTTTTTTCGATAATTTTCTCTACAGAAGGTTTTGCCTCATTATCTTTTTCATCGTTTACCCTGGGGATTTCCTTTCCCTTAAAATAACTTGTAAATTCATTTGTAATGACAGCCGCGAGAAGAGATTGTTTTTCCTGATCCGGAGGGATTACAAACTGTTGTTTCGGGTTTAAGTTAAATGTATCTTTCTGTACCCATGAAAACTCACTTGTTTTTACCAGTTCGACAACATCTGCCGTCTTCAGATTAGTATTGTTTAACGTAAGTGAACATGCCCACGGTACAGTTATCGATTCAAGCCCACGCAATATCGGATTGTTCTCGGCAAAATTTTTCTTTATCGCTTTAACAAAAAACGGATAATTCACAGTCGTAACATATTGTATCCGATTATCAGGCGATTCGCTGTAGGTAAGCCTGTCGTTATACTTATCGAGCACAAGATCTGAATTTACCTTTATACCATAAGAATCAAGAAGATTATTCAATTTATTCTGCATGGGCGTAGCAAATAAACCCATTTCAAGATTGAGCTGGACCATCTCCATCAAAACGATAAGTTTACCGCCTTTCATAATATACTGGTCGATCTGGTATAATTCCCTGTCTGTAAAATCTTTCTTAGGACCTGCTATAATAAGGGTTGTAATATCCGATGGTATCGGTTGGGTATCACTTATTGTAACCATTGTTGTTTCGTACTGTTGATTTAAAGCTCCCTTTATAAGCGAATAATCTTTCTCAACGTCTCTTTCGTCATGACCTGTGGAAAAACCTATTTTCATAATAGTATCTGATGTGACTTTCCGGATCGCTGAAGTTAAATCATATTCCAGATTGTCTTCATCCTGGATAATCGGTATAACTTCTTTTTTGCCGCCATAAAATATTGCCATTCCAAAATAACCGTTTTTGACTTCCACCTCATCTTTCTGGCGGTATGTCATCTGAACCTGAGGTATTCCTATGCTTTTTACCTTTGTTTCGAGCTCCTGATCAGCCGACGGGTCTTCTTTCTTTATTACGATCTTGCCTTTTGAATAAGCACGGTATTCATCAAGCAGATCTTTTATTCTTCTTTCCTGAATCTGAAGTACAGGAGGTAGATTTTTTGAAAAATACAATTTCACATTAACAATATCATCGAGTTTACCTATTATTTTTTTTGTTGAGGGCGATATTGTGTACTGTTTGTTAGCTGTTAAATCCCATCTCGCGAATTTTGTTTGTGAAAATATATTTATTATTATGAGAACAACTAATATGATCAAAATTGATAAAGTCGACTGGGTAGTATACTGAACTTTCCTTTTCATATCTCCATCTCCCCTTTTCTCACCATTTTCTGCTTTCTACAGATCGGATATTTAAAAATATAAAGAAAAATATAAACGAAAAATAATATATCAGATCTCTTGAATCGATTACACCTCTTGAAATACTCATAAAATGCGAGCCGAACCCCAGGTATTCAAAAAGGGGAACCAAAAAATATGGAACTGAATACAAAACAAAATTATCTCCGATTATCAGGAATACAAATGAAATCATAATCGCTATTATAAAGGCAATTATCTGATTTTCAGTAATTGAAGATATAAATAATCCCAACGATAAATATGCTGTTCCCATAAGCAAAGCTCCAAGATACCCTCCGATAACAGGCCCCCAATCCGGATTGCCGGTATACGCAACCGTTGCAGGAACAGAAAACGTAAGAATAAGACACAATACTAAAAACGCAAAACTCGATATAAATTTTCCTATTACCGCTTCGTAATCTTTAATCGGCAATGTCATAAGCAACTCTATTGTACCGAGTTTTTTCTCTTCCGCCCATATCCGCATAGTTATAGCGGGTATAAAAAAGAGAAAAATCCACGGCATACGTGCGATAAACAATCGCATAGAAGCTTCTTTATCAAGAAAATACGTATTAAAGAACAACCAGTTGCTTACGATAAGAAATATAGTAATCATTACATACGCTACAGGAGATACAAAATAACTCCTGAACTCTTTTTTAAAAATTGCGAATATTATTCCCATTTTATGTAATCTCCATCTTATTTTTCGCGGGTTAGTTTCAAGAAAATATCTTCCAGCGACATTGATTCTTTATGTATTTCGCTCAATGTCCAACCTTTATCCAAGGCAAGCTTAAAAATACTTTCACCGGGATTTTTTTCGCTTTTCTTTACTACTATTTTATACCTGTTTGCCTTATCATGCTGATCAATAAATATATGTTCCTTTACAAAATCGACTTCGGCAAAAACTTTTTCAATATCTGATTTTGAAGCATGAATAGTCGTATATAAAATCGAGTCACCCTGAGCCGAATCCTGAAGTTCTTCCGGAGTACCTGAGGCGATAAGTTTTCCTTCATTTATAATGATCACCCTATCGCATGTAGCTGATACTTCAGGCAGAATATGAGTACTTAATATTATCGTTTTTTCTTTACCAAGCTCTTTTATAAGTTCGCGTATTTCGATAATCTGGTTCGGGTCAAGCCCTGATGTCGGTTCGTCAAGAATCAATATTTTCGGATCATGAATCATAGCCTGAGCAAGCCCGACTCTCTGCTTAAAACCCTTTGATAATTCCCCTATATCCTTTTTTAACACACTCTGCAGGTTACACACGCTGACCATTTTTTTTATTCGTTCATTACGCTGAGATTTCGGTATCTGCCTTACTTCAGCAATAAAAGCAAGATAATCCTCAACCATCATGTCAGTGTACAAAGGGGTGCTTTCAGGAAGATAACCTATTCGTTTACGCACTTCCAGGGAATTTTCCAGAATATCAAACCCTTCAACGACAGCTGATCCCGCTGTAGGAGGCATAAAACAAGTCAGGATTTTCATTGTCGTGGTTTTACCCGCACCATTTGGCCCGAGAAAACCAAGTACTTCACCATTGTTGACAGTAAAAGATACATCTTTTGCCGCAACCGTCATTCCGTAACGTTTGGTTAGATTTTTTACCTCGATCATATCTTATCTCCTTGATCCCAATCGAGAGTTTATAAGTTGTTTTGAAATTTTTATACAAACAATTTTTTTCAAATAGCGACTATAAAGTGGATTTACGAAAGAGCTTTTTATAATACCAAAATCATATATAATTTCAACATATTTTTCTTGAAACGTTTTCCCTCTGATGGTTGGCATCTAAATAAACAGGTATTTGAACGGTAAACTTAGAACCTTTACCGCTCTGACTTTCAACAGATATTGATCCGCCCATCGATTCTACCAACCTTCTGGTTATAGACAATCCAAGGCCTGTACCTTCGTTCCTTTGTACATATGGATCATTTACACGTTTAAATTGTTGAAAGATTAATTCATAATTTTCTTCCGAAATTCCTATTCCCGTGTCCTCAACAATTATTTCCGCGGCATTCTCCAGTACCCTTAAATTGTAATCTGTGGAAAACCGATAGAATGATTCCGGAAACTCCTGCGTATTTTTTAGTTTCACACTAATGAATATATTTCCTCCTTCAGGAGTATATTTTATTGAATTGCTGATTAAATTATCAAAAATCTTTATAATTTTATCATGGTTTCCATTAATAGATATATTTTGATCAACAACTTTTTTGATGATATTTATATTTTTTGCCGCCGCGCTTTCTTTGAGCAACGTTAAACTTTCTTCAAGAATATTTTTAAGATTAATTGTTTCATTTGCGGGTAATCGTTCTTTTTCTATGCGTGATAAATCCAGCAAATCTTTTATCAATTTATGTAATCTTGTGCCACCTTCCCTTATAAGACCAATCAACCGTTTTTGCTGGTCATTTATTTGTCCGACCATTCCATCGCTTAAAATTCCGACAGATCCCATAATCAGATTCAACGGTGTTTTAAATTCATGCGATGCGGTTGATAGAAATTCTGCTCGCAAATTGCCCAGCTCCTGCAATGCTATAAGCCGTTTTACCGATGAAGAATCTTTACATACAAGAATCAATCCGTTTTCACGCTCTTTTTTATCTTTTATCAGAGACGCTGTAAACTTAATTGGAATCAAAAATTTTCCCTGCATGATGTATTCCACTTCACTTTCCACAATATTCTTTTCTGATAATAACCTTATTTTTACTTCATTTATAAGCTCGCGAATCTCTTTAGGGAAAACCGATTCATAATGCCTGTACACAACATCTGCGTTATTTAATTCAAGAAGTATCTCCGCCCCTTTACTGAATGTAGTGACAATTCCTTTTGAATCAATACTGATTACACCATGCACCATATTTTCAAGTATGTTTGAAACGTATTCTTTCGTCTCGATTATTAAATTATCCTTAGTGTTTATTATGAAGGATTTATCATAATTAACCATATATGCTGATAAATACCATGCCATATTTATAAGATTTTGTTTATCTGATAAATCCATCTTTCGGCAAGAACCATCATCTAAAAAAAATATCGCGAATCCTTTTGTTTCTCCAAAAGCGCTTAAAGTGATTACGAAATCAATATTATCTTTCTCATTATCATGTAAATCCAATTTATTGGAAGGTATTATCTTCACTTGTGTTGTATTTAATATCTTTTCAATATCGGAGGGAGATATATGTATTTTTGAGGTGTTCTCCGTTAGTTTTCCATTTTTGGAAATTTCAAACGAGATATTTGTTATCAGCTTTTGCGGTTCGCAAAAATAAAATATTATTTTTTTATAATCGAGGATCAATGACACAAATTTACCGAAAATGCTTATCGCCTGTTCATAATCTGTACATGCGTTTAATTTACTGATAAAGTTAAGACCGATATTTTTTCTTTTCCTTACACTTATTTTATCTGCCATTCTATTCTCCCATTTTCGTTATTTTGTTGCAATTAAGATACCAGTTCTTATAATTATTTTCATAATTAATGATTAACAAAAATGGAGAAAGATATGATCGAGAAATTTTTCCGGTTAAAAGAAAACAACACGTCGGTTTCTACCGAGATTTTAGGCGGGATAGCTACTTTCATGACCATGAGTTATATTATCTTTGTTCAGCCAGCAGTACTATCTATCTGCGGGATGGATAAAGGTTCTGTTTTTACCGCTACTTGCATATCAAGCGCTTTAGCGACATTATTAATGGGATTTCTCGCAAATTACCCTATATCTCTCGCTCCCGGAATGGGTCAAAATTTTTATTTTGCTTTTGTAGCGGTACCGTTAATCGCTTCCAAATTGCCCGCGCATCTTTCCTTAAACGCATGGAATATCGCTCTTGGTGCGGTTTTTATTTCCGGCTTTTTATTTATTATTTTATCTTTTTTTGGATTTCGAGAGATGATTATAAACGCTATTCCCTCATCCATTAAAAATGCCATAGCTGTTGGAATCGGATTGCTTATCGCTCTTGTCGGGTTTGAATGGGGAGGAATAATCGAACCTAATCCAAACACTTTTATTACTTTGACATCGTTTAAATCTGCTTCTCCTTCAATCTACTTATGTATTTTCGGATTAATCCTGATGTGTGTTCTGATTGCGCTTGATATTAAAGGAGCAATATTGATCGGCCTTGTTGTATCTACTATAGTTGGGATATTCACAAATCTGATACCTTACAATGGATTAATTAATACCTCCATACCATCTATTAACCCAACTTTTTTTAAATTAGATATAATTTCCGCGTTAAAACTCGGAATACCTTCCATAATATTCGTTTTTTTCTTTCTGGATTTATTCGATACAATAGGAACACTTATCGGTGTTAGTGAACAAGCCGGTTTTATTGACGATCAGGGGAAACTCCCAAGAGCGAGAAAAGCATTGTTTTCCGATGCCGCAGGTACCGTTATCGGATCGGTTCTGGGCACATCCACTATCACAAGCTATATCGAAAGCGCCGCCGGTGTAGCAACCGGAGCAAGAACTGGTCTTGCGAATATTGTAACCGGATTTCTATTTTTTGGAGCGTTATATTTTTCCCCTCTGATAGAAATGATCGGCATTGGCATAAGCCAGCCTAACGGAATCACGATATATCCTGTTATAGCGCCTGCTCTGATAATTGTTGGGTTTATGATGATAAAAAACATCGCACGAATAGAATGGAACAAACCGGCTGAAGCTATATCATCATATTTAACGATGTTGATTATGCCTTTTGGATTTGGTATTACAGAAGGCATTTCATTCGGTTTCATATCATACGCGTTGCTGAAATCTGTTTCCGGGCAATGGCGCGAGGTCCATCCAATTATGTATATTTTTGCAATACTTTTTATAATCCGTTATTTTATATCCTGATTATATTATTGTGCCAGGAGGTATGACCGCATTTTTAGGTATTATCACAACACCATCTCTGACATAATAATTCTCATGATCTTCATTCGGAGAATTTTCTTTACTGTTAATTATTGTTCCATCCCCTATTCTCGCATTTTTGTCAATTATTGTGCGTGAGATCCTGCAGTTTTTGCCTATTCCTAATTTTATTTCAGGGCCATGAGAGTTTAAATCTTCTGTATAATCCTCACCCATAATAATTGTTTCAAAAATCTCAGATCCTTCCTGAATATTTGTCCTTATTCCAACAATACTGTTTTCTATTCGAGCGCCGCAAAGATTACATCCTTCGCCAATGATTGAATCAATCACCACACAATTGTTACTCAGTTTGGAAGGAGGCAAAAAGCGTGGATGGGTGTATATCGGAGCATTCGGATCAAAAAAATCAAATTCCGGTTTTTTCTTTGTTATATCCAGATTCGCCTGAAAAAAAGATCCGATTGTTCCTATATCTTCCCAGTACCCATTATATGGATACGCAAAAACGTTATAATCGTTAATCGACGATGGAATCACATGTTTGCCAAAATCCGGCATATCATTATCAAGCACAGTATTAAGAGTCTTTTTATTAAACACATAAATTCCCATTGAAGCCAGATAATTCTGATCCGGTTCTAATTCCAGTTTCGAATTATTAAAAAAACTGAAATCTTTTACTTTGTATTCTTCAAGAATATTCGGGTCTTTCGGCTTTTCAACGAAATCAGTGATCTTACCGGTATTATCTACTTTAAGAATACCGAATCCGGATGTTTTTTCCCGTTCCACAGGCAAAACGGATATTGTGATATCAGCTTTTTTGCTTACATGGTATTCGATTATCTCATTCAAATTCATCCGGTAAAGCTGATCACCCGATAAAATAAGTACATAATCAATATCCCTATCCGCGAAATGCCTCAGGTTCTGCCTCACAGCATCTGCTGTACCCTGATACCATGCTTCGCTGGTTAATGTTTGTTCAGCGGGAAGAATATCAATATATCCATTGGAAAAAATATCGAAATTGTAGCTTCTGTTTATGTGCATATGCAACGATGCAGTATTGAATTGCGTCAATACATAAATTTTCTTTATATTTGAATTTATACAGTTACTGATCGGTATATCCACTAACCTGTATTTGCCTCCCAGCGGAACAGCGGGTTTTGATCGGTCTTTGGTAAGAGGAAAAAGCCTTGTGCCACGCCCTCCACCTAAAATTACTGCTAATACTCTGGTCATCATAATTGTATCTCCTGTTTCGGCATTAATTATTATTATCAAATTGCATTAAATTATCTTTAGCTTGTTTGTTATTCGGCTCTATCTCCAATGCTCTGCGCCAGAATGTAATAGCTTTTTTAGTATTTCCGGTATCCGCGAATAATGAACCGAGATTAAGATATGCCTGCACATTATCAGGTTTGACTTTGATAGATTTCAACCAGTAATACTTTGCTTTATCATTATCGCCTTTTTTTGCGTATATATTTCCTATAGCATTATACGCTATATAATTATCGGGATCAAACTTAACGCATTTTTTAAATTCACTTAATGCTCTATCATTTTCATTTATTTTAAAATAAGCCAGTGCCAAATTGAAATGAGCAATACTTTCTTCCGGTTTAATTGATGCCGCTATTTTATAATATTGAATGCATTCCTTTATATTGCCCTTATTTTCATACGCGTTTCCCAGATTCACATACGGTTCGAAATACTCCGGATTAAGTTTTATCGCCCGTTTATAAGCTTTTACCGCTTTATTAATATTTCCTTTTGTCTGATATGCATGCCCCAGACTAAAAAAAGCTTCTGCAAGCCAGGGATTTTCTCTTGCAGTATTGTACCATAAAGTTAAATTATTCTTCCAAACCGTATTTCTGGATATCGTCCTAGTTGTAAATATTAGTAATACTGATATCAAAAGTATAAAGATATAGCGCGTATATTTTTTTATTGTAACATTATAGAAAATTATTGCCATAAAAAACAAAAAACCTACCGCAGGCAAATAAGTATAGCGTTCAGCAATTACGTGACGAATCGGATAAATATTCAATACAGGCAAAAAAGATATATATGTAATTGATATTAAAAATAAAGCTTCTTTTTTTGTTTTCTTTTCCAGATTGATAAATCCATACAATCCTACAAATACAGATACTACAGCAAATATAACGTCCTGCGCGAACGGCAAAATCTTTGTGTGATAATACAAAGGGCGCAAATTAACCGGGAAAAAATATAACGTCCAATATGATATTATAGTTTTTGTAAAAAGAGATAACGAAAATGGTATTCTATTAAATAAATCACCTGGATTCTGCATCCAGTAAAAACGAACCGCAAAGAAGAAAAATGTGATCATCATAATAAACAGATAATTTATGAAAAACAATACCCATGATCCGGGTTTTCGGCGATAAAACAAATCAAATATAATAAATATAGGTATTAACACTACCCCCATCTCTTTTGAAAAAACAGATAACATATAAAATAAATATATTGGGATAACAAATATGAATTTATTTTTGTGCCTAAATAAAATATAAAATAAAAAGGAGGAAAATAGAAAAAGCGAACACAGAATGTCTTCCCGGAAAGCTATTGAACATATGGATTCAGTGAAAATCGGATGACAACCAAACAGTAAAGCAGCAACCAGCGAAACCGACTGATTTTTAAACAATACACACCCAATAGAAAAAAATACTATCGCCGATAATATATGTAGTAACAAATTTGTAAAATGATACCCGGTAGCATTTTTTCCCCATAAATAACAGTCGGCTATATATGTGGCTGTCACCACAGGCCTATAAGTTTTTTCGCCGGATAACTCAAAATATTCATATTTAAATAAACTGCTCGCCTTACTTATATCTGTGATAAATTTATTTTGAGCGACAACACTTATATCATCATAGGCAAACTCATTCACCACTGAATTTCCATACGCAATAAGACTCAGTCCGGCAATCAAAAATATAGCAAGAATATATTTATTCTTTGACATCAGGTAAATTCAATTTCCTCGAACACGCTTTTGCTATATCTACAAGGCTATTCATTAATATTTCAAATTTATCAGGCATAAGTGACTGTGGTCCATCCGATAATGCTTCGTGTGGATTCGGATGCACTTCTATAATCAACCCATCCGCCCCCGCGGCAACTGAAGCGCGCGCAAGCGGAGTCACCAGCGACCATTTACCCGCCGCATGGCTCGGATCAACCACAATTGGCAAATGTGTCTCCATATGAAGCAATGCCACAGCACCAAGATCGAGCGTATTTCGTGTTGCTGTCTCAAAAGTACGGATTCCTCTTTCGCAAAGTATTACCTGATGGTTACCCTGTGATAGAATATATTCCGCTGACATAAGGAATTCCTTAATTGTATTTGCCAATCCTCTCTTAAGCAACACAGGTTTTTTGATCTGCCCTACAGATTTCAATAACCCGAAATTCTGCATATTCCGTGCGCCAATTTGAACTATATCAGCATAATCAGCAACAAGTTCAACATCGCTTTCTTTCATAACCTCGGTTATTATCGGCAACCCGTATTTATCTCCTGCTTCACGCAATAACTTCAAACCATCTTTTTCCAATCCCTGAAAATCATAAGGGGAAGTTCTCGGTTTGAAAGCTCCTCCTCTAAGTATTTTTGCGCCGGCTTTTTTTACCACACGGGCGGATTCCATTATCTGTTCATACGATTCAACCGCACATGGGCCTGCCATGACTATTATTTCGTCTGCACCTATAAGAATGTCATTATTTATTTTTATTATTGTTTTTTCTTTTTTTATTTCAAGGCCGGCAAGTTTATACGGTTTCAAGATAGGAATAATCTGTTCCACACCTACCAACTGTGACAATATATCCATCAACTTCCATTTTGTCTGTTCATTCCCTATCGCCCCGACAACCGTTTTCTCAACACCATAAATCGGATGTGAAATGTAGCCGAAATCATTTATTTCCTTAATGACATCTTCTATTTCTTTTTTTGAAGCGCCCTGCTTCATTACAACTATCATAATAACATCTCCCTTAATATTAAATCTTTCCCGTAATAATAAGAGCTCCGAGTACTAAAAATGCTATGCCACTTATAATTTTAATCAATCTTTCAGGGAAAAATTCACCCAGAACATGACCTACTCCAACAGCAATTATTGTAGAAAGGCCAAACGCAAGCAACGATCCTAAAATAACTGAAAAAGGAGCCCTTGATTTTGCGGATACAATCATTGTCGCTATCTGTGTTTTATCCCCAAGTTCCGCTATGAAGATAGTAGCAAACGTCGCAAGCATTATCTTCCAATCCATATAAACCTCTTTTTATTTAAGTTAAACTCTGCTATATTTATTGTTTAATGCGCTTATATTACATTAATCACATTTTATTTTCTAATATTTTTTCTAACCCATTGAGGTAGATTTTGAATTATTTTGATAAAAATATTATATTCGATTGGTCTGGTGTTATCAGTAACGATATATCTATTGTACTATCTACATACAATGAAATTTTTTCTATCTATGACAAGCCTTCACTGTCGCATGAAGAGTTTCAAGACACTTTCGAACTGCCTTACGAAAATTTTTGCCGGAAAATTCTCGGGGACAATATTAATATTTTTGAATTACAGGAACATTTCAGAAGAATTTATATCAAAAACAAGATGATTCCCACAGTAATTCCGGGTTCAGAAACTGTTCTTGATATATTAAAACAAAATAATGTCCGGATGACCGTATTATCTTCGCATTCTTTTGTAAGTATTGAAGCCGAACATTTTTTTCCAGGCAAAAATTATTTTACCAAAATTTTTGAGGATGTACCGGACAAGACAAAATGCATACATATTCTTATGGATGAGTTGAATTTCGAGCCCAAAAACACATATTACGTCGGTGATATGGTGCACGATATCTATACCGGTAAACAAGCTGGTGTTAAAACAGTAGGAATAACAACAGGGTATCAGTCCAGAGAAATTTTAACCAACGCAAATCCGGATTACATCCTGGATAACCTTCGAGAGCTTCTTTCTCTTCTGCAACTTTCATGATACATCCAGAGTTTCCATAATTTTGTACTGAAATATATTGAATCTTTGGCTTTATCTTTGAGGCTGAAAAGCCATTTTTCGGGTATTGCTTTGAATCCACCGTATACTCCACATAAGGCACCGGTCATCGCGCCAATCGCATCCGCATCTCCGCCTAGATTAACAGAATATGTAACAGCCGATTTAAAATCACCTTCGTGCGCAAGAAAACTATATAACGCTGTCGGTACGGAATGAATGGCTTCATTAGCACATCCCAGTTCAGAAATCACCTCATTTATTGAAGGAGTATTCTTTAGAAACCTTCTTATTAATCGCAATTTATAAAGATAATCCCTGCTATCGGTTTTTATTTCCATGAAATCACAAAACGCAAACGGATCCAATTTTTTCTCTTCCTTTGCGAGATATGCCCCATATGAAATAGCGTTTGCCTGCCATTTAGCGCCATCTATTGCCAATGGATGCACATGTGTTATTCGTGAAGATAATACCGTACTCTCTATCAACTTTTCAGGTTGATTGAAATATAATAACGCTATAGGAGCTATTCGTGTCGCGGCAGAATTCCCATACGACCTCTTTGAGTAAAATGTTGAGTTACCACTTTCTATCCATGAAAATCCGGATTTCAGAGCCTCAATCGCTTTTATTGTCGGTATATCGTAATTGCGTTTTTTATCATGGTTCTCAAACATCACTTTTGATATCTGATTGCCATCAAATCCTCTTGAACTACATAATGCCTCGGCTATTGCTAAGGCTTGCTCGGTATCATCGGTATATTCACCTTTTGGCAATACACCCCGTACCATTGTATCCAATATGCCAAATTGCTCTTTTATATCCTGATGCAACCATCCGCTTACAGACATACCTAACGAATCACCAATCTGTAAACCCGCAATACAACCTTTAAAATTATCCATCAGACATTTATTTTGATCCACCTTTAAACGAAGTAAATTCATTTCTCAAACCTCTTTTTTTTCTTTTTGGAGACTATTATTTTCTCGGCTCCATTTATTTACAAACTTAATAAGCAATGAATGCTTACATTTGGTGCATGAATACCATAAATATATATATGAGTTATTAAATTCACCTTTTTTCACAATCATCATATCTTTGCATTTATCACATCGAACCATCTTCAAGCCCTCCTTCGACAACAATATAATTTCAATTTCCGTACCATTGTCTTTTTTATTTTAATATTTTTTTATATCTCTTTTTACCAAAGTTTTATAAATACATATCATTTTATTATTACCTTTTTATTTTCCTACATTTTTGTAATCGCTTATTCTCATCCTACATTTATGTAGAAAACAAAAAAGATATATTGACCTTTTAATCGAATTTAAATAAATTATGATCAAATTATTTGATTAATCGGAGGTAATATGATGAATAAGACTTTTTATGTAAATTGTCCACATTGCAAAACATTTATGGAAGTTGATTCAGCAACCGGCAAGATAATAAAATCGTTTGCCGCCAATGAAACAAATGAAAATGAAGATAAACTTCTTTCCGCCTTAAATAAAATAAAAGAAAGCGATGCTGAAAGAGAAAAAAAATTCGAGGCATCCAAATACGAGGCAAAATCTAAAAAAGATAAACTTTCCGAATTATTCGACAAAGAAAAAAAACGAATCCAGGAAGAAGGTGATATTAAACCGGATATACGCCCGTTTGATCTGGACTAAATATGAAAATGGAATTACTAAAAAATATCGTTATTGAAGCTGGGACTTCAGCAATATCTCATTTCGGCAAATTTAGCGCTGATTACAAATCCGATCGTTCCCCGGTAACCGAAGCTGATTATATTGTTCAGAATTACTTAAAATTCCGACTTACAAATATTTACCCCGATTATAAATTTCTTGCCGAAGAAAATTATGACAAATCAGAAATATTTTACAAAAATGACCACATATGGGTTATTGATCCTATTGATGGAACTGACGCTTTCAGAGAAGGTATTCCCATATGGGGAATATCGGTCGGTCTTGTATATGATTTTCAACCGATTGCCGGAATATTTTATATGCCATGTTCAAACAGAATGTTTTTTTGTGATTGCTCAGGCAACGCTTATGAAAACGGGAGATTGATCGATAATCGGGATATACAAAGAAGTACAAACATCTATGTTCCGTCTGATTTTCATAAATCGTTTTTTACAAATTATTATGGTAAGATACGCTCTCTCGGGAGCACTGCGGCACATATATGTTTTTTGGCAAGAGGAGCAGGAAGCGGAGCAATCATTAACGGGCATCCCTGGGACATCGCCGCCGCCATGGCGATACTTAAAGCTACCGGTGGTAACATCTTTACTTTTTCAGGAGAACAATTTGATTTCAGTTCCATGATAAACTCAGAAAAACAACCTGAATTTCTTCTGGCAAGCCCAAATAATAAATTACCCGATTTTATAAACTACATTCACCTCAAATAAAATTGTTTTCCCGTCGAACCATATTATAAATTACAGCATATAATTTTCTTGGTATAATACGAGCACAAAGAGATATAAGAAACCATCTTTTTGTAACATACGCTACTTTTTTCTTATTTAATATCGCAGTATAAATCTGTTTAGCGGCCTCATCCGGCGAAGCAACCCAGAATTTTGTTTTCACATCTTTTATCATGTCGGTCTCAACAAACCCGGGACGTATATCAGTTACGTGTATTTTTGTTCCAAGTATTTTCTGGCGCAATCCTTCCATATAATTTATTACAAAAGCTTTTGAGGCATTATAGGAAGGAGAATTGCCAGATCCTCTCAAACCAGCGATAGATGATATACCTACAAGTTGTCCTGACTTTTTCTCCATAAAATATTTCATCGCCGTATTTGCCATCGCTACAAACCCAACCACATTTGTCGCTATGGTATCCATTTCCGGATCAAGATCAAAATCTTTATTTGGAATTCTAATACCTGAATTGATTACAATTATATCTACACCATCCATTTTCCTGATTAATTCCTGAAGCGATTTTGCCGATTTTTCATAATCGGTTACATCCAGTTGTAAAATATGCATTTTGGTAGATAGCGCTATCTGCAATTCCTTTAACAGTTCAACTCTGCGTGATGCAAGACCTACTTCATATCCTTTTTCCACGAATAATTTTGCAACAGCTTTTCCTATACCAGTGCTGGCACCTATTACTATTGCCTTTTTTCCAGACATATATTATCTCCTTATTAATATCTTACTATGTAATAATTTTGCGCAACGGAAAATGATTAAAGATATTTTCATGATTCTTTAATATTTCTCACAGAATGTATATCATGATCATAAAATAAATCATATATAATTTTGGTATAAGTATGTCTTCGATTCAAGTTTTTTATTTGAAATTAATTGAGGATTTATCGCGGTCAGAGAGCGATATTGTATACTTTCATTTTCTCATATAAAGTTGAACGTTGTATCCCAAGAATATCGGCTGTTTTTTTCTTGTTCCAGTCAGTTGAATTTAAGGCCTTTATAATATGTTCACGTTCAACTTGTTGTAAAGTAGGGAATTCCATATCTTTATCGTATTTGTACATAAAATTATGATTAAACACAAGGTCTTCAGGTAATATTATATTTGAATTACCCAGAACAACAGCTCTTTCTATACAATTTTTAAGTTCACGCACATTACCCGGCCACTGGTATGATTTAAGAAGTTCCAGTGATTCCGGCGCAAATTGAAGGATTTGTTTCGCGAGTTTTTCTCTGTATTTTTCCAGAAAAAATAATGCGAGAACAACAATATCGTCTCTTCGTTCTCTTAATGGAGGCATATCTATTTGAATAACATTTAGACGGAAATACAAATCTTCCCTGAAAGTTTTTTCCCGAATCGCTTCTTCAAGATCTCTGTTTGTGGCAGTAATAATACGTACATTCGTGGATATACTCTGGGTTCCTCCTACACGTTCAAATTTCCGTTCTTCCAGAACTCGTAGCAGTTTCACCTGGCTTTCTAAGGTCAATTCACCAATTTCATCTAGAAAAATTGTTCCTTCATTCGCGAGTTCAAATCTACCTTTTTTCTGTGCCATTGCCCCTGTAAAAGCGCCTTTCTCATGCCCGAATAACTCACTTTCAAGAAGGTTTTTGTTCAGGGCCGCACAGTTGACGCATACAAATGCTTTATCTTTTCTTGTGCTGGTATAATGAACCGCCCTCGCGACAAGCTCTTTACCGGTACCACTCTCTCCTCTTATAAGTATTGTCGAATCGATATTCGAAAGCCGCTGGATCGTCTCAAATATCTTTTGCATCTGAGTACTCTTTCCAACCATATCATATTCTTTCTGAAGCGCTTTTTGTAACTGCTGGTTCTCATCATTTAATTTCTGGTAAAACTGGTTATTCTCTATGGCTATCGCCGCCTGATTCGCTATCACGGATAATAAATCGAGGTCTTTTTCGGTAAAAATTCCGGAATGGACAGGACTTTCAAGCTGAATTACTCCAAGCATATTATTTATCGTTCCAATAGGTACGCACATTGCTGATTTTACGCTGTTGCGTATAATTGTTTGTTTATCCGCAAACCGTGAATCATTTATAGCGTCTGTCGTAATAATACCGATTTTGTCCTTAAATACTTGATTGGCTATGGTTACGCTTACATGAATATCTTCGGATGATTCGATATTTCTGCTCAACGCGACTTCAGGAACCAATTTTTTTGTGTTTGAATCATATAGCAAAATAGCTCCGCGATCCGCTGGAATAACGGCAAAAATTAATTCAAGCAATGTTTTTATGAGAAGATTTTTGTCTCGTATTGAATGTATCGCTGAATTTACTTTATATATCAGTTCAAGATTATTAACTACTTTTTCAACGGTAACATTATCTTTTTCTATTATAAGTGTTTGCGCATTATGAGATGAGAAACAAGAAATATTTCCTGTGCTTATCATTGCTTTTGTTTTATTTGCCGCCTCGTTTTTTATTTTTAGCTTTATGTTTTCATTATATGATTCATTTTTTATACAAAATACGGTTTCCCCAATAGTTACTTCATCATCACAACCAAGAGGGTGTTTCACTTCCGGTTCAAGTACCCGGCCGTTAATAATTGTTTTATTTTTACTCTGCAAATCTTCTATGTAATAATTCCCATCGTTTACGCAAAGACGGCAATGACCCCTTGATATTGTCTGATCGTTAAGCGCAATATCAGCAGACCTATCGCGGCCGATAACCATCTCGTCTTTCTCAATACTTATTTTTTTACCTTTATCAGGTCCTCTTTTTATTACTAAATAAACAGGCATTGTCACCAATCCAATAATTTTATATATTTTGGGTTATAACGATTTATCGGCAGGATATGAAAATTTTTTAGATTTTCTATATTTGAGTATAAAAAAGGCAGGTATTTAACCTGCCTTTTTTATATTATTATATTTTACACTGGAAAAATCATTTATTTAATACTTTTTCTTTCGCCAATTTTTTTAAACAGAAAAACCAGTCTTTACAATCGAGATTCTGCTCTTTGGTTTCCTTATCAACCCTTGTGGCGGCTGAACCGCAACTTCCCGGAGGCGGGACTATGACATCATCACCAGGTTCCCAGTTAGCCGGTGTTGCCACTTTGTATTCATCGGAAGTCTGCATGGCTATTAGCAATCTTTTTATTTCTTCCATATTCCTTCCGTTTGATAACGGATAATATACTATGGCTCTAATTTTTGCGTTCGGATCAACAACAAAAACCGCTCTTACTGCTTTCGTATCGCTTTCATTACCGTGAATCATTCCATACTTTTTGGCGATTTCCATTTTTATATCGGCGATTAATGGAAATTTGACCTCAACATTTTCCATATTTTTGTATTTTATCTTTTCTTTAATAGTCCGCAACCAGGCTATATGACTGTATATACTGTCTATTGATAATCCGATCAGTTGGCAGTTCAGTTTCTGGAATTCAGGTTCCATCGTAGCGAATGTCATAAATTCAGTAGTACATACAGGGGTAAAATCCGCAGGATGGCTAAACAAAATTACCCATTTCCCTTTATAATCTGCTGGGAAATTTATTTCACCCTGAGTAGTTGTCGCAGTAAACGATGGAGCCTCATCGCCTATCAAAGGAAGCCTCTGGACAATTTCCGGTTTCTCCTGGGAAAATACAATCGTTTGACTAAATAAAATCATAGCCGAGATGATAAAACTATTGATCTTCATATGTACTCCTTTCTTTATTTTTATTTGACACATAGTATAATTTATTAAATATTATTTGTTCTTTCAATTCATTTTATTACGGTTTTTATTTTATTATCTATTACTATAGATTAATTTCGTAACATTTTTTCACTACATATTATCTTATTTCTTGCTATTATCATTTATTTTCTTTATTAAAATATTTTTATCCCGACAATTTATTCCAAAGACTTAGCTTTATTAATAAGCTATAATTTACTATTAAATGAGCATTTTTTAAAAAATCTATTTGAGTTTTCTATTTATATTTATTTATAATAAAAATTAATGTAATTTATTATAGAAACTATTGTAATGTTTAATTAATCTAATTATTAAGAATCATAAGAGATGGTATTTTATGCAAAAAACAATATTAGTAACAGATGATGATAAAGATGTTGCGTCCTTTATAAAATCCGCTTTGGAAATGGAAGGATTCAATGTTATCTGCGTTGAAGACGGGGTAAACGCGGTTGAAATTCTGCAAAAACAGGGTATCGACTTAATTATTCTCGACATAATGATGCCTATATTCTCCGGCTATTGGTTTTGCGATGTGTTTAAGAAAAATCCTCAAACGAAAGATATACCTGTCATATTTATTTCAGCGTTGAGCAGTGAGGAAGATATAAAAAGAGGTATGGAACTTGGCGCAAGCGCGTATCTGACTAAACCTTTTAAAATTAAAAGATTAATTGAAACAGTAAATTCTTTTTTTTAATAATTTAACTTTTTTATAATTCATGTCATGGATAAAAAAATATTAATTATTGATGATGATAAAAATGTAGCTTTAATGCTTCAGAATTATTTTGAATCCCAGGATATTCTATCATATATAGCCTCAGATTTACAGGAAGTTCTTGATTTCGTAACAAAAACAATACCCGATTTAATATTTCTTGATTATCGTATGAGCCCTCACACAGGAAAAGATATTCTCGAACGCTTGCGAGTACTTAAAATAAAAACTCCGGTTATAATGATGTCGGCCTATAAAAGGCGAGAAGGTGTTTTTGAGATGAAACGGCTTGGAGCCGCGGAATATATTGACAAACCATACCGATTTGACGAAATCGACAGTATTATCAGAAGATATTTATTCGATCTAAAATAAAATGACCCGAAAACATAGACTATCCAGTTATAAAGCATTAAACAATAGTTTATTTTAAACCACTGCACAAAAAAATAATCAAAATTTAAACATTTCTCATATGAAGATAACATTATAATATTTATATAATAAGGATTTTTACATTGTTATTCAAAATTTGAAATGTTAATAATAGATCAGTTTCAAATTAAAATAATTTTATTTGGACGTTTTTGGTCTAATAGAAATATTTAATTTTATATTTATAAATAGTTGCATTTTTCATATAAAGAAGTTACTATCACTAAGACCTAATAATCATAAGAATTGATAAGGAGATTAAAAAAGTGAGCGATTCGTTTAAAGGAAATCTCTTATACCCTAAAAAAATAAACTATCCTATTCAAGATGTAGCAGAACCTAATTTATTCGACGAATTATTCGATTACGATCAGGTGTGCAAAATCGCTTTTGACGGTATATCTGTACCCATGGATATGCCTGATAATATTTTTATTACCGATACCACTTTTCGCGATGGACAACAAGCACGTCCTCCTTATACTGTAGATCAGGTAGTACATATATTTGATCTTTTGCACAAACTTGGCGGACCGAATGGAGTTATCAGACAAAGTGAGTTTTTCTTATACAGCAAAACCGACCGTGAAGCAGTTGAAAAATGTCTTGAGCGAAATTATAAATATCCGGAAGTTACAGGCTGGATCCGGGCAGTTAAAGAAGATTTTAAAAGAGTTAAGGAATTAGGGCTAAAAGAAACGGGTATTTTAACTTCCGCTTCAGACTATCATATATTTCTGAAATTAAAAAAATCAAGAAAAGATGCTATGGAAAGTTATCTTGATATAGTTAAAGCTTCTCTTGAAGAAGGAATCGTTCCGCGTTGTCACCTTGAAGACATAACACGCGCTGACTTTTACGGCTTTATAATCCCTTTTGTGCAAGAATTAATGAAATTATCTGAGGAAAGCGGTATTCCTATAAAAATCCGTGCCTGTGATACTATGGGTTATGCTGTACCATATGCGGAAGCATCTTTACCGAGAAGCCTTCCTAAAATAATCCACGGGCTTATAAATGATGGCGGTGTTCCATCACAACAACTTGAATGGCATGGTCATAATGATTTTCATAAAGTGCTTGTAAACGCGACAACTGCATGGTTATATGGATGCGCCGCCGCCAATGGTACTGTACTCGGTTTCGGCGAGAGGACAGGCAATCCTCCGATTGAAGGACTTATTTTCGACTATATAAGCCTTATCGGTGATACAAATGGTATAGATACCACTGTCGTAACTGAAATAGCCGAATATTTCACTAAAGAGATAAAAACTGTTATACCTCCTAATTTCCCGTTTGTCGGTGAGGATTTCAACACAACAAGAGCAGGCATTCATGCTGACGGTGTCATAAAAGATGAAAGAATATATAATATATTCAACACTGACCTTATATTAAAAAGGCCTCTGGATGTATTGATAACAAATGTTTCTGGAACAGCGGGTATAGCTCATTGGGTAAACACTAAATTAAAACTAAAAGGCGAAGATAGGATCGATAAACGTCATCCCGGTATAATGAAGATCTATAATTGGGTTAACGACCAGTATTCTACCGGAAGAACAAGCGGTATTTCCAACGAAGAAATGCTTGAATTGGTGAAGAATCATCTTCCTGAATATTTTAAATGAATTTTTTCTATTGGTTGGCGGTAAATTTATGTTGGATATATCAAAAAATTTTTTTCCGTATTAATGTAAAGGGGATTGAAAATATTCCTGATCGGAATAATGGATATATATTAACGGCAAATCATTTAAGTTATTTTGACCCGTTTGTTGTCGCCAAATATGTTCCTGATCTTATACATTTTATTGCAACGGAAGAATTTTTTCGATATCCTGTCATAAGTAATCTGATGAAATATTGGGAATGTATTGCTATTAAACGCAATACCGCGGATAGACAAGCTTTGAGGGACGCGTTAATTTATCTTCATCACAATAAAGTTATCGGTGTTTTCCCTGAAGGTGGCATAAATAAATCCGGCAATATTGATCAATATCAAGCTGGTGTCGCATTATTGAGTATAAATTCAGGCAAACCTGTGTTGCCTGTTTATATTGAAGGAACAAGAAATTTATATAGGCCTTCTCTTCTTAAACGTAAAAGTATTTTTATTCATTATAAACCGGTTTTAGATTTCAGGAAGATATCTTTTGATATTTCAGATAATAAAGAAATCAGAAGGAAAGTATTGAAACTTATTGAAGATCAATTAAAAGTCTCATAAATATAATGAAAATTCTATATTTTATCTTATCGTTTTTCTTTATTTTACCTACTGAAGTTTTTTGTAAAGGGAATAACGAATGTAATTATTATGTATTTCCTCCAAAAGATGATTACGAGAATTCATTTTTACCGTTTATCCTGAATCCACCTCAAAAGGACCAACCGATTATATTTTATATTTTAAAAAATGATGAAACAGAAAACTATATCAATTCCGCAACAACAATAATAAAAAATGGTTCCAAATGGTTTTCTTCTCAATTCAACTCACAGGAAAAATTTTTCATTACAGGCATAAAATATAACGATAACAATAATTTTGCCGAATCCTGGGAAATGCCTTCGTATTTTATTAAATGGGATCAAACCAAACTTCAGGAAAAAGAAAACTTATTCCGGTCACTAAAACTTAAAAAAGATTTTTTAAGTCTTCCTTCATCTCAGTTAAACAGAATTATATCCTCTGAAATTTCAAAAATTTATTCCGATGAATATATTAGATTTGATAATGCTTATCGAAAATTTCTCTATTCTCAGATCCCTGTTGAAGAATTCTCCTCTTTTCTGATTTATGAACTCGATAAAAACGGCATTGCGGATGATAGATTTCCCAATATAGCGGCTTTTAGAAAAACCGCGATGGAAAATGAAGGCGCTCCGATAATCTACAATGAACTAATCTCAAAAAATCAAAAAGAAAAATTCAATTCCGACATTGTCAAATGGAGCCCTCAATTAGATTTTGAGGAATCTCAGTTTTTATTAAACAATATTATCCAGAATAAGATTAGCCTTGAGACATATTATAACCTGCTCAAATTAATGGATAAAATTAAAGTTAATTACAAGAATGAGTATCCTGAATATTTCAAATATATTTTTTCTCTGGCATGGCAAAATGAATTCCGAAAACCATCGGTTCAAAATGAACTCAAATGCGCAATAAACGCTGTTTATGCCAAACTGTCTCCGATAGATAAAAATCCTGTTCTGGAAAAGATTATAAAATTCAATGATTCCCTTTTCACTTTTGTTACAAGTGAGATTACTTATGAAGAATATAAAAGTCTTTTAGAAGGCCTTGTTCTCAATCCTGAAACGGCAACGGATGAACCGACCAAAAAAATTATTACCCGAATAAAAGGCATCTGGACGGAATTCACGCAGAAGAAACTTAACGAATCTCTTGATATTTACTTAAATTACAACAATTTATTCAAAAATGACTTCAATATTATATCCGATAAATTAAACTCTAATTCTTCAAATTTGATATTGATAATGGGTGAAGACAAAGAAATACCACCGTTTTTGTTCTGGTTTTCACACCATTATATGGGCCCTTTTATAAAGATTTCTTCTTTTAACAGGCAAACAAACGATAATCTCGGAACTGAGAGATATTTTGAACTAATGAAAGGAGAAAGGTCACATTTTGAAAAAATGCTTGAAGGAGTCGATCATGAATAGATTATTCCCGTTTCTTTTAATCTTATTGATGTGTTTTGCTTTGTATGCACAGGAGAATAATGAGAAAGATAATGATATTGGAAAATCCATTCATGCACCCGAACATAAAAAGCAATTAAGCAAAAACGAGTTACAGCGATTGGATTATTATCGGAAAGAAGCATTAAACGCTTTGAAGAAAGGTGAATATCAGTATTCCGCTGTTATGTTTGAGAATTATCTAAAAATCAGAGACGATAACCCAAAAATTTATGAATACGTAACACCTGTATATTTAAAACTTAACCGACAAGAAGATGCATTAAACGTTCTAAATAAACTGATCGAACTAAGGCCTAACAGTTTTATCGCATATTTTGAGTTGGGAAAACTTTACCGTGATATGGGTGAGTATGAAACCGCAATTGATAATTTTAATAAATCTTTAGATATTAACAAAAATATCGAAGCGTATTTCCAGCTTGCGCTCACTTATGAAAGAATGAATAAACTCGATAAGTCTGAAAAAATATATAAAGAAATTATAATACTCGACCCAAAACACGCTGAAGCTAATTTTAGTTTAGGCTTACTCTACTTGCGCAAAAAAGATTATAAAAATGCGGAAAATAAAATTTCCAGAGCAATAGAAATAAACCCGAATAATTTAAATTACAGCATGTACCTCCAAAAAGTTCAATCCCTTTTACACGAAAAACCGAACACACCTTCAATACCTGAACCCGAAAATAATTGATTCCTGAACCGAAAGTTTTGATAAATAACTTCTTCCACTTTGCCGATATAAAAAAAAAGAAAATTTTCGCTAAGTGGAGGCGATGTTGCAAAATTCAGTTTTGGTTGTCAGTAACGATAGGGAAATTTCGCACAAAATATCTTCTATTATGAGCAAAGATTATTCCCAGCCCATATTCAGCGCTCCATCTTTTGAGAAAGCTTTGATCACATTAGCAAAAGAGAAATGTTCCGTTCTACTTGCCGACAACGACCTTTACACGTCTCATATAATAATAAACTTTTTAAGACAAGTTAAGTCATTGTGGCCGGATATTATCAGGGTATTAATAGTGGGAAACAATAATATTGATAATCTTGATACGATTATTAATGGCGCCGAGATTTTCAGAGTTTGTTATAAAAACTGGAATAGAAACAGATTATATAAAACACTCAAAGATTCAATATCTCATTACACATCACAAAAACATATACATAAACTTACATCTATTGTACAAACCCAGAATTTTAATTTGCAGAAAATAAATAAGATTCTTGAAGAAAAAATTATAAATAAAACTGAAGAAATCATTGAGATAAACGACCGGTTATCAGTCTCGCTTTTAGCTACTGTTCAGGCATTATCCCAAGCCGTCGAGGCAAAAGATATACTTACCAAAGGACATTCTGAACGCGTTGCTCAATTTTGCATCTACATGGCATCTGAAATGAATTTTTCCGAAGATGAAATCAATGGATTAAGGATGGCGGCTCTTCTTCATGATGTGGGGAAAATCGGTATAAGCGAAAATATCCTGCTTAAACCGGATAAACTATCGTCTTCAGAATTAACTATTATCCAACAGCATCCGATTATCGGCTACAAAATTGTGGAGCCAATACCATTCGGATGGGATGTCGCTAAAGTTGTGCTCCAGCATCATGAATATTTTAATGGCAAAGGATACCCGTACGGAATAAAAGGAAATGAAATATCTATCGGCGCAAGAATACTTAATGTCGCTGATGCTTTTGACGCAATGACTTGCGACAGACCATATAGACTGGCTCTCAGTAAATTTAAGGCACTTGAAGAGATCAAAACTAATACCGGTAACCAATTTGATCCGGATGTAGTTAATATTTTCCTCAAATTGTTTTCATTGCCGAAAACCAATAGATTTTTCTAACTTTAGCTTGAGAATCATTTGATTAATAAAAATTTTTTAAATTCTTTTTGCTTCTTGTCTAAAAATATTTAAAATATATCCCCATTATATATGGTCTCTATTTATAATTAACCTTAACAACACAATAATCGGGTATTTTTATTATGGATAAAATTTATATTATCGATTTTGGCGGCCAATACGCTCATCTTATAGCAAATAGAATAAGAAGGCTCAACGTCCTTGCGGAAATAAAACATCCTGATGATCCAGCCGATAGTTTCTCTGACGCCAGAGGCTTGATCTTATCAGGAGGCCCTAAAAGTGTTTATGACACTGACAAGCCTGACTTCAATAAGAATATATTTGATTTAAAAATACCGATTCTCGGATTATGTTTCGGGCACCAGCTTATTGTGCACGAATTCGGAGGTGAAGTCCGCCCTGGATTTAAAGAATACGGTGTCGCAAACATAAAAATACTGCAGAAAAAGAAAATATTTAAAAATCTTGCCGATAGCGAACAGGTTTGGATGAGCCATGGCGATTCTGTAAATTCTCTTCCTGAAGGATTTGAAGTCATCGCCCATACCGATGATTGCCCTTACGCAGCAATCGCCAACTTTGATCTTGATATTTATGGATTCCAGTTTCACCCGGAAGTTACCCATACTCCACACGGAATGGTTATGCTTGAGAATTTTATAGATATCTGTGCGTGCCGAAAAGATTGGACCATAAAAAGTTTCATCAACATTGTATCTGAATCCATCAAAAAACAGGTCAATGGTAAAAAAGTTTTTATGCTTGTTTCGGGTGGAGTCGATTCCACAGTTGCTTTTACACTTCTCAACGAGATTCTCGGTGAAGATAAGGTACTCGGTCTCAATATAGATAATGGATTTTGCAGGAAGAATGAAGTTTCAGCGATAAAATCCGCGATGCAACAACATGGTTACCATAACCTTCTTATGGAAGATTTTTCCGACACATTCTTAAATAACCTCAAGGGAGTTGTTGATCCTGAAGAAAAACGCAAGATTATCGGAAACACGTTTATCGATGTCGCAAATACAGCGTTGCGAAAACTCAATTTTCACCCTGAAGATTGGCTTTTAGGACAAGGAACCATATATCCCGACACTATAGAATCCGGCGGAACAAAAAATGCCGCTTTAATTAAAACACATCATAACAGAGTTGAACTTATATCGGATATGATAAAAAAAGGTCTTGTCGTCGAACCTTTAAGCCAATTATATAAAGATGAAGTCCGCCAGCTTGGCATTGAACTTGGTTTATCGGAAGAGCTCGTATGGAGACATCCATTCCCCGGTCCCGGACTGGCTGTAAGAACCCTTTGTTCTAATGGAGAATCAGACCATATCGGCAAACCTGATGAATCAATATATGATTATTGCCGCAAAAATGGAGTTGAACTTAAAATCCTACCTGTCAAAAGTGTTGGAGTACAAGGAGATTCACGTTCATACGCTCATCCGGCTCTAATATACGGTACAAAAAATTGGGCAACTCTTGAAAAAGTTTCAACTTTTCTAACAAATAATTGTCAAATCATCAACAGAGTTATAACAACCGTTGGTCCAGCACCTGTTCTTGAGTTAATAAATAAGAAAGCGCACCTTACAAGAGAAAGGCTCGATTTACTACGGGAAGCCGATGAAATCGTTATGAATTTTTTGCACAATAAAGATTTATCAAGGGTCATCTGGCAAATGCCCACAGTTCTTTTACCGCTAACAAGCAACGGCACAAATGAATGTATAGTACTTCGCCCTGTTATCACCAGAGATTTTATGACGGCACGATTCGCTGAGATTCCCTGGGATGAACTTGATAAACTTGGAAAAGATATACTCGCTATCGGTAAAATCGACACTGTGTTTTATGATATTACCCATAAACCGCCGGGAACAATTGAGTGGGAATAGTTGTAAATCATAAAATATTTAATTAGTACGATGTTTTAATAAAATTTTATTTTATATTTTTTGTTGACATTGGTATTTTTTTGTTATTATATTAAGGAAGACTTTTAAACCTGAAATTTTTCATTGCGATCTTTAGAGTGGGTGTTCCCCACTCTTTCGTTTTAATAGAGGAGATGTAATTTATGAATGGTGAACTCTTGATAGTTCTTGAACATTTAGAAAGAGAAAAAGGTATTCAGCGAGAAGTACTTATTAGGGCAATTGAGTCGTCTCTTCTTTCAGCTTCCAAAAAAAGGTTGGGAAAAGCTGATAATATTTCTATAACTATTGACGAAAAAACCGCTGAGATAAAGGTATTCGAACATCTTGATGTTGTCGATAAAATTACCGATGACACGAAAGAAATCACTCTTGCTGATGCCAGGCAAATCGATCCCCATGCAAAAATCGGCACAACAATTCAAAAAGAGATTACTCCGGATAATTTCGGCAGGATTGCCGCTCAAACCGCGAAACAAGTAATTATACAGAAAATCCGGGAAGCAGAAAAAGAAATTGTGTTTGACGAATTCAAAGACCGTATAGGCGATATCGTTAATGGAATTATACGCCGCAATGAACACGGAAACTATACTGTAGACCTGGGAAGAACGGAAGGAATTCTTCCAATAAAGGAACAGTGCCAAACCGATTCATACGCTACAGGATACCGCATGCGTTTTTATGTTCTTGATGTAAGAAATACAAATAAAGGACCGGCTGTTCTTTTATCAAGAACACATCCTGGATTGGTCCAAAAATTATTTGAGCTCGAGGTACCTGAAATAAGTGAAGGTACTGTTATTGTCAAATCTGTCGCGCGTGAACCGGGTTATAGAGCAAAAATCTCTGTTGAGTCAAAACTTGAAAAAGTCGATTCTGTCGGCGCCTGTGTTGGTTTGCGCGGCGAAAGAGTTAAAAATATTGTCAGGGAATTAAACGGCGAAAAAATCGATATAATTAAATACAGTAACAATATCTCTACTTATGTCGAGAACGCTCTTAGCCCCGCTAAAATCGATTCAATAAGATTAAATGAGAAGAAAAAGAGTATGGAAATAATTGTTCCGTCAGATCAGTTTTCTCTGGCAATAGGAAAAAAAGGACAAAATGCACGGCTTACTTCAAAACTCATCGGATGGAAAGTTGATATCAAACGAAAAGAGGACGCTGATAAAGACCGGTCTGAAAATTACGTTTTGGATTCCATTCAGGGACTACCTGAATCTGTTAAGGAAGAACTTTCCAATCAGGGTTATTACAGCATATCAATGCTTGAATCGATTGATTTAGAAACAATTATGTCAATAAAAGGGGTCGGTGAGAAAACTGCTCCTAAATTTCTTACCTTAATACAAGAATTTGTTAAAAAGGAAAAATCAAAAACAAAATTAGATACAATTATTGCTGAAAAAAGCAAGGAACTGCAAATTTAAATATAAAGAAGGTAATTTTTATTTATGCGCGTTCATGAACTGGCTAAAGAATTAGGTACAAGTGCAAAAGAATTGGTTCAGCAACTTGCGGCTCAAGGTCTTGATGTTTCAAGCCATATGAGTAAAGTTGATGATGAACTGGCTAATTCTTTAATCCAAAAAGCTAAAGGGGTCGGTGAACTAAAACAACCTCCAAAACCGAAAATTTTAAAACCAAAGGATGTTTCTGAAAACCAGAAATCCGAGGATAAACCAAAGGTTGCTGTCGCTCCTGATATTGATTCCATAAAAGCATTGAAAGATGAAATGAAAAAGGAAGAAAAACTCAGCAGAGTTGAAAAAAGCCCTATCCCAAAACCAATTTCAAAAAAGCTCAATTTTGAGAAAAAAATGAGCAAAGTTAAAATATCTGTCATTGAAGAAGATGAGGAAGAACCATTTTTTCAGGAACCTGAGGAATTTGAACTAAAATCAGTCGGCGCAAAGAAAAAAAAGAAATTTAAAAAGAAAATCGATACCGATAAACCTCTAATGCCTGTTTTAGAAACTATAAAATCTAATAAATTATATATACCCGCGGAAATTCAGGTTCGTATCCTAGCCGAATCAATGGATAAACCTGTAGCACAACTTATCAGTAAACTTATTGAACTTGGAATGATGGTTACCCAAAATCAAAATATTGATTTTGATACTGCATCCATTGTTGCCCATGAATTCGGTTTTGAAGTTTTCCCTGAAGAAAAAAGAGAAGAAGAACAAAAAAAGGAAGCTGAAAAAGAGGATCCTCGATTATTATTAGAAAAACCACCTGTTGTTACATTTATGGGACACGTTGACCATGGGAAAACATCTCTTCTTGATTATATAAGAAAAGCTCATGTTGCCGCAAATGAAGCTGGACAGATCACTCAGCATATAGGAGCCTATGAAACAATACATAACGGTAAAAAAATTGTATTTCTTGATACTCCAGGTCACAAAGCATTTACAGCAATACGTTCACGTGGAGCCAATGTAACTGATATAGTTGTTCTTGTGGTCGCAGCCGATGACGGTATAATGGAACAAACAAAAGAAGCTATAAGCCATGCCCAAGCGGCTCAAGTACCTATTATCGTCGCCATAAATAAAATCGACAGAGCCAATGCTAACGTAGATAGAGTATTCCAGCAACTTACTGAAAACAGGCTTATGCCGGAAGAATGGGGTGGCGAGACAATTTGTGTTAAGGTATCCGCTTTAACCGGTGAAGGTATAGACCACCTCCTTGAGATGATATTGCTTCAGTCAGAAATGATGGAATTAAAAGCAAATCCTTACACACCGGCAAAGGGAACAGTTATTGAATCAAAACTTACACGCGGACGCGGGCCAACCGTAACAGTTCTTATTCAAAGAGGCACTTTACGTATAGGCGACCCCATAATTTGCGATCAATTTTCCGGAAAAGTCAAAAGTTTGAGCAATGATAAATTACAGAATATCAAAGAAGCAGGCCCTGCCACACCGGTTGAGGTATTAGGATTGGATGGTGTTCCGGATGCAGGCACAATACTTGAAGTAGTTGATACCGAAAAAGGAGCAAAAAAAGTTGCAGAGGAACGCGAAACATCGTATCGCAAAAAAACTCTTGAACAGTATGAAAAACCTACAACTTTAGAAGAACTTTATAAGAAAATTGAAGCAGAAGAGGAAAAAGAACTTAAGCTCATTATTAAAGGCGACGTACACGGATCACTTGAAGCACTCAGCCATTCCCTTGAAGATCTAAGCACTGAAAAAATTTCAGTTAAAGTAATTCATAAGGCTGTCGGCGACATCAGCGAATCTGATGTAATGCTGGCTTCGGCTTCGGCCGCTATTATTCTCGGTTTCTGTATTAAAATTGATAAACGTGCTAGAGAAGTAGCCAAAAAAGAAATCGTCCAGATCAAATTATACAATATTATCTACGAAGCTATTGATGATATAAGGCTTGCAATGAGCGGTATGCTTGGAACTAAAACTGTAGAGCATCTGATAGGTTATGCTGATGTTAGAGAAGTTTTCAAAATTTCTAAGCTCGGCTCTATCGCCGGATGTATGGTCCAGGATGGGAAAGTCCTTAAATCCGCAAAAGTTAAGGTACTCCGAGATAATGACACTATATATGAAGGACATCTCGATTCTTTAAAAAGATTTAAAGATGAAGTCAAAGAAGTGCGTTCCGGTCTTGAATGCGGAATTAAAGTTTATAATTTTAACGATTTAAAAATTGGCGATAAACTCGAATTTTACACTATTGAAAAAGTGGCCGAAACTCTGTAATTATTCGGTGATAAAATGGTTTTATCTTTGATGCAGGTTGAATTGCGTATTCCTGAAAACAGGTCTTTGAAAGGTAAAAGAATGGTTCTGCGGAGCATCAAAGACCGGGTTAGAAATAAGTTCAATGTATCCATTTCTGAAATCGATAATCATGATTTATGGGAAAATGCGACTTTTGGGATCGCTTTTGTCGGTACCGACCAACAATACGCTCATAAAATCCTGACCGAAGTTATAAATTTTATTCAGTCTTTTCCCCAGATTCAGCTTGTTGATTATACTATTGAAATGCTTTGATTTTTTGGAGGCTACCATGACAGAACGAATCGAAAGAATTAATTCTTTAATTAAACAGGAAATCGGTTTCATTCTACAACATGATTTAAAAAATTCAAAACTCGGTTTTGTAACGGTTCTTCGCGCTGACATCAGCAAAGACCTGAAATCAGGGCGAATTTTTGTCAGCATTATGGGTAATGCGGATACCAAACACGAAACCATCGATATCCTGAACAAATCAGCCGGATATATTCAGAAAATTCTCGGTTCAAGAGTTAGATTGAGATATATGCCTAAACTTAAGTTTATTTACGATGATATCATTGATCACAGTATCCATATTCAGGAAGTACTCGATCGTATCAATAAAGATAAACCGAATCCGGAAAATCATGAAATAAATGAATAATCATTATTGTTGAGATATAACCATGAACGGCATACTATTAGTTGATAAACCTATTGATTGGACATCGCACGATGTCGTTGACTTTATTCGTAAAAAATTCAAAATTAAAAAAGTCGGGCACGGCGGTACACTTGATCCTATTGCAATGGGATTACTGGTGGTTTTTCTGGGTTCCGCAACAAAATCGGTAAAAATATTTGAAAATGACTCCAAAGAATATATCGCTGTTATGGGACTTGGTTACGAAACATTTACTAACGATGGAACAGGAAAAATCATCCATCGGAAAAATCCTGAATACATTCCTAAAAAAATAATTGAGGATACTTTTTCGCAATTTATCGGAAAAATCGAACAAATTCCTCCATCCGTCTCCGCAATAAAACATAACGGGAAACGGTTATATAAACTGGCTTTCAAGGGAGAAGAAGTGTCACCGACTCCCCGCCCCAGAGAAATCTTTTCTATCGATATACTTCACTATGATTTCCCTTATATCATGTTCCGCATGAGGTGTTCTAAAGGAACATATGTGCGCAAACTTTGTTCAGATATCGGATTAAAACTGGGATGTTTTGGCTATATGTCTTCTCTGATAAGGACAAATTCAGGCTGCTTCGATTTATCAAACGCCTTTACAATACCTTTCTTACGCAATATAAACACCTGTGAACTTGAGAAATGTGTCATGGATGAATCTATGTTTAATTCTAAATTCAACACCATAAATATTTGATTATGAAAACAATAACCGGCTTAAACACCGATAAATTAATAAAAAATACTTTTTTGACAATAGGTGTTTATGATGGTATCCACATTGGACATCGATTGATACTTGAGACTCTTGTCAATGACGCCCGCATAAATAACGGCAATAGTGTTGTAATCACTTTTCACCCACATCCGATGCGCCTTTTATTACCCGAATATTGTCCGCCACTTATTACTTCCACAGGCCACAAATTAGATCTTCTTGAAAATATTGGTATTGATTTTTGTTTTATAATTCCTTTCACAAAAGAGTTCTCCGAAACATCAGCCGAAGATTTTTTAGAAAACAATTTATTCAATAACTTTAAAATTACTGAAATTTGTATCGGCCATGATTTCTCTTTTGGAAAAGACAAAAAAGGCAATATGAATTTGCTTTTCGAATTAAGCAAAAAAAATGATTTTTATCTTAAAAAAATTCCACCTGTAAAATTAGATGACCTCATTGTCAGCAGTACACTGATTAGAAAACTAATAATTGCCGGAGAATTGGAACTTGTTGAGCTGATGCTTAAAAGAAAATATTCATTGTGGGGTACAGTTGTTGAAGGCTATACGATCGGCCGGAAAATCGGCTACCCTACCGCTAATATTGATCCACACCATGAGGCAATACCTCCAAGCGGTGTATATATTGTAAAAATAATACTCGATGGCAAAAAATATAATGGAATTTTAAATATTGGATTGCGCCCTACATTTTCTGTATCCGATGATTTGAAAGAAACTATAGAAGTTCATATTTTTGATTTCAACGAAAATATATACAAAAAAAATATTGAGGTTGTCTTTCTGAAAAAAATACGGGAAGAAAAAAGGTATCCTAATACTGAATCCCTTATCAAACAGATTAAGTTGGACGAAATACAAGCTAAAAAATATTTTGAAAAAAATATTATCTGTTGAATTTTTGTTGATATCAATTAATAAATATGATACATTATTTTCTTTAGTGATATAGAGAGGAGAAAAACAAATATGGCTTTAACTAAAGATTTAAAAGAGCAAATTAAGAAAGATTTTCAAACGCACGAAACTGATTCTGGTTCCGTTGAAGTACAGGTTGCGCTTCTTACAAAAAGGATTAACGATCTTACTGAACATTTGAAAAAATACACAAAAGATCATCATTCACGCAGAAGCCTGCTTATTATGGTCGGTCACAGACGCGCTCTGCTCGATTATTTGAAAAAGAAAAGTTTTGATAGATATCAGAGCTTAATTAATAAACTTAACCTAAGAAAATAAATTAGTAGGTATTTTAAATTGCATAAAACATTAAAGCCTCCTTACGTATTAGGGGGTTTTATGTTTTTTAAAAGTTACGCAATTTAAATAATATTCATTTAAGGGGGAATATTATTGTGTTTTCAGTTGAAATAGAAATTGGCGGAAAAAAATTATCGATCTCATCCGGCAAAATCGCCAAACAAGCCGACGGTGCTGTAACCGTACGATATGGCGACACAGTTATTCTGGCAACAGCGGTCGCCGCTGATACGTTGCCGGAAAATATTGATATGTTGCCTTTAACCGTAGACTACAGGGAAAAAATCTCTGCTGTCGGTAAAATACCGGGAGGTTATATCAAACGTGAAGGGCGACCCACAGAAAAAGAAATTCTTACATCAAGGTTGATCGACAGACCTATCCGTCCGCTGTTCGTCGACGGTTTTTTTAATGAGGTTCAAGTGATAGTCTCTGTTCTATCTGCGGATGGAGAAAACGATCCGGATATTTTGTCCATAATTGGCGCTTCAGCCGCTTTGTTTATTTCAGATATCCCCTTCGTTAAACCTATCGGATCTGTAAGAATAGGATTAATTGATGATAACCTTATTTTGAATCCAACCATGGCACAGCTCGAAACTTCCAAACTCGATATTGTTGTTGCGGGAACTTTTGATGGTGTTGTTATGGTTGAAGGTAAAGCTTCTGAAGTATCTGAAGAAACTTTAATAAACGCTATTGACTTCGCTCATAATGAGATAAAGAAAATCATCGAGTTACAAAACCACCTGCGCGAATTATGTGGAAAAGTAAAGCGAGAAGTCCAACTAATTACTTTAAATGACGAGTTATATAACAAAGTAAAAGATTATGTTTCCGGTAAAATATTAGACGTTATCACTATACCCCAAAAGTTAAAACGACAGGATGCCTTGAAAGAGTTATACAAGGAAACCGCGCAAAATATATTATCTGAAACTGATAAGTTTACTGAATTTGAGATTAAACAGGCATTCCAGAAAATCGAGAAAAATACTGTCCGCAGGATTATTCTTGATAAAGGTTTGCGCTGTGATGGAAGAACACCCTTTGACATAAGGCCTATATCTTGTGAAGTTGGATTTCTTCCACGAACTCATGGATCAGCGCTTTTCACAAGAGGAGAAACTCAATCTCTTGTTATTACTACCCTCGGTAGTTCAGGTGACGCTCAGAAACTTGAAGGCCTTGCTGGAGAATTCGCAAAAACCTTTATGCTTCATTATAATTTTCCTCCATTCAGTGTTGGTGAATGCCGCCCTGTTAGAGGACCGGGAAGAAGAGAAATCGGACATGGAATTCTCGCTGAAAGAGCCCTTCAGGCAATTATGCCTGATCCAACGGATTTTCCCTATATTGTAAGAATTGTTTCGGATATTCTTGAATCTAATGGATCATCCTCAATGGCATCTGTTTGTGGTGGAACTCTTTCTCTTATGGATGCCGGTGTACCAATAAAATCGCCTGTCGCAGGTATCGCTATGGGATTAGTTGTCGAAGACGATAAAGTGGTTATTCTCTCCGATATTCTCGGATCCGAAGACTCCGCAGGTGATATGGACTTTAAAGTAGCTGGAACCAAATACGGTATAACCGCTTTCCAAATGGATCTTAAAGTAGAAAGCATTACCAAAGAAATAATGGAAAAAGCTCTTTATCAGGCTAAAGAAGGTAGATTCAAAATACTTGATACTATGCTAAATACTTTGAGCGCACCGAGAGAATCAATATCTGAATACGCACCGCGAATAATTACTCTTCAAATCGATCCTGATAAAATCGGTATTGTAATTGGTCCGGGCGGAAAAACTATCAAAAAAATCATTGAAGAGACAAAAGTTACTATTGATATTGACGATAGCGGTCTTGTAAATATTGCTTCCACAGACAAAATTGCCGCGGAAGAAGCAATCCGCCAGATCAAAAGGCTTACCGCCGATGTTGAAATCGGACAAATTTATGATGGTGTTGTAAAAAGTGTTACCGATTTCGGCGCTTTTGTCGAGGTATTACCGGGAAAAGACGGAATGATTCATGTATCTCGTTTATCTGAACAACGGGTACGTAAAGCCAGCGATGTAATTAGTATTGGCGATAAAGTAACCGTTCGTGTAATGGAAATTGACGAGCGAGGCAGAGTAAATCTTGAGCTTATTATTGATGGCAAACCGGTTGGGCGTTCGGAGCGGAGAGAGAGAAAACCTCATCATGATGATGACCGGCATTCTCGCTCATAAATACCATAACCGAATTTAAAAAATGTTGCTGATTTGGTTAATATATTATGGGCAAGGATAAGATCGATATTACAGATAATTTAAGTTCAAATTTTAATAAACTTAAAGAAATTTGGGCTTTGTTTATTCTTTTTCTGTGTATTTTCTTTTTCCTGAGCTTTATTACATATTATGATGCTGATTTATATATATATTCTTCATCGAATAATATTAAAGCTCCACATAATTTTTTCGGGATAGTAGGCGCGTATGCCGCCCACTATCCCTTAACTTTTCTTGGTATTGCCGCTTATATCTGCCCTATTTTTTTCTTATTCTGGGGTATTCGTTCTATGTTTACCGGTTTTAAAATCGGATTCTTTAGATGCAGTGTAAAAACAATTTTATTTATTTTAATCAATTTATCCTTATCGATTTTCATTCAATTGACTTCCCCATTTATACCTTCAAATATACTTAATTTATCGCCAACACGATATCCCGGAGGAATAATCGGAAAATATATAACCGAAAATTTCGCTTATGTTTATCTGGGTATGAAAGGATCTATAGTTTTTTCCGCTTTTATTATTTTGGCAGGTTCGCTACTTTTGGCCGACGGACGGCCGCTTATTATTATTAGATGGTTCGCATATAAACTTTTTTCTCTTTTTGTGGCTATATACAACTCACTGATTACGATTTTTACTTTTGTTAAGGAAGAAATTCATCGTGATGATAATACTCCACAACCTAAATTTTCAAAGAAACAGAAAAAATCCGTAAAAGATACAATACTTGAATCGGATACCGAGCCTGAGCTGGATTTCTCTATAAAGAAACAGCCAGAACCTTTTTTTCCTGAAAAAAACGAACCGCGCTTAACGAAACAAGAATCTTTTGTACCGGAAAATCTTATCAGGGAAAATAATACTCATGGCGAATACCCATATGAGTTTCCACCGGTTGATCTTCTCGATATACCCAAGCAACCGCATGATTCTCAAATAAACGAATCTTTAAAAAGAAAAGCCGAACTTCTTCAGCAAACATTATTTGAATTCGGAATCGATGTAAATATATCTGATATCGTCCGTGGTCCTGTTATCACCCGCTACGAAATCACGCTTTCACCTGGTACAAAAGTTCAACGGATAACTACACTTGCAGATGATATTGCCCTTGCAATGAAAACCCCAAACATAAGAATTGTCGCTCCTATACCCGGTAAATCAGCTATCGGTATAGAAGTTCCTAATGATATTAAAAATCTGGTTACCCTGCGCGATCTGCTTTGTTCCAAAGAATATGACAACCTTAAAGCCGAATTGCCATTGATTTTAGGTAAGGATATCTCCGGCATGCCTATTATAACCGACCTGACATCCGCTCCGCATCTACTGATTGCCGGTGCTACCGGTTCAGGTAAAAGTGTATGCCTTAATTCAATCATAATCAGTTTGTTATACAGTTGCGCCCCATATAAACTGCGGTTCCTGATGGTTGATCCGAAAAAAGTCGAGCTTGCTCAGTATAATAATATTCCACATATGCTATCTCCTGTGATTACCGATTCTAAAAAAGTATCCGGCGGCTTAAACTGGGTAGTTCGTGAAATGGACGAGCGTTACCAGATACTTGCCGACGCAGGTGTTCGAAATATAAAATCCTTTAATTCTCTTCCTGAAGAGAAACGTGTCCAGGTCTCCATCGAAAAGAATTTTTATAAAGGATTCATGCCTTATATTGTTGTTATACTTGATGAGTTAGCCGACTTAATGATTGTCGCACAAGACGAGATAGAAGACGCGATCACAAGATTAGCCCAGCTTAGCCGTGCCGTTGGCATACACTTAATATTAGCTACACAAAGACCTTCCGTAAACGTTATCACAGGGGTTATTAAAGCAAATTTCCCCGTTAGGATATCTTTTAAAGTTTCCTCAAAAGTAGACTCAAGAACCGTTCTTGACTCCAACGGTGCAGAGATTCTTCTTGGAAACGGTGATTTTCTGTTTCTTCCACCCGGAACATCAAAATTGATCCGTGGACAAGGCACCTATTTAAGTGATAAAGAAATACATAATATTATAGAATATGTTAAATCTCAAACACCTGAGGATGAAAATAATTCAGATATTTTTGAGGATGAGCTTTTTACCAATCAAAGTGAAGAAATCGACGATGAATTGTATGACCAGGCTGTTGAAATTATCAGATTAACAAAGCAAGCGTCTTCTTCTGTTCTTCAGCGCAAATTACGTATCGGATACGCCCGCGCGGCACGATTGATTGATATTATGGAATCGAACGGAATTGTGGGGCCTCATCGAGGCAGTAAACCACGTGAAATTCTGATTGAAGATTAATCTTTTAATATTCCCAAAGATTGTTCAGGAGAAATATGATAACCTTTGCCATAAGTACACTCGGATGTCCAAAAAACCTTGTTGATTCAGAGAATATGACCGATCGGTTATTAAATGATGGATACTGCGTAACAGATTCTATCGATAAAGCTGATGTTCTAATATTAAATACCTGTGGGTTTATCGATAAAGCTAAAGAAGAATCTGTCCAAAAGATACTTGAATACGTCGAATTAAAAAAACTAAGGCCATTTAGATTAGCTGTTGTCGGTTGTCTTGTTCAAAGATATAAAGATGCTCTCTGCGCTCAAATACCTGATGTTGACATATGGCTTGGTATAAATGAAATTTTTCAATTGAGCGATAAAATAAAACATTGCTTCCCAAAAAAGAAATTAATTAAACCCGAATATCCACGTAATGAATGGGAAACAAAACTTACTCCACAACAATACACATATCTAAAAATAGCCGAAGGTTGCAACCACCGATGCTCTTTTTGTGTAATACCACAAATACGCGGCAATTACATGAGCCGATCAATGGATGAGATTATTTCCGATGCCAGATATGCATCAGAAAAAGGAGCAAAAGAAATTTGCCTTGTGGCTCAAGATACATCTAATTATGGAAGAGACCTTAATCCCCCATTCAGATTGTCAGATCTTATTCGTGGACTTGAGAAAATAGATCATATACGGTGGATCCGATTAATGTATCTTTATCCAGATAGAATTGACGATGAATTGATCGATACTATAGCTTCATCCAATAAAGTTTGCAAATACCTTGATATTCCTTTTCAACATCTCAGTACAAAAATACTCAAAAGTATGTTCAGGTCACAGACGAATGAATCTATTTTTGAATTGGTAGGAAAACTTCGCAAAAAAATTCCTGATCTTTTTATTAGAACCAGTTTTATTGTAGGATATCCCGGAGAAACTTCTGAAGATTTCGACATACTATATAATGGTATCAACGAATTAAAATTCGAAAGGCTTGGTGTTTTTATCTTTTCACCGGAAGAAGGGACATTTGCGGAAAAATTAAAGCCACGTGTTTCAAAAAAACAGGCGCATCAACGTTTTAATGATATTATGTCGTTGCAGAGAAATATATCTTTTTATAATCATAACAGTATAATCGGTAAAAATATTGAAATAATGATTGATGATATATGTGATGATGGTAAAATAATTGGCCGGTCTCAATGGGATGCGCCCGAAATCGACTGTAATGTTATTATAAAAAACGATGGTAAAACACATTCTGCCGGTGACTTTTTAAACGTTAATATTTCATCCGCGTATGAATATGATCTGGAAGGAACAATTATTTAAATGAATTTACCTAATAAACTTACTTTTTCACGAATTATAGCCTCAGTTATTTTTGTAGCGTTACTATCAATCGATATACCATACTCAAAATTAATCGCCACAATAGTTTTTTTGTTAGCTTGCATTACTGATTGGATAGACGGGATCATTGCCCGCAAACTCAATGTTGAAACCGATTTTGGCAAACTAATGGATCCTCTCGCCGACAAAATTCTTATATCATCGGCTTTCATTGTTTTTGTTGGTTTGCGAGAAGTATCTCTTCCTGCATGGACCGTTATTATTATAATCGCCAGAGAATTCGCGATTACAGGATTACGCCTTCTCGGAACAAACAAAGGTAAGGTTATTCCGGCCGGTTTTTGGGGCAAAAATAAAACCATATCACAAATTTTTGCCATAGTAAGCATATTGTTATATCTTTCTGCAATTGAAATGAGTAAAATGACAAAATTGTTTGAAATAAGTGATAACTACATTATCTTTTTTAAATATTATATTTTTATTATTATGACTATTACTGTGATATTGACTCTTGTATCCGGAATAATATATTTTAACAACAGTTGGCATTTATTAACCGATAAGGACTAATATGCGCAAATTTTTTATTAAATTTTTATCAAGTTGCTGTTTTCTGGGGTATATCCCTTTTGCTTCCGGTACATTCGGCACGCTGGCGGGTATTCTTATGGTATGGTTAACTTATTATTTTATAGATATTAACCTGCTTTCCGGTAAATTAATTTATCTATTTTTATGTATTTTTTTAACATTGATTTCAATACCTATATCCACTCAAGCAGAAATACTGTATAATAAAAAAGATTCTTCAAAAATAGTATTGGATGAAGCGGTCAGTTTTTTTATAACCATGTTCTGGCTTCCATTCAATCTAAAAATTGTGATTGTTGGATTTATCCTAAATAGAATTTTCGATATAATAAAAATAGAGCCTGCAAGATCATTTCAAAACAAGTTCCGTGCAGGCTGGGGTGTAGTTCTGGATGATACCGTATCGGCTTTTTACTCAAATATTTTGCTCAGAATTATAATTTTCTTGACTGGAAATTTCTTTTTTTCCTAAAATTGGGTTCCTTGCTTAATTTTTGATTCAACTAATTTTATTAATTTTAAATCTGAAAGAGTATGTAGTGAAAAATCGGTATTTATTTTCTATTTTCCTGTTCATCCTTGTTTTTTTTATCACTGATTCATTATTCGCTAAACAAAAAGTTGATGTTAGTAAAGCGGAGCAAATAATGAAATCAAATCCATCCCAGGCGGCTAAAATATTCGACAAATACGTTAAGGAAAATCCTCTTGCCTCTAATGCCGCAGATATTAAATATAAGGAAGGTTTATGTTATGAAGATTCAGGTGATTATTATAAAGCATTCAAATCATATCAATTTATTATCGACAAATATCCTCTATACCCAAAATTAAATGAACTTCTCGACAGACAATACCGTATAGGAAATTATTATTTGCTCATATCCGATAAACCTGCATTCGGTATTAATATGCTCAAATATGTTTCTCCATACAGACAGCGCGCCATAGAAATTTTTGAGCAGATTGTAAAAAACGCTCCATTCAGCGATATCGGAGTAAAAGCCCAATACAGGCTTGGTTATGCTCAAATGCAATTACGCGAGTTTAACGATGCTATTGATGAATTTAAAGTTATTACCGAGCGTTATCCTGGTAGTGCTTATGTTGACGATTCTATATATTTTATCGGTAATTCATATTTTTCACTTGTTCAAGGCCCCCAATACGACCAATACTCCACCGAAAAAGCTTTAGATTATTTTATAAGATATACAGAAGAATATCCCGCAGGAAGATATGTTTCAGATGCTTCTGTAAAAATTGACAAACTCAATGCTACCCTGGCGGAATCCCTATATCTTATAGGCGAATATTATGAAAAGTTGGGATATTATGAAGCGGCATTGATTTATTATAACGATCTCGAAGAAAGATACCCCGATACGTTTTTCGCACAAAAAGCATCTTCAAAACGTCAGATTCTCGAAACTATTGTCCAGTCGGAATTACCTTATAAACAGCTTATTAGAAATTATGATGATATACGCAACATTTATTATTCTCTTAAACGAAAAGATACCAGAAATAAATGGGAAATATGGAAAAAAGATCCTCTTACCCCGGATGAGCGGAATCGGCTTATTTGGGCTGAAAAACTTGTTAAAATTGCTAAAAGTCATGTTGATGAAGCAAAAAAAATATACGAAGCTGAACAAAAAGTCAATCTACTTGAGATTTTAATCCGTGATCTCAAAAAAGATACCCAACGTCTGAAAAGCCAGCTACCGCAGGAAGAAGAAATTTTAAAACAACTTCAAAGTGGTGTAATTCCTGAAAATCTGGAAATTGATAAAGACGCTAAAGAGGATGTTAAAACATTAATCAAAAAACAAAAAAGAAAAATATTCTTTATGAAATATCGAATTTCGAGTAATGAAAAGAAAATTTTAAAACTTGGTGAAAAATTAGTGATTGAAAAAGGTGAGCTTGAGGAAAACAGACCTCAGCTTGAGAAACGATGGCAAGATCTGCTAACAAAATCGGCTTTGTTAAGAATTGAAATAGATAAACTTCTTGCCGAAGCCGATGATTATGGCGAAATTGATTTATCAAAAATTTCACTTACAGAAGAAAAGATAAAATGGAAAAAATTGACTCCTGAAGAAGCCAGGAAGAAACAAATCGCCGAAGAAAAAGAAAAAGCTCTTTCTGAAATTGAAGAGCCCAAACCGGCAATAATTGAAGAACTCGCTGAAGAAGCCGCACGACAGAAAAGCATTATGATTCCTTATCAGAATCAATATAAAGGCGATACATGGAAATACTGGTGGGATCTTCTGGTCGGCGAAAAAGACAGGATTAAAACTCATAATGAATCCACACCATTATTTATGAAATAAAAAGGTATATTTTGATGAAAATATTTAATTTTATTCTCGTACTAATCTCTATTTTTAATATTTCCGGTTGCGGATACCAGCTTGGTCTCGCCGGGAAAGATGAGTCACTAAAAAAAATATATGTCTATACGGTTACTAATGAGACACGCAAACCCGGTCTCGAAATGCCTATGACAAATTGTGTAATCAATGCTTTTCATTATTACGGGTGCGGTATAACTACAACTAACAAAAAAGAAGAAGCCGATTCATTCCTTGTTGTTAAATTAACGACATATGATCGCGCCCCGGCACGATTTAACCGGGCTGATATTGTTGAAGAATCAGTAGTTAATATTTACGCTGATTTTCAGGTTTATAAGATTAAACCCGATCTGAATAATAAATTTAACAGCTCTGATAATAAAGGAGTTCAACTTATAAAACCATATTTTGAGAGAACGGTTTCAGCATCATCCACCTATTTTTTATCACCAAATCAGCCTGAGGGTGAACGTTCTATACAACCCCAACTTCTTGATAAGCTATCTCGCGAAATTGTAGACGCAATTGTATATAAATGGAGCTCTTTAAAATAATTTAAATGAAATATTCCGATTTTGATAAAGAACTCAGCAAATCTATTCTTAAGCCTGTTTATATTTTCTGCAGTACAGAACTTTTTTTTATAGATAACGCTTTATCAGCAATTAAGGTTTATCTTGAAAAAAGAGACAATGCTGAACCCGAGAAAGATTTTTTTGATGCAAAACAATCCAGCGCCAGCGAAATAATCAATCTGGCAAGTACCTATCCTTTCTTAAGTTCTTCGCGTATTATTGTTGTGAGAAATTTCGACCATATGTTCAAATATGAATCTACGCGAAAAGAATTATCATATTTCGAGTTATATTTCAACGAACCTTCTGAATTCTCTATTCTTATTCTTATCGCTGAAAAAGTTGATAAACGCCTTAAAATCATATCAAACTCAAATAAAAAAGGTTATCTTTATGAATTTGAGAAACCGCGTGATTATGAAATTCCACCTATTATTAAATCAGAATTAAAACGAAAATATAAAAAACAAATTGATGATGATGGAGCACTATTGTTAGCTGAGTTAACAGGAAATAATCTGGCATCTCTACAATCAGAGCTCGAGAAATTATCCCTTTATACGGGTAATAACAGCTCTATTTGTTATACCGATGTAGCTAAAATGGTTGGCAGTAATGCCGCAATAGATAACTTTAAAATGATCGATTATCTTGCCGCTAAAGATATCAAAAATGCGCTTCATCTTCTGTTTCAAGTATTACATAATGATCAGGAACCGCCTGAAAGGATATTGGGATTATTGCGGTGGCAGTTTAAAAGATTATACAGCGCAAAAATCGCTCTTGAAAACGGTACGCCTATGGATAAAGTCCTCTCGGACCATAATATTTATCAGTCTTATCGCGCAAAGTTTATATCTCAAATAAACAATTTCTCTTTAGAAAATATCTCCAATATTTTCAATCATTTGTATTCCATAGACAGAAAGATGAAAAGCACAGGCGGAGACCCAAGATTTTTACTTGAACAATTCTTCTGTTCACTTAAATCAAAATAATTTTTTTTATTATTGATTTAAAACAGAATTAGCTTTTGAGGCGATTCTTGATTTATGCCTGTTTATATTATTCTTGTGAATAACACCGGTTTTCCCTGCTTTATCAAGCCTTGAAAACGCAAGAGGCAAGAGAGTTTTTATTGATTCCGCATCTTTATTGGTAATTGCGGCCAATACCTTTTTCACAGCCGTTCTGACAGAAGATTTAATAGACATATTCTGTAACCGTTTGGCTTCACTTGATTTCATTCTCTTAAAAGCTGATTTGGTATTTGGCATTTCAATCCTCCAATTTATAAAAATTACTTTTTCATTCACTTTAAATTTAGGCGTTTTTATATCACAAAAATATCAAATAAGTCAAACAAAAACATTTTTTTAATCAAATAATTTGTTCAAAATTAATTTTATAAATATAATTCGTATTTTTTTGCGTTTTATTCTATCTTAATTATCGTATTTTAAGAAAAACAAAATTATATAATAATTTTTTTGATAAGGTACATATATAATGGATACCCATACATTAAATATTTTGGAATTTTCTTCTTACAAACAATTGCTGAATAACTATACATCATCTTCGTTAGCAAAGAAAATCATATCTTCTCTTATTCCCGATACAGATATACTTAAAATTAAAACACGTCAAAAATTATCTGAAGAATTAATAAATATATTTAAGGAATCAAAAAATATTCCAGGTGAAGGTACGCCGGATATTGAAGACATACTGCAACGTATTCATATCGAAAACACAATCCTTGATACTGAAGGATTTATGATTCTTAGAGAATTTCTTCGCTGTACACACCAGATTAGGAAATTTATATTATCCTATGATTCAGATAAAATCGTAAATTTGATAGATATGGCTGAATCCATACCTTACCTTTCAAAACTTGAAAACGCGCTAAATTTTGTGTTCACCGATGACGGCAAAATAAAAGATACCGCTTCGGCGAAATTGAAATCCATACGGGCGGAAATAAAAAAAGAACGCCAGACTGTCCTCAAAAAGCTTCAGCATATTATAGATAAGAAAAAAGACTCCGATTGTTTCTACAACGATCAGATTACTCTTAGGGAAGGTAGATATGTTCTTTTTGTTAAATCTGAACGGCGCGGTATGATTGACGGAGTAATTCACGACAAATCCATGAGTGGAGCGACATGTTTTGTTGAACCATCAGAAGTAATTGAAAACGGCAATCGACTTCGAACACTTTCGTTTGACGAGAGAAACGAGATCCTGCGAATAAAAAAATTTCTCAGCAATCTTGTCCGTGACGATATAGCATCCTTAAAACAGATGATCGAACCGATATCGGAATTAGAAATGCTTTTTGCCGGAGCAAAACTCGCTATAGAATATAATATGATATCACCGTTTATTTCTTCCGACAGAAAATTACGGATAATAAACGGATACCATCCTCTACTTTTAGCCAGACTGAAAAATAAAACTGTTCCCCTTAACATAGACCTTGATGAAGATAATAATACCGTAATTATCACAGGTCCCAATATGGGTGGGAAAACCGTCTCGTTAAAAACGATAGGCCTTTTATGCCTCATATTCCAGAGCGGCCTGCCTGTTCCGGTAAGTGAAGGTTCATTCTTCCCTGTTTTTGAGGCAATATATAGTGATATCGGCGACGAACAAAGTTTGCAAAATGATATGAGCACTTTTTCTTCACATATAATTCGTATAAATGAAATTATTTCCAAAAAAAACCATAATTCATTGGTTTTAATAGACGAGTTGGGAACAGGCACCGATCCGATTGAAGGTGCGGCTCTGGCAATAGCTATACTCGAAGAATTAATCGAAAAAAAATTTTTTACTGTTGCCAATACTCACCTTTTTCAGCTTAAACTTTTTGCGTCAAACAAAATAGGCGTTAGAAACGCATCCATGTTATTCGATGTATCCACTTCAAAACCATCATATACACTTGTTATGAATATACCCGGTTCAAGCAATGCGCTGGAAATAGCGAAAAACCTCGGGATTTCAAAAGATATTTTAGCAAAGGCAAATAGCCTTATTGGCAACAGTCCGGCCGATCTTGATCTATTAATAAAACATTTCCATACTGAAAAAACCAAGTTAATTGAAGAATGCGCTAAATATACTGACGAGCGGAAAACATTTCAGATTTTATCAAAAAGATATAAAGACAAATTACTGAAATTCGAAGAAGAAAAAAATTTGGTTCTCGCGAAAAAATTATCTGAAATGAATGATTCCATTAAACAAATAAAAAAAGAATTTGAATTAAAAGTTTCTCAACTTGAATCACCAGATAGAAATCAACTGAAACAGTCCAGAAGAAAACTCGATCAGCATTATCAAAAAATCAGGAAGGATTATACGGATATCCAGTCTCAGCTTATTGACGAACCGGAAGAAATCGAGGAAGATCACAAAACAAAAACGCCTGAAATTAAATGGAATGTTGGAGACATAGCCATAGTAGCACCATTTATGAATAAATGTAAAATATTGTCAATAAGCGATAAAAAGAAAAAAGCAATCGTATTATCCGATAATACTCAAATCGAAGTTCCTTTATCAAATTTATCTGCCGCGGTTAAAGAAGATATAAAAAAGAAAAGCCCTGTATTTAGTATTCACATAAATAAGTCAGGAAATTCAGGATATAGTCCTGTTCTTGACTTACGCGGATTATATGTCGATGATGCAATTCCAAAATTAGATAAGCATCTAAGCGATTCTATTTTAAGAGGATTTAAGTCTTTTACCGTAATTCACGGATTTGGAACAGGACGAATGAAAAACGCCGTTATAGAATTTTTATCTAAACACCCACAGATAAAGAATTTCAGAAATGGAAACGAATGCGAAGGCGGTTTGGGAGTCACTATTGTCGAAATCGAATAATCACATTAAATTTTCAGCTTTAAATTTACGTAAATAATCTTTTTTCAGTCTTGTGTAATATCTATTAAATTCCATCCTATCCATAATTTTGTATTTTGCGTATATTCCCGCACTGTAAAAATGTTTTTTTTCTGAGTTCTGATAAAATTTATTCTTAATTTTGAAAACAGGATAATATGTAATCATTGTTAGTATTAAGGCTGGAAACAGGTGTTTTGCGGATAATATTATTTCTTTTTTTATAACAGATTTTATAAACCCGCAAGTGCCTATCATCAAAAATATTACCAGAGGAAGCCTATACCTTGAGGTAACAAAAATTATCGCGGATAAAAAAAAGATTATCAGAAAATTTGAGGCAAAAAACCATTTATACTTAATTTTCGAGAATCTGAATCCAAGAATACCCAGGACAAACAAAATACCAAATGAAAAAGGATAGTTCATAAGTTTAAACGGCAAATAATTTGATCTGAAATAATCCAACCCATAATTATTTGATATTTCTTCAACATTTGATACAAAAATCAATTTTTTTATATACAATTTTAAAGCGCTTATTGGATTTTTAGATATATAATCCCATGCTTTATCTTTCCAGTACTTATTTACTGCGGAATCAGTTAATTTCTTTCGTAGCTCGCTTTCAGCCACTCGTTTCGTATCGAAATAATGACCGAAAGTGGACGGGCGCACTCCTCTTACAAATGTATAAACTCCAAGCGCATTTGAATGGTTTCCTATATAAAGATGGATACCGGCAACCGAGCTAAGAAGACAAAACTCTTTACCTACAATAAGGTTCCTTAAAGAAAAAGGGAGTATAAAAATCATCGAACTAATTAAAAAGATAAGTATATGTTTCAGATTTTTTCTCTGGTAAATAAATATTACAAACGTTGGTATAAGGAAAAATAATGTCGAGCGCATATTCATCGCGATACTTAAAAAAAACCCCGTTATTACAATTCTACCTATTTTCCCATCCGTATTAAAGGCGATTATATTGTAAATACTCAATATTAAAGATGATAGCGCAATAATATCCTTAACGGGCGTCATTGATTGAAATATTATAGGAGGATAAACGCATAGTAAATAGAAACCGAGCCGGGCAATAAATCCAGGAAAAAGAATTTCCAGTGTTTTTCTTAAATATATTGCTGATATCAGGAAAAAACACATCTGAATAAATATTACCAAACGGAAAAAATACACTACATTATTCGCAAAGTATTTAATGATCAACAAAAAATAGGCATCTAATGGTGAAAAGAAATATGTTGGAAAGAGTTTCAACATAATCCCCTGTTTTGATATAATATCTGTGATAATATCAAAGCAAAATGGATCAGTACCGTGCGGCGGTATTACAAGTTCCGGGATATGAGTAATCGAATATAAATATATGAATATATAAACAATGGATACTAAAATTGAATCGATATGTCCGTAAATAAAAAACTTAAATTTTTCAATCATTAAAAATCCTTTGTTACAAGAGAAAATACTTCTTTTTCTTTTCTTTTGCAATTTGTTTTTTTAACATATAACATCGCGTACTAAAAAAAATAAAGGATAACGTTTTGATCCCTATTAGAGATAACATTCCTTCAGAAAAAATGCCTTTTGTAAATTATTCGATAATCGCTCTGAATTTGATTTTTTTTATTTTTGAGCTTATGCTTCCCCATACACATTTAAAAAGTTTTTTTTATTATTTCGGTATTGTACCTATAAGGTACACAAATCCGGAAATTTCCCAACATTTTTCTTTTGTTGAGCAGATGATTCCATTTTTTAGTTCGATGTTCCTTCATGGCGGATGGCTTCACCTTATCGGTAACATGTGGGTATTATACATATTCGGGGATAACGTAGAGGATTATTTGGGGCATACTTTTTATCTTGTTTTTTATTTATTTGGCGGATTTTTTTCAGGCGGATTCAATATCCTTTTAAATATTCATTCTCAACTACCCACCATTGGAGCAAGCGGAGCTATTGCCGCTGTAATGGGAGCATATTTTCTTTTATATCCACACGCAAGAATTCTTGTTCTTGTACCGATATTTGTATTTATCCAGTTTATCGAGGTTCCTGCTTTCTTTTTTCTCGGATTTTGGTTTTTGATCCAATTCTTGAGCGGAACAACCGCGAATCCGATTTATGGTGGTGTCGCCTGGTGGGCACATGTCGGCGGATTTATTGCAGGATCGGCATTGATTTATATTATTGGTAATTTCCGTCATAAACGGGAATACTATTTATAAACTATTGGTTTACATTTTTTTTGATAAATTCCAATATATCACTTATTTTAAAAGGTTTATATAAATAACCTATTGCGCCTTCTTCCATTGCTTGTTTTACCAGATCGTCATTGATATATCCTGTTATAAAACAAACTTTTACCTCAGGATTGATTTTTTTAAGTTCTCTGAATATTTGAAGACCGTTGTGTCCGGGCATATATAGATCAAGAAAAAATATATCGAGTCTATTGCCTTCAGAAATCCTTTGATTCACAACCTGTAATAATTCATCGCCGTTTAATACCGAACATACTTCATATTCATCTTCAAGAACCGTATGAAATAATTCAAGTATAAGTTCCTCATCATCAGCTACAAGTACAGTGGGTTTACTTTCAATTGCCGGATGGGGTACGGGTGATTTCAGGTCGATCATCGTCGCGTTGCTTGCGTAATCAATAACAGGAGCGTCTTCAATATTTCTCAACTTTGAAACTATTTCTTTAATTTTGTTTCCCGCTTCTATAATGTTCTCAAGAAGTTTATAAGCTTCACTACTAAAATCATTCTTTTTCATAAGTAATACTTCGGTATTGCCTATCATTGCGGTTAATGGAGAATTTATTTCATGGTTCAATGCTACCGCAAGCCTTGATAATGCAAGTTTCTTTTCCGATTCATGAAGTTTCTCTACAATATCTTTTTTCTCCAATCCTTTCTGGATCCGCATAAGAACTTCTTCATTATTACATGGTTTTAAAATATAATCATATGCGCCCTGTCTTAACGCCTCAAGAGACGATTCCATTGAAGCATAAGCTGTCATCACTATTACAATAGTATCTGGTGAAATCTCTTTAACATGATGAAGAACCTCGATTCCTCCAACAGATTTCATAACAAGATCGGTTATAACAAGATCATAATGTTTTTCGTTTATCTGTTTTTTTGCTGTTTCGCCATCTTCTGCGGTTTCTACTTCGTAACCCGCAGAAGTTATAATGCGTGACAGAGTCATTCTTATAAGTTTTTCGTCATCAACAATAAGAATTTTTCTTTTATCATTTGTGTTATTCATGGGATTTATCCTGTTTCACAGGTAAAATTATTGTAAATACAGTCCCGTTTTTCACGTTACTGCTAACTTTTATTTCTCCATTATGCCGTTTTATTATCCCATAACTTACTGATAAACCAAGCCCAACACCATGTACTTCTTTTTTTGTAGTATAAAACGGTTGAAAAATTTTATCAAGCCTGTTTTCCGCAATACCCTTACCTGTATCAGAGAAGGAGATCAAAACATGCTTTTTCTTTAAGGAAGTGGAAATTTTCAGTTCACCACCTTTTGGCATTGCGTCTATTGCGTTATTTATTATGTTGAGGAACACCTGTTTTATTAAATTAGGAGAAACTTCCATTTCCGGTATCAAATCAAAAAAACGTTCCACACTTATTGAATGATTTTTAAAACGATTGGAACTGATAATAAGAATATCTTTTATCAAATCATTAATATTGACACGCTCCATTTTCTCTTCAGCCACCTTACAGAATGTCAACAATTGATTTAGCAACCCGGTTATCCGGTTTACTTCTTCCATAGACAAATTCAAAATATTATTCAGTTCTTCGTCTATCGCCGGATAATCAGATGATAAAATCTCAAGACAACTTTTTATTCCATATAGAGGATTTCGGATTTCATGTGCTATCGTTGCGGTAAGTTCACCTGCGGCTGCGAGTTTAGCACTCTGAACAATCTGTCTTTCAAGGTATCTGCGCTGAAGGACAAAATACAGCTGTTTTGAAAGTTCATGTAAAAAGTTCTTTTCATCATCATTAAATGAATTGCCATCAAATAAAAATACGCTGAAAATCGCCTCTACCTTATCTTGAATTTCTATCGGGATATGAACTGTTCCCTTTAAGATATTCGAATTTATTTTTGAAAAAATTCTTTCTAAATTATCTTCACTCAAATCATCATATTGATCAAGGGATTTCAATATTTCAGAATATTTATCGATTATGGAATTATTGCCTCTTTTCATTGACGAGAAATAGCTTTCGATAGTAAATCCCTGGTCTGAATATGAATCCGCGGCAATTATTGTAAGTATACTTTTCCCTGGTAACGCTTCCACTGCGATTCTGGTCAATTCTTTATAGATTCTTTTTTCTTGTGTAACTTTCATTGCCTCGGTACTTAATGAATACAGCCCTTTCAACTCATTGATTCTTTGAGCAAGATTCTCATTTGATGCCTGAAGTTTTTCCTGAAGCATCCTTTTTTCAGTAATGTCACGCGTTAACTCTACAACATAAAGTATTTCGTCATTTTTATTTCTTATTGGCGAAGCGGTTACTTCATAAATCCTGTTATCGTAACCGATTTGAATAGCCCTGATTACTTCTCCGGTCTGGAAAGCTTTTCTGGTTGGACATTCTATACATTCCGATTCTCTATGATAAAACGTCGCAAAACAAACTTTTCCTTTTATTTGATCAAGAGATCCGCCATGTTTCTCGAATTCACTGTTTACCCATTGTATGGTTAGATCTTTGCCGATAATACAGATAGATTCGCCAAGCCCTTTTAAGACAGCTTCAAGCATCTCTTGATTATAAAATTGTTCTTGATTCATAATTTTATTATCGGTATTTTTCGTTTTTTTTATACTTTATTTACAAAAATATCACCTAAAGCCCCCACCTTTTTCTGAATGTCAGAACAGTAATAATTACAAAAGCAATATATTCCCACTGGTTGATTATCATTAAGTCAAAGTGAATCTCTTTTTCCGGAGCGACAAACCCTCCAAAAAAATTCGCCAGAGTTATTAACAACCATATTCCACCATGAAACGCACCACAAAAAATTACTGACTCCACCGCCCTAAAAACCAGGTTCTTTATCCAGAATATAATTAATACTAATCCTTTGCGTCTGAATTTTTCTTTTTCATTCATCTTTCGCCGAACCATTTCCGGCGGTGGTGGCAAAGTTTCATTCTTGAATGAATATTTCTTTTCCGCAGGCACAGCATGGGATTCAACAGCTTTTTCATGACTTATTCGTTCGTTATGTGCCATTTTATATTTCGATTTCTTTAACCTGGAACCGCATTTTGAGCAAAGGCTTCCCCCGATTTGCTGATACCCGCATCTCGTACAAATCATGTTGTCAATACCTCTTCCATTTCCTTTTCTTCCGCAAAATTGTATCCACATATTTGACATACCTGTTCATTTTGCGTTCGCGGATACTTTCTACAATTCATCGGCCTTATCGGATATATCTTGCAGATTGCCAACCCTTCATTATCAAACCCAAGGAATGGGCACACATTCGGGAGTTTGCAACATTCGCCGCATCTTGTACACGATCCTTTGCGCATTACTGATATAGGCAAAAAAGCCGTTAATGTCCGTTTCAGTTTCTGTCCCCATGTATTTTCAGCCATAATTATTTTCCTTTTACATAAACCATTTTTCTAATTTGCTGGAATTTCTTATCCCCAATACCGTCCACCTTTTTCAAATCGTCCACACTATTAAACCTGTTTTTTTTCCTGAATTCAATTATTTTCATTGCTGTCTTTTCACCTATCCAAGGTAAAGAATCCAGAACTTGGAGTGTTGCCTCATTTAAATCAACTTTTAAGTTTCGATATGAATGATTATCTATTTTAGATACATTCGCGCAATATTTATCTTCGTGGGAAACTATCGCATCACTGAAAAATTCTTTAATTATAACTCCCGCGATGATAGATGTAATCAGGATAACAAATATATATTTCTCATCCTTAGTTAAAATTATTTTGCTCTCCTATTTTACCTTACAACAATATTTACAAGTTTATCCGGTACAATAATTGTCTTTACAATCTGTTTACCTTCAAGAAAAGGTTGAATTTTATGATCGGCAAACGCAATTGTTTTCAGATCTTCTTCCATTGTTCCTACCGGAACAACTATTTTAGACCGTAACTTTCCGTTTATCTGAATAATAACCGTTGCTTCTGTTTCCTTCAATGCCTCAGGATTGAATTCAGGCCATGAAGCATCTGCTAATGAAGGTTTATTGCCGATCATAACCCATAATTCCTCGCAAATATGCGGTGTTATCGGATATAAAAGTTTCAGCAATGTCTCTATAGCCTCCTTTAAGGTTCCCGAAGACACATTTTCAGAGGATTTAATTTCGTTTACCAGTTCATATATTCTCGCGAGAGCTGTATTAAATTGCATAGTTGAATTAAAATCAGCGGTTACGCACTGAATTGTGCGATGTATCGCCCTTAATAATTTTTTATCGTTTTCCGTACTACCATCCACAGAATTATTAATGAGATCTATTTTCTGCATCACCATGTCCCACAACCTGCGGATGAACCTATTCGTTCCGATAACGCCTTCTTCGTTCCAGACTTGTTCTCGGTCAGGAGGTGTATCAGACAAAATATACATGCGCATTGTATCCGCGCCGTATTTTTCCATGATTTCATCGGGACTAACAGTATTTAGTTTTGTCTTGCTCATCTTTGCCACTTCAGACTGAACAGCAGAACCGCATATCTTACATTTTCCACCATCCACATCCGATTCGGCAATCCATTTACAATTGGAGCAATAATGAGCAACTTTACATACCATTCCCTGACAGAATAATCTTTTCGCCGGTTCATCGAAATTTGTTAATCCGATATCATGCATAACCATTGTAAAAAACCTGCTGTATATAAGATGCATCGTAGCGTGTTCTATTCCGCCTATATAAAACTCTACCGGGCACCATGAATTTACGTCGGCTGAATCGAAAATCTTATCTTCCACCCTTGGCGATACATACCGGTACATATACCATGATGAGTCGACAAAAGTATCCATCGTATCCGGATCACGCCGGGCATTGTTACCGCATTTAGGGCAAGTAGTATTCATAAACTCTTCACAACGTGCCAGAGGGCTTTCGCCTGTAGGCCGAAATTCGACGTTCTCAGGCAAAAGTACGGGCAAACTATCTTCAGATACAGGCAATTCACCACATTTCTCACAATATACGATTGGAATCGGTACACCCCAATACCGCTGACGCGACAAAAGCCAATCCCGTAAACTATAATTTATTGTTTTCGCTCCGCGTCCTGTTTCGTCAAGCCATTGTGTTATTTTTCCCATAGCATCTTTATTCGGTAAACCATCAAATTGGGCGGAATTTATCTGAAATCCTTCACTAACATATGCTTCGCTCATGCTTAACGGATCGAGTTCTATATCTTGCGGTTTTATAACGACTTTTATCGGTAAATTATATTTTTGGGCGAATTCATAATCGCGCTGGTCGTGTGCAGGAACCGACATCACCGCCCCTGTTCCATATGACATCAGGGCAAAATTGGCAACCCATAAAGGTACTTTATCTCCATTAACAGGGTTAGTTACATGAAACCCGGTAAAAACACCTTCTTTTTCAAGCCCGATTCTCTCTTTTGCGGAAGTACCAATCGCGCGCATCTTCCTTACGGATTCCATTACTTTCTCTTCTTGCGGAGTACCTTTCACAAGTTTTTCAATCATTGGATGTTCGGGTGCCATTGACATAAACGTTACACCAAATACCGTATCGGGCCTTGTTGTAAACACAGGTAATTTGTCTCCTGTTTCCGTAACACAGAAATCGATTCTCGCTCCTTCTGATCTCCCAATCCATTCCTGCTGCATTTTTATCACTTTTTCAGGCCATTGCGATAATTTACTATTATTGTCAAGCAACCTCTGCGCAAATTTGCTCATTGTAAAAAACCACTGTTTAAGGTCTTTTTGCTCAACTTCAGTCCCGCATCGTTCGCAACATCCATTCTGCACCTGTTCGTTTGCAAGTACCGTCTGATCGTTTGGACACCAGTTAACAGGCGCTTTTTTACGAATAGCCAATCCCTGTTTGTAAAACTGAAGGAATAGCCACTGTGTCCATTTATAATATCCCGGATGACTTGTGGCTATTTCGCGTGACCAATCATATCCCCAGCCCGCTTTTTTCATCTGTTCGCGCATCCGGTTTATATTATTTCGAATACTGACACTCGGATGAATCCCCGCCCTGATTGCGGCATTTTCAGCCGGTAACCCGAAAGAATCCCAGCCGATTGGTGAAAGCACTTCTTTTCCAAGCATTTTATTAAATCTAACAAGAACATCGCCTATGGTATAATTTATCACATGCCCCATATGCAACACACCAGAGGGATATGGGAACATGCACAAAATATAATACTTTTCCTTATCAGTATTTTTATTTATCTGAAAAACCTCATTCGTGTCCCAAAAATCCTGCCATTTAGACTCAATTTGATGATGATCGTAATTCCTATCTTTCACAAATGCCTCCAATTATTTGAATTTAATAAATATTTTTCATATATTAATTTTTGTGATAAATTTATATCAAATTATTCTATCAAAAAAAATAAAAAAGATAAATTTATGCTTTCATTTGATTTTATTAGCAAACGGTTTCTGGTTCCATTATTTTATAATTCAGTCAATTTTTTATACCCTTTGCGATGCCAGTTTTGCCATAAATACCTGGAGGCTTTTCCTGTAAAATATTTATGTTCCAACTGTCATGAACAGTTGATGAAACATATCGTTAAAGTTTGCGTTATTTGCAACAAAGAAGCGCCTGTTGCCGAGAAAACCCCGTTTATTTGTAAAAGTTGTTTAAATAAACCGATCCCGAATATTATTTTTCTCAGTGCAGGCCCATATGAAGGTATTCTTAAAGAATTGATTCATCAATTGAAATATAACCATAAACACTACATAGCTTATCCTTTAAGTATATTTTTACTTGATTTTATAGCTCTTCAAAATATCGACCTCAAAAGTTATGATTATATTGTACCCGTTCCGCTTTCAAAAACAAGGCTAAGGGAAAGAGGGTTCAACCAATCCGAATTGATCGCAAAAGAACTCTCCAAATGGAGTAAGATTCCCATCAAAACCAATGTTCTATTCAGGAAATATCATAAACATCAGCAAGTTTCGCTAAATCGAACGGAAAGGCTGAATAATCTCGCGGGCGTATTTAAAATAAATAAGAAATTTTTATTACAGGATAAATCTTTAATTCTGATTGACGACGTAAAGTCAACCGGAAGTACAATATATTTTTGTTCTGAAAAACTTTTTAACGCAGGCGTTAAGAAAATATTATCTCTCACTCTTGCGAATAATGCCTGATTGTCTTGCGTATTTACTACATCTATCATCTTCCGGATCACCGATACAGTTATCACAAGTAAGGTCTATAAGCGACAAATCCACTGCTATTACAGTAACATCGTCTGTATATTTTCCTTTAACTCTTTTTTTCGATTCATTAATAATCGAATCGACAATTCCTTTTGATGTTTTATCATAAAGGGTTTCAATATATTCCTTTAGTTCGTAAATATCAAATCCGCCCGAGTTACCATCCGCAATAATTCCATCGGTATAAATTACAAGTTTTGTTCCTTTTACATCGGGTATATTTACTTCTTGTATAGCCCATTCTTTCGAAAACCCCATCGGAGTTCCTGTCGGTTCGAGAAACTTGCTTTTGCCTGTTTCTTTATCAATAAGAATCGGTGCCGGGTGTCCCGCGTTAGCATAATTCAATGAGCCGGTTTTCAAATCCAAAATACTGTAAAATGAACTCGCTGAAAAAGGAAACGGTATTTCTTTAACCCTATTGTTAAGCGCGAACAATGATTTATTCAATTTTAAAAGCACATCCGCAGGAGAATTGTTATCCTCGCACATATGCTGCATCAATCCATATGTTGTAGCGGCTACACCCGCGGCAAGCAGTCCATGTCCTGTGGCATCGCCCACGAAAAATCCCCAGTGACATAAATCGGGACGGGTAAAATCATAAAAATCTCCGCCTATATGATCTTTCATTATATTATTAGCCGCCACAGGCATATTTTTGCAATGCGGACAACTTCGAGGTAAAAGCGCTTTCTGAAGATTTTTCATACGCCCTAACTCAAAAGTACTTAACTCTAAATTATTTGATTTATTTATCTTCATGTTCCCAAACTCGTTGAATTTTTAAAGGCAAATCTTATTTTATATATTTTTTAAAAAAAATCCATTTTAATTGATATAATATGACAAATCAGGTTTAATTATTTTTTATTTATAATCAGCAAAATTTTCAACTATCTTAATTTAAAGAGGACATTTATGGAACTCCGGACAATATCAGATACCAATATAAAAGTTACTCCTATCGGAGTTGGTACTTGGGTTACAGGTGGATGGATGTGGGGTGGATCTGAAGAAAATGAATCCATAGAAGCGATTAAAACAGCACTTGAGAACGGCGTCAATCTTATCGATACTGCTCCTGTCTATGGTTTCGGCAAATCAGAATCAATTGTTGGAAGAACATTAAAATCACTTAATCGAAGGGACGATATCATAATTGCCACAAAATTCGGCCTTGAATGGGATGACAACGAACGCATCCGAAGAAATTCTTCCCGCAATAGAATCCTTAAAGAAATCGATGATTCACTTAATAGACTTCAGACAGATTATATCGACATATACCAGGTTCACTGGCCGGACCCGAATACATCACTCGAGGAAACGATGAGAACACTTAATGATCTCTTCAAAATGGGCAAAATAAGAGCTGTCGGGGTTAGTAATTATAATGTTTCGCAGATAAAAAAAATATCTTCTTATGGAAAGCTTCATTGCGTACAACCGCCATTTAATATGTTTGAACAGGAAATTAAAGCCGATATCCTTCCATATTGTATTGAAAATAAAATTTCAACTTTAACATACGGATCCCTTTGTAGGGGTTTATTGACTGGGAAATTTTCAAAAACAGATACATTTCCTAAAGGTGATTTAAGAAAAAGCGACCCAAAGTTTCAAAATAAAAAATTCGAGAATTACATTGAAACAGTCAACAAACTAAAAGATTTAGCGGATAGAAAAAACAGCTCGGTTACTCAATTGGCTATTGAATGGACAATCAGCCAACCTGGTATAACATGCGCGCTCATAGGTATGAGAAACAAAAAGCAGGCTGAAATAAATAGTCAGGTTATGAAAAACCAGTTTTTTGATGAAAATGATTTTAAAGAAGCTGATCATATCATTAAAAATATGGCGATTAAGAATCATAACTGAGTTTATGTACCGATTATTTAGCGATACAGTGGATTACGCATTATTTCCATATTACTGATCGTAAAAATTAATTATATGAGTTTTCTGCCGAATATATTAAAACATATATAACAGAAGGTAGAAAACATGGAAGAGCAAATCTGCTATATCAAAATTTCAAGGGATAATGAAATCAAAGAAAATTTTTACATCGAATATTCTTTTAACGGCGTTCATTCGAGAAAAAGGTTCTGGATAACCGCCGACAAAGAAATGAAAAAATATAACAAGGAAGTTATAAGCAATATACTTCGCAATACCGTTCTTGAAATTACTTCCCATAAAAATTTCTGGAATAATTTTTCCGATATCTTGCGAATTGCGGAAAAACAAAATAAATCTCATAAAACCACTGAAAACTGATCTATTTCATCTGCTCTTTTATCAACAATACCATTTTTTCAATAAAAAAACCGCTTAATATACTTATCGGAGCTATTAGCGGTATCCTTTGCCTGTCTCCCATATAAAAGAACAATGCACCCACGATAATATAACCTATCAGATATGCATTCAGAATAACAAAACATGTTTTACGTGAATATAAACTCCATATAAATCCGGATAAAAATATAATAAGAATAAAAGGCATATATGATATAAGCGGAATCGGAATTGAATTTATGAACAATACAAAACTTTTATAAGAAGGATAAAAAATTTGAATCACAATCTTTTTAAGAAATAAAACAAGTGCCTTTATGGGATGATCTAATATAAACTTTTTCGCTACTGCGCCATATCCTTTTTCCTCACCGATTTTCGATTCTTCGGCGGTAAAGCGTCCCTGATCGGTCCTGAAGAAACCGTCCGCTCTTTCGGAAAATCCTATCGCGAAATTCAAACCGCCGTTTGTCGAAATGAATGTTGGTTTACCTGTGAGAATCGTATTTCTTACAGACCATGGCAACAAGATAATCAACAGACCCACACAGACTATTAAAATTTTTTTAGCGGACAACATTTTATTTTTATCCAATATAAACATAGCCGGAAATACAAAAAAAAGTACCGGGAAAAAGTTCGGTCTAATAAGTGACGCATAACCCGCTGAAAATCCGGATATTATCAAGATTATAATTCTTTTCATATTCAGTGCATCATAATCCTGAATTTTATAAAATAACCAGATAGTAAATGTAGCGAAAAACGCAAACAGAACTTCTCCGTAAAATATCAATGGATAGACTGTCAAATCGTAATACAATGCTGTTATCAAAGCGGAAACAAGGGCGTATGTCCGGTTCATAATCCTGATTCCGATCAAATAAACAAAGAGTATTATCATTGCTGAAAAAAAAGCCTGAAAAAATCTAACCATATAATAATCTTTACCGAATAGATAATAAACAGCGGCTATAAAGAACGGGTATCCCGGCGGGCGCCAGGCATCCGGTTTATCCGGATAATAACCATATCCTTTACCATCGATTAAATTTTGTGCAATCCAATCATAGCGGACACCATCCCATCCGAGTAAATTCTCGTTACCGTATCCAATCCCCTTCTGGGGAAAATGAGATACTTTCACCTGCATATCCGCAGATATAAAATATAACCGAATTAAAAGCCCAAGTAATATTATAAATCCAAGTAACAAATAATGAATTCTCGATGAATTTGGTTTAATATTAACATTATTGGAAATTAGATTGTTTTTTTCCAATTTGAGACGCGATTTTTTACCCATCCTGTTCCCTTTGTAATAATTTTTACTGATATTTATAACCATGTTAAATTATAACAAATACAAAATCAAATAATAAAAAATTTAAGAACTTGATTTTGCTATCCAATATTAATAAAATGATCTAAATTTTAACCGATTAATATCTAATATTATAAATCAATAATCAGGAAGGTCTTTTATATGGGCAAAATAGAATCTGAAGATAAAAAAACTTTATGTACCGAACACCAGGATAACCAAACAATTTGGGAATGTGATATCTGCGGTAAAAAAATGTGCAAAGATTGCACCGCCGTAGCATATCAATACAAAGTATACTGTGATAAATGCATTGAAAAACTGGAAACAACTCCTATCGGTAAAACCGTACATCCGGCACCACTTTCAAAAAGATTAGGAGGATTTGTTATCGACGCGATTGTTCTTCTGTCGATATATGTAATTTTCCTTGCTACCGCATATTTCTTTTTTAATCCGACTATGGCAGTAAGTCTAATTAATGTCGCATTTGTATTTTATGTTATTTATTTCATGATTTTTACATATAAAGCCGGTCAAACTCCCGGGCAAATGGCTATGGAAATTGAAACCAGATCGACTCAAAACAAAAGACCAAATTTACTCCAGGCATTTTTACGCCATATAATCGGATTTTTAATTGGCTTCTTTTATTCTTTCGGACTTATAGCTTATTTTAACAAACTCTCTGCAGGAATGGGAACTCAGCATTTCACATCTTTATTTGAATTTTTAAATGAATATCACCGGTTTGGAATAAGCACTAACATGAAATTTCTATATTCTATATTATTTGTATTCTTATTTATTGACGCATTTTTTCTCTTTATCACAAAAAGCAAGAATACCCTGCATGATTTTTGGTCAAGAACAAAGGTAATTTTAAGCTTATAAATCTTTTATGAGTCAAATAGCTTTAATAAGGTTAAATTTTTATATTTCAGGTGAGTTATGGCTGATGAGAAAAAAATAAGTCCTTTTACAAGATCAAAAATAACAGGAAAAAAGATATTATCAAAGGGTAAAAAGAAGGCACAGGCTTTTTTATCTAAACTTTCCGACGATGATAAACTTCATGTTCTTCTCACATCTGAACCAAAATTCAGAGTTCCTATATTGTCACTTATTTCAAATCGTAAACATATTATCCAGACATTACCTGAAGAAGAGTTCTATTGGACAATCAAAGAAATCGGAATAAAAAAGTCTCTTCCCCTGTTAGCATTATGTTCTCCGGATCAAACACATTTCATTTTTGATATTGAATGGTGGAACGGAGATACTCTTAATATCAAAAAAGTATATCAATGGTTTAAAATCCTTCTTAAATGCGGTGAGGAAAAAATAGCTAAATGGTTCCAGACATCCGATTTAGATCTTATTATACTTTCTCTAAAACAATTCATTAGAGTCTACAAACCATACGAAGGAACCGATGATTATGGTGAATCTATTGAAGGGTTGCCTTCGTTCACTTTCGACGGAATATATTTTATTGAATTCATAAAAAAAGGGACGGAAGATGTAATAAAGAAATTTTTATCTGTTCTTTTATCTACTGATAACCAGCTTTTTAATTCGATTATGGAAATGATTATTTGGGGAATCGATGCTGAACTTGAAGAAGATTCATTTATTAACGCGCAGGAACGGCTCGGAGAAAAAGGTATACCCGATCTTGAAGATGCCTTAAATATTTACCGCAGAATATTACCCGAAGAGATTGCCGAAATACCTAAAAAAGATTTTTCAGAAAAGAAAAACGGTAAAATACAAAAAAGTTTTTATCCTATAAGGCTCGGTGGAACAAAAGATTTATTTATAACAAAAATCCTCAACAGGATCGAAGATTTCGCAACTCTTGAGGATCTAAGTTTAAATCTCGCGAGAGTAACCAACAAAGTTATTGTCGCGGATCGATTTACTCTTAGTAACCACACATCGTTTAAGGAGAAAATTGCCAAAGCTACAGGAATCATCAATATCGGGCTGGAAACAATCAGCAATGAAGATGAAACAAAGGGTATCGATGAAATCAATTCCCGATGGATGGAACAGCTCTTTTCAATCGGATGGAATTCTATTCTAAATCTCAGAAAAAATTCTTTTCCGGTAATAGAAAGTTTAAACCGGAATTTCTCATTAGGATTAGAGATTCTGGATTTTCCTCTGAGAGAAACTTTAAAAGGTATCCAGAAAACTAAACCGTTGTTTTTTGCGGGAAAAACAGAAGATGACTGCAACAACTACAGGGATTTTCGATCAGTTGCTGAAATTAGTCTTACTCAGGACAGAATAAACCAGGCTTTTTTTCTGACAAACTTAATCACAAATGGATTTGGTATTTCTATTTTAAAATCAGACAATGATATCAGATGGTATGACTATGAAAATAAATTATCTTTATGCTCCATTTTTATGACGTCATATGCCAACAAAATAACAAAGAACAACTGGGATTTACAATATATAGACCTGCAATCTCTTCAGATTTTTTTAGATCATTTATTTAATGGCGATAAAAATTTTAATCAGAATAAGCTGGATTCACTCCTATGTGAAATAAAAGATGAAATAGAGATTCTTTTTCACACCACTCTTTCCGATAAAGAATTGAGTCATTTGAATACTTTTTTCTGTGAGTGTTTAGAAAAACTCAGAAATGAATACAAAGAAGCGACAGAAGACGGTTTCTTAGATGTAATAGCGTTTAAGACTCTACTAATTCAGCATTTGGATATCGGTTAACACATTTTTTCAGCATTTATGATTTATTAAAGAATTTTCTTAATCTTTTTCAGATTTTTCCGAAAAAATAAACAGATCATATTTTTCTTAATAATTCATAAATGGAGGTTGATTATATCATGGCAAAAATAGAAACAGAAAAAGAACTTCAGCTTGTTACTTTCAAACTCGGTAAAGAAGAATACGGAGTTAATATCGAACAGGTTCGCGAAATTATAAGAGTCGTGGAAATAATCCATGTTCCCAAAGCTCCTTCTTTTGTTGAAGGATTAATCAATCTGCGCGGCACAGTGGTATCTGTAATCGACCTACGCAAGCGATTCGATATAACACCTTGTGGAGAAAAAGAAAACGAAAGAATCATAGTAGTTGAGGTTCAGGGAAGGACAATCGGGGTAATTGTCGATTCTGTCTCTGAAGTTTTAAGATTATCAAGTAAAAATATCGATGATGTACCACCAACTGTTTCAGGTGTTGATACAAAATTCCTGTTTGGTGTTGGGAAAATAGGCGATAGATTAATGATGTTGCTTGATCTCGATAAGATTCTCAGTACCGATGAGCTAAAAGGTCTTGATACGGTAAAATAATTTTTAACAATATAAATAATTTAAAGAGAGATTTCTAAATATTGAAATCTCTCTTTTTTTTTAATATTATATAAAAAATCAAGCATTTGTCGTAGACGCAAAATTCTGTTATGATTTTTACAATTTAAAAAATAGGATCCATTATGAAAACATCGTATAAAAAAAGACGGCTTCTTATAGACAAGGAATTCCAATTCAAATACATGTTTTTGCCTGTTTTATCAGTTATTGTTAACTCGATTTTCTTTTTATGCGTTATTTGGTTTATAGTGAACAATCTTTCACAGAATACAAAAGAAATAGAAATGTCATCGTATGTTTATATCCTATCCATGATTTTAGCTATTATTGTAATTAATATCGGTACATCATTATATTTCGGGCTTCAGGCATCAAATCAATTCGTTGGGCCGCTATTCAGGTTGAAAAAATCAATTAATTCATTAATCGACGGTACATACGGTAATAAAATATCGTTCCGTGAAGGTGATTTCAAATTTAGGCTGGCTCAGGTTTATAACGACCTTTCTATAGCATTACAACAAAGAGTCGAAGATGATATTTCTTTTGCGGACAAACTCAAGGATAAAATCAGGAACATCAACATCGAATCCACAAATAAGCTCCCAATCGCTTTAAAAGAATTGGAACTGGAAATCGATAATTTTAAAAAAATTAAATCTCAATATCTTGATAATAAATAAATCTTTATGAAAATAAGTTTAATAGGCCCCACATACCCGTACCGAGGAGGGATTTCGCACCATACAACTCTCCTTTTTGAGAACTTATCAAAAAAGCACGATGTATTATTTATCACTTTTAAAAGACAATACCCGAAAATCCTTTATCCGGGTAAAACAGATATCGATCCGAGCAAATTCGCTTTTAAACCACGAGGAGCATTGTCAATACTTGATTCCATTAATCCGCTGACATGGATTAAAACCGCTATAAAAATAATTTATTCCAAACCGGATTTAGTAATATTTCCCTGGTGGGTAGCTTTCTGGACACCTCAATTTTATACGATATCCACAATTGTTAAAAAATTCACGTCCGCGAAAATTTTATTTATATGCCACAATGTCGTTGAACATGAATCCAGTTTATTAAAAAAATTCATGACCAGATTAGTTTTAAAAAAAGGAGATTTTTTTATAGTTCATTCAAAAGATGACCAGAACAATTTAAATTATGTGGTTAATAACCCGAATGTCAAATTATGTTTTCTTCCTAATTTCGATATATTAAAAATAGATCATCTGCCATCTAAAGAAGATGCCAAACATGAACTCGGGTTAGACAATAAAGACACAATTCTATTTTTCGGGTTTATACGCCCTTACAAAGGTTTATTACCGCTTATTCAAATAATGCCAAAATTAATTGAGCAAAAACCGGATCTAAGATTATTGATAGTAGGTGAATTCTGGAAAGACAAAGATTTATATTACAATCTTATTAATACTTTAAATATACAGCGATTTTTAAGAGTTTATGACGGCTATATCCCAAATGAGCAAGTCCCTAAATACTTCTGTGCTTCGGATTTTGTAGTTCTTCCATACAAGAGTGCGACCGGAAGCGCCATTGTACAAATGGCTTATAATTTCAACAAACCTGTTGTGGCAACAAAAGTTGGCTCTCTTTCGGATGTAGTTATGGATGGTGTAACAGGATATCTTGTTGATAAAGATAATCCAGAACAACTTATTCAAGCTATCTTAAAAATGTTTGAAAACAGAAAATTTATGGAATTTGAAAAAAATATCCCTGAAATCGAGAAAAATTTTTCGTGGGATACCATGATAAACTCAATTGAGAGTTTTTTTAAATAAACTTTTATCTATTGAGCAAAATCAATTTCTGAATTATCAATTTAACCATCCGTTTAAAATTCCGCGTGAAAATCCCATGGTCGGTTATCATCGGCTATTTTTATCATCGCCACACACCGACTGTTATTTAGCCCGATTAATCTATCCGGATTTGTAACTTCCGGCTTAAGATGAGTTTTTAGAGTATATGAATTTGAGGATATTTTATGGATTATTTTATCTCTAATAGATTGTTTATCGGAACTTTCTCCCAAACAACGATATACCTCATAAGAACGGTTCGTAAGAACATACCTGCATAACTTATGCACCGCCTCAAAATCTGCATCATCGAAAACAACAATTCCACCCGTATTGAGCAGTAAATCAACATAAAAAAAGTCCAGTAGAGCGAAATCAAAAACATGATTGCCATCTATAAACGCAAAATCAATTTTCTCGTTTTTCGCAACCAATTCCGCTAAAACTAAATACGATGGTTTCTCATGGAACTGAACTATATTCTCAAAACCACCTTTTTTTAAATTCGCCAATCCGGCGCCTTTATACACAACCCCATTCTGAAATGGATCAATTGCAATATGTTTTTCGCCTCCAGCCGCAACCAAGGCATCGCATATAAACAATGCCGACACCCCAAACGCCAGGCCAACCTCAAGTGATATCCGCGGTTTCAATTCCCTGACAAGTTCCTGAAGGAATAATCCCTCAGCCGGCTCGATATTATCAATTATTTTTATATCGCCTTTGCCAATATTTACTGATTTTGATTTAAATATCTCGATTAAAACCGGATTCATGATTCATTCATATCTTCTGTTTATTATATATACTAAAACAAATCATATATTAACATAAACGCTTATTTAATTATTCTTCTATTATTTTTAATTCCATCATAATACCCTATTGTAATTACTCTGATAAGCTTTTTTATGTTTTTATTCTTAAATACAAAATATCCTATTATCATTTGTAAAACGAAATGTAGCGGGGCAAAAATCCAAAAATATATTTTGTTAAAATTCTTTTTTATGCATTTATAATTGTTCCTGCAAATAAGATATTGTTTATTATAAGTATTTGATGATTTTGAATGTTTATGATAAACAATTGAATCGTTTACCACCATTAATTTTATTCCTCCGCGTTTTGCCCTTATGGAAAAATCTATGTCTTCTCCATACGCGAAATAGGTTTCATCAAGAAACCCGACTTTCGAAAATGTTTCCTTTATTCCGAAAATACAGCATCCGTTAAGAAAATATGGATGGATTTCATGCTTTATTTCATCAGGTAACTTGCCTTTATTTATATTAGAGGCTATCCCTAAAAAAATATTCCAGTATCCACCTGTACATTGCAGTAGTTTTGTATTATGGAACACTATTAGCGGATTTAATAAAGAATTTGGATTTTGATCACAGACTTTTTTTAAACTATTAACGGCATTTTGATCAAGAGACGTATCGTTGTTAAGTAACATTATATAACCGCATTGATCGTCTTCGTATGATATTTTCAGGCCGAGGTTGTTCCCTCCGCAAAAACCAAGATTTTTTTCGTTTGATATATATGTAACTTCAAATCGATACTTTTCAAAGATATTTTTATCAAATTTATCCTGAGTAGAATTGTTAACCAGAATGATTCTAAATATTTCCGCAAGAGAACATTCATTTAATGAATCAAGACATTCTATAGTATCGCTTTTCCCGAAATAATTTAGAATTATGATATTAATTCGATTGGCGGTATGGCTCAATATTTGTTTCCCATTTATCCGGTTATTTTCTGGTATTGCGGATCAGGAGTAATAAAACCTTCCAATACTTTCATTGCGATATCTACTTTACCAAATGGGGCACTTACTTGCACACCATTTATCCTTTGTTTAACCTGTTCAAGTGTTTCACGCGCAATCGCAACACCTTCCATCTTTGAAGCCTCTTTGTTGTCCGTAACTTTGCGCATTCTCTCCATGATATATTGAGGAATTGTCACTTCAGGTATTTCCGAATTTAAAAACTCCGCGTTTCTATAACTTGCTAATGGCCAGATACCCATTATGATAGGAACTTTTATTTCCTTTATGTCGTCAAGGAATTTCATTAATTTTTCCGGATCAAACACAGGTTGTGTAATAGCGAATTCAGCGCCGGACTCAACTTTTTTATGAAACCTCTCTATTTCCAAATCATAATTTGAAGCGACAGGATTCACCCCAACTCCAATCAGAAACTTTGTCGGATTAACGATATCGTTACCGGCAAGATCAAGTCCTTGATTCAACCCTTTTATTATTTTAACAAGTCCTATCGAATCCACATCAAAAACAGCGGTAGCATACGGATAATTTCCAAGTTTTGGAGGATCGCCTGTTATCGCAAGTATATTATTTAATCCAGCGGCCGAGGCACCGAGCAAATCAGACTGCATACCGATAACGTTCCTATCCCTACAGCAATAATGCATTATCGTTTCCATTCCAACTTTATACTGTAGAATGACAGCAAGCATTTGCGGGCTCATTCTGGCGCTTGCGCGCGGTCCATCGGGAATGTTGACCGCATCAACACCATTTTCTTTTAAATATATCGCCGCATCAATTACTTTTTGCGGATTGCTTCCTTTGGGTGCGGTTACCTCCACAGAAGATACAAAATACCCTCCCGATAACCTTGCGGCAAAATGTGATTTATCTTTTATTGCAACAGGTTCCCGAATTAATTTAGGTTCTTCTATTACCGAAACAGAATAAGCAATATTACTTTCTGTAAATCCATAGGATACGGATTTTATCGCGTTTTTCAAAACCTTTATGTGCTCCGGATGAATACCGCAACATCCACCTATTACCCTTACATTGTTCAGTATATATCTTCTTACATATGACGCAAAATATTCAGGTGTGGTTAAATAAATTGTCCTGTTATCGATAACCCGCGGCATACCGGCATTTGGTTGCACAGATATTGTCAATCCGCTATATTTCTTTAGTTTTTCCACAGCATTGAGCATATGATGCGGTCCAACAGAACAATTGAAACCAATAACATCAATATTATATTTGTAAGCCAGCTCAGCTAATTGTTCAGGTGTTGCACCCAGTAGAGTCACTGCCTCTTCATTGATCGAAATCTGGGCAACTATGGGTATATTTGTTATCTCTTTAGCTATACTGACAGCCAATTCAAGTTCGGATATATCACTGAACGTCTCAAAAAGAATGAGATCAACTTTGTTTTCGACAAAAATTTCTAATATCTCCCTGAAATATTTTTGAGTATCTTCCCTCGATATTGGACCAAGAGGATACATAAGTTTACCCATCGGTCCGATATCACCGGCAACAAAGGTATTTGAATTCTGCGCCGCTTCACGCGCGATTAATACACCATTTTTTATAATATCTCCTATCTGATTCTCCAACCCCGCGTTAGAAAGCTTAAACCTGTTTGCACCGAAAGTATTTGTTTTTATAATTTCTGCTCCGGCATGAATATATTCCTGATGAACACTTTTTATAAGTTCCGGATTCGATATATTCAGCTGTTCATAACAGACATTTATATAAACACCTTTTTGATAGAGATATGTTCCCATCGCGCCATCAAATATCAATATATGGTCTTTTTTATTTAATAATTCGCGCAATGTTTGATCCATAAAAAATCCTTATGTAAGAAATAATACTTTTCTGGCAGGATATTATTAATTTTTGCTTTGTGTAGCTTTTATTCAAATGCAATATTATCAATGTATACAGTGCCTTCAACCTCACCTTGGGGAAAACAATCTCTTTCAAAACATATTGAAAGGGAATATAGATTACCCACATCCAACAAAAAGTCTTCCAGAGGTATTTTCACTTTCTGCCAGGTCGTTGTTATCTTCTTTTCAGGCAGATATGATATTACTTCATAACTTTTAACTGAATCACCTGTTTTTTCACAACGTTTATCGGATAATCCGACAACAAAATTTTCCTGTCCGGTCTCACCCTTTACCCACATTGTCAGGTATGTATAATTGTCAGCGGAAAAATAATCCGCGCCAACTTTATTTGATGCCTTAAGTACTGAATAATAACCACACCAACCGCCTTGATCGTAAGGCCCGCCCACAACCGCTTTGCGAAACCGCAATTTCAAAACATTCGTTTCAATACCGTCTATTACATCAGGCGCTGTTGACATCATAATCCGTGACGGCGGCATCTGATATAAATTTGTTATTCCTCTCAATAAATTATACTTGGATAATTTCTCAAAATCATCCACAAGAAAACCGTTAAAAGAACCTGCATTATCCGGTTCTATGTTTTTTGAATTATCATATGTCTTCTGCGTTTTTTGGCTTTCATTACTTTTTTCCACATCTTTTATTTGAGCAATACAGTTTTGAATTATGCATTGCATAAAAACAATAGTTATCAAAATTCGCAGTAGTCTCATATAGCACCTAATTTTTTTATGGATTCCGGCATCGAATAAATCGTTGCCGGAATCCATTCTTTTATTTTATTCAAATTTCATATCATCAATATATACTGTTCCTTCACCTTTTCCTTCAGGAAATACATCGCCTTCAAAACAAATCGCTATCGACGCCAGTTTTTTGTTATCAATCCAGAAATCATTCAGTGGTATTTGAACTTTTTGCCATTCTGTGGTAATTTTACCATCCTTCAAATAAGCACCAATCTGATCAGATTTCATTGAGTCTTCTCTTTGTTCCCAAACCTCGTCCGCCATACCTATTTTGAAATTCTCACCGCCTTTTTCTCCCTTAACATAAAAGGTCAGATATTTATAACCTGAAGCATCAAAAAATTGTCGCGGTCCTGTCTTTATTACAGAATAATAACCGCACCAACCACCTGTACCGAATTTTCCGCCTTCATTGGCTTTTTTATATCTCAGTTCGAGAGATTTTCCGCTATTGCCATAAAAAACCTCATCAGTACGGCGAGCCATAATCCCTGACGGTTGTTCCATATATGTGCTTGATCTTCCACCAAATGTATTTCCCTGCTTGTCAAAATTATCTATTAATTTTGATTCGATACCCTTTGTTTCTGTTTTTCCGGCTTGACCGTCGTTGTCTTGAGCAAAATTCACACCGGCACCAAGAATCAATATTGATATAATCCACATAAAAGTCATTTTGTTGCGCATAAATTACCTCCTTTTGAAACAACGATTTTTTAATTAAACATTTCTTCCAAATCAGGCTCTTCTTCAGATTCTTGTTTTAGTATAAACTTTAGATCATCTATCCAGATTGTACTTTTTTGTTTTCTGTTGAAATTTATCACGAATGATCCCATTTCTTTCAGATCCAACAACCCGAAATCAGAAAGAGGAATAACTACCTCCTGCCATTCTGTGGTTACTCCGCCTTTCAAATATTTATCTATATCACCCGCTTTAAGTGAATCTCCAATAATAACCCAGTTCTTATCCGCCATCCCCAGTTCAAACATTTCGCCGCCTTTTTTGCCTTTAACCATAAACGATACTTTATCGAAATCAGATAAATCAAACCATTCCCCGTCAATCTGGTTTAATAAAGTATAATAGCCGCACCACCCCGTACCTTCTTTTTCGTAATCAAGACGCAAAGATTTCCCAGAGTTTCCATAAAATACGTTCTTATCCAGAGTATGTTTGCATAGCGACGGTACTTTCTTATATGTATTAGCTTTCCTTCCGAGTAAATTCAGATAACTAAAATCGAAATTATCAAGAAGTAAATACCCTTTTTCTGAAATCTCTTTCATAGCTATTACTTGCGGTTGCCTGTGAAAACGAAGATCATCTATCCAGAAAGTTCCTTTTCCTTCTTCCGTAGCGTCTAAAACTATGCTCATCACTTTTGTTAGTTCCGGACCATAAAACTCACTTACAGGTATTTTAACCATTTGCCAGTCAGTCGTTACACCGTTACCGCCCAGGAATCTATTTATAGAGCCGATAAATACGGCGTCTTCACGTTTATTTGATATGGCGTCATTCATTCCAATCTCAAATGTTTCTCCGCCGTTTTTGCCTTTTATCATAAAAGTTATTGTGGAATATTCCGTTATATCTCCCATTATCATTAAATAAGAGCCACTGAAAGAACGTCCGACTTGCTTTTTATCATACATTATTTTTATTGACTGGCTGTCATCCCATACCTCTTTATTAGCTGCGCTTTCCTCACCAAAAAAGTCTTTTGCGGTTTTACGGCTCATTACTTCTGCAAGAGGTTTTTCTGAATCGTTATTTTTTTCATTTTGTTTTTCTTTAAGATTTTCGTCCGCTGACATATAGTTTACCTTTGAATCAAAATAACAGCCCATCCGTGAAGGTGGGAGAGTATAAAAACCTATTCTACTCCGATATGAAAATGTTGCCTCATGATCAAATAATACAGTATCGTTTGGCATAGGAGGAACTTCCCAGATATTATCCCATTCCCTGATCTCGGAAGTATTTTCGTCTGATTGAGAAGCCCCAGTTGTTTCAGAATTATTTTGATTTTCAGAATCCTGCGCCTCTTGCTCAACTTGCGGTTCTGCCATTTTCTCCTGTACACCAGATTCTGCAGTTTTCTCCGCAGATGCATCGACTGGCATTTTCTCACTATTATCCTGTGAATAAACATTATTACATACGAGTATACTTATTATTAGCAAACCCGTGTAGATTCTGTATTTCATAATAATCCTTTCTACAACTACTCTTTTTTCAGTTTTATCACATCAAAAGTTGTCGGATCACCCCAGATTCTCTCTTTTGAAGAAGACATTAACAACTTCTGGGGCGCATTGGAATCATCGCAATCACTTCCGTCTATAGAAAACCCTATTTGAAATCCTTCTTTAAAAATGAATTTTCCGTTAGATTCATTAGAATCGCTTTGTTCAATAAGTTTATCTCTATTGGCGGCCATACTTTCTTTTTCAGGAACAGTTTCAGATCCAGATGATTTTGAGAGAATATCATTAAACAATGACGCATCAATCCTTATTTCAATAATATATCCGCCTTCTTTCTGCGTTACCGCAATTTCAGAATATTCAAGGTAATAATTCGGATCAAGTTCCGGTGTAAATAAAAATACTTCGGGTTTGATATCTTTAAAATTACCAGGGCTGAATCCAAACTGGTAATCATCTTCGCTATTCATCGCTTCGTTGTAATCACTCATCAGATTTATATCCAGCCAGAATTCGATATGGTCGCCTTCCCACATATCCTGTTTGGCTTTATTCTGTACAATAGCGTTGTCTGTAACATCAAACGCGAAATAGATATTATATTCATCCCACGAGGAATACGCTTTCAGGCTATAATCATCTTTACTTCCCCATGCGCCTCTTCCATAACAAACCTGATCTTTTTTATCCAGATCCACAGGATTATTCAGATTCCATTCATCAAGTTTCCCATCGATTTTTACGGCATCCGGGTGGTATACGGAAACAAACTGTTTTAACTGATCGGCTGGCGCGCGTGGTTTTGAGGGTGTATTTCTGCCTCTCTGAAGCAATTTATAAGAATAACAACAATGCATCGCAAGACCACCATAGCCGGGATCATCTTTAAACTCATTCTCAACTTCCTTGAGAACTTTTTCCATTTCTTCCCAACCTTCTTCATAAAAAGTATTTGCCCGTTTACCCTGATTCATTGTAACAAGATCCTGTGTTTCCACCCCTATAAATATTTTTCTTTTTATACGATTTGCCAAATCTATGTGATAACGGGAGCAATCAATAATTTTTCTTGGCGAATCGTAATATGCCATTAACCCCGCGTAATCGAGATAACTTAACATCTTTTCCTCAAAATCCCCTTCTTCCTGGTAAAAGAATGGTATAGCACCTCCGATTTCAAAATGCATGCCTTCATAACTATCAATAAGTTCCCGCAATTTTCTTAATAAATCTAAATACTCAACTTTGACTTCATCCCGTCGCGTTTGCCATTCGCCGGCAAGATACGGCTCAACATCAAATGAAGATCCGTCCACTCTTAATTCCGGTGGACGAGATTTATTGTAATCAAGGAAAGATTTTATCCAGTTATATGCAAAATGGTGATTCTCTTTTAAACACCAGACAGGATTGCCTGTTAACACTTCTACACGAATACCATTTTTGTGATACTCCCTTAGAAACTCCTCAAGCTGTTTCGTATAAGCGGGATCCTCATGTTCGTTGAAATCGCCGAAATACACATAGCATGTTCTTATCGCGGTTCTCAGGCATAATTGTAAAATATCCGCACGGGCTCTTAAGTTTAATACCGGATCAAATTTCCAAACCCACATTGTTCTCGGATGGGTAGGATCCAGTTGCGCACAAGGAGCATTGTATTCTTCTATAGCCTCTATTTCTTCATCATTTTCGAGCATTATATCATCTATATATACCACTGAATCTTCCGTAGGGCTCTGATACCTGAACCAGAACACAAGCGAACCAAGTGATGAAATATTTATATCCGCTCCAATTCTTCCCAGCGGTATTTTTACTTTCTGCCAATCTTTAGTTACACCATTTTTTAAAAAAAAGTTCACTGAACCTACATATTTGGCATCGATTTCCAGATTCTGCATAAAATTATCAGCAAGCCCAATATCAAATCTTTCACCTCCGTCTCTGCCTTTTATCCAGAAAGTAATGCAGTTATAATCAGTCGCGTCAAGGCCATCCAGCAGAGTGTACCACCCGCACCATCCTCCGGCGTTATGCCACTTCATTTCCTCGGCAAATCCGGCATTATTGCGCCTTATCTTATCTGTTTTGGTAATCAAACTCCATGACGGCCGGTATGCCCAGGTACCCTGAAAAGCACCTATACTTGTGAGACGATCGGAAAAAAGGCCTTGTGTCGCTCCTTTATCAAAATCATCAATTATTATCGGTGGTTTTTTTGCTTTTTTTGCAGTAGAAGAAGATTCGGTTTCTTTCTCTTTATTTCCTAATATTTCCTTACTATCATTGTTTTTTTCCGGTAACTTATCTACCTTTAATTTCTCTGTTATCTCCGGATTCGCAAGCACTGAATCTGATGATGGCACAATATTAGTCTGAGTTAATTTCTCAACTTCCTCTGAATACACAATATTTGTTCTATTAAGAATCAAAAATAAAAATAAAAATAAAAATAAGTATAATTTTTTCATGTTATTTATATAGATATATTTTTGTTAAAAATGTTACGTTGATATTACAAATTTTATTCAAATATTTCCATTCATTCTTTTAGTTTTATTACATTAAAAGTAGTTGGATCACCCCATACTCTTTCTTTTGATGAAGACATAATCAATTTTTGCGGTGCTTTTTTATCATCGCAATCAGCGCCATCCACCGAATAACCAAACATCTGACCAACTTTAAATATGAATGGTTGATTATCAGCACTTTTTATAGAATCCGGACCATTTGTTATCATTTCCCTGTTCGCGTACATCTGACTTTTTTCCTGCGAATAATTCGGAGAAATATTTTTCGCGAAAACATTCTTAAACAGTTTTGCGTCTATCCTTACTTCCATTATATATCCATTATTTTTTTTGGCAACAGCGATTTCTGCATTTTCAAGATAAAATTCCTCACTTAATTCAGGTATGAAAATATATACTTCAGGTTTAATATCAGCAAAATTTCCCGGATTAAACCCGAATTGGAAATCATCATTACTGTTCATTGCTTCCATATAATCAGATTCCAAATCTGCGTCAAACCACAACTCTATATGATCGCCTTCCCACATATCCTGTTTTGATTTCATCTGAACATGTGTATTATCTTTTACCTCAAAAGCAAAATATATATTATACTGATCCCACATGGAATAAGCTTTTACAGAATAATCGTCTTCACCCTGCCAGGCTCCTCTTCCATAAACAACCTGATCCTTTTCTTTTAAAACCAATGGATTGTCTTTAATCCATTCCTCTATTTTGCCGTCAATTGTTACCGTTGATTCACAATACCTTGAAACAAACTGTGGTAATTTATCAGGTTCCAAACGTTTTTTTAACGGTGTATTACGTCCTCGTTGAAGCAATTTATATGAATAATCACAATGCATGGCTATACCTGCATAACCTTTTGAACCGCGAAAATAATCTTCAACAACCTTAAGTACCTGTTCCATTTCCTCCCAACCTTCTTCATAAAATGTATTTGCTCTTTTCCCCTGACACATCGCAACGAGATCCTGGGTTTCGGCGCCAATATACATTCGTTTACCCATCTTTTGCGCCAGTTCTATATGATACTTTGAATTGTCTATTATTTTTCCCGGAGTATCGTAATATGCCATCAACGCGGCATAATCGAGATATTTCAGCATATTTTCCTCAAAATCGCCTTCTTCTTTATAGAATGTAGGTATCGCGCCGCCTATTTCAAAATGCATTCCTTCGTAACTATCAACCAATTCTCTTAATTTTCTCAAAAGATCGAGATATTCTTTCTTTACCTCTTCACGCCTTGTTTGCCATTCACCCGCCAGATATGGTTCAACATCAAATGAACAACCATCTACTCTAAGTTCCTGATTCCTTTTTTTGTTGTATTCAAGAAACGATTTCATCCAGTTGTATGCCAAATGATGATTCTCTTTAAGACACCATACAGGATTACCTGTAAGAATTTCAACTTTTATCCCTTTTGAGTGTGATTCACTCAGAAAATTTTCCAGCCTTTTTGTATACTCAGGATCATCATCTTCGCTGAAATCACCGAAATAAATATAACATGTTCTTATTGCCGTATTAAGACATAACTCAAACATCTGTTCTTTTATTTTTTCATTATTTACTGGATCCCATTTCCAAACCCACATTGATCTTGGATGTTTTGGATCAAACTCTGCGCGCGGAGCATTGTACTCTTCCATTTTTTCAATATCAGGATCGTTTTCCACCATCACATCATCGATATATATTGAAGCAACATCCTGCGGATTCTCGTATCTAAACCAAAAAACAAGCGAACCGAGGGAAGATAAATCTATTTCAGCTTCAAGGCGTGAAAGTGGTATCTTTGCCTTCTGCCATTCTTTAGTAACTTCTTTATCCATAAAAAAATTAACGGCTCCAACATACTTTGCGTCAATTCCCATATCCTGCATTTTTTGATCAGCCATACCTATTTCGAATTTTTCACCGCCATTTGTGCCTTTTATCCAAAAGGTTAACGCATTATATTTGCTTACGTCAATCCCCCCCAGAAGCGTGTACCAACCGCACCATCCGGTACCGTTATGCCACTCAATCTTTAGTGATTTACCTTTATTTGAGCGCCGTATCTCTTCATTTTTTGTGATTATACACCACGCAGGTCGATTTGAGAATGTCCCTTGTCTACCGCCAATAGTAGTTGTTTTTATTACACCCTGAGTTTCACCAATATCAAAATTGTCTATTATTATTGGCGGGTTTGACGATTCGTATTTCTGCTGTTTTTTTTGGATTTGGTTTTGATTGGAGATATTTTCTGAAAATACTACGTTTGTTGTTAATACAAAAATACCGGCATATATTATAAAACGATTGACCTTCACCTTTATGTTCCCATATTAAAGTTTCATGCCAACTTTTAGTATATTAGAGCGCCTGCTGTTTTTTACAGCAGGCGCAATATCTATTTATTACCCCATTAAAACAGAAACTTTATGAATTTTTCCGTCACCATGAGGTCTAATAACACATCCATCGATTTTTTCCCCATCCACAACTACTTCTTTAACACCCTTACTGACACCGTTGGGATTTTTTATATCGATTTCATATATAGCGCCTCTGAAAGGCCGTTTTATGGAACATTCTTTCCATTCTTTTGGAATACATGGATCAATCAACAACCCTTCAAAATCTCTTCTCGCACCTAAAATCCATTCTGTAGCGGCGATAAACATCCATGGAGTCGTTCCTGTATTCCATGTAAAAGAACCTTCTCCGAAATTATATTTGTTTGTCGGCCCTATAACATATTCAGCCCAAACATAAGGTTCAACTTTGTATTTGTCGTGATCCTGCTTATCAACTGCCATCGGACAAAGCCTTGAGAATGTCTCGAATGCCTTATCTCCGCGCCCGATTGTACAGTCGGCTACAATCTTGAATGCGCAAGCATGAGAAAATACAGCGGCATTTTCCTTAGTACCCGGAGCAAAAGCTGTCACTCGCCCTATCGTCTCATCAAAATCTGTATATGCAGGAAGAAATAATGCGGGCCCATATGGTGTGTCGAGATAATTATCTATCTTATCAAGTATACTTTCAAGCCTACTATCAGGTACTACTCCGCTCAATATTGCCCATGTCTGGCTATTTAGCGGAACTTTTCCCTCGTTATTCTGGTTTGATCCGATTTTTCGGTCGTAATCATTGAAAGCCGCAAGATACCATTCACCATCCCAGCCTACTTCATTGATAATTTTTTTAAGGTCTTCGTATTTTTCTTTCATTTCTTTTTCGACATTAGCATCCTTAAGAAATGCCGCGAGTTCGCTCATCTGTTTGCATGCTCTTGCGAGCGCTTCGCCGAGCCATATACTCTGACCTTTTAATTTTATACCTACATGATCATACGCATCATTCCAGTCGGCTTTTCTCAAAAGCGGCAACCCGTATGATCCGCGTTCTTTGTAAAGAAATCTTACAGCCCGCAGAATATGCTCGTATACAGTTGCCTCGCCACCGTTATGGAATTTATACACTTTATTAAGGAAATCTATATCGCCTGTTTCTTTCACATATGATATGACAGTATATGGAAGCCATACAGCTACATCTGATTTCATTGTAAGCCCATCGGCATCTTTATCCCATGAACCTTCAACATCGGAGAACCCAGATACAGCATGACCACTGTTATATTGCCAATATAGAATTTTCTCCAGTTTTTCCATTGCCAGATCCATCTGCACAGATAACAAACCTTCGATATCCTGAGCCGTGTCTCGATAACCTAACCCGCCTTCTCCACCATGATATTGTGATGTTCCCCTCCAACAGGTAATCGCGTACAGCTGATATTTTCCCCAGATATTTGTCATAAGATTGAAATTTTCATCCGGTGTTTTTACCGTAATTCTTTCAACAGCTTCAGTATAATAATTCTTAACATTTGTAAGTTCATTTTTTACAAGCTGAAGGTTTTTATATTTATCCAGCAGATTTTTTACTTTATCTATAGCGAGCTCATATCCCAAAACAACCGAAAACTCAATTTCCTCGCCGGGTTTAAGCACAACATCTTTTCTATAAACGCCAACCATATCCTCGCCGCTTACACCGGAATTGGAAAGAGACCCATTTTTTACCATTTCAGGATATTGAACACTGCTGTATCTGCCGAAAAACTTTTCTTTATTACACTCGAAACCCTCGTTTTTCCCTTCCATATAGAAAAACGTCATACCAACATCTTTCTGTCTGAAATGGAATCTATGTTTCCTGGCAATAATACAGTTCATATCTGAATTGAAATCAGCTTCATTATATAGGCATATGATATTTCTATAAATTGTTTCGAGTTCTATATCGCCTGAAACAAACTCAACAAACGGGAAAAGAGATAATTTTTTTGTTTCCGAACTATTATTTCTGAGTTTAATTATCTGAAACTCTACCGGATCATTCTGCGCTACAAAATAAGTAATATCTGACGACAAACCATCTTTTTCCGCTGAAATTACCGTATATCCGAGTCCATGTACACATTTATAGTTATCAAGTTTCTCACAAGTAGGTTGCCAGTTAGCCGACCAGAAAGATCCTTTATCGTTATCTCTTACAAAAAGATATCTTCCGGGCCTGTCATTGTGAATATGATCGTACCTAAGAACCCTGTTCGTTTTTGGATCCCGATAATAACTAAACCCACCAGCTGTATGCGATACAAGCGCATGATATATCCGGTTAAATAAATAATTGTACCACGGCCTCGGTGTATTAGGGTCTGTTATGATATACTCCCTGCCATCGGCACTAAAATGACCGTACTGCTTCATTTTCCGCTCTCCCCTCTTCTTCTTAAAATTTAAATTTTATTAAAGAATGTATTTATTTATTATCTTTTTTGCAACTTCAAATAAGATGACTTTAATGATTGCCAAACTGTCTCAGGACGGTCGGATCTAAGTACCGACATCCCTTTTGAACCATAATAACTCCATGCGGCAATATCATTAATGCCTTCTGAAACTACAATATCAATAACCGTTTCTATATCTTTCTCCCATCCGGCAGGTATACTAAAATTCTGTATCCAGATATGCCCCCTAAGTTTATTTTCATCAGCAACTTTTTTAACTTTTCTACAGAATGGGCGTACATATTTTTCAATATCAAAATTCAAATCAGCTTTTTTTCTAGTAATCCAATACGGATCAGTACCAAATCCATGTAAAAAAGGGATCTTCGCAACATCTTCCCAAAACCCACTATCTCTAATTTGCTCATTTGGCAACATACATAGAGTATTTTCAACTCCTTTTTTTGCCGAATACTCACACATTTCGCTAATAAAATTAATTAAACAACGATGTTTAAAATCCCGCACGGAATCATTTTCTTCTTCCGGCATATTTTCACCATATTGCTGTTTATACAAATATTCACACACGTCACATTTACAACCCCATATATTCACCGGATCCTTACTTCCAAACCAACCAGGTATGTAAAAATGAGGTTCGTCCCAGAAAATCGTGTCGGCACCAATATCAATTGCCGCATCAATCCACTTTTTCATGAAATTTCTCAATTCAGGATGATTTAAACAAGCAAGCGCAGCCGATTTACCGCTATCACTAATTATTTGCCGTACATTTAGTTTTGTCGCAACAAAATAAGAAAAAGTCTCTCCACCAAAAATCCCCGCTATTCCCCACGGATCTATATGAGCCTTCATCCCCAGATCTTTGGTCTTTGCCACAATCTCAACCATATTATTGAAATTAAAATTCAGATCTTCCTCCGAAAAGGTATGCACAACATATGTACATCCAGCGGACTTTATTTTTTCAAGATCAGAAAAAACATGATCCGTTAATCTGCTTCCGAAATAACTTATTCCGGTTTCCATTACTTCACCCCAAAAACCATATATTTTTATATTTTATTGATAATAAGAATGTTACATATTAACCTGAACAAAAATAAATCGATTAAGTATCTTATAATACACAAAATATGTCAACAAAAAAATATTTCAAATAAGTTTGTCTTTTTAATGACAACCTAATTATTTTCCCTTATTAATTATATTTTATTGTACTTGACGTGCCCCCCGAAAATAGTACCATTGAAAAGTTAGTGATTTCTCCTATAATGTAGAAAACATTAAGGAGGAAAGCATTATGAAAAGAAACAGGTTCAGGGAAGAACAGATCATCAGGATTTTA